>Ga0268299_1000081_pt1 | contig 372958 bp, 308 predicted proteins | sample NOBtaG_FD_193484 | JGI IMG/M metagenome (GOLD analysis project Ga0268299, IMG submission 193484) | Activated sludge microbial communities from bioreactor in Nijmegen, Gelderland, Netherland - NOB reactor | ecosystem: Engineered > Bioreactor > Aerobic > Activated sludge | place: Netherlands...
CGTCAATGTACCGCAGGCCCCAGACATACTGCACTCGCTTGTCGAGGTCGGAGTCGATGTCCTTGTCCACGCGCTCCTCGATGAGTTGCCAGTTCGCGGTATAGGTGTAGGTCCGCTCCTCGTCGAGGTCGCCGTCGGCGTCGAGGTCTTCCCTCTTGAGCGTGCGCCAGCTCAAGCCGTTGAACTCCTGCTCGAGCCGCGTCTCGACGGTGACGCCGTCGTCCACCTCGACCATTCCAGTTGCCCAGAAGTTCGAGATCCCACGACTCTGTGCCGACACCTTCCACTGGCGTGCCCCCGATCAGGTTCGCCATACCGATGAGCAGAGCGCAAACACCAGCACACACCTCCGGCGCCAACTACGCTTGATCGCATGAGCGCCGAAGACACCACCGCAGCGCCGCCATCGATCTTCTCGAGGATCATTGCCGGGGAGATCCCGAGCCACCGGGTCTACGAGGATTCGCATGTCGTGGCATTCCTTGATGTCGGGCCGCTGAGCCGAGGACACATGCTGGTGGTGCCGCGCGAACAGAAGGCGCAGATGCACGAACTCTCCGACGAGAGCGCCGCCGCGCTCGGCCGTGCGCTGCCGCGACTCTGTCGGGCGCTCATGCAGGTGACCGGTTGCCGTGGGTACAACATCCTCCAGAACAACGGCGCTGAAGCGGGCCAGGTGGTGATGCACGCCCATGTGCACCTGATCCCCAAGTTCGATGACGGTGCAGGACTCCGCCTGACCTGGCGCGCCGGTGCGCTTGACGCCTCCGAAGGCGCGGCGCTGGCGGAGTCACTGCGACGCGCACTGCGGTAGTGTCAACCCGGGACTATTGCGAAAACATCGTGGCGCCATCGCGGCGCTATCGCGAATCCATCGCGGCGCCGTCACGACCCCAATGCGGCGAGCCCGATCCGCGCCGCAGGGCTTGCCGCGAGCTCCTCGCGCGATCACGGGGAAAGGCTCAGCGCTTGGCGCTCTTGCGACCACTCGGCTTCTTCGCCGAGGCGCCCTTCGTCACTGCGGGCGAAGTCCCCAGATCGAGCGCCCATTTCGCCGCCGCAAGGCGCGCCACCGGCACGCGGAACGGCGAGCAGCTCACATACTCAAGGCCCACCTGCTCGAAGAATCGGATCGACGCGGGATCGCCGCCGTGCTCCCCGCAGATGCCGAGCTTGATCCCGGGACGACCCTCGCGCCCCCGCTCGCACGCGATTCGCACGAGCTGACCCACGCCCTCGGCATCGATCGTTGCGAAGGGATTGTCCTTGATGATCTCCAGTTCCTGGTAGTGCGGAAGGAATGTGCCGGAGTCGTCCCGGCTCATGCCGAGCGCCGTCTGCGTGAGGTCGTTCGTGCCGAAGGAGAAGAACTCCGCGGTCTTCGCGATCTCGTCGGCGGTGAGCGCGCCGCGCGGAATTTCGATCATCGTGCCGACCTGGTAGTCGATCTTCACACCTGTCCGACGCATCACCTCCCGCGCCGCGGAGTGGATGACCTCGGCCTGGAGGTCGAGCTCGCGCTTGAAGCCGACGAGCGGCACCATGATCTCGACCTTCGTGCGGATGCCGTGCTTGCGCACCGATGCAGCCGCCTCGAAGATGGCGGTCGCCTGCATGCGGCTGATCTCGGAATGAACGATGCCCAGGCGGCAGCCGCGGAAACCGAGCATCGGGTTGAACTCGTGCAGCTCCTGCACGCGCCGGGCGATCGCCTCGACGGGCACACCCAGCTTCACGGCCAGCTCCTCCTGCTGCGCGCGCTCGTGCGGCAGGAACTCATGCAAGGGCGGATCGAGCAGACGGATGCACGCGGGACGACCTTCGAGCGCCCGGAAGATGCCTTCGAAGTCGCCTCGCTGGAACGGCAGCAGATGCGCCAGAGCGCGACGCCGCCCACCTTCGTCCGTCGCCAGGATCATCTCGCGCACCGAGTCGATGCGATCGCCCTGGAAGAACATGTGCTCGGTGCGGCAGAGACCGATGCCTTCCGCGCCGAACGCAATCGCATGCTCCACCTGCTCGGGCGTGTCGGCGTTCGTGCGGATGCCGAGGCGTCGGTAGTTGTCGGCGAGCTTCATCACGAACGAGTACCAGCGAAACACCTGGCTCTTCGCCGCGGGAAGCGTGCCCGACACCAGGACCTGCTTCAGCTCGCTGTCGGCGGTGGCGATGCGCCCCGTGAAGATCTCGCCGGTCGTGCCGTCGATCGAGATCGGATCGCCCTCGCGCAGCGTCACGCCGCGGCAGGTCAGCGTGCCCGCGTGATAGTCGATGGTGATCTCGCCCGCGCCAGCCACGCAGACCTTGCCCATCTGCCGGGCCACCAGTGCCGCATGGCTCGACACGCCGCCGCGCGTGGTCAGGATGCCCTCGGCGGCGATCATGCCGCGCAGATCCTCCGGCGATGTCTCGATGCGGCAAAGCACCACATGATGTCCCTGCCGCGCCAGTCGCTCCGCACGCTCGGCGCCGAAGACCACTTCGCCCGTCGCCGCACCCGGACCCGCCGGCAGACCCTTCGCCAGCATGCGCCCTTCGCGCCGCGCCGACTCGTGCGCCGCGCGATCGAAGATTGGCTGGAGCAGCTGGTTCATCGCCTCGGGATCCGAGGAGCGGATCGCGTGCTCGGGCGTCATCAGCCCTTCCTTCACCATGTCGTGCGCGATGCGCACATAAGCAAGCGCGGTGCGCTTGCCGTTGCGCGTCTGGAGCATGTAGAGCTTGCGCCGCTCGATGGTGAACTCGAAATCCTGCACATCGCCGAAGTTCTTCTCGAGCGTTCGCCGCACGCGCTCGAGCTCGCGGTAGGCCGGACCGATCTTCGGATCCTTCGCCATCTCGGCAACGGGCCTGGGCGTGCGCACGCCGGCGACCACATCCTCGCCCTGCGCGTTCACCAGATACTCGCCATAGAAGACATTGGCGCCAGTGGCCGGATCGCGCGTGAACGCGACGCCGGTCGCGGAGTCATCGCCCATGTTGCCGAAGACCATGCTCTGCACATTGACGGCCGTGCCCCATTCGGCGGGAATGCGGTACTTCTGCCGGTAGACGATGGCGCGGGGATTCATCCAACTGGAGAAGACCGCACCGATCGAGCCGAGCAACTGCTCAAGCGGCTTCTGCGGGAAGTCCTTCCCGGTCCAGCGGCGCACGAGCAGTCGGTAGCGATGCACGAGTTCGCGCAAGTGCTCCACCGAGAGCTCCGTGTCGTGCAGCACGCCGACTTCGCGCTTCAGGCCGTCCATCACCTCCTCGAACGGCTCATGGTCGTTCTCGTGCTTCTTCTGCACGCCCATGACGACATCGCCGTACATCTGCACGAAGCGCCGGTAGCTGTCCCACGCGAAGCGCGGGTTGCCCGTCGACTTCGAGAGCGCCTCGACCGTCTGATCGTTGAGACCGAGGTTGAGGATCGTGTCCATCATGCCCGGCATCGAGTCCCGCGAGCCCGAGCGCACCGAGACGAGCAGCGGATCCTTCAGGTCGCCGAAGCGCTTGCCGGTCTCCTTCTCCAGCATCGCGATGGCACGCGAGAGCTCCGGCATCAACGGCTTCGGCATCTTCTTGCCGATGCGGTAGTACTCGGTGCAGACCTCGGTGGTGATCGTGAATCCCGGCGGCACGGGCAGGCCGATCGAGGTCATCGCCGCGAGGTTCGCCCCCTTGCCCCCGAGCAGCGACTTCATGTCCCCGCGACCGTCGCAGCGCGTGCGGCCGAAGTAGTAGATGAAGTGCGGCGACTTCGAACCGGACGCATTGGCGCCTGCGGGACGCGATGCAGGCTTCGACGCAGATCTCGACGCAGCCTTTGACACTGCCTTCGACGCAGCCGTCCTCGCGCTCTTCACCTTCGAGCGAGGCGCGTCGGCCGATGCGCCGGCGCCCTTGGCCCTCCTGGCGCGGGCATCGAGCGGTGACTTGCGAGGCGGAGCGGCAAAGGTGGTCATGGCGTGATTCCGGAGCGTCGGCGCAGGCGCGGACGCGGGGCGCGCAGCACCCGATCCGTCGGGCGCGAATCGGGCAGTGTATCCCTGCCGCGGCCCCATAGGATGCGCGCATGCCGCCGCGCCCGCTTGATTGGCGATGTTCACCGGCCGACGCGCTGCGCCGGTGGCCGCGATCGCTGCCGATGGCGGCGCTCGTCTCGGGCGAGCAAGGTCCCTCGTCGCGGTGGTCGATCCTGGGCGTGGCCGCGGAGTGGCGTTCGGTGCCGCATGGCTGCGATCGAACCGATGCACTTTGCGCCTTCCATGCGCTCTCGCAGCGCTGGGTGCTCCCGGCGTCTGAGGCGCCGGCACCTCCAACGGCGGAGATCCCCTTCCGCGGTGGATGGATCGGCTTCCTCAGCTACGAACTCGCGTCTCTGTTCGAGCCGGCGATGCTGCCGCACGGCGCCGAGCACGCGGGATTCGAACGTGCGGGCGGCTGGCACTGCGCCGCCGCCGCCGTGCACGATGCGCAGAGCGATCGGTGGTGGTGGTGCGCTCCGCCGCGCCACGATCCGCCGCAGCTGGAGGACGCCCGGGAGACCACCGCCGCGGCATCGCTCGGACCGATCCGCGCTCGATCGCCCGCAGGCCGCTTCGCGTCCATCGTCGAGCGCGCCATCGATCTCATTCACGCGGGTGACATCTACCAGGCGAATCTCGCGCAGTGGTTCGAGGCGGACTTCCACGGCAGTGCGCGATCGCTTGCCGCGACGGCGATCGAGGCGAGCACCGCCAGACACGGCGCCGTGGTCGAGTGTCCGGACGGGCGCGCCGTGATCTCCATGAGTCCGGAGCTCTTCCTCGAGTGCCGCGGCCGCCGCGTGATCACGCGGCCCATCAAGGGCACGCGCCCGCAGGGCGCCGACCGGCGCGAGCTGCTCGAGAGCGAGAAGGACCGCGCCGAACTGGACATGATCGTCGACCTCATGCGGAACGATCTCTCGCGCGTCTGCCGCGCGGGATCGGTCCGCGTCGCGACACCGCGACGCGTCGAGAGCCACTGCGGCGTGGAGCACGCGGTGGCGGAGGTGGAGGGCATGCTTCGCCCCGGCGCCACCACGGCGGATCTCCTCCGCGCCGCGTTTCCACCGGGCTCCGTGACGGGCGCCCCGAAGATCCGCGCCATGCAGGTGATCGACGAGCTCGAGATCGCACCGCGCGGCCCCTACTGCGGCGCGGTCGGCCTCGTCGGGGACGACGGCGACCTCATGCTCAATGTCGCGATTCGCACGCTGCTGCTGCGAGACGGCATCGTGGCCTGCGCCACCGGCTGCGGCATCGTGGCCGACTCCGTTGCGGCGCAGGAGGAGGCGGAGAGCCTGATGAAGCTCGCTCCGTTTCGGCGCGTGGCGTCGTTGCTCACGCCGCGCGAAGCGGCTGCCGGCGCTGCTGCTGCTGGATCATGATCATGACCTGCTGCGCCACGGTCGCCTGCGCCTGCGGATGGAAGCTGAAGTCGAAGGCAAGGCCGGCGTAGGTCAGTTGTGCGCTGTCGATGTGCGTGTGCACCACCTTCGCCGTGGCGAGGATCGGCACCGGCATCAGGTCACCCAGGGGAATGCGCACCCAGAGCACCGGGTGATGCGCGAGCATCGGCGCGTCGGCCTGCGCCACGCGCACGCCGATGCCGCCGCCGCCGAGATTCATGAGCGTGGCCGGGAAGCGCGGTCCCACCGTCGGCAGCATCGCGTCCAGCCGTGAGAGATCGAAGCTCTCGCCGAGCCGGAACGCCGTGAGCGCGCAGGCCGCCGCTCGCTCGATCGGAATCACGGTCGAGGGATCGAGCAGCGGCCAGCAGTCCACTTCGGGAAGCTGGAGGCCGCGCGCGTCGTAGCGTCCATGCAGTCGCTGGCATCGCTCGAGGTGATCCGGGAGCTGGAGCACCATGCATCCGGGCCTCGATGGATCGCTGCTTGGCATGCACGCCATCACGGTCGTGCGGAACATCCAGCGGTTCTGCCCGACGACGGCCGCCGCCACGAGCTCCGTGCCGGCGGGGAACTCCACCGAATGGCCCAGCGTGCGCGGGAACTCCACGGCAAGCTCGTTGAGTCCCACCTTCAGCAGGCGCACGCGCCAGACGAGATCGCCGCTTCGATGCGCCTCGGAGGGCTCCGGCGGGGCCAGCGCCACTTCGAGCGCGCCATGACGCTCCAGGATCTGCGTGAGCGTGCGTCGCCAGTTCGTGCTTCGGCTGCGTGATGCGGGCATGGGCGGTCTCCTCGGCTGGGGTTGGACTCGCCCCTTTCATCGGACGCTCACCGCCGCGGAATGCGTCGGAGCCCGACCTGGAGCCGGCGGAGCTGCGCGGCCGCTTCCGTCTGCGCCGATCGTGACGGCGCGACGCCGCTGAACCGAATGCCGTAGTAGATCTCGACCAGCCGCTCGAAGGCCGCCGCCGACGCTCGATCGCGATCGCGCAGCCATTCGGCGTGCATGAGCGGAGGTCGCCAGTTGGGCTTGGCCACGCCGGCGCGTTCCAGGAGCTGCAGTGCGTCGGCGAAGAACGCGCCGTCGCGGCGCAGCCGTCGCCGTTCCGCGGCCGGCACCTCCTCGAGACGCAGCAGCCGACGACGACGACGCTCCCGGCGCGAGAGGAGCACCGTGGTCGTGACCATTCCTGCGAGCGTCACGATGACCGAGATGGACCAGACCGTTCCGAGTCCGCCCGCGCCGAACTGGCGCGCCAGCGTCGCCACCGCCACGCCCATGGCCGCGACCACATCGCGCAGCGACTCCGCCGCCTGCTCGCCGACGCGGCGGAGCAGCGAAGTCTGCGCGCTCGAATCGAACGCGACGATGCGCGTGCGCCAGAGGAAGTCGATGCCGTCGTAGACCCAGCGCAGCGAGTCCGCCCAGCCGCCGCCGGAGTCGGCCAGCGTCTCCAGCGTGTCGGCGGGCGTCGGATCGACGGTCATCCATGTGAAGTCGCCCGTGCGCACTTCGACCCATGCATGGGCGTTGTTCTCGCGGACCACATAGCGCCGCGGTCCGGCCTCGTACTCGACGGCGACGAAGCCGACCACCACGCGAGCCTCCACGCCCACCGACTGGAGCATGCCGCAGAGCGCGGACGCGAAGAGCTCGCAATGGCCGCTGCGACCGCGGCGAAGGAAGGCGTCGATGGGATCCTCGCCCCGCCGCAGGACCAGCGACGAGAGATCTGTGGAGTAGCGGAATCCGCTGCCCTGGAGGTACCGCAGCATGATCGAGGACGACTGGCGCGCCCATGCCCACCGCGCCTCGGGGTCCGATGCCAGCGTCGACGCATCCGGAACGGGCTCGCTCACCTGCGCCAGGATGCGCCGCGCTTCCTCGCCGACGCCCGCGATGGGGAAGCTCGGCAACCGCCAGGGCGCGGGCGTGCCGCCGAGCGCTGCGAGCGCGCCCGTCGTGATGAACGGCTGCACCTTCACCTGGTAGCCACCGACGCGCGGCCCTCGCTCCGCGTCGGGATCGCGCAGTTCCAGCGTCTCGCCGTTGATCAGCAGCACGCCGGCGCCCGGGTAGGCCACCGCCACCGGCGCCCATGCGGCGAAGATGATGTCCGTTCGCAGCAGCCGAAGCTCCACGATCTGCGTGTAGGTCTGCTGCTTGAGCTCGATCGGCGGTCGACCCAGCGGCTCGAAGATGCGATCGTCGCCGGCGGAGACGGGGCGCATCGCGCCCCGCGCCCGCGACGAGACCCAGCGCGCGGCGCCTGGTTCGTACCGATCGAGCACCGTGCCGCGAAGGCGCAGCGGCTCCACCGCCTGCATGGGCTCGCCCGAGGGATCGAGCCACTGCACGGTCATCACTTCGCGTCGCGACGACTCGATGGGGCTCCCGGTCCGCAACTCCACCTCGCCGCGGAATCCCATGAGCCGCGCGGCGCTCGACCAGCCGTCGAATCGCTGGAGCACATCGCGAGGGAAGATGATGAAGAGCAGCATGCTCACCACCGCGCCGACGAGCAGTCCGGCCGTCACGATGCGGCGCAGGTGCCGTCCCGCCCGTCCTCCGTAGACGGGCGGCGGCGGTGCCACGAATCCCGCCACCGCGCGATAGCGCTCGGCGCAGCGTTCCCCGCCACGCTCCAGTCGATAGAGCATGAGCGAGGCGATCACCAGCACCGCGTAGACGACGAGCAGCATCGCGAAGAGCAGGTCCACGCTCACCAGGCATCCGGCGAGCATGAGCACCAGCGAAAGGCCGAGCAGCTGCCGACGGTCGCGCGTGTTCTTGCGCTCGTAGAGCTTGATCACGCTCGTCCAGAGCACGAACTCGCCCACCACACGGGCGAGCGCCATGGCATCGCCCTGGAGCGGCGCCTGCAGGACCGTCCATGCGAGCACGGCGAGCACCAGGATCGTGGTGAGCCAGCGAGGCACGCCGCGCCGCGACGGTCCCTCGGTCACCATCCAGCTTGCCGCCGCCGGCAGCGCGGCACCGAGCAGCAGCGCCACATCCTGCTGCGCCACGCCGAATGCCACGATCGACACCAGTACGGTGGCGAAGGAGATCATGGGGAAGCTGACGGAGGGACTCATGGCGCCAGGACCCTCATGAGGCCGCCAGATCCCGCAGACGCGTCGCCGCCAGATGAATCGCGTTCGGCCGATCCGCCGCCAGCTCGACGCGATCGACATGGATGATCACGGTGGCCGCCCGATCCTCGCGCTCGGTGCGCAGCGGCGAGATCCTCGGCGCGTCCAGATCGATCCGCGCCAGGACGGCCATGAGTCGCTGAAGGTGCCAGTGGCCGCGGCGCAGCGGCGCCTTCGGCGACTCGGCGCCGAGCACCTCCAGCGCGTACTCGTATCCCTCCCGATCCGCCGCCGCGAGCAGACTCGCCGCGAGCGTGATCGCATCCTCCTCGAGATCGCGCGGCGATTGCGGCGCATCGGCGGAGAGGCGCAGCGCCGTCGTCGGCCGCGACAGATCCAGGACCACGCGCAGGCGCGGCGGCGACTGCGTGCTGCGCTCGATGGTCGCCAGATCGTCCAGCCCCGCGCGACGCCGCCATGCGATCTGGCGAGGGCTGTCGCCGGGGCGGTATTCGCGCACGCCCAGGAAATCCTCGCCGGGTCCCGGATCGCGGCTCGTGCGCACGCCGCCGATGCCGTGCGGCGCGAGCGAGCGAAGCAGTTCGTGTCGCAGCGGTACGAGCCTCGGCAGGACGAGCACATCCATCGGCTGCCGGAAGACGACGATCTTCTTCAGCAATCCGAACGGAAACGAACTCGACGCGTGAATCGTCTCGAGGCGGAATCGGCCGCGCTTCGACGGCACGAACATCCCCTCCACATGGGCGGTCTCGCCGGGTCCCGCATGCAGCAGCCACGCGGGCGCCATGCGCCCGGCGTGCTGCCAGCCCGCGCTTCCGGCCGCGGGCGTCTCGGAGATCGTGAGATCGAAGAGCGGCCACCATCTCGCGCGATGCCGCACCACATAGCGGATGCTCATCGGTTCCCCGACGCGGCCGGGACGCGGATCGAGCCGCGTCACGAGCAGGCGCACGAGCATGCCGCCCGAGATCACTCCCGAGACGATGACGCCCGCGAGCAGCGCCGCGAAGGTCCAGACGAGCAGATTGTTCGGTCGATAGGCGCTCGCGACGCCGAGCAGGATCGTGATGATGAAGTACGCCGCCCCGCCAAGGGGAACATGATAGAGGCGTCGCCTCATGCACTCAGCTCGCGATCATGGCGACCGACCCGTGGGAGACGAGGAGAAGCGCTGCATGTCCGCATCCACCTCGGCCCCTGCGCCGCGCTCGGTCGTGCGCCGCATCGGTCCCGGCGCCAGCGTCACGAGCAGGCGCGACTTCTTCGGATCGAACGGGAGCTCGATCGTGTCCTCGGCGCCGCCGAAGCCGGATCGCGCGATGCGCACGGCCCAGCGCTCCTCCATCCAGCCGCTGCCGAGTTCGTCCACGCGCAGCGTGAACCACCCCGTGGTGTCGGCCACCGCGCTGGCCACATCGCGCCGGTTGAGCGAGCCCGGATCCCTCGTGAGGACGATGCGTGCCCCGGTCACCGGCGTTCCGCCCTCGAGTCGGGCATCGTCGTACGCGACGACGGCGACCGAGTCGAACGGCTCCTCCAGCACCCGCCCGCGCAACTCGTAGGTGCAGCCGCCGAGCAGCAGGAACGCCATGATCGAGGCAAGGAACGCGAGTCGAAGGGTCATGGTCGCAAGCGTAGCAATCCCGCGGCAGCCGACGGCGATCCGGCGCGGGCCCTCGCCGTCCGAGGCTCAGTCGTCTCCGCCACCGTCGCCGTCACCGTCGCCGCCACCGTCGCCTTCGGGACCATCCGATCGCGGGGACCGATCGCGGCTCTCGACGAACTCTCGAACCGCCAGCGAGATCACGATGAGCAGGAACGCGATGCCGAGGACCGTCACGAGTGACCTGGACAGGGCCGACCCCTTGGCACCCATGATCCTCGCGACGACCACGGTCACGATGCCTGCGACCAGGACCACGCCCGCGGCACGAGCGAGCATCAGGCGCGACGGCGCCCGCCGCGCCGGCGGCGGCGGTTCATCGCCGACATCCACGCTCTCCCAGTCGACGCTCGCGCCCACTTCGCGCGACTCGGCCAGCGCTTGGCGCGCCCGTTCCAACTGCGAGCGTCGCACATGCACGGGCACGCCGCGCGCGCCCGGTGTCAGCGCATGCGGAAGTCCGAGGTTGCCCAGCACGAAGATCCGCGCCTCGATTCCCGCGTCCTCGAGCACCGCGATGATCGTTCGCGCCTCGAACTCGCTGCCTGCCTCCATGAGCGTCTCCATCGGATCGAAGTCGTTCATGGCAGCCCCCGACGGCGATCGATCTCCACCAGCAGCGCGCCGGGATCGTCCGGACCGAAGTCGTGACCATCGAGCGCCACGCGCCAGTCCCGCACCTGCGCGACCGGGATCAGGACGCCTTCGCCTTCCTGGACCTCCGGTCTCGTGAGCGGCACCACGGTGTACCTCGCGCGCACGGCACCTGGCTCGAATCCCTCCACCACGAACCACGCAAGCTCGGCATCCTCGCCGGCGCCCGACGCATCGACCGGCGCGAGCACGCGGAAGCACTCCGATGCCATGGTGCGAAGCTCGGTCGCCTCGGCCCGCACCAGACTGGCCCACGCGGTCGCGAAGTCGTGCCAGGAGCGCTGCGCCCGCGCCGAATGCGAGGCGCCCGATCGACGGCTTCGGAAGATCACCGCGCGACCCGCCTCGATCCGTTCGATTGCCGTCCGCGGCCAGGACCAGACGCGGCGATAGCGCCCCACCGGCTCCGGCTCGCAGATCACGGCATGCAGCGCATCCATCGGTGGCCCGTCCGCGTCCCGGATTGCACTGCGCGACTCCTCGCTGCCGGGGGCACCCGACTCGATGAACTCCGCCGCCTTCGTCCAGGTCTGGAAGGCGATCGAGAGCTCGGGGCCGATCTGCATGGGCACGCCGGGTGCGGGAATGGGACGCTCCAGAATCAGCGACGCGGCGCCGTCGAGCAGCGCCTTGGCCGCATCCATGTGCTCGCGCGGCAGATCGAGGATGGCCAGCTCCGGCCGATGGCATCGAGCCAGGCCCATCGTGAAGGCCATGGCGCGGCGCTCCGGCGGCCCCTTCTTCGCGTGCACCTCCTCCGCCCGCATGAACGCGAATCCGTCCACTCGCCAGAGGAAGCGCTCCGTGGGGCGGGCATCCTCGCGCAGGAACCAGGCGTCGAGGGTCGGCCGATCAAGCAGCGCGCCGCTGCAGATATCGAGGACTGCCTGCGCTTCCGGCAGTCCGCCGCCGAGCAGACTTGTGAGCATGAAGTGGTCGGCGGCGGGATCGTTCTCGTTCAACAGTGCCTGCAGGCGAATCACCCACGGACACCTGGCCAGCGCCTGCTCCAGCGAGGTCCGCGCGGACGGCGGAAACGGCGACGCTCGCTCCGCCCAGATCACGAGCTTCGATTCGACGCCGGGCAGATTCGCCGCACAACTCCACGCAATGTCCGGCATCGGCTCGCGCGTCGTGGCGTCGCCGACCTCGATGTCAGTGCCCGCCCACCCCGCCAGTGCCTGCATCACCCGGCTCCGCTCCGGGCACTCGGCATCGGGCCAGAACGCGACCCAGCTCGACGGTTCCGCGCGGTTCAGTTCCCACGCAGCGTCATCGGGTGCTCGTGGTTCGGGGGACGCATCCGGATCTTCGATCATGCGAGGTTCTCGGAGTTCGCGAGCGGACGGGCCTGCATCGTATGGCCGAGCGCCGCGACCAGGTGCGGCCGACTCGCGCCTGCGAGGGAATCCTCCGGGACATTTCCGGAACACGGAGTCATCACAGTGCGTAGCCGTCTCTGGATTCGACGATTCGGAGAGTTGCGAACCTTGAATCGCGCGTCAGTCTGAAATCGAATCCGCAGTGCTTCGCATCGTCGAGAGGAGAAGGAGCCGAGCCATGCTTCACAGACTGCTCACCGTCATCTTCAATCGATTCGACTTCCGCCAGTGGCGCTCCCACCGCATCCGCCTCGCGCCGGTCTACGCGCGAACGCGGACAGGACCTGCGCGGTAGCGAACCCCCGCTTCCGAAGACCACGCAAGGCCCTGTCCGAAACGGCAGGGCCTGTTTTCTTTCAGAGGTGCCCCATGCGTGAGATGCACGACCCGTCGACATCGCTGGCCGATCGGTGCCCCGAATTCAACCCGAAGCAGCTCCCGCTGGCTCGACGCGCGGACTTCGTTCCGCTGCAGGCGACCTATCAGGACCGCAAGCACAAGGGCAACCCGGACTGGGAGCAGTGGACTCCCGAGGACGAGCGCGGCCATCGGCATGCGCTCGAGATCACGCCGATGCGCGCCTGCGATGCCCTCGCATGCATGACGGCGCGGGCCCTGCGGCCGGGACTGACGCTGCTCGTCGGATTCACGGCGGTTCCGGGTGGCGCGGCCGCGGCGCTGGCGGCCGTGGGCGAGACGAGCCGGAATCTCGCGGAGTTCCTCGCCACGGCCGGTCCGCAGAGCGCGGCCTGCGGGCAGGGATACCTCGTGCTTGATGATGTCTCCCTGCTTCGCGCGCTTCGGCGGGGCCTGACGGGGTTCGTGCATGCGGTGCGGCTCGAACCGGGCGAACACGATCGCGTCGAGCCGAGCGACATCGAGGTTGTGGTGAAGTCGGCGGCGCCCAAGTCGTCGCCGCTCGAAGCTGATCTCAGGACCATTGCGTGGTTGCGCTGCGGACCGAACGACCGGACCGAGGTCGTCTCGCGGCGCCGCGCCGTGGTCCACGAACTCGTCGCCGAGGGCGTGGCGCACTACCTTGCCGCGCAGCTCGGCATCGGTCATCGCGAGGTGCGGCGGCCGGAGCCCTGGCGCGTGGCGCAGCTGCTGAGCGTCTCTGGACACCTGGAGCTGCACCCGCGCGAGACGCTGGTGGCGTCCACCTTCGTGGACATGGGTTGCTGCTGCTCGGCACCCTCGGAACGGCACCCGGCGGCGGTCAGCCTGATCTACGACCTGCCGAGCCGCTCCTGGCACGGCGAAGAAGGTTGAACCGCAAGTCGTTGGCGTCCGTATGGTTGGGCAGTCCGAGTCTCTCTCCCTCGGCTGCTGCAAACGCTTCTCGTTTCTTTCTCCCCGGGGCGAGGTTCCGCGAACACGGGCCTCGCCCTTTCTCGTTGATGGGGGCCTTGGAACGCCACCCGCAGCAGCGCCGGCACCGGCTCAATCCGCTGGCACGCAACGAGCGGCCGCCCACGCCCGAAGTTCGTCGATGCGCTCTGCCATGACCACCGAAAGCGGCGGGCTGCTGCGAAGTGCGTGAATGAGGTCCTCCGCCGTCGGCTCGCGACCGCCGTCCGCAAAGGCACGGTGCAGCGCCGAGTCGACGGCGATCTCGATCTCGGCGCCGCTGAAGCCCTCGGCGCCTTGCGCGATCGACCGCACATCGAAGTTCGCCGGATCGCGCCGACGGCGACGCAGGTGGATCGACACGATCGACTCGCGCGCCGGCGCCGTCGGCAGGTCCACGAAGAAGATCTCGTCGAAGCGCCCCTTGCGGAGGAGCTCCGGCGGCAGGGCGCTCACATCGTTTGCGGTGGCCGCGAGGAAGATGGGCGTCGTTCGCTCCTGCATCCATGTGAGCAGCGATCCGAACATGCGGCGTGAGAGGCCGCCGTCGCTGGAGTGACTCGCCGCGCCCGCGAATCCCTTCTCGATCTCGTCGATCCACAGGACGGCGGGTGCCATTCGGTCGGCCTGCGCCAGTGAGTCGCGCAGCTTCCGCTCGCTCTCGCCGATGAACTTGTCGAAGAGCGCGCCCGCGTCGAGCCGCAGGAGCGGCAGGCCCCACGCGGTGGCGATCGCCTTGGCCGCGAGGCTCTTGCCCGCGCCGGGCACGCCGAGCATGAGCACGCCGCGCGGCGGTCGCAGGCCGTAGGCGATCGCCTCGTCGGAGAGCGACTCGCGCCGCGCCGCGAGCCATCGCTTGAGCGACGCCATGCCGCCGATCTCGTCGAGCGAGACCGGCGCCTCGATGAACTCGAGCACGCCGCCGAGATCGCCGAGCGCATTGCGCTTCATGAGCACGAGGCGGTCGAGATCGCTCGCATCGAAGCGGTCGTCCTCCGCGATGCATGCGAACACGACGCGCTCGACCTGGCGGCGCGTGAGCCCGTGCAGGTTCCGGATCATCGCGTCGAGCGTGGATCGCCTCACCTCGACGGTGACGGACCGCGTCTTCCGCGCCTCGCGCAGGCTGCCGCGGATCACCTGCTCGAGCTCGTCGCGACCCGGGATCGGCAGCGACCAGCGATGCGCCTCCAACTCGAAGCCGGCGGGCAGCCGCGGATCCGACTCCACCAGGACGATGACGCCGAAGGACTGACGCACCGCGTGCAGGGCTTCCCGCAGCGCGCGAACGGTCGCGGCGTCGCCGAGATGCGCGCCGAGTTCATAGAAGACCGTGACGGATCGCTCCGGCGGCGCCTTGAGCGCAAGCCACGAGAGCGCCGCGGCCGCATGCTCCGAGCCGGTCACCGGCCGATCGTGGAGCCGGCCGTCGACGAGCCCGCGCACGGCGCTCCAGGCGCGATAGGTCACTTCGGAGGGAACCGCGGAGAAGAGCTCGGTGCGCACGCTCTCCTCGTCATCGGTGCGGATGACGACCAGCGCATGGGTTCCGTCCACTTCGCGTGCGAGCGGCACCTGCGTCCGTCGGCTCGGGTTGCGGGTCATGCGCTGCTCCTGCTCGCCACGAAGCCGCACTCAACCGGTGACGATGTTCACCATGCGGCCGGGCACCACCACGACCTTGCGCACCGGCTTGCCCGCCAGCTGCGCCGCCACCGTCGGGTCCGCGAGGACCTGCGTCTCGATCTCCGCCGCGCTGGCCTTGGCCGGCACGCGGAGGCGCGCCTTGATCCTGCCCATCACCTGGATCGCGATCTCGACCTCGTCGTCGACGAGCTGAGTCGGATCGACGGCGGGCCACGGCTCGCAGGTGAGCGACTTCGAGTGCCCGAGCCGCGACCACAGTTCCTCCGCCACATGCGGCGCGTAGGGCGAGAGAATGAGCGCGAATCGCTCGAGCTGCGACCGCGTGAGGCCACCATGGGTCGGATCGCTCATCTCGGTCGGGCGCGTCGCCGCGTTGACCAGCTCGATCATCGCCGCGATGGCGGTGTTGAACGCGAGCCGCTCCGTGTCCGCGGCCACGCGGGCGATCGTGCGGTGCAGCAGCCGTTCGATCGCGGGATCCTCGTTCGCCGCCAGCAGCAGCTCGCCGCTCCGCTCATCGACGGCAAGCCGCCAGACGCGCTGGAGGAACCGGAAGACGCCCGCGATGTCGCGCGTGTTCCACGGCTTGCTTGCTTCCAGCGGTCCCATCGCCATCTCGTAGAGGCGCATCGTGTCCGCGCCGTACTCGGCGATGACGCCGTCGGGATTGATCACATTGCGCAGGCTCTTTGACATCTTGGCGACCACCTGCGTGACCGGCTCGTTCGTGCCCTTCTCGACATGAGCGCCGTTCCGCTCCTCCACCTGGTCGATCGCCACCAGGCTCCGGTCCGCGCGCTGATAGGCCCAGCTCGTGATCATGCCCTGGTGGAAGAGCCGCTTGAAGGGCTCCGGCGTGCTCACTTCGCCGAGGTCGTAGAGCACCTTGTGCCAGAAGCGCGCGTAGAGCAGGTGCAGCACCGCGTGCTCGGCGCCGCCCACATAGAGGTCCACGCCCCCGCCCTGCATCCAGTAGCGCTCCGCGTCCGCACCGACGAAGCGCTGCTCGTTGCGCGGATCGCAGTAGCGCAGGTAGTACCAGCAGCTCCCGGCCCAGCCGGGCATGGTGTTCGTCTCGCGTCGCACGCGCGTGCCGGGCGGCAGCAGCGCGGGATCGACGCCCGCCTCGCCTGCGGTGGTGTGCACCCACGCGGTCGCCTTGCCGAGCGGCGGCGTCGGCGTCTCGCTCTCGATCGGCTTGAAGTCCTCCATCTCCGGGAGCACGACCGGGAGGCGCGACTCGGAGACCGGATAGTGGTTGCCCGCGTCGTCGAAGACGATCGGGAACGGTTCGCCCCAGTAGCGTTGACGGCTGAAGAGCCAGTCGCGCAGCTTGTAGTTCACGCGACGCCGCCCCAGTCCACGATGCTCGAGCCACTCGATCATCCGCGCCTTCGCCTCGGCGGTGGACAGACCGTCGAGCGACACCTCCGCGTTGGCGCTGTGGCAGGCGATGCCGTCGTCGATGAACGCGGCGTCGAGCGGCGCGTGCGGATCGGCGCGCTGGCTGCCGGCATCGAGGTCGCTCGCGCCGGCGCTGCCGGCGCCGATTCGCGGCATGACCACGCGCACCATCGGCAGTGCGAACGCCTTCGCGAATTCGAAGTCCCGCGAATCGTGCCCCGGCACGGCCATGATCGCGCCGGTGCCGTAGCCCATGAGCACATAGTCGGCGACCCACACCGGGATGTCCGCACCGGTGGCGGGATTGCGCGCCACGAGCCCGGTGTCCTCGCCGGTCTTCGTCTTCGACTCGGCCTGCCGCTCCACATCCGCGCGGTTCCGCGCCGCGTCGACATAGGCGCGAAGTGCACGGGAGCGAGCCGGCGGCGCGAGCGCCATGGCCCGCTCCACGAGCGGATGCTCAGGCGCCAGCACCATGTAGGTGGCGCCGAAGAGCGTGTCGGGCCGTGTGGTGAAGACGAGGATCGGGTCGAGCGCCGCGGCACCGGCCGCGCCCGGTGCGGCGCCGAGTTCGCCCGCCGGCGACCGGACCTCGAAGCGGATCTCCGCCCCCTCGCTTCGGCCGATCCACTCCGACTGCTGGATCCGCGTGCTCTCCGGCCAGTCGATCATCGCGAGATCGTCGAGCAGTCGATCCGAGTATTCGGTGATGCGGAACATCCACTGCCGCAGCGGCACTCGCTTCACGGGATGCCCGCCGCGCTCGGAGCGACCGTCGATCACCTCCTCGTTCGCCAGCACCGTGCCGAGCTTCGGGCACCAGTTGACGGTCTGCTCGCCCAGGTATGCGAGTCGATGTGCATCGATTGCGTCGCGGCGCGAGGCCGCGTCCATGGCGGACCACGCCTTGCCTGCGTGCGTGCGCTCGCCGCGCTCGAACGACTCGACCAGCTCGCGGATCGGTCTCGCGCGATGCGCCGCACGGTCATACCACGCGTCGTAGCAGCGCAGCCAGATCCACTGCGTCCATCGGTAGAACGCGGGGTCGCAGGTGGCGAACTCGCGCGACCAGTCGTAGCTGAGGCCGAAGCGCTGGAGCTGACCGCGGAAGGTGTCGATCGCCTTGCGCGTGGTGATCACCGGATGCACGCCCGTCTGCACCGCATACTGCTCCGCCGGCAGGCCGAAGGCGTCCCAGCCCATCGGGTGCAGCACCTGGAATCCGCGCATGCGCTTCATGCGACACAGGATGTCGGTGGCGATGTAGCCCTCGGGATGCCCCACATGCAGCCCCGCCCCCGACGGGTACGGGAACATGTCCATGCAGAAGAACTTCGGGCGCGACGCGTCGAACGCCGGCTCGCCGGGATTCACGGCCCGGAACGGCTGCTCCCGGGCCCAGCGCAACTGCCACTTCGCCTCGATCTCGTTGGCGAGCGCGCCGGTGTAGCGGTGCTTCGTCTCCACTTCCACGGACATGGGATGCAGAGGCTACCCGCGCGGGCGGCCGGGCGAACGCTCGTCAGGGCTCCGACTTGGCGCGCTCCAGATGGAGGTGCTTCATCGCCTCGCCCACGAGATAGAAGCTGCCGGTGACGACGATGAGATCGTCACGGCTCACGGCACGCATGGCCAGCGCAATCGCCTCGGGCAGGGTGCGGGCCACCTGGCTCATCTTGCCGGAGCGCTCCTGGAACAACTTCTGCAGCTCCTCGGGATCCGCGGCGCGGGGCGTGGTCGCGGCGCGCGTGAAGATCACCTTGTCCGCGCCGAGATTCACCTTGTCGAGCATGGCGCCGACATCCTTGTCCGCGCAGCAGCCGAAGACGCAGACCATGCTGTCGTACGGCACATGCGCGCCGACGCAGCGCATCAGCGCGTTCATCGACGCCGGATTGTGCGCGCCGTCGGCGAGCACGCGCGGCCGCTCCGAGAGCAGTTGCATTCGCCCGGGCGCCCGAGTCTTGGCGAGCCCGGCGGTCATGCGATCCTCGGGGCAGTCGAAGCCGTTGCTCTTGAGCACATCCACTGCCGCAAGGGCCAGTCCGCAGTTGCTCGCCTGATGCTCGCCCTGCAGCGGAACCGGCAGGTGCTCGAGCCTGCTCGTCCGCGTGTAGAGGCAGACGCGCGTGTGCGGGCCGAGATCCGGATCGGTGCAGAAGCGGCTCGAGAACTCGATGTCCTTGTTGACGACATGGAGCACGGCGCCGGTGCGCTCCGCAACCTCGCGGAAGACGCGATCGACCTCGGGCTGCGGCTCGAACACGAGCGCGGGCACATCCGACTTGAAGATGCCCGCCTTCTCCTTCGCGATCGCCGCGAGCGTGCTGCCCAGGATCTTCGTGTGGTCGAAGTCGATCTGCGTGATCACGCTGACGAGCGGCGTGAGCACATTCGTCGAGTCCAGCCGCCCGCCGAGTCCCACCTCGATCACCGCCACATCGACGGCCTGCTCGGCGAAGTGCTTGAATGCGATCGCGGTCATGATCTCGAAGAAGGTCGGCTCGAAATCGAGCTTCGCGACCGCCTTCGCCACGACGCGGGCCGCCTCGACGAGATCGTTTCGCCCGATCACGCGGCCGTTGATCGAGATGCGCTCGCGGAGGCTGATGAGGTGCGGGCTCACATACTGCCCCACCGCATAGCCGCACTCCTCCAGCATCGCCGCGATCATCGCCACGGTGCTGCCCTTGCCCACGGTGCCCGCCACATGCACGGTCTTGATCTGCTCGTGCGGATTGCCGATCCGCTCGAGCAGCCGATGCATGCGGTCGAGCTTGAAGGACTCGTCGGAGAGCCGCACCACGCGCTGGCGCTCGATGTCCGGGCGGTCATGGAGCCAGCGCAGCACTGCGGCGTAGCTGGAGAGGTCCGGCGGGCCCTTGCGCACGGGCTTGGTCTCGGCGTGCTGCGTCGCCTTCGATTCCGACGGGCGCGCGGGCTTCGGCTCTGCCTGCTGCGCGGGCTTCGGCTCCGCCTGTCGCGCGGGCTTCGGCTCCGCCAGCCGCGCCGCGGATTTGGCGTCGGTCGTCCTGGCGGCAGCGACTCGCGCCCGGGCCTTGGCTGCCGGCTTGACCTCGGCCGTGATCGGCGCCGCACGGCGCGTCGACGAACTCCCGCGATCTGCTCGGCCCGGCTCGATTCGCGTCGTGGATGTGGCCCGTGCGGCATTCCTGCCGCCCGCAGTAGCCCGACCGGAAGGCCGGGCGGGGGAAGGCTTCGGCATAAGGGGCGGATTCTATCGGAATGCATGATCCGGTTCAAACGATCGAGGCGCAATGGCCTGTTCTGAAGAGAGTTGCGCTGTGATCGACGCCGTCCGTAGACTCGCCCACCATGCTTGGGAGCGTGACCTGATTTGATGCCACCGCGATCCCAGTCGTCCATCGAGAGCGGCGCGGAGTCCTGGCGGGCGCTGCGCATCCTCTCGGAGTTCGTCGAGGCGGCCGACACGCTCGCGGGAATCGGTTCGGCGGTCAGCATCTTCGGCTCGGCGCGCACGGCACCGGGCACTCGCTACTACGAGATGGCGCGATCGTGCGGGCGCATGCTCGTGGAGCACGACTATGCGGTGATCACGGGCGGTGGCCCCGGGATCATGGAGGCGGCGAATCGAGGCGCGCACGAGGCGGGCGGCGTCAGCGTCGGGCTGAACATCGCGCTGCCGCACGAGCAGGTGCCGAATCCCTATCAGAATGTCGAACTCGAGTTTCGCTACTTCTTCATCCGCAAGGTGATGTTCGTGAAGTACGCGCGAGGCACGATCATCTTTCCCGGTGGATTCGGCACGCTGGATGAGGTCTTCGAGTCGCTCACGCTCATGCAGACGCTGAAGATTCGGCCGATGCCCGTGGTCCTGGTGGGGCGAGGCTACTGGGAGGGGTTGCTGCGATGGTTCCGCGAGGTGCTGATCGCGGAGCACGGCGCGATCGACGAGCAGGACTTCCATCTCTTCCATCTGACCGATGATGTGAAGGACGCGGTGGATCTGGTCCACCAGGTGGTTCAGGGCAAGCGGGCATGGGCGGCGAATCTGCCGCGCTTCCCGGAGGATGCCGCGGTTCCGACCGGCGAAGGCACGCGCGAAGGCGTGCTCCCGCGCAAGCGCGGCGGCGCATAGGCGTCCGCGCGACGCTGCGCCGCCGCGCCTCGATCGCGCCCCGGACGCGCCCCACACACGCTCCGAACGGGCCCCGGACGCGCCGCAGGCACGCGAGCGGAGGCGCAGACGCCGGCGCCGGCGACTCGCTCATCGACGATCGTTCGTCGACCGCTCTCCGCCGACGAGCGGCAGCGTCGGAATCGTGCGGTCGAGCTCCGCTTCACGCACGGCGGCACGCGCGAGCATGTGCGAACTCACCGGCAGCGTGGCGGCGAGGAAGAGGAGGATGACGCCCAGGCGGACGATCCACGCCGACTCCGGGAACGCGGCCATGGCGCCCAGGCAGAGCAGCGCCGCGGCGAGCGTGCCCGCCTTCGTCGCCGCGTGCTGCCGCGAGAGCGCATCCGGCAGCGAGAAGACGCCCCACGCGGCGATCACGAGCAGCAGCGATCCGAGCGACAGCAGCACGACCGCGAGCGCCGGCATCATCATCGAGCACGCTCCCTTCGCCGCCTGCGACCGGTGTGGCTTGTGCGCGTGCTCATGTCCCCTGCTTCTCCTCGCGCGTTGCACGGTTCGCCATGCGATCGACGAGCCGAGCCCATCCGATCGTGCCCACGAACCCGACGATCGCCAGACCGATGCCCACATCGAGGTAGACGGTCCTTGCGGTGCCGAGCGATGCGGCGATGCACAGCGCCACGCCGGCCGTGAGGAAGAGGTCGAGCGCGACGATCCGATCGGCGTGCCGGGGGCCCGCCACGAGCCGCACGGCGCCGATCAGTGCCGCGAGCAGCGCCGCGATCGAGAGGATCACCATTGCGAGACCGATCATGCCCGCTGCACTCCGAAGAGCGTGATGATCGAGGGCTCGAAGTCGCGTCGGATTCCGGCGATCGCCGCCTCCGCCTGCGAGGTGTCGAGCAGATGCAGCAGCATCTCGTGGCGCTCCATGTCGATGTCGATGGTCGTCGTGCCGGGCGTCAGCGAGATGAGGCAGCCCAGCAGCGTGGCGCCCCTTTCGTCCATCGGCGCGAAGCGCATGCGCACGAGTCCCGCCGGTGGCTTGCGTCCGCCGAGGCTGTTCCGCAGGATCACGGCCACCGTCTGGAGACCGGAGATCACGACCGCCTTCAGGAATCGCAGGAGGAGCTCGATCGAGGCGATCGTCCGCTTCATCGCGGGCCTCCAAGCTGCGCCGCCGCATCCATCACGAATGTGATCAGCGGCTGGGGATCGAGACCGATCGTGACCGTGATCGCGGCGAGCACCACCGTGGTCGTCCACGCCGGCGCCAGTCGCGCCGCGGGCGGGCGCCAGTCGGCATCGGGGTGCTTCTTCCAGAAGGCCTCGAGCCAGATCTTCATCATGGAGTAGAGCGTGAGGAAGCTCACCACGAGCGCCACCACCGTCCACGCGATGTGGCCGAGCGAGATCGCTTCGCGGAGCACCAGCAGCTTCGCCCAGAAGCCCGAGAGCGGCGGGATGCCGATCAGGGAGAGCGCCGGCACCGCGAAGAGGAGGCCCAGCATCGGCTTCGCGTCGTACAGTCCGCCGATGCGGCGAAGGTCGTAGCTGCCCGTGAGTCGCCAGATCATGGCCGCGATCAGGAAGAGATTCGCCTTCACGATGATGTGATGCGCGGTGTAGAAGATCGCGCCGGCGTCTCCCGCATCGGTGCCGAGCGCGATGCCGAGCAGCATGTAGCCGATCTGGCTGATGATGTGGAATCCGAGGATGCGCCGCAGATCCCAGTGGTATGCGGCGCCGAGAACGCCGACGAGCATCGTCGCTGCGGCGATCCATCCGAGCGCGTCGAGCAGCATGGTCGGCGACGGCGCAAAGACATCGCCCATCATCCGCAGCAGCGCGTAGATGCCCACCTTGGTGAGCATGCCCGCGCACAGTGCCAGCACCGGCGCCGGCAGCGTGTGATACGACGCCGGCAGCCACGCGAAGAGCGGGAACGCGCCCGCCTTCACCAGGAACGCCAGCATGAGCGCCGCCAGCAGCAGCGTGGACATGCCGGCGGGCAGTCGCACCACGGCCTCGTGGATCGCCGCGAAGTTGAGCTGCCCCGTGACCGCATAGACCGCGCCCACGGCCACCACCAGCAGCAGCGTGCCGACGAGGTTCAGCACCAGGTACTTCAGCGTCGCGTCGAGCTGATCGAGCCGGCCGCCGATGGCGAAGAGCCCCAGCGCGCCGATGAGCATCACCTCGAACCAGACATACATGTTGAAGAGGTCGGCGGTGGCGAACGCGCCGCCGACACCCACGAGCATGCCGTGAAGCAGCGGCAGGAGCAGCGGCGCGTGCGGCCCGGTGTCGGCGTCGCTCATCAGGAAGAGCAGCGATGCCGCGCCCATGAGCGCGGCGAGCAGGATCATGATCGCGCCGAGCCTGTCGATGCGGAACTCGATGCCGAAGGGCGCCGGCCAGCCTCCGAACGACACGCTCGGCGTGCGCCCTTCCGCCGTGATCGACACGAGCGCAACGGCGCACGCGAGCAGCACGCCGATGCCCAGGAAGCTGACGGCGCGCTGCAGCGAAGCGCGGCGGCGCACGAACGCCGCGAGGAGCGCCGTGAGCAGCGGCACGAGCACGGGCGCCGTGACGAGCATGCTCATGCGGCGCGGACCTCCGGCTCGGGCACGGGAGGCTCGAGGTGCGCGGCCTGCATCGGCGGATCGACGGCATGCTCAGGCTGCGGCTCCGAGAAGCGCAGGTCGAGCGTGCTGTCGCTGCCGGCATCGTGGATCAGCCGCAGCACGAGCACCAGCGAGAAGCAGACGAGCGCGAAGCCGATCACGATGGCCGTGAGCACGAGCGCCTGCGGAATCGGATTCGCCGAAGGTCCCAGCGCCATCTCGCCGACGGGCACCACCGCCGGCAGCGCCGACGAGACGCGTCCGGACGAGAAGAGGATGATGTTCACCGCGCTGGCGATGATCGAGAGGCCCAGCACGCATCGCACGGCGTCGCGCGACATGGCGAGCCGTGCGCCGACGAGCAGCGTGACCCAGACGGCGATCGCGATCGTCCAGATCATGCCGGCTCCTCCGCCCCGTCGCCGTCGATCGCGAGAAGCCCGAGTCCGTAGCCGGCGAGCGCTCCCCAGACGCAGAGGTAGACCCCGAAGTCGAAGAGCATCACCGTGGAGAGCCACAGTTCCGCGATGCCGAGCGGCACCGTGATGGACAGGTGCGTGAGGAAGGCCTCGCCCGCGATCCACGCGGGCAGGCCGGAGAGCGCGGCGCAGGCCACGCCGGCGACCGAGAGCGCAATCGGATCCCGGAAGGGCAATCGGCGGCGCGCCGCATCCGGTCCGCGCGTGATGCCCCAGAGCACCGTGGCCGTCACCGCCACGAGCCCGCCGATGAAGCCGCCGCCCGGCTCGTTGTGACCTCGAAGCAGGATCCACGCGGAGGCCGCCAGGATGAGCCAGTAGAGCGGGACGAGCACCGTCTCGAGGATGACGATGCGCCGCGTCATGCCGCCGCCTCCGCGCGCCGCCGCGGCGGCCGGAGCGCCGCGAGCAGCGGCACCGCGGCAAGGAACGAGAGCATCACGACCGTGATCTCGCCCAGCGTGTCGAGGGCCCGGAAGTCGACGAGGATCACATTCACGACATTGCGCCCGTGCGCGTCGGGAACGCTCCGCGTGGCGAAGTACTCCGCGAGCGCCGGATCGAGATCGCCGGCGCCGACCAGCACGAAGAGCAGCGTCACGGTCGAGGCGAAGAGCACGGCGATGATCATGGCGACGGGACGCTGTCTCGCGTCGCGCACGCTCATCGTCCGACCTAGCCGCTTGAGCTTGAGCAGCACGGACGCGACGACGATCACGAACACCGTCTCCACGATGAACTGCGTGAACGCCACATCCGGCGCCCCGGCGAACAGGAAGAAGAGCGCACTGCCGTAGCCGACGAGGCCCGCCGCCAGCATGATCACGAGCCGGCGCTCGAGCACCGATGCGAGGATCGCGCCGATCGCGACGATGGCGCAGGCGCCCGCCACGCCGAGCGACGGCGCCGTCCACGCCGGCCAGGCGAGCTGATCGCGCCCGAGGATCATCGCGCCGCCCAGGGCCACCGCCACGGCGACGAACATCATCGAGAGATACCCAGGCAGGCGCCCGTGCTGCAGCCAGCGTGTCAGCAGCGCCGCCAGGCGCGGAATGCCTCCGACGATCCGCCCGTAGTGCGAGAGCGCCCCGAGCGGGTCGAGTCGGCGCGCCAGGCGGTCGAACGCGCGGTGCAGCGGATCCCAGAAGGCGTAGATCGCGGCGCCGATCGCCAGAGTGGTGACGAGCGTGACGAGCATCGGTGCCAGATGGATCCTGAGCTCGACCGGCGCGGTGATGCCCAGCGCGAGCATCGCCCGCGAGGCCGGCAGGATGATTGCCTGCGCGAGATGCGGCGCGACCCCGAGCGCCACGCCGAGCGACGCAAGCACGAGCGGCGGCAGCACAAGCGACCACCCGCCTTCGTGCGCATCGGGCGTGACGATCGAACCGGGATGCCACCAGAAGACGCGGATTGCCGCGACGCCGGCCACGGCCACCGAGACCGCGCCGAAGACGCCGAACGCGATCTGCACGACGAGAAGGTGTTCCGCCGCCAGCTTCACTTCATGCACCAGATCCTTGGCGACGAATCCGAAGGTGAGCGGCAGACCCGCCATGGACAGGCCCGCGATCAGCGCGGTGGCGGCGGTCCATGGCATCGCATGACGGAGGTTGCCGAGGCGATCGATGAGGCGCGTGCCGGTGCCGTGGTCGACGGTGCCGGCCACGAAGAAGAGCGGCGCCTTGTACAGCGCATGCGCGAGCAGCAGCGTGGCCATCGCCACCGTGGCGCCGGGATGATCGATGCCGATGAGCACCACGAGGGCGCCGAGCGTGGCGACGGTCGACCACGCGAGGATGCGCTTCAGATCGCGCTCGCGCAGCGCGAGCAGCATGGCCCAGCCCGCCGTGAGCGATCCGATCACCTGGAGCGTCCACTGCCACATGGGCCACTCGCCGAATCCGGGGTCGAGGCGCGCGAGCAGGTAGACGCCGAGCTTCACCATCGTGGCCGAGTGCAGATACGCCGACACCGGCGTCGGCGCCGCCATGGCGTTGGGCAGCCAGAAGTGGAACGGCACCTGCGCACTCTTCGTGAACGCGCCGAGCATGACGAGGCCCAGCGCCACGCGCAGCGTGGTCGTCGGCGCGACGGTCGGCAGCGCCGCCACGATCTCGCTGATCCTCGAGGTGCCGAACACCTGCGCGAGCAGGATGAACCCCGCGAACATGGCCAGACCGCCGCTCGCGGTCACGAGCATCGCCTGCTGCGCCGACTTGCGGCTCGACGCGTCCTCGTGGTTGAAGCCGATCAGCGCGAAGGAGGTGAGGCTCGTCATCTCCCAGAAGACGAAGAGGGTGAAGAGATCATCGGTGCCGACGCAGCCGATCATCGCCGCCATGAACGCCGTGAGCAGCACCATGAGCCGTCGCTGCTGCGGATGCCCCGCGAGGTAGCCGCTCGCGTAGACGAACACCGCCACGCCGATGCCCGTGATGAGCAGCAGCATCAGCGCGGAGAGCCCGTCGAGACGGAAGGCGAAGTCGATGCCGAGCGACGGCGCCCAGGGCACGCTCCAGGTGCGAGGTCCGTCGAAGGCCATGAGTGCCCAGACCAGCGCTGCGAAAGCCGCGAGCGGGATCATCGCGAACGCCGCGCATTCGGCCGCGCCCATCGGACGGCCTCGGAGGTTGGATGCGCTGTGGGCGGCCATCGGGTGCGTGCGATCGTGGGCAGGTGTCTTCCGTTGCATCGGCGCGGGCAGCCGCCGTCGCAACGGTCGCGAGCCGGCGAGTGTAGAGGTGCGCGCGGAGCCGCGGCAACGGCGCGCCGCGACGCGTCAGCGCGTCGGGGCGCATCGGGGCGCGTCCGGGCGCATCGGGGCGCGTGCATCACGCATCACGACCAAGGTCCGCGCGGCGACGCCCTCAGCGCCACTCGTGCCTGGGGTATCGACGGCGCAGCTCGGGCCGCAACTGCGGATAGAGGCGCTCGAAGAAGCCCGGGAGATCGCTGGTCACCTGGAGCGGACGCTGGCTCGGCGCGAGGATCTCGAGCAGCACGGCGATCCTTCCACCCGCCACGCTCGGCGTCTCGCGCAGGTCGAAGAGATCCTGGATGCGCGCGGCGCCGCGGGGCGGTTGCCCCGGCTGGTATCGCAGGCGCAGGCGGCGTCCGCTCGGCAACGGCAGCTCGGCCGGTGCCATGCGGTCGACGAATCGTGCGTCGTCGGACGCGAGCGCCTGACGCACCGCATCGAGGCATGGGCGATCAGCGAGCTGCGACGCCCGCGTGGCGCCGTGCACGATCTCGCTCCTGATCACCATGAGATCCTCGTCGTCATAGCGGAGCAGACCGCGATCCGGGAACCACTCGGCCACGCAGCGCACTCGCGCGATCCACTGCTCCACGCGCTCATCCCACTGCGCAAGCTCGATCTCCCCCGCACCGATGCGCTCCGCCAGGATCTGCGCCGCCGCGTCGAGCCGCCGCGCGGGACGCGAGGTCGACTCGATCGGAATGTCGTCGAAGCGGAGCTCCTCGATCGCCTCCACCGCGCGGGTCGCGGGGTTCCATCGCTCCTCCTCGATGCGGCTGAATCGCGATGGCGCGACCGCCTCGAGCCAGGCGCGGTCCACCGGCGTGAGCATCGACAGTCGCTGCGTGGCCGGATCGCGCGGATCGGCGCGGACCTCGAGTGCCAGCACGAAGCCGGCGGCCCGCACCACCGACTCCCGGTCGATCTCGACCTTGCGGCGCCCCGCGAGGAACGCGTGCGGCCGTTCGCGGTCCGGACGCCACGCGACGAACTCCGGGAAGCCTGCGAGCATCGCACGCGTCACTGCCTCCGCCGATCGCGTGGATGCTGCGCCGGAGGCCGGCGCCAGTCGCCGCAGCTGATCCCTGGCGCGGCGAGCTTCGTCGATCGCTCCGGGGTGCACGCGGGCGCTCGGGGCGCTCGGAGGCAGTTCGCGCCGGCCGCGCGCGCCGACCGCGCGCTCCGCGCCGTCCCCACCGCCGCGCAAGCCGCCGAGCAGTCGCTCGCGCACCGTCAGATCCGACGGCGCATCGTCGGCCTCGAGCACGCGCAGCAGCGCCGTGGGGCTTCGCTCCTCCACGAAGTCGCGTGACGCGGCAATGGCGCACCAGGCCGCCGCGCGGTCGGTGCAGCCGAGCGTCGCCGCCTCGATCATGGCCCGCGCCAGGCGCGGATGCAGCGGCATCGACGCCGCCGTTCGGCCGGTCGCGGTGACGGCGCCGACATCGTCGATGCACTGGAGCCGCTCGAGCGCACTCCGCGCCTGCTCCACGAGTTCGCGCGGCGGCACCTCCACCCATGGAAACCGCTCGATCTCCGCGAATCCCCCCGGCATGGCGGCCGCCACCGTCAGCAGCGGCTCCGCAAGATCGCTGCGCGTGATCTCCGGCGCATCGAAGGCGGGCCTCCGCGCGTGGTCCTGCTCGCTCCAGAGTCGCACGCAGCGGCCCGGTCTCGTGCGCCCTGCGCGTCCGGCGCGCTGGTCGGCGGCGGCGCGACTGATCGGTTCCAGCACGAGCGCGTCCAGCGCCCGGCGCGGATCGTGCCGATGCACCCGCGCCGTGCCCGAGTCGATGACCGTCGCCACGCCTTCGATGGTGATGGAGGTCTGCGCTACATTCGTGGCGACGATCACGCGGCGCTCCGCGCGCGGCCGCAGCGCCTCGTCCTGCCGCTCCGCAGTCATCGCGCCGTGAAGACCCGCCACGAACGCGCGGTCGCCGCGCCGGCGCAGGCGCTCCCCGATCGCCTCGACGGTGCGATCGATCTCGAAGACGCCGGGCATGAACACCAGCACATCGCCCTCGGCCGTGCCCGCGTCCAGGAGCTCGTCGAGCGCGTCGGCGGCGGAGACCCACGGAGGCAGATCCTGCGCCGATGGACGATGGATGATCGACACGGGATGCATGCGTCCCTCCGCGTGGATGCACGCGGCATCCAGCGTCGAGGCGAGTCGCGCCGCGTCGAGCGTGGCGCTCATCACGACCAGTCGAAGCTCCGGGCGCTGGTGCGCCTGCGTACGACGCGCGAGCCCGAGCGCCAGATCCGCAAGGATGCTCCGCTCGTGGAACTCATCCACCAGCACCGCGTCCACGCCGCGCAGCGACGGGTCGGCGATCCATCGGCGGATGAAGACGCCCTCCGTCACGAAGCCGATGCGCGTGCGGGCGCTCCAGGCGCGATCGAAGCGCGTCTGCCATCCCACGAGCTCGCCCGGCGCGCCGCCCATCTCCTCCGCCACGCGCCGCGCGAGCAGTCGCGCCGCGAGCCGCCGCGGCTCCAGCACCAGGATCTCGCCGGGAACGCCGCGCCCGGCGCCGAGCGCACGCTCGGCGAGGATCTGCGGCATCTGCGTCGACTTCCCGCTGCCGGTCTCGGCGGTCAGCACGAGCCGCGGATCGCGCTCGAGCGCCTCCAGGATCGCCGCCGCGTGTCGCCTGATCGGGAGGTCGGGCGTGCGCATCGCTCTCCCGCGCCGGTGCGCTCAGCGCGAGAGATGCTTCCGCACATCCTGCATGAAGCGCACGATCTGTCCCTGCTCGCGCGGTGTGGCGGCCTGCTCCACCTCGCCCTGCCAGAAGTCCAGGAATCGTCCCGCGGACTTCTCGTCCAGGGCCGGTGCCTGCGGCCCGCGCTCGGCCATGCGCTCCCGGTTGCGCTGCGTGTCGCGCCGCGCCTCCTCCACGCGCTCGTCGTCGGTGCGCTTCCGCTCCTCGCCGCGGGTGACGCGCTCGCCCATGCGCATCCATTCCGCGAGCCACTCGTCGATGAACGCGGCGCGCTCCTCCTCCGGCAGGTCCATGTACTTCGCCGCGGCGCCCGCGAGCACATCCTTCGCGAGCTCGCGCGCGTTCCGATGGACCTGGTCCCTCGCCGGCCCCACGATTCCCGCGAGGAACGCAGCGGCGGCGGCCGATTCGCCCGGCTCGAGGCTTCGGAAGCGATCGGCGAGCTCGAGCAGGAACTTCACCCGCTCCTCGACCGGCAGCTTGCTGAAGTCCGGCAGCGCGAGGTAGCCGAGCGCGTCGTCCACCGGGCTGTCGAAGATCGAGGGCGGCGGCTTCCAGCGCAGCGCGATCCACCAGTAGAGCGCGAGCGTCATCGCCAGCAGCACGACGATCGCCACGGCGGCGAGCGCGATCTCGCGCCGACGGCGGTCGAGCGTGCTGCGAAGGTCATTCAGGTCGATCGCGATCAATCGTGAGCCTCCTCCGCTTCCTCCTCGGCCTCTTCCTCGGTGACGGTCCTGAGCTCCCGCGCGCTGCCGTCGATGAAGACGCCGTTGCGCGGATTGCGTCCGCTGCCGTGGCGATCCATGCTGTCCATGAGCAGCGGATAGAGCCCCTTCGGGTCGTTGCCGATGAGCGCTCCGACCAGGCGCGATTCGATCTCCTTCTGCTTGCGCTCGAGCTCCTTCGGCGTGATCGATCCCGGCGGATGGCTCACCATCATCTGCACCACCGCCGTCTGCACCTCCGGCGAGAACTTCAGCAGTCCCGGGAGATAGAAGTAGCTTGTGCCCGTCGAACGCGACGCTTCGTCCATGTCCGCGGGGCAGAACCACGACTCGCTGGCCGGATCGATGTAGTGCTTGATCAGCAGCGGCAGGCCGCCCACCGGTCCCGCGGCGCTGGCGGCCGGAAGGAACTCGCAGTTGGGGAGCATGCCTCGCTGCGCGCTCATGTAGGCGTCGATCGGAACCCAGAGCTGGCGCAGGTTGCTCAGGCACTGCGTGTTCTGCGCGCTGCGGCGAAGCACGGCGAGACCCGGCAGCAGGAGTCCGAGCAGGACCCCCACGATGCCGATCACGACGAGCAGTTCGATCACCGTGAAGCCGCGCCGCTGCGGCATGCATCCGCTCATGCCGGAGAGTGTAGCCCACGGCCCGTCGAATTCACTCGCTTTCGAACATCGCCTCGACGAATGCGTCCGGATCGAAGGGCTGCACATCCTCGGGTCGCTCCCCCACGCCCACGAGCTTGACGGGCACATCGAGCTCGTCGCGGATCGCCACCACGATGCCGCCCCGCGCGGTGCCGTCGAGCTTGGCCAGGAAGAGGCCCGTCACCTGGGCGATCTCGCGGAAGACTCGCGCCTGCTGGATGGCGTTCTGCCCGCTGGTCGCGTCGAGCACGAGCAGCGTCTCGTGCGGCGCGCCGGGGATCTTCCTGGCGATCACATTGCGGATCTTGCCGAGCTGCCGCATCAGGTGCTCCTGCGTGTGCAATCGACCCGCCGTGTCGACGAGCAGCACATCGACTTTGCGCGCCAGCGCCGCCTCGACCGCGTCGAAGGTGACCGCCGCGGGATCGGCGCCCTGCTGCCCCCGCACGATCTCGACGCCCAGCCGCTCGGCCCAGATCGCCAGCTGCGCCACGGCGCCCGCGCGGTAGGTGTCGGCGGCGGCCAGCAGCACGCTCCGGCCCTGATCGCGCAGCGTCCTGGCGATCTTGGCCACGCTCGTGGTCTTGCCCGCGCCGTTCACGCCGCAGACGAGGATCACCGTGGGCGCCGTCGGCGCGACCGCCAGCGAACGATCCTGCGGCCCCCATCGCTCCTTGAGCGTGCGCTTCAGGAACTCGAGTGCATCCTCGCCGCGCGGCACGCGGCCCGCGCGGAAGTCGCGGCGCAGCGCCGCCACGATCTCGCGCGCCGCGCGCACGCCCACATCCGCCGCGATGAGCCGCGACTCGATCTCGTCGATCAGCGCCTCGGAGAGAGCGCGGCCGTGCAGCATGGAGCGAAGGCCGGCGCCGAGCGCCTGTGCCGTCCGCGCCAGTCCCCGACGGATCGCATCGACGGCACCTCGGAAGAACGCCATGCCTACACCGCTCCCGCGCCCTCGCGCTCGCGTCGCACGCGGTCGAGCACGGCGTTGACGAACGCGCTGCTGCGCTCCGTTCCGAACTCGCGCGCCAGCTCGATCGCCTCGTTGATGGCCAGCGCCGGGGGCACGGCGCCGCGGATCATCTCCCACCACGCCAGCCGCAGCACATTGCGGTCGACGAGGGGCTGCCGGTGCGTCGGCCACTCCGGCGTGTAGCGCCCGATCTCGAGATCCGCCTCGTGCCGCGTCGACCACGCGGCGTCGGCAAGCACGGCGGCGGCGCGGCGCACTTCCTCCGCCGCAGGCAGCTCCCCCTCGGACCCGAGCGAGCCGATCAGCGCCTCGTCGCCGTTTCCCGCATCGCGCTGGTACATGGCCTGCAGCGCGCAGCGACGCACATCGCGCTGCGTGCTCATCGCCGCACCGCCTCGATGGCTCGCGCGGCGCGGAGGGCCGCCTCCATCGCCTCGCGCCCCTTGTGGCCCTTGCCGCCGCCCGCGCGTTCGCGCGCCTGTCGCAGGCGCTCCACGGTCAGCACGCCGAAGGCGACGGGCTTGGCGTGCGATGCCGCAAGCGCCGCGAGCGCATTCGAGATCGACTGCGCCAGCCAGCGATCGTGCCGCGTCTCGCCGCGCACGATGCAGCCGAGCGCCACCACCGCGTGCACATCGCTCCGGGCCGCGAGCGCGGCTGCGATGGGGACGAGCTCGAACGCGCCGGGCGCCACCGCCCTGATGAGATCCGCCGCAACGCCGCCGGACTCCACGAACACCTCCGTCGCGCCGGCCTCGAGCGCCGCGGTGATCTCCGCGTGATAGAAGCTCGTTACGACGCCGACGCGAAGACCTCGTGCATCCGGCGGATCGGACGACACGAGCGTGCGCGGCTGCGGTTCCATGGGGCAACGATGGTAGCCGGTACCATCGGCGCGTGGCCCGACCGATCGCCCGCATCCTCGGCACGCTGCAGCTGGTGCGGCTTTCGCTGGCGCTCGGCGCGATCGGCGAACTCTGGTTCGCCGTGCTCCTGGCGCGGGCCGACCCGAGCGCCGCGGCGCTTCCCGTGAGCGCGATGTCGCTCACCGAGGCGCTGGCCGTCGCCACGATCGTCGCCGCGGGGCTCTTCGCGTTCGGTGCGAGCCTCAACGATGTGCTCGACCTCCGCCATGACAGCGCGTTCAGCCCGGATCGACCCATTCCCTCCGGGCAGATCCGCACCGGCCAGGCCGTCATCGTGGCGATGGGCTCGCTCATGGTGGCCGTCAGCGGCGCCGTGCTCTTCGGACAGTCCGCGCTCCTGACCACGGTGGTGATCGCCGCGGTCATCCTCTTCTTCAATGCGGCCGGCAAGCACTTCCCGGCGGTGGGACTGCTGCTCGTGGGCGTGGTGCATGCCGGGCACATGCTCATTCCCGATCAGTCGCCGGCGATCATGCTGCCGGCCTGGCTCGCCATGGTGCACATGATCGTCGTCCGAGCCATCGTGCATCGCCTGGAGGACAAGCGGCCGGCGATCTCGGCGCAGTCGATCCTCGCGCTCATGCTGGGAACCGCCGTCGCATCGGGGCTGCTGCTGTCGCGCAGCGCCGGCCAGGACGATCGCGCGTGGCCGGCCGAGCTCAGCTTCGACCGCCTGCTCTGGCCGCTCGCCGCGGTCGTCCTCTTCGTCATCGTCGCCTGGTTCAAGACGCGGCGCGTGCCGCCCGTCGCCGCCGCCGAGAAGCTGCTTCGCTACGGCTCGCTGTGGCAGGTCGTCTACGGCATCGCGTGGATGGCCATGCTGCACGAGTGGGGCGCCGCGGGACTGCTCGCGCTGCTCGCCGGTGCCGGCGTGCTGACCATGACGATCCTCCGCGAGGCGGTGTCGCTGGTGCTCCGTCCGCCCGACTACCGGCCATGAGGCGCGGATCTCTGTAGCATGCGGCCCATGCCCGCGCCGCCGACCCACGGACGAATCGCGGCCGCCATCGCCCTCCTTGCGGCGATGGCCGCGGCATGGCAGACGCCGTCGGCGTCGGCGCAGGAGCTTCGGGATGTCGCGATCACGGGCGATCGGCTCGGCGGTTTCGTGCTGCCGATCGAGCCGGTCGGCACCGAGGCTCGATTCTCATGCGTCAAGGCGTGGGTGTGGAAGGTGGATGACACGCAGCGCCTCGACCTGGTGGGCGATGTGCGCATCCAGATCGCTTCGTACGAATTCGCGACGCAGCGGGCGCTCGTGTGGGTCAACCGGCTCCCGAGCCAGGGCGGGCTCATCAATCAGATCGTGATCTGGTTCCCCGAGGTGGACGAGCCGACGCGCTACGCCGGCCTGGGCGTGAGCGGCCGGGACCTTCTGGTCACCGCAAGCACGCGCGGCGCCGTCACCATCCGGGCGACACTCTGGGAGGAGTCGGAGGCTCCGAGGAGCGCCGAGCGCATGAACGGGGAGCAGCGCCTGCAGCGCTACCTCCGCGCGATCGCGGCGGGATCGCCGCTGCTTCGCACGCAGCCGCGGATCGATCGGCCGCCGGTGCCGCCGGTCGTCCAGCTCGAGGTCGGAGGCTCGGTGGAACTCCCGCCGGCGCCGCCGACGCCCACCGCGACCACCATTCAAGTGCGCTCCGACGGCACGCCCATCCTTGCGCCGCAGGGCCAGCTCACATTCTTCGGCCGCACCACGACGATCGACGAGACGACGGACACGATCTCGGTCGAGGGCTCGGTCGTGATCGACTGGCTCAACGCCAATGCCGCGGATCCGCAGGGCGCCGTGCAGCTCAGCGCCGACCGCGCGGTGATCTTCCTTCGCAAGGGCACGCTCGCCTCGATGACGGATCGCGCAGGTCGCGTCTCGGCCGAGTCGGTCGAGGGCATCTACCTCGAGGGGAATGTCGTCGCCACCGACTTCAACTACACGGTGCGCGGCAAGCGCATCTACTACGACCTGCAGAGCAACCAGGCGCTGATGGTCGACGCGGTCCTGCGCACCACGATCCGCAAGGGCATTCCCGTGACGGCTCGCGCCGCCGAGCTGCGGCAGGTGGCCTCCGACCAGTTCGTGGCGCAGCGGGCGCAGGTCTCCACGAGCGAGTTCTTCACACCGCACCTTGCCGTCGGCGCGGAGCGCGTCACGGTGTCGCGGCAGCCGGACATCGGCACGGTGGTGGAGGGTCGCAACGCCACCTTCAGGCTCTCGGGCACCCCGGTCCTCTGGTTCCCGCGCTTCTCGGGCACGGCCGACCGATTCCCGCTGCGCAGCATCTCCTCCGGCTACAACCAGACGCGCGGTGTGGAGGTCCAGACCCGCTGGGATCTCTTCAACACGCTCGGCCTCGATGCGCCGCAGGGCCTCGATGGCGAACTCGTCGGCGATGTCTACTCGAGCAACGGCGTCGGCGGCGGCGCCAAGCTCCGGTACGAGGAGGGTCCGCAGCAGGGCAACGCGGACCTCTACGGCTTCTACGACTTCCGCAACGAGGAGCAGAGCTCCGCGGGTCGCGACTACATCAGCGACAAGACCTTCCGCGGCGTCGCGTCGATGGACTACGCCACGATGCTCTCCTCCGAGCTGCTGCTGCAGACGCAGTTCAACTACATCAGCGACCCCGCGTTCCTCTCCACCTTCAGGCAGCGCGACTTCGCGGAGCATCGCGAGTACGAGACGAGCGGCTACCTCCGCTGGCAGACCGGCAACTCGCAGTTCTCGGTGCTCGGCAAATACGATGTCGACAACTCGGTGGTCAACTCGTACCAGCTTGCCAGCCGACCGTACTCCGTCGACAAACTGCCGCAGGTGGACTACTCGCGCTACGGCGACGAGCTCTTCGATCTGCTCTCGTGGACGCAGGAATACAGCGCCAACGCCATGCAGCTCCGCCTCACGAAGGGCACGCCGCAGTCGATCGCGGCACCGAATGCGGCCTTCTTCCCGCCGGACTATGTGGCGCCCGCGCCGTTCACGCAGGACAACCTTCCCATCGCCAACGCCTACTCGAGCGCGGGCTACGACCAGGAGACGCGCGCCCGCGTCTTCACGCGGCAGGAGCTGGCGATTCCGCTCGAGTGGCAGCGCATCAAGCTCGTGCCCTTCGCGAGCCTCACCGGCATCGGCTACTTCCTGGAGGGCTTCGAAGGCTATGCGCCGGACGCGGACGACTACCGAGCTGTGGTCGGCGGCGGCGCCCGGGTCAGCACCGAGTGGACGCGTGTGATCGACGGGGTGCAGAGCCGCGCGCTGGACCTCAATCGCCTGCGCTGGATCATCAAGCCCTACGGCACGCTCTGGGCGGGCTACGACACCTCGAATGCGAACGACTATCCCGTGTACGACCAGCAGGTGGAACCGATCTCCGCCGCGGCCGTGGCGCAGGCCGGAATCACGCAGCGCTTCCAGACCTATCGAGGCGGTCCCGGCAACTGGCGCAGCGTCGACTGGATCGTCGCGGATCTCGGCGTCGTCGTCTCGGACCACAACAACACCTTCCAGCGCAATCCGAACGACCCGCTCAAGTACGCGCAGAGTCCGCTGCCCACCTTCTACAGCTGGCGGCCCGAGTACTCGCAGTGGGGCAGCCATGCCTACGGCAATGTCTCGTGGCAGATGAGCAGCACCTTCCAGGTGATCGGCAGCGCCGTGTTCATCGACGGGGATACGCGGACCACCGGCGGTGACGGCGGCGCGTCGTCATGGCTCGGGCGCGGCTCGATCGGCGTGGCCATGTACCACTCCCCGGAGGTCAGCACCTTCGTCGAATACCGCTATGTGAACAACTTCGACCCGACCGGCGCCTATCCGTCGGATGAGCTGCTGAATGTGGGCATGACCTACAAGATCGGCAATCTCTATCAGCTCTCGCTCGGGCCGCAGTTCGATCTCCGCGCCGGAGACTTCCGATCGCTTTCCGCGCAGCTCGTCCGCATCTTCCCCGACTTCGACTTCGGCGTCGGCGTGAGCTACGACTCGATCGTGGACGAGTACTCGTTCAACGCGAAGCTCCGCATCGGCGGTCCGAACCAGCGACCGATCTGGACCTTCTCGCAGGCGACGCCGGAGTTCCCGTCGCCGTGGGTCGGATTCATGCGCAACTGAACGGCGGCGTCAGACCCAGGTGCTGCCACGCGGCGGGCGTGAGCCGTCGACCCTGGCGCGACCGCGCCAGGAAGCCCATCTGGAGCAGGAACGGCTCGACCATGTCCTCCAGCGTGCCCGCATCATCCGAGAGCGTGGCGGCCACCGCTTCCACGCCGACGGGGCCGCCCTCGTACACGGTGGCAATGGTGCGCAGGTAGCGCCGATCCAGCTCGTCAAGCCCGAGCGCATCGACGCCCTCCAGCTCCAGCGCCCCCTGCACCGCCCGCTCGCCGATCCGCCCGTCGCAGCGCACCTGCGCGAAGTCCCGCACGCGCCGCAGCAGCCGCAGCGCCACGCGCGGCGTGCCGCGACTGCGCGATGCGATGGCGTCGAAGGCGCCCGACGCCTCCGCCGGCAGCAAGAGCACCTCCGCCGCGCGACGGAGGATGCGCACCAGCTCCTCGTGCCCGTAGAAATCCAGATGATGCGCGATGCCGAAGCGGCTTCGCAGCGCGTGCGTGAGCAGCCCGGCGCGCGTGGTGGCGCCGATCAGCGTGAAGGGCTTCAGCGAGAGCGTGATGACCTTGGCGTGCATGCCGCTGTCGACCGTGAAGTCGACGCGCAGGTCCTCCATGGCCGGGTAGATGTACTCCTCCACCGCCGCAGGCAGGCGATGGATCTCGTCGATGAAGAGCACATCGTTCGGCTCGAGGCGCGTCAGCGTGCCGACGAGATCGCCGGGCCGCGTCAGCGCGGGACCGCTCGTGACATACGCGCGGCTGCCCATCTCGTTGGCGATGACATGCGCGAGCGTGGTCTTGCCGAGACCCGGAGGACCGTGCAGCAGCACATGTTCCATCGGGTCGCCGCGCTCGCGCACCGCCTGGAGTGCAATCGCGATGCGCTCGACGAGCGCGGCCTGTCCGACATACTCCGAGAGTCTCGCCGGGCGGATCGCCGGGGCGATCTCCTCGACGATCGCGTCATCCTCCTGCGCCTCCCGAGCCACCACGCGTTCCTTCGCCACGCTCGCCTCCTTGCTTCGCCGCCGCCGAACCGGCGCTCGCGGCGCGCCTCGCGGAATCCGGGCGGCGACCGCGCGACCGACGCTCCCGCGCTAGAACTTCACCTTCGGCGCCTCGCGCGCCGCCTCGTTCTCCTCCTTGAAGAACTCCATCGGCTTGAACTGGAAGAGCCCCGCCACGAGGTTGTTCGGGAAGACGACGCACGCCTCGTTGAAGCGCCCGACGGCACCGTTGTAGCCGCTCCTCGAGCGCGCGATCAGCGACTCGGTGTTGCCGAGTTCGCCCTGGAGCTGGAGGAAGTTCTGGTTCGCCTTGAGATCCGGGTACGCCTCGGCCACCGCCATGAGCCGACCGAGCGCCTGCGTGAGCTCGCCTTCGGCGGCGATCTTCGCGGGAATGCCCTGCGCCCCCGTCGCCTTCGCCCGAGCGGAGATCACGGCGTCCAGCGTGCCGCGCTCGTGCGTTGCGTAGCCCTTCACGGTCTCCACGAGATTCGGGATCAGGTCGTGCCGCCGGCGAAGCTGCACATCGATGTCGGCCCAGGCGCCCTCCCCCGCGATGCGAAGGCGCTGGAGATGGTTGTAGATCGAGATCAGCCAGAGCACGATGGCGACGATGACCAGCGCACCGACGCAGATCGCGCCCAGCACCAATCCGCCGAGTCCCGTCACGATTGCCGCCACGCTCGTCTGATTCATCGATGGCTCTCCACGGTTCGTCGAAGCCTGGATCTCCGCTCGAGCGCGTCGACCACGCGCTCCACCTCGCGGAGGTCCTCGAGCACGGTCGTCGCGCCGGCGCGACGAAGCTCGCTCTGGCGCGGCTCTCCCGCCACGCCGACGAAACCATACCCGCGAGCGCGTGCCGCTGTCACATCCCACACCCCGTCTCCGATGTAGACGATGCGTTCGATGGGGCCGCCGCCGCCCGCCGAGTGCATCTGCGTGGCGCGGCTGGCCGCAAGGCGAATGAGCTCCTCGCGGGGCCAGGCGTCATCCGCGAATGCCGCCGGCAGCCCATCCACGCACACACCCGCCACGCGAAGCTTCACGAGCGCGGTGCGCCGCCAGCCTCCGGTGGCGATGGCCGGAGTCCATCCCCGGGACGGAAGTTCCTTGAGGATCTCCGCGGCACCGGGCGTGGGCGCGAAGCGCTGCGGATGCTCCCGGGCCTCGCTCTCGATGAGCGACGCGAAGCAATCCCGCAGTTCATCCAGATCACCACGCGTGGCGCTGCGGCCGGCATGCGTCTCCATCACCTCGGCTGCGATGCCCTCGTCGGTCGAGTGCCGGTACGACGCCCAGTCGGTGGAGATGCCGTCGATGCCCCACGCAAGCCGCACGGCGCGGACCCAGCAGTCGTCGTCGACGCCGCTCGTGCGCGTCAGCGTGCCGTCGATGTCGAAGATGGCGAGCTTGCGGGCCATGCGATGCGCGGTCGTGCGCCGGTGTCGAGCCGCGCCGAGGATATCCTGCGTTGCAGTCGTGACGGCACTCCTCCTTCTTTTCGCGCTCGGTGCACCGGTCGACGAGACGCGCCGCCCGGCGGGGCCGAACGGCTCCGCTCCCGCGCCAACGGCGGCGTTGCCGCCGATGCGGTCGGGGCTGGCGTCGGCCTCCGGCGAGCGTGCGGGGGGCGGTGATTCCCTGCAAGGCGACGCCCGCGCGCGACTCGAGGCGGACTTCCTGCCCCTGCCGTTGACGGCCGACGAGATCGATCGAATCGCGGCCTCCCGGTGGCGGGATCGCTCGTCGCGCGATGCGATCGTCGCGGCGCGGGATCGCTATCTGGAAGCGATGCGCGAGCCGGAACGACGCGTGCGGCGGCCGCTTCGTGCGCAGCTCGAGGCCGCCTATGCGTGGAATCCCGCGCAGCGCCGCTTCGATCCGCAGCCGGGTCCGGAACTCGTCGCATTCCATCGGGATCGAGTCGCCTGGCTCGCGGCCCTCGATGCCGCGGAGCTCGAACTCGTGCGATTCCTCGTGGCGATCCCGCCCTCCGAGGGCGGTGCCTCGCTCGGACGCGTCCGCCTGCGCTTCGCCGGCGAGCGCGATCGACGCCCGATCTCCGATCCGCTCGCGGGGCTCCCGCTGGACGATGTGCTCTCGCGCATGCCGGAGCCGGAGATCGCGGCATTGCTCGAGGGACTCGAGATGGAGTCATGGCGCGAGCGCATCGTCGCAGCGCATCGACAGCGGCGCCAGGCGCTCGACCAACTCCTGGTGCGCCGCGCCGAGGCGCTGATCGACCGCGGCCCCTTCGACCTGCCCTCGGAGGATCCACGCCGCACCGCCTTCGATCGCGCGACGGCCGAACTCGATGCGCTCGAGTCGTCGGCGGAGTCGCCGATCGCGGAGCTCAATCGCGGCACCATCGCCCGACTTCGCGCCCAGTTGCCGCCGACCGTGGCCGACGCGCTCGCGGAGCGCGTGGCGCGCCTCGTGCATCCGCAGGTCTTCGACGAGGAGCGCGGCGTCCCGGCGCTGCTTCGACAACTCGCCGCCGAGCCGGGGCTCGATGCCGGCGCCGCCGATTCGCTTCGCGCGCTGGCGGTGCATCTGGAGCAGCGACTCGCCGCGTCGCGAGCGCAGCTCCTTCGACTGCTCGAGGCGCGGGAGGCGGCCGAGCGGGTCGCACTCGCGGAGGGATCGCCGCGTGCACGGCGCCAACTGCTCGTGGCCGACTCCGAGCTGCTCGCGGCGCACATGGCTCGACGCCGCGCGGCGCGGCAGGCGGCCGCCAGCGCCCGCGGACTCATCCCGCCGCAGTCGGAGGCGTCGCTGGTGCTCCTGCAGCACCATCTCGACGCCCAGGCGGCCGTCGAGCGCGCCGATCTCTGGCTGTTCGACCTCGCGCGCCGGGAGCTGACCCTGCTCGATCATCCGGGCACCACCGCTCCGGAGCGCTCGCGCGACACCGGATCCGATTCGGACGAGCCATGACGCATACCCTGATCCCCGGAGATTCCACGCCATGACGAATCGCGCCATTGCGGGCACCATGATGAAGCCCTGCCTGATGCTGCTCGCGGCCGTGACACTCGCCGTCATGGCCGGCGCCTCGGCTGCGTCGCCTCCTGCCGCGGCGCCCGCGGCGCCGCCGGCAACCGACGCACTGCCCGAACTCTCGGCGCTCGTCGTCACCAACCGAGGCTCGTTTCGCTTCAAGCTGCACTCGAACGAGGCGCCGCTCACGGTCGCGAACTTCTGCAACCTCGCGGCGAAGGGATTCTTCGACGGTCTGCCGGTCCACGAATCGACACGCGTGATGCGCGGCACGGGACTGCCGTCCGCGAACTTCAATCCGAGCTGGACCTTCCGGCGCGAGTTCAACAAGAGGCTTCGCTTCGACGACGCAGGCTGCGTCGCGATGCGACGCCTCGGCGAAGGCGGCGACGCCACCACGCATCCCACGCGCTGGTTCGTGACCATCAAGGAGCAGCCGCGCTGGACGCTCGAGCACGCGATCTTCGGCACGGTCACTCATGGCATGGGCGTGGTCCACCTGCTCGAGATCGGTGATGTGATCGAGCGAGTGCAGATCGAGGGCGACGCGGCGCCGCTGCTGGCTCGCCATGCGCAGCAGATCGCCGTCTGGGATGCCGCGCTTGCTCGAAGCGGATGGCAGCCGGGTCAGACATGGACTCCACCGCCGCCACTGCCGCCGATTGCGGCTCCGCCGGCCGCTTCGCCCTCAGCGCCGCCTGCGCCGCCAGCCGCACCTCCTTCGCCTGCCGCGCCGCCAGCCGCACCTCCTTCGCCTGACGCGCCGCCATCGCCCTAGGCGCTGTGGGGGGTCGATCGGCTGCTCGGCGCCTTCGCTTGTGGCCCCGCGGCGGCCATCCCCCGCCCCACCCTCGGCGTCACCTCGGAGGACCGCATGCTGCACCCATCATCGAACCCAGAATGCGAGTCGGAGTGCCTCAAGGCACCTCCCTCCGCGCGCTTCGAACGGGGTCGGTCGCGGCGCGATGCCGTTCCACTCGAAGCACACGCTGAACTTGCGGCCAACTCGGGCCGAGTCGACCCGCTCGCCGTCCTCACCGAACAGGAGAGGACCCGACTCGCGGAACTCATCCCGCTCCGGTACGGTCGCATGAGTCGCACGCCGTTCACCTTCCTTCGCGGCGCGGCCGGGATCATGGCCTCCGATCTCGCCCGAGGCGCCCACTCGGGCGTTTCCGTCGAGCTCTGCGGGGATGCGCACCTGGGCAATTTCCGCTGGTATCGCGCCCCCACGCGCGAACAGGTGTTCGATCTCAATGACTTCGACGAGACTCTTCCCGGGCCGTTCGAATGGGATGTCAAGCGCCTGGCGGCGAGCATCACGGTCGCCGCCCGCGCCGGCGACTTCTCCACGGAAGCGGTGCATCGCGCCACGCGGTCCGCCCTGCGCGAGTACCGACGGAGCATCGTCGAGGCGTCCGAGCTCGATCCCCTCTCGCTGCACTACTACCAGTTCGAGTCGAAGGCCGCGCTGGAGCGCGTCGAGAAGCACGGCAAGGCGCATCGAAAGTGGAAGGAGGCGGTGCTGGCGAAGGCGACGCGACGCAACAGCCTCCGCGCCTTCGACCAGATGACGAAGGTGGTCGATGGTCGACGCGTCATCGTGCCCGATCCGCCGTTGATCGTCCGCATCGATGAGGCGATGGCCCGGAGCGGAGCGAACTCGATCCGGCAGTTCCTGGAGAGGTATCGTCAGAGCCTGTCGCTCGATCGTCGCTCGCTCTTCGACCGATTCTCACTGGTCGATGTCGTCAGGAAGGTCGTCGGCGTCGGGAGCGTCGGCACTCGCTGTCTCATTGCGCTCTTCGAGTCGGGCGACGGCACGCCCCTCTTCCTTCAGCTGAAGCAGGCCACGCCGTCCGTGCTCGAGCCGCACCTTGCACGAAGTGCCTTCGAGCATGCGGGCCAGCGCGTCGTGGAGGGGCAGCGCCTGATCCAGGCGACGAGCGATGTGCTGCTGGGCTGGGCGCGCTGGGAGGAACCGGGCACCGGGAGCATCGACTTCTACCTCCGCCAGCTCTGGGACGGCAAGGGCAAGATCAATGTCGAGGCGCTGGGACCGCGGCGCCTCGCGACCTACGCGGGCCTCTGCGGAAAGACGCTTGCCTTCGCCCATGCGCGTTCGGGCGATGCCATGACGATCCGCGGGTACATCGGCGAGGACAGGACCTTCGACGAGATCATGGTCGAGTTCGCCGACCGCTACGCGGATCTCACCTCCGCCGATCATGCGCGACTCTGCGAGGCGATCCACGACGGTTCGATCCATGCCGTCCGCGATCTCTAGGGCCGCAGCGCGGGCGACCCTGCGAACGCCGCGAGCGAGCCACACGCGCCGCCCCTGATTCGCCGGAGCTCGGGCGCTAGGGGGTCATCTCGCCCAGCAGAACGCCCCGCGGCAGCACCGAGAGCGCCATCTGCTCTGCCACGCCGTGGATGCGCCGCAGCTTCTCGAGGATCTCGAGCTGCATGCGGTGCTTGCGAAGTCGATCGGGATCGTCCTGCGCGAGCCGTGCAGCCTGAAGCCGCTGGAGTTCAGCCGTGAGGTCGAGGATCATGCTTCGCTTCGCCACGACTTCCTGCGCGGCACGCTCGTCGCCTTCCACGAGGGCGCGCAGCGCGGATTGCGCCGTCTGCTGGACCGCGTCGAGCAGCCGACCCAGGAGTACGGCCGTCTCCTTCGAAGGCGTGAGCTCGGCGTCCCGCAGCGCCTGGGCCGACGGCGCCAGCTCCCGACTGACCGCAGCGCTCAGGCTCTCGATCTTGCCGGAGGCCGCAACCAATCGAGCGTGCTCCTCCGACTCCTCGTCGCTCAACGCACGACGACCGATCTGCTGCAGATAGACGAGCACGGCTTCGCGCAGCACCACCACCTGATCGAACTGCTGCGACAGCTCGCTGAGATCGCGAGCCTCGAACGCCGCCTTCACCTTCGCCAGCATGGCGTTGGTGAGCTGGGCCATGTGCCCGAGTTCCATCCGCACCCGCTCCAGCGCCATCGCGGGCACCTGGATCGCCTCATCGTCGAGGTATCTGGGCCGGATGATCACCTTCCGATCGGCGGCGCGGTTCGGAATGATCCTGATCGCGAGCTTCGCGAAACCCCCTGCGAACGGCAGGAAGATCACCGTGTTGGCGGTCGCCCAGATCGTGGCGGCATTGGCGATCTGGCGCGGCACCTCCTCGGCGAGTCGCTCCACGCCCTCCAGGTGCGGCGCGGTGGGTGAGACCCACTCGGCGATCCACGCAAGCTGGTGGATGAACGGCAGCCAGAGCGCGGCGCCCATCACATTGAACATGACATGCACCACGGCCGCACGCTTCGCATCCTGCGGCTTGCCGATGCCGGCAAGGACGGCCGTGATGCCGGTTCCGATCTTGGCGCCGAAGAGGATCGCGATGCCTGCGGGAAGGGAGAGCAGCCCCTGGGTGGCCATGACCACGGCAAGGCCGATGGTGGCCGACGACGATTGCACCAGCGCGGTGAACAGCGCGCCCGCCAGCATGCCGAGGATCGGATTCTGCAGCGACTGGAGCAGATCGGCGAAGCTCTGGTTCGTCCGCAGCGGCGCCATGGCCGAGCCCATCGCGGCCATGCCGTAGAAGAGCAGTCCCAGCCCCATCAGCATCGCGCCGTAATGACGCGCGACGCCCTTCTTCCAGATGAAGGTCATCACGAACCCGATCGTGATGAGCGGCAGGGCCAGGGCCGTCGTGTTGAACGCCACGATCTGGGCGGTCACCGTCGTGCCCACATTGGCGCCGAAGATCACGCCCACCGACTGCACCAATGTCATCAGTCCTGCACTGACGAAGCCGACGACGAGGACGGTCGTCACCGAGGACGACTGGATGACGGCGGTCACGATGGCACCGGTGATGGCGCCGAGGATCCGGTTCCCCGTCAGCCTGGCCAGCAGCGTGCTCATCTGCTTGCCGGCGGCGGCCTTCAATCCGTCGGTCATCTTCTCCATGCCGTAGAGGAAGAGCGCGAGACCGCCGAGCAGTTGAACGGTCATGGCGAACGGAGCGAGTTCAGGCATGTGCAGACTCGTGAAGGGGTGAAGTCATGGAGCCCTCCGGCGGGGTGCGATGAACCACGACGAGATGAGCCGCGGAGAGGATGCGGGCGACCGATGCCGCCCGTCAAGGGCGCCCTAGTTCCAGCTCATGCCCTTGGGCCACTCGTCCGCGTGCTGGCGGTCGGCCGCAGCCACGAGACGATCGAGCCCCACGAGGTGATCTCGCAGGATCACGGCGCGGATCCACGGATCGGGCTCCGCCAGCAGGCGGTAGCGCTCGCATTCGTTGCGCACGATCGCATCGCCGACGATCTCGACCATGGCGTGCGTCGGAAGATCGTCGCGCGTCCACCACTCCAGCAACGCGCGGATCGAGTTCATGCGCCGCAGGCGCGGACCCGACATCACCTCGCGGATCGCGCGACGGGCGCTGTGCATCGACGGGAACGCCCGGCCCGGCAGTTCGATCGGTTGCAGCATCGCCTCGCGATAGAGCCGATCGTCGTTCGGCTCGGCGATCGACTCGATGGTCGCGCGGCAGACGCCATGCAGCATGATGGTGTGCCGCCCGTCGCCGAGGCGTTCGTGCTGGACGATCTGCCCGACGCACACCGCATCGCGCAGCGGCGCGGGCTCGGGCCACGCGCCGTCGACGATCGCCCTCGGCTCGACCACCGCCAGCGCAATCTGCCCGCTTCGCAGGATCTGGCCCCGCCCCTGCGCCACGCATTGCTCGACCATCTGTCGATAGCGCGGCTCGAACACATGCAGGCGCTGCCTGGAGTGAGGAAGCAGCACGACGGCGGGAAGCACGAAGAGCGGCACGGGGCGCGCAAAGTCGACGGTGATCACCTCCGCCATCGCGGGGATGGTAGGCCGAACGACGACGGACCGCGGAGAGGGGCCGCACTCGCGTTGCCGCAAGGTCCCGCGCTAGGGCTGCCACCAGCGCAGATCGGGATCCATGTCGCCGGCGCCTCGGATCATCTGCCGGCGCCGCGCCCAGAGATCGCGCCAGAGTTCGAGCACGCCGGATCGGGCGACCGAACCGATCGTTCGCTCTCCGAGCAGATCGAGTTCGCTCAGGGGCACGCGACCGTCCGAGAGGATCACCATTCGGCGCGATCCTTCGCGGCGGACCGACGCGAGCGGCGGCTCGCACGGAACGAGCGGATCCGGCCGCGACTCCGGATTCTCCGCGTGGACGGGGATCCCTTCCACGATCGCGGTCCCGGCGCGTCGCTCCCAGTGATCGACGAACGCCGCGAGTTCCATCGCGCTCTCGTCCCGACGCTGAATCCTGACGGCGATGAGCGGCTTCGTCAGCCGAGGATCGGCGCCACCCTTGCACGCGAGCACCCGCTCAAGGTTCTCCACCGCGCGTTCGAACCGGTTGATGCCCATGAGCGCGCGGTAGGTGCCCGGCGAGTGTGCCTGGAGATCGACGCTGATCACATCCGGGGCGGCCTCAAGCAGCGCGTCGATGCGGGCCGTGTCCGCGACGAGTTCGGTGCGTACATGCACCGCCCGCACCCCGGCCGCGCGGGCCATGCGAACGAACTGCGGCAGGTTCGGATGCCAGAGCGGATCGCCCGCGTGCCCGAAGGTCACCACCACATCGCGCGGTGCCTCCACCTCCTCGAGAATGCGCTCCAGCAACCGCTCGCTCATCGGCGCCCGCTGGATGCTGCCGAGCCGGTGCGGGCTCGCGCTGCCCGAGGCACGGCGCCCCGTGTTCAGTTCGATCATCAGGTGCTGCGGCACGAATGCCGGCGGCAGGTGAAGGAACTGATGCTCGAGCGCCTCCGAGACCGTCCACCCGCCCAGCCCCGCGAGACCGATCGCGGGTGAGTGCTCGATCGCGATGGGTTCGATCGCCCGCCGCATGCGGAGCTTCGCGCGCATCGAGTCGAAGACGCCTCGCACCATGCAGCGCCGGATGCGCTCGACCGGCGACACGCAGCCCGCGAAGGTCTCGGCAAACGGATGGCCCCTCCAGAGATCGCCCACCAGCACCGGTCCCGAAGGCTCGCGCCGCGCCAGCGTCGCCAGGAGTTGCTGCTCGATGACGCAGGCGCCGAGTCCCGGCGGCCCGGGCGCGGCGACGAACAGGCGCTCGCCGCGAGCCTGCCTGAAGCGCTCCACGAGTTCATCGCATCCACCCGACTCCTCCACCATGACGAGCGGCCAATCGGGGGCGCAGCAGAGGGCGCCGTCCAAGCCGCGCGAAGCAAGCGCTGCGGCCATGGCCGCGGGCGCCACGATCTCATCCCAGACGCAGGCGCCGCCGATGCCGCCGCGCCATGCGGTGTCGGCCCAGAGTCTCGCGGTCCGGATCGCATCCTGCTCGGGCGGAAACACCGCGGCGCCGCAGGACTCGATCTCGATCGGAAGCGCCACGCGCGAAGGATCGAAGAGCGGGCGCGGATCGAAGCCCTCGGGCACGAGCAGCACGATGCGCTCGATGCCTCGCACGAGACCGAGTCGCGCCAGCGTCGCCGCGAGGACCGTGCCCGAGCCGAACTCCGAATCGAGGTGACGCGGGACGCCCGTGCCGCCTCGGCTCGGATCCACCGGAACCACGGCGGCCACGCGCACGGGCGAGCGCACTTCCATGGTGAGCGGGCCGCTGCGAACGCGCTGCGCCGGGAGATTCACCGCGAGATTCGTCGCAAGACTCGTCGCAAGGTCCGACGCAAGCCCTGCGGCGCCATGCGCCGCGGCGGCGGATGGCTGCGCGCCGGTCTCGGCGGCTCCTGCACTCAGGTCGCTCGCAATCCGAGGCCACGCGACGGCACCGCGCCGCGGCAGCGCCTCGGCGGCCGTCGACTGCTCGGCGCCGCGCTTCGCGAGCCCCCGGCGGTCGAGATCGAGGGTGCGAAGCCCCCGAGCGGCATCATCGAGAATGCACCGCTCGAGCAGCGCATGGTCGGTCAGGAGCGCCCGGCAACTGACGACCGCCGCCCCTGTGCGCTCGACGGTCGTGCACAGCGTCCCGTCCCGCTTCGCGGCGAGAATCGCCGCGCCGTGCAGATCCTCGATCGTGCGGAACGGACCGAGTTCGCATGCCCACGACTCCTGCTGATCATCTGCGGCACCGCAGACCAGGCCGTCGGTGAAGCAGCCGTCGACGCCGCAGAGCACGATGGGATCGCAGCCGATCGCCCGCAGCGCGAGGTAGACCGCCACGGTGGGCGGCAGGTCGGGCAGGAGCCCGAGCGATGTCGGTGCGAGCCGGTGCGAGCGCAGCCAGATTCGCGCCGCCGGGACCGCATCCATCACGCACCAATGCTCCCGAACCGGCGTCTCGATCGACGGCAGCGATTGGATCAGCGACGGTCCCGAGCCGATCAGCAATCCCGGCGCACCCGGTGCCGCCAACGCGGGCGCCGAAACGCACGCCGCGGCGGCGCGGCGGGCCGCGCCAAGATCGACTTCCGTCGCAGTCATGGATGCGGACGATACTTCGCTCGCGGCACCGCGTCGCCTGCTAGCGTGTCGGCGTGACCTCGGCGCCGACCACCGGCCTGCTGACCCGGTTCCTTCTCGAGAACCCCTGGCCGCTCTGCATCATGCTGCTGCTTGCGGCGATCGTGCTCGCCAAGTTCGCGCTCGATCGCGCGGATCAGCGAATGCTCCTGGGGTCGCTCGGCTGCGTACTGGCGAGCGCGGCCGTCTTCGTCACCGCGTGGATCGTGGTCACGCCCGGGGAGCATGCACGACGCGTGGTGCGCACCTTCGTCGATGCCGCGGAGGCCGGCGACATGCAGGGCATGCAGGCCGTGCTTGCGCCGGATGCGTCGCTGCACATCGGCGCCCTCACCGCGCCCGGCATGGATCGCAGCGAGCTCGATCGCGCGCTCTCCATGCTCGAGGGACGGCATCGCATCGAATCCAACACCGTGACGGCCCTGCGCGCAGGTCCGTTGTCCGCCGATGCGGCCGTCGCGGAGCTCTCCTGCTTCACGACGACGAGTTCGAGCTTCGGCCCCGTGCAGAGCACCTGGCTCTTCCGGGTGGAGCAGACCCCGCAGGGAACCTGGAACATCCGACGCATCGCGGGCGTGTCGATGGCGGGGCGAGCGGCGGAGCGCCCACCGTGGTGACGCGACGCCTTCGCGACGACGGAACACGGCGGATCACTCGATCGATCGCACGAGCCGCAACGGGCCGTTGGTCTGGTTCACGCTGACCGTCACGCTTCCGCGCGGCGGCTCGTCGAGGCGCACGGTGCGTCGGGCCCTCGCGCCGGCCTCGAGGCGCACCGGACCGTCGCGCCGCGCCTGGCCGTCCAGCGTGAACACGGTCGACTCCAGCTCGAGCGCGCGGTCGGAGCGATTGACGATCTCGAGCTCCACGAGTGCGCCGGGCCGCCCGTCCGCGAGCGTGACGCGGCGCAGCACCGCCTCGCAATGGAACGCGTCCACCACGAGCTCGATGGCCGGATCCACGCGCAGCGCGTAGCCGCGATCGGAGGTGAACTCGAACTCCACGCCGACACGCGTGGCGCCGGTGATCTCGCTGCGAGGAAGCGTCACGCGCGACGAGAGCGCTCCCTTCGCCCCCGGTGGCAGGGAGAATCGCTGCAGTCTTGGAATGAACGACCACTCGACCGGTGCCACGAATCGCACCGTGCCCTCGAGCGTGACATCCCATGGATTCTCCAGCACCAGTTGCATCGGCTGTTCCGCAGTCGAGCCCTCCAGTCGCGCGGGCTCGAAGCGAACCGCCGCGAGGAAGCGTCCGAGCACGGGGTCGACGCCATCGATCACGACCGGCGTCGAGCCGACCATGGCCGTGATGGCGCCCTGCGCTCGCCGCAGTTCGACGGGACGGCCCAGGGTATCCACCGCTCGCAGCGATTCGCCGTCGAACGGAAGCGTCACGGGCCTCGGGGCGCCGCCGTCACGACGCCAGACGAGCACGCGCGCCGATCGATCGCACGAGAGCAGCAGGCATCCGAGATCGCTGCCCGCATCGAGATCGGCGATCGTGATGGCTCCGCGCGCGGCAGCGGCAAGCGCCGACCACTGGATCGCCGCGGCGCCCGGTTCATCGCCGATGGCGCCGCGCAACGCGATCATGGCGGCACCGCGCCGCCAGTGCCCGATCCCCTCCGCGGCCGCTCGATCACCGCGCGTTCGTGTGGCATCGGGCATGGCGTCGACCACCTCGATCGCGCCCTCGGTCGCCCTCCACGCGGGCACGAGCCCGTCCAGCCGCGCCTCGATCGGCACCGCTCGCGCCGGCGTCGCCGCGATCATCCAGCGCGGCACGACATGGCCGAAGCGCTCGAACCATGCGCCGTAGGCACTGCGCCAGGATGCATCGTCAGCGTCGAAGACGCCGGCAGGATCGTCGATCTCGATGTGCAGCGCCGCCGCAAGCTCCGGCGGCACGCGTGAGATTCGGAGGATCGGTTCGACGCGCTCGAGGCGCAGGTCGTCGCACCAGCGACGCAGCTCCGCGACCGTCAGCGCCTCGCCGGCATCGGGCGCCGCGTCGCCCAGGTCGATCACGACGAAATCGGGCCGAAGCAGGACCACCGCATCAAGCAGCGGCCGAGCCGCGGCTCGCGTCGGACGATCGACCCAGAGTCCGAAGCGCACGGGCACCTCGACACGAGGCTCGGGGCGGGCGGTGCGCGCCAGGACCGCGAGGGTCCGTGACGCTCGTTCGAGCGTGCGTTCACCGCCTCGTACCTCCGCATCGAGCCGGTAGGCACCGGGAACGAGCGGTGGGAACGCAAGCACCACGGCGCCGTTGCCCGTCGTGGTCCACGCGGCCAGTTCGCGGTCGTCCTGATCGAGCAGACGCAGGCTCGTCGCGGCGGCGTCGCAGGGATCGTCGATGGACACGGTTGCGCCGCGTGCGGGCGTCCCGATCGGCTCGCCCGCGCGATCGACCTCGAAGCGGATGCGCGGGATGCGCCACAGCTCGAGCGAATCGAAGAGCACGCGTCCCGCGACGTCGCCCGTGGGGTCGCCGCGGTCGATCGGCTCGACACCGAGTGCGACTTCGACGGCGCTGGTTCCCTCGGGCATCGGTCCGGCCCGAACGAGCAATTGCTGCCATCCGGCGCTGCTCGTTCCATGCGCGGTCCACGAGGCGCCTTCGATCACCCGTCCCGTCGAATCGAGTGCGCTGATCGAGAGCCCTGCACGCGATCGGTTCAAGCCCCCGATCAGCGCCATCACGGAACCCTCCATCACTTCGCCGGGGCCGGCCGGCACCTGCCGCGGTTCGCTCACCACCGCCATGGCACCGCCCGCAATCTGGAACTCGAGGCTCCATGAGCCTGATGCCGCGATCGCATCCGTCACGCCCACCCGTCCGAAGGGCGGGAAGCCATCGCGTCCGGAGTCGCGCGTCAGCAGCCGAAAGAAGCCCGCGGGCAGCTCCTGCGGCAGCGCGGGGTCGGGCTCGAAGTCGCTTGTCAGCGCGCGATGCACCGAAGGCGCGGTGCTCGGTGCGGATGCCACCGGCGCTGCGGGCATCACCGGCATCGCCGGCGCGGCGGGCACCGCATCCTGCGCGCCAAGAGCGCTCGACAGCACCTGGATCGCAATCCACATCGAAGTCGATATCGGCCGACGGCGCCCGATTGCCGCAAGGGTCGCGCCTCCGCAGGAGCGCGGACACCCGGACGACGCCTCCGGGCGCCCCCGCTTCGATCGCGCTCGCCGCCGTAGGCTTGCCGTCGTGGACGCCATCGACCTTCGCTCCGACACCGTGACGAAGCCCACCCCCGCCATGTGGGAGGCGATGCGACGCGCGGAACTCGGGGACGATGTGCTCGGCGACGAGCCGACGGTCGCCGCGCTCGAATCGAAGGTCGCGGCGCTGCTCGGCATGGAGTCGGCGCTCTTCACACCCAGCGGCACCATGGCGAACCAGCTCGCCATCCGCTGCGCCTGCGAGCCGGGCGACGAGATCCTTGCTCATCGCGACAGTCACATCGTCCACTACGAGACGGGAGCGCCGGCCGCGCTCTCCGGTTGCATGGTCGCGCCGCTCGACGGCGACGGCGGACTCTTCGATGCCGACGCCGTGCACTCGGCCGTGCGCGGCAGGGACATTCACTCGCCGCGCACGCGCATGGTGGTCGTCGAGAACACGCACAACAGAGGCGGGGGCACGGTCTGGCCGCTCGAGCGACTTCAGGCCGTCGCCGGCGCGGCGCGCCGCGCGTCGCTGCACCTCCACCTCGACGGCGCACGGCTTGCGAACGCGACCGTGGCCGCGGGGTACTCCATGCGCGATGCGGCACAGCACTTCGACACGGCGAGCATGTGCTTCTCGAAGGGTCTCGGATGTCCCGTCGGCAGCGCGCTCGCCGGACCCCGCGCGCTGATCGATCGGGCTCGGCGCTTCCGCAAGATGTTCGGTGGCGGCATGCGGCAGTCCGGGCTGCTCGCCGCCGCCGCGATCTGGGCGCTCGACCACCATGTGGCGCGACTGGCAGAGGACCATGCGAACGCGAAGCGATTGGCGCGCGGCCTTGCGGGCGTGAGCGGCCTGCGCCTCGATGTCGAGCCCGAGTCGACGCCCTCGAACATGGTCTTCTTCCGGGTGCCGCGCGAGATCGGGGACGCCGCGGAGGTCGCTCGTCTGCTGGCATCGCGCGGCGTGCGCGTCATTCCCATGGGTCCGCAGCGGCTCCGCGCAGTGACTCATCTTGATGTGAACGCGGCGGCGATCGACGGCGCCATCGACCTCATCCGCGCAGCGGTGGCCGGCGCCGCGTCCGCACGCTGAGACTCCGACGGCGGCGATCGCACTTCAGGCGCCGTCACGACGCATGCTCGCACTCGCCGCCATCTTCGACCTCGACGGCACCCTCTTCGACACCTTCGAGGAGCACCACGACTCCTGGGCCGCCGTCTGTGGAGAGCACGGCGTGCCGCTCACGCCCGCGCAGTTCGCGTGGAGCTTCGGTCGGCGCAACGAGGAGATCATTCCATCGCTCTGGCGCGACGCCGGTCGCGAGCCGCCGTCGATGCAGGATCTCCACGCCATCGCCGAGCGAAAGGAGACCCTCTTTCGCGAGCGGTTCGTCGCCTCGCCACGACTCATGCCCGGCGCCGCGACGCTGCTTCGCGCGCTGCGCGAACAGGCATGGCGTCTCGGCGCCGGCACCTCCGCGCCACCGGCGAACGCTCGCGCCTTCATCGAGGCGCTGCCGCACGGGGCGTCCTTCGATGTCGTCGTCTCCGGCGCGGATGTGACGCACGGCAAGCCGCACCCCGAGGTCTTCCTGCGCGCGGCCGAGCGACTTGGCGTGCCGCCGCACGCATGCGTCGTCTTCGAGGATGCGCCGCCGGGCGTGGAGGCGGCGCTCCGCGCGCGCATGCGGTGCGTGGGCATCGTGTCGCGAGGACGCACGCACGAGGAACTGGCCGACGCTCATCTCCTGGTGCGGGACTTCACCACGCTCTCCCCGGACACGCTGCGATCGCTGCTCGAAGACCAGCCCCGCGCCGGGCCATCCTCGCACCGGCCATGATCGCACCGGCCGCGCCGACAGCGTCGGCGACATCGCATCGACCGCGTTCCACGGTTGCATCGGCAGCACCGCAACCACCATGCCCGTCGCCGACTCCCGTTCGGTAGCATCGCGGCATGCTTGACTCCCGCCTTCGCACGCTGGCGCGCAATCTCATCACGCACTCGGTCCGCCTCAAGAAGGGCGAACACCTGCTCGTCGAGACCTTCGACTGCCCCGACGAGGTGTCGATCGCCATCGTGGAGGAAGCGCGGCGCGCCGGCGGTCACGCCCATGCCGCGCTGCGACGCACGCGCGTGATGCGCGCGCTCAATCGCGATGCGGCGGAGGAGGACCTGCGCGTCTGGGCCGACTGCGACCGCGAGCGCATGAAGCGGATGCAGTGCTACATCGGCGTGCGCGGCTCGAACAATGTGAGCGAAATGGCGGGCATCCCGGACGCGCAGATGCAGCGCGTGGCGAAGCTCTACCAGCGCCCCGTGCACTTCGAGCAGCGCGTGCCGCACACGCGATGGTGCGTGCTTCGCTGGCCCACGCCGTCGATGGCGCAGCTCGCAGGCATGAGCACCGAGGCCTTCGAGGACTTCTACTTCGAGGTCTGCAACCTGGACTACGGGCGCATGGCGACTGCGGCGGAGAAGCTCGCCGCGCGCATGCGGTCGACGGATCGCGTGCACATCAAGGGGCCGGGAGACACCGATCTTCGCTTCAGCATCAAGGGCATCGGCGTGGTCCCCTGCTGCGGCCACGCCAACATTCCGGACGGCGAGTGCTTCACCGCTCCCGTGCGCGACAGCGTGGAGGGCGTGATCCACTTCAATGCACCGACGATCTACAACGGCACCTCATTCACCAATGTGCGGCTCGAGTTCAAGGGCGGAAGGATCGTCGCGTGCCGGGCCGACCAGCACCAGAGGACGCTCGAGTCGATCTTCGACACGGACGCGGGCTCGCGCTTCGTGGGCGAATTCGCCATCGGCTTCAATCCCCACATCAGGGAACCGATGAAGGACATCCTCTTCGATGAGAAGATCGCCGGCAGCTTCCACTTCACGCCCGGCAACTGCTACGACGAGGCGAGCAACGGCAACAAGAGCGAGATCCACTGGGATCTCGTGGCCATCCAGCGCCCCGAGCACGGCGGCGGCACGATCTCCTTCGATGACACGGTGGTTCGGCGCGGCGGTCTCTTCGTCACCGACGATCTGCGTGGACTCAACCCCGACGCACTCGCCTCCGCGTGACCTGCGCGGCGCCGGTGCATTCAACGAGCACCGCCGGCGCCATCGGTGACGCAAGCGCGCCAGGGGCGAGCGGTCCCCCGATCACCGCTTGTTCGGGTTCGCTTCTTCCTCGAGGCGTCGGTTGTACTCGGGGATCTTCTGATCGCGAAGGTCCTCGCCGACATCGAGCGCCTTGCCGATCCCGCTCCGCCGATGGCCGCTGATCGGATTGCGACCCTGATCGCCCGGTCCGACATGTGACGCCGGCTGCTGCGCTTCGGTCGCCGGCTGCTGCTGCGTCACCTGCACCGGATCGGCGCGGTCCTCATCGCAGGCGGCAAGGCCGACGACCAGTGCGCTCAAGGTGACGAAGGCGATCCCCCTCGTCCGCGACCATCGATATCGAGCGAGTCGTGGCATGCGAACATCGTAGTCGACCGGACGCTCACTCCAGACCCAGAAGCTCCACATCGAAGATCAGCGTCGCCCTGGGCGGGATGGGGCCCCGTCCCGCCTCGCCGTAGCCCATGGTGTAGGGCACGATCAGCTTGCGCTTGCCACCGACCTTCATGCTCGCGACGCCCTCGGTCCATCCGGCGATCACCTGATTGAGCGCGAAGGTGGCGGGCTGCCCGCGATCGACGGAACTGTCGAACTTGCTGCCGTCGACGAAATAGCCGGTGTAGTGCACCTTCACCCGCGATTGCGGACCGGCCGGCGTGGCGCCGGTGCCTTCCACCACATCGATGAACTTCAATCCGCTTGCCGTCGTCTGGATGTCGCCGGTCGCCGCCACGCCGGGGAATCGTCCTCGCATCGTCTCCTCCAGGATCGCGCCGCTGGACGCATCGATCGTCAGCTCGTGCATGGTGCCCGACGCGAGCACCTGCACGCGATAGATGGGCGGCTCCGCAAGCAGGTTGCCGTCGGCCATCTTCACGACACCCGGCACGCGCTCGAGCGCCTTGGCCACTGCGGCATTGAGCGTAAGCGTGGCCGCGATGACGGCGCCCGTCTGCCCGTCCACCTCGACGCGCTTCATGACACCGCCGGCGGTGCAGAGGAACTCGTACTGCACCTTGCCGTCGTCACTCGCGACGGCTCGTGCCGAGACGGCCACGCCGCCCGCAGCGCTCTCCGCCTTGGACATCGCTTCGGCCATCGACACCGCAGCTCCCTTGAGCGCCCGCTCGGTCTGCTCATGGGTTGGAGGAAGCGTCTCCCAGTCCGCCCCCGCGACCACCGACTGCACCGCGATCGCGGTGCCGCCCATCGTGATCGCCAAGCCCATCGCCGCAACGACGCGGCCTCGCATCCAGTTCGTTCCGGTGGTCCCGTCCGTCATCGTGCCTCTCCTGTTCGTTTCCGCGGGTCGGCGGCGCCGGGTGCGGCGCCCGCACCGTGCCCCGCTGACCCGGATTCAGTTCGGGCATTCCGCCACTCGCGGAATCGCTCCGGATGATTCTCGATCTCCTGGACCTTCGCAAGTCGGCGCAGATGTCGCTCCTCCGCCGTGAAGTCGGCGCCGAGGAACGCCCTCACCATGTCCTGCGCCAATGCCTGCCCCACGATGCGACCGCCCAGCACCAGGACATTCATGTCGTCATGCTCCACGCCCTGGTGCGAGGAGTAGTAGTCCTCGCAATTGCCGGCGCGGATGCCGGGAATCTTGTTGGCGGCGACACTCGCGCCGACGCCCGAGCCGCACAGAAGGATGCCGCGAGCGGCACGACCCATGAGGATCTCCCTCGCCACCTTCACCGCGAAGTCCGGGTAGTCCACGGACTGCGTCGAGTCGGTTCCGACATCGATCACCTGGTGGCCGAGTGAGCGAACGAACGGCACGAGCTGCGCCTTGAGCTCGAATCCGGCGTGGTCGCTGCCCATGACGATGGTTCCGCCGGTCACGGCAGCGCTCCCGTGTCCATCATGCGTGCGCCGGTCATGGCGTCGCTCCTGCACCGGCACGCGCCAGCAGCTTCGAAGCCGCGGCCGCCACATGCGCGGGTTCGAAGCCGAACCGCTGCTGGAGCTGCTTGATCGGCGCCGAAGCGCCGAATGTGGTCATGCCGACGACGGCGCCATCACACCCCACATAGCGCTCCCACCCGAAGGTGCTGGCCTGTTCGACCGCCACTCTCGCACGCACGGACGCTGGCAGCACCTGCTCGCGATAGGCCGCATCCTGTCGTTCGAACAGCTGCCAGCACGGCATGCTGACCACGCGGACGCGCACACCATCGTGCTCGAGCAGTTCGGCGGCAGCCAGGCAGAGCGACACTTCACTGCCGGTTCCGATGAGGATCACCTGCGGCGGCCCGCCGACCGTATCACGCAGCACATACGCGCCCTTCGCACAGCCCGAGACCGATGCAACCTTCGAGCGATCGAGCGTCGGGAGGTTCTGCCGCGAAAGCGCGAAGATGCTCGGCTCGTTCGTCGTGGTCATCGCGAGGCGCCAGCACTCGAGCACCTCGTTCGCATCGGCGGGCCGGAAGAGGAGCACCCCGGGCAGGGCTCGCAGGCTCGGAAGCTGCTCGATCGGCTGATGCGTCGGGCCGTCCTCGCCGAGACCGATCGAATCATGCGTGAAGACATACGCCACCGGCAGCTCCATGAGGGCGCTCAGACGCATCGAGCCGCGCATGTAGTCGCTGAAGATCAGGAATCCGCTGGCGAACGCGCGAAGACCGCAGAGCGTCAGGCCGTTCGCGACCGCGCCCATCGCATGCTCGCGGATGCCGAAGTGGAGGTTGCGCCCCGTGGAGCCGGGCAGGAAATCGCCCGCGCCCTCGAACTCGAGGCGCGTCTTCGTGCTCGGCGCGAGATCTGCCGCGCCGCCGATCATCCACGGCACACGCTGCGCAATGGCGTTGAGCACCTTCCCGCCGGAGACGCGCGATGCCATGCCCTTCGCGTCCGCGGGAAACGGCGCAAGCCCCGCGTCCCAGCCGGCAGGCAGACGCCGCGCCGCGATGGCGCGGATCTGCTCCATCTCCTTCGGGAACTTCGCCGCGTAGGAGGTCTCGAGCGCGCTCCATGCGGTGCGGGCCGCGGCGCCGCGCGCGCCCACGCCTGAAGCGAAGCGCTCGCGCACGCCGTCGGGCACCAGGAACTTCGCATTCTCCGGCCAGCCGTAGAAGCGCTTCGTGGCGCGGATCTCCTCCTCGCCGAGCGGCTCGCCGTGCGCGGCGCTCGTGTCCTGCCGCGTCGGAGCGCCCCAGCCGATGTGGCTGTCCACGATGATCATCGTGGGTCGATCGGTCGTTGCTCGCGCCTCGCCGAACGCCTTCTCGAGGCGGTCGAGAGCGTTCGCGTCGCCCACGCGCAGCACATTCCAGCCGTAGCCGAGGAATCGCGTGGCCACATCGTCGGAGTACGCCAGGTCGGTGTGACCTTCGATCGTGATGTGGTTGTTGTCGTAGATCCAGCAGAGATTCGAAAGCCTGAGGTGCCCCGCGAGCGACGCCGCCTCCCCCGAGATCCCCTCCATCAGGCAGCCGTCACCGCAGATCGCCCACACGCGATACGAGAAGAGCTCGAACCCCGGCCGGTTGTAGGTCGCTGCGAGCCATCGCGATGCCATGGCCATGCCGACGCTCGTCGCGAGGCCCTGGCCGAGCGGACCCGTGGTCGTCTCCACGCCCGTGGTCATGCCGTGTTCGGGATGCCCCGGGCATCGGCTTCCAAGCTGGCGGAAGGTGCGGATGTCGTCCAGCGTGACGGCGGGATCGCCACCGCCGTCCTTCGTTCGCACGCCCGCAAGATGCAGCAGCGAATAGAGCAGCATCGAGGCATGACCGTTCGAGAGCACGAAGCGGTCGCGGTCGAGCCAATGCGGTGCCGTCGGGTCGTAGCGAAGGATGCGCTGCCAAAGCGCGTAGGCGACCGGCGCAAGTGCCATGGGCGTGCCGGGGTGCCCGGAGTCCGCGGCTTGCACCGCGTCCATCGAGAGCGTGCGAATGGTGTTGATTGCAAGGGCGTCGATCGCCGGCACATCGGCGGGCGTGCCGGCGACCGGGCGCCGCGCGTTCATCGTCGCGTCCTGACTGCTCGTTGGGGTCGACACGAGGCGCGGATGGTACCCGCGGGAGCCCACCCAAGCCCACGATTGCTACGATGGCGGGTGCCCCCGCATCGAGCCTGCATTGCCGCAGACACCACGCGGAGGAGCCTCACGAAGGAGAGCTGAGCCATGACACGCAGGACCCACGGATCATGCTGGAGTGCGGGCGCCGGCCGATTCGCATTGCCGTTCGTCGCCGGATCGCTGATGACGGGAGCTGCGCTCCTGGCCGCGGCTGCACCGCAACAGTCGGGGGCGCACGGCGTCAACAAGGACTCGTCGTTCGCAGGCCCTCCGAAGGACACGCAGCCCGGTTCGGATTCCGAGTTCCGAGGTCCACCGCCGACCGGAGGACAGGGCGGCCAGGCGCCAACGGGAATGGGCTACAACAATCCAGGCGGCATGGTGGATTCCGCCGCGCTGCAAGCTGCGGCCGCTGGCGGCATTCACTATCACGTGCATTACCACGGCACTCCCGGCCAAGGTGCTCAGGCGCCCATGCCCGGATATGCGCCGACCACATTCGTCAACCCGGCGTCCATGCCGGCGGGCGGCAATGCGGGGCAATACATGCCCGGCTATGGCCCCGGCAATCCCGGTCCGCTCGGAAGCGAGGCCGGACTTGACACGAATCCTGCCGTTGGATCGCACACCTACACGGGCTTCAGCGCCTACGGCGCCGCCGGCAACTACTTCGGTGGCCCCGGCGGCTACTTCGGCGGCGGCGGCGGTGTGGCCCCTTCGGCAATGGCGATGAACGCGGCGTATTCGAGCGCCGGTTATGTCGGCGGCTTCAACGACTGACGCGCACGAAGTCGCATCGCGCTGGATCCTGTCGCATCGAGTCGCATCGCGTTGAAGGGCGTCGCATCGCGCCCGAATCGCTGTCTTCGGCGCGTGATCACTCCTCCTCGAAGTCGAGACTGCGCCCGAAGGGATCCGCCAGTCCCGAGATCGAGAAGATGCCGAGCGCCAGCACGCACACGCCCACGGACGCTGCCGCTCCGAGCGTTCCGAAGCCGGGCTTCAGCAGCTCCCACGCAGTCACGATGACCACCGCGAACCCGCGCACGAAGTTGGGAGCGGTCGTGGTGGCGGTGGCGCGCAGGTTCGTGCCGAACGCCTCGCTGGCGACGGTCACGAAGACCGCCCAGTAGCCGGTAGCCAGGCCCAGCGCGTACACGAGTGCGTAGAAAGTCGCATGGGAGCGGCCGCCAAGCGTGAAGAACGCGGCACCGGCCGCAAGCAGGCCGAGCTGGAAGACGACGATCGTCTTCACTCGGCTCCTGAGCAATTGGCTCAGCAGACCGCTCAGGATGTCGCCGCTGGCGGCTCCCGCGTATCCGCAGATGATCACCGTTGCGGGATTGACGGCAGGCCCCGTGCCCGTCGGCGACTCGAGCCCCATGGCGCGGGCGAGTTCCGGCGCGAAGACGAAGACGATTCCGCCAACCCACCAGATCGGCACGCCGGTGAAGATCACGCGCAGGTAGCGGATCAACCGCTCCGGCGGCCAGAGCAGCATGCGCACACTTCCCCGCCGCACGGGTCGGGCGGTGACTTGCGTGAAGAGTCCGCTCTCGGCCACACCGATGCGAAGCAGCAGCAGCGCCAGCCCCATGCAGCCGCCAAGGATGTACGCGTGCCTCCAGTGCATCACCTGGCCGACGATTGCCGCGGCGATCGGGCCGAGCAGTCCGACGCCCGCGACGATCATGGTGCCGTAGCCGCGCCGGGTTCGCCCCATGAGTTCGCTCACCAGCGTGATGCCGGCGCCGAGTTCACCCGCAAGCCCGAATCCCGCCACGAAGCGCAGTGCGGCGTATTGCGGCACGGTCTGCACGAACGCGTTGGCGATGTTCGCGAGCGAGTAGACGACGATTGAACCGAACAGCACCGTGAGCCGACCGCGTCGGTCGCCGAGCATGCCCCACGCAAGACCTCCCAGCACCATGCCGATGAGCTGTGCGTTGAGGATCACGAGCCCGGCGCTCGTGATGTCGCCGGGAATCCGTCCCATCAGCACATCCCCGAGTTGCCGAAGCTGCTCGAGCGTGCCGATCGGTGGAGCGTCCACCGGCGCCGGCGGCAGGCCGATGCCGACGGCCGCGCCGAGACTCGGAACGCGCACCACCGAGTAGAGCACCAGATCGAAGAGATCGACGAAATAGCCGAGCGCCGCGACGATCACCGCGAGCACGACGGTTCGACTCGGACCTGCGTCGCTGGCGGGATCCTTCGGCGCTCCGCCGGCGTCGCCGATGCGAGTGCTCGTCCGGCCTGGGGGTGCCGCCCTCACGCCGCTGCATCGTCCCGGAGCCGGCCAAAAAAGCAACCGCCGCACCGGAAACCGGTGCGGCGGCCGCATCAGTCAAGGAACAGTTGGGTTGCCTTCGCCATGCGTTGCCGCATGGCTATCCGCGGCCCGACGAGCGGGCTGCGGGCGAGATTGTGTTCACGAGTTCGACGCCCGGATCTCTCCGGAGCCTCGTCTAAGTAAATCCCTTAGAAAGGAGGTGATCCAGCCGCAGGTTCCCCTACGGCTACCTTGTTACGACTTAGTCCCAGTCACCAGCCTTGCCGTGGGCACCCCTGAATCGAGGCGACTTCGGGCACTGCCAGCTCCCATGACTTGACGGGCGGTGTGTACAAGGCTCAGGAACTTATTCACCGCGGCGTAGCTGATCCGCGATTACTAGCGATTCCAACTTCATGGAGGCGAATTGCAGCCTCCAATCCGAACTGGGGCACCTTTTGAGCGTTTTGCTCCACCTTGCGGTCTTGCATCGTTCTGTCGGTGCCATTGTAGCACGTGTGCAGCCCTGGGCATAAAGGCCATGAGGACTTGACGTCATCCCCACCTTCCTCCGGTTTGACACCGGCGGTCTCGCTAGAGTACTCAGCATAACCTGTTAGCAACTAGCGACAGGGGTTTCGCTCGTTGAGGGACTTAACCCGACACTTCACAGCACGAGCTGACGACAGCCATGCAGCACCTGTGCACGTTCCACCCGAAGGGTGTGGCTCCCGTTTCCGGGAGTTAATCCGTGCATGTCAAACCCAGGTAAGGTTCTTCGCGTTGCTTCGAATTGAGCCACATGCTCCACCGCTTGTGTGAGCCCCCGTCAATTCCTTTGAGTTTTAGCCTTGCGACCGTACTCCCCAGGCGGCGCACTAAACACTTTTGCTTCGGCCGGGAGGGCGTGAAGCCTCCCCGACCTAGTGCGCATCGTTTACGGCGTGGACTACCGGGGTATCTAATCCCGTTTGCTCCCCACGCTTTCGTGCCTCAGCGTCAGGACAGGCCCAGTGGCCTGACTTCTCCTTTGGCGTTCCGATAGATATCTACGCATTTCACCGCTCCACCTATCGTTCCAGCCACCCCTACCTGCCTCAAGGTGCATGGTTCACCAAGCAATTCCCCGGTTGAGCCGGGGGATTTCACAAGGTGCCTATGCACCCGCCTACGCACGCTTTAAGCCCAGTGATTCCGATTAACGCTCGAGCCCTCTGTATTACCGCGGCTGCTGGCACAGAGTTAGCCGGCTCTTCCTTTGGGTCTGGTCATTGTGTTCCTAAACCCTGACAGGTGTTTACACCCCGAAGGGCTTCATCCACCACGCGGCATTGCCCCGTCACGCTTTCGCGCATTGCGGAAGATTCGTTACTGCAGCCTCCCGTAGGAGTCCGAGCAGTGTCTCAGTCTCGATGCGGCGGGCCGTGCTCTCACACCCGCTACCCGTCTTTGCCTTGGTGAGCCATTACCTCACCAACTAGCTGATAGGAGATTCCCCGCTCCCAAGGCAGTAAACCTTTGATCTTTCGACCACATCGGGTATTGATTCGGATTTCTCCGAGGTATCCCCGACCTTGGGGTACGTAGGAATCTATTCCTCGCCCTTTCGCCACTCCTGGATTGCTCCAGGCGTTCGACTTGCATGTTTTAGCCATGCCGCCAGCGTTCAATCTGAGCCAGGATCAAACTCTTCAATTGAGTTCGTTGCAACACGGAATTGCTTCCGTGATCGCTTCGAAAGAGTCCTGGCGACCCGATCCCTTCGCCTCGGCCGTTGACGGACGAGCTGTGCACTTTTGTACACGAGCGAATGAACCGAGCCGGTCTTCACCGCGTCTGCGACGCGGCTTCGGTGGTCGGCTAAGAGCCACCGATTCTCCAACATCCCATGCCTTCACCGACGAATCGGATCTGCATGGTCTCGCAGAATTGACCATTTGCATCACGGAGGATGTTGGTGACGACTGCTGTGGCAGTCATCGTTGCTTCGGGCCGCATCGACACCGTGAGTGCCGTTGCGGTCCGCCACATCCTCGCGGCGATCCCAACTGTTCACTTGTCAAAGATGACTGCGGCCCGTCGGTCTGCGGCCCGTGAGGACCGCCGAGCGGAGGCGGCAGGACAACCCCGCCGCTGGAAGCCAGAGGCGGAGGGATAAGGATAGCGATCGCCGAGGATCTGTCAAGTCCGTCAAGGAAGTGCAGGCGAACCAAGTGCACAGTCGCCGCTCGGCAGCAGCAGCCGAGGCCCCCGCTCGGTGCCTCCACGACGATCCCAATCACTGCTTCTTCCATGACTTGCGACATCCGCTGCGGCCGCGATGGTCAGCGCTGGAGCCCGGGATCGTCGTGAGAAACGGCCAGAACTGCCGCCCCGATTTGAAGCTCCGGCCGATGCCTCCCGAGGACCTCGGCCGCTTCACGCAGAGTTTCGCCGGTGGTCCGCACATCGTCGATCAGAATCGTGTGATTCGGCCGCCGATTCTCGTGCCATCCTGCAAGGAGGCGCCGGTGCGTCCGCTGGCGAAAGCGCTCGGGATGGAAGCTCGGATCCACCTCGCGGCGCCTTCGCGCGGCACCGCTCCGTCGCGACTGCGGATCGCCCCATTGCTGCGCGAGCCGGCATGAGACGCGAAGTCCACACTCTTGGGCGAATGCAGCCGCCAACCTTCTTGCGTGGTCGTTTCCACGCTCGATCCTTCGCCGCCAGGGCATCGGAATCGGCTGTACATCCGCTGTCGCCAGCGCCTCGACGGCGTTGGACTCTCCCGCCCGGAGCGACGCGATCACATTCATCCACTGTCGCGCGAGCGCCAGTCCCAATGCCTCGCCAAGCTCCGATCCGTGCCCTCGCTTGAGCGCGAGGATCCAATCGCGCAATTCACTTCGGTACTCGCCGAGACGCACGAGCGGCCAGACCCGTGCTGCGCTGCGCGGATTGCGCGAGCACGCATCGCACGCTGCGTCCCGAAGGTGGACGACCTGCCGAAGCGTGCGTCCACAGCTCAGGCACCACGCACCGATCGGATCGCACGCGATGGCGCCCACCGCCGGTCCGCGCGCCGGCGCGGTGCCCATCAGCAACTCTTCGAACGCACTGGCGAAACCCACGGCGCGACGCCACGGAAGATCACGCTATCGCCCGACCGGGCGTGCGCCGTCTGACAGACCGCAAATTCCGCTCCACTCCGTATGATCCGACCGCCGGCTCACTCGTGGACGCACCGGCGAGGCCAAACCTCGTGTTCGATCACTCCCAGGAAAGCATCGAGTTCAAGCGGATCCTCCAGCGGAGCGAGGAGCACCGGGCGCTGGTGATGCTCGGCGTGCTGTTCGTCCTTGCGCTGGTCGTGGTGGTCCGCGATCTCGGCGGCGAGATTTCGTTGCACGGTCGCGCATTCGTGCAGGTCCTTGTCGTCCTGGGCGTTCTTGCGGTGGTGGAAGTGGCCACGCTCCTGGCCGCGAGGCGGGCCGACGCCGCGGGTGAGCTCGTGCGAAACCGAGTCTGGTACGGCAGCGCCGTGCTCGAGGCATTGGCACCAACCGCCGCCATCCTGATCGTGCAGCTCAACGCGCCAACCACGCTTGCCAACAGCGTTGCGCCGCCGTCGATCTTCGTCTACGCGATGGTGTGCGCCCTGGCGGTGCTCAGGCTCCGACCGATGCTCTGCGTGCTCACAGGCGTCGTGGGCGCGCTGGGCCACGCGGGTCTTGTCACCTACGCGTGGTGGAACGCCGTGAACTACGGTTCGGGAGCGGGCGCCGCCGATCCCACCGCCGCGTTCTCGTCGCCGCTGATGCTCTACTCGTACGCCGTCATGATCCTCATGACGGGCGTCGCCTGCGCCCTCGTGGCGGGCGAAGTGCGCCGCTGGGTCCTCACCTCCCTCAACGAGCAGGCCGCGCGTCGACGCGTCGAGGTTGCGGCACGCAACACGCTGATCTTCGGGCTCGCCAAGCTCGCCGAGTATCGCGACAGCGATACCGGCGCCCACCTGGATCGCATCAGTTCCTACTGCCAGCTCCTCTGCGTACCCCTGCGCGAGAAGCATCCCGAGATCAACAGCGCGTGGGTGGACCGGCTGACGCTGGCGAGCTCAATGCACGACATCGGCAAGGTTGGCATTCCCGATGCGGTGCTGCTCAAGCCGGGCCGGCTTGATGATGCCGAGAGGAAGGTCATCGAGCGACATCCCGACCTCGGCTACCGAGCCCTGGATGCCATTCTCCGCCGCGGCGGCGGCGACAAGCTGCTCGAGATGAGCGCGGACATCGCCGCCTGCCACCACGAGCGATGGGACGGCAAGGGCTACCCCAACGGGCTTGGCGGCGAGCGCATTCCGCTGGCGGCGCGCATCGTGTCGGTGGCGGATGTCTACGACGCGCTCACCAGCGAGCGCGTCTACAAGCCCGCGATGCCGCATGAGAAGGCGGCACAGTTGCTGCGGGAGGGTGCCGGAACGCAGTTCGATCCCGAAGTGGTCGCCGCGTTCGACCGCATGGAGTCGAACTTCCGTTCAGTGCGCGAGCGCTACGCGAGCGCCGAGGCTGCGAAGGAGTCGGCGACCCCGGCCACGGCCTGAGGCACCGAGCGGTATCCGGCCGATCGCTCGCGTCGTGCGGCCCCTGGCCGAGCCGTTCGTTCCGATCACGGGCACGCCTCGGAGAATGTGAGTTCGTAGTTGCCGGTCGCGCCATCGACGCCGGTGAGACGAACCCAGTAGGTCTGTCCGGGAGTCACGGTGACGCTCACGCGCGCCTTGCGCTTGCTCGTGCCGGAAAGGCCGCAGGCGGCGAGCGTGGCATCGTCGTTGCATGCCACCTGCACGAGACCGTCGCACCCGCCCGTGTGGACGCTGAGCAGCGTGTCGAAATCGGTGACGGCGTTGCAGCTGGAGATCACGAGCGTGCTCGACGCGCCCGTGCACTGCGGTGTGATGCAGAACCACGCATCGCCGCCGTCGAAGCCGCTGCCGCATGACGCGGCGATGGGCGGCCAGTTCGTCATTCCCACCGTCGACCCGCTCACGACCGCGCTGCATGAGCCGCCGGAGCACGGAATCGTGATGCAGTCGATGCAGAGATCGCCCGTGAGGTAGGTATTGATGTCGAGCGTGCCCGTGCCCTCGCTGCCCGCGTGACCGCCGATGCGGACGAAGTACTTCCCGCCTGCGACCATTGGGGCGAAGAGCGCTGAGGAGAGCGGGTTCGGACAGAGCGGCACCGGCGCGCCGAGGTCATCATTGCAGGCGAGGAACGATGGGCCACCGATCTCGCCCACGCACGGGCCGGCAAGGGGGGCAGGCCCATACACGGCGATCTTCGAGTCGAAGTCGTTGGCGCAGACGCCGACTCGCATCGTGCCGTTGAACGGCGCGTGGAAGGTGTACCAGAGGTCGCTCGAGATCTGCGTGAAGCCCGCCTTGTGGCACGCCGCGCTCAGCGGCAGGGACGGGCCGCTCGTGAATCCGCCGACGGTGCAGAAGTCGTTCGCACTGCCCGAGAGACTCGCGAGGTCGATCGCCGTGGCGCAGGTCTGATTCGCGGCAATGTCGGTGCACGGCCCCCACACACCAAGCAGCGCGCCCAGATCAGCCCCGTTGACGATCCCGTCGAGGTTGAGGTCGTGAACGGCACTGCTCGAGCCCCAGGTACCCAGCAACGCCCCGAGGTCTCCGCCATCGACGATGCCGCTCTGGTCGAAATCAGCGGCGCAGGCGCAATCATCCAGTCCGCCGGCGTGGGCAGTCCCTGCCAGGAAGCCGCACACAATGGTCAGGAAGGCGGCGAAGGAGGGAAGACGGCGCGAGGTTGAGTTGGCCAATGCGAACATGGGGGTCCTTCCGGTCAGTTGAGTCCGGACCGCCGCGAGCGCAATGCCCGCGGATCCGCTTCTGATGGAAGCGCACTCCATGCCGGAAATGCCCGACCCGATGTACCGCGCCAGCGTGATTGGCGCTCGCGCTCGAGGCGAGGTTCACTCGCTCATCTTGTTGTTGCGCATCGCCGCCTCGAGCTTCTTGATGTCCTCGGGCGAGAGCTGCGGACGGTCGATCTTGATGGCGAGCTTGTTGAGCTTGCCTGTGAAGGTGAACGGCGGCTGATAATCCGCATCGTTGACGCCGGTCAGCGTGTCGGAGCCGATGTCGAAGCTCTCGTCCCACTGGAGGATCATCGGGAGCGTCTTCTCCATCTTGATGGTCTGCACGGCCTTTCCATCCACCTTGAGCGTGCCGGTTCCGGGCCGTCCGACACCGCTGAAGTCGTTGAACGCGAGTGTCCCGCTGCCGAGGCCGTCATACTCGAAGTCGAACTCCAGCGTGTGCCTTCCCGGAGTCAGGACCTCGGGGCCTTCCCACTTGATGCGCTTCAAGTCGACCATGTTCCAAAGGAATACCGGCTTGCCCTTGAGCAGATAGAAGCCGTATCCCGCGAAGCGCCCGCCCGAAGTGAGGATCATTCCTTCGGCGCCGCCTGCCGGCACCTCGATGTCCGCAGTGATCGTGTAGGAGGCATTCAACAGGAATGGTGAGTCTCCCTGCGGAAGCCCGACCATCGGGCGCGTGTAGACGAACTCCGTGCGTCCGGCAGTGATGTTCGGCCGCGGCGCGACGATGCGCGCCGCCACCGAGGCATCGAGCGGCAGGACCTGGTGCTTCTTCGCCTCGGTGAGGAACATGTCGCGCATCTCCTTCACCTTGTCGGGGTGCTGCGCGGCAATGTCGTTGGACTGGGTGAAGTCCTTGCTCAGGTCGTAGAGCTGGAAGACCTGGTTGTTGAGGGGATCGGGATTCGCCGGGCCGAATGCCTGCCATGGCGCCCGATTCACCTTGGTGCTCAGCAGCCAGCCATCGTGATACAGCGCCCATTGTCCCATCATTTCGAAGTACTGCGTCGTGTGTCGCGAAGGGACCTTCGCGTTGGCCGCGTCGAAGGTGTAGAGGAAGCTCGTGCCCTCGATCGGCGCCTGCTTGATGCCGTCCACCATCTCCGGCGCGCGGATGCCCGTCGCTTCGAGGATCGTCGGCACGACATCGATGACATGGATGAATTGCTCGCGCAGGGCACCCGTGTCCTTGATGCGCGCCGGCCAGGAGACCACCATGTTCTGGTTGATGCCGCCGAGGCGCGAGGCGTTCTGCTTGAACCAGTCGAACGGTGTATCGAATGCCCACGACCATCCGGCCGACATGTGGTTGTAGGTCTGCTCCGTGCCCCAGACCTCGTACCACTTCATCTGCACATCGACGGGCAGCTCGTTGACTCCATTGAAGAACGCCACCTCGTTGGGCGTGCCCAGCGGTCCACCCTCGGCGCTCGTGCCGTTGTCGCCGTTGATGTAGATGATCAGCGTGTTGTCGAGCCTGCCGAGATCCTCGAAGGCCTGGATCACGCGGCCGATCTCGAAGTCGCTGTACGCCGCGTAGGCGGCGAAGACCTCGACCTGGCGGATGAAGAGCTTCTTCGCCTCCGGCGTGAGTTCATCCCAGGGCTTCAGCACATCCTTGGGCCATGGCGTGAGCTGTGCGTCCTTCGGGATCACGCCAAGTCGCTTCTGGTTCTCGAAGATGCGCTCGCGGAGCTTCTCGTATCCGTCGTCGAAGAGCTTCATGGCGCTGATCTTGTCCACCCACTCCTTGGTCGGGTGATGCGGCGCGTGGGTGGCGCCGGGCGCATACTTGATGAAGATCGGCTTGCTCGGATCGGTCTGATGGATTCGCGTGATCCAGTCGATCGCGTCGTCGGCCATGCCCGTGATGAGATTCCAGCCGGGCTTGCCTTGGAATGGGTAGATCTGCGTTGTGTTGCGGAAGAGATTCGGCTGCCACTGATTCGCATCGCCGCCGACGAAGCCGTAGAAGTACTCGAAGCCCATTCCTGTGGGCCACTGATTGAATGGCCCCACCTGGCTCGCCGCGAACGCCGGTGTGTTGTGGTCCTTGCCGAACCACGATGTGGAGTAGCCGTTGTCGAGCAGGATGCGACCGATGGTCGCCTTGTCTTCGGCGATGATGCTGTTGTATCCCGGGAATCCCGTCGACTGCTCGGAGATCACGCCGAACCCTGCCGAGTGATGGTTGCGACCCGTGATCAGGGCCGCACGCGTGGGCGAACAGAGCGCCGTCGAGAAGACACGGTTGTAGCGCAGGCCCGCCTTCGCAATGCGATCCATCGCCGGCGTGGGAATGACGCCGCCGAAGGTGCTCGGCACTCCGAAGCCGGCGTCGTCGGTGATGATGAGCAGCACATTCGGCGCGCCCTTGGGAGGAACGATGCGCGGCGCCCACCATGGCGTCGACTGGAGGGCGTCGTCCTTGATGACTCCGCCGAACTTCGGCGTCGGCACGGGAATCTGCTTGCCGTCGACGGTCGTCGTCGCGCTGGGCGACCCCGGCGTGCCCGTCGTCTGGACTGCCTGAGGCGATCCGATCGCGTGACCAACGAATACGACGCTCGAGATCGCGGCGAGCGAGAGGGTTCTGCCGACATCCATGCTGCACCGATCCTTTGTGGGCGAGACTGAGAGTCCGACGCCTCTGGCACATGAGGTAGGAACTGGTGCCAAGCCGAGGCGCTGCCGGCCACGGCCAATGCCGTCGTTCCAAATGGAACTTCGAATGGACTAGCATACCGGCCACTGCATCGCGCCGCCCGTGGCACAGCAGTCCTTCGAAGGCCGGCGACCATTCATCGAGCCCCTCATGCAATTGCGACACAGCTTTGCAGCAAATCTCAGCCTCGCGACGGTCCTCGTGACGACATCGATTGCGCACTCGCAATCCGAATCGCCTGCGACGGCGACGCCCGAGTCTGCCAACTCGTCGCCGACCGCTGCAGCAGCTCCGGACGACTCCGCGAGTTCGACCTCCGCGTCGGCCGACGGCTCCGCACCTGCAGCGCCCGACGCGCCGCCCGGCGACCTGTGGATCTCGTTCACGCCCTACCTTTGGGCTGCGAGCGTCGATGCAACCGTCGCGAACAGGGGAATCAGCACTTCGTTCGATGTGGGCTTCGATGACATCATCAAGGACCTCGACTTTGCATTGATGCTCCATCTGGAAGTGGGATATCGCCGCGCCTTCTTCTTCGGCGACTACGAGTACCTCCGCCTCTCCAGGACGGTGGACATCTACGAACCGCTCCTGACCAGCGCCGATGTGCCGAAGCTCCTGAGCAGCATCGATGCGCGCGATCCCACCTTCGGCGACGGCCCGTTTGCGGCGTCCTTCACCAATGCCCTGGTGCAGGCCGACGGCGATCTCGATCGAGCCAAGGAGCTGCTCGTCCAGCAGGTCGACAGTTCGATCGCCGGTGCGCAGGCTCGCATCGCTGCGGTGAACGAACAGCTCGCCACCATCGGCTCGAACATTCGCCAGGCCCTTGCGAGCCTCACGCCGGAGCAGCGCAGGATCCTCGCCCAGCTTGCGCAGAATCGACTCGATCCGCGTGTGCAGGAGGCCCTCCGACGCATCAGCGCCGCACTCCAGAATGCCACGACGCGGGACGAGGCCTCGCTTCGCGCCCTCGTCGGCGATGCCTACGACGCGGCCAAGCTCCGCTTCGCGGAGAAGGACCAGCAGATCCAGGCGGCGATCATCGCCGCGCTCGCTGCGCTGACTCCCGGCCCGGAACTCGACTATGTCGAAGCGACGATGGAGCTCCAGATCGCCGAGTTCGGCGGCGGCTATCGCCTCATCGACTGGGACCTCGGCCGCCCGATCGGGGAGCAGCAGATCGTCGCGGGACTTGACCGGCCGTTCGTGGCTCCGTCGGCGCGCCGCGGCCCCTCGCTCGAGTTCGATGTGCTCGTCGGCGCCCGCTACTTCAATCTCGCCTACGGGCAGACGCTTGCATTCACGCCGGACAAGTTCGGGATCCTGCCCGCGGTGGTCGAATCCGACGATCGCTACGAGTGGGTCGATGCGATCGTCGGCGGCCGCATCGGGCTTTCGCTCAGCCGCGAGTGGCGCATCTGGTGCCGCGGCGATGCAGGTGGCTTCCAGAGAAGCAACAACTCCTGGTGCGTGCAGGGCGGCGTGATCTGGGCACCGTTGTCATGGCTTCAGGTGGTCGCCGGCTATCGAGCCCTCGGCATCCAGTATCAGGAGAACGGGACCAGCGGCTTCGAGTTCGACGGCGTGCTACAAGGTCCGTTCCTTGGCGCAAGCCTCACCTTTTGACGACGGCACTCATCAATGCAACACAACCATCAATCGAATCGTGGTCTCCCTTCGCCTGCTTCGCACCTGCGCCCTGCGCTGATCCTGGCACTCGCGTCGATCGCAGTCGGATGCGGAGCACCGCAACGGGCCACGCTCGACGACGCCGAGTTCACGGCCCGCTCCGAGCGCGAGACAGCGGCGATGCGCAGCATCATGGAGAACGCCGTCACCCAGATCATGGAGCGGGCCGATCGGCAGACGGGGCAGGAGCGGCCCACGATCAATCTGCTCGCGATTTCGGGCGGCGGCGACTGGGGCGCCTTCGGCTCCGGATTCCTGGTGGGCTGGGGCAAGTGCCCGAACCCCACCGATCGGCGACCCGACTTCGATGCCGTCACCGGCGTGAGCACGGGTGCGCTGCTCGCGCCGTTCGTCTACCTCGGCACCGACGAGGCCGTGCTCCTGGTCGACGAGTTCTATCGCGATCCGAAGCCCACCTGGGTCGAGCAGCGCGGGCCGCTCTTCTTCATGCCGTGGAACCCGTCGTTCGTGACCATCCCCGGACTGCGAAGGGAGATCGAGCGCACCGCGACACCGGAATTCGTCAAGGCGATGGCGGAGCAGTCCCGCAGCGGCAAGGTGCTCATCATCAGCGCCACCGACATCGATCTCGGGCGCCAGCGATTCTGGGAGGCAGGCGTCCTGGCGCAGGAGGCGGAAGCGAAGAACGACCCGACGCTCGTGACCAACACGATGTTCGCGTCATCGGCGATTCCCGCCGTGTTCCCGGCGGTCGAGATCGGTGACGGCCTCTTCGTCGACGGCGGAATCACCGCCAATGTCTTCCTTCGCCTCGACACGCGAAGCCCGCGGGCGCTGCTTCGACGCTGGCAGAGCGAGCGACCGGGTGTTCCGTTTCCCAGGATCCGCTACTGGGTGATCATCAACAACCAGCTTGCCCATGCTCCGCAGACCGTTCAGGTCCGATGGCCGGATGTGCTGTCTCCCGCGCTCACGGTGGCCACTCGATCGGGAACGATCGCCCAGCTTCAGCTTCTTGCCGCCGAGGCGGATCTTGCCAACGCGAAGTACGGCACGGACATCGAGATGCGCGTCGTGGCGATCCCGGACTCATGGCGGCCGCCGACCGTGGGCGTCTTCAAGAAGGAGACGATGCAGTCGCTCAGCGATCTGGGCCGCACCATGGGGGCCGAGCCGAGCTCATGGCAGCTCTGGGCAGCACCCAATCTCTCGACGGTCCCGCCGGTGGCGAAGCAATGAGAGCCCCGGTCAGGCGTGGCGGACGGTCGAGTTGAAGGAACCTAGCCGACCGGAATCGTGAGCACCGGCGCGGTCTGCGCGCCCCTCTGCGCATCGGAGAGGCGCATCATGAAGAGCATCTCCAGCCACTGGAAGTTGCGCTTGCTCGCAAGGTCCGTGTCGTCGATGTAGTACCACCAGCCGCGATGCTGGACGGCCACCGTGGCGTGCCCGGGTGCCTCCCGGCTGCTTCGAATGACGATGGTTCCCGGGGTGGGGTGCGTGGCGGAACCCGCCGATGGACGCGGCAGATCAACCACGATGCCCTCCTCGACATGGCGTGCGGGCACCTCGACCGATGCCGCCGCCGACTGGAGGATCTGCGCAAGCGAGCGCGTGCGAATCGCCAGCGATGGCTCGCCGGGCGTCCAAGAGCCCACCTTGAGCGGAACGCGGATCGGCGCGCCGGATGCGACGCTCGGCAATGGGATCTCGAGCAGCCGCAGCAACTCCTCGATCTGCGCCCGCTGCGCATCATCCCGCCCGTGAAGGGCCAGCTCGAAGCGATCCGTCGTTCCGGGCACGGCACCCCAGGCCCCGGCGCCCGCGACCGCGAGTTCCACCAGCAGCTCGCCCGCTCGCAGGAAGCCGGCACCCTGCGACGGATCGCCGTCGAACGGGGAGCGGAGTCCGTTCATTCGGGACACGAGCAGGCTGAAACGCGACGGGTCGGGCCGCCCGCCCTCGAGCGCAAGCACGAGGAAGTCCAGCGAGAGCGGCGCAAGCCAGTCGCGCACGAATGCCTGACCGGTGACCGGCGTATACGAGATCGTGGGGTTGTCCTCGTAGCTCACACCGGCGCTCAGCGGCACGAGATTCCCACTGTAGTTGCTCGAGGGCCCGACTCCGAACTCCGCGCCCGCGTTCGCGCCGAACTTGAGCGACGCCGTCACGCTGGACACCGAGAGGAACCCGACGGGATCCGAGTAACGCAGCCGCACCACGGTCCCGAGCAGCTGCTCGGCGTTCGTCTGCGCGATCACCTGGGTGTACGCGCCGCGGCCTGCGGCCATGGCCGTGGGGCCGAGCACCTGGCAACCCGAAAGCCAAGGCACCGCACCTGCAAGCAGCACCACCGCGCTCGATCGCAGCACCGATCGGGCCGGCGGCACCGCCGCGTATTGCATCGTTCGCATCATGAGCCCTGCATCATGCGACGGAGCACCGTCTGGAGGATGCCGCCGTGTCGGTAGTAATCGACCTCGACGGGCGTGTCGACTCGACACACCGTGAGGAACTCCGTGGGAGCACCGCCACCCGGCTTCACGGCGCGGACGCGAATGTCCTGCTTCGGCTTGAGGTCCGCCGGGATCTCGATGTCGAACACCTCGGTACCGTCCAGGCCGAGCTGCTCCGCATTCTCGCCCGCGCGATAGACCAGCGGCAGCACGCCCATGCCCACCAGGTTCGAGCGATGAATGCGCTCGAAGCTCTCGGCGATGACCGCGCGCACACCAAGCAGCGCGGTGCCCTTCGCGGCCCAGTCGCGCGAACTGCCCATGCCGTAGTCGGTGCCCGCAAGCACGATCAGCGGCGTGCCCCTGGATCTGTAGTTCTGCGCCGCATCGAAGATCGGGCGCACGAGGCCGTCGGTGAAGTCGGTCGTGACGCCGCCGGTGGTGCCGGGCGCGAGCTGATTGCGAATGCGCGTGTTCGCGAAGGTGCCGCGCGTCATCACGCGGTCGTTGCCTCGTCGCGAGCCGTAGCTGTTGAACATGCTGACGGGCACGCCCTGCTCGATCAGGTACTTCCCCGCCGGCGATTCCTTCTTGATGCTCCCGGCGGGCGAGATGTGGTCGGTCGTCACCGAGTGGCCGAGCTTGGCGAGACAGCGCGCTCCCTTGATGGACTCGATGCGCCCGGGCTCGCGCCCCATGCCCTCGAAGAACGGAGGCTCCTGGATGTAGGTGCTCTTCGCGTCCCATTCGTACATCTCGCCGCCCGTCACCTTGATGGCGCGCCACTCGTCGCTGCCGGTGAAGACATCCGCGTACTGCGAGCGGAACTGCTCGCGCGTGACGCACTTCGCCACGGTCGCATCGATCTCGGCCTGGGTCGGCCAGAGATCCTTGAGGAACACGGCCTTGCCGTCACGCGTCCTGGCGATCGGATCGGTCGTGAGGTCGATGTTCACCGTGCCCGCGATGGCGTACGCCACCACCAGCGGCGGCGAGGCCAGATAGTTGGCCTTCACATCCTGATGGATGCGCCCCTCGAAGTTGCGATTGCCCGAGAGCACGCTCGCGGCGACGAGGTCATGCTCCTGGATCGCGCGGCTGATCGACTCCGGCAGCGGCCCCGAGTTGCCGATGCAGGTGGTGCAGCCGTAGCCGACGATGTCGAAGCCCATCTCCTCGAGCGGCGCGAGCAGACCTGCGGCCTTCAGGTACTCGGTGACCACCTTCGATCCCGGCGCCATCGAGCTCTTGACCCACGGCTTGCGCGAGAGTCCCAGTGCACGGGCCTTCCGTGCGAGCAGCCCTGCGCCGATCATGACGCTCGGATTGCTCGTGTTGGTGCAGCTCGTGATTGCGGCGATGACCACGCTGCCGTGCCGCAGGATGAACTCGTCGTCCTCGTGCCGCACGAGCACGCCCTCGCGATCGGCATCGAGCACCGCCACGCTTCCCGTCTCCTGCTCGGGGTGACCGCCTTCGGCCGCCATGCGGTCGGCGCGGACGCCCTCCACGGCGTTGGGCTTGCCATACACATTCACGAGATCGCGGTGCCATCCCGACTTCATCTGCCGCAGCGTCACGCGATCCTGCGGTCGCGCCGGGCCTGCAAGCGAGGGTTCGATCTTCGAGAGATCGAGCTCGAGCGTCGCCGAGTACTCGATGGGCTCGCGATCATTGCGCCAGAGCATGTTCTCCCTGCAGTACGCCTCGACGGTGCGCACGAGCGACTCGGGGCGACCGCTCAGGCGGAGGTACGAGAGCGTCTGTTCATCCACCGGGAAGAAGCCGACGGTCGCGCCGTACTCGGGCGCCATGTTGGCGATGGTGGCGCGGTTGGCGACCGGCATCTCCGCGAGCCCCGGCCCGAAGAACTCGACGAACTTGTTCACCACGCCGTGCGCCCGCAGCATCTCGGTGACGCGCAGCACCATGTCCGTGGCGGTCGTGCCCTCCGGCAGTCGCCCGGTCACGCGCACGCCCACCACCTCGGGGATGAGCATGTAGATCGGCTGACCGAGCATGACGGCTTCCGCCTCGATGCCGCCCACGCCCCAGCCGAGCACGCCGAGTCCGTTGATCATCGTCGTGTGGCTGTCGGTGCCGACGAGCGAATCGGGGAACAGCACGCCGTCCCTCTCCCAGACGACCTTCGCCAGGTACTCGAGGTTCACCTGGTGCACGATGCCCGTCGCGGGCGGCACCACGCTGAAGTTGCGGAACGCCGTCTGCCCCCAGCGAAGGAACTCGTAGCGCTCGCGATTGCGCTGGAACTCGAGATCGCTGTTGATGCTGAGGGCGACCCCCGATGCGAAGGCGTCCACCTGCACCGAGTGGTCGATGACGAGATCGCACGGCACGAGCGGATTGACCTTCCTCGGGTCGCCGCCCATGCGCTTCATCTGCACGCGCATCGCCGCGAGATCGACGACGCACGGAACACCCGTGAAGTCCTGGAGCACCACGCGGCCCGGCATGAACGGGATCTCGACATCGCCCGCCGCGCCCGCCTTCGGCGAGAAGTGCGCCAGCGCCTTGACATGCTCCTCGGTGATGACGCGCCCGTCGCAATGGCGCAGGCACGACTCGAGCAGGACGCGGATGGAATACGGAAGGCGCTCGATGGGGGCAAAGCGACTGAGCGCCGCCAGGCGATGCATGGCCCGTTGCACCGTGGGGCTTCCCGACGAGGGCGCATGCCCCGCTGCGGTCCCTGCACCGCTCCCCTGCTCCGGCGCCGGAACCTCGATGGATCCACGGGATGCGAAGCGGTCCTGGGCGATGCGGGTCGGCTCGTGCTTGTCGTGCATGGGATTCATGAGAAGTCCGCCATTCTACACGCGTCGGGTACAACGATTGCATGAACGAGGCCGCCGTCGATCCCCACCGACGCCTCTCCGTGGAGTGCTTCAACCGCGCATGGGAGCTGATCGAGCTGCTGCAGCGCACCATCGACGAGACGGATCGGATGCTGCTCCTGGCCATGGCGTCGCTGTGGCATTGGAGCGAGCGACCCGACTGCACGGAGCGAGAGCGCTCGATCGGATGCTGGCAGGTGTCGCGCTGCGCGGCGCTCGCGGGCCATGCAACGCTCGCGCGGTCGTTCGCCGAGCGCTCGCTCGAGCACGCACGGACGCTTGCGCCGTTCTACAGGGGATATGCGCACGAGGCGCTCGCGCGTGCGGCGGCGGTGGCCGGCGACGACGCGGAGCGCGAGCGACATCGCGCCGATGCAGCGCGCTGCGCCGCGGAGGTCGGGCGATCGGAGGATCGCGCCGCGCTCGAGGCGGACCTCGCGACCCTTGCGTCCGTGCGCCCCGCATCGCAGACCTCCGCCACCGCCGCCACCACCGGCATGCACCGAATTGCACGAAAGGACGCACCATGACCACCACCGCGACCCGTTCCCGCGCACGATCGCGCGCCAGCACCGGCGCCCGCACCTCGGTCGACCGGCGAGGCGAGGCGCAGCGACGCACCAGGCGTCATCAGCCGTCGCGGGCGCCGATGGCCGACTCCCACGACGCCGCGGTCGATGCGTACATCGATCGCGCGAAGCCGTTTGCGCAGCCGATCCTGAAGCGCATCCGCGCCGTCATGCACCGCGCATGTCCCGGCGTGAGCGAGACGATCAAGTGGGGCATGCCGGCGTTCGAGTTCAAGGGGCCGCTTGCGGGCATGGCGGCGTTCAAGGAGCACTGCGTCCTGGGCTTCTGGAAGGGTCCGCTGCTGAAGGACCGCACCGGTGCGCTCGAGCGCGGGCACCGCACGGCCATGGGGGACCTCGGCTGCCTTCGATCGCTGCGCGATCTGCCCTCCGCGTCCACGCTCGCCTCGCTCGTGAAGCAGGCTGCGGCGCTGAACGAAGCCGGAACGAAGGTGCCGCGCGATCTCAAGGCTCGCCGCGAGATTCCCATGCCGGCGGATCTCGCCAAGGCGCTGCGAGGGAATCGCCGAGCACTTGCCACCTTCGACGCGCTGGCTCCAAGTCACAAGCGCGAGTACCTGGAGTGGATCGTGGAGGCGAAGCGCCAGGAGACGCGCACGAAGCGGATCGCCACGGCGCTGACCTGGCTCTCGCAGGGCAAGCGCCGCAACTGGAAGTACGAGTCGAGGAAGCGCTGACCGCGCCCGCGCCGCGTGCACAGCCGCGGCGGTCGAACCGAGTCCCGCAGCGCCCCTGGTTCCTCCGCCTGGTCCAGCTCACGCCTGCGCGGCGTTGCCACTGGAACTGGCGATGCCCATCGCCTGCGGAGCCGCCCCGGTCAGTTCGGGCCGCGTCACCGTGCGAACGAGCAGCAACCCCGGAACGCCCGCGATCACGCACAGGCCGAAGAACCACGGCCATGCCGCCGCTGCGCCGAGCTTTGCGACGAGCGCGTCCACGAGCCAGCCGCCGCCGGCCCCTGCTCCCGCAGCGCCGAACGCCATGAGGCTGGTCAGGAGGGCGAAGTGCGTGGCCGACCAGCGTCGGTCGCAGAGCCACATCAGGTACGCCACGAATCCCGCGGTGACGAGCCCTGCGCAGAAGTACTCGACGAGCACTGCCGCGAGCAGCGCGAGCGTGCCCGGCGCGATCCAGTGCGCGAGTCCGTCCCCATGATCGGCGGGCACGGCCAGGAGCGAGAGCACGAGGAACGATCCAGTGCTTACGGCCTGGAGAACGCCGAAGAGCAGTAGGCTGCGGAACATTCCGAGCCGAGGGACGATCAGCGCGCCGACGAGGGCGCCGACGATGGTGGTGCCGATGCCGACGACCTGGCGCATGATCGCGACATCGTCGCTCCCGTACTCGAGGTGCCGAAGCAGCAAGGGCGGCAGCATCGGCAGCGAGAGCGTGTCCGGCAGCTTGAAGACCACGACGAACACCCCCACGGCCATGGCGCGCCCGCCGAGCCGGCTGAGCAGTGAGCGCAGCGGGTCGACGACGGCCTCGCGGAACGAGCGACGCGGCGCGCGATCGTCCGCCGGGTCCGGAGCGAGCAGCGTGGCGGCGATGCATGCGAGCATGAGCAGCGCGGTGACGGCCATGGTCATCGTCCAGCCCGCGCGCGAGGCGAGCATGATCGCGCCCGCGCCCGCGCCGGCGGCCGCGATCCGGTAGCCCGTCACGCTCACGCTCGCGGCCGCGGCGCGCGTCGACTCCGTGGAGACATCCGCGCGATACGCATCGAAGGAGATGTCCTGCGTCGCCGAGAGCAGCCCCACGACCAGGCCGATCGCGATGAGAGACCAGAGGATGTTCCACGAATCGCGGCCCGATGCATCGACCCCGGTTGCAGCATCGAGGGCGCCCCGAGGTCCCAGCAAGGCGGTGGCTGCGATCGCGAGTACGAGCAGCGCCTGCGCCCAGAGGATCCATGCGCGGCGGCGCCCCCACGGCAGCGCAAGCCACGGGCGCTGATTGTCCACGAGCGGTGCCCACAGGAACTTCGCGCTGTAGGGGATGGCCGCGAGTGAGAGGAGCCCGATCTGCTTCGCCTCGAATCCCGCGTCGGTGAGCCAGAATCCGAGCGACGAAGTCAGGGTGATGTACGGCAGCCCGGACGCGAAGCCCAGCAGCAGGAGCGCGCCGCTCTGGCGCGTGAAGTAGAGGTTGCGGATCGACGCGGAGCCCACCCGGGCAGGCTACCGGCGCCCGGATCGGCCGCGCAAGCCGCGCAAGCCGCGTGAGCCGCGTGAGCCGCGCGAGGCGCGTGAGCCGCGCGAGGCGTTCGCCGCACGCGCCGCGTCATCGCGGGATTCACGGCCGGAACGCGTCGCCGCCGCACCGCGCTCCTGCGTCCGCAGCGTGAGCTGCACGCGCGGCGCCTGCACCACATGATCGCGCGGCACGCTCCGCGTGAGGAAGACGCCGCCGTTGACCACCGAGCGGCGACCGATCACCGTGTCGCCGCCGAGGATCGTCGCCCCCGCGTAGACGGTCACATGATCCTCGAGGGTGGGATGGCGCTTGTATCCCCTGCGGATGCGACCCGCCGCGTCGCGCTCGAAGCTCTTCGCGCCGAGCGTGACGCCCTGGTAGATCTTGCAGAAGTCGCCGATCGTCGTGGTCTCGCCGATGACCACGCCCGTACCGTGGTCGATGAAGCAGCCTCGCCCGATGGTTGCGCCGGGGTGGATGTCGATGCCTGTCTGCCGATGAGCCGATTCGCTCATCACTCGGGGAATGAGCGGCACTTCGCGGGTCCACAGCTCGTGTGCGAGTCGGTGCACCGACAGCGCACGGATGCCGGGGTAGCAGAGGATCACCTCGTCGATGCTGCCGGCGGCAGGGTCGCCATCGAACGCGGCCTGCACATCGAAGGCGAGCAGCTCGCGAATGCGCGGCAGGCACGCGAGGAACTCCTCGAGGATCCCGCGTGCGCGCGGACGGGATCGCGCCACGGCGCCGCGATCGCCATCCGCGAAGGCGGCCACGAGCTGCGGTTCGAGGCGTCGACGCACCTCGCGCAGCACGCTGGCGACGAAGCGGCCTGCCGAGTGCTGGGCAAGCTGGCGTGGTCCGAGGAAGCCGGGGAAGAGCAGCCATCGCAGGCGCTCGGTCGCATCGGCCACCTCCTCCGCCGATGGCGGCGGCAGGACTCCCGTGCGATGGGTGCGATCGTCCGCTTCGATGCTCCGGGAGAGTTCGATGGCGATCCGCCGCGAACCGGGAATCGATCTCGCTCGGGCTCGGGAGGGCATGGGTGAGATCGTAGGAAAAAGCGCTGCGTTGGCCGGAGCCGGCAAGGTCGCCCGGTAGTGTTGCCGCATCGAACTCCGGTGGTGGCTCGTGTGGGACCGGAGTGAATGGAAGTAGGTTCTGGAGGCGCATCATGGCAACGGCAACGGCGAAATCTGGTTCGGCGGGCGGGAGCTCCGGGGGCGCGCGGCGCAATGCGGATTCCGCGAAGGAGTCGAAGCAGTCGGACTTCTGGTTCGAGCGAAGTCAGGCGTATTCCGCGGCCACCGAACTGGCGCGGCGCGTGCTGGACGGCATCGATGACGACGGGTCCAGCGGCTCGGCCCTTCGTGAAGGAGCCTTGAGCCTCGTCGGAACCGTCGCGGCTGCGGTCAGCACCTCGCGTGATCAGCTTCCGGCACGACTTCAGGAGGCGTATGACGAGACGAACGGGGTGGCTGGGCTCTTCGTGCTGCACGCCGATCAGGCACAGTTGAGTGCGGACAAGCGAGCGGCGTTCCGCGAGAACCTCAGCGCGGTCGGCGGACTGCTCTTCGGTCTCAGGCGCTCCATTACGCAGGAGCGGTGAGCGGCTGCCGCTTGGATCGGAATCCTCCTTGCGAATCGTGGGCCCGACGGTCAGGATGTTCCGTCGGGTCCACGATGCCGCGTTCGCGGCCGCGATCTGGCGGGTGACCCTGGCCCGGATGCGCGGCTTGCGGCCCGGCAGGAGGTCCCGTGCAGCGCTCGCGTGGCGGTGCGTTCAGACTGGCCGTACCAGGCGCGCCATGCGCAGGAACTCGATCGGATGAGGGTTGCGGCCTTCGAGCGCAAGCTGCGCGAGCACCTCCCCGACCACTGGCGCGAACTTGAAACCGTGGCCGGAGAACCCGCACGCCATGAACATCCGCCGTGCGTCGGGCACCCGATCGATGATGAAGTGACCGTCGGGCGACATCGTGTAGAGACAGGTGGCGGTCGCGGACACCGGTCCCGCCACGCCGGGCAGGAATGTCGCCATTGCCTCCTCCAAGTCGCGTCGTTCCGCATCCGTCGCCGGTTCCTGCGGGACATCCGGATCCGCAGCCTTGCCGGGCAGATGCCGCGCCACCTTCAGCCCGCGCGGGGGCGCCTGGTCGGATGCCATGGGTACGCCATAGAAGCCACCCTTCGCGCCATCCTCGATGAACCACACCGGACATCGCGATGCGTCCGCCGCGTCGAGCCCGGCTCCGGGGTCGATCCACGCGAGCGCCTGTCTCGTGGGGCGCAGCAGCGGCGCAAGCGTGGGCGCCAGCTTTGCCGTCCAGGCACCGCCAGTGAGCACCAGCGATCCGCCCTCATACTCACCCGCGTCCGTTTCCACCGTCACGCTGCGTCCGTGCTCCTTGATCCCGAGAACGCGTTCTCCCTCCAGGATCTGCGCCCCGTGTCCCTCGGCCAGTCGAAGGAGCGCATGCACGGCTCGCTCGGGGCGCACGAATCCGGCCCGCGGTTCCCAAAGCGCCGCGGAACCCGCCGGCGGGGAGAACATCGGAAAGCGCACCGTGACCTCGTCCGTGGTCAGTGACTCAATCGTCACGCCGTGCCGCGCCGCAGAGCGCGCCACCCCGGTGATCACCTCGCCTTGAGGATCCCCGAGATAGAGCGCGCCGCAACGGTGCAGCAGTCGTTCGCGGGAGATCTCCTCGAGCTCCTCCCAGAGTTCGCCGGCGCGTCGCAGCAGCGGGACATAGTCGTCAGCCTCGAAGTAGGACTCGCGGTAGATCCTGGATCCGCCGTGCGAACTGCCGCGATCATGACCGCGCGTGAACTGCTCGATGCCGAGCACCTGCGCCCCTCGTCGCGCGAGACTCGCGCACGCCGCGGAGCCCATCGCGCCGCAACCGATCACGATCGCGTCCCATGTGCGGCGCATATGTCACTCGCGCCGCGGCGCCGCCTCGGAGATGGTCCAGGATCCGCCCGGCCCCTCGATCGTCGCGATGAGCCTCGCGCGCGGACCACGGCTCACCGAGAGGCGCACCCCCACCGCTGCCAGCAGCTTCCAGATCCGCTCGGGGTCGGGATGCTCCGCCTCGAGGCGCCGCAGCCTGCAACCGGCCGGCGCCGAAGCCGCCGGATGCGCCGACGCACCCCAGTCGATGAAGAAGGGCACGAGACCCTCGCCGAGGAACCGCGGCGGCGTGATGCGCCACGACACGCGCGATCCGTCCGGTCGCTCCCGCCCGCCCTCGATGGGCTCGCCGATGTCCACGCCCGCCGCCGCAGCCTCGCGAACCCGTCGCGGCAGATCGCGGCACGCGGCGCACCATCCGATCACATGCGCCGCGCCGCTCGATCGGAGCCCGAAGGTCGCGACGCCCTGCGCCTGCGCCGCGGCGTTCGCTTCCGGGTCCAGCGCGAGCAGCTCCAGATAGCAGCGCCCCCCGAGCCCGACGAGCGCATTGTGCGTTCCCCACGGCGCGTGCCGCCCACCGCGCTCCGGCCGGACGCCCAGCAGGCGCTCGCAGGTCGCGATGCCCTCGTCGAGCGACGGAACCGCCACCAGCAGGTGATCGAGCTCGGAGGGAAATCCTCCTCGGAACATCGCCGCATCCTACGGGCGACGCACCGGACCGGCGAGGATGAGATCACTTCGCGGCGTAGTCGAAGACGCCGCGCTTCGTCTTGTCGCCGAGTCGCCCCGCCTGCACCAGCTGCCGAAGCAGCGGGCACGGGAAGAACTTGGGATCGCCAAGCTCGCGATGAAGGACCATCATGATGTCGTGGCAGACATCGAGGCCGATGAAGTCCGCGAGGCGCAGCGGCCCCATCGGGAAGTTGCAGCCGAGCTTCATGATCTGATCGATGTCCTCGGGCTTCGCCACGCCTTCCATCCACGCATGGAACGCCTCGTTGATGAGCGGCATGAGCACGCGATTGCTGACGAATCCGGCGCGATCGTTCGCCACGACCGGCGTCTTGCCCATCGCCTTCGCGAGCTCGATCGTGCGCGCCGCCGTCTCGTCGCTCGTCGCAAGGCCGCGGATGACCTCGACGAGCGCCATCACCGGCACCGGATTGAAGAAGTGCATGCCGATCACGCGCGGCGCCGCGTCGCCCACGGCGGTCGCGATGTCCGTGATCGAGATGCTGGAGGTGTTCGTGGCAAGGACCACATCGCTGCGGAAGGTCGCCGCCATCTCGCGGAAGATCTTCTTCTTCAGCTCGACGCTCTCGCTGACGGCCTCGACTGCCCAGTCCGCATCCTTCGCGTCCGCGATGGCCGGCGCATAGGCGATGCGCCCGAGCGCCGCGTCGGCGTCACCCTGCGGGATCCTCCCCTTCTCGACCGCTCGTGCGAGCGTCCTGCGGTGGTAGCCCCTGGCGACTTCGAGCTGCGCGGCGTTGACATCGACCTGGAGGGCGGCCACGCCGTTCTGCGCCGCCGTCAGCGCAATGCCGGAGCCCATCGTGCCCGCGCCGATCACCACGATCTTCTTCACCGAGTTCATGCCTGCGCTCCGGGCGGTGGGTTGAGGTGCGGTGGTCGTCGTCATGGCGTCATCCATTCCACTTCTGCAGCGCCGGCCCGGAGTACTCCGCGAGCGGGCGAATGATGCGGTTGTTCGAGTGCTGCTCCATGATGTGCGCGCACCATCCGGTGATGCGGCTCGCCACGAAGATCGGCGTGTACTGCGGCACGGGAATGCCCATGATGAAGTAGGTCATGCCGCACGGGAAGTCGACATTGGGGTGGATGTTCTTGTCGCGCAGCATGATCGCCTGCACCTGATCCCCGAGATCGAACCACTTCTTCGCGTTCGTCCCCAGCTTCTCCGCGAGCTTCAGGCCCCAGGATCGCAGGATGCCCGCGCGATGGTCGCCGTTCTTGTAGACGCGGTGACCGAAGCCCATCAGCTTGCGCTTCTCCTCGAAGGCCCGCTTCATCCACGCATCCGTCGAGATCCTGCCGCCGGCGCAGTCGCGATCGATGTCCTTGAGCATCTCCATCGCCATCTCGTTCGCGCCGCCGTGCAGCGGTCCCTTGAGCGCCCCGATGCCGCCGCAGACGGCCGAGTGCATGTCCGTCTCGGTGCTCGCAATCACGCGACACGCGAAGGTGCTGGCGTTGAAGTCGTGCTCCGCGTAGAGGATCAGCGAGACATCCATGATGCGCGCCGCAAGCGGATCCGGCTTCACGCCGGTCATGCACCAGAGCAGGTTGCCCGCATGGTCGAGCGACGGGTCGGGTGCCACGGGCTTCCTGCCGTCGCGGCGCATCTGGCCGTACCCGATGATCGTGGGGATCTTCGCCAGCAGGCGCTTCGACTTGCGGAGCTCCGCCTCCGGCGAGTTGTCCTCGCACTCCGGATCGACATGCGAGAGCAGCGACACGCCGGTGCGCAGGATGCTCATTGGGTGCACATCGGGCTGACCCGGCTTCGACTCCGCGATGCGCCCGACGATGTCCAGAATGCCCTGATCCACCGATCGCATGCCGACGATCTCGTCCTTGAACGCCTTGAGCTCCGCCGCGGTCGGCTTGTGGCCGACCAGCAGCAGGAATGCGACCTCCTCGAAGGTGGCGTTCTCCGCCAGGTCGGCGATCTCGAAGCCCCGGTAGATGAGCTGCGTCTGGGTGACGGCGCAGATCTGCGTGTCGCCGACGGTCTGGCCGGCAAGACCGCGCGTGTCGACGGGCTTGGAAGGTGCGACGGGAGTGGCGGCGTTCATGGGAATCCTCCGTGGGCGAGTCGATGGATGCGTCGGGTCGCGCATGCTAGGTGAATCGCCGCGGCGATACCATCCCCCGCGGCCATGACGAGCCTCCTCCAACTCCTGTGCACGGGCTGCCGTCGCATGCCGTGGGCAGCACCGATCACTTCGCTGCTCGTCTCGGGCTGCGCCTCGAACCCGGCGCCTGCGCCTCCCTCCGCCGTCAGCGCTGCCCGGTTGATGGTCGGCACCTTCTCCAGCGCGGAGCAGGCGCGGAAGGATCCGCAGTTCCGCGATGTGGTGCTTCGCATGGCGCCGATCTGGACCGATCTCAGCGATGCGCAATGGCTCTATGTGGAGCAGGCGATGGCGTCGACGCCGGAGCGCCCCTACCGACAACGCGTCTATCGCGTGGCGCAGGATCCGGACGGAACGGTGGAGAGCATGGTGCTGAGCATTCCCGGCGATCCTCTCCGGTACGCCGGCGCCTGGCGCGAACGCCGGCCGCTGAACGATCTCGAGCCGGGGCTGCTTCAGCCGCTCGACGGCTGCATCGTCTTCCTGCAGCCCGATGGCCCCGGACGCTTTCGCGGCGGCACGCGCGGACACGAGTGCAGCAGCACGCGAGACGGCGCTGCATACACCACCAGCGAGGTGCTGATCGACGCGGACGCGATCGAGACATGGGATCGTGGCTTCGACGATGCGGGCCGGCAGGTCTGGGGCGCCACCGCAGGTCCCTACCGATTCGTGAGGATCTCGAATGATCCGGCGGCGCCGCTCTCGGGCAGGGCCGACGCCTCCGCGACACCGACTGCACGCGCCGGCCCCGCGCGAGGGGCGCGGCGCCCTGTGCACGACTCCGGAGATCCCGCATGAGCTCGACCGTGCCTCCCGGCGCAAGACTCCGCATCCTCTGCGAACGAGGCGTGGTGATGATCCCCGGCGCCTTCAATGCGCTCGTGGCCCGCGCCGTTGCGAAGGCCGGGTTCGACGCGTGCTACATCTCCGGCGGCGCCACTGCGAATGTCGCGGGCTACCCGGACATCGGCCTGATCACGCTCACGGAGATGTGCCGGACGATCCGCGAGGTCGCCGACGCATCGGCGCTTCCGGTGGTCGTGGATGCGGACACCGGCTACGGCGAGGTGGAGGCGTGCGTGCGCACGGTCGTGGAGTACGCGCGCGCCGGCGCCGCCGCCCTGCATGTGGAGGACCAGGTCTTTCCCAAGCGCTGCGGCCACCTCGACGGCAAGGAGCTCATCCCGCAGGATGCCATGGTCGAGAAGATCCGAGCCATGGCGGCGCATCGGCCCGACCCGAGCTTCATGATCATCGCGCGCACCGATGCGCGGCATGTGTCGGGCTTCGACGATGCCGTCGCACGCGCTTCGGCCTATCGCCATGCGGGCGCCGACGCGATCTTCCCCGAGGGACTCGAGAGCGAGCAGGAGTTCGAGCGCTTCGCCAAGGCGAGCCCCGGACTCCTGCTGGCGAACATGACCGAATTCGGGAAGACGCCTGACATCACGGCCGACCGCTTCGGGGCGCTCGGCTACCGGATGGTCATCTACCCGCTGAGCATGATGCGCGTGGCGATGGGCGAGGTGACGCGAGGGCTGGCGACGCTTCGTCGCGAGGGCTCGGTGCGCTCGCTGCTGCCTGCGATGCAGACGCGGAAGGAGCTCTACGAGCTGCTCGGGTATGCGCCGGGCACGCAGTGGAACTTCAGCGCTCGGTGAACGCGACCGGACTCACATGCACGCGCTGGCCGCGCGGTTCGAGCCGCACGAGCCCGCGATAGCCGCGCCGCGCGAGCTCGGCCTGGATCGCCGCCGGCTCACGACCCTCGAGTGACGCGAGCGCCGCGAACGCCTCGGGATCGTTGACGATCGGTGTCCATCCCTTGGAGCCGATGGCCGCGATCGCGGCGCCTTCCGCCGTTTCGGGCAGCGGGCTGGCGAGCATGAGTCGTCGCTCGACCAGCACCAGACCATCCCCCTCCGGCAGTTCGGCGCCCTCGGGGCTCTGCGCACGACCGGACTTCTGCGGCTTCACCGCCACCGGCGCCGAAACGGTCTTCGTCGAGCGCGATCGATCCGTGATTCGCACGCTCTTCTCCGACTTCACCACGGCGACCACGATCGCCGCAACCGCCACCGCCGCCGTCATCCACGGCGACCAGGACACCGCGCCGGTCCTGCCTTCCCCTCGCCCGGCACGCCACTTGACGAATCCGGACCACGGACCGTTCGTTCCCCAGCGCTTCGCGCTGGCTGCCGCCGCGGAGGCAGCGGCGGCGGCCGCAGCGGACGCAGCAGCGGCGGCCGCCGACGCAGCGACCGAGAAGGGCGCCGCCGCGCCGAGACCGTTGGCGCCCGCGGCGGTGCGGCCGGATCCGGCGTCGACCAGGTCGGCTCGTGCCGCACCCTCGCGCATCGACGGAAGGTCCATCGGTCGCACCGCATGGGCATCGCTCGCCATGAGCACGAAGCGAAGGTCCGCGAGCATCTCGTCAGCGGTGGCGTAGCGCTGCTGGTAGTCGGCCATGGCGCGACGCACGATCCAGCGCAGCGACTCCGGCGACGGCTTCTCGAATCGGCTCAGCGGACCATGCGCCGGGAAGGTGTTCTCGAGGATCGCGTAGAGCACGGCGCCGGCCGAGTAGACATCGAACTTCGCGCCGTCGACCTGATGGACCTTCGCGCCGCGAAGCGCCTGACGGACCATCTCGGGATCGCGGAAGTACTCGGTGCCGTGCGTGGTGAGCGTGAAGGTGCTCGCGAGCGGCGTCACGAGGCCGACATCGATCAGGTGGGCGCGCCCGCCGCTCACGATGATGTTGTCGGGCTTGACATCCTTGTGCCAGAGCCCGGCGCGATGGAACCTCGTCAGGCTGTCGACCACATCGGCCAGCAGCGCCACGAGCTCCCGCTGCGATGCGCCGGCAAGACCGCCTCGCGAAGCGCCCGAGCGATGGCGCTCGTTCGCGAGCGCCGTGAGCGTCGGTCCGTCGTAGTGGGGCATCGCGTACCAGAAGCGATGCGGCTCGAGCGCGTGATCCAGCACCAGACCGAGCGAGCGTGCCGCCTCGAGCGAGCGGCTCTCGCGGATGATCTGCGGAAGCGTCGAACCCTCGCCGATCGCGAAGCTCTTGATGACCACTCGCGCCGGCGCGCCCTGGAGCGATGCACGCTTGGAGGGCTCGGGCATCGCCGCGTAGAGCCGGGCGCCGCTGCCGCCGGAGGGCATGCGCGTCTCGATGACATAGCCCGGGAAGCCCGCTGCGATCGCGGAGGGATCGGGCCATGGCGGCGGCGGCTGGCCTCCCGGCGGCGGAGGGCTCGCACCGTGGCGCGCCGGGGATGCGGTGCGAATCGAGTGCACGACGGCGGCGCCGGCATCGCGCACCGCCGCGGACCCCGCGGCCGCGAGCGCCGGAGCATGGCGCCGCGCGTGCGGCGGAATGCGCACGCCCACGATGCGCAGGGGGCGCTGCACCACGGCGCTCCATGCACGACGACCGACCTCCACCACCCGGGCCTGGAAGCGCGCCGCGCTCGCGTCGGCCTCCCGGAACCGGCCGACGACGAGCATCACGAGCGCCCGCGCCAGCGTGAACGGCGCCACGAGCAGGTTCGCGGCTGCGGCCACCGCATCGCCGACGATGCCGAAGACGCACACGATCACTCGCGCGATCAGCCGCGTGATGAACCCGAGGCCCACGAGAAGGATGGTGACGACGAGCCCGATGGCGAAGAGCCCGAGCATGATCACCAGGACCGTCCCAAGCAGATCGACGCCGGTGCCAGTGATGTTCATTGACCACCTCGCGGGGGATAGCGCATGCTCGACCACGCCTGCGAATCGACGGCCGCGGCGCCGCCGGTCGCTCCCGGCCGCATCTCGGCGCGGTAGATCTCGGCGATCGCGGCATCGAACGCCGCATCGGAGGCGGCGAGGCCCGCACGCTCCGCCTCGCGCGACTCATCCTCGGTGAAGCTGAATTCGCTGATCGTGCGCACGAGCTCCGCACGCAGCCGCTCGCGGACGCGCTGCACATGGCGCGAGACCGTCGGTTCGCTCGTGCCGATGCGATCGGCCACTTCGCGACCCGTCACGCCTTCGAGCACGCGCGATTGCCACACCTGGAACGGAAGGAAGTCGCAGCCCGCCTCGACGCGGCGGATCGCGGCCATGACCTTGGCCCGGAAGATGCGGCGCTCGTACTCGTCGTCGGGCGCGAGCCGATCGCCCTCGGGATCGGGCGCCACATCGAGACTCGCGGCGCGCCGACCACCGCCGCGCTTGCCCGCCATGCGGCGATCCACTTCGTCACCGAAGACATGGCGCGCGATCGAGAGCAGCCAGGTGCTGAAGCGCACGCCGCGCGTCGGATCGAATCGCTCGATGGCGCCCGCGAGCTGCGCGAGCGTCTCCTGCGTGAGATCCCGCGCCGTCTCGGGGCCGATGGCGCCGCGTCCCCACTTGGCGAAGTGCGCCCGGATCACCGGCCCGAAGACCTCCCACAGCTCGAACCATGCGGACTCATCACGGTTCCGCAGCCGCTCGACGAAGGTGGTGGTGATCGGGTGCATGGCGTCGCTGCGTCCCTTTGGGGAGGCGCCCGTCCCGGTTTCAAGTGTACGGCCCGCGATGGCTGCCCCGGCCCCGAAAGGTTCCCGGCACCACCCTGCGTCCCCGGCCCGGTGCATCGATGCATCAAAGTTGAAAGCGGCCTCGACGCTTCCCAATCCCGCAGGCAACGGATCAACCGGTCCGACCGCGCGGTGGTGTGCGGCGGCAGCCCGGATCCGAAAGGAGCCTGCACATGCCACTCTTCCGTTCAGCACTTCGTTGGTCGATCATCGCCGGTCTTGGCCTGGGCGCCACGGCCATGATCATCGGGCCGCAGCGTGTCGGCGCCGCGTTCGCGCAGATCCGCTACTGGGGACAGGACGCGGTCGATCGCTTCGTCGAGGATCCGGTCGCGCTGCGACATCAGCTCGAGCAGCTCGGCTCGGAGTATCCGAACCGCATCGGCCAGCTTCGCGGCGAGATCTCGCAGCTCGAGCGCCAGCTTGCCCAGCTCGGCCAGGATTGCGAGATCAGCCGACGCGTCGTGGCGATGACCAGCGCCGACCTCGATCAGGTCCAGGCGGCCATTGCCAGCGCCGCATCCGACACGGGCGGCTCGGCGCGTCCCGCGTCGCTTCGGACTCGTGACGGCGCCGCGGGTGAACTCCGCGCCGAGGCGAAGCGCATCCAGCAGATCCGCGCTGCGCACGCCGACCGAGTCAGCAGCAGCGAGAAGCAGCTCTCCATGCTGCGCGACCAGCGCACGAAGCTTTCCACGGTGCTGACGAAGCTCGAGCGCGAGCACGCCGACTTCCAGATGAAGCTGGCCGCGCTCGACCGGCAGATCGACGCCGTCGGCCGCAACCAGCGGCTCATCGCGATGGCGAAGGAGCAGGCGAAGGTGCTCGCGGAGTACGAGCGGTCCGGTCGTGTCGGGAACCTCGGGCAGCTCGAGGGTCGGCTCGAGCAGCTTCGCATCGAGCAGGAGGCGCAGCTCCAGGTGCTGCTCCAGAGCGCCGACGGCGATCCCTACGAATCGGCCGCACGCGAGGCGCTGCGCGATGAGGAAGCGGGCTCGAGCGCCCCGACCGTGCCGAGTTCACTTCAGGCGAATGTCGGCGCGCCAGTGACCGTCCGCGCCCTGCTTCCATGAGACGCTGAGATCTCGCGGCTTCAGATTCCGCGTTGACAGTTCGGGCGGCGGCGGCGGCTTTGCGGGCTTCCCGGCGACTTCGGTGGAACGACTCCCCGACTCGTCGGCATCCCCGGCCCCGTCGCCGCCCTTCGTCGTGCGCGACGCGCCGGGCTTCGGTCCCTTCCAGACGAAGTCGATCCGCGGCGGCTTGCGCGGGTCCTGGATGGCATCGACGGGAATCTCCTCCAGCGGCCCGTCGTCGGCGCGAAGGATCACGCCGCCGGCATGGGATCCGATCTCGAGCTCGAACTTCGCGGCGACGAGCGCTTCCTGCAGCTCCGCGAGCGTGGTCGGATGGATCCCCTTCTCGCGCAGATGAATGACGCCTTCGGCCAGGAAGGTCAGGCGGTCCATCGCGGCCCGCACACTGCCGGGCTTCTGCTGCATCACGAATTCGCGCCAGCGGCGCTGGAAGTCGCCGAGGGCCCGATCGTCGGTGCCGCCGAAGGCCATGCGGAAGGCGCTCACCGAATCGCGCCCGTCGTTGAGATGCCGCAGGTACGCGGAGAAGTTGCTGCTCAGGCGTCCTCGTTCGCCCCAGAGGAGGAACTGCACCATCGATGCCGACTGCGCGTACTGCGCCAGCGCGGCGCCGCGCGTGACGGACGCGTTCCAGGCTCGAAGGTCGCGCGAGAGAAGGTCGGCGAAGGGGATCACCCGATCCTCCTCGATGAGCTTCCGCACCACGGCGAGCGTGTGCGCCGTGATCTGACCCTCCACGACGGTCCCGTCGACGACGACGGACTCACCGAAGTACTCGGCAAGCCCCTCGTTCGCCCATGGAGGCAAGTCGTCGTCGAAGTAGATCCTCGCCATCTGGTGAAAGCCTTCGTGGCGAACCACATGTTCGACCCGCGAGTGTGGAAGGCCCTCGGTGAAGAACGCGAGCCCCGAGCCTCGCGGACCAATGAAGAACATTCCCGCGGAGCCCGTCGCGGTGATGCCGAATCGCATGCGCAGCGTGTCGAGATAGTCCTGCCGCGACGCGAACATGTAGACATCCATGTGCGGCTTGCCTCGCTGCCGAAGCCCCGTCATGAGGCGCGAGTACTCCAGGTACACCGTGTCGAGCAGGTCGGCGTACGCCTTCGTCTGCGCGGCGGGCAGATCGCTTCGGATCGTGTAGAAGCGACTGCGCGGCGGCGCGCGGCCGAGCCCCGGGTCCGTCCGGTCCCACCAGCCGCCATGGGCCGACGGCAGCTGGCGCTGGCTCGCCGATGCCGACGATGCCGCGATCGGCATGACGACCAACGGCACGAGCAGCAGGAGCGCCGGCGCGAGGCGTCGCGCCGGCATCACGGCGCGTCGGCCGTGCGGAGCGATGCCCGGACGATGTTCCGCGGATCGCATGGCGACAGTGTAGATCGGGGCTGTGCCACGGCCGATCTATAGTGGGTCATCGTGCCGGCCACTCCCGCCACCCTGGAGCGTGCGCTTCGCGCCGTCTCGCTTCGACTCCTGGTCGGTCGCGCCGGGCCGGCGGCGCTCCGTGCCGTGGCAATCACGGCGTTCGCTGCCGCGATTGCGGCGCCGGTCCTGCGGTGGCTCGGCGTCTCGCCGATCTGGTGGATCATCGCGGCACCGGCGCTGGTCGGGATCGCGTGCATCGTGGTCGCGGCCGCGCGCACGCCAGGCCGCGTCTCTGCAGCCATCGCAATCGATCGGTCCCACCGCCTGCATGATGCGCTGGCGACGGCGCTCACGGCGTCGAACCTGCCTCGGGCCGATCGTTCGTTCGTCGAGCTTCAGAGAGACGCGGCACTGGCGATGACCTCGAGGATCGACCCGCGCCGCGTCGGCCCCGCGCTGCCGGGGCGCTGGCCGCTTGCCGCGTGCGGTGCGGCGCTCGCAATGCTCGTTGCGGCGATCCTCGTTCCGTGGCCGGCGGCCCATGTCGGGGTCGACGAGGATCCGCGCCGTGCCGCAGGCATCGCTTCGCCGAACGAAGGATCGACGGCGTCGCACGCGTCCGAATCGGCCGGGGAGGTCGCCTCGCTTGCCGATCGCATCGAGCAGCTCGTGAGCGAGGGCGATCTCGAGGCGGCCGAGCGCGCCGTCGAGGAGATGGAGCGCGTCTCGCGCACGCTCTCGCAGCGGGGCGCCGACCGCAGGAACGCGTCCATCGATGCTGCAAGCGCGGTGCAGGAGCAACGCACGCTCATCGAGAGCGCCTCGAGGCTCGGCGAGGCGGCGGCCTCGATTGCGGATGCGAACGCCGGCGAGCGCGGCGTCGAGCCAGCCCCTGCGACGACCCCGGACGCGCCGCAAGCGGATTCGGCGCGACCTGATGAACAGGCGCAACCTGAGCCGGCGCGGCCCGAGGCAACGCAGCCGACGGCACCTTCATCGGAGTCGGAGCGGCGAGAGGAGCTCCGCCGCCGCATCGAGGAGCTGTCGCGCCGGATCGGTGACCAGGCGATGGAGACTCGTGCGGATCCGGCACGCGACCAGCGCGAACAGCGGGAGACCTCACCGTCAGCAGAGCGAGTGGATGGATCGCAGGATGAGACGACCGCGCCGGCGGAGGCGCAGCGGCAGGAGCAAGGCGAGGGCGACCGTGGCGAACCAGCGCCGCGCGAGGGCGCACCGCGTGAAGGCGCATCGCGCGAAGGCGCATCGCGTGAAGGCGCATCGCGCGAAGGCGCATCGCGTGAAGGCGCATCGCGCGAAGGCGCATCGCGTGAAGGCGCACCGCGTGAAGGCGCATCGCGTGAAGGCGCAGCTCGCGAGCAGATGCCGCGGGGAGGCGAAGTGCCTGGCGCTTCGGAAGCGCCTTCGCAGCGTCCTGAGGCCGGCGGCGAGCACGGAGCACCTGATCGCGGTGCGCCAACCACCGGTGCCGGATCAGCACCGAGTCCTCGTGGTCGCGAGGGCGACGGTCGGAACGGAACCGGCGCCGCGTCACCGATGCCTTCGGCTCCGCGCGATGGACGCGGCGCGGGATCGGGCACCGGCGACGATCCAGGAAGCGGCTCCGAGCGCCCCGATCGACCCCTGACCTACGACATCGAGGCTCGTCCGCTCGACCCGGACCAGCCCGGTCGCGTGCTCGAGCGCGAGCGACGGCGCGACGATGCGTTGCCCGTGTCGCGCGGCGCAGGCGCGCGGGCTCCGACGACCGGAGGTGCGGCCGGCCGTGGCGGCACCATCTCCGATCCTTCGATCGCGCCTCGATTCAGACCGCTGCTGGAACGCTACTTCGAGCGCGTCCGCCCCCCGATTCCCCCACCGTCGAGCGCGGCACCGGGCGGTGACCCCGGCGCGCCGTGACGCTGCGATTCGACGATCCCGGATGGTGGTGGGCGCTGCTTGCGCTCGTGCCGATTGCGCTCTCGTGGCGCTGGATGGATCGCGTCGTTCCATCCCGTCGGTCGCTCGCCGTCGTCCTGCGACTGCTTGCGGTGGCGTTCGTCGTCGCGGCGCTCACGCAGCCGCAATGGCTCTCGACCCAGACCTCGCTCGCGGTCGTGGGCGTGATCGACATGAGCGGATCGACGACGCGATTCTCGCCCGAGCCGCCTGCGGCCCTGGCGCAGCGCTTCCTCGCCGCGGCCGCGCAGCGCGGGCCGCAGGATCGCGTGGGACTCGTCGCCTTCGACTCGCAGGCGCGAGCGCTGCTGCTGCCGACCAGCGCGCCCACGGACATCGACGCGGCCGAGACCTCCGATGGCGCCGGTTCGTCGCTCGCGGAGGCCGTGGCACTGGCGCGGGCGCTCATCCCCGTGGGCGAGGCCGGCCGGCTCGTGCTGATGAGCGACGGCCTGGAGACGATCGGCAGCGCGGCCCGCGATGCGGATCTCGATGCAGGTCGGATTGCGATCGACATCGTGCTGATGCCGCTCGAGCGCGTCGCCGATGTCTCGATCGACGGCTTCGATGTGCCGGCCACGGCGCTGCCGCGATCCCAGATCGCCGCGCTGGTCGCGCTGCGCACGGAGACCGCGACCGCGGGCGTGCTTCGCATGCGCATGGACGATCGGCTGCTCCGCCTTGCCGGCGACGGCGCCGATGCGACGGGACTTCCGATCTCGCTCGCGCCCGGCGTCACACGCGTTCGCGTGGCCATCCCGCTCGGGGACGGCCCCGTGCATCGGCTCGACGCCGTCTTCGAGCCGAGTGATCCATCGCTCGATCGCATTCCCGAGAACAGCACTGCACGGCGCGTGGTGGCCGTTCCCGCAGGTCGCAGTGTGCTGATCCTGGGGCGGGACGACGCAGTGCGTGCGCTCGACCAGGCGCTGCAGGACGGCGGATTCGAGGCGCGGCGCCAGCCCGCCGACACGCTGCCGGAGGATCCGCTCTGGCTTGCCGGCTTCGATCTCGTGGTCCTGGACGATGTGCCGGCGGCCGCGATGTCGCCCGCAGCGCAGCGCGTGCTCGCGGACCATGTGCAGCGCCTGGGCGGCGGAGTGATCTGCGTCGGAGGATCAGGCACCTTCGGCGCCGGTGGATGGCGCGGATCCACGCTGGCGGAGCTCCTCCCGGTCGAGGTCGAGCCGCCGACGGAGGAGCGGCGACCGCGTGCAGCGCTCGTGTTCGTGATCGATCGCTCCGGATCCATGCGCCAGCCCGTCGCCGGCTCCCGCGCGACCCAGCAGCAGGTGGCGAACGAGGCCGCGTCGCTGGCGATCGAGAGCATCGCGACGCGCCCGCTGGTCGGCGTGATCGCGTTCGACAACCGACCCGGCATCATCGTGCCGTTGGCGCCACTGGACGACCCGGCATCCGTGGCCGAGCGCACGCGGCGCATCTCGCCCGACGGCGGCACCGCGATCGGCGCCGCGCTCCGCGCCGCGCTCGATGCGCTCGACGGAATCGAACCGACCCGCGACCTGGATCAGCGCCTCGTGGTCCTGCTCACCGACGGCGTCGGGAACGACGACGAGCTGCTCATGGAGCAGGCGTCGCGAGCGGCGGGCGCCGGGGTGGTGGTGACCACGATCAGCATCGGCGACGCCGCCGATGACATGCTGCTCGCATCCGTGGCCGAACGGACCGGCGGCACCTTCCATCCCGTGCGCAACCCGCGCGTGCTTCCGCGCGTGCTCGTGGAGAGCGTGCAGTCGATCAACAGACCGCTCGTGCGCGAAGGCGTCATCGGCGTGGCACCGCGCGGCGACTCGGATCTCGCGCGAGCGCTGCGCGAAGCGCCGGCCCTTCGCGGCGTGACGGTGCTGGGGCGACCTCGCTCGGCGGAGACCGTCATCGACGCGGTCACGGATCTCGAGGAACCGCTCGTGGCCCGCTGGCCCGCCGGCGTCGGACGCGTCGCGATCTTCGCCTCCGACGCAGGTGAAGCGTGGTCCGCGCCGTGGCTTCCATGGCGCGGGAACGCGGAGTTCTGGGAGCGGCTTGCGCGCTGGGCGGCGCGGGCGCCCGGTTCTGCACCGGTCGCCGCCGAGGCTCGCATCGACGATGGACGACTCACCGTCACGGTGGAGGCGGCCGCGGCCGATGCCATCGCGGGCGGCGTGATCGACGGAATCGTGCGCGCCCCGGACGGCACGCGTTCCCCCTTCCAGCTCCGCCGCGTGGCGCCGCGTCGATTCACCGGATCGATCGACGCAGCTCTCGCGGGCGCCTGGCTCGCGGTGCTCTCGCCGAATGGAGAGCAGGGACCGCTGCCACCGATCCTCGCCGCAGCCGTGGCGCCCGAGGGGATCGAGTTCGCGCGGCTCGTGTCCGACCCGGGACCGCTGGACGCGCTGCGTCGCGCCACCGGCGGGCGCGAGATTGCGATCGAGGCGCTGGCCGCGAGCGATCTCTTCGCGCGCGACGGATTGATCCTGGGGAAGCGCGAGCGCTCGCTCGCACCGTGGCTGCTCACGCTCGCGGCACTGCTGTTCGTCTGCGATGCTGCGGTGCGTCGCCTCGCGGTGCGACGACAGCTCGTGCGCGAGGCGCTCCATGTCACGAGCGCCTCGGCGGACGCGACCGAGGAGCTCATGACGCGACGGCGCCTCGCGACGGCGACGGCCCCGATCTCGCCCGCGTCGATCTCCGGCACCGCGAGCAACGCGGCGTCATCCAGCGCGCCCGGATCGATCGGGGTCGGTGCGGCCCTCGACGAGCGGCCGCGGAAGCAGCCCGCCGTCACCGAGGCAACCGGCGACATGCCGGCACCGCCGAGCGAGGAGGAGGTGCGGAAGGCGCTCGCGGCTCTTCGCGCCGGCACGGCGGCGCCCGCGGAACGGGACGGGCCTGCCGAAACGAAGGCCTCGGGCACATCGGACGACGATGACGCGTCATCGACCGCCACCGTCGAGGCGCTGCGGCGGGCGCGTGACCGCTCGCGTATATTCCCGCCATGATCTCGACGATCCGTGCGCTCCTTCTCTCGCTCCCGGTCGCCTTCGCGTCGGCCTGCTCCACCACGAACGAGAGCGCTTCGGCACCCGCCTCCAAGCCGAGCGCCTCGGCGACATCGTCGGGCGAGACCCCGGAGCAGAAGCTCGAGCGCGTGCGCAATGAACTCGACCGCAACCTGCTTGCGGGTCCGACCATTGCGGATGCACTCGGCTACCGCACGGTCTGGCAGGCGCGCGTGGAGACCGATCCCACCGCGAAGCTCGCCGGCGTGCGGCACACCAGCGACACGCTGCTCCTTTGGGACTCCAACGGCGTCGTCTCGCGACTGCGACCCAGCAACGGCGACACCATGTGGCAGGCCGCCACCGGAAGCAAGCTCGACCGAATCCTCGCGGCGCTGATCGTTCCCGTCGGCCGCGGGGAGCAGGCCGCGATCGTCACCGACACGCACTGCTTCATCCTCGATGCCGGCAACGGCCTCTTCGTGAGCCGACAGGAACTTCAGCGAATCGCCGAGACGCCCGCGGTGCTGCAGGCGCCGTACCTGGTCTACGGCACGCGCGCCGGCCAGATCGTCTGGCACGACTACATCGTCGGCAGCAATGCCCGCGGAGGGCAGCTCGACGGCCAGGTCATTGCGGAACCACGCATCGTCGCGGGTCGAGTCGTGGCCGCGAGCACCGGCGGTTCCGTCTCGGCGTTCGTCGCCACCGACGGGCGCCTCACATGGGAGCGTCGACTCAACGGCGCGGTCGTCGCACGACCGGCGGCCGACGATCGCGCGGTGTGGATCCCGTGCCAGGATCAGTACCTCTGGTGCCTCGCGCTTCGCGACGGACGAGCGCTCTGGCGCTACTTCACGCAATCGACGCTCGATGCGAGCCCGACGCTCCTGGAGGACTCGCTCTATCTCCATCTGCCGAGCGAGGGCCTGGTCTGCTTCGAGCCCGTGCCGCAGGACAAGCTCGACGGCGTGGTGCGTTGGCGCTGTCCGGAAGCCGCGGGTGATGTCATCGGCGTCTGTCGCGCAGGCCTGCTCGTCTGGGACAAGGCCTCGCGCACGCTCACGGTCGTCGAGGAGCGCAACGGCGCCTTCGTGCGATCGATGAAGCTCCCGGGCGCGATGGATCTGCGCATGATCGATCCCATCGACGGCGATCTGCTCGTCTCGGGCGAGGACGGTCGCGTGCAGCGACTCACGCCGATTGCGCGTCGGCCGCGCCCTGCCCGGTCGTGATCGCGGCGTCGCGAGGCGCCGCATGAGCGAACTGGTCCGAGTGCGAAGGGCGCTCATCTCCGTCCATGACAAGGCCGGACTCGCGGCGATGGCTCGGGCGCTCGCGGCGCGCGGCGTGGAGATCGTCTCGACGGGCGGCACGGCGCGCGCGATCGCGGATTCCGGCGTCGCCGTCACGCCGATCGAGGCCGTCACCGGTTTCCCGGAGATGCTCGACGGTCGCGTCAAGACGCTGCATCCGGCCATTCACGGCGGTCTTCTCTATCGGCGCGATCGACCCGAGCATGCGGCGACGGCGGCGGCGCACGGCATCGCACCGATCGATCTCGTGTGCGTGAATCTCTACCCCTTCGAGCGCACGGTCGCGGATCCGGCGGTGCGGGAGGAGGCGGCGATCGAGCAGATCGACATCGGCGGCCCATCGATGGTGCGCTCTGCGGCGAAGAACTTCGACGCGGTGACCGTGCTGACCTCCCCGGCGCAGTACGCCGCGCTGCTCGCGGAACTCGAGGCGCACGAAGGCTGCACGACGCCCGCGTTCCGCCGCGCCTGCGCCACGGCGGCCTTCGAACGCACGGCGGCATATGACGCGGCGATCGCCGCATGGATGGCGCGGAGCGACGGCGAGGCGTTCCCGAATCGACTGCGGATCGAGCTCGTGCGGCATTCGCTGCTGCGCTACGGCGAGAATCCGCACCAGGCGGCTGCGGCCTATCGCGACGGCGGCGCCGGCGAGGCGAGCGTGCTCGCGGCCGAGATCGTGGCCGGCAAGGAGCTCTCGTACAACAACATCCTCGATGCGTCCGCGGCGCTCGAGGCGGTGGAGGACCTTCGGCGGCTCGCGCCCGACCGCGCGGCCGCGTGCGTCGTGAAGCACACGAATCCGTGCGGCGCGGCGCTCGGCACATCGCCGCGCGAGGCGTTCGACCGCGCCTGGGCGGGCGATCCGCTTGCGGCCTACGGCGGCATCGTCGCGTCGAGCGCCGCCATTGATCCGGCGACGGCCGAGGCGATGGCGCGGGGCGAACGGTTCCTCGAGGTGATCGTGGCGCCCGCATTCGATGATGCCGCGCGAGCGGCGCTCATCGAGCGATGGAAGTCCGTGCGGCTCGTGGCGGTCGGTGCGCTGCGCGACTCGGTGCCCACCGCGCTGCGCTGGCGCTCCGTACCGGGCGGCATGCTGGCGCAGACACCCGATGGTGACGCCGAGCATCCCGGGGCCTACCGACATTCCGCAGGCCCGACACCGAGCGAGTCGATGCGCCGCGAGGCCGCATTCGCCATGACCGTCGTGCGGCACCTCAAGAGCAACGCGGTGTGCATCACCTCCGGCGAGGCGCTGCTGGGCGCGGGTGCCGGCCAGATGGATCGACTCGCGGCATGCCGTCACGCGATCTCGAAGTCCGGTGATCGCATCGGCGATCAGGCCGTCGCGGCATCCGACGCGTTCTTCCCGTTCGCGGACGGCCCGCAGCTGCTCGTCGACGCGGGCGTTCGCTGCATCGTGCACCCCGGCGGCAGCAAGCGCGATCAGGAGACCTTCGATCTCTGCAATGCACGCGGCGTGACCTGCCTGGTCACGGGCTCGCGTCACTTCCGTCACTGAGCGAGGCGCGTCAGAGGGACGATCGCGCAGGCCCTGCGGGTCGCTTCGGCGGCAGCGGATATCGCGAGACGAATTCGGGCTTCAGGAAGAAGTAGAACATCGTGCCCTCGGCGTACTGACCGCCCGCCAGGATCTCGGCCGCCTTCCCCTGCCCCATGTAGATGTCCGCGCGGCCGGGCGCCTTGATTGCGCCGCCCGTGTCCTGATCGAGCATGAATCGCCTGAAGACCTGCTTGCCGCCGCCGAAGTTGATCGACTGCGTGTCGACGAGAAGCACGCCTCCGGGCGGATAGACCTTCTTGTCCGTCGCGAGCGATTCCTTCTCCGTCACGCGCACGCCGAGACTGCCGGCGGGCCAGTTGCCGCCGTCATAGGTGGTGAAGAAGACCATGTTCTCGTTCTTCCAGACGAGCGCCATGACCGCGTCGGGCCTCCGCTCGTACTCGTCGAGGATCGCCTTGAGGCTCAGCTTGTCGCGCGCGATCAGGCCTGCGTCGACCATCGACTTGCCGAGGCCGACATAGGGGCGTCCCGTCTTGCCCGCGTATCCGATGTAGAGATTGGAGTTGTCGGGCAGGAGGATCTTCGCGCTGCCGTTGACCTCGATGATGTAGACATCCATGGGCGACGCGAGCCAGACGAGCTCGTTGCCCGCGAAGGTGTTGCGTTCGATCAGCTCCTTGCGCGTGGGCCACGGCTCGACGGTGCCGCTCGCGCCGCGTCGCCCCTGCGGCTCGCCGGTCACCGGATCCGTGACGAGATCCGCCGGGCGCTTGAAGAGCGGGTAGCGGAACTCGTCGGTGCGCGTGAGGCTGCCCTTGAACTCCGGCGTGTAGTAGCCCGTGAAGAGGACGATGCCCTGGCCGTTGTAGCCCACGGTCTGCCAGATATCGAACTCTTTCACGATCCGATCGATGAAGGATCGCTCGTCAGTCGACTCCTGGAGGATCTGCCGGAATGCCACCACGCTTGCCGCGGCCTGGTCCCATGTGGTGTATCGAGTCCACGGCTCCATCCGAAGCTTGCTCGACGGTGCCTGGAAGTATTCGATGCTGCGATCGAGCGCCTGCGTGAGGAACGGATCGCGCACGCGCCATGCGGCGCCGAGATCCGGCAGCGGGTCATCCGGTCCGAGCTTGCGAAGCGCACTTTCACCCGGCGCGAGTTCGCGCGAGTAGTCGGGGCCTTCGGGCTCCACCTTTTCCGGGCTCTCGCATGCGACGGCCATGCAGAGCACCGCGCCGAGCGCAGGCATCAGAAGCGAGCCCGCCGCGCGACCCCCGTGTCCAGCCTTGGACGCCGGCAGTGTGATTCGACAATCCGCCCGGAGCGCCCCGCATCCATAAGAGTCGTTCGTGCATCCTTGCATGGGGGGAGCGTAGCGTTCGCGCCTTCGGGCCACCACCGACGACGGGACGGTGCGCTGATTTCGCGTCGCTTGCGGGGTCGAGTCGGATGGGCCGCCCCATCGCGCGGGCTCGGCTGCAACCCCGCTATGATCCGGGCGTTCCCACTCCCCCTCGGAGGCTCCATGATCGCGACCGCCGCAACCCTGGCCACCACCTTCGTCCTTGGATGGGCCCCGAGCCTCTGGGAGATCATCATGATCCTCCTGGTGGGCCTGCTGCTCTTCGGGCGTCGGCTCCCGGAAGTGGGTCGGAGCCTCGGCAAGAGCATCGTGGAGTTCAAGAAGGGTCTGAAGGATGTGAGCACCGAGGTCGAGGAGGCATCGCGCGAGCCGTTGGATCGACCGAAGCTCTCGGCGCGAAGCGATGCGGTGGCCCACGGTGCCGCCGAGCACGGCGAGGCGAAGGCCGGCGGTCAGTGAGCCCGGCGTGGGATCGACGCCTGCGCAAGCCTCGATCCCGGTGCGCCCCGCGAATGAGTCGCGATTGAAATTCGAGAATCGACTGGCGATCGTGGCGCTGGCGCTGCTGGAGGGACCTTGCCCGCAGTCGGTGGATGGACTTCAGCACGGATCGCTCGACGAGCGTGCGATGGAGCGGCTCGCGGTGGTCCCCGACGGCCCGCGCGCCTGCGCGGCGCTGGAAGCGGCGGGATCGTGGCCTCGAAGCGTGATGAAGATCGTCGTGGCGGTGGCGGTGCTTCTGGTGGCCACCGGTCTTGCCGCGGTGGTGAGTTCGACCACGACGATCAGCGTGCCTGCGGTGCTCGTCGGCACGCTCGGATTGCAGACGCTGCTCCTGCTTGCATGGGTCACGGCGCTTCTCCCGGGAGTCGGCACCGTCGTTCGGCGCGCGTGCGCCGCCATCGTGGCCGGACCCGTGCGCACGCTCGGCTCGCTGCGCGAGATTGCGACGCAGATCCCTGCGAAGGCGCCCGAGGCACTCGGCGACTGGGCGGCACGGCGCAGGCGCTCCATGGAGATCGACCACGCGGCATCGATCGCGGCCGCAGGCGCGCTGGCGCTCGCGTATGCCCCGCGGAGATCGCGGCTGGCGGCGCTCGTCTACGGCGTCTGGTCCAACGGCGCGTGGATCGCGGCGAATGTGCTGGTGCTCGGCATGCTCTCGCTTCGGCTGCTCGGAAGCCGCAACTACACGCTGCACAGCGGACTGCTGAGTCCGGAGGTCACGCGCGAGTGGGTGGAGGGCGTCACGCGCGTGCTGTCGGTGTGCATGCCTGCGGCGTGGCTGCCGGATTCCGAGGCGCTCGCGCGGGCGGCGGCGGAGCCCGGCGGCGTCGCAACCGACAGTTGGCGCTGGGGCGCGATGCTCGTCGCATCCGTCGCGGTGTTCGGGCTCCTGCCGCGCGTGGTGGCGCTCATCGTCTCCCTGGCGTGGCTGCCGGCCGCACGACGGGCATGGCGCATCCCTTGGAGTGAGCCGCAGCTTGCGGCCACGCGCGCCGTGGTCGAGTCGTCGCGACCGCCGCTGACGGTGGTCGCGCGGGAGCGCCGAGCGGCGGAGGTCCGGCCCGCGGCGCATGCAGCGCGAACGGCGCAAGGCGCCGCGCCCGCAATCGTGCGGCTGGGAAGCGTGAGCGCATGGAGTCCCGGTGCCGCCGCCGCCGATCTGGGCACGCTCGATGCACGCGGGCTCGAGGGGGCGGAGGCGATCGCCGAGAGCGTGCGCTCCGCGCGGCATGCGCCGGTCGTGGTGCTCGTCGACCTGGCGCTCGCGCCGCGCCGAGGCATGATCGACTACCTCGCACCGGTGGCGAAGGCGTGCGACGGCGCCTGCGTCGCGGTGCTCTCGGAGGGTTCGAGGCTGCGACGGGGCCTTCGCGCCGACGACATGGCGCTCGTGGTCGCGGCATGGCGGGATATCCTCGCGGCGTCGGGCGTGCCGGCGATCGTCGAACTCGACGCGGCGCTGCGGACCTCGCGGAGCGGAGCGCAGCTCGAGGCGCTGCTGAGCGGACACTCGGTGGCTTCGGCGCCGGCGGCGCTTCTTGGCCGGTCGTTCGAGCGCATCATCGACGGGGAGCGGGATCTTTCGCAGCGCGTGCCGAGCGCGGCCGACGAGCGACGGCTGCTCGACTCGCTGGGCGCGATTCATGGGATCGACGCGCTCACGGCGCGAGCGCCGATCGTCTGCGTGCTGGGCGACGCGCCGCGCGCGTGGTGGCTGGCGACCGTCGATCAGGCGCGGCATGCGGCCGGTGGCGGTCCCGGTCTGGGCGAGGGTGCGCTCGGCGCTTCGATGCGCCGCTCGCTGCTCGAGAACGCGGCGCTCGTCGCGATCGAGCTCGAGTACCAGGGCTGCGGCGAGGTGGGCATCTCGCGCCGCATGGACCGCGCGCGGGCCCTGCTCTCGGAGTCGATGGACGCTCATGCCGACGGCCGGCACGATCCGCATCGCTGGTCGGAGGCGCTCGCCGGCCTGGCGAAGGCGCTGCCGCCCATCGTCGAGGCTGCGGAGGCAACGCCATGAACGAGCGTTCATCGCATGGAGTCAGAGGTGCGTCCGGCGGCGACGACGGCTCCGGCGCGCCCTCGAACGCTGAGCCGCTTCGCATCGGACTGATCGGCCAGGTCAACGCCGGCAAGAGCAGCGTGCACGAGTCGCTGCTCCGCTATCGCGATCCGTCGGTGGTGAGCGCGGCGCCCGGCTGGACGCGCGAAGTGCGCTCGATGCCGATCTCGATCGAGCACGACGGCCGCGCCCAGATGGTGGCCGAGCTGCTGGACTTTCCGGGGTTCCAGCGCGCCGAGGCGCTCGAGCGCGTCATGACGGCCATGGCGCCGCCGATGGCGGAGACGAGTCCCCTCGGCGACGAAGGCGCGGCCCGCCTGCTGGAGGCGCTCCGCGCTGACGGTGGCTTCCTGCACGAGGAGCTCATCATCGAGCATCTGCGGCGCTGCCAGGTGCTGCTGCTCGTGGTCGACTCGCGCGAGCCGCCGGGCGCCGGGTTCCGCGCAGAGCTCGCAGTGCTGCATCGACTCGGTCGATCGCAGCCCATCATCCTGCTGAACCTCACCGAGCATCCTGCATCCCGCGCCGCGGAGTGGCGCAGCGCGGTGCGCGATGCCGGGTGCGACGAGCCGATCGCGTTCGATGCCTGGCATCTGGCGTGGGCCAATGAGGCGGCGCTCTGGCAGCGCGTGGTCGATCGATGCAACGGCGATCCGGCGCATGTCTCGGCGGCGCACACGATCGGCAGCGATCGGTTGCGTCGGCGCTGCGAAGCCGAGCAGGCGATTTCGCTCGAAGTGGCGGAGCTGATGCTCGACGCGGCGGCCGCGCACCGTCCCGTGTCGAATCCGGAGGATCGACGCGAACGGGAGGACGCGGCGAAGGAGCTGATGGAGCGGGCGCGGCGTCGCGAGCAGGCGTGCTTCGACGCCATTCTCTCTCGGCTGGGCTTTCGTCGCGGTGATGCCGTGCTCGAGGCGCTGGGTGCGACCGCCGATGCGATGCTCGCCGATCCGTGGTCCGCACGCGAGGTTGCGCGGCTCATGCCGGGACTCGTGAAGGGACTCGCCGCAGGCGCGGTGGTCGGGGGCGGCGTCGGCGCGGCGGCCGGGTTCGTGCTGGATCTCGCCACGCTCTTCACCACCGTGGGCGCTGCGACCGTGGCCGGCGCCAAGATCGGCGCGGCTGCGGGTGCGCTCACCGGCGGCGCCTATGCGATTCGCCACAAGCTCGTCGACCTGCCTCGCGTGGGTCGTCGCGATGCGCGGCTCTCCCCCGAAGCGGTGGAGCTGCTCGGCGTGCGGCAGACGGAGATGGCGCTCGGACTGCTCGGGCGCGGTCACGCCGCGCTCACGGAAGCGCCGACGCGTGCAGGCGGCGGCCGACGGCTGGACGATGATGCACGGCGCGCCCTTCGCGAGGGCGTGCGTGACCTGCTCGACAAGGGCGTGCGCCCGAAGTGGAGCACGCTCAACGGTCCGGTGCGGCTCGACGACGCCGGTCGCGTGGACGCGGTGCGCGAGCTTTCGCGCCGCGTGCTCGGAATCCTGCGGCCAGGTGAGTGATCGAACGAACGCCGTAGCCCCGCGCTTGTGAACAGTTGCACGATGGCGCGGCCTTGCCCAGATTGATCATCTGAGTACCCGGTTCCGTCTGATTCTCCGATGGAGCTGGAACAGATACGACAGGACGGTTGAATGCTACGGGTGTAAGGCGGTTGTTTCCTTCGACGAGCCGATGATCGTCAAGTTCGGGCGGGCCCGATGCTCGGGTCAGAAAGGACCGTCGCCATGTTGAGTATCTGCGTTGCGCTCGCGCTCGCGCTGAATCCACCGCCGGAACCAGCGACGCCTGAGACCGAACCCCTCCCTGCCGGGTCGGTGCACTCGGTCGAGTTCTACGAATGGGTAGTGATTGGCCAACTGCCCGACGGCGCGTGGGTCATCGTTGCAGCCAAGAAGTACCTCGGCCAGAGTGATGACACCTGTGCCGTTCGCGCCGCGGAAGCCGCAGACGGTACGCTGCTTGACCTGACCTGCTCCGGGAAGCCGAAATGCACGGCTCTCTCGAAGGATTGCTACAAGAAGGAGCGGCAGTGCGGCGCGGAGTTGGTCATGGTCATGTGTCTGTGCCTGACGGAGGCATCTCAATGAGAACGAGTAGGCGCATCCTTGCAATCATGAGCGTGGGCGCACTCGCAGGTTGTGTTCCGGCCACTCGGAATTCGAGCATCTGCTCCTCGGCGTCGTCACCGCCGCGAGAAACGAGATTTCACCGCGATTCGAATGGGCGCGTCATGAAGATCGAGGCGGGACAGACGGTCTACTGGACGCTCGCTGACGGCACGGAGATCCTGCTGGAACCTGGCGAGGTCTGGGAGAGGGAACCCGATCCAGCGCCAATGGCGAAGTCGCCCTGACCAGGATGGCCGTCGTAGCGCGCCTTCGGCCACATCGCGTTCGCGCTGAGGTTCGCGACCCCGCCGCAAGCTAAGCAAGAGGTTCGACTCATTGTCGCTTGGGGCGCAAACTGCCTGCTGGAAGGTCCGCCGGACTATGCTCCGCATTACCTCGCGTTGACTCGCGTGACTCGCGTTCTGAGATTCGTGCCTTGAGGATCTGCGTCGCTCGCTGCGTCCTTGCAATCAATCCCGTCGCCACGAACAACAAGGCGGCGATCGCGTGCCTGTCCACGATCGCCGCCGCTTCCTCCCTTGGTCCGGTCTTCGATCAGATCATCCGTCGGCGCGACTTCCGCCCACCAACTCCGGCCAGTCCGAGCAGGGCAACCGCCCCTGGAGTCGGAATGCACCCAGCGTGGATGATGTTCGAGTCGAGCGTGACGGCACCTGTCAGCGCGATGGCACGGCCCTCGATGAGCGATGCGTTCGTGTTCATCGTAATGCTCGCCAGCGCCAGGATGTTCCCGACGAAGTCGGTTGCGGTCCCGAGTGTGGCCGAACTCCCGACCTGCCAGTAGATGTTGCAGCCGTCGGCACCATTGATCATGTTGACCGACGACGCACTCGCGGTGGTGAGCGTGCTGCCGATCTGGAACACGAAGAGCGCATTCGGGTCGCCGAGGCCGTCCAGCGTGATGGTCGTGGACAGCATTGCGGACGACTCGAAGAAGTAGACACCCGGAGTGAGCGTCATGCCTCCGAGATCCTGGCCGGTGAGATTCTCGGTGACCGCCATTCCTGCGAAGACGGAGTATGCCCCAGCCGCATCAGACTGGGCCAACTGCGCAACGGCATCACCGAAGTGCAGCGAGCCGCTGGTCACGATGCCCGGTGGGAAACCTGTAATGGCGGTGCCCGGCCAGACGCCGACGCTGCCGTCCACCTGCGTCGGGCCGGTGTTGGTCACCGTGGAGCCGGCAAGCACGCCGAACGCTTGCGCGGACCCGAGATAGTCCGCCCATGCAGCACCATGCAAACAGAGCGCCATGAATGGCGCGACGATAAGCGCGCGTGCGGTGTTCCGCCCATTTGATCCCGTCATGTACCGTTCCTTCCCTGTCCGAAGTTCGCTGGCTGTCCGGATTGGACCGCCCCAAATGGGAGTGAACTCCCATTGAGACATACGAGTCCACGGACTCGTCGTCGCGGAGCGCAGCAGCGTGGTCGCTCACGACCGTTCCGGTGTAGTGATCCGCGCCTCGAGGACAGAGTAGGAGAATTCCTCTATCTACCTAGCGCGTGCCTTTGGGCGGTCCCAGGGCAGATCCGGGACATCATCTCTTGTCCGAATCGTTGAATCCAAGGCAAGGGCTAAGCCACACAACGCTCACACCAGCAGCCTCAGCCGGCGCGTCGGAAGGGTGAGGAGAGGCGCGCGAATGCGAATCGCCGAGCGCCGCGGGTGATGCCGGCACCGAACGCGTCCGATCGCCCGACGAGCCCGGACGCACGACGCCAATGAAGCGAGCTCGGGCAAGGCGAACCGCCTTGCCCGAGCGAGCGAGTGGGCGTTGGGGGACTCGAACCCTCGACCTTACGGGTGTGATCCGTACGCTCTAGCCAGCTGAGCTAAACGCCCGAACGCGGCACTTTACCCGCGGCGCTGCGTGGGGACAAGAGCCGAGGCGGCGCACCCAACGACACGGCGCGTCGCCCCGCGCGATCGACGACGGCAGCGGCACTCCCCAGACCCCGACGATCAGAACCAGGGCTTCTTGCCGATCTGATAGACCTGCATGAACTCGGCATCCGACTTCGTGAGGTAGAGGATTCCCTCGATGATGCCGATCACGCTCATGATCGGCGCGAGGCATCCCAGGGAGAGCACGCTCACGAGCAGCATGATCAGTCCCGGCGTGGTCATGCCGAGGATGAACTTGTGGATGCCGAGGGAACCAAGCAGGATCGCAACCACCCCGCAGACGATTCGCTTGCTCTCTTGAGGCACCATGCCGGAGGAACCACCTGATTGGTACTGGCTCATGCGGCGAAGAGTACCGCGCCGCTAGTGTGTCCGTATGGCGACTCCCGCTGCACCGGCCTTCGATGTGCCGCGCAAATCTCCCCGACTTCTCGAGCCCCTTCGACTTCGCGGCATGACGATGCCGGCGCGAGTCGCCGTCGCACCCATGTGCCAGTACGCCGCCGAGGACGGGCTTGCGCAGACCTGGCATGCGATCCACATCGGAACCTTCGCGTGCGGCGGCTTCGGTCTGGTCACGATGGAGGCAACCGCCGTGCACCGCGACGGCCGCATCACGCCGCACTGCCTTGGTCTCTGGAGCGACGAGCACGAAGCAGCGCTCGCGGCCGTGATCCGGCAGGTGCGCGCGGTGAGTGATGCGCCGCTTGGAATCCAGATTGCGCACGCGGGGCGCAAGGCCGGCACGCACCGGCCGTACCTTGGAGGACCGCGCGGTCAGGTACCGCGCGATCAGGGCGGCTGGCAGGCGGTCGGCGCCTCCCCCATCGCGTTCGGCTCGCTTGCGCCGCCGCGCGAGCTCGAGCGCCGCGAACTCGCCGAACTCTCGCATGCGTTCGCGCTCGCCGCCACGCGCGCCGCACGCATCGGCTTCGACTACTGCGAAGTGCACGCGGCGCATGGATACCTGCTGTCGAGCTTCCTCTCGCCGCTCGCAAACAACCGCCGCGACGAGTACGGCGGCGCCCTCGAGGGACGCATGCGCCTCCCCCTGGAGGTCGTGGAGGCGGTGCGCGCCGTGTGGCCCCATGACCGGCCGCTGGGGGTTCGCTTCGGCGGCTCCGACTGGTGCGAAGGCGGATGGTCGATCGACGAGGCCGAGGTCTTCGCCACGGAACTCGCGGCGCGCGGCGTCGATCTGCTGAGCGTCTCGACCGGAGGCAACTCCACGAGGCATATCACGCCATCGCCCGGATGGCTCGTGCCGCATGCCAGGCAGGTGCGCGACGCACTCCATCGCGCGGATCCACGCACGCAGGCTGCGGTCTTCGCGGTGGGCGAACTCGACGACCCCCACCTTGCGGAGCGAACGATCGCCGACGGCGCCGCCGACGGCGTGCTGCTCGGCAAGGGCGCCCTGCGCGATCCCCGGTTTCCGTGGCGCGCGGCGCGCGCACTCGGCGCGATCCCTCGCTGCCCTGCGCCGTACGCGTGGGCGATCGGCACCTGATGGCCGACGAACCTCCCTCCTCGCGACGACGCGATTCGCTGCGCGCATTCCGGTCTGCGAACTACCGCGCGTTTGCGGCGGGCTTCGCCAGTGGCGGCCTTGGCCTCCAGATGCTGGCCACAGCCGTGCAGTGGGAGCTCTGGGAGCGCACGCAGGATCCGCTCTGGCTCGGCTACTCCGGCCTGGCCCGCGCCCTCCCCGTGCTGCTGCTCTCGTTGCCCGCAGGTCACGCGGCCGACATGGTCGATCGCCGCCGCATGCTCGTCGCCACCCAGGCGCTCTTCGCGCTGACGGCGCTTGCGTTCGCAGCGAGTTCGTGGCTCCACGCACCCGCGTGGTGGCTGCTCGTGCTGCTCGTGCTCTCGGGCGTGGTGCGCGCCTTCGCGGGGCCCACGCGTGCCTCGCTCCTTCCCCTGCTCGTTCCCCGCTCCCGCTTCGAGAACGCGGTGACATGGAACAGCGCCATCTTCCACACCGCCGCCGTGGTCGGACCGATCGCGGCGAGCATCCTCCTGACGATGGCCGGCGGCGCGGTGCTCGTCTACCTGATCACGGCGGTGCTCTGCGCCGTCTTCGCGGTCGCCGCCATGCGACTCAGGCCCCGCGCGTCCTCGAAGGCGCCGGCATCGCTCACGCTTCGCAGCATGCTCGGGGGCATGGGGCACATCGTGCGCGAGAAGACCCTGTTCGGGGCGATCACGCTCGACCTGCTCGCGGTGCTCCTTGGCGGCGCGACGGCGCTGCTGCCGATCTTTGCGGACGAGATCCTGCATGCCGGACCGATCGCCTATGGAGCGCTTCGAGCCGCACCGGCGGTCGGTGCCGTGCTGATGGCGTTCGTGCTGGCGGCGCGCCCCACGCTCGCGCCCGCAGGCCCGATCCTCCTCGTCTCGGTCGCGGTCTACGGACTCTGCATGATCGGCTTCGGCCTCTCCACATCCATCACGCTCTCGCTCGTCCTGCTCGCCGCGAGCGGCGCGGCGGACAATGTGAGCGTGGTGATCCGGCATGTGCTGGTGCAGACGCGCACACCGAACCAGATCCGCGGCCGCGTGAGCGCCGTGAACACGGTCTTCATCGAGTGCAGCAACGAGCTCGGCGCGTTCGAGAGCGGACTCGTGGCCCGGCTCTTCACGCCGGTGGTCTCGGTCGTCTCGGGCGGCATCGGCACCATTCTCGTCGTCGGATTCGTGGCAAGGGCATTCCCCGCCCTGCGCCGACTCCGCGATCTTCGCGAGATCACGCCGCCGATCGAGTCGGAGACGACGCCGGTCGGCGGCACCACCTCGCGGTAAGCTTCGGCCGCGCTTCGAATCGTGGCGCAAGGAGCACCTGCATGCTTGGCAACTTCGTCAAGGAATTCCGGGACTTCGCCGTCAAGGGAAACGCGATCGACATGGCCGTCGGCATCGTCGTCGGTGCGGCCTTCAACAAGATCGTGCAGTCGATCGTCAACGACATCATGATGCCTCCGATCGGCATGGCCATCGGCGGCGTCGACTTCAAGAACCTCCAGTATGTGCTGAAGGACGCCGCGAGGAATCCGGAGACCGGCGCGGACATCCCGGCGGTGGCGATCCGCTACGGTTCCTTCATCAACTCGATCGTGGAGTTCCTCATCGTGGCGCTGAGCGCGTTCGTGGCCGTCAAGTGCATGACGAAGATCATGAAGTTGCGCGGCGCCGCGGACGCGGACCCCGCCGCGGCGAAGGCCTGATCGACGCGGGAGCGGATCCTCGTGATCGGTCACCTCGTCCAAGCCGACCTCGAGGATCTCATCCAGCGCAAGCAGTGGGACGAGCTGCGCGCCGTGCTGATGGCGCTGCCGGAGCAGGATCTCGCCGAGATCCTCATCGACCTGCCGGAGCATGACGAGGGCGTCATCTTCCGCATGCTCCCGCGCGACCGCGCGGGCCAGGTCTTCAGCTACCTGCCGCTGGAGCGGCAGGAGGAGCTGATCACTTCGCTGTCGAACGAACAGACGCGCGACATCCTCAACGCGATGACGCCCGACGATCGCGTGCAGCTCCTGGACGAGCTGCCCGGCGAGGTGACGCGGCGGCTGATGGAGTCGCTGGACCAGCGCCAGCTCAAGGAGACGCGCCAGCTCCTCGGCTACCCGCCCGACACCGCCGGTCACTTCATGACGCCGGAGTTCGTGTCGCTGCGACCGGATCTCTCCGTGGAGCAGGCCATCGCGCACCTTCGGCGCGTGCCGAAGACCACCGAGACGCTCAATGTGCTCTATGTGGTCGATGCGGGCGGCCGACTCATGCATGACATCCGGCTCGCCACGCTCGTGCGCGCGGCGCCCGATGCGGTCCTCGGCGAGATTGCCGACCGCAACCTCGTCTCCATTCCGGTGCGAACCGACCGCGAGGAGGTCGTCCGCGCCTTCGAGAAGTACGACCGCGTGGCGCTGCCGGTGGTGGACGATCGCGGTGCCATGCTCGGCATCATCACGGTCGACGATGTGCTGGATGTGGCGCGACGCGAGGCCACCGAGGACATTCACAAGATCGGCGGCGTGGAAGCGCTCGACACGCCCTATGTCAACACGCCGTTCGTCACGCTGCTGCGCAAGCGCGGGCTCTGGCTCTCCGCACTCTTCCTGGGCGAAATGATCACCGCGAGCGTGATGGCGCACTACCAGGTCGAGATCGAGACGGTGGTCTACCTGGCGCTCTTCCTTCCGCTGATCATCGCCAGCGGAGGCAACTCGGGATCGCAGGCCTCCACGCTGGTGGTGCGCGCGATGGCGCTGTCGGAGGTGCGGGTGCGCGACTGGTGGCGCGTGGCGCAGCGCGAGGTCGGCACCGGCGTGGTGCTCGGCTGCTGGCTCGGCGCCATCGGCTTCGTGCGCGTGGTGCTCTGGCAGTGGTTCGGCTTCTACGACTACGGCGAGCACTACATGCTGCTGGCGCTGGTGATCTGGGTGAGTCTCGTGGGCGTCGTCGCGTTCGGCACGATCGCGGGGGGCATGCTCCCGCTGCTGCTGCGATCGATGCGCCTCGATCCCGCCACGAGCTCGGCGCCGTTCGTCGCAACGCTCGTCGATGTCACCGGCGTCGTGATCTACTTCACCGTGGCGGCGCTGATCCTCAAGGGGACGATGCTCTAGCGCCCTGCGGTGCCAGGAACGGCACGATGCGATCCCGCACCGCGGAGGGGCGATCGCTGAAGAGCACATGTCCCGCGCCGTCCACGCGGTCACCCTCCGCGTCGGGGATCTCCGCGACGAAGCGCGGCAGCAATGACGGATCGAGCACCTGATCGAGTTCGCCCCACAGCACCAGCGTGGGAGCGTGGATGGCGCCGAGTCGGCCCTCGAGACCGGCGCGTCCGAAGGGCTCGATCGCCGGGATGATCCGGTTCGTCCAGGGAAGCCGTCGCTGCGCCTCGAGCACGAAGAAGCGGCGCACCGGGTGCGGCGTCGGCGGCCGTCGCGCGAAGACGAGCGACAGGACGCGGTCGAAGTCCTCCTCATCCTCGAGTCGCAGCGGATTCTCGCTCGCGTTCGCTCGACGCATGAAGTCGTTCTCGACCGGCGCCACCAGGCCTGCCGGCGCGAGCAGCACGAGTCGATCGACGCGATCGGGATGGGTCAGCGCGATCTCGGCCGCGATGGCGCCGCCCATGGATGTGCCCACGAGCGACGCTCGCTCGATGCCGATCGCGTCCATGAAGCGCACCACCTCGCGGGCGTAGAACGCGCCGTCGTGGTGCTCGCCCTCGTGGAAGTCATGCTGCCCGAATCCGGGCAGGTCCGGCGCGATCGTCCGATGCGTCGGCGCCAGCCACGACGACATCGTCATCATCGCCTCCTTGCTGGTGCCGTAGCCGTGAAGCAGCACCACGACCGGAGCGTCAGGAGATCCTGCCTCGAGCCATGGCCAGCGATGGCCGTCCACCACCGCCAGGCGCTCCGTGATGCCGAATCGCCAGTACGCCGCCTGGCGCGCGAGACTCATGAAGGTGTACGGGCTCACCCAGAGCACCGCGGCGACCGCCACGAGCAGTGCGAGCAGGATCGCCGCCGCCCGTGCAATTCGTCGCAACCATCTTCGCGGAGGCGATCCGGGCTCGGGCATGCGGGCGGAAGCCTAGCCGCCCTCGGCCATGTCGCGGCGATGCGCGAGCTGGGCCTGCACGCGACTGCGCAGCTTCACGATCAGCTCGCGCGACTCGCCCCGCTGCGTCGCCTGCTCCAGCCATCGCTCACTGGCGAGCAGGTTGCCGCGCTCTCGCTCCACGGCGCCGAGGAAGAGGTAGCCCTCGGGAAGCCTCGGATGACCGGAGACGAGCTGCTCGCCGCACTGCGACACGCGCGACCAATCCCCCGCCGCCCACGACGCGTAGCCGAGCGCGACGAGATGCTCGACGGGCGTCTCGCCCGAGGGCATCGTCATCAGCAGCAGATCCCTTGCCTCGGTGGCGCGCGACTGGAGGATGAGACAGCGTGCGCGCAGGCGGACGATGTCCGGCCTGTTCCGCTCCCGGGCCATGACCGGCTGGTCGAGCAGTCGAAGGCACTCCGCCCATTCGCCCGCGTCGAAGTACGCGTGCAGGAGATCCTCGGCGAGCACGGCATCCGAGGGATCGCGCGAGCTTGCCTGCTCCATCACCTGCGCCGCGCGGTCGACATCGCCTTCCATGGCGAGCGATGCCGCGCGAAGCTGCTGAAGCACCGGGTTGTAGTCGAAGTTCGGTGCCGACTTCTCGATCAGGGCCCGCGCCCCCTTCGGATCACCCGCCGCGAGCTGCAGCTCGGCGCACGCGGCGAGGAACTGGAGGTTCTTCGGCTCCAGCTCCAGGGCCTTGCGGTAGTGCGTGATCGCATCGGCGTCGTTGGCGCATCGCTGTGCGAGCACGCCGAGGAAGTACTCGGCCTCGGCGCTCTTCGGCGAAAGCTCCAGCGCTCGATCGAGCGAGTCCTTCGCCAGGTGCAGGCGCCGCTGCTCGATCAGGATGCGCCCGCGCAGCACATGGTACGAGGCGTCCTTCGGAAATCGCTCGATCGCACGGTCGATGTGACCCATCGCGATCTCGAACTGGCCCGTCGACAGCGCCTGGCGCGCCTGGTCGTAGACGACCTGCGCATTGGCGCGGTCGAAGCGGTCGTTCGCGACACGGCGCGCCTCGACGCCGCGCTGCGACGGACCGCAGGAGGCCGCGAGCAGCACCATCGCGATCGACGCAGGCAGCAGCAGCCCCGAGCGGATGGTCGTCGTCATGGCGCGGGCTCCTCGTTCGGTGCAGGCAGCGGACCGGGTGTCGGCAACCCCGAAGGTTCGTCGATCGGCGGAAGCGACATCGGAGCGCCGGCGCCGGGCAATGGGTCCGCCGCGTCGTCCACCTCGCCGTCACCCTCACCGCCCGCGAGCCGCGTATCGAGCTGGCGTCGGAAGTGGCTGCCGTCGCCGGAACGAGCGGCTTCGCGCAGCCGGATCATCGTCGGAAGCGACGGCCGGATGCGAACCGCGTTGTCCGCGTACCAGAGCGCCTTCTTCATGTCGCCCACGCGGTACGCGTCGAGCGCCTGGCGCTGGTAGTCCGCGACGAACTGGTCGTTCGAGAAGGGCAGCAGCCCTGCGCGGGCACCCACTCGCACGGCTTCCACGATATCGAGAGACTCGGCGCCCTTGTCGTAGAGCTCCTTGTCCTCGAAGACCGTCGGCGTGAGCAGGAAGATGATCTCCTCGCGCTTCGTGCGGTCGGCCTGCCCGCCGAAGGCGGCGCCGATGATGGGGATGTCGCTGAGCCACGGCACCTGCCGACGGTCGACGCTCGTGTCCTCGCGGAAGAGACCGCCCAGCACGATCGTCTGGCCGCTCTTCACGCGCACATTCGTGCGGAGCTCCTGTGTGAACTCGTTCGGCACCGTGGCCTCACCGCCGCCGGGCACCTTGAGATCCACGAGGCGCGCGGAGGAGATGCTCGGATGCAGCTCCATGCGGATCTGACCGTCCGGCGAGATGAAGGGGCGGAAGGTGAGCTTGATGCCCGTGTCGAGGAACTGCACATCCTGCGTCGTGCTCGTCTGCGTCTGCGTGGTGGAGAGGTACGCGACCTTCTCGCCGATGAGCACCTGCGCTCGCTGCCGGTTGAGCGCCGTGACCGTGGGCCTCGCCAGCACCGTCGTGTCCGTGACCTCGTCCAGCACGCGGATGAAGATCGCCACATCGTTGCTGATGATGCCCACCTTGAGCGTCGGCGGGCGATCGAGCACCGGATAGTTGTCCATCACCACGGACTGCGCCCGATTCGTCTGGAGCACGCCCTCGAGCAGGTTGTCGAACGCAGCGAGCGGGCGCGTGACCTGCGTGAAGTCGATGTTGCCGATTGCGGTGAAGTCGAGTCCGTAGGCGTTCGACTCATCCACCGTGGTGCGCAGGATCGTCGCCTCCACGCGCACCTGACGCGGCGGGACATCGAGCTCCTTGAGCAGCGCGTCCACAGCGGCCACATTCTCGGGGAAATCGTTCACCACGACCTTCGTGGTGAAGGCGTAGTCGTCGGCACCGCCGTCCTCGCTCGTGGGAATGAAACCCGGCGCCACCTCGCCGCGAGCCACGACGGAACCGGTCGGCGACAGCAGCGGCTGGATGAACTCCGAGGCGTCCTTCGCGGCCAGATACTGGAGCACGAAGACGCGGGCCTCGCGCCGAAGCTGCGCCCGTTCCATCTCCTCCCGCTCCGTGCGGGAGTAGACATAGATGAAGGTCCCGCTGCGGACGGCGCTGAAACCGTTGACCGCGAGGATCGCGTCCAGCGCCTGTTCGAAGGGCACATCGTAGAGATTGACGGTCACCTTGCCCGTCACCTTGTCGCTGGCCACGATGTTGCGCTTGCTCTTGAGCGCAAGCAGTTCGAGCAGCTTGCCGACCTCGACTTCCTGCGCCGCGATCGAGAAGGTGCCCGAATCCGTGATTCGCACGGCGGCCGAGAGATCGTCCGCCGGTTGCGTGGGGACGGCCGCGGCGGCAGCGGTGCCTCCGGAAGATGGCGCTCCGGTCGGCGACTGGGTCGGCATGGCCTGCGGTGCTGCTTGCGGCGCGGCCTGCGGCGCGGCGACAGCAGCGGACGGAGTTGCCAGGAGCGACGCGCCGACCGCGCCGACCCAGGCCACGAGGCTCAAAATGCATCGATCACTGCGGGTGAGCGGCACGATTCCATTCCAAGTGCCGTCCCCGCACGGCACGCCGAGTCCTGCGGCCCATCCGTGGACCGCTTGCGGCCGGATATCGACCTGCCGCACTCGAACGGATCAATTTTGCGCATGCCCGCGCCGCGCACTCAGGGCGGGAAGGTGACTTGGGTCGCCCCGGTCGTCGGATCGACGGTCACGACGCAACTTCCCCCCGAGCCCCCGCCCGCGGCGCTGAAGGTCACCGTCGGCATGCCGTTGGCGGCGTGGACCGAACCGAGCGGTGTGAATCGGAGCGTGTTCGACTGGATGCCGTTCGTCGCCATGGTGACGCTCGTGCTCCCGCGAGCACGATCGGCGCCCATGGTCACCGTCCAGACCGCGCCGCTGTCCGGTCGCACGATCGGCGTGTCCGGCGCCGAGAGGCGCGCCAGCCAGTAGCCCGCGCCATCGACTCGGAAGCGCACCAGCAGCGGGTCCTGCGGCGATGCCATGGACGCGACCTGCGCAAAGCGAAGGTCCGACTGGAAGAGCGATGCGGCGGCCATGGTTCGATCACGATGCGTTCTCGAGAAGTACGGAATCGTCAGCGCCCCCACCATGGCGATGATGAGGACGACGATCAGGATTTCGATCAGTGTGAAGGCTCGCCGACGCATGCGTCACTCCGACTGGAATCCGATGGAGGTCACGCGCACCGGCCAGACCTGGCTCGGATCGCCGCCGCGATAGGGCGGCGCGCCCTCCGTGAGCCCCTGAATCAGGTCGAGCGCATGGTCGTACTTCACCATCGCGGAGTTCTCGAGAATCACATGATTCGCGGCCACTCGGCCGTAGATCTGCGTGGTCCCGCGAAGCTGAATGGGATTGGTGGGAAGGAAGAGGGAGCCGATCATGGATGTGTTCCTGAACTCCCAGGTGAAGAAGCTCGAGAGGAATCCCGGAACCGGATAGATGCGGCAGCGCCACGGCTCCATGTAGAGCGGCTCCGTCGGCGCCGCGTCCGAGCATGTGGTCGCCGACCATTGGTTGAACCAGACCTTGCGGTGCGGGTCCCCGTCGCGCTTGTTGGGATCGGGCTCGCTGAGGCAGGTGAAGGAGCTCCCGATCCAGCTGTCATGCACGCGCACGGCGTAGCTGGTGTAGAGATAGAGCGTGGACTGACCCTTCAGCTCGATGGTCGAGTTCTTCACATCCATGCTGAAGACGGTGAAGAACGGCGCATCGGCGACGAAGGTCACATCGCCATCGATGATCAGCTTGCTGTTCTCGATGCGAAGCGTGTTGTCGATGCGGTAGATGCCGCTCTTGAGCGTCACGGTGGCGCCGTTGATCATGTTGAAGTCGGCGGCGGGACCCCACGGGAAGCCCAGGATCGTCTGTTGGCGCAGCCGGAACGGCGTGGTGTAGGTGACCGTGGCGCCGTTCACCGTGATGCCTCCCCACTGCGTCGTGCCCGAGACGAACGCGGGCGGCGACGGCGGAGCAATCATGTTGATCGACTGCTCCGGCGTGAGCTTCTTCTTGGCGACCCGATGCGCGCCGGCACCGGACACGGTGAAGCTGCTGGCGCTGTGCGGGTAGTAGATCCAGGTCGCCTTGTCGAGGTCGGGATCGTCCGGATTGGCCGGCGTGTAGTCGGGCTCGAACTGCGCATTCGCTCCGATGAAGATGCCCGTGTTTCCCCACCACGAGCTCTCCGCCTGCGAGCCCAGGTTCACGCGCAGCTTGTCCACCGACGACGGCGCCATGTTCCAGCGTCCGACGAAGTTGTTGCCGTCGAAGACCATGAGCTTCTTCGCGTAGATGGCGTACTGCCCCTTGTTCGCAACCGGCATCGACATCTGCGCGACCGAACGGAACTGGCTGCCGTTCTTGGTGGAGGTCACGATGATCTCCACCTCGGTGGTCGTGGCGTCCGGAACGATGTTCCCGTTCGGATTCGCCGCGCGCTTGTTGATGTCCACGAGATCGACGCGGACGGTTCCACCGTCGAGCGCGTAGTTGTTGAGCAGCACGCCCTGCGCGTGCTTCGTCCGCCATCCGTTCTCGGCGTTCTTCAGGATCTCCCGCGAGAGCAGCAGCGCACTCTCGGCGAGCACGCGAGCCTCGTTGACGCTCGCGGCGCTTCGACCGGCGAGCACGGCGTGGTCGCGCCCCGCCACGAACGCGTAGCCGGCGGTCCCAAGCACCGTGAGCGCAAAGAGTGCGAGCAGGAGCGCGGCACCGCGACGACGCCGCGAAGCGGAACGGAGGACGGACGAGGGCGTGTGACCGTTCATGGGCAGTCCTTGTGCTTCTGCAGGAAGGGAACGGCCTCCGAGACCCGAAGCGTCTGCCCGCCGTGTGCCGCGTCGAACACCAGATCGAGGCTGATGCGGCGGGTCGAGCAGGCATTGAAGTGGTGTGCGTGGATGACCACCGAATCGAGGCCGTCGAAGACCGTGACCGTCTCGAGCTGATTGCCGCTCTCGAGGGACGATCGAAGGGCGGACCAGTTCACCGAGTGCTCGCGCACGCTCATGTCCTGGTGATTCGCGGTGCGCGACATGATGAGCCGCTTCTGATTCGGAACCCACGAGTACCAGCGGATCTCGCAGGTGTTGATCTCGTCGTAGGCCTCCCGGAACTGGTTGCTCAGGATGAAGTCCTCGCAGGGCACCCACACCGCGAACTCCGTGGCGGAGCAGGCGAGGATCGCCCGGGCGCGGAGGATGTGGTCCGAGAGGCGCGCATGGCCGCCGGCGGTGCGGACCATCTGCGACGCAAGTTGATCCTGTTCGCGCAGCGCGCCCCCGAGCATCGAGAGCAGGCTGCCCACGCTGGCGGCCACGAGCGCCGTCACGACGATGGAGATCAGGACTTCGATGAGCGTGGTGCCGCGGCGCCTCAAGGCTCCACCTCCTGGGCGCGGAAGCGCACGATCCGGGCGTAGACGCGATTGGCTGCATCGCGCACCGTGACTTCGATGCGCCAGCCGGGAACGGCGAAGTTGCTGTAGGTGGCGAAGGTGCGCGTCTCCGCCACGACGGTCGTGGTCCGCCCGAGCTGCGCGAACGCGGGCCCGAGCGACTCGCGGATGGTCGTGCCCGAGCTGTTCAGGCGTGGCGGCGAGAGCATGGCGCCGATCCCCTCGTCGCCGGCCCAGTTCGTCGTCTCGCCATACGGCGCCTCCATGATCGACGAGATCTGCTGCTCGGCCGCCAGACCCGCAAGCAGCTGCAACTGCGCTTCGCGCTGGGCGCCGACGCCCATGCCGAGTGCCATGGCTGCGGCTGCGGCGACGATGGCGAGCACGATGCTCGCGATCAGACCCTCGATGAGCGAGAGCCCTCGTCGATGCCGTCGTGACGCTCGCTCCGTTTCGCGCCGTCCTGCCATGAGACCTCCTGGGTTCCCGACGAGACCTTCCATATGCACTCTCGGCTTGACAAGCCCGCAACTCGGGAGAGGCACGGCGACACGATGACTCGCGGACCTCGCGGCGCGTCAGGGATGCGCCAATCCGCACAGGCGGCAATCCACGGCGTGACGATCAACTCCGACGGTTGCCGCGTCGATGAGAAGTCTCGATCGTTTCAACCGTCGTGGGCGAAGTGCCCCGACCCAAGCCACCCTGAGGGAAAGGAAGCACGCGATGCGAAGCAAGGGCAAGCGAAACACGAAGAAGCGAGGATTCACGCTGATCGAGGTTCTGATCGTCGTGGTGATCCTCGGAGTGCTGGCGGCGCTGGTGATCCCGAGCGTCACGAGCGCACTGGGCGACGCGAAGAGCGAGGCCGCCGAGGCCCGCGCGAGCCAGGTGCTCACCATGATCACGCGCTACAACCAGTTCTATCCCGCCACCCCGATCGCGACGGCGGACGGCGCCATCTCGGCGGCCGATCTCGCGAAGCTCGTCACTGCGGGCTACTGCACCGCGGACGACCTGAACAACCAGCTGACCGACACGCAGGCCTGGTCGTTCTCGGGCGGCAAGGTCATCCCGACGCCGTAATCGACGGCGCCGACGGAACAGAACGACGCACGCGACGAGGCGTCGCGGGAACCCTCCGGTTCCTGCGACGCCTCGACTCATTGAGGCCCCGCGCACGGCCGATGAAACCCACGGAAGTGGGAGTCGCCATGTCGATCCGACGCAACACATCGCTCATCGCCGTCGACTTCGGTTCGACGACGGTGCGCCTGCTCCAGGTGGCCGGTCAGCATGTGACCGCCGTGGAGCTGCCGTGCGAGATCTTCGCGAGCGATCCCGTGAATGGTGCACCCGATCCGGGCGGACTGTCGGAGGATCTTCAGCGCGTGATCGAGGGCGGCGGGTTCCATGGACGACGCTGCGCCGTGGCGCTGCCGTCCTCCGCGTTCCTGACCGACATCGTGGCGATTCCCGAGTTCGAGGACGAGGATCGGGTCGAGGGGCTCGCCTGCGAAGCCGTCGATCGATTCGGCGTCAAACCTGAGGAGGTCACGGCCGGCGCGCTGGTCCTGGCACCGCCGCCGACACCGACGATCGCACCCGCGGTGCCGCCGCCGGTCGCGAATCCCGGCGCACCGACCGGGCCTGAACAACTCCTGCTTGCCGTGCGCCGACGCACCGCCATGCTGGCGCTCGAGCCGCTGCTGCGCGCCGAACTGGCGCCGGTCCGCCTCGAGCACGCGGCGCTCGCAGCGCTGCGCGCGGCGTGGGCGCACTGGTCGCGGCAGCCGCGCGGCGTCGTTGCATTCGTCCATGTCGAACCGACGCTGGCCACGATGCTGATGGCGCGCGATGGCGCGCTGCTCTTCCATCGAGCCATTGCCGGGCAGTTCGGCACGCCGCGCTCCGCCGCCGCTGCCGGCGACCCCGACGCGATTCCGCTCGAGGTCCGCGCCGCCGGCGCCGATCGTCGCGCGTTCCGCTGGTCCGGGCTGGCGGATGAGATCCTCCAGTGCCTGCGCTATGTGGAGCGGCGCGGCGCCGGCCAGTGGCCCAGCGCGCTGATCGCGTCAGGCCCCTGCGCCGGGCAGGTGGAGCTGATCGCCACGCTCGAGAGCATCTGCGGCGTGCCGACCCACGCGATGACCGGGTGCGGCGTGGTCGACCCGCTGCCTGCGACGCTCTCGCCGGAGATCTGGGCGACCGCGCTCGGCATGGCGGCCGTCGATCTGGAGCAGCGCACGCTGCTGGATACGAGGAGGGCTGCGTGAGGGAGTTCCTCGTCAATCTCATGCCTCCCGAGATCGGCGATCGGGTTCGATGCCGCGGCGAAGCGCGCCGAACGGGACTTCTGGTGACGCTGCTGATCCTCTCGCTGATCGGCGTCAGCATTCACTCCTGGGATGACGCACGCCGCGCCCGCGCCGTGCGCGATGCCGCAATGTCGCTGCGCGACCGCGCCGAGGATGTCGATGCCGAACTCGTGCGCCTCGAGCAGGACCGCACGCGCCTCAATGAGTTCATGGCGACCTACCGACGCGTCGCGCTGCCCGTGGAGATGAGCGATCTGCTCGCCACCGTGGTCAACGCCATGCCGACGAAGACCTCGCTCACCGACCTGACGCTTCGACTCGTGACGCGCGAGTCGACGCCCGTGCGCACCGCCGCGCCCCCGGGCAGCACGGCGCCGCCCCCGCCCCCGCCCCGGCGCATGCTCGAGGTGCGCCTTCGCGGATTCGCCGCCTCGATCAATGAGGTGTCGGACTTCGAGCGAGCGCTGGCGGCGACGCCGCCGCTCGCGCATGTCGCGGTGAGCGAGAATCGCTCCCTTTCCACCACCGAGGGCGACTTCCACGAGTTCGTCATCACGGCCGAGATCGATCTCGATCTGCCGTATGTCGGCATCCGAGCCGCAGGCCCGCTGGCCCTGCAGCGCTCGCACGCACCCTCCGGCGAGCAGGCGCCATGAAGCTTCCAAGGATCCGAGTTCCTTCGCGCGAGCGGCTGCTCTCGACCTTCGGGCCGCCGCTGCTTGCCGTGATCGTCGTCGGACTCTTCGTCCTGCCGAACTACCTGCGCGCCGCGGAGGCGCGGCGCGAGTCGCGCCGCGTCGATCTCACCGCGAATGAACAGATGCTGAAGCGATCCCAGCTCGTGGCCATCGAACGGGATCTGGCGCGACTTCGCGCGGAGCAGTCGGTGCGATGCCGCGTGCTCGTGCCGCTCGGTGATGATCGACTCGGTGAAGCGATCGGACGGACCATCGACGGTCGCGGCGTGCGCAACCAGGGCGTGCGACTTGCGGCCGTCGAGCATCTGCCCCGCGATGCCCATCGACCGCTTGACCTGACGCGCCGGACCATGACCGTCGAGCTGATGGGCTCGTTCGAGGCCGCCTTCTCGGTGCTGGACGCGGCGGAGTCGATGTCGCAGCTCGTGGTGCCTTCGCGATTCGAGGTGGCGCTCGTGCGAGGCGCGTCCGAGGATGCGGCGACCATCCGCGCCACAATCGAGTTCCATGGCTACTTCGCGGCCTCGGAGGGCGAGCGATGAAGCGCGGCGCCGCCGTCGCTGAGACGCCCTGGCTCCGCCTCTGTTCGCGACTCGGCGTCGAGCCGGGGAAGTTCGCCGTGCTGCTGGCGGTTGCGGGCGGCGCGATCGTGCTGCTCGCGGGCAAGGCGATGCTCTCAGGACCGAAGTCCGCGTCGGCGAAGACGCCGACGAAGGCCGCGGCGCCGGCAACGGCCGGTGCACCGCCCCGCGCCGATGGTGCAGCTCGCGCGGCGCCGTCCGCGAAGGCTGCGGCCTCCGAGGGTGGCGCCGCCGCAACGGGCGCCATCGAAGTGCGCCTCGACACACAGCCGCGCCGCGATCCATTCCGCTCATTCATCGAGCGGCCCGATCTCGAGTCGGGCGATCCATCGCTCGTCGGGGCGCCGGGAGACACCCCCATCGACCTGGCCATCTTCCGCCTTCGCGCAACGATGGACGGCGAGTGGGTCGTCATCAACGATCAGACGCTGCGCGTCGGCGACACCATCGGCGTCGCTCCCGACGGCCTGCCCATCAAGCTGGTCGAGGTCGCGCACCGCCGCGCCGTCGTGCAGTGGCGCGATCGCCGCTTCGAACTCTCGTTTCCGCATGAAACCTCGGGAGGCAGGCCATGAAGTCGTCCGATCCGTCCACTCGAGCGCCATCCACCATCTCCCTGACGACGGCGACCGCCGACCTTGGCGGCGCGCCGGCCACCGCGCCTCGCGGCGCGCCGGCGCCGTCCGCGGGCGGCGCACCTGCCACCGTGCCCATCGGTCAGGTGCTCGTCGACACGGGTGTCATCACCGAGATCCAGCTGCAGGAGGCGCTCGAGCGCCAGGCGCAGGGTGGTCAGCGCCTCATGCTCGGGGAGATCCTCATCAGCATGGGGCTGGTCGACCCCGACACGCTCCTCCGCGCGGTGGCGGTGAGCCGCGGCATCGACTTCGTCGAGGACCCATCGACGGTCGCCGAGCCCGGGGCGCTCGCGCTCATTCCCGAGCAGACGCGCCGCGATCTGCATGTGCTGCCGGTCTCCCTGGCCAAGGGCGAGCTCCTCGTCGCCACGAGCGAACCGCAGAACTTCTTCATCAAGGAGCAGCTCGCGAAGATCACGGGCTTCCGCATCCGCTTCGTGGCGAGCCCGGTCGATCGCATCGACGCGGCGATCGGCAGTGCACCGGCCGAGACCGCCGAGATCGACAGCGAGATCCTCGGCGACCTCGAGAGCCAGGAGTGCACGCTCGAGCAGACGGAGAACGATGAGATCGGCGCGACCGAAGCCGACGCGGACGCCGGCCCGGTGGTGAAGCTCGTCAACTCCGTGATCCTCTTCGCCGTCAAGGAGGGCGCGAGCGATATCCACATCGAACCCGACGACGGCGTGCTGCGCGTGCGCTTCCGCGTCGACGGCGTGCTCTACACCAAGGTCAAGCCGGCCTACCGCATGCATGCCGCCGTGGCGAGCCGAATCAAGATCATGGCGAAGCTCGACATCAGCGAGCGGCGCATCCCGCAGGACGGCGAGATCAGCGTCAAGGTCGACGGACGCGCGGTCGACCTGCGCGTCTCGACGCTGCCCGGCAAGTTCGGCGAGAAGGTGGTCATGCGTGTCGTGGACACGGGCGGCTCGCGCCCGAGCCTCGAGAAGCTCGGCTTCCGCCCCGCCATGCTGCAGCGCTTCCAGTCGCTCATCGAGATGCCGCACGGGATCGTGCTGGTGACCGGACCGACGGGCTCGGGCAAGAGCACCACGCTCTACGCGGCGCTCTCCACCTTCGACTCCGAGACGCTCAATGTCTCCACCGTCGAGGATCCGATCGAGAGCAACCTCAACGGCGTGCATCAGGCGCAGATCAATCCGAAGGCGGGCTTCACCTTCGCCGGCGCGCTCCGCGCGCTGCTGCGGCAGGATCCCGACATCGTGATGGTCGGCGAGATCCGCGACGGCGAGACGGGACAGATCGCGGTGCAGGCGGCGCTCACGGGCCATCTGGTGCTGAGCACGCTGCACACCAACGACGCGCCGAGCGCGGTCACGCGACTCGAGAATCTCGGCGTCGAGCCGTTCCTGGTGGCGGCCTCGCTTCGCGGGGTGCTGGCACAGCGCCTCGTGCGCCGGATCTGCCAGCAATGCCGGACCGAGTTCGAGCCCGATGCGGCACAGCGGAGCGCGCTCGGCCGCTACGGCGCCGATGCGACCAAGCTGTACAAGGGTGCCGGCTGCCGCAAGTGCCGCGACACCGGTCTCTCGGGCCGCGTCGGCCTCTACGAGCTCTTCGTCCCCAACGACGAGATGCTCGACGCGATCAGCGCCCGCGCCGAACCGGCGGCGATCCGCGCCTTGCTCGAGAAGCAGGGCTTCGAATCACTCTGGGACGACGGCATGCAGAAGGTCCTCCTGGGCTGGACCAACACCGAGGAGGTGCATGGTGCCTGCCGCGGCTGATGCACTGCGAGACGACGCGCGCGCCTCGTCCGGAGGTTCCGCGCGCCCGGCCGCTGCGGAGGGCAACCGCAAGTTCGGCTACCGCGCACGGCGAGGCCGCGAGCTGGTGCGCGGCGTTCTGGAGGCCGCATCGCATGCGGCGGCCGTGCGCGAGCTGCGCCGCCAGGGCATGGTGGTGCTCTCGGTCGACCTCACCGACGCCGGCGCCGAGGTCGGCGTGGCGCTCGGCGCCTCGGTCAACCGCCTCTCCGCGGGATTCCGCAAGGACGATGTGGTGGCGCTCTGCCAGCAGCTCGCCGTGATGCTCAAGACCGGCGTGCCGCTCGCGGAGGCGCTCAAGACCTTCGCGGAGCAGGCGCGGCGCCGCGAGGTTCGGGAGATCGTGCAGCGCATCCACGACGAGGTCTGCGAAGGCGACGACTTCTCCAAGGCGCTCTCCAAGTGGCCGCGCGTCTTTCCGCCGATCCTCGTGAGCCTCATGCGCGCCGCCGAGGCCAGCGGCATGCTCGACGAGATGCTCGCCCGCGTGGCCAAGGACCTCGCGCGCGAGCGCAAGACCGTTCGTCAGGTGAAGGGCGCCATGACCTACCCGGTGATCATGTTCACGGTCGCGGTCTCGGCGGTGCTCGTGATCATGCTCTTCGTGCTGCCGAAGTTCATGCCGATCTTCAACGCGCAGGGAGATCGCCTTCCCACGCCGACGAAGGTCCTTCTGGCGATCAGCAACTTCCTCCAGTTCCAGTGGAAGATCTACCTGCCGACGCTGTTCGGCACGGCCATCGCCCTCTTCATCGCGTCCCGAACGCCGCGCGGTCGCATCGTGATCGACCTCCTGAAGATCCGCACGCCCATCGTCGGAACGATGTTCCGGCAGATGTTCCTTGCGCGCATGGCCAGCACCATGGCCACGCTGCTTGCGGCGGGCGTCAGCCTGCTGGAGGTGGTGCAGATCTGCCGCGAGGTCACGAACAACCACTACTACGCCAGGATGTGGGACGAGCTGCGCGAACGCATCGAGAGCGGTCAGGACATGGCCACCGCGTTCAGGAACGCATGGTTCATCCCTCCCAATGTCGCGGCGATGTTCAACGCCGGCGAGCGGAGCGGCCGACTGCCCGAGGTGCTCGGGAACATCGCGATCTATGCCGAGGACGATCTCGACATCGCCATCAAGAGCACGACCTCGATGATCGAGCCGATCATGATCGTGGGAATGGGAATCCTCGTCGGCGGAATCGCATCGGCGATGCTGCTGCCGATCTTCCAGATGAGCAAGGTGTCTGGCGCCTGAGCGCGCAGAGCGCCGCTCCCCATGCGTGACTGATAATAACGCTGCGTCAACGCCATAAGGCCGATCGCATACATGACCGACCGTCCGGACGGTATGCTCGCCGCGTGTCCTGCTCGCCCGAACCCACCTGTCGAGACCGCGTGCTCGATGCCGCGGAAGAGGTGATCCTGCGAGAGGGCATTGCCTCGTTCACGCTCGATGCCGTCGCGGCCGAGGCAGGTGTGAGCAAGGGCGGCCTGCTTCATCACTATCCGAGCAAGGACAAGCTGATCGCGACGCTCGTGTCGCGCACCATCGACCAGTGGTCGCGTGACACGCAGGAGGCGATCGACGCCGAGCCACCGGCGCCCGGGCGCGTCGCACGAGCGCTGATGCAGATGTGTCTCGCCTCGCCTGCGAAGTGGTCCGAGCAGTCGCGGCGGTCGAGCGCCGTGCTCGTCGCTGCCATCGCCAACGACCGCGCGCTCGTTCGGCCCATGCGTGAGAACCATCGCCGCATGCTCGAGCAATTGCGCGACGACGGCCTTCCGCCCGGCGCCTCGGAGGCGGTGGTGCTGGCCATCCACGGTCTCTGGTTCGAGTGGCTCTTCGGACTGGAAGACATGAATCCGCATCGACTGGCGACGCTGCACGACACGCTCGAGCGCGTGCTGCATCCCCCGTCGAGCTCAACGCGAACTGTGAAATCGGCCCGGGTGTCGAACGCGAGCCTCGCCCCGGATCCCATGCGCCGAGACGAGAGGTCACATCCATGAAAGCACGGGCCGTCATTGCGGGCGTGATCGTGATCGGCGGCCTTCTGGTCGTCGGTGCAGGTCTGGCCCTTCTCAAGTGGAGGCAGATCAGCCAGTCCATGGCCATGGGCGGACCGCCGGAGATAGCGCAGGCGGTGGTGGTCGCCCCGGTGGTGCGCACCGAGTGGAGGCCCACGGCGCGACTCTCCGGAACGGTGTTCGCCATCCAGTCGGTCACGCTCAGCAATGAGGTCGCAGGGACCATTCGTGAAGTGCTCTTCGAATCGGGCGCCGTGGTCGAGGCGGGGCAGACGCTCGTGCAGCTCGACACCTCGACGCAGCAGGCGGATCTGGAGGCGGCGCAGGCGAGCCAGCGCGTTGCCGAGGCGAATGTGCTCGCGGCGCGGAGCAATCTGCGGCTTCGCGAGGCGAACCATCGCCGCGTCATGAGCGCCGGAGCAGCGGGTGCGGCGACGGATCTGGAGATCGATCAGGCGCAGGCGAACCTCGACCAGGCCGAGGCGCAGGTGGCGCAGACGGAGGCGGAGGCGGAACAGGCTGCGGCACGCGTGCGGCAGCTCGAGACGACCATTGCGAAGATGTCGCTCCGCGCACCGTTCAAGGCGCGCGCAGGACTTCGCAGCGTGCATCCCGGCCAGTTCCTTGCGGAGGGCACGGGAACCGTGGCGCTCCAGAGCATCGATGACACCATCCATCTCGACTTCGCGGTGCCGCAGGACCAGGCGTGGCGCGTGCATCGCGGCAGCGTCGTGATGGCGAGCGTGCCCGCGCTGGGACCGGAGCCGCAGCCGATCACGGTGGTCGCCATCGACGCGACGGCCGATCGCGGCACGCGCAATGTGCGCGTGCGCGGCGAGATCGCCAATCCCGGCGAGCGCCTTCGCCCCGGCATGTGGATCGATGTCGAAGTGCCGACCGACGCGCCGTCCGAGCAGCTCGCGGTGCCCGCCACGGCGATCCGGCGCGCCCCCTACGGCGATCATGTCTTCGTCGTCGCGCCAGATGAGGACAACCCGGAGATCCTTCGCGCGCACGAGCGGCTCGTGACGCTCGGTCCGAGCGCCGGCGGGTTGATGATCGTGGCGTCCGGGCTGCGCGAGGGCGACCTCGTCGCCACCGACGGCTCCTTCAAGCTGCGCGACGGCGCGCGCGTGCAGCCGGGGCCGCCTTCCGGCACTGCGAACGGCCGCATCGCGAAGGCCGGCCCGCCTGCAGCCGGCGCCGGCCACGCTCCCGCTTCCGGTGCGGAACGGGAGGATGCGCCCGGGAGCGCGCCGTGACGCAGCCGACGGCGTTCCAGACCGCTGCTCGCTCGGGCCGCTTCACCGATGTGTTCGTGCGCAAGCCCGTGCTTGCGATCGTGATCAACATCGCCATCCTGGCGATCGGCTGGCGCGCCATCAGCAGCCTGCCCGTGCGGCAGTATCCGCGGCTCGAGTCGAGCTCCATCGTCATCACCACGGTCTACATCGGCGCGAGCGCCGAGACCGTGCGAGGCTTCATCACCACGCCCATCGAACGCGCCGTCTCCGCGATCGACGGCATCGACTACATCGAGAGCACGAGCACGGCCGGCGTCAGCATGGTCACCGTGCGATTGCGCCTCAACCATCCGAGCGTGAATGCGCTGGCGGAGATCTCGGCGCGACTCAATCAGGTGCGCAGCGAGTTGCCGCCGGAGGCGGAGTCGCCGTCGGTGAACATCCAGCGCACCGACAAGCCCTACGCCACCTTCTACATCAGCTTCACTTCGGAGCAGATCTCGCTGACGCAGATCAACGAGTTCCTGGTGCGGGAGATCCAGCCGGTCTTCCAGTCGATCCCCGGCGTGCAGCGCGTGGGCGTGGAGGGCGAGCGTCCGCTCGCCATGCGCGTCTGGCTCGACGCGGCCCGCATGGACGCGCTCGATGTCACGCCGATCGAGGTGCAGGCGGCGCTCGCTCGGAACAACTTCGTGGCCACCGTGGGACGCACGAAGGGCCCGGATGTGCAGATCGATCTGCTGACGAACACGGACCTCCGCGGCTCGGAGGAGTTCCGGGATCTGATCGTGCGTGAACGCGGGGGAACGATCGTGCGCCTGCGGGACATCGCGCGCGTGGAGCTGGGCAGCGAGGAGCCGGTTGCGCAGACCGGTTTCCGGGGCACCCCGTCGATCTACCTCTCGGTCTGGCCGCTGCCGAGCGCCAACGAGCTGGATGTCTCCGCGGCACTGCGGAAGCGCATGGAGGAAGTGCGTCCGTCGCTGCCGTCGAGCATCGACATGCAGCTCGCGTACGACGGCACCTACTACATGGAGAACGCGATCAAGGAGATCGCGAAGACGCTCGCGGAGACGATCGGCATCGTGGCGATCGTGGTGTTCCTCTTCCTGGGCTCCGTGCGCACGGTGCTGGTCCCCCTCGTGGCGATTCCCATCTCCCTCACCGGCGCCTGCATCTTCATGCTGATGATGGGCTTCTCGCTCAACCTGCTCACGATCCTCGCGATCGTGCTCGCCGTGGGTCTCGTGGTGGACGACGCGATCGTGATGGTCGAGAATGTGTCGCGCCATGTGCGCAACGGCATGAAGCCGGCGGAGGCGGCGCTCGTGGCCGGTCGCGAGCTCGCCGCGCCGATCACGGCAATGACGATCACGCTTGCGGTCGTCTACGCACCTATCGGATTCCAGAGCGGCCTGACGGGCATGCTCTTCCGCGAGTTCGCCTTCACGCTCGCCGCCGCGGTCGTCGTCTCCGGCATCGTGGCGCTCACGCTCTCGCCCATCATGAGCTCGGCGCTCGTGGGCTCGGGACGCGAGGGACGCTTCACGGCATTCGTGAACCGCGGCTTCGATCGGCTGCGGGCGCTCTACGGCCGCATGCTCGACTGGACGCTCGAGCTGCGCTGGACCATGGCCGTGGCAGCGCTGCTCATCGCCGTCACCGCGCTGCCGCTCTACATGCTCTCGGGGTCCGAGCTTGCGCCGACGGAGGATGAGGGCTTCATCATCTCCGTGGTGCAGTCGGCGCCGGATGCGACGCTCGCCTACACGCTGCGCGGCTTCGACGATGTGAACGCCGTCTTCGCGGAGGTCCCGGAGCGCGATACGAACTTCAGCGTGTCGCAGACCACCGCCGGTTTCGGCGGCGTGAAGATGCGCGACTGGAAGACGCGCGATCGCACGACCACGCAGATCCTGCCCGAGGTCTTCATGGGCTTCAGCGGCATCACGGCCGTCCGCGTATTCCCGGTGCTGCCGCCGCCGCTGCCGGGCGCCGGCCAGTTCGGCGTCGAGCTCATGGTCACGAGCAATGACGATGCCGGCCGCATGGCGCAGTTCATCGAGCCGCTCAAGGACGCGGCCATGGCCAGCGGGAAGTTCATGTTCCTGGAGTGCGATCTCGAGATCGACCTGCCGCAGGTGCGGATCGAGATCGACCGGCAGAAGGTGGCGGACATGGGCCTCGATCTGGCCGCGATCGGGCGCGAGATGGGCATCCTGCTCGCCGGCGGCTATGTGAACCGGTTCAACCATGACGGGCGCAGCTACAAGGTGATCCCGCAGGTCTCGGATGCGGAGCGGGCCACGCCGGAGCAACTGCTGCAGCTCAAGGTCCGCACCGCAAGCGGCGGCCTCGTCCCGCTCTCCAGCTTCGTGACCCTGCGCACCGAGGCCGCGCCGCGCTCGCTCACGCGCTTCCAGCAGCGCAACAGCATGAAGTTCTACGGCGGCGTGATTCCGATGTTCACGAAGGCCGACGCGCTGGCCACGCTGGAGGAGGAGGCACGACGCATCCTGCCGCCGGGATACACGCTCGACTACGCGGGCGAGAGCCGGCAGCTCCGTCAGGAGGGCTCGTCGCTCGCCATGACGCTGGGCTTCGCACTGCTGCTGATCTACCTCGTGCTCGCGGCGCAGTTCGGCAGCTTCCGCGATCCGCTCATCGTGCTCCTGGGCTCGGTGCCGCTGGCCATCACCGGTGCGCTCGTCTTTGCGTTCCTGGACTGGACGACCGTCAACATCTACTCGCAAGTGGGCCTGATCACGCTGGTCGGCCTCGTCGCCAAGAACGGCATCCTCATCGTCGAGTTCGCGAATCACCTCCAGGAGGGTGGCCTGGATCGGACCGCCGCCGTGCGCGAGGCGTCGATGACGCGACTGCGTCCGATCCTGATGACCTCGGCTGCGACCGTGTTCGGCCACTTCCCGCTCGTCATCGTCACGGGCGCCGGGGCCGCGGCGCGCAACTCGATCGGCATCATGCTCGTGTCGGGCATGGCCATCAGCACGATCTTCACGCTGTTCGTGGTGCCGTCGATCTACTCGCTGATCGCGGCGCGGCGCGAGGCGACGACGAAGCGGGGCGAACCCGCTGCGCCGTCGCCCTCGGTCCCTCACGAGAAGCCTGCCATCGCGGGTCCTGTGCTGGTCGGGGTGTGACGCGGCGTGCTGCGGCCTGCGCCGCGTCGCCGGCCGTCACGGTTTCGAGATCCGCACGAGGCGCGCGTGGTCACCGATCGTGTCCGCATCGAGGTCCACCGCGAGTTCATCGAGTGCGCTGCGCTCGAACGCGTCGATGCGACGACCCGCCGCCCGGAGCACGATCGTGCGGGAACCGAATGAGCCGTCGCGCTGCTGGAAGTCCAGCTTCACCTCGCGCAGCCCCTCGTGAAGCGAGTGGATCGCACCGCCTTCGATGCGAAGCTCCACGCCCCCGCCCTCGATCCGCAGCGGCAGGACGCGCTCGAGCGAGGGCTCGTTGCGGGCTGCGCGAGGGGCGAGGTTGAAGACCATGCGCAGCGACTCGCCGCGTCGTCCCGCGGGATCGGGCATGATCAGACCCGTGCTGGTCTCGTAGCCCGGCGCCGAAACCTCCACCGACTTGGTGGTCGAGCCCGCGCTCCAGGAGATCATCGTGGAGATCGGAGTTCGTCCCATGCGCGCGCCGTCGATCGTGACGATCGCTCCCTCCGGCGCGCTCAGCACGGTCAGGTTCTCCATGTTGAGCGTGGATGGTGCCGCAATCGTGGCGGCGGGCGAGCCTGCCGGTCCGCTGCCGCCGGGGATCAGCCGGCGCAGGTCTCGAACATCCACGAGACCCGTCGCGACCGCGCCGCCCGCGGCAAGGAGGAGGATCGCGCCGACCATCATCGACCAGCCGGTGCGCGAGGAGTTCCCTCCGGCTCCTCGCGCACGCGGTCTGGCGTGTTCGGCTCGCCTCCGGTCCGCCGGTGGGCGCGCCGTGGCGATGGTGTCATCAGGTGCATGCTCCGCGCCGCGCTTCGATCCCGATGCAGCGGCCGCCACGGCGCGCCGCGGCTGCGTCGCTCCCGGCGGCGGGAAGAGGTAGCGCTCGAGTGCCGCCGCCACGGCCACGGCCGACTCGAATCGCTGATCCCGGTTCCGGGCCAGGCACTTCATCGCAAGCTGCTCGAGCGCCTCGTCGATCGAGGGATCACGCTGGCGCGGAGGCTCGATCTGCGCCTCGCTCACGATGCGCGCCGCCTCGTGCAGCGGCAGCCCGCGCACATCGTAGGGATAGGCGTCGAGCAGCATCTCGTAGAGGATGACGCCCAGCGCGTAGACATCGGTGCGGAGATCGATCGCGCGCGGGTCGCCGGCGATCTGCTCGGGGCTCATGTACTGCACCGTGCCGATGAGCTGCCCGGTCTGCGTGCGCACTCCGGCGATGCCGAGATCGCCGTTCGCGGCGCGCGCCACGCCGAAGTCGATGACCTTCACGCGCCCGAATCGATCCACGAGCAGATTCGCGGGCTTGAGATCGCGGTGCAGCACCTTCATCTGGTGCGCGAACGCGACGGCCTCGCAGGCACGGAGGAAGAGCTCCAGACGGCCGCGCAGATCGAGCTTGCGCTCGACGGCGAACGACTCGATCGTGCGCGCCTCGTCGATGAGCTCCATCACCATGTACGGAATGCCGCCGGAGCCGTCATCCCAGACGCCATGGCTCCTGAGCTCCGCGATGCCCGGATGATGCAGCCCGTCCAGGATCTGCGCCTCGCGCTGGAAGCGCGCCACGGACTCGGGATTGTCGAATCCGCGCGAGAGCAGCTTCACCGCGACGCGCTCCTTGGACTCACCGCGCGTGCCGGCGTACACGCGGCCCATGCCGCCCTCGCCGATCAGCGCGGTGATGGTGACGCCGCCGATCTCGCGGCCGATGATCGGATCGACGCCGGCGCGGCCCGCTCGCTGCGGCGGTGGCGCCGGCGCGGCATCGGCGGATGCCGATGGTGTGATCGTGGCCTCCGCCGATTTCGCGGCGGACGCTGCCGCCAACGGCGCCGCGGCGGGCGTCACGATGGTCGCGTCGCAGTCGACCGGGGCTTCGCGCAACACGGGCGCGAGGCGACCCACGGGTGCGGGGGCCGCCACCGGCGCGGGGCGCGCCACGGGCGCGGGGTCCGGCACGGGCACCGGGCGCGGCGCAGGCGATTCGGGCTCCAGCGGAATCGGATCGAGCGACTCCATGCACGACCCTTTCGGCCGTTCAGGAGCGCAGCTTGAAGGCGTTCACGACATTCCCGAGCGAGGCGATGGCTTCGCGCAGGCCCTCGGCCGCCGAGGCGAACTCCGCGATGGAGGTCTCCGTCTGCCGGGCACCTGCGGCCAGCCGCACCATCGCATCGTCGATCCGGCGCGCCCCCTGACTCTGCTGGCCCACGCCCTCGTCGAGATCGGAGAAGCGGGCGACGCTGGAGGAGACCTGCTCGATGACGCGACCGAGCTGCGCACCGATGCGATCCACCTCCGTGACGCCGCGGCGCACATGATCGGAGAAGCGGTCCATCTCCATCACGCCCGAGGAGACCGCCGACTGCATCTCGTTCACCATTCGCTCGATCTGCACGGTGGCCGAGGCCGCCTGATCCGCGAGCCGCCGCACTTCGCGCGCCACGACGAGGAAGCCGCGGCCGCTCTCGCCGGCCTTCTCCGCCTCGATCGCGGCGTTGACCGAGAGCAGGTTCGTCTGATCCGCGACGCGCGTGATCGTGTCGACGATCGCGGTGATCGCGGAGGCCTTCTCATTGATCGCGGCAAGGCGCGACGCGACGCTGCCGGCGGCGGTGTCGAGCTCCCGCATGGAGGTCTCCATCTGCGCCAGCGACTCGCGGCTGTTGGTGGCGATCTGCGATGTCTCGTCCGCGTCGGTCCGTGCCTGGCGCGAGGTCTGCGCCAGCTCATCGCCCGTGCGCGTGATCTCGCGCACCGCCGCCGCGATCTCGTTCGAGTTGCGCGAGAACTCCTGCGCCGAGCGCTGCTGCTCGGCGCTGGTAGCGGCGACCTGCGTGGCGGTCGCATGCAGACGAATGGCGGCATGCTTGACCTCCGAGACGAGCCGGTCGAGCTGCCGCGTCATCCGGCAGAGGCTTGCCGCAAGCTGCTCCGCCTCGCCGCCCGACGGTCCATGCAGGCGCGCCTCCGCGGTGAGATCGCCCTCGGCCACGCGCGAAGCGAGTCGCACCCCCTCGGCGATGCCGCGCGAGTATCGAAGCGCCAGCACCACGATCACGCCGAGCACCACGCCGAGGCCGAGCAGGGCGAACGCCCCGACCTGCGCGATCTCATTGCGGATCGGATCCGTGACGGTGGCCACGGGCCGCGCCAGCACGAGCCGCCACCCACCCGTTGAAACGGGCGCCGACACGAAGTAGGTGGACTGCTCCGAGACCGGATCGAGCGTGCGCTCGAGCGTGGTCGACCCGGGTTCCGCCACCAGCGCTGCGCGCAGGATCTCGGCATAGGCCGTCGATCGGAACTCGACCCCCGAGAGCCCCGCCGCCATCGATCCCGCCGTAGCGACGATGCGGCCGTTCGGCGCGACGAGGAATGCGTGCGTGTCGTCGCGTGCGGTCGCGTTGCGAAGCAGCTCGTCGAAGTCGCGAAGGGAGCGCTCCACGCCGGCGACTCCGAGGAACACGCCGTCGAGCGCGATCGTCGCGACGAAGTCCACCACGCGCTCGCCGTTGTCCTCGTGCGGATCGCCCACGTTCGCCGCCACGATGCCCGACTGCCGATGCTGGCGCAGCGCCGCCTGGTATCCGGCGTCGCGATCGATGTCGATCATCGCCTCGAGGCGGATCGCGCCCTGCCGCGACGCGTCGCGGAGCCATCGCGGCACGAAGCGGCCCTCCGGGTCCATCGCGGCCGGGGGAATCCCCGCCTTGGACGCGCTTGCGTCGGCACCGTCCGCGTCGCGCTCGTAGGCGTAGAAGCAGGCGCGCGCCCATGGCGTCCGCTCCAGCACGATCGCCAGCAGTGCGAGCGACTGCTGACGCTCGCCGAAGAGCCCCGCCATCTGCGCATCCGCCAGCGTGCGCGCCAGGTTCGCCGCGTTGTTGTTGGCGTCCTCCACCCGCGACGCCGCGAGCATGGCACCGTCCTCCAGCGAGCGCTCCGCCGCCGCGCGCAGCGCCGCGAATCGGGACATGGCGCCGATCGTGAGGATGCCGGCGTTCAGGATGAACATCGGCAGCACGCCCCAGATGAGGAGGCGACCTGCCAGCGACCGGCGGAACGCAATGCGCTGACCGGCGTCGGCCATGGCGGAGAGGATAGCGGTCGTTCGATTCGACGATGCCGCGCACGCCGCTACGCTGCCTGCATGAAGCAGCCGATGCTCGTGGCGGCGCTTGGCGCAGCGGCGTGGTTGCTCGTGGATCCCCTGCTGCACTGGTTCCTGCGCTGGCAGCTCGATCCGGTCCGCGAGGTCATGGGGTGGCTCACCTTCGGCGTGCTTGCGCTGCTGGTGCCGCATGCCGCGGAGCGACGACACGCTGGATGGGCGGCCACATTCGCGGGGCTCACGGTCGCACTCAATCCGTTCTGGCCGCTTGGAGCGCCGGATCGCGCCATGACGGTGCTCTCGACCGCCGCGGGCGTCGCGCTGGCGGTCTATGCACTTCGCCGCTGGAAGTGATCGAGCAACGCCGACTCAGGGCGCCGGCGTGGGAACGGCCAAGGGCGCCCCAGACTCGCCGGGGACCGGAAGCACGAAGAGGTACGCCCCGCCGAACTCGCATCCTCGCGCGGCCGACCGAGTGCGGTTCACGAGCACGAGGTCATCCCGCACGGCAATCTGGCTGCCGAAACTTCGCAGCATCGACGGCTGCCGTGGAACGAGGCGCATCGTCTCGATCCAGCGGCCGTCGACGCGCTCGAAGCCGTGGACGAGGCCCGTCGGCTCGAGATTCGGCGCGATCGCATGCGAGTCCCCGACGAGGATGCGACCTCGCGACACCGCCAGCGCCGCACCGAAGCTCCCGCTCGAGATCACGCCCCTCGCCTCGAGTTCCCCGTCCTGCTGCCAGCGCCCTGCGTTGCGTCGATAGACGAGGACCTTGCTCACCGGCCCTTGCTCATCGTCGCCGGTTGCGCGGATGGCGAGCAGATCGCCCTCGAGCGCGATCGTCGCGCCGAATCCAGGCCAGGGCGTCGCTTCGCGGCCGTCGATTTCCTGCTCGAGGCGCCACGACTCGCCCTCGCGTCGATGGATGAAGACGCTCGCACGGGCATCGGGACCGTCGAGGTCGAGCGCCTGATCGACGCCTGGCAGTGCGAGCGGAGATCCGATGGCCAGCGTGTCTCCGTCGAGCGCGATGGAGGCGCCGAACCACGGCGCGGCATGCGTCGAAGCCGGCCGTATTGACGCGTCCGGTTCGACCGACGGCGCCTTCCAGCGGAAGATCTTGACGGAAGGAGACTCACGCGGCCCTGATTCGGCCGCGCGGAAGGAGGTATCCACGGTGGCCGCGGCGATGAACGCGGCGCACGTGCTCACCGCGCCCGCAAGCTGCTCGCGCGGCGGATCCTGGCTCACCGTGAAGCCCGACTGCCATGGTCGACCGGCGCCGGATGGATGGAAGCTCGCAAGCTCTGCGCGCCCCTCGCGCCCGCGGGAGTGCTCGGTCACGATGAGCGAGGGCGCACCCGCGATCCATCGCAGCGCCACATCTCCCGGCTCGATCCCACTCATCACGACCATCGGCCCGGATGGTGCCCATGCATCGCCCTCCCGCTGGAAGACGACGATCTGCCCCTCGTCGAAGCCGACGCGGCCGACGATGGGGCCGGAGACCACGGCGTGATCTCCGGCGAATGCAACGACGGAGCCGAAGGTTGGCGAGAGCGTGGGCCCCGGAGGAGTGAGCAGCGCGTGTTCCCGCAGCGTTCGCAGCGGCGGCAGGAGACGCGCGGCGTCAGGGAACTCGGGCGCGTTCGGCGCGACGGGTGCGTTCGGCGCATTCGGCGCCGTTGGCGGTGCTCCCTGAGTCCGGACGCCAGGTCCGTGCGCGACGGCCGCCGGCAACGCTGCACCTCCGTGCAGCGCGAGCAATGCGCTCAGCGTCACACCCCTTGCCCCTGCCGCGCGGGTCGCGAACGACGGCGCGCGGGTCGCGAAGGACGGCGCGCGCATCATGGCGGCTGCCGCGCGGGTCACGGCGACTTCGCCCTTCGCAAGGCGGCGCCACGGTCTGCGGATGATCGCGCTGACCACGCCTGGACCACCGCCGTCACGAGCGCCGCCTCGTCCGGCAAATTGTGCTTCCCGTACGCATCGCGCGGCGGCACGATGCGAGCGCCCATCTCCGCGAGCACGCCCAGGTTGCGCTCGAGGATCGAGGTGTGCATCGAGCCGTGCATGCACGGTGCCATCAACACCTCTGCGCGGCCGCGCTGCATGCGGCCCAGCGCCGACGCGAGCGCCGCCGTCACCACGCCGTCCGCAACGCCGGCCGCGGCCTTTCCGATCGTGTTGTAGGTGGCGGGCGCACAGAGATAAACATCGAACGGGGCGTCGTCCGAGAGATGCTCGGATTCGGCCGTGAGCTCGGTGACCGCCGGTGCCGCACAGCTCCATGCGAGCGCATCGACCGTGACATAGCGAAGCGCCTCGCGCGAGGCGAACGCAACGACCGAGGCACCCTGCCGGCGCAGCGCCCGCGCCACGAGCGGCACCTTGAACGATGCGATGCTCCCCGTCACGAGCAGTGCGACGCGCGCGCCATCGAGTGCGTGGCCGTCGCGCGGAACTTCGCGGTCTCCGAGATCCGATGGCGTGGGTCGCGGGAAGGCGTGCTCGGGCGCGTTCGACATGGATGCCATCGTAGGGGCGAGCAATCATCCCGGGTATGCTCGATCCGCCGAGCCGCGCGTCGCGGTGGCGGCGCTTCGCACCCCGCGACGACGACGATGACCCCGTTGCGACTTGCTCGCGAGCTTGCGGTTCCCGCCATCGCAGGTCTCTGCCTGCTGGCTGGATGGCTGCTGCCGCACTTGATGGGCGAGGCGTTTCCGCGGTGGCCGTCGATCGTGCTGCTGGCCATCGCCTACCTCGTGGCCGGTGCCGAACCTGCCTGGCAGGGCCTTCGCCAGGCAATGGCGATGCGCTTCGACATCGACTTCCTCATGGTGATCGCGGCACTTGGCGCCGCCGCGATCGGCGAGCTCGTGGACGGCGCGCTGCTGCTCTTCCTCTTCTCGCTCGGGCACTCGCTCGAGCACTATGCGATCGGGCAGGCGCGGCGCGCCATTGCAGCGCTCGGCAAGCTCGCGCCGCGCGTGGTGCGCGTGCGCCGCGACAACGCCGAGGTGGATGTCCCCGTCGAGCAGGTGGCCGTCGGCGAGACGGCCATCGTGCGCCCGGGCGAGCGCGTCGGTGTGGACGGAATCGTCCGGCGCGGCGCCAGCGCCATCGATCAGAGCCCGATCACGGGCGAGAGCATGCCGGTGGAGAAGGTGGTCGGCGACGAGGTCTTCGCCGGCACGCTGAACGGAGATGGGGCGATCGAAGTGGAAGTCGTGCGCGCGGCCGCCGACAGCACGATGGCGCGGATGATCCGACTCGTTGAGGAGGCGCACTCGCAGAAGAGCGTGGTGCAGCGCGCCGCCGATCGCTTCACGCGGATCTATGTGCCCGTCGTGCTCGTGATGGTCGCGTTCGTGGCGACGGTGCCGCCGCTGGCCGGGTGGGTCGTGGCGCAGGACGGCATGAGCGCCTGGTCGGTGGCGATCCTCCGCGCGATCGCGCTCCTGGTCGGTGCGTCGCCATGCGCGCTGGCGATCAGCACGCCGGCGGCCGTGCTCTCGGGCGTGGCGCGAGCGGCTCGATCCGGCGTGCTCATCAAGGGCGGTGCGCATCTGGAGAGTCTGGCGCTCGTGCGCGCCATCGCCATGGACAAGACCGGCACGATCACCTACGGACGGCCGCAGGTCACGGAGATCCGCGCCCTCGACGGCATGAGCGAGCATCGCGTGCTTGCGCTTGCGGCGGCGCTCGAGCAGCAGTCGGGCCATCCGCTCGCGCGCGCAATCGTGCAGCTCGCGCAGGAGCGATCACTTGCGATTCCCGCCGTGCGCGATCTGGTGGCGGTGCGCGGCAAGGGCCTGGCGGGCATGGTGGACGGCGTGCTCGTTCGCGCCGGCGCGATGAAGCTCTTCGAGCCGGACGGAGGCGGTACGAGCGGCGGAAACGGCGCGAGCGGCGCGAGCGGCAGCGCCGGTGCGTCGCGGACCTCGATCCCTCCGACGGTCCGTCAGGCGGTGCATGAACTCGAGACGGCGGCGCACACCGTGGTCGTCGTCGCGGAGGGAGATCGATTCATCGGCGTGCTGGGGCTGCGCGATCGGCCTCGGGCGGAGGCGAGGGCCGCCATCGCGCGCCTCCGCGCGATGGGTGTCGATCCGATCGTGATGCTGACCGGCGACAATGCGGTCGTGGCGCAGGCCATCGCCCAGGAGGTCGGGTTGACGGAGGTCCGCGCCTCGCTGCTGCCCGAGCAGAAGATCGCGGTCATCGCGGAGCTCTCCAAGGATCGGCGCGCCTGCGCCATGGTCGGCGACGGCGTGAACGACGCCCCGGCGCTCGCGGCGGCGACGGTGGGCATCGCCATGGGCGGCGGCGGCACGGATGTCGCGCTCGAAGCGGCGGATGTGGCACTGATGCGCAGCGATCTCGGTCGCCTTCCCTACGCGCTCGCCTTGAGCCGCGCTTCGCGCCGGATCGTGCTCCAGAATGTCTCGGTGTCGATGGGCATGGTGGCGGTGCTCATCCCGCTTGCGATCCTCGGCATGCTGCCCATCACGCTTGCAGTGATCCTGCACGAGGGAAGCACAGTGGTCGTGGTGCTCAATGGTCTGCGACTGCTTGCGTTCAAGGATGTGCCATTGCCCGTCGCACCCACGAACGGCTCCGGAGCGCAACCGAGGGCGCAGCGCGAGAACCGCGCAGCGCCCGCCGATGCCCTCGCCGAGGGAACGAAGCGATGAGCGAGCCGGTGATCGAACCCTGGATCGCCGCATGGCCGGAGAGCATGCCGCCCGCGCTGCAGGAGCGCCTGGTCGTCTGGCTGCTCGCGTGGGATGCCGCGTCGCTGGCGCAGCGCATCCGCATCGAACTCAGCGGTCGAATGGTCTCATCGCTCGGCCGGGCCTACCTCGACCGCCGCATCGTGAGGATCAGTGCGCATCTGATCGAACCCGGGCGAGAGGCGCTGCTCGAGGAGGTCTTCTGCCACGAGGTGGCGCATCTCGTGGTGCACGAACGGCACGGGCGCGGCGCTCGACCGCATGGACGCGAGTGGCGAGCGCTGCTGCGGCAGGTCGGTTCCCGAGTGCGCGTCACCGTGCCGAGGGAGGAGTGTGCGTTCCTGCCGGCGCCGCCTCGCCGAAGGCGCCGGCGACGGGTGTCGCGCCGCGCGCGGGCGAGTCACTCCTGGATCGCCGACGGGCTCTGGTCGGCACTGAGGCGTCTCCAGGGTCGGCTCATGTGAAGCACGCGGCTTGGGCAGGTGTCCCGCACCACCTTGGCGAAGAGCCGCGCGTCGTCGACCGACACTTCGTAGACCCCATCGTCGTCGACGCAGAGCCTGGTCTCTGGTCGATTGCGGAAGGTTGCGACATTGCCCGCGATCGACACGGTTCCGATGATGGGCAGCCGTTCACCGGGAATGTCCATCGCGAAGAGACCGCTCTGCTCGATGCTCATCACGCTGCGGTCGATCTCGCTCTCCCATCGACCCGTCATGTCGACGGGCTTCTCCCCACTGGCGCCACAGCCTGAGAGCGCGATCAGGAGCATGGCCGACATCGTCGACGCACAGGTACGAACGCGCGGCAGATCGGTGCGGTGCATCGACTCAGCGTATCGAGGCGGGCGCCGGCGCCTCTTTCTCACGCCAGTCCACTTCGAGTTCACCACCGGCCCTGAGATCGACCGTCTTCTCCAGGATCTTCCCGTCCGGCAGGCGAATCCGCACCTCGCGGCGACCCGGAGGCAGACCCACGATCCGGAAGGCACCCTCGCCCGTTGCAACAGCAAGGAACCCGGAGTCCACGGCGACGATCAGACCAGCGGCATCCGGCACCTCCCTTGACGAGAGCGCGACCGTGCCCGCCCTTTCGAGAATCACCGGGAGCGCCGTCGTCTCGCGGGTGAGCCGCCGCTCGACGCGGATCGAGCCGCTGCCCTGAACCGTTCGAACCCCCTGCTCCGTGGTGCGCAGACTCACATTCGTGCCCGGCGTGACCGCGAGCGTGCTTGGTGTGAAGTCCGTCGCGCCGAGCACCATGACCTGATCGCTCAACGCCGGAATGCGCGCACCAGCGGGCTTGAGCACCCACACCACGCTTCGAAGGGCTGGTGAGACCTTGGTGCCGTCCTTCGCCAGCGGCTTGTTCGGCACATACCCCGAGAGCACGGCCGTCCTCGATGGATCGACGATCGGCGGAATGTCGAGGCTCCGCTGAGGTGGCGGCACGCGCGCGGCCGACTCGCTCTGGAGGAAGATCGACATGACGAGTGGCAGCAGGGTGCTGAGCATTGGTGTCCGGAGCAAGTATCGTCTCGGCGGACCCCTTCGACTACTCGGACCAGCGCAAATCGCTTCACATCGGCCGCGAGAGCCAACTTTGGTGGTACTGCGGACCGTTGCCGCCCATTGGTGCAGTCGCGCCTTGCCTGAAATGGAGCGAATCCGAGAGTCCGCGTGCTCGGGTGATGCACGCACGCACCCCGAAGTCGTCCGACGGCGCGGAGCAGTGGCGCACAACACCCCGTCGGACACGAGCGGCCGGCCCGAGGGGCCCGGCCGCTTGTCTTTTTGAGCCGCGATCCGCTGCGGGTCACGGATCCTCCGGGCGAGGCAGATGACGATCTCGATCGACGAGCGGCGGCATGGGCGAAGGCGGCGACTCCGTGCCTCCGGTCAGGTCGATGAACTCGCGTCCCCCGCTGCCCTCGCAGATCTCACGCACCGGCTCATCCAGGATGGTCGCCACGAGGCGCTCATAGAGCTGACGATCCGAAAGGTGATCCGTGTGCAGCAGGTAGGTGTGCAGGTTCGACAGGCCGTGAATGATGCGCCAGAGCGCCTCGGCAAGTGCCTCGTCCTGAAGCGAGGCGGGATCCGGCGCGTCCACTCCGAGTTCCGCGAGCTGCGCCCGGTTGGTGGTGACCGGCGCCAGCTCCAGGTCGTAGACGAGCGACCAGTAGCTTCGATCCGCCGTCTGCCCCGATCGCACCGCCTGCTCGACGAGCTCCTCGATGCGCGAATTGCGCAGTTGCCTCTGCCGTTCACGAAGCCGCGCCAGCGCCGCGAGGCGGGCATCCATCTCTCCCGCTCCATCACCGCCATCCGCGTGTCCCCGCCCCCGCATCGGCTTGACCCCCGCACCGAACGACATCCCGGTCGACTCGCACGCAATCATGCGCGACTCCTTCCCCGGGCGCCCAGGCGCCCGAACCATGCAACGCCCCGACGATACGAACGCGCAGATGGGCACCCCGCTGCTCCAGCCCCTTTTTCGTGCAGCGCACGCGCCCCGTAGGATGCGTGCGTCGTCGGCGTGATCCAACTGCATGATCGAGTCACTGCTCATCATCCTGCTCCTGATCGCTCTGGGGATCGTTGCCCTGCAGGTGATGATCCTGCGCCGCGCCTCCGAGGTCGCCGATGCCGAGGCGCCTGATCCGGCGCGGGAGGACGCGATCGCCGCCGACCTCGCCCGCCGCATCGCCGCGGCACTCGAGCCGTCGGGGGAGCACCGCGCCCGCATCGTGCGCGAGGATCTGTCGCTGGCGCGCCGGGAACAGACGGAGGCGGCGGAGCGGCTGCGCGAGTCGCTCGCGAAGCAGTCGGGCGAGTTGCGCGGCGAGACGACCACCGCCTTCGCGGCGCAGCGCACGGAGCTCCTGCGCTCGCTTCAGCAGCTCACCGAGTCGCTGGAGGCGCAGCTCGCATCGATCCGCACGCTCACGCAGCAGAAGCTCGATGAATCCCGATTGCTCACCCAGACGGAACTCGAGAAGGTTCGCACGCTCACGCAGCAGAAGCTGGACGAGACGCGCCAGGTCACCGAGAAGAGTCTCTCGGAGATGCGCGGCGTGGTGGAGGAGAAGCTCCAGAAGGCTCTCGAGGAACGAGTCGGCGCCGCCTTCCGAGGCGTGGGCGAACGGCTGGAGGAAGTGCAGAAGGGTCTCGGCGAGATGCGCGCCCTGGTGGGCGAAGTGGGCGACCTCAAGCGCGTGCTCACCAATGTCAAGACGCGCGGCGTCTGGGGCGAGGCGCAGCTCGCGGCGATCCTCGGCGACTTCCTGGCGCCCGACCAGTACGAGAACAACGCCTCGATCCGCCCTGAGTCGAGCGAGCGCGTCGAGTTCGCGGTGAAGTGCCCCGGCGGCGCGGATGGCGAATCCGTGCTCCTTCCGATCGACAGCAAGTTCCCGCGCGAGGACTACGAGCGGCTGCTGCTGGCGCGCGAGCGCGCGGATGCCGAGGCGGCCGCGAGCGCCGGACTCGCGCTGGAGCGGGCGATTCGCGACGCCGCCGCCGACATCGCGCGGAAGTACATCGCGCCACCGCGCACCGTGCCGTTCGCCATCCTCTTCGTGCCCACCGAGGGTCTCTACGCGGAACTGATGCAGCGCCCCGGACTGGCGGATCTCCTGCAGCGCACGCTGAATGTGACCATCGCCGGACCGAGCACGCTCGCGGCCATGCTCATCAGCTTCCGCATCGGTTTCCGAACGCTCGCCATCCAGAAGCGCTCCGACGAGGTCTGGCGCGTGCTCGGCCGCGCCAAGACGGAGTTCGCGAAGTTCGGCGAGGTGATCGACGCGGTGCAGAAGCATCTCGAGCGCGCGCAGAACCAGTTGACGCAGACCGGCGTGCGCACGCGACAGATCGAGAAGGCGCTGAAGGGCGTCGAGGTGCTCCCGGAAGTCGAAGCGTCGACGCTGCCGACGAGCGATCGCGCGGAGGCCGACGAGCGCGCCACCGCCGACGGGCGGATCGAAGCGCTCGGCGTCCTGCCCGCCGATTCCGCGATCGACTCGGAATCGACGACCGGGAACCCGTGAGTCGGTGCCCGAGGGGTGCCGCGCGGACCTGCACACCGCATCGGTTCGATGCATTCGCGCGATGCGCTCCGGCGTGCAAGGTCCCCGGACGGTCGGTCGATACACTTGCAGTCGATGCAGGTGGGTCCTCCAACCCGCGCAGTGCTGGCGGCAATCTCGCTGCTGCTTCCGTTCTGCGCGTGCCATGCGCTTGCGCTGCTGGGGCGAGCCGACATCTGCTGCGGCGTCGTCGCGACCGCTCGACCCATCGATGCACCGATCGCGCGAACCGCGCCGCCGGCCGGTTCCGACGGTGCCCTTGCGTGTGCGTCGCGGTGCTGCCGTGAGCAGCGAGCGCTCGAGCGCGACACGGCTCGCCGCCCCGCGCGCGGCCACGACTCGACCGCGATCGCGCCCGCCGATGACGACGGTCCCGCGCCCGTGCCCGCTCCGACGCCTCACGAGCCCAGGCCGAGGCCGACCTGTTCGAGCGACACCTGCTGCGTGAAGAGCGCTCCGCAGATCGCAGCGTGGCAGATGCCGCCGCTGGTCTGCGTGGCGATTCAGGATCTCGACCCGGCTCCCCACGGCGAGCGCGCACCCGCACTCGCCGTCGACTGGCCGCCCACGCTTCCGCTCGGCCAGCCGCCGTCGCCGCTCGATCGCGGCACCCTACTGCTCGTGTGAACGAAGTGCCCGCCCGCGCGGCGCCGCGTCGGCGCCCGCGCCGCGAGTGCGCTCATGCCGCGCCCTCGCACGGTCGGATCCGTTTGCACGAGGTCACAGATGTCAACGCCGATTCCAATGCCATCGCGAGCGATCGTGGCGCGATGGATCGTTCCGCTGGCCATTCTCGGCGCCGCCGTCGGCACGATGATCTTCACGGGCCTCGACGCGCTGCGCCCGGCCACGCCCGTGCGCGTGGCGCCCGTGGTGGCCCTCGAGCGCGCCGAGGTCTCATTCGCGCAGCACCGCGGATCGGCACGCTCCGACGGGGAAGCGACGAGCGCGCCCGCCGCTGCATCGAGCCGCGAACAGCGTCCCCCCGCCGCCGAACAGGGGCCCGGACAGCGCCACGCCGCGGCACCACGCCCCGAATCGCGATGGATCCAGGCGCCCGGGTGGATCGAGCCCGATCCTCAGCCCGTGGTCGTGAGCGCGCTGCGCGACGGGATCGTGGAGGAGGTGCTGGTGCTGGAAGGCGACACGGTCGAGCGCGGCGCGCCCGTCGCCGTGCTCGAGTCGCGTGCGGCGGCTCTCGCGCTCGCTCGCGCCCAGGCCGAGCTCGCGCGGGCCGAGGCGGAGCGCGAGCGCTTCGTCGCGATGGCGGAGGACGCGCGCACGGAACAGGCGCAGCTCCCGTTCCGCCGTGCCGCCGCGCAGGCGCGCTACGACGCGGCGCGAGACGCCTCCGATCGCGCCGACCGTCTCGCCGAGACGCAGGCGATGGGCGAGGCGGAGGTCGTTCGCCTCCACCAGGCGATGCTCGAAGCGATGGCGGACCTCGAGACGATCGAGCCGCGGGCGCGGGCGATCGCCGCCGCGATCCGCGCCGCCGACGCCGAGGCGGCAAGCGCCGTGCTCGTGCCGAAGGCGATGCTCGACCAGGCCGCCCTCGACCTTGATCGCAGCCGCGTGCAGGCACCGATCGACGGCGTCGTGATGGAGGTGCATGCCCTGCCCGGGCAGAATCTCTTCGCAGGCGACATGGCGCTCGGGCGCGCCATCGTCACGCTCTACGACCCGCGACGCCTGCGCGTGCGCGCCGATGTGCCGCTCGCGGACGCCGCGGGGCTTGCGGTGGGACAGCAGGCGCGCGTGACGGTCGAGGTCCTGCCCGACCGCGTCTTCGAGGGCGTCGTGTCGCGACTCGTGCACAAGGCGGACATCCAGAAGAACACGGTGGGCGTGAAGGTGACGCTGATCGATCCGTCGCCCGAGCTCAAGCCCGACATGCTGGCGCGCGTGCGGATCGAGGTGGCTCCGCCCCGGCATCCCGGCACCGCCCGGCCCGCAGCACCCGCCGTGCACGCGCCGACCGCGCGCGATGCGACCGCGCGCGATGCGAACACCGCGGCACCATCGGATCCCGCATCGCTCACCGCCACCGCCGCGCTGCTGGCGCGGGCCGACGCGCTCCTCGGCGACGGCGAGGAGCGGCGCGCGTTCGTCGTCACAGGCGTCGATCGAGGACGCGGGCGCATCGAGTCGCGCCGCGTCCGCGTCAGCCCCGAATCGCCGCGCGACGGCTGGCTCATCGCACTCGACGGACTCTCCGTCGGCGATGCGCTCGTCGTCGCACCATCGCCGTCCATCGCCGACGGCGCACTCGTCGCCATCGTCGAGACCCTCCGCGATCCGAAGGAGCCTCCCCATGCCGCTCGTTGAGGCTCGCGGACTCGTCCGAATCTATCGGCGCGGCGAGCACGAGATCCGGCCGCTCGACGGGCTGGACATCGACATCGCGCGCGGTGCATACCTCGCGCTCATGGGTCCGAGCGGCTCGGGCAAGAGCACGCTGCTGAACCTGCTCGCGGGCATCGACCGGCCGACGCACGGATCGCTCCTGATCGACGGCGTCGACATCGGCTCGCTCTCCCGCCGCGCGCTGGCGGAGTGGCGCTCGCGCCATGTGGGAATCGTCTTCCAGCTCTACAACCTGGTGCCCGTGCTGACGGCCTACGAGAATGTGGAGCTTCCGCTGCTGCTCCACGCCTGGTCGCGGCGCGAGCGGCACCGGCGCGTGACGACGGCGCTCGAGCAGGTGGGAATCGCCCATCGGCACGATCACTTCCCGCGCCAGCTCAGCGGCGGCGAGGAGCAGCGCGTCGCCATCGCGCGAGCGATCGTCACGGAACCGACGCTCCTGCTCGCCGACGAACCCACGGGCGACCTCGACCGCACCAGTGCCGGCGCGGTGCTCGATCTGCTCGGCACGCTGCACCGCGAACGGCAGCTCACGATCGTGATGGTCACGCACGACCCTCGCGCGGCGGAGCGGGCGGAGCAGACGCGTCACATGGAGAACGGCCGGCTTGCGGAGGTCCACGCATGAAGCTGCTGCGTGTGCTTCGATTCGCGCGGCTTCAGCTCCAGCGCCACGCGCTGCGAACGATGCTGGCGCTGGGCGGCATTGCGGTGGCGATGCTGCTCTGGACCGTCATCCGCTCGGCGGAACTCGGCGTGGCGCAGGCCACGGAGCTGACCGCGCTCGACACGAAGCTCATCGTCTACCGGCAGAATCGCTATTGCCCCTTTGCGAGCCAGCTCCCGCAGCACTATGCATCGGCGATCGAGCGCATTCCAGGCGTGCGCGGCGTCTCGCCGGTGAAGATCGTCGTGTCGAACTGCCGCGCCTCGCTTGATGTGCTCACCTTCCGAGGCGTGCAGCCGGAGTGGGTGGAGCGCAATCTCGCGCCCGGCATCTCGATGATCGACGGCTCGGTCGACGCATGGAAGGCGCGAGGCGATGCGGCGCTGCTGGGCGAGGAACTCGCGGCGCGCCGCCGCCTGCGCGCGGGCGACACCTTCCGTTCCGCCGGCGTCACCGCCACCGTCGCCGGCATCTTCTCGAGCGAGGACCCGCAGGATCGCAACGCCGCGTTCGTGCACCTGCCGTTCCTCCAGGAGCAGGCGAAGCGCGGCGGCAGCGGCGGCATCGTGACCCAGTTCACCGTGACGGTGGACGACCCCGATCGGCTCGAGGCGGTGGCGCGCGCCATCGACGCGACCTTCGAGCGCGATCAGTTCCCGACGAGCACCACGCCGGAGAAGCACTTCGTGGCGCGCGCCGCGCAGGATGTGGTGCAGCTCGCCGGCTTCGCATCATGGGTGGCGCTCGCGGCGCTCGTGGCCGTCTTCGCCCTCGTGGCGAATGCGCTGGCACTGGCCATGCAGGCGCGAGTCCGCGACACGGCCGTGCTGGAAGTGCTCGGGTACACGGGACCGCTGATCGCGTGGATGACGCTCTTCGAGGGGCTGGCGCTCGCGTTCGTCGGCGGCGCGATCGGTGCCGTGGCCGCATGGGCCGGGCTTGCATTCCTGCGGCCGGCGTTCTCCGCCGAGGGCGCCGTGATCGAGATCGTGCCGAGCCTCGCCGTCGTCGGCACCGGGCTTGCGGCGAGCGCCCTGGTGGGCGTGCTGGCGGCATTGGCTCCCGCGCTTCGCGCCGCGTCGCTCGGGGCCGCGCAGGCGCTGCGCGCGGGATGATGCCGTGCGAATGAGGGAATCGACCATCGCATGAAGCGACTTCCGTTCGAGTACTCCGTCCGCAACCTCGGGCGATCGCCGATGCGCCTGTCGCTCGCGTTCATCGGTGCGCTCACGGTGACGGGCCTGGCGACGGCGGCGACGGCGCTGCTCGTCGGCATGGATCGATCGCTCCAGGGCGCCGAGCACGGCTCCAATGCGCTGCTCTTCGGCGTGGGCAGCGAGGAGAGTCTGGAGCGCAGCGAGGTCCCCGCCTCCACCGCGTCGATGGTGGTGGCCAGCGTGCCCGGCATTCCGACGATCGCCGGCGTGGCACTCGCAAGTCCCGAGGCGGTCATGGCGGTGCCCGTCACCGTCGGAGAAGACACGGAGCGCCGACGCGCACTGCTGCGCGGCGTCGAACCGGTGGCGATGCTCGTCCATCCGGGCGTGCGCGTCGTGGAGGGGCGCTTCCCCCGGCGCGGCGGCGAGTGGCGCAGCGAGGCGATGATCGGCCTGCGCGCCGAGCAGCAGCTCGGCCTTGCGCCGGGATCGCTCGCCCTCGGCTCCCGACTCCGCGTGGAGGGCTCCGAGTTCGAGATCGTCGGCCGCTTCGAGGCGCCCGGCAGCGTGATGGAGCCGGAGATCTGGGCGCCGCTCACGGATGTGCTCGCCGCCACCAGGCGGTCGACCATCTCGTGCGTGGTCGTGACGCTCGACCCCGAGGGCGGCGCCTCGGTCGAGGACCTCGCCGTGTTCGCGATGCGCCGACTCGATCTGGAGCTCACGGTCCTCACCGAGGCTGAGTACTTCGCGTCGCTGCGCCGATTCTTCGCGCCGCTGCGCTGGATGATCGTCCTCTCCGCCGGGCTCGTGTCGCTCGGTGCACTGCTTGGCGGCCTGAACACGCTGCACGCGGCCTTCGCGTCGCGGAGCCGCGAGGTCGGCACGCTCCAGGCACTCGGCTTCCGGCGCGGTGCGGTGCTCATCTCATTCGCGCAGGAGTCGCTGCTGCTCTCGGCCGCGGCCGCCGCCGCCGCGGTGATCCTCTGTCGCGTGTTCCTCGACGGCGTGGGCATCGCCTTCTCGATGGGCGCCTTCGCGTTCCGCGTCGACTCGATCGCCGTCTCCGTCGGTCTTGCATCCGGGCTCGGCCTCGCCCTGCTCGGCGCCGCCGTCTCGGCGCAGGCCACACTTCGTCGTTCCATTCCCGAGGCGCTTCGGGCGCCGTAGACCTCTTCAAAGGAGAACTCCATGAATCGCACCGCCCTGCTGATGACCTCCCTCGTCCTGCTGGCCGCCGCCTGCGACCGCAGCACGCCCGCACCGGCCGCGCCGATCCAGCCCACGCCCGCCACCGAGCCGACCCGCGCCACGGTGGTCGCGCTCCCGACGGGTCTCGTGGTCCGCGCCGAGCTTCCGCAAGCATCCGGTCTTGGCGAGGTCATGCGCGAAGCGAAGGTCGGGGATCGAGTGGTCTTCGCGGCTCGCATCGCCGGACGCGCCGATCCCTTCGTCAACGGTCGCGCCATGATGGTGGTCTCCGACCCCAAGCTGCTGCCCTGCAACGAGCGCGAGGACGATCAGTGTGCGACGCCGGCCGATCTCTGCTGCGAAACGCGCGAGACGCTGCGGACGAACACCGCAACGGTGCAGGTGGTCGATGCGCAGGGCCGCGCGATCCCGCTCGGACTCGCCGGTGTCGAGGGACTCGCGGCGCTCGACCATGTCGTGATCGAGGGCGTGCTCACGGAGCGCGGCGACGAGGGCGGCTTCGTGGTCAATGCCACGCGCGTGGTGCGGCGCGCCACCTGATCGGGAACGATCGATCGCTCGATAGAATGGCCCCGCGCGCGAGTCTGCGCGCCACGGACCACTTCGCCATGCACAGCCATCGCACCATCGTCACCGTCGCCCTCGCGTCGGCACTCCACTTCACCGTGACCCTTGCGCTCGCGGCGGGCAGGGCGGATCCGCCCGCGGACCCGACCTCGCATCCGGCGCCTCCCGCGCTTCCCACGCCCCCCACGCCCCCCACGCTTCCCACGCTCGCGGACGCGGCGCCGCGCGACTATCCCGGCCTCCACAACGCCGTCGCCTACCACGCGAACTTCATCTCGGGCGGTGTGCCGGAGGGCGATGCCGCGTTCGACGCACTCAAGGCGATGGGCGTTCGCACCATCATCAGCGTCGACGGCGCCGTGCCCGATCTGGCCCGCGCCGAGGCGCGCGGCATGCGGTACATCCACCTGCCCATCACCTACAGCGGCTTCGACGAGAAGCGCAAGCTCGAGCTCTCCCGTGCCGTGCGCGACTCGATCGTCGACGGCCCCGTCTATCTCCATTGCCACCACGGCAAGCACCGAAGCGCCGGCGCGGCGGGCGCCGTGGCGGTGACGCTCGGCTGGCAGACCCCCGAGGTCATGCTCGAGCGCATGAAGGTCTCCGGCACCGCGCCGAGCTACAAGGGTCTCTATGCGTGCACGCGCGACGCGACCCCGCTTCCGAAGGAGGTGCTCGATGCCGTGGACCCGAACTTCCCCTCGGTGTCGCGCCCGGGCACCTTCGTGCAGGGCATGGTGGACATGGACGAGGTCTTCGATCACCTGAAGCAGATCGAGAAGGCCGGATGGAGGACGCCGAGGGATCATCCCGACCTCGTACCCGCGGCCGAGGCGGGCAGACTCGCGGAACTCTTCCGGCACTTGAAGGGCACGCCCTACTCGCAGCGCAAGCCCGAGGACTTTCGCGGCTGGATGGAGAAGGACCACGAGCGGGCACAGCTCATCGAGGATCAGCTCGCGTCCGCATCGCCCGACCTCGAGAAGATCTCGGCCGCGTTCAAGGCGCTCGGCGCATCGTGCAAGGAGTGCCACGCGGCGTATCGCGACTGACGCGCCGCGCGGAGGCACCGCGCCGTGAGGGCCCGCCCTCGCGCCGCTCGACCTCTGGCGCCACCTCGTATCCTCCTTCGCCGTGGCGAGCCTCCTCCTCGGCATCGATGTCGGCACGAGCTCGACGAAGTGCGCGCTCATCGACGATGAGGGACGCCAGCTCGCCGTCGCCGAAAACGGCTATTCCTTCGACTCCCCGCAGCCAGGCTGGGCCGAGCAGGACCCGCAATCGTGGTGGCTCGCCGCCGTGGGCGCGATCCGTCAGGTGCTCGAGCGCTCGCAGGCCGATCCGCGCGGGATCGCCGGCGTCGGCCTCACGGGACAGATGCACGGACTCGTGCTGCTCGACGACGCGGGGCAGGTGCTCCGCCCCTGCATCATGTGGAACGATCAGCGTTCCGCGCCGCAATGCGAGCGCCTCGAGCGCGAGCTCGGGCTGCCGCGGCTGCTTGCGCTGACGGGCAATCGCATGCTCCCGGGATTCACGGCGCCCAAGATCGCATGGGTGCGCGAACACGAACCCGAAGTCTGGTCGCGCGTGCGCCGCATCCTCCTTCCGAAGGACTACCTGCGGTACCGGCTGAGCGGCTCGTTCCTCACCGAGGCAAGCGATGCGAGCGGCACGCTTCTCTTCGACTGCGCGAGGCGGCGATACAGCGACGAGATGCTCGCGGCGCTCGGAGTCGTCCCGGAGCTCCTTCCGGCATGCCACGAAGGCACCGAGGCCACGACGAAGCTCGCGGCTGATGTCGCCGCGCTCACGGGCCTGCCCGAGGCGCTGCCGATCGTCGGCGGCGGCGGCGACCAGGCGGCGCAGGCGATCGGCACCGGGACGATCTCCGAGGGCGTGGTCAGCGCCACGCTCGGAACGAGCGGTGTCGTCTTCGCCGCGAGCCGCGCGTTCCGCGGAACGGCGGATGGTTCGCTGCATGCGTTCTGCCATGCCATGCCCGGGCGCTGGCATCTCATGGGCGTGATGCTCTCGGCGGCGGGCAGTCTGGCGTGGTTCGCCGAATCGCTCGCGCAGGATGCCAAGCGAGTTTCGATCGAGACGCACACCGACCTGTACGAGATCCTCTGCGCGGAAGCGTCCACGGCACCGCCGGGCTGCGACGGCCTCACCTTCCTTCCCTACCTCAGCGGCGAGCGCACGCCCCACGCCGACGCGAATGCTCGCGGCGCGTTTGCAGGTCTCGCCGCGCGCCATCGACGACCGCACCTCGTCCGCGCCGTGCTCGAGGGCGTCACCTTCGGCCTCGTCGACTGCCTCGATCTCGTGCGAGGCGCCGGCATCGAGGTGCGCGAGGTTCGCCTCACGGGAGGCGGCGCCCGCAGTCCGTTCTGGCGGCAGCTCTGCGCCGACGCCTTCGGCGTGCCCGTGGTCACGGTCAACGCCAGCGCGGGTGCCGCGTTCGGCGCGGCGATCCTGGCCGGCGCCGGCACGGGCGTCTTCACCTCCGTGGACGATGCCTGCGCCCGCTGCGTGCATGAGACGGGACGGCTCGAGCCTGCGGCCGATCGCGCGAAGCTCGCACCCGGGCTCGAACGATTCCGCTCGCTCTATCCGGCGCTGCGGCCGTGGTTCAGCGCCGAGGCGCAGAGCCCCGCGCGCGGCACCGCCGCGGCGAGCGGCGGATCCATCGCGTGAATCCGCGCCCGCCGCGACGGCAGCATGCACCAGGTGCCGGTCAGGTCGCGATCACTTGCACACTCCCCAGTTGCCGAGCAGAGTGCCGAGATCGGCGCCATCCACGGTGCCGTTGTCGTTGATGTCGGCGCAGGTGCCGCCGCCTCCCGGGCCCCAGGCGCCGAGCAGCGTTCCGAGATCGGCACCGTCCACCTTGCCGTCGCCGTTGAGGTCACCAAGGCATGCGCGCTTCGCAGGCTTGATCTTCTTGCTGCTCGGATCCTGCGACGAGTGGTGCTGGAAGATCAGCCACGGCTGACCTCCGTTCTCCCGCTTGAAGACGAAGGTGAATCGCGCGTTCACCGGTGCCCAATCCCAGGGTGCCGCGGGCAGGAAGCATCCCTTCGGGGAGAGGAGCACGAAGGTGTAGAGGCCGTTCGCCGAAGCCAGGTTGCCGTCGCCACTGATCGTGATGTGCACGGCGCCGAGGTTGAGCGGCATCATGAGCGGCCTCTTCGGCAGGAACTTGTAGCGGAAGTAGTTGCGGATGATCGCCGCATCATGCTTGCCGGCCGCGAGCGCCTTGTTCCGATAGAGGTCGTAGATTCCCAGCGTCGGAAGCAGCGTGGCGTCGGGCCTGTAGAACTGCGCCATGGCGTTCTCGTTGCCGCCGAGCAGCGTGGCGCCCCACTGGTGGATGCGCAGGATGATCCCCCAGTGCTGGATGATCTCGTTGACCTTCGAGAATCGCGCAAGCACCTCACCCACGATCCTGTTCGCCGCGTCCCGCAGGAGCCCCTCGGCATCCAGCAGCGCCACGACCTGCCCGGACCATGCGTTGACGAATTCCACCTTCACGAACTCCGGTTCGCCGGCCGCAGTGAGCTGGAGCGAAAAGGTGCTTCCCTCATCGATCACCTCGGAGAAGGTGATGCGGAACTCGTTCGAACCGCTCTGGACGATCTGGAAACTCGAATCGACGCCGTTGAAGTCGGGGACCATCGCGACCCCGCTCACCGGCACGCTCGTCAACACTCGGATCTCGTTGAACGGAAGCGCGTCGTTCTCGGTGGAGACATAGGTCCACCCGCAGAAGTGGGTCTGCGCGGCAGCGGGCGCGGTGACGGCGACGAGCGTGACGAGGACGACGGAGAGGCCGCGCAACGGATATGCGATTCGGTGCATCACGGCCACGATGGAGATGAACGGACGGCTGGAACGCATGGGAGACCTCCCGAGTCAAGGTGGGCAGCGGTCGACGGTTCGGCGGACCTCACTGCCGCGGGTTGAGGAAGACCCTCCGGCCTCGCTCGGCCGAAGGGTGTGAACGAACGCAGCTAGCGTGGCCCTCGCGCCGTCTGACGCTGGAATCGAGGAATCCGGGGGATTCCCGCGTTGCGCATTGACCCCGGGGTGGGCCAACCCGTACCTTGGCGGATCCCTCGCGGAGGGGCGGCGTTCGGCCAAGTGGCCGACCACGGGCTCGGGGAGCCGTGGTGGGCTCGGGACCGTTCCCGGATCTCAATCAGGACTCAGGAGAAAGGAACCACACATGCGCAAGGCAGGATTCATCGCTCTCGTTGCACTCGCTCTCGGCGCCGGGGCCGAGGCAGGTGTCACCGTCATCACGCAATGGGACTTCAACGGCACCAGCGCCGCGACCGTTCCCGGCGGCACCTCGAGCCCCACGCCCTCGACGGGCGCGGGCACGGCATCGCTCTTCGGCGGCACCACGGGCGCGTTCAACAGCGGCACCTCCGACGGCGGCTCGAGCGATCCGGTCATCACCACGCCCACGAACTACGCATGGGGAACCGCGAACTACGCACCGCAGGGCACGCAGGACAACGGCCGCGGCGTGCAGTTCAATGTCAGCACCCTCGGCGTCACCGACGGCATCAACATCTCCTTCGATGTCCGCGGCTCCGGCACCGCGAGCAAGTTCATCCGTCTGATGTACTCGCTCGACGGCACGAACTTCTCGTCGACCGGCCTCGGCAATGACGGCGTCTACGAGATCATGAACGGCACGGCCTTCAACAATGGCATCGCGTTCAACCTCAGCGGAATCGCCGGCGCGTCCAACAACGCGAACTTCGCGTTCCGCATCGTGGCGACCTTCGCACCGGGAACCAGCGCGTACGCCCCGGTTTCCTCGGCAAGCTACGGCACCGGCGGCACGCTTCGCTACGACATGGTGACGGTGTTCATCCCGGCCCCCGGCGCGTTTGCGCTGCTCGGCGCCGCTGCATTCGTGTCGCGTCGTCGCCGCGCCTGAGTCGCGGAAGCACGCCTCGGACGGGGCGGCCGCGCAGGACGCGGCCCGTTCGAGCCTCACGAGCCTGACTGGTCATCCTGCCGCCCGCGAGCCGTGCGTTCGCGGGCGGCTTTCGCGCGCCGATCGTCCGCCTCGAACATGCGCTTCAGTTCCTCGTCGTCCACCTCCTGCCGCTGGAGCAGGCGCCAGACGAGCAGGCCCACCGCCAGCATGCTGGTAGCGATGACGAGCGAGATCAACATGGAGTGCCCGCCTCAGGCGAGGCGCGAGCCCTTGCGCATCTGCACCATCTGCGTCTGAAGCGCCCGACCGGGGCACGCCGTCTTGGCGCCGGACCACTCCTGATGCGTCTTGACCCGGGCCTTCGGCACGCCGTAGGTCTTCATGAGCACGACGAGCTGGCGCTCCAGCGCCATGAGCTGCGCCTGCGACGGCGCCTGCTCGTCGAAATTTCCCAGGCAGCAGATGCCCAGGTTGCCTTCGTTCCAGTTCTTCACATGGGCGCCCTGGAAGTTGATCGCGCGGCCCTCCCAGACGCGGCCCTCGCGATCGATGACGAAGTGGTAGCCGATGTCGCCCCAGCCGTTGCCGCGATGACCGTTGCGGATCGTCTCGATGCGGCCGGCGCTCGAGCGGGCATCCGCCGCCATGAACGGCGACATGCCGTCGTGATGCACGGTGATGTACTTCACCGGCAGCATCGGATTCATGAGCGAACAGACCGGCGCGGCGCGGGCCCACTCGGAGCGAGCATGCACGCCATTGAACGGGGTGGGTGTCGGCGCCGGAGCCTGGCTCACAGTGGGCGGCGCGGGAGGCAGCGGACAGCTCGTGTCGAGGTCGGGCCAGATCGGGCCCGGCAGCGTCGTGCTCGAGTCGGTGGTGCAGCCCGCAAGCATGGCGAGGCCACCGAGCAGCACGAATCGTCGTCGCGCGATTCCGGAGTCGGCAAGTTCCTTGTGCGGCGATTCGTCTGTCATCGAAGGGATCCTCTTCCGCGTGACGCGTGCGCCGATGCGGACGCTCGCCCTGCCCGCCTCCCGGCAGTTGCGGCGCTGCCGATCCGCGTCTATCGACCCCCCCGGAGAAGGCCCTGCAAGATTACGCAATCGCGTCCAGTGAACGCGGCGTTCGGCTAGAATCCACACCTTGCTGACGGGACCCGGATGGGCCCGGTGGAGGCCCTCGGAAGGGCTTCCGATGGAGGCCCCTTGAAGACCGCGCCGCGTCGCTCGCCCATGGCCGAATCTGCTGCTTCCAAGCCGGAAACCGGAACTCCGGACTCTGCCGTCGGCACCTACGACGCGGGCTCCATCCAGGTGCTCGAGGGCCTCGAGGCCATTCGCAAGCGCCCCGGCATGTATGTCGGCGGCACCGGGATGGAGGGACTTCATCACCTCGTCTACGAGTGCGTCGACAACGCCATCGACGAGGTCATGGCCGGGTACGCCACCATGGTCACCGTCACGCTCGGCGTGGACGGAAGCTGCACGGTGATCGACGACGGCCGCGGCATGCCCGTCGACCCGATGAAGCACGAGAACCCGGCGATCGACGGCCGTCCGGCCGTGGAAGTGATCCTCACGGAAGTGCATGCCGGCGGCAAGTTCGGCGGGAGCGCGTACAAGGTCTCCGGCGGTCTCCACGGCGTGGGCGTCAAGTGCGTCAACGCGCTGTCGGAGTGGACCGAAGTGGAGGTCGTCAAGGAGGGAACGACCTGGCGGATCGCGTTCCAGCGCGGCGCCGTGAGCGAGCCGCTGCATGTGGTGGCGGAGCATGCGGCGCCCGGCGGACGCAACGGCACCAAGATCTCGTTCCGGCCCGATCCCGAGATCTTCCCGGACACCGCGCTGCGCTTCGAAGTGCTCCAGCATCGCCTGCGCGAGCTCGCATTCCTCAATCCCGGCGCGCGCATCCGCCTGGTGGACGAGCGCGTGGACGCGCAGGGGCAGCGGCGCGAGGAGCTCTTCCACGCCGAGGACGGCCTTGCGGGCTATGTGCGCTTCCTCAACGCCAGCAAGACCACCACCAGTCCCGTGATCGCGATCCGGCGGGACGACGAGGCCACGGGACTGCGCTGCGAGATTGCGCTGCAATACACGGACTCGATGGCGGAGACGCTGCTCCCCTTCGGCAACAACATCTTCAATCGCGACGGCGGTGCGCATGTCACCGGATATCGCCGAGCACTGACGGCCGCGATCAACAACTACGCCAAGCGCGCGAATCTCTTCAAGGAGAAGGACCTCATCCCCACGGGTGATGACCTTCGCGAAGGGCTCACCAGCGTCGTGAGCGTGAAGCTGCCGAATCCGACTTTCAACAACCAGACGAAGGAGAAGCTGCTCAACCCGGAGGTGGAGAGCTTCGTGGCCACCGTCGTCTCGGAGCGGCTCGGTGCCTGGCTCGAGGAGAACCCCTCGGAGGCGAAGGGCATCGTCAATCGCGCGAAACTCGCGGCCGAGGCGCGCGAGGCGGCACGCAAGGCGCGGGAGCTCATCAAGCGCAAGGGCGCGCTCGATTCGGGCGGCATGCCGCACAAGCTGGCGGACTGCTCGTCGAACGAGGTGGACAAGACGGAGCTCTTCATCGTGGAGGGTGATTCCGCAGGCGGCAGCGCCAAGGGCGGCCGCGACCACATCCACCAGGCGATCCTTCCGCTCCGCGGCAAGCTGCTGAATGTGGAGCGGGCGCGCCTCGACAAGGTGCTCGCCTTCGAGGAGATCCGCACGCTGATCCAGGCGCTGCAGTGCGGCATCGGCGAGGACTTCGATGTCTCGAAGCTCCGCTACGGCCGCGTCATCATCATGACCGACGCCGATGTGGACGGCAGCCACATCCGCACGCTGCTGCTCACCTTCTTCTTCCGGCAGATGCCCGAGCTCATCCGGCAGGGCCATGTCTTCATCGCGCAGCCGCCGCTGTACCAGGTGTCGCGCGGCAAGAGCGTGGAGTATGTGCTCAACGATCGCCGCATGAACGAGGTGCTGGAGGATCTGGCGCTCAAGGGCGCGGTGCTCGTCATCCGGGGCGATCGCGGCGAGGTGGTGGATCGCATCGAGGGGGATGAGGTGCGCCGAGTGGTGCGGCTGCTGCATCGGCTCGACGAGCTGGCGCAGGTGGCGCAGCTCCGCGGCATTCCGTTCACGCGACTGCTCGAGTCGCGCGAGAGCGATCCGCAGCACGAGCGGCATCTTCCCTCGCATCAGGTGGTCTGGCAGGATGGCGATGCCCTCTGCTTCAGCGAAGCGCAGGCGCGTCGCGTGCTGGAGGACAAGGGACTGGTGCTCGACGAGCTCGGCTCGGCCGCGGCATCGGCCGCCGGTCCGGGCGGCGGACGCAAGGAAGCCGATGGCGGCACGAGCGGTGCCGGAAGCACGAACGGCGCGGCGCCCGCCGCGTCACTCGGCCGCTCGGCACAGATCCGCACGCTGCATGAGAACCGCGAGCTCGAGCGGCTCTTCTCCGATCTCGCGAAGAGCGGCATCTCGATCGACGACTACGCGCTGGAGCAGGAGGAGGCCGTCACCGGGGAGAAGCTCCCCACTCGCTACGGCTGGCTCGTCGAGCAGGAGAAGGGCAAGCAGCCGGAACTCGTGGAGTCGGCGAATGTGCCGGCGATCCTCAAGTCGCTGCATGAGGTGGGCCGGCGCGGCATCGAGCTGAAGCGCTTCAAGGGTCTGGGCGAAATGGAGGCCGTGCAGCTCTGGGAGACCACCATGGATCCCGCGCGGCGCACGCTGCTGCGCGTCACCTGGAGCGCGGCGAGCCAGGCGGACTCGCTCTTTGCGATCCTCATGGGCGAGAATGTCGAGCAGCGCCGAAGCTACATCGAGCGGCACGCGCTCGATGTCAAGAACCTGGATGTCTGAGCACCGCTCGTCGGGGAACTGACCGCATCCAGGGACTGCGCGGGCGCGCCGCGTGCTGCGACGCGCCCGCGAGATGATTCAGCACGGCCCCCACTGCCCGAGCAGCTCGCCGAGATCGGCGCCGTCCACCTTGCAGTCGCCGTTGAGGTCCGCCGGGGATGCTCCGGCGCCCCAGTAGCCGAGCAGTTCGCCCAGGTCCGCGCCGTTGACGATGCCATCGCCGTTGAGGTCGGCCGTGCAGCAGATGTCACGGCATGTGATGCGAGCCTGGCTCGCGCACGCGCCATCCCATCGCACATCGCAGCAGAACGGGTCGATCGCGCAGACCTTGGCGCAGCACTCCGCGTCCTCGCAACCGGGGAGACCGTTGGGCGACGCGTTGCAGCAGCCCTGCGTGCCGGCGATGCCGCAGACATTGCACGGATCCGCGCACCACGCGCGCAGCCAGTACTGGTTGTGGAGCCCGAAGCACGGGAAGCCGTCGAAGATCGGTCCCGTGGCGATTCGCCCCGGCGCGATGAACACCCGGTAGGTCGCCGGCGCCGGCACGCATGCGAAGAGCGTTGCGGGCCGGTCGAGTTCCGCGTCGACGCTTCCGTGGAAGACGAGCGGCGGACACTGATCGTGGACGAGCGACATGACCAGCGGCAGCGAGGTGCACAACTCGAGGATCACATCGGCAGTGCCGTCGCCATTGGTGTCCTGGACGGTGATCTCGTACCAATCGGTGTCGCGAAGCCCACCCTTGGCCCAGGCATCGCCGCAGTACTCCGTGTTGCATGCAAGCGGTGTCGTGGGCTGGCCGGCCTGGGTGCAGCCGCCGTTGGTGCTGGCGCCGCACGGCTCGCCCTTCGAGGGCGTGCCCGGCTCGCAGATCTTGCAGGTATCCGAGACATCGCCGAGGCCGTCGCCATCGCAGTCTGACTGATTGGGGTTGCGAATACCCGGCGCGTTGTCGCAGTCGTCGGGGAAGCCGTCGCCGTCATAGTCATTGGCCGCCACTGGAGGATGCGGTACCGAGCACTCGATCTCGCAGACCGTGTCGAAGATCACCTGCGTGATGTCGATGTGATCCGCCGGACTTGTGCCCAGATTGGTAATCGTGACCACCTCGAATGACGGACACGGCGGGACCATGCAGAGGCTGATCGTTCGATGAATCCAGTTCGGCCCCAGTCCCGGTACGGGCAGATCCTGGAAGCCCGCGATGAAGCTCATGGGCCCCGCGGTGACGGCGATCGGTGGATTCGCGCCATGAAAGTGCATGGTGATCTGCACCCAGATCGTCTTGAACTCGTGCGGAGCGCCGCCGGGATTCGGCATCTTGAAGCTGAGCGACGCCCCGGCGCCGAGGCACCAGACTCCTTCGGCGCCGTCGTAGGTCGGGAAGTACTGCACGCCCGGAGACACGGTCATCGTGGCGATGCCCGCAGGATTCTGCGGCGGGCAGAATCCGTCGGGAGGCGCGTTGATGGGCAGCGGGGTCAGGAAGTCCCACGCCTGGTAGGTGCTGCCCGGATCACCTCGGAAGGGCGGAGGAAGAAGGTCGTGCGCCATGGCCGGCATCACGAGTCCACCAAGCGTGAATGCGATCGCCACCGCCCTCTTCGTCGACGAGATGCCGCACCTGTGTGACTTGCCCATATGTTTGCTCCCTTCGAGTGACCCGGTGCCGCGAGCGTACATCTGCAACGCGTCCATGGAGCCAAGAAAGTTGCAAGACATCCGGGCGGACCGAAGGCCCCGCCCCGCGATGCACGGCCCTCGGGACGGATTCGGCGGCATGCGGGCCAGTCCCCGTGCAGGCGCGAGTGCACTCAGATCGACGCGGGGTCCGGCACGCCGGCGTCGGCGAAGCCGCGAACTCGCAGTCGACACGCATCGCAATGGCCGCATGGCTCGACTCCGAAGCGCCTCGCGACAGCGCTCCGCGCGCCGGGCGCGGCGCTCCGCGAGCTCGGCGCAGCGCCGCCGATCGCGCCAGAGCCCTGGCGCGGCGGCTGCGGGTCGTAGCAACTGAAGGTGTCTGCGAAGTCCACGCCGAGCGCGATCCCCCGCTTCACGATCTCGCCCTTGCCCAGATCCATCAGAGGTGCGTGGATCCGCAGCCATGTCTCGCCGCGATCCGCCGCCTCTGCCCCCTCGCGCGTGGCGAGATTCGCGAGCGTGGTGAACGCGCGCACGAACTCGGGGCGGCAATCCGGATAGCCGGAGTAGTCGATCGCATTGATGCCGATGGCGAGATGGCGCGCTCCGGTCACCTCCGCCAATGCGAGCGCGAACGAAAGGAAGATCGTGTTTCGCGCCGGCACATAGGTGATCGGAATCGACGAATCCGCGTGGACCGCGGGCAGCGGCGCATCCTTGGGCACCGCGATGTCGCTCGTCAGGGCGGAGCCGCCGAATGCGCGGAGGTCGATCGTGACGACCCGGTGCTCGACGGCACCGAGCTGCCGCGCCACCGCCCTTGCGGCCTCCAGCTCCACGCGGTGTCGCTGGCCGTAGTCGAAGGAGACCGCGACGCACTCGAACCGCGCGCGGCGCATCTCCGCGAGAACGACGGCGGAGTCCATTCCGCCCGAGAGGAGCACCACGCACCGCTCTTCCATGCAGGAAAGGTAGCGGGAGTCCCGCCGCCCTCGCCATGGCCCGGGTCGGCAGCGCCGCGTCGATCACCGCATGACCCCAAGCGCCGCGTCATCCGGGCCACCGCCTACACTGCGTGCTCGTGCGAGCCATCTGCTCCATCGTCATCGCGCTCCTGCTGACCGCTCTTCCGGCAGTCGGCCTGGGCTCGCATTGCGGTGCGACTCCCGATGAGGCCTCGACATGCTGCGGTGGCAACTGCTGCTGCGAGCCGGGCACTTGCGCGTGCGTGTCGAGGTCCGAGCCGAGCGAGAGTGCGCCCATTCCCATGACGCCGGCGCCCTCGGATTCCGCGGGTGCTCGGCTGCTTGCGGTGCCGCTCGCGTCAGCCGTGCAACCGTCGTCGATCACCGACGACGACGCGGCACGCGTCCGCGCGCTGGCCGTGAACCCCGGTGTCGCCGGCGAGCTCGATCGCAGCGGACGCAGCACGCTCCTTCGCGTCGGCGTCCTCCGGAACTAGCGAGACGACCGCGCCGGCACTGCGCGCCGACCGTGCGCAGAGGCCGACGCCGGACCTGCGTTTCCCGCTCTCGCAGACCGCCATGGCGCGGTCGAACCTCATGGAGAATTCCGATGACCCGATCCCCCCAGGGAGCGAACGCTCTGCGTGCTTCGCGCGTGCGCTGCTTCGTGTCCCTTCTGCATCGCACGACTCGTCCCGCCCTGCTCGCGTGCGCCATCGCCGCACTCGCCGCATGCTCCTCCACGCCGTCGAGCACCTCCGGCGCCGACGGCGGCGCCACGCCGACCGCCACCGCCTCTCCCGCCGTCGTTGCCGCATCCGCGGCCGCCAGCACCTCGCTGTCGAACGAGCCGATCGAGGCATCCGCGGCATTCATCGTCGTTGCCGGTCTCGCATGCCCGAAGTGCGCGTCCAACATCGATGTGCAGCTCACGCGCATTCCCGGCGTGCAGGTCCGCAATGTCGACATGAAGAACGGTCTCGTGCGCGTGGCGTTCCAATCGACGCCGCATCCTTCGACCACGCAGCTCGCCCGCGCGGTCGAGGACGCGGGGCTCACCTGGCGCGGCTGGATCTCGGCGGCTGACGAGGGCGCGACGCCATGACCGGCTCGGTCCCCGAAATCGAGCGCGATGCCGCCATCGACCGCGCGCCCACCGCGCTCGTTGCCGCACTGTTCGCGGCGCTGCTCGGGGCACCCGCCGCGATGGCGCAGGAGGCGATCGAATCGCCGTCCGCCACGCTGCCCTCGCCCGGGGCGCTCGTCACGCGCTTCCAGTTTCGCGCGTACGACTTCAAGGCCGGAGACACGGCGCCCGCGCGCTCGGGCTGGCTGCTCGAGGAGCGCTTCATGGCCGCGTTCGGCATCGCCCCCGAGCTTGCCGCCGAGGCGCGGCTGCCGCTCTACGAGGGCACCGGCGGCGGCGACAACGCGATCGGCGAACCGATCGGTCTCGGCGACCTTGACCTCATGCTCAAGTGGCGCATCTGGCGCGAGGACCTTGGACCCGTCGACACGATGAGGCTCGCGCTGCTCGCGGGAGTCCAGCTCCCGACCGGCACCGCCGGCTATGGGAGTTCCTCGACCGATCCGTACGCGGGCGCCGCGTTCACCGGCATCTTCGATCGCCACGGACTTGGCGCCGCGGTGCGATACACCTTCACCACCGGCAGCGCCTTCGATCCGATCTTCGCCGGCGACACGACCGCCGACCTGCTTCAGATCGACGCGTCATACCTCTACAGGGTGCATCCGGCGGAGTACGGCGAAACGCGCGAGGCCGCGTGGTACGGCGTGCTCGAACTCAACACGGCCTACGAGACCGACGGCAACTGGGAGATGCTGCTCTCGCCTGGCCTGCTCATCGAGGCCCCGCGATGGGCGTTCGAGATCGGCGTGCAGGTGCCCGTCTATCAGCGCGTGAGCAATCGACCCGAACTGCGCGTTGCGATCGTGGCGGGACTTCGCCTGCTCTTCTGATCGACCATCACGAGCGATGCCCATCCGCACCGCACTCCATGCCTCTGCTGCGGGACCGAGGCGCCATGCCTCCCTCGAATCGCTCGCGAACGAGCCCCGCCTGCGACCAGAGTTCCGCATCACGCTCGATGTCGTACGCGCTTCCGCACTCTGGACAGGTTCCGGCGCCTTCGAGCCCCGTCACGCCGTATCCGCAATGCTGGCAGATCAGTCCGCCGGACGATGGCCAGCGAGACTGCGGAGCCCGCGGAGATGCATGCAAGGAGCAGGCACCACCGCGCGGTCCGCCAGAGGACCGGAGGACCGGATCGGACCCGCAGCAGGAGCGGCCTCGGTGCCACCGATCGACTCCTGCTCAGCCCGTCCACGCACCGAGCAGCGAACCCAGATCGTTGCCGTCCACATGACCATCGCCGTTGAAGTCGGCGGAGCAGCCGGCACATGAGCCCCACTGCCCGAGCAGCGTGCCGAGATCGTTGCCGTTCACGCGGCCGTCGCTGTTGAAGTCGCCCAGCAATCCGCCGATGGGCACGCTGATCGACACGCTCGGGCTGTTGGCCTTGCCGTCGCTCGGCGTGACGGTGCATCGCAGCAAGGCGCCGCGCGCGGCGCTGTTGCGAGGGATCGCATCGGAGTGCGCGGCGGTCGTCACATCACGCACCACCTGCGAACCGACCTTCCACACATAGCGGTATCGCACCACATCCCAGTCGAGATCCTCCTTCGCCGGTTGCGTCATGACGCGGCAGAAGATGACATCGCTCGGCTGCGGAACGGGCGGATCGAACGACGCGCCGATCGGCTGCGGCGCGCGATTGAAGCCGGGATCGATGGTGTTCACCATCTCGAAGGGCGCATCGATCATCAACTGACCGTTCAATTCGAAGACGAGGCGCCAGGTGCCGACCATCGGGCCGAGCCAGTCCACATCCCATGCGAACCAGTTGGAGAAGGCGCGGAAGAGCTCCGGGTTTCCCCAGTTCCAGATCGCGTCGTCGGCGATCGAACCGTCGGGCCGGATGAACTTGACGCGAATCTGGCAGTTCGGCGGGAAGTTCCAGACAAACCACCAGAAGACGACTTCTTCGTCCGTCACCGCGATCTGCGGATCCGTCGGCAGCGGCCACGGCTCGTACCACGGATTCGGCAGGTCGAAGAGGTTGGTGCGCGTGATTCCGAAATCGAAGAGGAAGAGCGACTCTGAATCGAGCGGCCCTTGATTCAGGAAGTCGCTCGGACCCGGACGGCATGGACCATGGAATGGCTCGTAGACCTCCCAGCCGCTCGGCCCGTTCTTCATCGTCTGGAAGTGAAGGTGTGGACCGAAGCTGTTGCCGCTGGAACCGACCATCGCGATCTGCTGGCCTGCGATCACCGGCTGCCCGAGCGAGACCGTGATCGAGTCCTTCTTGAGGTGCCAGTACTGGCTTTCGAATCCGTCACCGTGATCGATGAACACGACATTGCCGAGGAAGCCGCCCTGCGTGTGCGTGTCCGGCAGTCCATCGTTCACATAGACGACGGTTCCGTCGCGCGCCGCGAAGACGGGCACGCCGATGAACTGCTCCGCGAAGCTGCGAATGGTGGAGTCGGTGCCCTCATGCTGGTCGTAGGCGAAAGGCCGGCACTTCCAGTCGTGGAACCCCGGGCTCGGATCGAGATCGACGAAGCCGCCGTTCATGAAGTCGGAGGCGTTGTTGCCGGCCATCGGATAGAAGCGGTACATCGGCTCGCCCGCGAGACCACCGTCCCCGTCACCGCCTGCGATGCCTCCGTCGACTCCGCCATCGAACGCCGGGTCATGCGGATCGCCCCAGACGATCGGAGGCTTCGGCAGTCCAAGCTTCGCGCGGTTGGCCTCGACCGCCGCGCGCACCATGGCGCGAACGGCTGGCGGCACGCAATCCTCGCCGTGCCGGTGACCATCATGGGCCAGTGCCGGCGCGACGACGGCGAGTATCAGGGTCGGTGCCGCGAGTGAGCGCACCCGCATCGCGGACTTGCGTCGCGCCTGTGCCGCGCCCGCGTGCAGATCAGTGAAGGCAATGGCATTGCGTTCGTCGAGCGAGTCACATGGGCCAAGCGGGTCGTGTGGGATCATGGCGAGATCATCCCACGACCTCGCGTTCCACTCCAGCGGTCCCCCGCCGACTTCCGTTGGCTGCGTCCGAAAGCGCCTCGTGGCGGCACTCGCGGCGCTCACGCAGGACTCGTCACCGTCTCCAGCACCTGCTGCATGATGCGGCGCGTGGTCATGGTGTCACCCGCATGCATGTAGGTCTTGCTGATGACGCGATGCGAGCAGACGGGCAGCACGCTGCTCACCACATCCTCGGGAATGCAATGATCGCGTCCCGCCAGCAGCGCGTTCGCCTTCGCCGCCTGCGCGAGCGCCAGCGATCCGCGAGGTGAGATGCCCACCTGGAGCTCCTCGTGATCGCGCGTGGCCGAGGCGATCGCAATGATGTAGTCGCCGAGCGTCTGGTCGAGCTTCACGCGGTCGGCCTGCTCCTGGAGCACCAGCACTTCCTCGGCGCCCATGACGGGTTCCAGCGACCGCAGCACCGTGCGTCCCGGCTGGGTGCGAAGGATGCGCGCCTCGTCGTCGGGCGAGGGATACCCGAGCGAGATGCGCATCAGGAAGCGATCGAGCTGGTTCTCCGGCAGGAAGTAGGTGCCTTCGAACTCGTAGGGATTCTGCGTGGCGATCACCATGAACGGCTTGGGCAGCTCGTAGACGGCACCGTCGGCGCTCACGGTGGCGTCGCTCATCGCCTCGAGCAGAGCGCTCTGCGTGCGCGGCGTCGTGCGGTTCACTTCGTCCGCCAGCACGAAGTTCGCGAAGATCGGGCCGCGACGGAACTCGAATGCGCCGTTCTGTCTGTTGAAGACGCTGGTGCCGGTGATGTCCGACGGCAGCAGGTCCGGCGTGCACTGGATGCGATTGAAGGAACAGCGAACGCTGCGGGCCAGCGCATGGGCGAGCACGGTCTTACCGACGCCCGGCACATCCTCGATGAGCGCATGCCCCCGCGCCAGCAGGCAGATCAGCAGACGATCGATCGCCTGGGCGTTGCCCATGAAGACGCTCGTCACACTCTGTCGAAGGCGCGCGAGCGGCTCCATGGAAGGTCCGCGAGTATACGCTGACCCCTCGTCGGGCGACCGGCGCCGCCACGGCGCTACCGACTCGATCGATCGCGAGCCATGGTCCTTCATCCGATCTCGCAAGACCTCGCCTGCCGCACCTGCGGCTATCAGTTGCGCGGGCTCTCCGCGCTGGGTCGATGCCCCGAATGCGGCGCGGAGGCAATGGCGTCGATCGCGACGGCCGTGGACCCGGCGCTGCGCGCGTTCGTGCGCCTCGCGTCGCCCGCGCGCACCGCGTCGTCGCTGCTCCTTGTCGTCTCGCTCATGTCGCTGGCGGTGCTCGTCCAGCTCGTCGCACCCGTCGTGGCCGTGATTCAGGAAGTCACCGATCGACCCGGGCCGCAGGCAGCGCAGCTGATGCCGCTCGGCTGGTGGATCGCGGCGGCGCTGCTGACCCTGGCATCGATTGCGTCGCTCGCCATTGCGCCGCTCTCGGAGCCGCTGCTTCGCGCGGAGTGGGGACGACGACGCATCGCGCTCTCGGCGGGCCTGCTGCTCTGGGCCATTGCCATCGTGGCGCTTCCGTTCGCGTTCGGGTGGCGCCCGGGCGGCTCCTATCCGAGCTCGTTCGTGCTCATCATCACCACGGCGTGGCAGTTGCTCTCGGCGCTCGCACCGCTCTCGGGACTCCGCGAGATCGTCACGCGCCTCGGGCGCCGCTGCCAGCGATGGCGGCATGCGCGGCAGGGTCGACAGAGCGTCGATGCCCTGCTGGCGGCGGGCGCCGGCGTACTCGTCTTTTCGACCGCCGTGCCGATCATGGCGAGCTACCGCTTCGACTCGCTTGAGACGATGGCGCTCCTGCTGGCGGGGTCGAGCGCTGCGATTCTTGCGCTGGGACTGGCGTATCTCGTGGTGAACGCCTGGTGGATTGCGCGAGCGCTCGTGCGGCCGCCGGCTCTGCTGGGCGAGATGGTCGAGGGCGCGGAGCGCTGATCGGCGCAGTGGGTGCCGCGCGTCGGCCCCGGCTGCCGCTTCGCGGCGCCGCGCGCGGAGCGCGTCGGCCCCGGCTGCCGCTTCGCGGCGCCGCACGCGGAGCGCGTCGGCCCCGGCTGCCGCTTCGCGGCGCCGCGCGCGGAGCGCGTCGGCCCCGGCAGCCCCCTTCGCCTCAAACACTCGGTCGGGATGCGCAGCGCGAGGCGCGCTGCGTCATCCCGACCTCAACTCGGCGAGAGGGGGCTGCCGGAGCCGACGCGCCATCAGTGGTCCGTCCAGGCGCCGAGCAGTGTGCCGAGGTCGTGACCGTCGACGATGCCGTCACCGTTGAAGTCGCAGCGAGCATCGAAGTCCGGTGCGCCCCACGACGCGAGCAGCACGCCCAGGTCACTTCCGTTCACCGCGCAGTCGCCGTTCAGGTCCATCGGCGAATGCCATGTCGGCGTCAGCAGGCGCGGCCCACCATTCGCAAGGAGCTGTCCCGGATCGTTCATGCTCACGATGGTCCCGACGCTCGGCGAACCGGGAACGGTGAGCTCATTGAGCGAGTGGACGCTCCCATCGATCCAAAGCACGCGAATGGCTGGAAGCCCGGCGCCCGGACTCGAGAAGCTGCCTGAGATCACGCCTGCGGAATTGACTCGTCCAGCAGCCCCCGAGTCGTACCCGGCCGGGTAGGACAGCATGACGCCCTTGTTCTCCTTCCAGATTGTCGGCATCTGAAGGTATCCCGCTCCGGGAATGAGCGTCTTCGAGTCTCCGACGATCCATCCTTGCTCGTTGACACCGCGCCCCGTCGAGACGGCATGCCCGCCGATCGGCTCCAGGAGCGCCAGTTCGCCATCCCTCCATCGATACGCTCGCCCATTGCTGTTCTCGGCGCCGATCACGCCGGTCACGACGCCAGAGTCCGTGATCGCAACAGCACTCCCATTCATGAACGGTTCGGGATATTCGATCAAGGTCATCGTGCCATCCTTCCAGATGAAGGGATAGCTGTAGCCGCCCGTCAGGAAGATCGTGCCGACGACGACATTGCTGTTGTTGATCGCATTGGCGTAGCTTCGATCAAGACCGGGAGGTTGTGGGAGCACCTCGATCGATCCATCCGGCCACCAGATGCACGCCGCTTCGAGCTTGTGGGGTGGTCGATAGAACCAACCGACGACCGCGCCAGCGTCATTGAGTCCGTGCGCCTGCGCGCCGCGGGCGCTCGCGCCTGGCGGCATCGGCAGCACCTGCGGCAGGCCGCCCGGCGGGCAGTAGATCGGCAGCCACTTGAGTTCGAGGCCGCTCTCCTCCGGCCAGCACGCGACTCGGTATCCGCACCATGCGCCGAGATCGTTCAATCCAGTCGCGGTATAGTTGGAGCTCCCCTCCCAGACGCATTGCCATGAGGACCATTGAAACACGCTGTATTGGCACTGCGCGCAGGCAGGCGCGGCCAGCGCGAGCACTGCGCCAAGGGCCGCGGAGGTTGAACAGAGAACCGAGTTGAACTGCATCGCGTCACCTTCGATTCGAATCGGTGCGGACGCGGACCGGCGACTGCCGCCGGCCCGCGTCCACCGCGTTGATCAGCCGCCGAACAGCCCTTCAAGCAGGGCACTCATCGTCTGGAAGTCAAGGCCGGAGAGCCATGCAACGAACTCTTCCACGCTCTCGAAGCCGAACTCTTCCGCTGCGGCCTGAGGGGTGATTCCACCTCCGCCGGACATCATCGAGCTCTCGCCGGACGGGCACTCGCCCCACTGTCCGAGCAGCACGCCGAGATCATTGCCGTTCACGATCCCGTCGCAGTTGAAGTCCGCGATGCTGTAGCCGCCGCCCGTCCCCCACAGCCCAAGCAGCGTGCCCATGTCGTCGCCATCGACCACGCCGTCGTCGTTGAAGTCCGGCGGGCAGGTCCCGAATCCCTGCGTCTCGTACGCGCCCATGTCCACGAGTCCCTGCTGGCGCGCATCCTCCAGCAGATCCCAGGGCAGCTCGGTCGTCCCAGGATTCTCGTCGACATCCGTCACATCGTCGGGGATCAGCGCCTCGCTCCCGGCGTCCACTGCGGGCGAAGAACAGCGCGGCAGGCAGTACTCGCAGTCCGGGATGCCGAGGAACTCCGGATCGCTATTGATGTTGCCATCGCCGAACTGCCCGAGGTCCAGATCCTGAACGCACGAGTACGCGATCGTGAGCCCGCCGTCGTTGGCGAGCAACTGTTCGCTGCAGACCGGGTACGGCGGATCCTCCTCCGGGCTCGACGGCAACTCGCGATTGAAGTAGACGATCGAGTTGCCCGCATCCACGATGCGGCACGCCACCGCGCATCCGTCGCCATTGCTGATGTTCTCGGCGAAGGTGCAGTGCCGAAGCACCGCGATGCCGCGCTGGGTCGAGGTCTCGCTGGTCGTATCGATGTAGCCGCCAATGGCGCCGCCGCCCTCGCCGTTGCTTCCGCACGCGTTGGCCACGAAAAGGCAGCCCGTCGCCTCCAGCACCGCGTGCTCGCACGTGTCGTTCTCCGGGTCGGCGCAGTCGGAGCACTCGAGCGGCTCGCATTCATCGCGGATGCACACGGCGCCGCCGGAGGCCTGCGGATGGTCTCCGGTGCCCGTGCCCGCGGTGTTGCCCCGGAACTCGCAGAGGGTGAGACGGAACGCGTCGCCCGGCCGGTAGCCGGCCAGGATCGCGCCCCCGCTGCCGCTCTTCTCAGCCGTGTTGCCGACGAAGATGCTCTGCACAGCCGTCAGCGGCCCTTTGGCGTGGACCGCGCCGCCTCTGAGCTCGCCCGTTCCGAGGCCCTCGAACTGGAGCGAGTTCCCCTCGAAGCGCGAGCCTCGGACTACGAGTTCGAGCGGAGTTTCAACGGAGATCGCACCGCCCGAGTCGAACGCGGTGTTGTCGAGGAACGAGCACGCGAGAATCCTCACGGTGATCTCCGTGTCGGCGATCTCGACGAGGATCCCGCCGCCGCTCTTCGGAACGACCACGGCTCTCCCGTTGCGGATCGTGAGGCCGTCGATGACGACATCGCCGACGAACGGATCGACGGACAGCAAGTCGTCGCCGACATACATCACGCGACGCGTGTCCTCGCCGTCGAGAATGGTCTCGAAGTCCTCGATGTCGCGGTCGTCCGCGCTTCCGCCGCCGTCGGTGAAGCCGCGGTAGCCGCCGCTGATGGTGCAGCCTCGGTGAACCTGGAAGGTCTGCGACGAGGTGTAGGTCCCCTGCGCGATGCGGATTTCGGTGACTGAGGACTGATCTTCGTTCAGATCAGCAAGGGCGTCATCAAGGAACTCGTACGCGTTCTCCCAGCTCAGTCCTGTCTTGCTCCCCGCGCCGCCCTCCCGCACATACCGAACATCAGCGAATGCTGACGAGGCGAGCGCTACCGAGAGAGAGAGAGAGAGAGAGAGCAAACGGCGTGCCAATCGATCCAAGCTCTTGTACGACCTACACATCGCGAACCTCCAGGAAGTTGCGGCAGGCGCCGTGGCCTGCCTGATGATCGCGGCGCCCCGTGCGACACCGCCGGAATGGGATCCCAATTGAAGTGATCGCCCGCGCGGATCCCGGACGCGGACGCTCAATCAGCCTATATCGATGATGGCGGCAGTCAATCGTCGAGCGCGAACTTCGCTGGCGTTGCGCCTACCGGCATTGCTCGTGATCGTTTACCCAGCACTTCGATCGGCGGCTCGTGCCGCAGGCCAGACGGCGCCTCCCTTTAGTCGACGCGAAGTGCAACGAGAGAGCGCCAGATGCGGCGCGGGGGACGGCGCGGCGCGGATGCTCAAGTCGCTCACTTCGCCGTTCGCGCAGCATGGTGCGTCGGCTCCGGCGGCCCTCCCTCGCCGAGTTGAGGACGGCATGGCGGCGAGTCGGCGAGCCGCATGCCGTCCGAGTGTCCGAGGCGAGGAGGGCTGCCGGAGCCGACGCGCGGCACTGAGCGGTCGCGAGCGCCGGGGGCGGACTCGTCGAGGTCTGCCAGGATGGCAGCATCGGGCGGGTACTGCACTGCGACCAAGTCCTTCGATCGCCGTCGAACGCGTTCCAGGCGTGCCAATCGGGCTTCAGCCGCCGACACGGCCCATCGCTCGCTGGCAAGCCGTTTGCTCTCGGGTGAGTCCCCCGGACCTCGATCTTCACCCCCGCGACCCCTCGGAGAGTCACGCTCATGGCCGTCAAGGATCTCGCATTCGATGTCGACGCCCGCAAGTCCCTGCTCGCAGGCGTCGAGAAGCTGTCCGCTGCCGTCAAGAGCACCCTGGGCCCGCGCGGCCGCAATGCGGTGCTCGACAAGAGCTGGGGCGGACCCACCGTGACCAAGGACGGCGTCTCCGTTGCAGAGGAGATCGAGCTTCGCAACAAGGTGGAGAACATGGGCGCGAAGCTCGTGAAGGAGGCCGCCAGCAAGACCTCCGATGACGCGGGCGACGGCACCACCACCGCCACCGTGCTCGCCGAAGCGCTCTTCAAGGCGGGCATCAAGCAGGTTGCCGCCGGCGTCGATGCGATGACGCTCGTGCGCGGCATGCGCAAAGCGGTTGAAGCGGTGGTCGAGAGCATCAAGTCGTCGTCGAAGCCGGTTGCCAATGTGAATGGCGGCATCGAGAGCGTGGCGACGATCTCGGCGAACAACGACTCCGAGGTCGGCAAGATCATGGCCAAGGCCTTCGACGCGGTCGGCAAGGACGGCGTCATCACGGTCGAGGAGGGCAAGGGCCTGGAGACCTATGTGGATGTCGTGGAAGGCATGCAGTTCGACCGCGGATACCTCTCGCCGAACTTCGTGACCGATCCCGAGAAGATGATCGTGGAGCTCGAGAAGGCGCTCGTGCTGATCTACGAGGACAAGATCGACTCCATCACGAAGCTCGTTCCCTTCCTCGAGAAGGTGATGGACACGAAGAAGCCGCTGCTCATCATCGCCGAGGATGTGACCGGCGAGGCGCTCAGCACGCTCGTCATCAACAAGCTTCGCGGCGTGCTCAATGTCTGCGCCGTGAAGGCGCCCGGCTACGGCGACCGCCGCAAGGCGATGCTCGAGGACATCGCGGTCCTGACCGGGGCCACCCCGATCATGAAGGACCTCGGCATCGAGCTCGACAAGATCGAGATCAAGCAGCTCGGCCAGGCGAAGAAGCTCTCCGTCGATGCCGACAACACGACCATCGTGGAAGGCGCCGGTGCCACGAGCGCCATCAAGGGCCGCTGCGAGCAGATCCGTCGCGAGATGGAGCACACCGACAGCGACTATGACCGCGAGAAGCTCCAGGAGCGCCTCGCGAAGCTTGCCGGCGGCGTGGCGCAGATCAAGGTCGGCGCCAATTCCGAGGCGGAGCTCAAGGAGAAGAAGGCGCGCGTGGAGGACGCACTGCACGCGACCCGCGCCGCCGTCGCCGAGGGCGTGGTCGCCGGCGGCGGCGTCAGCTTCGTCCGCGCGCTCAAGACGCTCGAGAAGGCGAAGGACCGCTGCGTCGGCGACGAGGAATTCGGCGTCGATGTCGTGGCCGAGGCACTCGAGATCCCACTGCGAACCATCGCCGAGAACGCGGGCGAGAAGGGTTCCGTCGTCGTCGCCAAGGTCAAGGAGGGCAGCGGCCACTTCGGCTTCAACGCCCTGACACGCGAGTACGAGGATCTCATGAAGGCCGGCGTCATCACCCCCGCGAAAGTGGATCGATGCGCCCTGCAGAACGCCATGAGCGTGGCGGGCCTGCTCCTCACCACCGACTGCATCATCACCGAAGCGCCCAAGGAGAAGGACGAGGGCGGCCATGACCACGATCACGGTGGTGGCATGGGCGGAATGGGAGGCATGGGCGGTATGGGAGGCATGGGTGGAATGGGCGGCATGGGAGGCATGGGCTTCTGATCGCGCTTCCCGATCGCTTCAAAGCAGCTCCGCCGCACACTCGGTTCCCCACACGCTCGCGTCGCCTCTCTCACCACACGCACGAAGTAATCAACGAACCTCACGCACCTGAATTCGTCGAACCCGGAGATCACAATGTCCACCGTCCGTCCCCTCGAAGATCGCCTGCTCATCAAGCCCATCGAGCCCGAGAAGAAGACTGCCTCCGGCATCTACCTGCCGGAGTCCGCCAAGGAGAAGCCGATGCAGGGCAAGGTGCTCGCGGTCGGTCCCGGCAAGCTGCTGGAGAACGGCGAGCGACAGAAGATGCTCGTCAAGAAGGGCGACACGGTGCTCTTCGGCAAGTACGCCGGCACCGAGATCGAGATCAAGAGCGCATCGCACATGATCATTCGCGAGAGCGAACTGCTCGGCGTGATCGAAGGTTGAGGCCTGGTTGATCGCTCCGTAGCGGCTTCGCCGCACACTCGCTACCTGGAAGTACACCAATGACGAACAAGCAACTCAAGTTCCGAACCTCCGCCCAGCAGAAGCTCAAGCGCGGCGTCGACCAGATCGCGCAGGCCGTGGCCGTGACCATGGGCCCGACCGGCCGCAATGTCGTGGTGCAGAAGAGCTATGGCGGACCGAGCGTCACGAAGGACGGCGTGAGCGTGGCGAAGGAAGTGGAGCTCCCCTGCCCCTTCGAGAACATGGGCGCGAAGATGGTGCATCAGGTCGCCAAGAAGACCGCGGATGTCGCGGGCGACGGCACCACCGCCGCCACCGTGCTCGCGGCCGCGATCTACAACGGCGGGCTCAAGTTCCTCGCCAGCGGCGCCAATCCCGTTGCGCTGCAGCGCGGCATCAACACGGCGGCCTCGGCGGCGGCGGACGCGATCCTCGAGTCGGCGCAGCGCTGCAAGGGCCGCGCGGACCTGGAGAAGATCGCCACCGTCAGCGCCAATCATGATTCGCAGCTCGGCTCGCTCATTGCCGAGGCGATCGACAAGGTCGGGCACAGCGGCGTGGTGGAGGTGGAGGAGGGCAAGACCGCCGAGACGACGCTCGATTATGTGGAGGGCATGGCCTTCGACAAGGGCTACCTCTCGCCCTACTTCATGACCGATCCGAAGAAGGCCGAGTGCGTGCTCGAGAACGCGATGATCCTGGTGCACGAGAAGAAGATCTCGAACCTCGCGGATCTGCTTCCGCTGCTCAACAAGGTGGCCGTCGGCCAGAAGCCGCTGCTCATCATCGCGGAGGAAGTGGAGAACGAGGCGCTGGCGGCGCTGGTCGTGAACCGGCTGCGAGGCGTGCTGAAGGTCTGCGCGGTGAAGGCACCGGGCTTCGGTGATCGCCGCAAGGCCATGCTCGGCGATATCGCCGTGCTCACGGGCGCCACCTTCTTCGCCGAGGACATCGGGCGCAACCTGAGCGATGTGGAGCTCTCCGAGCTCGGCACCGCGAAGAAGATCATCGTCACCAAGGACGATTGCACCGTCATCCAGGGTGCGGGCAAGAAGAAGGAGATCGAGGCCCGCGCCTCCCAGATCCAGACGCTGCACGACAAGTCGACCAGCGACTACGACCGCGAGAAGCTCATGGAGCGGCTCGCGAAGCTCACCGGCGGCGTGGCGGTGATCAGCGTGGGCGCGGCCACCGAGACCGCGCTCAAGGAGAAGAAGGATCGCGTGGACGACGCCATCCATGCCACCCGCGCGGCGGCGAAGGAGGGCTATGTGCCCGGCGGCGGCGTCGCATTCATCCGCGCCATCGAAGCGGTGGAGACGGCCCGCAAGTCCGCCAAGGGCGACGAGAAGTTCGGCTTCGACATCGTGGCCGAAGCGATGACGCGCCCCTGCTGGCAGATCGCCAGCAACTCGGGCACGGACGGCGACCTGGTCGTCGAGCGCGTGCGCGAGGGCAAGGGCGGCTTCGGCTTCAATGCGTCGACGGGCGAGTACGAGGATCTCGTGAAGGCCGGCATCATCGATCCGGCGCTCGTCGAGAAGACGGCGCTGCTCAATGCCGCAAGCGTGGCGGGCCTGATGCTCACCACCGATGTGCTCGTCACCGAACTGAAGGATGACGCGGAACCCGTGACCGGCAGCGTGCACTGAGTTGAGCGCTCCGGAGCGGCTTCGCCGCACACTCGCTGGCTGAGTTGAGCGCTCCGGAGCGGCTTCGCCGCACACTCGCTTCACGGAGCCGTGCCAGTTGACCGTTCCCGCGCGTTTGCACCGCACACTCGCTTCACGGAGATGGCGCTGCACGAAGGATCATGCCGACCACCCGCTGCTATTACGAGATCCTCGGCGTCGAGCGCACCGTCAGTGACGAGGAGCTGAAGCGCGCCTATCGGCGCCTGGCCATGAAGCATCACCCGGACCGCAATCCGGGCGATGCGAAGGCCGAGGAGGAGTTCAAGGCCTGCGCCGAGGCGTACGAAGTGCTCTCCGACACGGAGAAGCGCGCTCGCTACGACCAGCATGGCCACGCCGGGCTTCGCCAGACGCCCGGGCACGACTTCCGGTCCATGCACGCAAACGACATCTTCTCGATGTTCGAGGAGATCCTCGGCGGTGTGTCGGGCTTCGGTGGCGGCGGGCGCGGCGGACGCGCAAGGCGCGGACCTGCGCGCGGCTATGACCTGGAGACGGCGGTCGAAGTCGATCTCGCGGAAGTGCTCGCCGGCTGCGAGCGCGAGGTGGAATACAAGCGCGCCGAGGTGTGCGCCACCTGCGGCGGCAACGGCGCCAAGCCCGGAACGGAGCCGGTCACCTGCCCGACCTGCGGCGGCCAGGGCCAGGTGCAGCAGGTCGGCTTCGGCGGCATGTTCCGCATGGTGAACACCTGTCCGAACTGCCGCGGGCGAGGTCGCGTGGTGACCGAGCAGTGCCCCGGCTGCCGAGGCAGCGGGCGCACGGCCGTGAAGCGCAAGGTCACCGTCAAGATTCCCCCGGGAGTCGCCGACGGCACGATCTTCCGGCTCCAGGGCGAGGGCGAACCGCCACCGCCGGAAGCGAGCGCGAACGGCGCGGGCACGCGCGGCGATCTGCATGTGGTGGTGCGCGTGCGCGATCACGCGGATTTCGAGCGCGACGGCGACGATCTCGTGACGATGCTGCCTGTCGGCTATGCGCAGGCGTCGCTCGGCGCTACCGTGACCGTGGACGGACTCGATGGTCCTGTGGAAGTGGAGGTCTCGAAGGGCACGCAGCACGGAGAGTTGGTCCGCGTCTCGGGGCGTGGCCTGCCGAACTTCCGCAGCGGGCGTCGCGGAGCACTCGTCTGCATGGTGCACATCGCGGTGCCGAAGCGCCTCAGCGAGAAGCAGCGGGCGCTGCTGGAGGAACTCGCCGAGATCGAGGCGACGAGCGTGAAGAAGAAGCCGGAGCCCGGGTTCTGGCAGAAGATCAAGGACACCTTCGGGGGGAGTTGAGCGAGTCGACCATGAGCGCAGCACGATCAAGACCGGAGTCACACGAGCACGCACACGCGAGCGCCGACGACGCGCCGACGAAGCGCGGAGGCTGCGGCCCAGGCTGCGGCTGCTCCCACGGCGACGATGCCGGGCGCGGCGCCGGCGGCAATGACACCGCAGGGAACCCGGAGGCGAGTGAGAGCATCGAAGCGCGCGTCGAGCGCCTGGAGCGCGATCTCGCCGATGCGCAGGAGCAGCGATTGCGCCTCATCGCGGAGTACCAGACCTCGCAGCGCCGCGCATTGGAGAGCGAGGCTCGGGCGCGGGGCGCGGGCGTTGCGGATGCCGCGAGGCAGGTCATCCCGGTCATCGATCACCTCGATCTCGCACTCGGGCAGAAGAGCGGCATGAGCGCGGAAAAGGCCATCGAGGGACTCTCGATGCTTCGCTCCGAACTCATGAAGGCGTTCGAGAAGTCGGGCATCGAGACGATCTCGCCGAGGCCCGGTGACGAGTTCGATCCGCACCAGCACGAGGCGGTCATGCGCCAGCCCGCCCAAGGCGTGGCGACCGACTGCATCAGCGTCGTGTTCCAACCGGGGTATCGTCTGGGCGAGACAGTCCTTCGCGCGGCGAAGGTCGCCGTGGCGCCCTGACTGCCGTGAAGCCGTCGATCACACCCCCCAGTCGCGTCGTCACGACGCGAATGAAAGCCCACACCATGCCCACCTACGAGTACCGCTGCAAGCGCTGCAAGCACCATTTCGAGAAGCTCCAGCCGATCACCGCCAACGCGCTGCGGACCTGTCCATCGTGCGGCAAGAAGACGCTCGAGCGCGTGATCGGCATGGGTGGCGGCATCCTGGTGCCGGGATCGAGCGGCGCCGCTTCGGCTGAGGGACACGCCGCCGGCCAGGCGTCCGTCGCATCGAGCGCCAAGACGGGCGCGGACGCCTCCAAGGGTGCAGCCGCATCCGCCGGCGCAAAGGGCGGCGCGGCTGGTGGTGCCGCCGGCGGTTCAACCGCCGGCGCAGGCTCGGCCGGAAGCACGACGAACAGTTCGAGCGGCTCGAGCGCATCGAGCGGGTCGAGCGGGTCGAGCGGGTCGAGCGGCACGGATCCAGATCGCGCGGAGTGGAAGTCCAAGGCGACTCATCATTCGCGCGAAGGTCGCGGCATCGGCAATCTCGGTTCGATCCTGAAGGGTGCGCCCACGCGCGGGCCGGGGAGCGGACCTCCAGGCAAGGGTGGACGCGGCACTTCGCCCGGGCGCAACGCACCGCGGCGACGCTCCCCCTGATCTCCCCGCTTGCCCTGATCGCTGTGATCACCCCGATCGCCCCGCTTGCCCTGATCGCGCTGATCGCCCTGATCGCCCTGATCGCATGGCGATCGCGCCCGCAGCATTGATGTTCCTTCAGCGCGATCGCGTTCATCCGCCGCCAACGGCGTTCGATGCTCGCTCCGGTTCGCAACGGAGATCGGACCACTCGACCAGCTCGCCCGTGTATCGCACGCCGTTCTCCGCCCAGATGACATGGAAGCGCGAACGACGCGGCGCCGAGTCGCTCGCACGCTCGGGCAGCGTGGACCATGCCGGGCACTCGCTCTCGCGGCCGACCACGCCCGTCACGATCACCGGCGCATCGTGGATCTCACGCACGACCCAGCGAATCCCGCCGCTCTCGTCACTTACGCCGGCCGGGATTCGAACGGTCGCGTGCGAAATGCGACCGCGCAGAGTGATGGGCAGCCGCGCTGACCGGCTCGAAGGCTGCGCCACTTGATCGTCGCCCTTCGTTGCCGCGTCGAGCGCTTCCATGTCCGCGATGATCGCTTGCTCGACCGCAGCGCGGTCGGCAAACGCCACGCTCGAACTGCTGCCCCGCTGCAACTGAGGAACTCCGTTGCTGCTCTTCCAAGGCTCAACCCAGAATGTTGCCGCGAGATCCTCCGTCGGCGGAACGGCCTCGAGCAATCCGGTCTCACCAGGCGCGCGGGATGCGCCGGGAGCGCCGGGTGCGCCGCGCAGGGAGCCCCCGACGCGCGTTGCCACCAGTTGGCCATCCACGATTGCTGCCGCCCCGTCCATTCCTTCGAGCCAACCGAATCCTCCCTCCGCGGCCAGGGTGATCGCATGACGACCGAGATGACGAACCGGCACCAACGACTGCCGCGCATGATGCTGCGAGCGATCCGCCGTCTCCACCGACTGCGCCGCCCCGAAACAGCTTGCCTCGATCCGGCATACGCCGGCGGAACTCCACTCCAGCGACTCGCGTCGCGCCGCATCCAGTATCCACCGACGCTCCTGCGCGTCGAGGACACGGCCGTGACCGGCGGCCTCCGCGAATGCCCGAACGCTCGCCGCGCGTTCCGGCTGCACGGACCCATCCGCGGACTTCATCAGCGCCAGGTACGGCTTGCCAGCGCCCGTCGCGGCGAGCCTCGCCAACGAGACGCTCTGGAGCCCCCCCGCCCACTGCAGTCGCACTTCTGAATCCGGCGGCGCGTACGCAGCGACACGATTCGCGATTGCGAGCGATCTGACGGCGCTTTCACGCGCGAACTCAAGCGCCTCATCCAGATCGGGGTAGACCCGATTCAGCAATTGCGGCGACTCGAGCGCCATGTTCATGAAGTCCCAGACCGCCCTGCCGCGCGGGCCCTCCCACCGCCCGAGTCGTTCGCGACACTCTCCCAGCAGCTCGATCATCTCGAGCTGCTCAGGCTCGCCGAGATTGCGCCCAAGATCAAGCCAGAGCTCCAGCTTCCACGGATCGGAACGGTCCGCCACGGCGTTCGCCTCGAGCGCTCGCCACTGGCGCTTCCACACCGCATCGAAGCGAGGGAACTTCGCCGCGGGCGCATCCCATCGTGCCGCCTGCAGCGCGAGGCCGATGGTCGGGTCGTCGGCGCCGAGTGGATTGGCGTCGAATGCGGCCAGTCGCGTCAGGACCGCATCGAGCGTCGCCGCGGCAGCCGCGTCATCGCCTCGCTTGAGCTCCGCTTGCAGACGCTCGTGCATTCCCGCAAGCGAAAGCGACTGCAGGAGCGACGGCTTGGCGCGGCGGCGTGCAGTGTCGGCCTCCCGCTCGAGCCTCGCAAGCAGGATCTCCCGCTCGATGATCGCCACCCCCGATTCGATGATGCCGCGCTGTTCGAGCGCGTCGATGGCGCCTGCTGTCAGCAGGATGATCCCCTCGCCGCTCGCATGCAGGCGATCGCTCTGGAGCAGGCCATGCACTTGCTCCGCGTCGACGCGGAAGCCACCGAGCTCGATCGACTCGCCGCGATCGATGGCCTCGACGAAGTGCGAGAGGCGCACGATCGCACGATTCGGTCGCTCCAGGACCCAGGCGCTCAGGCGCGCGTTCAGTTCGGCGAGCGTCTCGTCATCGAGGGAGCGTTCCGGCGAGTTCACGAGGGATCCAGGGCGCCCGATGCGCGGAAGGTCTCCGATGACGATCGCACACGGAACCCGATCCAACTCCGCGAGCGCCTGCTCGAGCGCCTCGAGACGCATGGCGCGACGCTGATCCGCCGGCACCTCCAGGGGGATCGGCTGGCGCACCGGCCAGAAGAGCGCATCGACGCCGATCACGACGGTCGGCCGAAGTGCGATGGCGGCGTTCACCTGCCCGCGCAGGACCTCCAACGGCTCGAGGAAGGTGCCCGGGTCCGACAGATCGATCGGGGTGTGGTGTGCCGACTGAACGAGCGCCGCATAGGCAATGGCCAGGTTCACTGGCAGTTCGCGGGATTCGGAAGCGGTTGCACTCCCGGACTGCGCCGAGTGCGTTGCGCCTGCCGCCTGCGAAGCGGGCACGCACGCGCCGACGCCGCAACTCACACTGGCCCCGACGATCGCAGGACGCCCAAGCACAGGATGCGTGCACCCGCCGAGGACGAGGAGCACGAACGCGAACATCAGCCCACGGATTCCTGCGCAGATCATCGGTGGCGGCATCCTAAGTGGCCGCCAGCGGCCACTTCAGCATGTCGGTCCAATTCTCGCCTCCGGCGGGCGCTATCCCCAGACGCCGAGCAGCGTCCCGAGATCATTCCCGTCGACCACACCATCGCCGTTGAGGTCGGCCGGGCAACCCGGGGCGCAAGGCCCCCAAGAGCCCAGAAGCATGCCGAGGTCGGCGCCATCGACTCGACCATCGCCGTTGAGATCGCCAAGCGCGGGCGCCTGCGGATCCGCCGCACCGGCAACGGATGCAAACGCGTAGACGGAACCCGCGTCCATCCGCGGCTGAAGGTCGAACCCCGGCACATCGCGCCGTGGAGAACTCACGAGCGCGACGCGCTCGTTGAGCGCCACATCGAACGAGAACCCATCGCTGTCCAGCGCGATGCATGCATCCAGCTTGTCGATCTGCTGCGCATAGGTGGGGGAGCCCGGGATGAAGTCGAACAGGTACGCCGCGCCATGGGGCGAACCCGGGTCGGGGCCGAACGCCCCGACCATGAGGATGTCGCCGCTGACTGCCAGTGATTGCCCGAACCACTGATTCACCGCGGGGTTCGGCATTGTCAGCTTATGGAGCTGTGTGCCCGTCTGCACATCGAAGACATACACCGCCCCCGCGCCGGTGCCGTATGCAGGCGCGCCGACGAACGCCTTGTCGCCGCGGATGGCCACCGCCGCGCCGAACGCCTGCTGCGCTTGGGCATCCACGGCCGTGAGCTTGTGAAGTTGCTGGCCATGTATGGCGTCGAAGAGGTAGGCCGAGCCGGAGGCGAACCCCGCGTGTCCGTCATGTGGTGATCCGACGATCGCGACATCATCGTGCACATCCACCGTGTGGCCGAAGCCGGCGTACTGGCCGGCCGTGTCCGATGGCACGAGCTTCAACTCGTCCGAGCTGGTTGCGGTGATGCGGAAGACATAGGCCGCGCCCCAGTCGTTCATGGGGAGCACATCGAACACCGCGTAGGGCGAACCCACCACGATCGTACCCTTGTCGATCGCCACGGCATTTCCGAAGAGTTTGCCATATTCGGCGTCGAACGCCGTCAGCTTCCAACTCAGTTGGCCGGTGAGCACATCGAAGACATAGATGGAGCCCAGGTCGCCGAAGAAGATAGCGCCGTAGGGTGGCGCCCCGACCACCGCGAACCAGTCCAGGCCGCCCGGCCGCCTCACATCGATGGCGACCGACTTGCCGAACTGAGCGCCGAGTGCCAGATCGCTCGCCGTCAGGAGCATCAAGTGCTGGCCGTCCGGCACTCGAACGATGTACGCGCTGTCAGCCGTGGAGAACGGGTCCTCGGCCGGCGCACCGATGATGGCCCGATCGATTCCCGGCTTGGTGCTGATGGAATAGCCGAACAGGTGAGACGCGATCGGGAAGGAGGCTTCGTAGGTATCGATCGGCAACCGGGCAAAGGACTCCGGGTCGCCATGTGCGGGATAGAGGAACCGGAGCGACTGAACATCACCGTCGCTCAACCTCCGCCGCTGCCCGATCTTGCCCTGCCACGCGGCGTGCCACGGCGCGTTTACCGAGATCGTCACGCAGTCCGGATCGTTCGAGCTGCATCCCGAGCAGCTTGAGAATGCACATGCATGGTAGTGCATGAGCGAGCCGAAGTCGTACGGACCCTTGACCAGGGATCCTTCGGCGGGCACGAACTGCAACAGCGCCCCTTTCGTCATGTGTGAAGGGATGATGGTGACATACTCACCGCTGTCGCTTCGCTGCTGTTCATGCCAGAAGCCGACCGCGTGCATGATCTCGTGGACGATGATGTAGTGCTCCGACCAGTCGAGCATGCCAATCGTCTGGGGACCACCCGCCATGCCCACGGCCGAGCTGTAGTTGTAGGGGTGCTCGGAGTTCTTGAATCTGATGTAGTTCGGTTGGCCGGCACCGGGCCATGGGAGGAACTGCAGTCCGCAGACGCACTCGAGCTCGCTCATGGCGTTCAGCACTCGTTCCTGGTTCAGGGAGGTGACCTCTGGATCAAAGGCGTAATACACCAGACCCTTTGTCCAGGTATTCGTCTGGTACGACGCCGCCGTGCCACCTTCAGGAAGCAGCAGCATGCACCCTGCGCTTCGAGGCGGAGGCCCCGGGAAGTCCTGCGGCGCTGCTGACGCTGTGGCGCCGAGCGCGGCCGCGACGAGGAGCGCATTCAAAAAGGCCGGTGATGTGCCGTGCCAAGTCATGAGTCACCCTCCCTCGGGTTGCATTGAAGGCTGAACACACAATGCGGCCGCCACTGGTGCAGCACCGCTCCCACTACTCGATCAGGCTAGCCGCCTCCGTCACGATTCGGAGCTCCGGAGGTGCGAAAATCACTCCCCATTCCGCGGCGGGCAAGGCCCCCACGAGCCCAGCAGGGCCCCGAGATCGTGGCCGTCCACCACACCATCGCCGTTCAGGTCCGCAAGCGTGGAGTTCGTGCCCCAGAGTCCAAGCAGCCAGCCGAGATCGGCGCCATCGACGACTCGATCGCCTGAGAGATCGGAGGGACACGCATCGATGGGAAGCGCGCGGAGGATGGCGCCGACCGTGCCTTGCCCGATCACGCGCTTCGAGAGCTCGAACCCGGGTGGTGCCTTGGGTTGATTCATGATCAACTCGCCCCAGCCGTTCCCCCAGTGGTCAGTGGTTCCGAGCTGCCCGAACCGCAATCCGAATGCCCACCGCATGACGAACGAGTCGTATGTTTCGCCAGGTGTCGGCGGCGGCCAGTTGCTGCAGATCGATTGTGCAACACCGCCCCAGCACCGGATCGTCCCGTCGCTCACGAGCGCTGCACCACCGGACTTGCTGCATCCGGCGTCGACATCGACATAGCGCAGCCCGTCACCGAGTGTGGGTGCGCTGCACTCGGCGCCCGAGCTGAACCAGCACTTCACCACACCATCATCGCGCAGCGCAAGAATGGTCCACGACTTGCCGGCAGAGAGTCGCGTGTAGCGACGCCCGTCGGGCAGCGGCTCATCGGGACATGCGCCCGCGCCGCCCCAGCAGACCACGGCGCCATCGCTCCGAATGGCAGCGAATCGGGACGAGCTAACCTCAGCGGAAATCTGCTCGTAGCGAAGTCCCTCCGACAGTGGCGGCACATTGAGCTGTCCGTTGGAGTTCGATCCCCAGCAGAGGATGGAGCCGTCATCGAGCAGGAGGCACGCCGCCTGGTTGCCAATGGCGGAATCAATAGCGCGGACACCTTCCGGAAGCGTCGGAACGGTGACCAGACCCGGATACCTGATGTAGCCCCACACATGGACGGTACCATCGTCGGCGGCGGCAACGATAGTCGGTGAGTCGTTGAACACCTCATCAGCGATCGCAAGGGCGTCGAACTTCACACCGTCGGGAAGCTCAACGCCATTGGTCCTGCCAAGCTCGGATGTGCCGAAGCAGACGGCACGCCCGTCCGACCGAAGCGCGATCGTCTGCTTCTGTCCTGCCTCGACGGCGACATAGTGAACCCCGTTCGGAAGCGTCGGAGGGGTGCCGATCACGCTCGAGTGCCCCCAGTGCATGAGCGTGCCATCATCCAACAGCGCAACGCCATGGAATCCACCGCCGGCGATCGCCGTGACGGATCGGCCCGCCGGCGCTTCCGGCGCTGTCACGAGTACCGCATCCGAACTCCCCCAAGCGACGATCCTGCCGTCGCTCCGGAGGGCGAGTGCATATTGCGAGCCGCCCTTGATCGTGGTGTAGGTCATGCCCGAAGGGAGAGCGGGTATCAGCCCCTGGGAGCTCGGGTGCGAAGCGATGATCTGGCCATCGCTCCGCAATGCAAGGATGGTGCTCAGCCCATACCCGGCGATCTGGGTGTAGATGAGGCCCTCTGGCGCTGGTGGGAATGTCGGCGTGTACGGCCAGGCGACGATCTGACCATCGCTCCGAAGGGCGATGGTCCTGTAGGGCGTTCCCGCCACCTGCGTGAAGACGATGCCTGGCGGTGTCGTGGGCGCCGGGAAGACGGGCTGCCCACTCCTGGTGATGCCACCTGCGAGAACGCTTCCGTCTGCACACAGTGCAAGCCAGTAAGGGTCGGTGTTGTTGGCCACTTGCACGATCGGGCTCGGCGGTGCGCTCTCGGGCGGCCAACCCACGATGTTCGCGCTCTCCCCTGGCAAGTATGTAGGCCCCCAAAGAGCGATGGAGCCGTCGCTGCGAATCACGCCTGCGCGGTACCCGAGCGCCGCCACGCCGACCACATTGCGTCGCAGGACCGATGGCGGCTGTGTTCGAACGAGTCCGTCGAGCACGATCGCGCCGTCGTCGATCATCTGATCGTCAGGGTCACCCGCGTGAGCCTCACGATGCTGCGGCATCGCGGCGCCCAGAACCAGCAGCGCACCCAGCCCGCGTGCCCACGCCGCCTGCCGAACAGAGCGGCTGCGCGACATTCCCCATGAGGCACCATTCGGTTGATCGGTCCGCGACATGTGCGACCTCCCGTATCGACGGCCCCCGAGTTGGGTCGGCATCACGGCATGAAGCGCATGGTCCCGATCAAGGCCCGGAGGTCGATGCGGCCCAGCGTACGGACTCGGGCACCGCCAGACAATGTCCTCCGCCCCACGGTGACGAGTTCGAACTCGTCGATTGGAGGGCCTGTACCGGATCTCGCGCACGGGTGCCCTCCGCTGCAGGCCGTGCATCGCTCGATCCGGCTTGCGCCTTGGTTCACGAACGGCATCGGCACTTGGGGAGAACGCTTCGCGACCGCCGATTGCTCGCCAGTATGCTCCACGGATGCTTGGGAAGTCCGGAACGGCGTTTGGTCATTGAGAGAACGCCGACCAACGCACGCTTCGTGGGGTCCATGGACGACAGTTCCTCCGAGTCAACGATCACGACGCCATTGCCCTCCAGTGCGATGCGCTCCGGTTCGAACCATCGGTTCGATGCCGAGGTGTATCTGCGGCACGCCGATCGACTCTGGGAGGCCGAGGTCACGAATGCAGATCGCTATGCGCGCCAGGTCCGACTGCTGATCACACTCTGCGCAACCTTCATCGGCGCCATTCTCTACCGCGCATCGCTGGAGCCGGCGGGAGAGCTGATGGGGAACATGGATCGATGGCAGCGCATCTGCTGTCTGACGACCATCGCGCTCGCCGTGCTCTTCGTCGCGCTCGGCATCGGCCGAACGACGCCCGCGGCGCTTCCGTCATGGCGAGCAAAGGCCGCGCGGTGGACATGGTTCCTGGCAGCCGTTGCGCTCATCGCGATCGGCAGCCGCGTCGGGCAATGGTGGGTGCTCGGATCGCTCTCGGCCGTCTCGCTGATGGTGGCCACTTTCTGCTTCGTCTCCGCGCTCTACGCCCTGCTTCGACCTCCCGCAGATGTGGCACCCAGGCCTCGGCATTCGCAGACCGATGCGCTTCCCTGCGCCGTGGCACCGGACACGGGAGATGAGAGGCGGAGTGCGTACGAGCAGCCCAAGGGCGCCCCCTCCAGCTCGCTGCTGATCCTCACCGAGAGGCGCAAGCGTTATGTGCAGCAGACATTGAGTCACGCGGAGGTGGCGGTCTTCGCGCGGGTCTATGATGCCGGTCTGAACCTCCAGGAGCGGAACCTTCGCTTCCGTGACTGCATCCGTGGCGCGCAGCGGCTCATCGGTCTCGGTATCGTGTTCTCGCTCATTGCCGTTATCGCTCTGATCGTGGTGGCGATTCTCTCGTAGGAGATCATGCCTTGCCGATGCCAGAGTCAACAATGGAAGTCATGGCACCGCACGCTCCACCCGAGGATCCGGCGCGGCTCGCGCAGGAGCTCGACGAAGAGCTGCGCCACGAGTTCGAGTTGATCTCCGAGCGCCAGCAGCGCGTTGAAGAAGCGCTCAGGAACCCTGAGCCCGACCCGCGCAGCGCCGCCGGCTTCCGCACCACCTTCCGGTCCATCCTCGAGGACCTGGGGCTCATCGGTTCGCGCTGACCCGCGCTGACCCGCGCTGACCCGCGCTGATCCGCGCTGATCCGCGCTGATCCGCGCCAATCCGCGCCAATCCGCGCTGACCCGGGCCGATCCGCGCCGCAGACAGCTGCATCTGCAACACCGCACCGGGGCCCATCAGCGGCTGAGTCGCTGTTTCGCAGCCTCACATCGCCGCGAGTGGCGGTCCCGGCCCCCGCGGTCCTACCGCCGGCCTCATGTCGCGTACCCTTCGCCCATGCCGCTGCGCTACCGCGCACGAATCCTCGACCACCTTTCGCACGATGACTACCGACCTGCCGAGGTCGATGATGTGGCTCGCCTTCTGCGCGTCCCGACGGAGGATCGCCCCGCCTTCGACGAAGCGATCGACATGCTCGCCTCCGATGGCTCGATCGAGATCGGCGACGACGAGCGCGTTCGGCTGCCGCGATACGGCGATGTGATCGAGGGCAAGATCAAGATCAACCCGCGCGGCTTCGGCTTCGTCATCCCCGACACGCCGACGCGCGAGGGTGACCTGTTCATTCCCGCAGGACAGACCGGTGACGCGATCAGCGGCGATCGCGTGCGATGCCGCGTGGTGCGCAGGGCCGGCAGCTGGGGCGAACGCGATCGACGCGGCACGGGCGTTCGCAGTACCGGGGGCAAGGGCGGCGCCGGCGGGCGCGGCGGCGGCGCCGGCGGGCGCGGTGGGGGCGGCGGTGGCGGTGCCGGTGGCGGCGCCGGCGGTCCCGGTTCGCGCCCGGTCGGCCGCGTGATCGAGGTGATCGAGCGCGCCTCGCGCAACTTCGCGGGCACGCTCTCGCGCGAAGGTCGTCAATGGATCGTGCAGCCGGATGGTCGTCGCCTGCGCACTCCGGTGCTCGTGCGCGATCCTCACGCCAAGGGTGCCAAGGAAGGCGACAAGGTGGTGGTCGAAGTGATCTCGTTCCCCACGGAGATGCGGCACGCCGAGGGCGTCATCACCGAAGTGCTCGGCGAATCCGGTCGACCGGATGTCGAGACGCAGGGCGTGATCGCCGCGTTCGAGCTGCCCGGCGCATTCCCCGAGGAAGTCGTCGAGGAGGCGCGCGAGGCGTCGCGCTCCTTCGAGAAGCATGCGGACGGGCCCTGGCCTGATCGCCTCGACCTCACCGGCGAGCTTGCGTTCACCATCGACCCGCCCGATGCGCGCGACTTCGACGACGCCATCACGATCACCTACGACGAAGCGAAGGACGAGTGGACGCTCGGCGTGCACATCGCGGATGTCTCGTCGTTCGTGCGGCCGGGAGGCGCGCTGGATCGAGAGGGCCACGAGCGCGGCAACAGCTGCTACCTGCCGAGGCTCGTGATTCCGATGCTGCCGGAGGTGCTGAGCAACGGCGTGTGCAGCCTCCAGGAGGGCGTCGCCCGGTTCACCAAGAGCGCCATCATCACGCTCGACGGCAAGGGGCGTCCCGGGCATGTGCGCGTGGCGAACTCGGTGATCCGCTCGGCCAAGCGTCTCACCTATCTCGAGGCGCAGGCCTACATGGATGGCCGCACCGCCGAGGCGAAGAAGCACGCGCGCACGGAGACCGAGCCGAGCGACGAACTCGTCCGCTCGCTGCGCCTCAGCGAGCGCCTTGCGAAGCTCATCGAGAAACGGCGCAAGAGCCAGGGGATGATCACGCTGGCGCTGCCCGAGGTGGAGCTCGTCTTCGACGAGGCGGGCCATGTGGTCGATGCCGTGCCCGAAGATGACGCGTTCACGCACCGCCTCATCGAGATGTTCATGGTGGAGGCGAACGAGGCGGTGTCCCGGATCTTCGCGGATCTCCAGGTGCCGCTGCTGCGCCGCATTCATCCGGAACCCGGCTTCGGCGACCTGGAGGAGTTGCGGCAGTTCGCGCGCACCGCGAGCATCAAGGTGCCGGAGGAGCCGTCTCGACACGATCTGCAGCGCCTTCTCGAGGCGACGGGCGAGCGCGATGACTCGCGGGCGATTCATTTCGCGGTGCTGCGCACCTTCTCCAAGGCGACCTATTCCCCCGCGCTCATCGGCCACTACGCGCTTGCGAGCGAGCACTACGCGCACTTCACGAGTCCCATTCGGCGCTATCCCGATCTCACCGTGCATCGGGCGCTCGATGTCTATCTCGAGCTCACGGGCAACGGCGCCGAGGTGCCCGGCGGCCGTCGTCGTCGCGGCATGGGGCAGGCCATGCACCAGGATCCGCGCATCCACGACGATGTGGCGCTCCTGGAGATCGGACGCCACTGCTCGGAGACGGAGGTTCGCGCCGAAGAGGCGGAACGCGACCTGCGCAGCTTTCTGGTGCTCTCGCTGCTGAGGGAGAAGCACCTGGGCGACGAGTTCGACGCGATCGTCACTGGCGTGCTCGGGTCGAGCGCCGTCTTCGTGAGCCTGGAGAAGTACCTTCAGGATGGCGTGGTGCGGCTCGATGCTGCGCCTCGCGCAGGCGGCGCAGGCAGCGCGGCCGGGGCGGCGAGCGCGAGCGGCGCCTCCGGTACGAGCGGCGGCACGGGCGCGACCGCGGATTCCGGGTCGAGCCCGAAGGCGCGTCGAGAGCGATGGCGCGGCATCGATGCCCGTGTGGAGCGCGACGACTCAGCACGCAAGCCCGAGCGATGGACCGTCAACGAGCGTGATGGCCGCCTGGTGAGCGTGCGCAGCGGCGCGAGCATCGGTCTGGGCGATCGCGTGCGCGTGGGCATCCTCTCGATCGACCTCCCGAGCCGCACCATGGAGCTTGCGCTCACCGCGCCGCTCAAGCCGCGCGGCGCGGGCGTCGCGAGCGGTTCCGCAGGCGAGACCGAAGCGGATCCTTCGGGTGCCGGCGCGAAGGGTCGCAATCGCGGGCGCGGCATCGGCACCGGTGCCGAACGGGATCCGCGGCGCGACATCCTGAGCCGCGATCAGCGCGCGGAGACAAAGGGCCACCGCCGCGGCTTCAAGCAGGGCCGCCGCAGTCGGCGCGGCAAGTGACGCTCGCGGCAACGCGGCGTGCGCGCGTGAGCGTGCCTCGGCTGATGGAGGAGTCCTGCGGCGCAGTTCGCGCAGACGAGCGAGGTCCCGCGCCGCACTTCAGCGCGTATCGCCCGGAGTCTCGCCGGTCTCGAGCGCCGCGAAGCGGATGAAGTCGAAGCCGACATTCACGCCGCCCATGAGACCGCGCTGCGCTCCCTGATAGACGGCGGTTCCGTTGGCGAACGGCACCGCCGTGGTTCCGCCCGATTCCGCCGCCACGAGCACCCCAGCGGCGGATCCGGTCAGCGTGCCGGCCATGAAGCGGTTCAGCGTCTCCTCGTTCTCGAGCACCACGATCATGCGGAAGCCGATGACTCCGGCCTGGAGTCCGATGGATGCATTGTTGATCGCTGCCCAGCCGAGTTGCGTGCCGTCCGGCCTGCACAGCGCGCCGCGCCCGAACTGTCCGCCGCTCAGCAGGATGCCCCAGCGCGCCACATCAGGAAAGATCATGTAGCCGGCCGAGCGATTGATCTGGCCCGACAGTCCGCGCACATTCTGCTCGAACCAGGCCGTCGTTTCCTGCGCCCGCGCCATGTAGCTCTCCTCCTGCCCCGCGCGAGGCGCGGTGGAGCAACTCATGGGAACGGCCGAGCACGCGAGCGCAATCGCGAGAGCAATCGTGAAGTGTGAGCGATCAATGTTCATGTTGCCTCCACCTGAGTCGGACCGCGATCAGTTCTGCCGCTCAAGGACCGCATCGAGCGTACCGACGCGGGACGCATCGCCCTTGGTTTCCAGAGCCGGCCTCACTTCCACGGCTTCGACACGGAACCCATGTCCACCTGCCGATCGGCGAAGCACTCCTTGAGGAAGTGATCCATCGCCGCGAGCGTGCGCCCTTCGGCGCGCTCGCAATAGCGCATGCCGCCCTGGGGGTTGTTCACCTCGGGATGCGTGAATGCGTGCCCGCGATGGCCGAACATCATCATGGTCCAGTCCGTGCCCGCATCGGTCATCTCGCGTGCGAAGGCCTCGACCTCGTCCGGCTGCACCATCGGGTCGTTGTAGCCATGGCACGCGAGCACGCGCGTGCGCATGGGCCGCGGGCCGGGCTTCACCGAGTTCGGCCCGAGCAGACCGTGGATGCTCACGACGCCGACCACGCCATCGATTCCGGCGCGGGCGAGATCCAGCACGCACATGCCGCCGAAGCAGAAACCGATGGCCGCGATGCGGTGACGATCGACCTTGTCGTGCTGCTTGACCGTGTGCACGGCAGCCGCAATGCGCCTCAGCAGCAGCGCGCGGTCCTTCACGAACGGCTCCATGAGCTTCGCGTTCTGCTCGGGTGAGGAGCCGCGAACGCCCTTGCCGTACATGTCCAGCGCGAAACCCAGGTACCCGTGATCCGCGAAGCGTTCCGCGTACTTGCGCGAGAAGTCGTCCTGGCCCGCCCACGCGTGCGAGACGATCACCGCGGGACGCGGGCCCGACTTCGATGGATCGAAGGCGATGTAGCCCTCGAGCGTCGCCTCTCCTTCCGCGTAGTCGATGAACTCGGTGTGCATGGGTGCATCCTACGGCGAGGTGCGCTCCTTCGATCGCTGCCACTCACCGAGCGTGAACACGAGCACGGGAGAGTCTCCGTTCAGCATGGTGAGCGTCTGCCCCTGCACCTGGTATCGCGTCACCTGCATGAGCGCCGCGATGAACGCCTGCTCCTGCTTCATGAGCGGCTCGGGGCCTGCCATCATCGTCATCGGACCGGGCATGAGCGTGAGCTTCGAGCCGTCGCGCGTGAAGCCGCCGTTGAGGATGTTCACGCTCGAGTTGGAATGGAATCGGCCGCTGGCAGCGTCGAGCGTGATACCCGGCGCGTTCGTCCATTCTTCCTTTGAAACGGGCGCACCATTGATCGAGACCAGGCGCCATGGCGTGCCTTCGATCGGGACTGACCCGGTCGCTGATCCTTGAGCCGCGCCAGTTCCAGCCGCCGAAGCGCCGCCGCCGTTGGGCTGTGCTGACGACGACCCTTGCGATGGCGGGGTGGATGAAGACTCGCCGGTGGACTGGCAGCCGGGCGTGACCCCGACGATGGCCATGCATGCGAGCGCCAGCATGGAGCACGGGACCGACTTCGGAAGAAAGGCGAGACGGTGTCGCGGCATGATCGCGCGCCGGTAGTGTGCGGTCGGGTTCATTCGAGGCCGAAGGGCCGGGGGTGCAAGCATGGGTCGTCTCCTTGGGTCGGACCGAGATGGAGCTCGGCATCGGTCATTGTCGCGATTCGCAAGGGTCCTGCTCGCGGCGCTGCTGGCCGCCAGCGGCATGGCCTCCAGCGCAGGTGCGCCAGCTGCCGCGCCGGTCGCAAGGGCGCAGTCGCAGTCGGGCCATTGGTGGCAGCTCGAGGCACAGCTCGCGCCGGACGCGGGACCGCCCGCGGCGCAGATTGGCGCGGCGGTCGCCATCAACGGCAAGCGCGCGGCTGTCGGAAGTCGCCGGGACGAGGATCTTGGCACGGACACCGGTGTCGTCCACTGCTACGACCTAGTGCGCAAGGCGTGGAGGCAGTCGCAACTGCTCAAGGACCCGTCTGGATGCGTCACCTGCGGATTCGGCCTCGCTCTTGCAATGGATGCCGAACGCATGGTCGTCGGCGCGCCTCGTGATGGTGCGCTCGGATTCGAGTCCGGGCGAGCGCACATCTTCCTGCGGCGCGGCAATCGCTGGGTCATCGAGACGACCGTCGCCAGGCCATCCCCAGGTGCCGCGGAGCTCTTCGGTCATTCGGTCGCAGTTCAGGGACGCGTGATGGTGGCGGGCGCCCCTCGCGTCCAGGCCGCTGGCGGATCAGGAGAGTCCTGGGTGCATGACGCCGGTGCCGCGGAGGTGTTCGAGTTGCGCGATGGGCGATGGGTGCATGCGGCAACGCTCGCAGCGCCAGCGCCGATCGCATCGGCGTGGTTCGGCCATGCGGTGGCGGTCGATCGGGATCTGATTGCCGTCGGCGCCTACGGCGAGTCGCATGCCGGTGCGTCTGCGGGAGCAGTGCACCTCTATCGGCGCACGCAGGCGGGATGGAGCTTCGAGCAGACGCTCCTGCCACCGTGGCCGGGGCCTGCGTGGTTCGGTCACTCCGTCGCCGTCGAAGCGGATCGCGTGCTGGTCGGCGCGCCCCGTGCACGATCGCCGGGTTCAAGCGCCTCGACCGGTGCGGCGTTCCTGCATGAGCGCGGCGCCGATGGATTCCAGCTCGCCGCCGCGCTCACCGCGCCATGGCTCGCCTCTGGCGACGGCCTCGGCACATCGGTGGCCATCGACCGCGACAGCGTCTTCACCGGCGCTCCCGGTGACGATGAGTCGGGGGAGGACGCAGGCGCTGTGTATCTCTTCACTCGCGCTGCGGGTCGCTTCCGCCCGGCGGAGAAGCTCAAGGTGCCTGATCTGGCCCCCGGAGATCGCGCCGGCTTGATTCTCGCGGCAACCGCCGGGCGTGCCATCGTCGGCAGAGGCGGCGATCCGGAGGCATCGCCCGCACCGGGCGAAGGCGCCGCGTGGATCTTCGTGTCGTCGCAACTGTCGCCTCCCCCACGCGGGAAGAGACCGACTGGGAGCGCCGGTTCAGGATCGGGCTCAGGCGCGGGCACAGGTTCAGCTGTCGACGCAGGCCCCGGGGCCAGTGCAGGCTCAGGCGCTCGCTCGCGGGAGGGCGCTGCGGCGGCGCCGCCGCCACCAGGACGCGCGCCGGCAGCTGGGCGAGCGCCGGCAGCGACCGCGCCATCATCCAAGGCTACACCTTCACGGAAGCCCCGCACCCGTACCAGCGCTCGATCACTTCCAGCCACTCCTGCGGTGTGGCGCAGCGGATGAACGCGGCTCGCACCTGCTCCTCGTGCGGATGGTGCCGCGCGAAGCGGATGCCGAACTTCCTCATTCGCTGGCCTGCGGAACGCTCGCCATGAATCACGCTCGCAAGATCGAAGTGGTCCCGCAGCGCCTGACCCTGCTCGGCAAGGGACGGCTCGCGCGGCGCGCGGCCTGCCATGAGTTCGCGAGCCTGCCTGAAGATCCACGGACTGCCGATGCAGCCACGAGCGACGCTGACCCCCTGCACGCGGCAAAGTTCGAGCATCGCGAAGATGTCCTCGACGCGCCAGATGTCGCCCGAGCCGAAGATGAGTCGGTCAGGGTGGCGAGCGGTGAGCTCGGCCAGGGCTTCCCATCGTCCCGGCCCCTCGTAGCGTTGCACCACCGTGCGGCAGTGCACGGTGCTCCACGCATAACCAAGGTCGTACGCAGCATCGAAGACCCGCTCGAACGCGCGGACCATCTCGGGCGTGTCGTCATAGGAGCGCCGCAGCTTGACCGTGCAGGGCGTGGACTCGGGAACGGCGCGACGCACCGCATCGAGGACACGGATCGCGTCGTCCGGAACCGAGAGCAGATGACCGCCGCGATTGGAGCGGCGGATCTTCTTCACCGGGCATGCGAGGTTCACATCGATCACCTCATAGCCCATGGAGAGCAGGATCTGCGCACCGTGCGCCATCTCATGCGGCACCGTGCCCATCACCTGCCCGGCAATCGGATGGTCGTCGAGCCCGGCCGCGCGGTTGTCCTCCAGATCCCCCATGCCGCACTCGGTCGCGATGAGGTCGGGATCCTCCTTGCGTCGCCCCTTGCCGCCGTTGATGAGCGTGCGGTCGAGCAGCGCCTCGGTGACGCAGAAGGGCGCGCCATGCCTGCGGGCCAGCAGGCGCATCGCGCCATCGGAGTATCCCGCGAGCCCCGCCTGGAAGAAGGGGGCATCGAAGCCCGGGACGAGCGCCGGCACGCGCGGATCAACGCGCGTGGACGCAGCGATCTCCGCAATCGATCGCGGCAGACTTCGCTCGGGAATCGCGGACTCGGTCACCGGCACACTCATGGCCCTGAGCGTAGGCGGCAGCCGCACCGGCTCGCAGTGTCGGCACCGCTTGCGGCCGGGTCAGGCCAGTGGCGCTAGGGCGGGGGCGGCTGGATTCGAAGGATCGCGGGCGGTGTTCCGCACTTCGGATCCCATATGTTGCGATCCGGACGGCAGGAGCCGTGCTCCGGACGCCGCTTGCGGCGCTCCCGACGCAGGAGCCGCGCTGCGGACGCGAAGAGCCGCGCACCGAGCGCCCGGAGCCGCGCTCGGGCGGGGCTGGCCGCAGCAGCCGTGCTCAATGGGGTCGGACCGCTGCCATGGCCTCGACTCAACGCGGTACAGTGCGAGCCTCGCATGGTCCCGAGCCCCATCGATCGCCGGCACGCGCGCCGGCTCGCTCCCGCCGCCGCCCTCGGCCCCGCCGTCATTGCTGCTTCCTGCACCATCCTGGGCGCATGCAGCCCCATCAATGTCGACCCCGAGCAGGCCACTCGCCCCTACCCTCGCGAACTCCGACAGGACTCCGTCGTTCGAATCCAGGTGATCCCGGGCGGAACTTCGATCGAGATCGTCAACGCCACGGCGCGGAGCTATCGCGACTTCGATCTCTGGCTCAACCAGCGATACATGACCCATGTGGACGAGTTGCTTGCGGGTCAGTCGCTGACCATCCCGCTCAACCACTTCTGGGATTGGCGCGGTGAGGGCCCCTTCGAGGGCGGTCTCTTCCGGTACTTCGCGCCGACGCCCATTGCGCTGGTCCAGGCTCAGGTGTCACCCGACGCGCCCCTGATCGGTTTCATCGCCGTGCTGCCCGAGGGCGCGCGGGACTTCTACGAGAATCCGTCGGCATTGCCCCAGGCACCCGGTCAGCGTCGGCGCTGAAGCGCCGACACCGCCCCCGAGGACCCGGCACATCCGGGCTCAGAGGTTCTCGACGGACCAGCCCGATCGATACGGCGGCGCCAGCCACGCGTTGGCCTCGCTGTCGTTGGTGATCGCGCCTCGCACGGCGTCGAACTCCAGCGTCTTCTTGTTGAAGCGGCTCGAGATCGCGCCGAGCGACAGCACTTCGCAGAGCGCGCCGGCCATCTGGAACGGCGCGCGCGTCTGGCCTCGACCCAGGCACGCGTTCACCCAGTCGTGCCAGTGATTCGTGGTCTCCGCCTGCGGAAGATCGATCGGGATCTGCTGCGCACCCCTGAAGACCATCGGCGGCGCGCTGTCGCACGGCTGGACCAGAATGCCTTCCTCGCCCACCACCACGGCCGCACCGTCGTTGTTGGGCAGCTTCAGGTCCGTCGGCAGGCCGATCGCGCTGAAATCCGGCTTGCGGCCGCCATCGAACCAGTGGAACGGCAGCGTCGCGACGGTCTTCGAGGTCGCGGGGAACTCCATGGTGATGGACTGCTTCGTCGGGAACTCATCGTCCGTCGCATCCGGCGACTCGCACCAGATGGTGCGCGGCGCACCGAGCTCGAGCGCGATGTACGGCACATCCATGATGTGGCATGCCATGTCGCCGATCGCACCGGTCCCGAAGTCGTAGAAGCCGCGCCACTTGAACGGCGTGTACGCATCCTTCACGAACGGACGCTCGGGCGAAACGCCGAGGAAGAGGTCCCACCCGAGCCACTCAGGGACGGGATCGTTTCCTGCGGGTCGTGGCTGACCGCTCGGCCACCATCCTGCCGGGCGATCGGTCCATCCGTAGAGCGCTCGCGCCTTGCCCACCACGCCGCGCTTCAGCAGTTCGAGCCCTTGCCGCCGCTCCGCCCTCGCGAAGCGCTGCGTGCCCATCTGCGTGACGACCTTCGGCTTGCTTGCCGCCACCTTCGCGAGCTGGCGATTCTCGTGCACCAGCCGCGCCAGCGGCTTCTGGCAATAGATGTGCTTGTCGTGGTTGAGCGCCGTCATGGCGACCGGCGCGTGCATGTGGTCGGGCGTCGAGCAGACGATCGCGTCGACCTTGTCGCCGAGCTTCGCGAACATCTCGCGCCAATCCTGGAAGTGGGCGGCGTCGGGGAACTTCTCGCGAGCCTTGCCCAGCACTTGGAGGTTCATGTCGCAGAGCCCCACGATCTGCACATCGGGATGCGATGCGACCTGCTGAAGATCGCTCTGCCCCATGCCGCCGACGCCGACATGCGCGACGGCGAGCTTGCGATTGGCTCCCTGCGCTGCGCCGCGAGCGATGGAGGCGTGGGCACTGCGACCGAGCAGCGATGCGGCCGCCGCCGAGATGGGCGCGGTGCCGAGCGCCAGGATCGTGGACTTGCGGATGAACGAGCGTCGCGATGTGGACATGCGCCTCTCCTTGGGTCGGCCGGGATCGCGAAGCGCGATGCGGCAAGCGAGGCCCGCAGCCTACGGCCGCGCAGGGCCGCGGACCAACTCCCGCTCATCTCCGCGTGTGTGCTCAGATGGACCACGCCCCGAGCAGTTGCCCGAGATCGCCGCCGTCCACCCGACCATCGCCGTTGAAGTCCGCCGCGCAGGGTGCCGGGCACGGCCCCCAGAGTCCCAGCAGCGATCCGAGATCCGCGCCGTCGACGCGCCCGTTGAGGTCGAGATCCTCGGCAAGCCACGGGCCGCCCTGGCACTCATCCGGCGTGCCGTCCCCGTTCCGATCATCGCTCGTTCCGTCGGCGATGTCGCACGCGTCGGGAACGAGATTCGCGTTGCAGTCGAGCGGTGACGCGGGCATCACCAGCAATCCCGTCGGCGCCGGCGCATCGATCGGATAGACGCGGTAGGTTCGGAGGTGGTAGCCGCTGCTCGCGTCGAACCCCACGATGGGCGCACCGCTCGTGTTCGCGGTGACCAGCACCACGCGTCCGTCGGCAATGAGTCGCATCGCGGATGGATCTCGAAGGGCAATGGACGATCCGGGGTTCGGGCCGACATCGAAGCGCCCCTTGTGCGCTCCGGTCGCGCCGTCAAAGCGCTCGATCGAATCGAAGCCCTGCGACGCGACGAGCAGATCCCCGGTCGGGAGGTAGAGCACGCCGCTGGGCTCCGGCGAATCGCCCAGCAGCGTGAGATCCGCGAGCACACCCTGGGGCGCACCGCCGGGCCACGCAAATCCGTACACGCGACCGTCGCTCGCGGAGACGGCGACGACCTGATCGCTTCGCAGGGCCATGCGTACGGGGCGACTCGCCACCGACATCGACGCGAACACCTCGAGAGGCGCGCCCGACGCCGAGTACCGAAGCAGCGCGGCACTGCCGAAGCTGGCGACGAGCAGTGATCCGTCTGGGAACACGAGCACGCCCTGCGCATCGTTCAACGGAACGCCGCCGGCGCCACCGCTCACGAATGCACCGAGGGAGGCGCCGGTCGCGGGATCCCAACGACCGACTTGATTCTCGAAGCTGCCCAGGATCGAGCCATCCGAGGCGAGCGCCAGATCGCGCACGGCCGACGGTGCCGGCTCGCTGCTGCGCAACCGCACGCCGCTGCGCGGATGAAGCTCGCCCAATGCGCCCCCGTCGCTCGACGCAACCCACCAATGGCGCGAGCCCGCGAGCGCCTCTGCATCGAGCACCCCATCGCCGTCGCAATCCTGGCACGCGTCGAGGCGTCCGTCGCGATCCAGGTCGAGCGACATGTCATCGAGGATCTGGTTGTAGTCGGAGATGCCGTCGCCATCGCAATCGATCTCGCATTCGTCGGGGATGTCGTTGCCCCAGCGGTCCTCGCTCGTGCCGTCGAGGATGTCGATGACATCGACGATGCCGTTGCCGTTGCAGTCAGGCTGGCAGTGGTCGGGAACGCCATCGCCATCGAGATCCGGCGCTCCTGCGGCGATCTCGTCGGCATCGAGAATGCCGTCGCCGTTGCAGTCCTGGCAGTGATCGGGAATGCCGTTGCCATCGAGATCGGCGACGAACCCCTTCGCAATCGCCTCGGAATCCTCGATGCCGTCGCCATCGCAATCGCGCCCGAGGCACTCCGCGTCGACCATGAACTCGGCGATGCGCTCGCGCACGATGCGATGCAGCGTGAGGTCGACATTCGAGGTCGCGCCCGAGACCGTGTGGCAGTAGCTCATGAAGCCGCCGCGCAGCACCGTACCCCAGGCGCAGGTGTCGATGCCGTAGTCGTGCGTGTGGAGCGTGCCGATGTTGTGGCCGAGCTCATGTGCGGTGACGATCACATCCCAGTTGCCCGGATCGCTGCGACCGGCGTCGGTGAAGCTGCCGATGAGATACCCGCACACGGAGTAGCCGAAGCTGCCGCACGCGGCGCTGAGCCACGCCACGCCGCCGTAGGGAAGGTTTCGCCGACCGGTGAGGAGCTGCGCCACATCGCGCACCACATCCTGCATGGTCTCGTCCCAGTGGTCCCGGAACGGCCCGAGCGGATCCGGCTGGTCGAACGGATCATCCGCCGTGAGCCAGAGGCGCATGTAGGAGAGCTGCACGCGCACGCCCATCTCGCGCTCGTAGATCCAGTCGATCGCGCCGTAGAGCGACACGACATACGCGGCCGCATCCTCCGCGTCGTCGAAGATCGAAGTGAACTCGAAGTCGCAGTCTGCCGCGATGCGAACACGCATGCCGCGCACCGACGCGATCGGCTCGAGTCCGGCGACGCCGCCCTCGCCGGTGCCGTCGCCGGCACGATCGCCTCCGCCGGTGCCGCCGCCTTCACCGGTGCTCCCGTCACCTCGCGGACTCTGCTCCGGATGAATCACGCGGCACATCTCCTCGACGAGCGGTGCGCCGGCGCCGGGACTTTCGACCCAGCGATGCGGACCGCGAACGGGACCCGCCCAATGACCCTCCGCCGGGGCCAGCGCAAATCGTCGTCCTCGCACCTGGACGAAGCCCAACCGACCACGCGGCGATTCGGCGATGTAGGCGCTGCTTCCTGGTTCGCCGACCACGGCGCCCTTGAAAGCGCGGACCTGCCGAATCGCCACCTCGATCGAAGTCTCGACCGCGGGCGCTGCCGGATCCGCGCGAGGCTCGATGCCGTTGCCGCCCTCCACGCGCAGGACGAATCCTTCGTCAAGCACCTCGAACGGCATGAGATCGAGCCACATCTGCCCAAGGCCCGGGAGTGCCGCGGCCCGGAGGTGCGGCTGAGGAATGGGAGCAGGACCGCCGACCATGACGGCGGCGAGCGTCGAGACGACGAGAAGCGGAATCATGACGCGAATCCTACGACCGATCCGTGCAGATCCAAGCGCGGCGCGCGCGGATCAGCGCCCGAGGATCAGCGCCCGAGGAAGCGATCGAGCCCCGAAGCGCGGAGGATCGCCCGGAAGTTCTCGCCGAAGACGAAGTTCTCTTCCGGGAACATCGCACCCGCGCGGTTCTGGTCGATGTGACTGAACAGCATCTCCACCGTACCGATCCGGACCCATGCGCCGTCGCGATGGTCGAATCGCTCGATGGTCCCGCGCGTGCTCGCGCCTGCGGCGTCGATGCGCTCGATCGTCGCGTCGTATCGGATGCACTGGCCGGGCACGACATCGCGCTCGATGGTCACCTGCGCGATCTTCGCAAGGATCACCTTCTCGCGGAATCCCTCGGTGGCGCCGACCAGGATTCCGGCCGTCTGCGCAAAGCCCTCCACCATCAGGCTCGCGGGCATGATCGGCCGCCCGGGAAAGTGCTGATGGAGGTGATCCTCCGCCATCGAGACATTCTTGACGGCCACCATGCGCTTGCCGGCCTCGAACTCGGTCACCGCGTCGATCCACATCCAGCGCATGGTGTGTCGTTGCCTCGAGTGCGCAAGTGGCGTGAGTTCGAGCGTGATCGAATGCGGCGGAGCGCGGCGGCGCGAGCCGAGCCGGGCTCAGGCCTTGACCTTGCGCTCCACGAAGTCGACGAGGCTCTTCACGGTGAAGGTCTCGGAGAGGTTGGCCACATTGCGATCGTTCTCGAAGGACGAGAAGTCCACATGCGGCATGCGCTCGCGGAGCATCTTCATGCCCTTGTCGGTGACCTTGCCCGCTTCGACGAGCGTGGGGTCCGCCAGCATGTTCTCGGGGAAGAGCTCGCCCTGCGCGATCTTGAAGGGACGCTCCGGCGAGGTGAACTTCTTCTCGAGCCGGAACATGATGTCGAGGTAGTCGATGCTCTCCGCGCCAAGGTCGGACTTGATGCGGGCCGTGGGCGTCACATCGTCGGCGTCGACGCCCAGGGCGTCGCAGAGGACTTCGCGGACACCATTCTCGATCTCGGATCGGTTCATCGCCAAAGTTGGACTCTCCTGTGCTCGCTGCGGGCCGCCCGGGACGGAGCCCGTTCAGCCGAGATTGATGGGCCGCATTGTAAAGCGTCCCGAGACGGCGGTTTCCGCGACCTGTCCTCCGCGGACCACGCTGGCCGACCCCTTGAATGCGGCTGATTCCTGCGACTGGCCGGGCTCGAGGAGCACTTCCACCCTCAGGCTCTCTCCCGGCCGGACGAAACTGCCGTATCGCATGGCCTTGACGCCCCCGAGAACCCAGTCGCCACCCCCCTTGGTCTCGAGCAGCCGCCGCGCCGCCTGCACGAGCGCCTCCAGCATCATGACCCCGGGCAGCACCGGGAATCCAGGGAAGTGATCCCCCAGGTACTCCTCCGCAAGCGAGACATTCTTGAGCGCCACGATGCGCCCCGTCTCCTGTTCCAGCACCGTGTCGATGAGCGCGAAGTGCATGCGGCGAAGCGGCGGAGCCTAGCAGGATCGCGGCGATTCATCGGCAACGCTCGGGCTTTCCGATATCCGAAGCATGGCCAGATCGACCAGCCCGGTTGTGCCGTGCCCCGAGGACGGCGAGTCGCTCGCACCACCTTCATGGACGCGCCGGGGCGCATGGTTTGCGCTGGCGTTCGCGTGGGTGGTGCTCTTCCTCTCGCTCGCAACCTACTCCGGCGCGGACTGGCCGTCGCAGTCCGTGGCGTTTCAGAACGAGCCCACCGCCAATCTCCTCGGCAGCGCCGGTGCGATCGTGGCGCATGGGACCTATCTCGCGCTGGGCCCCGGGATCTGGATGGCCATGGCGGCATTCGCGTGGATGCTCACCGTGCTCGCCTCCGGTCGCGTGATCACGCACCCGCTGGTTCGGCTCCTGGGCCTGATCCTGATGACGATCTGCGCCAGCGCGCTGCTGGGATGGTGGCTGCCGATGCTCTCGCCGGTGGTCGGCGCCGAGGGCGGCGTGCTGCCGGCCTATGTCTTCGACGAACTGGCCGCGCGATTCGCCCCCGCGCTCGTGACGGCATCGCTGCTGCTGGGCGTGCTCATCGGCTCGCTCGTGTCGGTGGACGAGCTGGTGGTGGCGATTCCCGCGCTCGTGGGACGGGCCTTCGCGCTGGGTGAGCCGCTGACGCGCTTCGAGTGGGGACGGTTCGTGCCTCGAATGCCGCGGCTCGGTCGCACGCCGTCGCTGAGCGGCGCCAGCTCGCTGCATGGCGCCGCTCGAGGCGCGGGCGCCGCCGTCGTCGTCTCACCGTCGCTCACGGCCAACAAGCCGACGCGACGCAAGATGAGCGATCGCGACATGGATGTGGCCGACGCGATGGAGCGCGAGCATGCCCGCAACTCGCGCACGAGCGTGGCAGATGAGCTCGATGGCGATCTCGACGACGAGTTCGATGCTGACGAGCACGCGCACGAGCAGGAGGACGACGACTTCGTTCGAGGTCGCGCCGAGCGCATCGAGCATGACGGCGACCTGATCGCGCCTGCAGTCGATGCGAGCGACGCAGAGGACGACGAGGACGACAAGGACGACGATGCCATCGACGCGGCACACGAGGCCGACGAGGGGCACGCGACCGAGGACGATGACGCCACCGCCTCGGTCGACGAGACCGATGCGGACCTGATCGATGCGGCGGCCACGGCGCCGCGCCAGCTCAGCGCGGACGAGCTTCGCGAGCGCATCCTGAAGCTTCCCGTTCGCATGGCCGGGCGCAAGGCCGAGACGGCGCGCGAGGAGGACATTCCCCGCGCGGTCGACTACAGCGGCTACCAGTTCCCGGCGCTCGAGATGCTGGAGGAGCCCGAAGGCAACTTCTCCGAGACGATGGAGGCGTTCGTGCGCGAGCAGGCGCAGGTGCTCACGGAAGCGCTCCGCACCTATCAGATCGACGGCGAAGTGACCGGCATCGAGAGCGGCCCGGTGGTGACGCTCTACTCGGTCGAGCTTGCGCCGGGCACGCGCGTGGCTCGACTCGAGACGATCTCGAAGGACATCGCGCGCTCGCTCCAGGCGCCCAACATCCGCATCATTCCGAACATGGTGGGTCGCACCGCGGTGGGCATCGAGGTGCCGAACCGCCAGAAGGAACGCGTGCGTCTCAAGGAGCTCATGTCCGGCGGACACGCGCAGGGCATGGTGCTGCCCATGTTCCTCGGCAAGGACTCGGCGGGCGAGCCGATGGTGGTCGACCTCACGCGCATGCCGCACATGCTCATCGCCGGCACCACCGGCAGCGGCAAGAGCGTCTGCATGAACACGATCATCATGGGCTGGCTCTACACGAAGCGCCCGGACGAACTCAAGCTGGTGCTGGTCGATCCGAAGATGGTCGAGATGAGCCAGTTCTCCGACATCCCGCACCTCATGTGCCCGGTCGTGACGGACATGAGCAAGGCGGCCGGAATCCTGGAGTGGGCCACGGAGAAGATGGAGGAGCGCTACGAGATCCTCAAGGACGCGGGCGTGCGCGACATCCGCTCCTACAACGAGCTCGGCGAGGAGGAGCTCTACCTGCGGCTCAACCCGCAGACCGATCTCGAACGAGCCAAGATCCCGAAGAAGCTCCCCTATCTCGTCTTCGTGATCGACGAGCTCGCGGACCTGATGATGACCAACAAGGAGGTCGAGCACTCGATCGTGCGCATCGCGCAGAAGGCTCGCGCGGTGGGCATCCACCTGATCGTGGCCACGCAACGACCGCAGGCGAATGTCGTGACGGGCCTCATCAAGAGCAACATGCCCTGCCGCATCAGCTTCAAGGTGGCCAGCGGCATGGACTCGCGCATCGTGCTCGACCAGAAGGGCGCGGAGCTCCTGCTCGGTCAGGGCGACATGCTCGTGCTCACGCCGAGCTCGAGCGAACTCCGCCGCGCCCAGGGCACGCTGGTCACGGATCAGGAGACCCGCAGCGTGGCGCGCTTCCTGAAGCAGGTCGCGGCGCCGTCGTTCGAGCGGCAACTGCTCGCGATCCGCGGCCCCGGCATGCGAAGCGGCGGCGATGGCGACAGCGACGGCGGCGAGCCGGGCATCAGCGAGCGCGATCCGCTCTTTGACAAGGCCGTCGAGGTGATGATCGAGAGCGGGCGCGGCAGCGTGAGCCTGCTCCAGCGGCGACTGGCGATCGGCTACGGCCGCGCGAGCCGTCTCGTCGACCAGATGGGACTGGCGGGAATTCTCAGCGATCACAAGGGCTCCGTGGCGCGCGAAGTGCTCATCACGCTGGAGGATTGGCATCGCATGAAGGCGATGGAAGCGGAGGACCTGGCGGTGGCCGAGCAGGTCGATGCGATTCCGCCGAGCGTCCGCGCCGCGCAGGCGACTGCGGACACGACGGCGGCCGCTGCGTCGAGCGACGCGGCGGGCGGCACATCCGGCGACCTCGAGTATGTCGAGGGCGACGAGGACGACGGAGCCGGCGTGCCGGACGAGTTCGACGACGAGTTCCGGCAGTGATGCCGAAGGAGTTCGTCGGCGGCCACCGGCAGTGACGCCGGGAGATTTCGTGGGTGAACCCCAGAGGGAGCGTTGCCGAGAGCCGCGGTTCTACTTTCGCGGCAGCGAACTCGGCAGGTCGAAGGTGTCCCTCTCGAGGAACCACGACGGCTTCGGATAGCGCTCGTACACGACGATGCCCATCATGCCGGCCGCCTCGTGCCACAGGATGTGGCAGTGCATCATCCAGAGGCCGGGATTGTCCGCATCGAACTGCACCTTCACGGTGCTGTTGGGCATGACGAGGATCGTGTCACGCATGGCGCCGTCGATCTTCTCGCCGTCGATCTCGGTGACCTGGAAGACATGCCCGTGCAGGTGCATCGGGTGCGACATCATGGTGCGGTTCGTGAAGGTGAGTTCCACGCGCTCGCCTTCACGCACGGTGAACAGCGGCCCACCCGGCCACGGCTCTCCGTTCAGGTCCCACGCGTAGCCGCTCATGCGGCCGTTGAGCACAACGGGGATCGAGCGATCGACGGGTCTCGGCTCAAGCCGTCGCACGGGGCGAAGCGATCGCTCCTGTCGGTAGCCGACACCGATCGCCCCGGAGGCGACGGCAGCACGCGGCGGGAGCGACGGGATCTCCGCATCCATAGTGGCCAGGACCAGAGCCGCAAGCAGCGTTGAGCCTTCGCCTTGCGCCAGGATCGGCACGGTGCTCTGCCCGGGCGGCATGAGAATCTCCACATCCATGCGCTGCGCAATGGCGACCTCCGCCGCTTCGATCGTGATCGGCTGCACCGCCTCGCCATCGACCGCGACCAGCGTTGCGGAGTGACCGGCGAATCGCACCGCGAAGTTCGTGGCGCTCGAGCCGTTGATGAGGCGAACGCGGATGCGCGTGCCCGCCTCCACGCGCACCACCTCTGCGTCCTCGATCGGCCGACCATTCGCGAGCAGCGCGTCGTAGTCGACATCGTTCAGGTCGGCGGCTGCCTTCGCACCGGGCTCCATGCCCGGCATGGGCGCCATCGGCTCCATCGGTTGCATGGGCGCCATCGACTTCGCGCGAAGTTCGGCGAAGATCTCCGGCGGATTGCGGAAGGTGAGATCCGTGAGCATCATCACCACATCGGTCGCGAAGCGCGTGGGCTCTGGCGCTCGCGCTCTGTCGCCTGCGGCGTCGCGCGCCTTGTCACCCGCGGCGTCGCGAGGCGCGTCGCCCGCGATCGCGGGATCGATGACGATCGGCAAGACGAGCTGGTCCTGCAACTGCCATCCGTAGTGCGAGTGGAAGAAGTACGAGCCGCTCTGCTTCGGCACGAAGTCGTAGATGAAGGTTGCGCCGGGGGGCACGGGCCGCTGCGTCACGAACGGCACTCCATCCTGCGAATTGGGCAGCACCAGTCCGTGAGGATGCACGCTGATGGGAAGCGTGGTGCCGTTGAGGAGCTCCACGCGCAATCGCTCGCCCTGGCGGGCGCGAACGACGCGGCCCCCGCCATCGAGCTCGACCTTGAAGACCGGCGTCACGCGGCCGCCGACGCTGATCTCCCCTTCGCGCACGATCATCCGCTGCGTCGTCGCCTCCGAGGTATCGGTCTGCGCCGCTGGATGCGCGTCCGGCGCCTGCAGCACCGCCGCATGCGCGCTCTGTCCTGAGGCCGGCGGCGACGCGAATGCAAGGGCCCATGCGGCGAACGCCCCGGTGATTCGCGCCGCGCCTGTGCGATCCTGTCGGACGGCTGCCATGGGCTTCCATTTGCGTCGCATGCCAACACGATACGGTCAGACCTTGCGTGGATCCGCGGTCGATCCGTACTTGCCCGAGGCCCGGGCGTGTCGTACTGTTGCGTCGTTGCCCCAGCAACGCCCTGCCCTGCTGCGAAATGCGGCATCAGGACGGGCGGAGCCGGCGACCGACCGTGGTTCGGATCGTCCGCATCATCGGGACGCCGATGAGAGCGACGAAAGGATCCTCGGGCGATGAGCTCCGCGGGACGCTGCGGAGATGGAAGCTCGGCGGCGAGCGCTCACCTCGCGACGGCTGAGTCTGGCGCTCTCAACGAAGGAGGTGGTCCAGTGCACAGTGAAACCATGAAGGGTCTGCACCGCTAACCCCGTGCACCCGACGGGGTCCGCACGGTTCGGTGCGGCCCTCAACGAAACGCCCCGCCGATCGGCTCGTCCGGTCGGCGGGGTTTTGTGTTGCGCAAGTCACACGCGATTGAACCCCGCGTCGTCGGGTGATTGCGACGGGGATACGCTGGTCCCCTGTCGTCGGAGAACGCGATGACCGCGCGAGCGCCACCATTGCTCCCATGACTTCTTGAGAATCGCACCATGACCACGCGCAGCACCAGTTCGGAGATCGTCCTCTCGTCACCTTGGTTTCGTCGGCGAGGTCTCATCGCCGGAGTGGTCCTGGGTCTTGCGACGGCGCTTGCGCTCGTGTCGTCGCCGTGGTTCCATGAGGACACCTGGATCGAACTCGAAATCGACATGCTCGCCTGGGGCACTTTCCTCGGCGGCGCGTTCCTGCGGCTCTGGGCCACGCTCTATGTCGGCGGCCGCAAGGAGCAGGCGCTCGTCACTGAAGGGCCGTACTCGATCATGCGCAATCCGCTCTATGCGGGTTCGCTGCTCATGGCGCTCTCGCTCGGGATCTTCCTCCAGAGCCTCGTGTTCGTTGCGGCTGTCGCGATCGTTGCATGGGTGCACATGGCGTTGACCGTGCGCGCGGAGGAGGATGTCCTGCGCCGAAAGCATGGAGCGTCGTTCGATGCGTACTGCGGCGTGACGCCGCGCTTCCTTCCGAATCCGTGGCGCTACCACTCGCCCAGCCATGTCGATGTCAATGTCAGCGGACTGCGCCGTGAGATGAGCCGCATGGTGCGGTGGCTGCTTCTCGCGGTGAGCATGGACCTGGTGGCCCACCTCAGGGACTCGCCATGGTGGCCGCACCTGCTGCGTCTGCCCTGAGCTGCGTTGGCGTGAGCAGGCGCTCGATCGCCTGCATTCGATGGTTGAAGATGCACTCGACCGCGCTGCGAACGAAGAGCGGGGTGGCGATCGAGTCGAGCGTTGCGCGATACTCGACCCGGTCACGCATCCGCGTACCTTCCGGATGCGGCTCGAGCGTGTGCTCGTGCCACCACCATCGATACGGACCGCAGATCTGCATGTCAACGAATCGATGCGGCGGCTGCCACACCTGGATGCGCGTGCGCCATCGGATCGGCACGCCCCAGAGTCGCAGGCGGTAGTCGAGGATGGCGCCTTCGCGCAGGTCGATCGGTCTTGGCGTGATGATGCGGAAGCGCAGCCATGGCGGCGTGATCGCCTCGAGATTCCATGCGTCGGCGAAGAAGGCGAAGGTCTCGTCGATCGAACGCGGAATCACCTGCTCGCGGCGTAGCTCGCGCAGGGTGCCATCCGGCCGGGATCGCGTTGCATCGGACACGGGACCGGCTCAATGGTTCGCGACGGGGCTGCGCGTGGATTCGCTTCGTCCGCTGTCGTTCGTAGACTGCCATCATGTCGGGCGCGAGCTTCTCGTGCACTTGTTGCGGATATCACCTGGATGCCGCCGGCGGCGCGCCGGCATGTCCGGAGTGCGGCGCGTCCACCGACGCATCCGAGCGCTACTGGGCCCAGCTGGGTGGCGAGGCTCGCGCGAAGGCCCAACTCGCTCGGCTCCTGCAGCTACTTGTGGCTCTCGTCATCTCCGGCAGTCTGTTCTCGGCGGGGATCGCCGCCTCCTTGCCACTCGCGGTCACGACGCAGCCGATGGATCTGCTCCGAGGCGGGCTATTCCTTCCTGCCGTCACCATCAGCGCCGTCGGTGCCGTGGCGCTGCTCGGCGCGGGTGCGGCGCAGCCATTTCGCGTCGCAGGTCGCCGACAGGGCTGTGTTCGCGCGGCGGCGGTCGCATGGATCGGTCTTTCGGCCCTGACACTCGTCGGCCTGGTGAATCCGCCCTGGACATACGGATCGCTGTGGATGGCTTCGTTGACTTGGGGCATCATCGGTGTCTCAATCCTGCCGGGAGTCATGCTCCTCCCGATTCCCGCAGCGGTACTGGCCTTGCGCTGCTCGCCAGCGCACTCGATCCGTCACTGGCACGAGGCCGGGCGCAGGCTTCGATGGACCGCACGCCTGCTTCTGGCGACCTCCGCCGCGGTGGCAGGAATACACATGCTCACGGCCGTGATCTGGCACTGCGAGCCCGGTTTGCTGACGAAACCGTCGTACCTTCGCGACGCCATCCTCCATTTGCCCATCTGGCTGCTTGGCATGATCTCCATCCTGCAAGCAGTGATGGGGATCGCGGGGTTCATGCTCCTCAAACGGCTTGCTCGCACCGAAGGGGGACTTGCCATCGGGCGCCGCGACCTCGACTGTCGCGCCAGGGGGTTGTCGCTGATCGTGGCACCGTTGCTCCTGGCGGGCCTACCACTTGGTGTCATCGGTGCAGCCCAGCGCGCCAGCGCGGGCGGCAACTGGTGGCACGCAGCGCGCCATCTTGCGACCGAGACGGGGGGGCCGTGGTACCCGGCTATCCTCCTAGGCGCGGCGGTGGTCGTCGCCCTTGTGTGGATCTACTCGCTCCACATACCGCGGCTGGCCGATCGAACACGGAGGACGACGACACCGCGACTGAGCGCCGGGCGTTGACCAGAATCGAGCTTGTTCGTAGTCTGTTCGGGTCATGTGCGCCGACGGCCCTTCCTATCGCGACGCGCTGATCCACGGGCCCGCGCATCGGCGGGGCGCGGGGTTGAACCCTGGCAACCGCTTCGAATCACTGCGACTGCATGTGCTGGGCGAGGAGCTCGATCGCCGGTTCGTGGAGCAGGATCGTGCGGACGGCACACCAGTGCGCGTGCAGCGCCAGGTCTTTCGCGACCGCACGCAGACGATCATCAACCGCGTCGCACCGACCTCCGATGTGCCGTTCGAGTGGACGCTGAACCCCTACCGCGGCTGCGAGCACGGCTGCGTCTACTGCTACGCGCGACAGTACCACGAGTACATCGGCCTGAACTGCGGTCTCGACTTCGAGACGAAGCTGGTGGCCAAGCCCGATGCGGCCGCACTGCTTCGACGGGAGCTTGCGAGGCCGCGATGGAACCCCGAGACGATCGTGATGTCGGCGAGTACCGACATCTACCAGCCGATCGAGCACACGATGGGCATCGCTCGGCAGTGTCTCGAAGTGCTCGCAGAGTGCGGCCAGCCTGTCAGCGGCATGACCAAGAGCTCGATGGTGCTGCGCGACATCGGCCTCTGGTCGCAACTTGCGTCGCAGGGCGCAGGTCGCCTGACGATCACACTGGTCACGCTCGACGCGGATCTCGCCCGCTCACTTGAACCTCGGGCGAGCGCTCCCGCGGCGCGCCTTCGCGCGATCCGCGAGCTCACCCGTGCGGGCGTACCCGTCACCGTGAATGTGGCGCCCGTGATCCCGGGACTCACGGACACTGAAGTGCCGGCCATTCTCGAAGCGGTCGCGGAGGCGGGCGCACTCTCGGCGAACTGGATCATGCTTCGGCTGCCGTACCAGTTGAAGGAGCTGTTCCTCGACTGGCTCAAGCGCTCGGTGCATCCTGATCGCGCCCGCAAGGTGGAGTCGCTGATCCGCCAGATGCGCGACGGCAAGCTCTATCAGGCGAAGGTGGCACGCGGGCGAGGACAGGGACCCTTCGCGGAGCAGATCGCGTTGACCTTCAAGGTCTTCCAGAAGCGATTCGGACTGGATCGCCAGCTCGCGCCGCTCTCAGGTTCATCATTCCGTCGCCCGCAAGTGGGCGGACAGCTTGCGCTTTTCTGAGCTCGCCCCGTCAACTGCGAACGGCCGCCCCGCCACGAGTAGGCTCGCGCGGCGTGGAACCGGGCTCAAGCGCGACTTCCTTCACCTGCACGCGCTGCGGCTATCCGCTCACGAGCGCTACCGGCTCCGAGAGTTGTCCCGAATGCGGGCAGAGCGTTGAGCGATCGCGCAGAGAGTGGCGGCAGGTCGGCGGGAATCGCGAGTGCTTTGCACGACTGGCAGGTCATCTCGTCCTTGCGGCGCCGATCGCGGGCACGCTTGCCGTTGCCTGGGCCGTGCAGTCGCTGCTGGTTCATGACCTGCTCGGGACATCGACGCTGCTGTTGGCTCCGGATGGCACATGGACCGCACCGATCGGAGCGAGCATCCGTTCCGGAGTGTTTGCGCTCCTGCTTCTGTTGAACCTCATCACGGTGGTGCTCTGGCGGAGCGTGGTCTGCAGGCCGCCGATGCCGAAACTTCCGCTCTCGCGAGCGCGCCTCCGGTGGCACGCCGTCGGGTGGGTGCTCTGGAGCGCAACCGCACTGTTCGCTTGCGCTGCGCTGATGGGTTCGCTCCTTCCGGCGTTCCCGAGCTCGAACTGGTGGTTGACGGCCTGGCCGTTCACCGCGTTTGCATTCCTGCCGTTCCCGACCGCCATCGCGGTCCTCTGCCTTCGCGCTCCGCGATCGCTTCCTGCCATGCGGCGAGCGACCTTCGCGTCCACCGCCCTCGCCGCCTTGCTCCTCGCTGGAATCACGCTCCTGGTCGGGCTTCTCATCTCGAGTTCAGCGCATGCGGCGGTCCTCTCGCTCCTTCCCGCCGAAGCTCAGGAGATGGTGCATGCAATTGTGTCGTTCGTGACCAATGCCCTCTGGGTGTACGGCGTCGCCGTCATGCTTGCACTCGTGAGTCTCGCGTGCTTCCGCCTGTTGCGCCGAAGCGTTCAGGAGGCTGGACTTCGACCACTCCCCGCGGGCTTCAAGCGCCGCACCTGGCTGCTGGCAAGCGTGATCATCGTCGTTCACTGGTTCGGCACCCTCGCCGCACACGCAGGCGTGCAGAACGCGTTCGGCCGTCCTCGCTCCCTCGATCTCTCGTTGATCGGATCCCTGCTCACCGGGGTGACGAAGGACGGCGGATCCGTTCTGCAGTCGATCGGCATTCCGCTGATCGTCCCGCTGGCGTGGATCTTCCTTCGCCGGCTCGCGGCGAGAATCGCCTACTCGCCGATGTCCTCGGCCCAGAGGTCGGGCTTCTCGCGCTGAAGGCGCTCCATGAGCGCCACGCAGCGGTCGTCGTTCATCAGGCGCAGCTCGATTCCCTCGCGCTTCATCCACTCTTCCGCGCCAAGGTAGGTGCGGTGCTCGCCGATGACCACGCGCGGGATCCTGAAGAGCAGCGCCGTTCCCGAGCACATGGGGCACGGCGAGAGCGTGCTGACCAGCGTGAGCGATCGCCAGTCGCGGCGTCGCCCCGCACGGCGAATGCAATCCACTTCCGCATGCGCGGTGGGATCACCGCTCTGCACGCGCTGATTGTGACCGCGCGCCACGATGCGACCCTCGGCATCAAGCAGCGTCGAGCCGATGGGGATGCCCCCTTCGCGCCAGCTCTTCTCCGCCTGCTCGATCGCGGCATCGAGACCCGCGCGGACAGCCGCGTCGCTCGGCCAGGTCGAGGCGCTCATGTCGGTCGCTCCATCGCGGTCGCGGCCGTCCCGGTCATGAGGAGCGCCGCGCCGACGCGCCTGCTGCCGGCACCCCCGCTGCCGTCTCGCCGCTCGCCGCGATCGTGCGGGCGAGCCCATCCTCGAAGGAAACGACCGGCTCGTAGTTGATGAGCGCCTTGGCGGCGCGGATGTCCGCCTCGCTGTCGCGCACATCGCCCTTGCGCATCGGATGGAACCGCCGTTCGGCGCTTCGGCCGACGCCGCGCTCGATCGCCTCGAGCAGCGCCAGCAATGAGAATCGCCCGCCGCATCCGATGTTCACCACCTGCCCCTCCAGCGTCGACGCCGTCGTGGCCGCGCAGAGATTCGCGTGCACGGCATTGGCCACGAAGGTGAAGTCGCGCGTCTGCTTGCCGTCGCCGAAGATCTCGACCGGCGTGCCCTCGCGCACCGCCTTGATCCAGCGCGGCACGACCGCCGCATACGCCGAGTCGTGCCGCTGGCGCGGTCCGAAGATGTTGAAGTAGCGCAGCGAGACGGTCTCCAGGCCGTAGCAGACGGCCCACGCTCGCAGCGAGTGTTCGCCCGCAAGCTTGGTCATGGCGTACGGTGAGCGCGGATCGGGCCGCATCGACTCGACCTTCGGAAGCGTGGGCGTGTCGCCGTACGCGCTCGAACTCGCGGAGTAGACGATGCGCTTGGCGCCGTGCCGCCGCGCCGCCTCCAGCACGCGGACCGTTCCGTCGGCGTTGGCGGCCTGGAAGCGCGCGGGATTCTCGACGCTGGCGGGCACGCTTCCGAGCGCCGCCAGGTGGAAGATCACCTTCGCGCCCGCGAACGCCGCATCGAGCGACGAGTCGTCGAGGATGCTCGCCGCGATGACGCGCACGCGGCTCGCCGCCGACGAGAGATTCACCTCGCGGCCATTGGAGAAGTCGTCGATCACGGTCACATCGGCGCCGCGCTCGACGAGTGCGTCCACCACATGGGAGCCGATGAAGCCCGCGCCGCCGGTGACGCAGACTCGGATGCCCGGCAGATTCACGAGCGCAACTCCGCGATTCTTTTCACAATTCCATCCTACGGCATTGCGGCCGCATTCGTCACCGCGGGTGTTCCGGCAGCCGCTCGTTCCGAACTTCTCGTTCCTCGATCGCCGCGTTCTTCTCTCCCGCGATGGCGCGATGTACCCTCAGCGAGCGACTCCCACTCAGGAGTCGATGGGAGGGACTCGACATGTTGCGACTTCGCTCCGCGCTCGTGCGCCTAGCGCCCGCGGGACTCGCAGCGGCGCTCGGTCTTCCTTCGGTGTCGATGGCGCAGGTCATCACACCGAACATCACCGTCTCGGCACCAACGCCGGGGCTTCCGCTCCAGACTTGGGTTGATGCAAATCCGGCTGTGGCGGGCATTCAGCGCTGCACGGTCGAAACGACGGCGTTGGACCAGTTCATCGCTCCGCCGGGCCTTCCGGCTGCACCGTGCGACATCGTCGTCGATGTTCGACTGATGAACCCGATCGCGCTTCCACCTCCGGGCCTGCGCCTGGTCGGATTCCATTTCAGCATCGTCTACGACCCGATGGTGGTGATGCCTGCGCCCGGACTCGTGAACGCGCCGACCTTCGCGGGACTGGACGCGCTCCCGATCGTCTTCATACCGGGAGGATCGCCTCCTGGGCTGATGCGAGTGATGACCGGCGTGCCGCCATGCACGGGTGCCGGTGCTCCCGGCGGCATCGTCATCGGCCCTGGGTTCAATGCGCTGATGGCGCGGCTCGGATTTCTTGTGATCGGTGAGGGCCAGACGGGCTTCGATGTCACTGCCATCGAGATCTACACCGTTCCAAACGTGTCCCCATGCGCGGGGCCGGCACTGATGCCGGGAGACGAGTTTCAAGCGCGATCCCAGGTGATCGTGAACTACGGTGGACCCGAGATCGGCTGCTGGACCGTGAATCGGGTCTTCGACGCGCTCGATCTGGTCCCCAACAACGGCATCAGCGATGCGAATCCCACGCTCGGCATCATCGATTCGACGCTGTCGGCATGCATCGATGAGGCGAACTGGCGAGCCGGTGCCGATGGGATCTCCTTCGATCTCCAGCCGGCGCCGCTCGGTCCGCCTCCACCGATTGCAGTGCCCGCCGATCCACCACCGATCATGGACGCTGCCGGAGGACTCTTCATCGATGGCACGACGCAGCCTGGGCTCGTGATCACCGGCGTCGGCGCCGCCACATGCTTCACCGTCACCAGCGCGATGAACACCATTCGCGGCCTTGCGATCACTTCCTTCGTCACTTCCGGAGTCACCGTCTCCGGCGCTGGCGCCGTCGGGAACGCGGTGCGCGGTTGTCGCGTCGGCATCGACTGGCTCGACGGAGCGGCGGGGAACTGGGATGGCATTCGAGTGACGAACGGCGCCTCCGGCACGCTCATCGGCGGCACCGACTGGACCGATCGCATGGTGATCTCCTGCAATGCGAGCGACGGCATTTCGATCAGCAATGGCACCGCCGCCGATTCACCCGCAACCGCGATCAGGAACTGCCACATCGGGACGGACTCGATTGGGCTCTTGGCTCGCGCGAACGGCGACGGCATCCGCGTCGTCAACTGCACGAACACGATCATCGGTGGCGCCGGCGCGGGCGAGCGCAATGTCATCAGCGGCAATGGATTCAATGGAGTCGTGATCTCGGGAGGCGGCTCCGGAACCCGCGTTGAAGGCAACATCATCGGCCTCAACGATGCCGGCACTGCGCCGCTGCCGAACGGGAGCGATGGCGCATCGGTCGTCGGGGCGATGGGAGTCCTCGTCGGGGGCGACACATTCGAGCACGGCAACACGATCAGCGGCAACGGGCTCGATGGCGTCAGGATCAGCGGCGGCGGAGGCCACGGGCTCTACTCGAATCGAATCGGCGCCATACCCATGGGCACGCTTCCCATGGGCAACACCGGCTCCGGTGTTCACCTGACCGGCGGCGCGGTGGAGAATCGCATCGGCGCTGTCGGCAAGGGCAACACCATCTCGGGCAACGGCGTCTTTGGTGTGCGAGTGGACCTTGGCTCGAATCTCAATCTCGTGCACGCCAACCGCATCGGTGTTGATCGGGCAGGGACCTCCGCCATGGGCAACGGGCAGGATGGCGTCATGGTGTCCCGTGCTTCGATCGAGAACCACATCGGCGGCGGCGCGGGCGTTGGCGACTATGGCGTTGAGGAGCAGGGCAACATCATCGGGGGAAACGGGCAGTCCGGCATCGTCATCCGAGACCTGGCAACCGACGGCAATGTCGTTGCACGCAATCGGATCGGGCTGGGTGCCTCCGACGAACGACTCGGCAACGGCATCGACGGAATCACCGTTCGTTCCAGTGCCGGCAGCACGGCTGTCGTCTACAACGAAATCGGGGCCAACCTCGAATGCGGCGTGAGCGTGCGGGGCAACTCAACGGAGACGACCGTCAGGAGCAACACCATCGGCTTCTTCGGGAGGCCGAACGAGGCCAATGGTGTCCTCGTCGACTCGGGCGCAGTCCTCACGACGGTCAGCTCCAACATCATCGAGTGGAATGGGATGAACGGTGTGGTCGTTCTTGGCCCCGGCACGCTCAAGACAGTGCTCTTTGCGAATCTCCTCCGCCATCACGATGCCGATGAGAGCGCCGGCATCAGGCTGGAGGATGGACCCGAGGCGTCATTCCTCCTGGTCAATGAGATCAATGCGAACACCGTTGGCGTGCTCGATCTCGGCAGCGCCGCAACGGAGATCATCGAGAACACGATCGTGGGGAACACCACCGCCGGGATCGACGGCGTCTCGATCCAGATCAGGCGCAATTCAATCGATGACAACGGAGACCTCGGCATTCGCCTGGCCGAACCGGCGGCGACCGTTCTGATCACCAAGGCCACGGTGGGTCCTCCGATCACCATCGAAGGAGTGCTCGTCGACGGCGATCCGGAGACGCTCCACACGATCGAAGCCTTCATGAACGAGGAGTGCGATCCTTCGGGCGACGGCGAGGGAATGATGTTCCTCGGCGACGGACTCGTGACGACCAACCGGAAAGGAGAGGCGTCATTCACCATTCATGTGCCGCTTCCTCCCGAGTTCAGGCCGCCGCTTCGACTCAGCGCCACCGCGACGCGTGGGTCGGCGGCCACCTCCCAGTTCTCCAACTGCTACGAGGTCGAGGGCGGCGGCATTCCCCGTTGTCCACCGGACTTCAACGATGACGGCATCGTCGATGGCGCCGATCTCGGCACCCTGTTGGGTCAGTGGGGGCCCTGCGTCCTCTGTGACGCGGACCTGAACGACGATGGGATCGTCGATGGCAACGATCTCGGCTCGCTGCTCGGGGCGTGGGGCCCCTGCCCGCCGTAGTCCGAACGCTCGCCGAATCCGAGCCGTCATGGTGCCGCCGCGCGCCGCAGGAGTTGGTGCGCATGAGACGGCGAGCGGGCGAACGGAGGCGGGCGGGTCGGTGCGGCGCGCTCGGCGCGGCTGGCGCGCTCAGGAGCGCGATGCCGCGGTCCTTCGCGGGCGCCGCCGTCCCCGGCCCCGTCGGGCCATCCTGCCGTCGCGCTGCTCCTGGATTCGTTCCGCCGTCGGCACGCGGACATCCGTGGCCAGTCCCACGGCGCGCAGCGCGCAGATGAGCCAGTAGCTCGCGTCGAGTTCCCACCAGCGCAGGCCGTGCCGTGCGCTGGCGGGGAACGCGTGATGGTTGTTGTGCCAGCCTTCGCCGAAGCCCAGCAGCCCGACGATCGCGTTGTTGCGGCTCTCGTCACCGCTGTCGAACGGACGCGAACCCCAGAGATGGCAGACGGAGTTCACGCTCCAGGTGACATGGTGCACCGCAAGCACGCGCACCAGGCCGCCCCAGAGGAATCCAAGCAGCGCTCCGTACAACGAGAGCGTGACGAGACCACCGATGAGCGCCGGCAGCACCAATCCGGCCACGACCCAGAAGCGAAAGTGCCGATCCGCCGCGACGAGCACGGGATCTCGCCGCAGATCCTTCGAGTAGCGCCCGAGTCCCCGGCTTCGCGGCGCGAAGAGCCAGCCGATGTGCGCGTGGTACGCGCCCCGAAGCATCGCGCCGAACCCGTCGCCCCATGAGCCGTGCTCGGCCATGTGAGGCGAGTGCGGGTCGTCCTTGCCGTCGGAGTGCAGATGATGACGACGATGCTCCGCGCACCAGGTGATGACGGGCCCCTGCACCGCCATCGAGCCGGCGGCGGCAAACATGTAGCGCAGAGTCGCCGAGGTGCGGAACGATCGATGCGTGCACAGCCGGTGATATCCGACGGTGACGCCCATCGCCGTGACGAGGCTCATGGCGAAGAAGAGCGTCAGCGAGACGGCATCGATCGCCGTGCCCCAGAGCAGCAGCATGGCCGTCGCCAGCCCCGCCGGTGGGACCAGCACGGCGAAGAGATTGATCAGTCGTCTCTTGGTATCGGCGGGTGTCAGCTCTCGAGCCGTCAAGCAGGCCGCCAGTTCGTCTTGAACGACTTCACCGTCGCCATGAACTGGTCCTCGATCCCCTTGAGGCTCTTCTTCTCCACGAGCTGATCGCGCAGCGCCTTGGCGGGTCCCTGGAAGTGCTCCAGCAGATCGCGCTCGAACTGGCTGACCTTGTTCAACGCGACATCGTCGAGGAATCCCTTCGCACCCGCGAAGATCGAGATCACCTGGTCGATCGCGTCGAACGGCGTGTACTGGCCCTGCTTGAGCAGCTCCACCATGCGGGCGCCTCGATCGAGCTGGCGCTGCGAGGTCGGATCGAGCTCCGTACCGAGCTGGGCGAACGCCTCGAGCTCGCGGAATGCCGCAAGGTCGAGACGAAGCGATCCCGCGACCTCCTTCATCGCCTTGATCTGGGCGTTGCCGCCCACGCGGCTCACGGAGATGCCCACATTGATGGCGGGACGGATGCCGGCGGAGAAGAGCTCGGGCTGAAGATAGATCTGGCCGTCGGTGATGGAGATCACATTGGTCGGAATGTACGCCGAGACATCGCCTTCCTGCGTTTCGATGATAGGCAGCGCCGTGAGCGATCCACCGCCGTTCTCGTTCGAGAGCTTGGTGGCGCGCTCCAGCAGTCGCGAGTGCAGATAGAAGACATCGCCCGGGTATGCCTCGCGGCCCGGCGGACGACGCAGCAGCAGCGACAGCTCGCGATACGCGACGGCCTGCTTGGAGAGGTCGTCGTAGACGCAGAGCACATGCTTGGGGGTTTGTCCCTGTTTTCCCTGCCACATGAAGTACTCGCCGATGGCGCATCCCGCGTACGGCGCGATGTACTGAAGCGGCGCCGACATGCCGGCCGTGGCGCTGACAATGATCGTGTAGTCCATCGCGCCGTGCTTCTTCAGCGTCTCGACGACGGCGGCGACGGTCGAATCCTTCTGGCCGACGGCGACATAGATGCAGACGACGGCATCGGGCGTGCCCCAGTAGGCGCGCTGGTTGATGATGCAGTCGAGGCAGACCGCCGTCTTGCCGGTCTTGCGGTCACCGATGACCAGCTCGCGCTGGCCGCGGCCCACCGGGATCATGCTGTCGACGGCCTTGATGCCGAACTGGAGCGGTTCCTTGACGGGCTGGCGCTCCTTGATGCCCGGCGCCACGATGTCCACCTTCATCGACGCGGCGGCCTTGATCGGCGGACCTCCGTCGAGCGGATTGCCGAGCGGATCGACGACGCGTCCGAGCAGCTCCGGACCTGCGGGGACTTCGAGCAGTCGCCCGGTCGAGCGCACCACATCGCCCTCGCGCACGCTCGTCGCCTCGCCGAAGAGCACGGCGCCGACGGTGTCAGTCTCCAGGTTCATCACCTGCCCGGTGATGGTGCCGGCCGCGGTCTCGAACTCGATGAGCTCGCCGGCCATGACCTTGCTCAGTCCATAGATGCGGGCGATGCCGTCGCCCACCTCGATCACCTGTCCAACCTCGCTCACTTCGAGCTGGCTCGAGAACTGCTCGATCTCGCGCTTGATGACGGATGTGATCTCGTCGGTCTTGATCTTCACGGGGTACCTCGTGCGATGCGATGCGGTCGTGCGCTGAAGCGGCCGGAGACTCGTCCGGCTCGCAGGGTCAGGTCATGAACTTCGAGAGGTCGCCGCCGAGATCGGCGCGGCCTCGGTCGGCGATGGATCGTGAGAGGCGGCGCAGGCGGGTGGCCACGGAGCCGTCGATCAACTGGTCGCCCACGCGGAGCTTGATGCCGCCGATCATGTGGGAATCCGCGTAGCTGTGCAGCACCGGTTCCTTGCCGAAGGCGGCCTTGATGCGCTGCGTGACGCTCGCCTCGACGGCGGGGTCCAGGCGCCCTCCCTCGACGGTGAAGACATCCACTTCCACGCGGCCGAAGCGCTCCTGCACGAGCATGTCGTACGCGTCCGCGATGTGGAGCAGCTCCGCCATGCGGCCGTGACGGTTGACGACGAGCAGGAACCGAAGCAGCAGATCGCTCACGCGACCCTTGAAGATGCGCGAGAGCGCCTCGCCGCGCTCGCCGCCGTCCACGATGGGCGACCGGAGCAGCTCGCGGAGCTTCGGATCCGCGCGGACCAGCTCCGCCACCACTTCGATCTCCTCCGCCGTCTCGCCGACGCGCGCCTGGCCGCCGGCGCTCTCGGCGAGCTCGAAGAGGCTCTTCGCATAGACCTTCGCGACTTGGTCGACCTGGGTGGGCATGGGGCTCGAGCGGGTGGAGGGCGGAATTGCGTTTCGTGGGAACGACGCGTGCGATGCGCTCGGGAGCGCCGACTCAGTTGCGGCTTCCCGCAAGATCGCGGAGCGACTCATCCACGAGTCGCTGCTGATCCGTGGCGGTGATCTCGCGCTTGAGGATGCGGCTGGCGATGGCCGTGGCCAGCGCCGCCGTCTGCGCGTGCACATCGAGCATCGCCTGGCGCTTGGCACCCTCGATCTCGGCGGTGGCCCGCTGCGTGCGCTCCTGCATCTCCTGCTCCATCTTCGAGCGCAGGCTCTCCGCCTGCCGCTGCGCCTCGGAGCGCGCCTGGGCAATCAGCCGCGTGGCCTCCTCTCGCGCCTCACCAAGCCGCTTCTCGAACTCCGCCTGCGATGCCTTCGCCTGCTTGCGGGCGTCCTCCGCGGCCTTGATCTCGCCCAGGATCTTGGCGTTGCGCTCGTCCAGGCCCTTGATGATGACGGGCCAGACCTTCACATAGAGGAATCCGAACGCGATCAGGAAGACCGCCAGCGAAGTGATGGAGATCATCACTTCGAGGTTGACCAGATCGTCGGCGGCGAGCAGGAGCGTGTGCGTCACGGGGAGACTCCTTGGGTCGAGGCTTGAAGCGCCTTGGCTGGAACGAACTCACGCGGGCGCGGCGAGCGTGCGCTGGCGCACGCGTGCCGCACCGAAGGGCGCGGAACTCAAACCTTGCCGAACGCGACGAGACCGACGACCACGCCGAAGAGGGCGACACCCTCGACGAGCGCGGCGGTGATGATCATGTTGAGGAAGATCTTGCCGGAGGCCTCGGGCTGCCGTGCGATCGCCTCGACCGCGCTGCCGCCGATGCGACCGACGCCCCAACCTGCGCCGAGCACGGCGAAGCCGGCAGCGATGCCGGCGCCGAGGCCGGTGAGGTTGACGCCGCCGGCGACGGGATCCGCCGCGGAGGCGGTGCCGGTGACGGCGAGCATGGCGATGGCGGGAAGGACGAGCGTGCTGAGCTTCTTCATGGGTGGTGTGGCTCCTCGGGCCGTTGTGTGGTTCGTGGGTTGAGGTTGGTCGTCGAAGGCAGGTGTGGAAGAGGCGTTGGGCACGAGCCCGCGGCCGGACGATTCAGTCGGGGACTCAGTGGGCGTGCGCAAGCTCCACGGCGCCGTGGCCATGCGCTTCGTGCTCCTCATGCTCTTCATGTCCGTGCTCATCGTCGTGGTGACTCATCGTGCTGATGAAGACCGCCGTGAGGAACATGAAGATGAATGCCTGAAGCACCGCCACGAAGAGCTCAAGGAAGGTGATCAGCACCGCGAAGATGCCGGAGACGATCGAGATCGTGCCGATGCCGAGCCAGCCCATGCCCGCCTGCGCGGCCATCGCACCGAACATGAGCAGCGTCGCGAGCAGCGTGTGCCCGCCGACCATGTTCGCGAAGAGACGAATCGAGAGCGCGGCGGGCTTGATGAAGAGGCCCATGAACTCGACGACGAAGATGAGCGGCACGATCAGCCAGAGCGCCTTCGGTCCCGTGAGCAGATCGCGACCGCCGCAGAGATGCTCGAGCCAGCCCCTCAGGCCCAGCTCCTTGAACGCATGCCGCTGGATGGCGATGAACGAGGTGAGCGCGAGCGCTGCCGTGACCGAGATGCTGGCCGTGGCCGTGCCGCCGAAGAAGACCCAGTCCGTGCCATCCGGCGTCTTGATGCCCACCATGTTCTTGATGAGCGTCTGCACATCCATCAGCGGGAAGAGCCCGAAGAGGTTCAGCGTCAGGATGAAGAAGAACTGCGTCATCAGGAAGGGCAGGTACTTCCTGGTGGTGGCGGCGCCGAGCACCGGCGTCAGCATCTCGTCCCGCATGTAGACGACCATGGTCTCGACGAGCTGCGCCAAGCGACCCTTCGTGACGAAGCGCTCGTTGCCGATGCTCTCAGGGCCCGTGGCGATGCGCTTCGCGGCGGCCGCGAGCGCCCAGACCGTCACGATGCCGCCGACCACGATCATCACCGAGCTCAACGAGACGCTGGTCCCGTAGACGGGCTTGTCGACCACATGGTGCAGCGGGTCGAGCGCGGCGAGGAGGAGCGTGTTCATGGCTTCGGGAGCGGTGAAGTCGATGCGGATTCAACGATGGGCAGCAGCTTCGCCGGCCGAGAGCGCCCGCGCGACGCCCCTGGCCGATACCGCGACTTCCGCCGCGAGACACGCCAGGTAGGACCCCGCCAGCGAGAGCAGGAACACATCCGTCCTGACGGGGGTCGCGGAGTATACAGCGAGCCCCACGAGCGGCGTGAGCAGCAGACGACCCACGGTTCCGGCGAGCCAGAGCGTGGCCCAGGTGCCCGCCGGCCGCGTCTTCCAGGGCATCAGGGCCATGATCCCGGCCAGCGTCACGGCGATGGCGACACCGGATCCAAGCAGACTCGAACGGATGATTTCCGCGACGGCGACCGATGCAGCGCCAGTCGCCGATGTGCCTCCGGCCGCGGTGCCGGTTTCGCCCGTGCCTCCCGCGGTGAACCGCACCGAGAGCCACGCGGCGAACACCGCGGCAAGGATGCCGGCACCCAGCGCCGCGCTGATGATCGCCGCCGTTGGCAACCGGATCAGCGGCTCCCGCTGCGGCGGCAGTCCACGACTTCCGAGCGGAGGGACCGGCGAGTCGTTCGAGTCATGAGCCACTGCGCTTCCTCCGGTCGATCTCGTCGAGCTCCTTCGTGACGCGCAACCCCTGGCGGATGAGCGTGAACATCGCCACCGCGACGCCGATCGACCCGCCGATGATCATGCCCATGGTGCCGCCGCCGCGCATCCAGTCGATGAACCAGCCGATGAACACCCCCGCGGCCACTTCGCTGGTCACCTGGAACGCCACACCCATCATGCGGTAGCCGATGCGCATCTCCGCGGCGTTGCTCGACGCCCGCGCGCGGGATTCGCTCGTCGCATCGGACGAGCGGCGCTCGGATGGATCCGCGTTCGAGCTCATGCGATGCAGCCTAGGGCGCGGAGCGGCGGCGCGAAGTCGGGCGAGATTGTCGGCATCGACCAGAACGAGCAGATCGATATCGCGCGTGAACTCGCTGGCGCCATGCACCACGCATGCCTGCCCTCCCATGAGCAGGCACCGCACGCCGCGTCGGCGAATCGTGTCGAGCACGATTTCGACGGCGATCGGCAGGCTCCCAGCGTGTCAAGCGCCACCGTCGCCGGCGGCCGCATCGGGGAGACGCACCTGATTCGCAGCGATGGTCCTCGATCGCCGCGCGGGTCTGCACCACTGCCTGTAGTCATCCGCCGACCAGAACGGGCTCTGAAGATCGACCTCGGGCTCAAGCGAACCACCGAGGGCGCGGTACGCGGGCCATAGCGCCATGGAGGCCCGCCATCGATCGGTGGGAGTCATTCCGAACCACTCCAACCGCTCCGGATCCTCCACCTGAAGCGACTGCTTGAAAGTGACTTGGCGCCGATCCTCGCGCATGCGAGTCATGATACCGGCACGCGCCGTCCGATCGCCCCTCCGTGCAATCGACACCGACGCTCGATGAATCGACGCGCGGCTCGCCCGGCTATCCTGTGCATCCCATGGCCATCCGCGAGGACGAGATCGTCGATGTCACGCCCACCAGGCTCAACCGGTCGGAGAGCCTCTTCGTGGTCAATGTCTTCAAGGGTCTCGGCACCACCATGCTGCATGCGCTCAAGAATGTCGGGCGCAACGGCTCCAACAAGGACACGCTCTGGGTGGTGCAGTACCCGGAGCAGAAGCGCGATGATCGGCCGGTGGAGGAAGGCGGCCAGTACCGCCCCTACTTCCGCGGCGTGCATCGACTCAACAAGGACGAGGACGGGCGCGTGCGCTGCGTGGCCTGCTTCATGTGCGCCACCGCCTGCCCCGCGAACTGCATCCACATCGTGGCCGACGAGAGCCCCTGGCCCGACCGCGAGAAGTACCCGGCGCAGTTCGACATCGACGAGCTGCGCTGCATCTACTGCGGCATGTGCGAAGAGGCGTGCCCGTGCGACGCGATCGAACTCACGCCGCACTACGAGGTCACGGGCATGAGCCGGCAGGAGCTCATCTTCGACAAGTCGAAGCTGCTGCAGGTCTACGACGAGACCGTCGGCGAAAAGCCGATGTGAGATCGGCCTTCCGCCGCAAGTGCCATTGCGCGCCGAGTGAAGGGAGCCCGAACTCGCGGTCGACCCAGTCGTCGACGCGGCATCGGCGCGGCATCGGCGCCGGAGCGGTGGTCGACTCATCCGCGCTCGCCCATCACCGCGAGCCCGCGGATCCGCCCCACGATCTCGCGGCGCAGAGAGTTGCGGAGCTCGAGCCTCGCCCGAGCGTTGCACTCCTCCCGCTCGAACAACCAGCGGGCAATCGCGAAGCCGCGGGCCGAGTCCTGATCGCGCGGGTCGGTTCGGGAGAGCGTGGTGCTCTGTTCGAACTCGCCCATCGCGGCCCACACGAGCCCGGTCGTGGCTGCCTCGTGCATGGCTCGGTGAGCCTCGGCGATGTGCAGGATTGCGACGCGCTCCTGATCCTGGAGTTCGTCCATCGACTCGAGCGCCGAGAGAATGGGCTCGAGCGGTTCGCGCTCCCGCGAGAGCTTGGGCAGGAGCAGTCGTGCCGTCAGCGCTCGGAAGTCAGCCACCATCTCCGCCGATGGAGCGTCGCTGTCACGCGCGCCTTCGGTGGCGTCGGCAGCGCCGGCCTTGCCCTGGCTCGCGCCATCGTTGCCTCCGCGAGCGCTTTCGTCGCGTGCGCGCTTGCTCGGCGCTTCGATGAGCGCCCGCATGATGGCGTTGAGTCTCACCTCCATCCGGCGCATCTCGTCGTTGGTGCGGCGGCGCTCGGAGTCCGCAGCGGCTTCGATCCTCAACCCTTCGTCGGATCGATATCGGAGGAATGTTGCCGCGCGAGATCGATCGTCGGTCCGCGCCTGCTCCACCTGCAGCCGGGCGCGATCTCGAAGCACTCGTTCGATCTCGTCCTGCTGCGCCACGAGCGTCGCAACAAGCACGGCCCGGACCGGCTCGGGCATCTCATCATGCATGGCGAACAGCGCCGCGTTGATGCGACGCGCCCGCCCCCAGTCATCCACGGATTCAGACGGCGCATCGACGGGGCCCACGATCGACCAGAGTCTTGCGAGTCGGATCGCGGCACGCTTCTCCGCGTTCCGTGTTGACGCAAGCTCGCGCGTCACGGCCTCGGCCGCAACAAGCTCCAGGGTCCAGACCTCCTCGACCAACGCTCGCTCGATGGCCGCGAAGCGATCAATCGACTCGTGGATCGCATCCAGCGCCGCAATGGAATCGATGTCATCGAGCTTGAACTCAGGCTTCGCTTGCGTGCGCTCCGCAGCGAGCGGTGCGATGCGCTGCCTCCAGGCCGCTTCATAGTCCGAGTGCGCGAGTCGAAGCCGCTCCATCATGGCCGACTCGTCACCGCGCTGACCGACCCAGCGCACGAGCGCTGCGAACGGGAGCGGCTCTTCCATCGACGCGGCGCCGGTGTCGATCGAGCCTGGCGGCGGCGGTTCGGCTGCGCGCGACTCGGCATCCGTCTCGCGCTCGTCCGCCTCGACCTCGAACACCGGTGCGTCACACTCGGCGGGCCCGATGATCCTCACGCCAAGCCGTCCTGCCCGCTCGCGCCCGAGCCGATCCCAGGCGGCCTGCATGAAGTTTCTCGCCGCCAACGCACGCTCGCTCTGTATCTCGTCCTGCTCCGCCCTCAGCGCATGCGCCTCGTCCGAGTCGAGACCGGGCACCGATGCGTCCATCAGCGCCTGAGCCACTCGGAGCACACGCAGCACGAGACGCTCCTCCTGCTCCAGCCACGCGGCGCAGAGCGGCTCGAGCGCCCCGACACCGGCCGCGTCCGCGGCCGCGTTGCGTGCGAGCCTGCGTGAGAGAAGGCTCGCGGCATCGGCCTCCTTCGTGATCAGGAGCATGTGATGGGGAATGAGCTGGTGCAGCAGTTGCACCCGCTGCTCGGGCGAGAGCCTTGGGAGGATGGCGCCGAGCGTTCGCCACTGGAGCTCTTCGAGCGCCCTCACCGCACGCGTCACCTGCGATCGCTTCTCGACCTCCGCCCAGGCTTCGCGCCGAATCCGCTCCACCGTCTCTGCATCGCGAGGATCGGCGCGAAACGCGGCCAGATACTCCGCCTCCCTTGCCCGAAGGGCCGCAAAGCGACCATGGCGATCCCGGCGCATCGCGCGGCCGAACTGCTCAAGCCCGGAGATCAGGTTTCGCTCGTACGAGATCGACGCGGCTGCCAACTGTTCGCGCTGCTCCGGCGAGAGTCGCGCGTCATCGAGCAGCGCTATGAGATCCACCGCAAGGATTCCGGCATAGTTGCTGAACCGGGACGCAACCCGGCGTCGCTGCCATTCCAGAACGATCGCCTCGGCGCGAGGCTTCTGCGCGTCGGGGAATGCCGCCAGCACCGCGTCGAAGAAGAGTCGATTGGATTGGGATCCACGGTCTTCAATCGACCAGCGGTGCCGCTCTTCGTTCATCACATCGACGAGTGTTCCTGACAACATCAGATCGACCGGCTGCCCGCGAAGCTCGCGAATCGGGCCGTCGAGCAATCCGCGCAGTCGCTCAAGGTACGCCTCGTGCGCCGGCATGATCTGCTCGATCACGCGGCGCACTTTCGTCGCAAGCGGATCGTCCGCGAGCGCCGGTGATGACGCGTTCCACTCGCTCGGAGGTTCGATGAGCGCCCGCGTCACCATGCGCTCGAACTCCTCGGTGGTGATGATCCTGTGGACCTCGGGCGCAAGCGGAAACTGCGCCGACGCCATCGGGCCGAGCCCGATCGAGACGATCGCGAGGGCCGCTGCGGTAGCGCCATTCCGTGCCATGGCTTGCTCCAGAGTCAGCTTATGCTCTCGCGAAGCGATGGACCGCTTCCTCACCTTCGATACGGAACTCGCAACGATCATCGAGGACCACGCGGACGGCAACTGGGCCGAGCGCGGGCCGTTCGATTTCTCCGTGGCTGCGACGAGCGATCAGGATGGCGCGACTCGGATATGGCACTCGGTCGCCGCCACCGGCGCCCCGGCGACCATCATGACGCGCGAGACCGCCCTTGAGCTCCTGCGCTTCCTCCGCGCCGAGCAGGAGCGCGGCGTGCCGGTGGTCACCTGGAACGGACTCGGCTTCGACTTCCGCTGGCTCGGCGTGGCCGCAGGCGATGTGGCGCTCGCGGCGAAGATCGCGCTCGATCACTTCGACCCGATGTTCCAGTTCCACTGCCAGCGCGGATTCCCGGTGAGCCTTGCGAAGGTCGGCGAGGGACTCGGCATTCCGCAGACGAAGACGATGTCCGGCAAGGACGCGCCGAAGGCCTGGCGCGACGGCCGGCACGCCGACGTCATCGAGTATGTGCGCGGCGATGTCCAGCTCACGGCGAAAGTGATCCGGCGCATCGTCGAGAGCGGCGGCGTGCGCTGGCGCACGCGCGCGGGCTCGCTCGGCGGTGAACCGATGCCGAAACTCCTCCCCGTGCGCGAGCTGCTGGGGCATCCACTGCCGGACACCTCCTGGATGAGCGATCCGATTCCGCGGTCGAAGTTCCACGACTGGATCCCGGGCCTCGTGCCGGTGCGCTCCGGCGAAGGCACGAGCGTCTGATGCGAGGCGCCGGGCCACGAGCGAAGGCGATGACGGGCGGTCGCGCCGGTTGCGCGAGCCGAGGGCGGCGGTCGATCGCAAGGCGCGGCCCGTGATTGCCGCGTCGCTCGTGCCGTTGATCCTGCTCCTGCACGCCGCGGCCACATGGTTCATGGCGGGCGTGATCTGGTTCGTGCAGGTGGTGCACTACCCGCTGATGGCGCGCGTCGGCCCCGATGGCTGGTGCGACTACGAGCGGCGGCACATGCGACGCACGACCTGGGTGGTCGCCCCCGTCATGCTGATCGAGGCCGCGACGGCAGTCCTGATCCTCCTTGCGTCGCCGCGCGCCGCGCTGCCTTGGGCCGGCGTGGGCCTGCTGATCGCCGTGTGGGTCTCCACCTTCGCGGTGCAGGTGCCGCTGCATGCGCGCCTCGAGCGCGGATTCGACGTCGCGATCCATCGTCGACTCGTGCGCTCGAACTGGCTGCGCACGCTCGCATGGACCGCTCGCGGAGCGGTGGCGGCACTCATGCTCATGCACGCGTGACGCTGCGGACACGCCGCCGATCTATGCTGCGGCCCGGCGCTCCGCATGCCCGACCTGCTCTCCATCAACCAGACGCTTCGCAATCTCAAGCGCTACGCCGAGATCGTCGGCACGCTCGGGCGCCATGGCTTCGGCGATGCCGTGCACGAGATGAAGCTCGATCGCCTCATCGAGCGCGGCATCAGCTTCGTCACGGCGGGTCGCGTTTCGCCCGAGTTCGCGCACCTGCCGCGCCCCGTGCGCCTGCGCAAGGCGATGGAGGAGCTCGGGCCCACCTTCGTGAAGCTCGGCCAGGTGCTCTCCACGCGCCCCGATCTCATTCCGCCGGAGTGGGCCGAGGAATTCCGCTCGCTCCAGGACAATGTGCCGCAGGTCCCCTTCGACGAGATCGAGAAGCGACTCGACGAGGACTTCGGCGACCGCCGCAGGCAGATCTTCAAGTCCGTCGAGTCGAAGGCGATCGCCGCCGCGTCGATGGCGCAGGTGCATCGCGCCGTGCTCAAGGACGGCACGCATGTGGTGCTCAAGGTGCTGCGGCCTGGCATTCGCGAGCAGACCGAGACGGACATGGAGATCATGCGCACGCTGGCGCATTGGGCCGAGGCGCACCTGGAGAACATGGGCTACAGCCCGGTCGAGGTGGTCAGCGAGTTCGCGCGCGAGCTGGCGAAGGAGGTGGACCTCACGCATGAGGGGCGCGCCACCGAGCGCTTCCGCGATCAGTTCAAGGACGACCCCGGCGTCGTCTTTCCGAAGGTCTACTGGGACGCCACATCGCGGAACATCCTGGCGCTCGAGGAGATCAAGGGCGTGCTGCTCTCGCGCTACCAGGAGGGCGACCTCACCAAGGAGGAGCGGCGCGAAGTGGTGGCCAACGGCGCCCGCGCGGTGCTCAAGCAGTGCCTCGATTTCGGCTTCTTCCACGCGGATCCGCACCCGGGCAATCTCTTTGCGCTCAAGGACGGCCGCATCGCCTTCATCGACTGCGGCATGACGGGGCAGGCCGACTCGCGCACCACGCAGCAACTGGCCGACCTCGTCTCGGGCGTGGTCAGCGGTGATTCGGATCGCGTCATCGCCGTCGTCGGGCTGCTCGGCGACATCGATCCCGCGAAGCTCGACGACCGCAGCCTCCGGGCGGATGTGCGCGACTTCGTGGCGCGCTTCCAGAATGTGCCGCTCGACCAGCTCAACATGGGGCCCCTGCTCCAGGACTTCTTCGCGCGGCTGCGGTCGCATCATGTTCGTTGCCCGGGGGACCTGGTGCTGCTCATCAAGGCGCTCACCACGATCGAGAGCGTCGGCGAGATGCTCGACCCGGACTTCCAGATGGTGGAGTTCGCGCGGCCCTATGTGGAGCGATTGGTGCAGCGCCGCTACGGATTCTCGGCGCTGCGGCGCCGCCTCCAGGCGAGCATGCTGGGCTATGCGGAGCTTGCGGAGACGCTGCCGGGTGAGGTCAAGTTCCTGCTCTCGCAGCTGCGGCGCAATCGACTCGCGGTGAATCTGGAGCTCCGCGGACTGCAGCGCGTGGTCAACGCGGTGGAACACGCGAGCCGCAATGTCTCGTTCGCGCTCGTCATCTCGGCGATGCTCGTTGGCTCCTCGATCCTGGTGCTTGCGGCGCGCGATCCGGGCACGGGCGGGCTCTGGTTCCTCGGCATCGCCGGGTTCCTCACCGCGGCGGTGCTTGCGGTGCTGATGATCCTGAGCAATCGCCGGCTGCGCATCGACCGCGACTAGGCGACGGCGCGACTGCCGCATTCCGAGCCGACACGCTCGTCACCGGCGAGCCGAACGGCCGAGCGGCCGAGCGGTGGCCGGATGGTTCATGACCGTCCGCGCGACGAGCCGCGAACGGCTTCGCCCAGCGCATCGAGCAATCCGCCGGCGCCGCGCAACGCGCCGCCGACCGCCGAGCGCGTGGCGCGAACGCCCGCCTTGGCCGTCTCGGCGCCAAGCTCCATCACACGACCGTCGATGGCCTTTGCGGTGCGCTCGGCCGCCGGCCGGATGCGCGTGCCCGCGTGCTTCGCGTGCTTGAGGATCGAGTCCATCTCGTCCCTGGCCGCGCCCTGAAGCGACTTCCCGGCGTGCTGGAGTGCGCTCAGGAAGTTGCCCTCGAGCGCCCGGAGGTCCTTGACCACGCGCGAGGCATCCTTGCGCACGAACTCGGAGCCGCGCGTCGTGGTGGCCGAGATCGCCGACTTCGCGGATGAGGCCGTGGCCGTCGCGGCATCGGTGAGTCCGTCGACCACCTGGCGCAGCACATTGCGGCTCGACTGCGGCACCGCGCTGTTGAGTCCCGACGCCGCATCCTTCACCACATCGCGGGCGAAGACGGGAATGTCGCGAAGCGAAAGGTCGCCGTCGCGCACCGCTCTCAGCGTGAAGTCATGGATTCGCGAGCGAATGTCCGCTCGCGGCGTCCTCGCCGACTTCGACGCGCGACCTCGCGCGGATCGCCCCTTCGCCGACTTCGCCTTGCCCGCGCCTCGGGCACCCGCGCCGCGCGACGCGCCTGGAGCGCTTGAAGCCCTCGCGGCACCCGACTTGCCCGCAGCCCGCGCGCCGCGCTTCGCAATCCGCTTGGTTGATTTCCTGCGTGCCGCCATGGGATCACCTCCAGTGGAGGTCGATCATACGAAGCAGGCCCATCGCGTGAATCGCGAATGGTCTTCGGCAAACGCGATCGAGCCTGCGTCCGTCAAAGCCCGCTCGCCGCCTTCGGCCACAGCCACCCGAATGCGCCCGCGGTGAGGCACGCGTAGATGAGCCCGTCGAAGGTGCTCTTGAGCGTGAGCCCGACGCCGCGCTTGTACCAGATGGTGTTCTGCCAGAGCGCCAGCGAGTAGCCGACGAACGCCGTGGCGCCGACGAGCTGGAAGACCCTCAGGTAGTCGGCGCCGGGTCCGTGGGCGCGGCTGGCCACATAGCCCGCGAAGAGCCCGACGATCGCGCAGTAGATGAACCACATGAGCAGGCTCCTGCCGATGGACATCGAACCGTTCGGCATCACCGTCATGAGCATCACCGGGCCGCGCTTCATCTTCTCGGCGAACTCCGGCGACTTCATCTGCTCGGCGCCGTGGCAGCGCGGCACCATGTAGTCGCCGGGAGGCAGGTTGAACGGACGAAGCGCGTTCATCACGGCATCCTCGTTCGGCACGGCCGGAAGATCGTTGCGATGCCAGAGCGGCAGCATGTGGATCATCCAGCTCGCGAAGAAGACGATCACCGTCGACACGAGAATCGGCAGCCAGAGCGAAAGAAGATCGGTCATGAGCGGCTCCTCGAGCGGAAAGGTGCGGGTTCAGGCATAGCGCCGCACGACTCGCGCTCACGAGGCATCGACCGATGCGGGCGTATGCCTGCACGGATTGCGCGGATCGGTGGCCGGCGGCCGGTGCGCGGTAGAGTTCGCGTCTCCCTCGACCGACTCCTGCCGCGACACCTCGCACGGACCTCCAGCATGCATGAACTCGCCCGGGCGCCCCAGTGGCACCGAATCCTCACCCTCATCGGCGTCATCGTCCCCACGATTGCGCTGGGGATCGCCATCTGGCTCGCCTGGGGCGGCTGGTGCACGGCAACCGATCTCGCCATGCTCGGCATCGGCTACCTGCTCACCGCGCTCGGCGTGACCATCGGATACCACCGGCTCTTCACGCACCGGGCGTTCGAGGCGTCGCCCGTCGTCGCCTGGACCATCGGCATCCTCGGCTCCATGTCGGTGCAGGGGCCGCTGATCTGGTGGGCGGCGAAGCATCGCCAGCACCATCAGTACTCGGATGAGGAGCTCGATCCGCACTCGCCGCACGCGGGTCATGCGCGCGGCGTCATCGGCGCCATCAAGGGATTCTGGCATTCGCATGTCGGCTGGCTCTGCAAGCGCGACCTTCGCTCCGAGGCGGTGCGCTATGTGCCGGATCTCTTCGACGATCCGATCGCACGGCGCATCGATCTGCTCTTCCCGCTGTGGGTCGTGCTCGGGCTCGTCATTCCGATGGCCATCGGCGGCGCCATCGCGGGCACCTGGACCGGCGCATGGCTCGGACTCCTCTGGGGCGGCCTCATGCGCATCTTCGTGCTGCACCACGCCACCTGGAGCATCAACTCGGTGTGCCACCTCTGGGGCTGGCGCGACTTCGACTCCGGCGACGAGAGCCGCAACAACCCCGTCATGGGCATCGTGTCGATGGGCGAAGGATGGCACAACAACCATCACGCGTTCCCCGCCAGCGCCCGGCACGGCTTCGGGCTCCAGTTCGACCTGAGCTGGATCATCATCCGGTCGCTCGCGGCCGTCGGACTCGCACGGAAGCTGCGCCTTCCCAGCGCGGAGCACATGGCGCGCAAGCGACTCTCAAGGCCCGAGCCCGCCGTTGCCGTGGAACCCGCTACGGCTCGCGCTCATCCGCGCGCGCGGGAGTCGATGTCGTCTCGGGGTCCTGCGGCAACCCGAAGTACCGCCGGCCGAGCCGGAGCGACACGCTGACGAGCCCGATGAGGATCGGGACCTCGACCAGCGGACCGACGACCGTGGCGAACGCCGCGCCGGAGGTGATGCCGAAGGTGGCGATCGCCACCGCGATGGCAAGCTCGAAGTTGTTGCCGCTCGCGGTGAATGCAAGCGTCGCCGCCCGCTCGTAGTCCGCGCCGACGCGCTTGGCCATGAAGAACGAGACGAGGAACATGATGACGAAGTAGAGCGCCAACGGGATGGCGATCCGCACGAGGTCAAGCGGCATGGCGACGATGCGTTCGCCCTTGAGACTGAACATGACCACGATCGTGAGCAGGAGCGCCACGAGCGTGACCGGCGCGATCCGAGGCAGGAATCGCTCCCGATACCACGCGTCCCCCTTCAGCGGGCGAAGGATGAACCCCGTGAGCATCCCGGCGAGGAACGGGATGCCGAGATAGACGAGCACGCTCTTGAAGATGCTCGCCATGCTCACATCCACCACGATGCCCTGAAGACCGACCAGAGGCGGCAACCAGGTCATGAAGAGCCAGGCGTAGGCGCCGAAGAAGAGGACCTGGAAGATGCTGTTGAAGGCGACGAGGCCCGCCGCGTACTCCGCGCTGCCTCGCGCGAGGCCGTTCCAGACGAGGACCATGGCGATGCACCGGGCCAGCCCGACCATGATGAGCCCCAGCATGTACTCCGGCTTGTCGTGCAGGAAGACGGCCGCCAGCGCGAACATGAGGACCGGGCCGACGACCCAGTTCTGCACCAGCGAGAGCGCCAGCAGTTTCCTGTCGCGGAAGACGGCGGGCAGCTCCTCGTAGCGCACCTTCGCCAGCGGCGGATACATCATGAGGATGAGGCCGATGGCGATGGGGATGTTGGTCGTGCCGACGGTCACCGAGTCGATGGCTTCCGGGATGCCGGGCGCGAGCCGACCGAGCGCCACTCCGATCGCCATGGCAAGGAAGATCCAGAGGGTGAGATAGCGGTCCAGGACCGAGAGGCGACTCGCGCCGCGGGGCGAGCAGGAGGAGGGCGACGGGTCCGGGTTCATCGATCGTCTCCGAGCGACGCGCCCGATGCACTGCAGCCGATGCCGACCCGACCCGGCGTGCACCGCCGTCCTTTGCATACATGCGTCATGGTGCAAGTATAACGGCACCCTCAGGGGCGAGGTGGGGCGTCGGTGTTCGAGGATCGGGCCTCCCGCTCCAGTGTCGCCCGCTGTTCCTGCACCGCCGCGAGATCTCGCTGCGCAGGCACGCTCGTTGGATCCTGCGCCGCGAGCGCCTCGTACAGGGCCAGCGCCGGCTGCAGGGACTCGAGTGCTCGCACGGGCTCCCCGAGTTCCGCAAGGGCGTTCGCGCGGATCTGGTGCACGCGGGCCAGCTCCCGACGGGCTCGCGCCCGTTCGGGCTGCGCAGCGACGACCCGCTCGCAAAGCGGCTCCGCTGCCTCGAGTTGATGCAGCGCCTCGTCGAAGCGCCCCGCCGAAACGAGTGCGCGAGCGATCAGCTGCATGGAGAGCGCCGACTCCCGCGCCGCCTGCATGTCGTCGGGTCGCTCGTCGAGGAGCGAGCGACCCTCCTGCACCGAGAGCTGGAGCGTGGCCAGCCCACCGGCCGTGTCCCCCGCGTCGATCTGCGCCCGACCGAACTCCCGCAGGGCCGCGACAAGATCGAGTTTCGCCCGTGCATCGGCCCCCTCGCGACGGGCGAGTCGCTCCATTCGCTCCGCGTGGCGCCGGAATGCAGCGATCGCCCTGGGGATGTCGCCCCGTGATTCTGCCGCGGATCCAAGGCTGTTCTGGGCAATGGCCGCATCGCGCGCCGCGCGAGCATTCGTCGGATCCGCGTCGGCGAGGCGCTCGAAGATGGCCACCGCTCGCTCGATCGCCTCGCTCGCGTCCGCCGCGCTTCCGCGCTCGACGAGGCGCTCGCAGAGCATGGAGAGGAGCACCGCCAGGTCCCGCTGCACCTGGATGTTCGCCGGCTCCGCCTCGAGCGCCGCCTCCAGCAGTGGCCGGGCCTCCTGCAGCCGCAGAAGCGCCTCGTCGGGGCGACGCGACCTCTGCAGCGTGCTCGCGCTGCGCATGAGCGTGAGCGCCAGGTCCTGTCGCATGCGCGGCGCTGCATCCGCGCCGCGAGGGCGCAGCCGCTCGATCGCCTCCTCGTAGCGAGCGAGCGCCTCCGGCAGTCGGCCCTGGGCATCGAGGGCGTCGCCGATGCCCTGGATCGCGATGACGACGGCGCGGACATCTTCCGGAGTTGCCGTCTGCGAGTCAGCGAGCTCGCTCCGGATCCTGCGCGAGCGCTCGTACCGCTCGATCGAGGCGTTGAAGTCGCGCCGTACGCTCGCCGCTCGGCCGAGGCGCTCGTGCGCCATCGAGGAGATCCGCCGCGCCTCCGCAGCCGGATCGTGCTCGACCAGCGTCAGCGCCTCGCGGACCGCCTCCTCGGAGCCCTCGATGTTGCCGCGACGCATGAGCACATCCCCTGCGCGGATGTAGCCGACGGCGATGTCGCGCCGGAGCTCCGGTCGATCCCCCGCGTCGATCTCCAATCCGCGCAGATGCTCCAGCGCAGCCTGGGCCAGGAAGTCGAGCGGCGGTGTGGCGCCGGCCACATCCTGCACCATCGGCACGAACTCCAGCAGCATGCGGGACGCGAACGCCCGCGCCTGCTCGAAGCGACGCTCCGCGGCCACGCGAGCATCGTCCGCCTCGCGGCGAGCCTCGCGCTCCCGCAGTGCCGACGCCTCCGCGCGGTCGCGAGCCTCCACGGCAGCGCGGTAGCCGAGCGTGGTGCCGACGAGGCCGCCGATGATCGCGAGCATGAGCAGCGCCGCCGCCGCGAACACGACGCGATGACGGGACACGCGCCGTGCGAGTCGCTCGCGCCACGGCTCCGACGCCGCTTCGATGAAGTCCCGGCCTTCGAGGTAGTTCCGGACATCGCGCGCGAATGCCGCCGCCGAGCTGTATCGCTTCGACCGATCGCTCCGAAGTGCCTTCATCGGAAGGTGACGGATCCGACCCCGGAGCTCCGTCGCGAGCGCCCGTTCGTGGAGCGACCCGCGCGCGAGCGCCGCGCCCGCGCGGCTCGCCGGATCCAGTTCACGGAATCGCGTCAAGGGCGTCGGCCGCTCGGCGGTCCGGATCTGGGCGATGGCATCCGCGATCGAGGCGTTGCGGAACGACTCCGTCCGGATCGGGAGCGTCCCCGCCAGAAGTTCATAGAGGATCACGCCGAGGGTGTAGAGGTCCGATCGCGTGTCGATCGAGCCGCCCTCCGCCTGCTCGGGCGACATGTACTCGGGCTTGCCGACGATCGTGCGCCACTGCGTGACGATCGTCGCATCACCGATCCGAGCCGCGCTGTTTACCGCCTTGGCCACGCCGAAGTCGATGACCTTCGGCTGCGGTCGCCCTTCCGCGTCGATCGCAACGAGGATGTTGTCGGGGCTCAGGTCGCGATGGATGAGCCCCTGCTGATGGGCGAAGTGCACGGCGTCGCAGATGCGCGCGAAGATCTCCAGGCGCTCGCGCAGGTCGCGGCGATCGTCGTCGCAGAAGCTGAGCAGGCGCTTGCCGTCGACGAACTCCATGGCGAACCACGGCAGGCCGTTGGGCGTGACGCCCGTCTCGTAGATCTGCGCAATCCCGGGGTGTGCGAGCATGGCGAGCGCCTGCCGCTCCAGCTCGAAGCGCGCGACGATCTCGCGATCGACCCGGTCACCGCGGATGAGCTTGAGCGCCACGCGACGACGCGGCGACTCGCGATCCGCGAGCCAGACCTCGCCGAAACCCCCGCGTCCGATCGGCTGCCGCAGCGTGTACGCGCCGACGCGCATCCCTGCCGCCCATGCGTCGCCCGTGGACTCCGATCGCCACGGATCGCGCGAACCGCCTCCCGATCCGCTCGCGCCTGGCGGCGTGCTCGAGGTGGGCATCGCCCCCTCCGTGCCCGATGCCTGCGCCGCCGTGTCGTCACGCCGATTCGCCTCGCCTCGACTGTCGCCTGCCACGCACTACCTCTTCTTGAAGATGTCGTCGAGGATGCCGCGAACCGGATCCCTCGGCGGCGGACTCTGCTGCGTGCCGCCGCTCCCGCCCCCGCTGCCGCTGCCGCCACCCTGCGAACCCGTGCCCGAGCCGCCCGACCCGCTCGAACTGCCGCCGAGACCGGGAATGCGGATCAACCCCTTGTCGCCGAAGAGACCTTCGAGGATCGCCTTGCCTGGGTCGCTCGATCCATCGGATCCCACGAGCACCGGCTCGAACGCCATCTCGAGGTCGCGATCGGGCTCGATCGGACCATGGAATGTTGCGCGAAGGCGCAGCGCGTTCAGATCGACGATCGGCATGCGATCCATCATCGTGTTAATGCGCCCGAAGAATGCGTCGAAGCGCGTCATGCCGGTGGCGACGCGGCCGATGCCCGTCACCGGGTAGTCGACATTGATCGCCGTGGCGTAGGGCGGCCTCGACGCGAGGTTCACATCCCCTGAGAAGAAGAGCTGCTGATTCCAGCTCTTGCCCTGACGACCGAGCGAGATCACGAAGTTGTTGTACGAGAGTCGCCCGTCGGTGATGGTGCCGCGCAGGGGACCGATCTCTCCCTCCACCAGTCCATCCTGATCGGTGCGGACCAGGTTGAGCAGACTGAGAATGCTGTCGGCGCGCTGGATCTCGATCTCGCCGACGGTGAGCAGGAACTCGGCATTGAGATCGCTGAGATCGAGCGTGGTGGGCAGGCTGAACTCGCTGACGGCGAAGTGGATCGGCTGGTCCTTGCGCGGACGGATGTCCTCGAGGATCGGGTTGATCGGCTTGAGCAGGCGCTGTCGAAGGGTCTCGTTCGGCACGAGCGCCAGCGTGAGCGGCGCTCGCGGCGTGATCTGGAACGCCGCGTTGTCGATCGCGATGCGGCCGAGATCCGTCTGCATGTACTCGCTCTTCATGGTGCCGGTGATCGCGGTTCCGGGGCTGCCGCTGGGGCTCACCGCGCGGATCGCCGCGGCGAGCTCCGGTCCGAACATGTCCGCCATGATGCCGTCGCCGTCGACGAAGCAGTCGAGCAGCGCCACCGGCACGCCGCCCATGGTGACTTCGCCTTCGAGCGAGAGCCGGGCGAAGTCGACGGCGCCGCGCGGATCGACGAAGTCCATCACCAGCGTGCGGATCGTGATCGGCTGCGCCGCTCTGCCGGAGCTGGTGATCGACGACGCGACGCGAAGCAGCGCCTGACGGCCGCCGCCCACCAGGGCCATCTCGCCGTCAATCGCGCCGACACGCACGGGCCCGATGCCCGCGACTTCGAGGTCGAGGTTGCCGGTGGTGATTCGCGCCTTGCCCTTGCTGTTCAGCAGGGCGGCGGGCTCGTCGCCCACGGGCGCCGGAATCGAGAAGTCCGTGAGCGAGAGCGTGATGGGCACGGCGCTGGCGCGCGTGATCAGCGAGCGACCGGCGGCGTCCTTCTCCTCCGCGAAGAAGGCGGTGGCGCGCGCCGCGTCGAGCGTGATCGAGAGATCCGCGCCGGGCACGGTGACCGATCCATCGCCGCCGAGCGAAGCCGCGCCCTTGCCGCGCAGCGCCCCCATCGCGACATCAAAGGTGGCGCCGAGACCGCCGGCCGGCGCCGACTGCATGCGCATCGACACGGTGCCGCGATCGCCCGGTGCGAGACCGGGGATGTCGGACGCATCCACGCCCGCCACGGCGAGCGTGCGAGCGCCATCGAGCTGCGTCGCGTCGACGGAGACGCTCCATTGCCGCGCGTCCACCGCGAGACGCGTGCCCTTGAACCCGAAGGCAAGGGACGCAATGGCGCCGGCGCGATCGGCAACGCCGGACTTGCCGTCGATCTCGAGCCCGACATCGTTCTTCGGATCCATCGTGCCCGTCGCCTCAAGCGAAGTGAGCGTGACGGGCTGTTCGATGCCGGGCGCCTTGGCAAGGGCCAGCGACGCGGCGCGCACCGTGAAGGTGATCGCCGCAAGATCCACATGACCCGCTTCGAGCGCGGCGCGATCGATCGTGGTCGGCTTGAGCGAGGTCTGCACCGTGGCCGGCTGCGCGAGCCGGAACATCGGCAGCGAGAGCGCATCGAGCGTTCGATCGACCAGGATGAGCGTGACGCCGGCCTCCTCGACGCGAATGCTCGCGGGATCCCAGGCGACCGTCGCGTTGGCGTTCTGCTGGCCGTCGATCAGCGTGAGCTTCGCTCCGCCGCGCTCCATGCCGCCGTCGAACGCCGCGCCGATGGTGCTGGCGCCGAGTCCGTACTCCATGCCCTTGAACGGCAGCGCCGCCATGAACGGCGGCGGCGCCTTCCAGTCGATCGGGCCCGCGGAAAGCGTGCCGCGCGCCGTCATGCCCCTTGCGGCGAAGGCATCGGTGCCGATCGCGCCGAGTCCCGCGACATCCGCCGTGACGCTCGCGGGCATGCCGTCGACCGCCGCGGAGGCGGTGACGCGTGCGCCATCCGCAAGCCTCGCGGTCTTGAGCGATGCGCGGATGGTCGAGAGCACGAGCGGCTGATCGCCCCCGGGCACCGAGATGGCACCGTCGACGGCGACCGTGGCGTCCGCCGACAGTGCGGCGAGGTCGAAGTCATCCGCGCGGCGCGGCAGTGAGACGCCCTGCGCCTCGATCTTCACCGCAAGCGGCGCCGGAGCCGTCACGCGCGTGCCCGCCAGCAGCTCCGGCATGATCGTGGCGTTGATGGTGGCGCTTCCGTCGCGCACCGAGCCCGTCGAGGCATCGATGCTTGCCTTGAGATCCGCGTTGAGCCTTGCCGATCGAAGCGCCAGCGACAGAGGTGCCGCAGCGCCGCCCGGCGCCTTGACCGAGAGATCCACGACAGGGCCGAGGTCCCGCACCGGATCGATGCGCACGGGATCCATCGCCGGCATGAATGGCCGCAGGATGGCGCTCGGAATGCTGCGCGCATCCAACGAGCCGCTGATTCGGCGCGGATCCGTGGCGAGACCGAACTCGCTCGCAGGATCGCGCTCGACCGTCATGTTCGCCGCAAGGGATGACTTGGTGCCCGCAGCGGTCGCGACGCCGCCGGCCTCGCGCGCCGAGGCCATCTCGTGCGCCGTGCCCGCGCCCTCGGCGCGAATGGCGATCGGTGCCGAGACCTCGCTCGCATTCACGGTCACGACGAGTTGATCGATCTCAAGCTGCACCGGACCTGCGGGAACGATCGCCCGCTCCACGCGCAGCGATGCCGTGCCGGTCGCGACCGCGAGCGTCGGCGCGTACGCATCGTCGAAGAGACGCTGGAAGGTTCCCTCGCCCGAGACCGCGCCGCTTCGCGCGCCGATGGTCGTCTCCGCCGAGAGCGCGAGGGTCGCCGCGCCGCCCGTGCCGAGGGTGAGGGCCGCGCGCAGATCCTTCGCCGTGAACGGTTCCTCGCCGCCCTTCACCGTGACCGTTCCCCGCTCCACTCGGGCCGCGAGCGTCGACATGGAGAGCCCCGCCGGCCCCTTCGGATCCCGCCCGATCTGCACCGAGGCCGCAAGGTCGCGGACCTCGGTCTGCTCGCGCGACGCACCGGCGATCGTGATCGATGCCGTCATCGGCCCCGCCGCATTCGCGGCATCGAGCGCCAGCGCGAACCCGCGCAGCGAGCTCGCCGCGCCGTCGTAGCGCATCGCGAAGGCGTCGATCGCGACCTTGCCGGTGCCGATCATCGCACCCGGCGACGGAGCGCCATTGCGATCGAGTGCATGCGCGAGCGATGCGACGATCGTGACGGGCCCGCCGGCGCCGTCACCCGCGAGCTGCCCCTTCAGGTCGGCGGCGATCGAGCCGTCGGCCGCCGCGAAGCGCATGGTGCCCGCGAGATTGGTGAGCTTGACCGTGCCGTCGGCGCCACGATCGATCGCGACGCTTGACGGCTCGAGCGTGATGGACGCGACGAGGGACGCGGGCAACGGCGATGACGGCGCGGTGCTCGGCGGCGTCGGCTTCGCGAGCCGCGCGAGTCCGATCGTCCCGTCCGGAGCCTGCGTGGTGGACACATCGGCCTTCGCCACGATCTCGTACGAGCCCATGGCGTCGGTGATGAGCGAGAAGAGGGAGCGCTTCACCTCGACGGTCGCCACGACGCGGTTGCCGCCGGCGCGATCGTCGATCGTCAATCCCTCGATGCGCTGCGGCCCGAACCAGCCGAAGCTCACGCCCGACACGCTCACGGCGCCGTTCACCTGGTTCGCAATGGCGCCCGCCACGATCGACCGCGCGATCGTCCAGCTCGCGAGCATCGGACCGAGCGCAACCAGCACCACCAGGATCGCGACCACCACGAGCACGGCGCGGAGCCAGCGCCTTCGTCCCTTTGCATTCTCTGTGCCGTTCATGTTCATGAGGGTATCCCGCCGCACCGCGCCGCGGATGCGGACGGCGACGATCGGGCGTCGCGATAGCGCCAGCGTGGCATCACGAGCGTCGGATCAGTCGACGAGCGCAGGGGCCTGGGTCCCGCCCGCGGCCGGAACATTCGCGAGCATGCGGTTCAATGCGAGCTTCCCGAGCCGCCGCGCGTCCGCGTGCACGCGCACCTCGTTGACCACGCGACCCTCCGCGAGATGATCGAGCGTCCACAGGAGATGCGCCTGGTCGATGCGGTACATCGTGGTGCAGAGACACTGGCACTCGCTGAGGATCCGCACGCGCACACCGCGCTTCGCCGCGCGCTCTGCGAGCCGGTTCACGAGATGCACCTCCGTGCCGACGGCCCACGACGAGCCGGGCTTCGCACTCTCGATCTCCCGGATGATGAACTCGGTGCTGCCGACCTTGTCGGCGAGCTCCACCACCTCCTGGCAGCACTCGGGATGGACGATGACGGTCTCGATGCCGTGCTCGTGCCGCGCCTGCTCGACATGCTCGGGGCGGAAGAGCTTGTGCACCGAGCAATGGCCGTTCCAGAGCAGAATTGTGGCGTGACGGATGACCTCCGGTGCGAGACCACCGAGCTCCTGCCGCGGATCCCACACCGCCATGTCCGCTCGCGCAAGGTCCGCGGGCGCCTTGTCCGTGGGCGCCTTCTCCGTGGGCGCCGGCCCACTCCTGCGCGAGGTGCTCGACTTGCCCGACCTTGCCGGCGTCGCCGCCCTCCCGGCCCTCCCCGATGCGATTGCCGCAACCGACGCGCCCCCGGTCGCGCGGGCACCATCGCGGGCGCGCTGCGCGTCGATCTCGCTGATGAACCCCGCGGCTCGCGCGGTGTTGCGCCCCAGGTGCTGATCCGGCAGGAAGAGGAGCTTCGCGCGCTCGCCCTTGCCGAGCGGCCGATCGCCGCCGCGCAGCGCCCAGGCGAAGACCTGCGCCGCGTTGCTGCTCGTGCAGCAGGCGCCGCCTCGATCGCCCACGAACGCCTTGACCGCCGCGCTCGAGTTCACATAGGTGACGGGCACCACGCGCACCGAGTCGTCCTCGAGCGCCGCGTGAATCTCATCCCACGCGGTGACGGCATCTTCGTAGTCCGCCATGTCCGCCATGCTGCAACCCGCGGAGAGATCAGGGAGAAGTACGCGAACTGACGCGTCCGTGAGGATGTCCGCGGTCTCGGCCATGAAATGGACGCCGCAGAAGACGATGAACTCGGTTCCCCGCTTCGGCGCCTCGGCCGCCGCCAACTGGCTCAGCTTCAGGCTGTCGCCGGTGAGGTCCGCGTGGCGGACGACATCGTCCTGCTGGTAGTGGTGGCCGAGGATGAGCAGGCGCCCGCCAAGCTCGCGGCGCCGCGCGGTGATCGCCTCGCCAAGCGCGTCATCGCTCAACTGCCGGTACTTCTCGGGGATTGCGGGTTGCCAGAGCATGCCGGGTGACCGGGCGTCGTCGCATGACGCGAGCGGCGGCGGGCCCGAATGGTAGGGTCGATGCCGCGCCTCGCGAAGCGCGGTGCGGCAATGATGTCGGAGACCCACCCCGGGCAATCCGTTCGCCTGTGTACACATACCCGGCGAAGCCTCCGGACCGCCCCTCCTCCCGAGCCCATCCTGATCGCATGACCATTCGCCGCACAATCACGCTCGCCGCGCCCGCGAAGGTGAACCTTGCCCTTGCGGTCGGAGCACCGTCGGTGGCGCATGGCGGACTGCATCCGATCTCGAGCTGGATGATCACCGTCGATCTGGTGGACGACTTGACGCTCACGCGCCTCGAGGACGATGCACTCTCGATGTACGCGATCCTCTGGGCCGAGGATGCGCGACGACGCAGCGAGATCGACTGGACGGTCACGAAGGATCTCGCCGTGCGGGCGCATCTTGCGCTCCAGGAGCATGTTGGGCGCGCCCTGCCGGTGAAGCTGAAGCTCGAGAAGCGCATTCCCGTGGGGGGCGGACTGGGCGGCGGAAGCTCGAATGCGGCGGCCATGCTGCGCGGCGTGAACGAGCTCTTCGCGCTCGGGCTCGACGCGGAGGCACTCGCGCGGATCGGCGCTGCGCTCGGCTCGGATGTGCCGTTCCTCGTGCGCGGCGGAAGCGCGATCGTCGAGGGACTCGGCGATCGTCTCGAGCATCACGCCGAGGTGCCCGAGATTCACATGGTGCTCGTGCTTCCGGGCATCGCGTGTCCGACCGGCCCCGTCTACGGCGCGTTCGATCGCCAGCGTCCGGGTGCCGCGCTCGACGCAGTGCGCGTGCGCTCGCTCGTGCGGCCCGCCGTCGATCCCGCGGCGCCATTCAACGATCTCGCCGCGCCCGCGTTCGAGATCGCGCCGTCGCTCGCGGACGACGCGGAGGAGATTGCGTCGCTCGTCGAGCGTCCGGTCCATGTGAGCGGAAGCGGTTCCACGCTCTTCTTCCTGTGCACCGGGCGCCTCGAGGCGGAACTGCTCGCGGATGCGGTGGCGCGGCGGCTCAACATGCCCGCCGTGCCGGCGCGCACCATCGGCACACCGCCGCCAACCTGACGTGATCCTCCTCCCCGGCGAGGCCGCAGCGCGAACCGAGCTCCAAGGGGGTGGATCGACCCGACCGTGCGGTAGGCTGCCGGGTCCATGAGCAACTGCACCAATCCCACGGGCGCCGCGGCGTGCTCGTTCGTTCCTGCCGGTCTCGATGCGACGCGCTGGGAGAAGCTCGAGCCGCTCTACCGCGCCCTGCGCGAGCGCCCGCTCAAGTGCGCGGGATGCCTGGAGCGGCTGATCCTCGATCGCAGCGAACTCGACGCGTGTGCCGAGGAGGCGCAGGCCAACGCCTACATCCGCATGACCTGCCACACGGACGACGCGGAGGCGAAGTCGCTCTACCTGCACTTCGTGGAGCATGTCGATCCGCACCTCAAGACGGCGCGGTTCGAACTGGACCGGCGCATCGCCGAGAGTCCGTTCGCGAAGGACCTCGACCCGGCGCGCTACGGCGTGCTCCTGCGCACGGTGCGTCGCGATGTGGAGCTCTTCCGCGCGGAGAATGTGCCGATCGAGGCCGAGATCACGAAGCTCGACCAGCAGTACAGCGAGCTCAACGGCGCGATGATGGCGACTCATGACGGCCGCGAGCAGACGCTCGCGCAGATGGCGCGCTACCAGGAGGAGACCGACCGCACGGTGCGCGAGCGGACCTGGCGGCTCGTCGCGGAGCGCCGACTCGCGGACGCGGTCCGGATCGACGGGATCTACGGCGCCATGCTGGAGCGCCGGCACACGCTCGCGCGCAATGCGGGCTTCGACGACTTCCGCGACTATCAGCATCAGCGGCTCCGCCGCTTCGACTACACGCCCGCCGACTGCGCGACCTTCCATCGCGCCGTCGAGGAGGTGTGGGTCCCGGTCATGCGGCGCCTCAACGCGGAGCGGGCGACGGCGCTCGGAGTGCCGTCGCTGCGGCCGTGGGACCTGCGCGTGGATGTGCACGGCCGGGCGCCGCTTCGACCCTTCGCCTCGGCCGAGGACCTGGTGGAACGCACTTCGCGCGCATTCCACAGACTCGATCGCGAGCTCGGCGCCATGTTCGACACGCTGCGCGGCGGCGGATGCCTGGACCTCGACTCGCGCAAGGGCAAGGCGCCCGGCGGCTACCAGTACCAGCGGCAGTTCTCGCGCACGCCGTTCATCTTCATGAACGCGGCGGGACTGCAGCGCGATCTGGAGACGATGGTCCACGAGGCCGGCCACGCGTTCCACTCCATCCTCTGCAAGGGCGATCCGATCCTCGCCTATCGCGAGAGCCCCACGGAGTTCGCCGAAGTCGCGTCGATGAGCATGGAGCTGCTCACCTTCCCGGTGATCGACGAGTTCTACACGCCCGCCGACGCGGACCGCGCGCGGCGCAGCCTGCTCGAGAACCTGGCGACCACGCTGCCGTGGATCGCGCAGATCGACGCGTTCCAGCACTGGGTCTACACGCACCCGGGGCACGCGCCCGAGGCGCGAACCGCCGAGTGGCTTCGCCTCAACGAGCGCTTCGGACCGAGCGTCGACTGGTCGGGCCTCGAGCCCTTCCTTCGCTCCTCATGGCAGCGCCAGCTCCACCTCTTCGGCGTGCCCTTCTACTACATCGAGTACGGCATCGCGCAGCTCGGTGCACTCCAGATGTGGAGGCAGGCGCGGCGTGACCCGTCCGCGGCGCTGGCCCACTACAAGAGGGCGCTCGCCCTCGGCGGCTCGAAGCCGCTGCCGCAGCTCTTCGAGAGCGCGGGCCTTCGCTTCGACTTCGGCCCCGCCATCATGCGCGAGCTTCAGCAGGAGGTCTCGCGCGAACTCGAACGCACGGCGGCCGGCGCCTCGGGCGCGGCACCGGAGCGCCGCGCGGGCGCCCCGGCGGCCGCCGTTCGCAAGAGCCCGAACCAGTCATGAAACCCGTCGTCGTCCTCGGGGCCGGCAAGATCGGCCGCATGGTGGTGCACTTCCTCCAGTCCAGCGGCGACTACCAGGTCACCGCCGTCGACGCGGATCCCTCGTACCTGCGCGAGACGGAGCGGCTCGCGCCGGGCTGCCGCACCGCGCAGGCCCGCTTCGATGACGCGGCGGCGCTCGATCGAGTGCTCGCGGGGGCGTATGCCGTCCTGAGCTGTGCGCCGTTCTTCTGCAACGAGCGCATCGCCGAGCGGGCCAAGGCGGCGAAGGTGCACTACCTGGACCTCACCGAGGATGTGCGCGTCACCAAGGCCGTCAAGGCGCTGGCCGATGGTGCCTCCACCGCGTTCATTCCCCAATGTGGCCTGGCGCCGGGATTCATCACCATCGCCGCGTCGCATGTGATCGAGGGCATGAGCGAGCTGCACGAGGTGCGCATGCGCGTCGGAGCGCTGCCGGAGCACCCGAGCAATGCCATCAAGTACAACCTGACCTGGTCGACGGACGGGCTCATCAACGAGTACATCCAGCCCTGCGAGGCGGTGGTCGACGGCACGCTCGTGCTCGTGCCGGCGCTGGAGGGCGTGGAGCGCATGATGATCGGCGGCATCGAGCTGGAGGCGTTCAACACGAGCGGCGGTCTGGGCACGCTCGCCGAGACGCTCCAGGGGCGCGTGCGGCACCTCAACTACAAGACGATGCGCTATCCCGGGCACAGCAGCGTCATGAAGATGCTGCTGCACGATCTGCGCTTCCGTGAACATCCCGAGGAGCTCAAGCGCGTGCTCGAGCGCGCCATTCCCGGCACCACGCAGGACATCGTGGCGATCTTCGCGAGCGCCGTCGGCACCGTCGACGGCCGGCTCACCCAGCGCACCTATGCGAAGATCATCCGCAACGCCGTGATCGGGGGGCATCACTGGACGGCCATCCAGATCACGACGGCCGCCGGCCTCTGCGCCATGCTGGATCTCCTCCGTGCCAACCGGATCCCGCAGCAGGGCTTCGTCCGCAATGAGCAGGCGAGCTACGCCGACTTCATCGGCAACCGCTTCGGCGCCCGCTTCGCCTGATCCCGGACCGCGGCCCGCATGCGCGGAACTCGACCTCGGCCCGCCCCTTCGTCCATGCATCCTGATCCCGAGCAGTTCCGAACCCAGGCCCGAGCGCTCGTCGACTGGATCGCCGACTACATGCAGCGCGTCGAATCGTTGCCGGTGCTGAGCCGCGCACAGCCGGGGGAGGTGCGCACGGCACTGCCGCCGCGCGCACCGGAGCGGCCCGAGTCGTTCGAGCAAGTGCTGGCTGACATCGAGCGCATCATCCTGCCCGGTGTCACGCACTGGCAGAGTCCGAACTTCTTCGGCTACTTCCCCGCCAACGCGAGCGTGCCCGGCATTCTCGGCGACCTTCTCAGCGCCGGACTCGGCGTGCAGGGCATGCTCTGGTCCACGAGTCCCGCGTGCACGGAGCTCGAGCAGCTCGTGCTCGACTGGCTCATCGAGATGATGGGCCTGCCTGCGCGATTCCGCAACGACGGCGGCGCGGACCGTTCAGGGGCGCAGGCCTCGCATGCGGGCGCTTCGCCGCGCGGCGGCGGTGTGATCCAGGACACGGCCTCCAGCGCACTCCTCTGCGCGATCGTGGCCGCTCGCGAGCGCGCCACCGGATTCGCCATCGACCACGACGGTGTCGGCGCGTGGCCGAGCAGGCTCATCGCATACGGAAGCAGCGAGACGCACAGCTCGCTCGTGAAGGACCTGCGCATCGCCGGCCTCGGCGCGTCCGGCCTCCTCGCGGTGCCCGTGGATGCCAACCTTGCCATGGATCCCGATGCGCTCGACGCGTCGATCCGCACGGATCTCGCTGCGGGGCGGCAGCCCTTCTTCGTCTGCGCCACCGTCGGGACCACTTCGACGCACGCTGTGGATCCGGTCCCGCGCATCGCCGAGGTCTGCCGGCGGCATGGACTCTGGCTCCATGTCGACGCGGCGCATGCGGGCAGCGCCGCCATCTGCCCGGAGTTCCGCTGGATCGTCGATGGCGCGGAACACGCCGACAGCTGGTCGTTCAATCCCCACAAGTGGATGGGCGTCAACTTCGATTGCTCGGTGCTGTGGGTCGCGGACCGCGCCGCGCTCGTGCGCTCGCTCTCGGTGCTGCCGGAGTACCTGCGCAATCGCGCCACCGAGAGCGGTGCCGTCGTCGACTACCGCGACTGGCAGATTCCGCTCGGCCGGCGCTTCCGGTCGCTCAAGCTCTGGTTCGTCATCCGGCACTACGGCGTGGAGGGGCTTCGCACGATCATCCGCGAGCATGTGCGGCTCGCGCAGCAGCTGCGGTCGTGGGTCGATGCCGATCCCGCGTGGGAGCTGGCGGCACCTGCCCCGCTCTCGCTCGTCTGCCTGCGCTACCGCGGAGCGATCGCGAACACCGATCGCATGGACGCCGTGAACCGGGCGATCATGGAGCGAATCAACGAGAGCGGCCGTGCGTTCCTCACCCACACGAAGGTGGATGGTCGCTTCACGATGCGCGTGTCGATCGGTGCGCTGGCGGTGGAGGAGCGCCATGTGCGCGGTCTCTGGGAGCTGCTGCGCGACTCCGCCCGCGCGTGTGCCGCAGGTGGCTCCGGTGGGTCGCCCGGCGGCTCCTCCGGCGATCCCTCGCGTCCACGCGGAAGCGGCAAGCCCGATGCGCACGAGGGATCCGGTGATGCCTGAGCGATTCGTTCCGCTGCGCCGCTTCGATCCGGGCGTGGCGGCCGAGTCGGCCGCGCGGCGATTCCTCGAGATCATGGCGCTGCGACGGACCGTTCGCATGTTCAGCGACCGGCCCGTCTCGCGCGAGACGATCGAGTCCATCATCGCCGCCGCCGGCACCGCGCCCAGCGGGGCGCACAAGCAGCCGTGGCGCTTCGTGGCCGTGCAGGATCCTGCGATCAAGCGCGAGATCCGCATGGCCGCCGAGGCCGAGGAGCGCGAGTTCTACGGTCGCCGCGCCAACGCCGAATGGCTCGCCGACCTGCAGCGCTTCGGCACCGACGAGCACAAGCCCTTCCTCGAGATCGCCCCGTGGCTCATCGCCGTCTTCAAGCTGGTGAGGGACGACGATCCGCGCAATCCATCCGATCAGGTGTACTACCTCAACGAGTCGGTGGGCATCGCCGTGGGATTGCTGCTGGCCGCGGCGCATCACGCGGGACTCGCAACGCTGACGCACACGCCGAGTCCCATGAAGTTCCTCGGGCAGATCCTGCGTCGGCCGGCGCACGAGCGCCCCTACCTGCTGATCCCCGTCGGGTATCCCGCCGACGACTGCGTGGTCCCGGACATCGCGCGCAAGCCGCTCTCGGAGATCATGGTGATCGATCGGCCGCCGGCGCCGTGACGATGAACGGTTCCGGTGCCGAAGCGCGAGGCGATCAGCGTCGAACGGTGAGCATCAGGAGTTCCGCAGGGCAGTTGACCCGCGCCGGGAACCACGAACCCGCGCCGACATTCACGAAGAGCCGGCTCTCGCCCTCGGCGTAGAGACCTCGCCGCAGCGCCCGTCGTGGCGATTGCGCCGGGGCGCCGCGCGGCACGCTCGTGGCCGCACCTCCGCGCCCGCGCCGTGCAGTGACCGTGCGATCGGGCAGCGCCACCTGGCCGCCGTGCGTGTGCCCCGCGAGCATCAGCGGCACGCCCAGCCGGGCCGCCGCCGGAAACGCCTTCGGATTGTGGGACAGCAGGAGATCCGGCCGCTCCGGGAGCGCACTCACGCGCTTGGCGAGCTCGCGCCTCGTGCGCCCCCAGTCGATGCCGCCGACCCGGAACGAGCCGCCGTCATCGTCGCCGACGCGCTCGACCGCGTCGTGCAGAACGCGAAGTCCGCTCCGCACCGCCGCGCGAGCAAGCGACGCCGGATCATCGAGGAGATCGTGATTGCCGAGGACCAGGTAGCGCCCGAGCGACGCGGGCACATCGCCCATCGCCTGGAGCAGCGGCTCCGCGCCGTGCCAGTCGAGATCCACGACATCGCCGGTGCACGCAAGCAGGTCGGGGCGCGCCTTCGACACGCGCTCGACAAGCGACAGCGCGCGGTCGATGGGCATGAGCTCGCCGAGATGGAAGTCGCTCAGGTGCGCGATGCGCACCCCCTCCCATCGCTCGGGCCACGACGGCACATGCAGCGTCAGCTCCCGCAGTTCCACCGGACGCTCGAGATGCCGCCGCTTGAGCATGCCGCGCGTGATCCGATCGGGCGCAACCGTGAAGAGGAAGTGCCGGATCTTCGCGCGAGCGAGCTTTCCGCGACTGCGGTTCATGAGTCCCGGCGGCACGGCATGCGTGATCGGGCCGGCGCGGCGGGTCGCACCCTTGGAGCGGTCGGCGGACATCGGTGGACAATCCATAGGCCAATCGGAGTGGAGGCTCAAGCGCGGCAAGCGCGCGATGCGTCGTCGTGGCGACGGGTGCTCGCGGCGCAGGCCTGCCGTCAGAAGTGCAGAACGCCTCCCACGAACAGACCCGCGAAGTTCGCATCGAGATTCTGTCCGCCGCCGTCGCCGTTCATCTTGAGCAGCCGGTAGCCGAACTGCACGCCGAAGTTGTCGCACGGGTACATGGTGATGCCCGCCTGCACCTGCACGAGCGATCCGGTTCCCGGGTAGACCGGACCGAACGATGCATTCGCGTCGATGCTGATGCGCTCGAGCAGCGGGAAGTGCTCGCGCAGCCAGATGTCGACGGTGACGCGGCCGCCCACATACACGGCGGTCCATGTCTCATCGATCGACCCGTACTGCGTGGTGCGCAGATTCACGAAGTCCAGATCGGTGCCGATGGCGCGCGCACCGACGAACGCACCGAGGCGGAGATCGCCCTTGTAGCCGCCGTCCGCGCGCGTGTTGTGCTCCCGCGCCCACTGGCTCTCCGGCCCGAACGGGAACGGGCGATCGGCGAACGGGCGCCAGAGATCCACGCCCACATCACCACCGAAGTTCCACATGGTGAGGTCCGAGGCCGTGGGATCGCCGCCGAACACGCGCACGCCGCCGAGCGTGTTGGCGAAGGTGCTGATGTTGCCGCCGCTCGTGCTGAACTGACTGCCGCCGACGCGCACATGCCATGCGCCCCATCGCGCCTCGATCTCGCCCGCGAACGCGGTGTCCTGCGACGAAAGCCCCAGGTCGTCGACGAGCGAGTACTTCATCTGGCTGTCGTCGGTGTCGACATCGCCGGTGACGCGTGGGAGCCAGAGCCCCGCGGTGAGGTCGAGATGGAAGCCGTCCCAGGCGCGCTCGCCGGGAAGTTCGGGCGCTGGCGCCGCCGAAGGCGCCACTGCCGACGATGCCGGCGACGACGGTGCCGGCGACGACGAGGACTGAGTCGCTGGCGACGACGCGTCGGCTGCTCCGCCGATGGCCGAGACGGTCTCCTGCCCGACGGCCAGACACGCCAGCGCCATCGCGGCGCCCGTACCGATCAAGACGATTCGCATGGCGAGAGATTACCGTACGCCCCCATGCACTCGTCCTCGAAGACGCCGCCTCCGGACGGCGCCGTGGAGCTCGGCCGCGGCGCGTGGGTGCTGCCCTCGCACCTGTCGTGGTCGTTCAGTCGCTCCAGCGGACCCGGTGGACAGCATGTGAACAAGACGAGCACGAAGGCGACGCTGCGGGTGCGGCTCGATGCTATCCGCGGCCTCGACGATGCAGCCCGAGTGCGACTCGAGTCGCTCGCCGCATCATGGCTCGCGCGCGGCGAGGAGATCGTGATCCAGGCCGACGAGTCGCGGTCGCAGATGGACAATCGCGAGGCGGCGCTGCGCCGCCTGCGCGCGATCGTCACCCAGGCGGCCACGGCGCCGAAGATCCGTCGCAGGACGAAGCCCACGCGCGGAAGCAAGGAGCGGCGGCTCGACTCGAAGAAGCGCGAGGGGCAGAAGAAGCAGCGGCGCGGCTGGCGCGAGGAGTGAGTCGAGCGCGCATGCGCCGGAAGCGCTGTGCGGGGGCCTCTCGTTGGGGGGAGACGCGGAAGCGCGTCCGAGCACGCGCTTCCGCGCCCCCCCCATGCCCCCCAAGCGAAAGGCCCCCGCACAGCGCGCTTCCGACGCATCGACGCGACGCTACTGGAAGCGAACCTCGCCGACGCCCTTCTCCACGCGACCGCACACGAATGCATCCTCGCCGTACTTGCGAAGCTTGCGCAGCACGCCGTCGACGAAGTTCGGCCGCACGATCAGCATGTACCCGACGCCCATGTTGAAGACGCGCCACATCTCCTCCTCGGCCACGCCACCGTGCGCCTGGAGGAAGCGGAAGATCGGCGGCACGCTCCACGCGCTTCGATCGATGACCGCGTCGACCTTCTCCGTGAGCGCGCGACTGAGGTTGCCCGGAATGCCTCCGCCCGTGATGTGGGCCATGCCGCAGACGACCTTCTTGCGCTTGTAGGTGTTCAGCAGCTTCACGATCGGCCTGGCATAGATGCGCGTCGGCTCGAGCAGGACCTCGGCGAGGCGCGGCGCGGCGTCCTTCGCGCCGGAGGCGCCGGCAGCAGCGCCGTGGTCGTCAGCTGAGGCGGCCGCGTCGTTTGAGGCGGCCGCGTCGTTCCAGGTGACGCGCGAGCCTTCAAGCTCGGCGTATCGCCCGTCGAGATCGAGGCCCGCATCCTTCACGATCCGGCGCACGAGCGAGTATCCGTTGCTGTGAATGCCGCTCGATGCGAGGCCGATCACCACATCGCCCCTGCGCACGCGCGTGGAGTCCATGGCGCGGTCGAGCTCCACCACACCGACGGCGAACCCTGCGATGTCGAAGTCCCCGGGCTTGTAGATGTCCGGCATCTCGGCGCACTCGCCGCCGATGAGAGCGCAGCCGGCGATCTCGCAGCCGCGTGCCACGCCGTCGATGATCGATGCCGTCTCCCGGGGCTTGATCCGGCTCAGCCCCAGGTAGTCCAGGAAGAAGAGCGGTTCTGCGCCCTGCACGATCAGATCGTTCACATTCATCGCCACGCAGTCGATGCCGACCGTGTGATGCACGCCTCGCTCGGCCGCGAGCAGCACCTTCGTGCCCACGCCGTCCGTGCACGCCACGAGCACGGGCTCGCGGTAGTTGCGCTTGAAGAGCTTCTCGTTCCAATCGAGCCGGAACATGCCGGCGAACGCGCCGTGACGACCGAGCACGCGCGGACCGTGCGTGCGGCGAAGCACCGGCTTGATGAGATCGACGACTTCGTCGCCTGCGTCGATGTCGACGCCGGACTGCGCGTAGGTCAGCGTTCGCGCCGCCGCTCCTGCGGCCGTCGCAGCGAGGCGCGTCGATTCGTCGGGCATGCGCGGATCGTATCGGAAAGTGCTATTCTTTCCGCCCCATGTCGATCCTCGTCGACGGCAACACCAAGGTCATCTGCCAGGGCATCACCGGATCGGCGGGGGCGGTGCACACGAAGGGCTGCTTCGAGTACGGCACGAAGCTCGTCGGCGGCACCACGCCCGGCAAGGGCGGCAGCAGGGATGCCCATGGACTGCCGATCTTCGACACCGTGCGACAGGCCGTGCGCGAAACGGGCGCCAGCGCGACGATGATCTTCGTGCCGCCGCCCTTCGCCGCGGACGCGATCCTCGAAGCCGCCGATTCGGGCATCAGCGTGATCTGCGCCATCACCGAGGGCATCCCGGTGCAGGACATGATCCGCGCGCGCGCCACGCTCGACCGCGCATATCCGCTCGTGCGGCTCATCGGACCGAACTGCCCCGGCATCATCACGCCGGGGCGTCGCGTGGGCGACGCACGCGGTGCGCAGGCGCGCTTCGAGGGCGGCTGCAAGATCGGCATCATGCCGGGCTACATCCACACGCATCGTCGCGATGCGACGACGGGCAAGGCCGTGGGCATCGTGAGCCGCTCCGGCACGCTCACCTACGAGGCCGTCTGGCAGTGCTCGGAGCTCGGCATCGGGCAGAGCACCTGCGTCGGCATCGGCGGCGACCCGGTGCGCGGCCTGGGATTCATCGAGATCCTCGAGATGTTCAACGCGGATCAGGAGACCGACGGTGTCGTCATGATCGGCGAGATCGGCGGCAACGACGAGATCCTGGCCGGCGAGTGGGTGCGCGACCGCATGCGCAAGCCCGTCGTGTCGTTCATCGCGGGACGCACGGCGCCCAAGGGCAAGCGCATGGGTCATGCCGGCGCGATCATCGGCGGCACCATGGACACGGCGCAGGCCAAGATCGATGCGCTGCGCGAGTGCGGTGTACGGGTGGCGGAGAGTCCCGCGGACATCGGCCGCACCATGGCCGAGGCCCTCGGGCTCGCGGTTGCGCCGGCGCCGGCACGCGACGGGTACGCTCTGACTTCATGAATGAACGAGCCGCGGCCGCCCCTCGCCGGGTCGTGTCCCTGCCGCTGATCGAAGCGGCGTCGGCTCATTCCGGAACGCGTCGACGCACGACGGGGCGGAGCGATGCGATCGGCGCGCCGGCGCATGAACCGCCGACGCATTCACCCGGCCATCGCCATCGCGACGATCGACGATTGATCGACAGCCACGGTCGCATCATCACCGACCTGCGCCTCTCGATCACCGACCGCTGCAACTTCCGCTGCGTCTACTGCATGGAACCGGAGGTCCGCTTCGCGCCTGCCACGGCACTGCTGACGCCGGACGAACTGGTGCTCGCGGCGACGGCGTGCGTGGCACTCGGCATCGATCGCATTCGACTGACCGGCGGCGAGCCGACGCTGCACCCGGATCTTCCGCGCCTCATCGAGTCGATCGCGGCACTCGGCATTCGCGATCTCTCGATCACCACGAACGGCTCGCTCGCATCGCGGAATTCGATGCGGCGATGGATGGATGCCGGGCTGCGTCGCATCACCTTCAGCCTCGATGCCGTGCATGCCGACGCGTTCACGCGGATGACGCGGTCGCCCACTCCGGTCGAGGCGGTGATCGACGCGATCGAGGCCGCGATCGAGCTCGGACTGGCGCCCGTCAAGGTCAACGCCGTGATCCTGCGCGGTCGCAACGAGGATCAGGTTGCGCCGCTCGCGTCGCTTGCGCGACGGCTCGGCTTCGAGATGCGCTACATCGAGTACATGCCGCTCGATTCCGGACGACATTGGACGCCCGAGCACCTCGTGCCAGCGGAGGAGATCCTGGCACTCGCGGCGCAGGCGGGCGAGCTCGTGCCGCTCGGGCGCGATGCGCGAAGCAGCACGAGCGAGAGCTTCCGCTTCGCGGGCGCGGCGGCGCCGGGTGCAAGGATCGGCGTCATCGCGCCGGTGACGCGACCATTCTGCGGCGCGTGCAGCCGGCTGCGCATCACGGCCGACGGCAAGGTGCGGCCGTGCCTCTTCAGCCTTCGCGAGTTCGACCTCCGCGACGCACTGCGCGATCCGTCGCTGCGCGCCGCCGGCGCCTCGACGCACCGGCGCATGATCGAGGACCTCATCCTGGACGCCGTCTGGACGAAGCAGGCAGGACACGGCATCACGGCCGAAGGCTTCCGGCAACCGGCGCGGCCCATGTCGTCGATCGGCGGCTGATGTTCGAGGACTCGGTCGCCATCCTGGCGGTGCTCTTCCTGATCGTCGGCGCGCTCTATGCATCCGTCGGTCATGCAGGCGCGTCCGGGTACCTCGCCGTGATGGCGCTCGTGGGGATCCAGGCCGCGGTGATGCGTCCGACGGCGCTCTCGATCAATGTCGTTGTGGCGACGATCGCGTTCGCGCACTTCTGGCGCGCGGGACACTTTTCGATGCGACTGTTCTGGCCCTTCGCGGTCGCATCGGCGCCGGCCGCGTTCCTGGGCGGCACCATCCAGCTTCCCGCGAATCCACTGAAGATGGCGATCGGCATCGTGCTCCTGCTCACGGCCGCGCGCATGGCGTGGACCGCGCTGCGACCGCCGCGGGAGCCGAAGGAGCCTCGACCGCCGAGTCTGCCGCTGGCGCTCGGATGCGGCGCCGTGCTCGGCTTCGTCTCGGGCATCACCGGTACCGGCGGCGGCATCTTCCTGAGCCCGCTCATGCTCATCATGAACTGGGCGGGCATGAAGCGGACCGCCGCCACCTCGGCCGCGTTCATCCTGCTCAACTCGATCTTCGGGCTCGTCGGTGTCGCGTCGCAGGGGTGGAGACCATCGCCCGCGCTCGCCGTGCTTGCGCTGGCGGCCGCGGTCGGCGGATGGGTTGGCGCCGCCTACGGCAGTCGACGCGCGGCCCCCTTGACCCTTCGACTGCTGCTCGCGATCGTCCTGCTCATCGCCGGCGCCAAGCTCGTCGCATGAGAGCCCGGCGCCGATCGATCACTCGGCCCATTCGATGCGCTTCCAGATCGGCACCTCCCGCTTCATGCGGTCGATGAAGTGCGTCATCGCGTCGAGCGCCGCCGCGCGTCTGGGTGCCTCGACGACCATGCGGAAGGAGCACGCCCCCACGGGAACTCGGCCCGCGCTGTGGACCACCGCGATGCGCTCCAGACCGAACTCCACCGCGGCTCCCTGCGCCAACCGAATCAGCTCATGATCGGTCATGGGGCGGTAGAGCTCGTATGCGATCGCACGAATGGCGCGCCCCTGCTCCAGCCGTCGCACGATTCCCTCGAAGGTCGCCCGCGCCCCGCATCCGCCGTCGGACGCGGCCTCGACGGATGCGAGTGCGTCAGTCCCGATGGGACCGTCGACGATGCGCACCGTGATGCTCATCCGCCGCTCACCAGGGCAATGAGCGCCACTTCGTCACCCTCCCGGATCATCTGATCAGGGCGGGCGAACTCGTGATTCACCGCCAGTCGCGCCGAAGGAAGCACCGGCTCGAGCGCCGGCACCGAACGACCCAGTGCCGCAAGCACCACCGCCGCCACCGGCTCGCGCTCCACCTCCACACGGACGCTCGAGGAGCCCGCGATCTCCGCCGCACCGCCGAAGAGAAGCACCGTGACCTTCACGCGCGCGAGTGTACGCTCGGCTCGTGCCTGTTCCGTCGTCGTCGAGCTCGCCGACCTCGGCCTGCCCTCCTGCCGAGGCACCGTCGTCTCCCGCCGAGGCGGTGGACATCCTTCGGCATGCCACCGCTTCCGTCCACGCGGATGCGACGCCGGTGCAAGTGCTCCACGACGCCTTGATCGGGCGCGTGCTCGGCTGCGAGATTCGCAGCGATCGACCAAGCCCTCCGCTCGATGTCAGCGCCATGGACGGCTACGCGCTGCGGCTGGCCGATCTGCGCCGCGCGGGCGATTCGCAATTCATCGGCCGATCTCCGGACACGCTCGTGACGCTGCGCGTGGCCGGCGAGGTGCCGATCGGCTTCTCGCCTCCACCGCTGCCGCACGGTGCGTGCCTGCGCATCGTCACCGGCGGTGCGATCCCGGCGGGCGCGGATGCGGTCCTTCGGCGCGAACTGGTCCGCGAGATTCCCGGTGCCGACGCGAACGCCGTCGCGTCGATCGAGATTCAAGGCGAGGTGATCCGAAGCCTGCGGGAGGGCGAGCACATTCGCCGCGCGGGCGAGAATGCACCGGCGGGATCGATCGTGGCACCGGCCGGCCGGGTGATCGATGCCGCGATCGTCGGTGCGATCGCCGCGTTCGGCCTGGCGCGAGTGCGGCTGCGCCGCGCCATTCGCGTAGCCATCCTCACGACCGGCGACGAGCTCGTGCCGATCGACGCGCCCGCCGAGCCCTGGCAGATCCGCGAGAGCAACGGCACCGTGCTCGAGGCCCTGCTGGCAGGTGCTCGTTGGATCGCCTCGATCGATCGCAGGCACGCTCCGGATGACCTCGAAACGATCACGCGCGCCGTGCGCGACGCGCTCGGCCCGACCGACTCGGCCACCCATCGCCCCGGTGGCGCCGACGCGCTCATCATCACCGGCGGCGTCTCCATGGGGCATCGCGACTTCGTGCCGGAGGCGCTGGCTCGATGCGGCGTGCGCACGCTCTTCCATCGACTGCCGCAGCGGCCGGGGCGCCCGATCCTCGGCGGCGTGACCTCGGACGGACGCCCCGTGCTTGCACTTCCGGGCAATCCCGTCTCGGTGATGGTCACGGCGCGACGAATCGTGTGGCCCGTGCTGGCCCACCGCGCCGGCGCCGCGCCGACCGACGCGGTCGCTTGCGCGAGCGTTTCGAACGACGATGGCCGGCGCATCGACCTCTGGTGGCATCGTCCCGTTCGGCTCGTCGGCGACGGCGTGGCCGAACTGCTCGACACGCGCGGCTCCGGCGACATCGTGGCCGCCGCCGCGAGCGACGGATTCGTGGAGATCCCGCCGCGCGAGGGAGGCGCGGGTCCGTGGCCATTCCGCGCATGGCGGGCGTGAGCGTGCGATGATGCGCGTTCGAGACCCACGAACATGAGCCGCGACGACGCTCCATCGCTCTCGCACATCGACGATTCCGGCCGCGCGCGGATGGTGGATGTCGGCGCCAAGCCCGTCACCGCGCGGCGCGCCGTCGCCGAGGGATTCGTGCGCGTCAACGCGGCGCTCGAGCACGCCATCCGCAGCAATGCCGTGGCCAAGGGCGACCTGCTGGCGGTCGCCCGTCTCGCCGGCATCCAGGGCGCCAAGCGCACGAGCGAACTGGTCCCGCTCTGCCATCCCCTGCCGCTCGACCGCATCGATGTCGACGCGACGCTCGAGCAGGGCCGCGTGCGCATCGTCGCCACCGCCGCGGCCCAGGCGCGCACGGGCGTCGAGATGGAAGCGCTGGCAGCGGTGACGGTCGCGGCGCTCACGGTGGTGGACATGGGCAAGGCCCTCGACAAGGCGATGGTGATCGAAGGCGTGCGCGTCCTGGAGAAGCATGGCGGGCGCACGGGATCGTTCGTCGCATGATCGCGATGGTCCGCTCGCCGCTTCATCGCTCGGCCCCTCGGCCCCTGCGCCCATGAGTGCGCCTGCCACACCGATCCGCGCCGCGGTCATCACCGTGAGCGATCGATGCGCGGCGGGTCGGCAGCAGGATCGCTCCGGCCCCGCGCTCGCCGACCTGCTGCGCGCGAGGCTCGGCGCGGAGATCGTTCGCATGCGCACGCTGCCGGACGAACTGGAGCCGCTCGTCGGCTGCTTCTCCGACCTCGCGGCGGAGCGCCCGACCATCGACCTCGTCGTCTCGACCGGCGGCACCGGACTTGCACCGCGTGATGTCACGCCCGAGGCGGCGCGGCGCGTGATCGAGCGCGATCACTCGTCGCTGCTCGAACTCGCTCGCCTTCGCTGCCGTGAGGCGTCGGCGACTCGCTCGCCGAGGTCATGGCTCTCGCGCGGCGTCGCCGGAACCACCGGCCGATCGCTCATCATCACGCTTCCGGGCTCACCCACGGGCGCCTGCGAGATGCTCGAGGCGCTCGTCGATCTGCTGCCGCACGCGATCGCGCTCCTGCGCGGATCACCCGCCGACCACGGCGAGGCGCCGTGACTTCGTGACGCGCACGCGCACGCTCTTGAAGGCGGGTGTGCGGCTCTCGGGATCGGCGTCCTGCGGCACGAGCACATTCGCCTCCGGGTAGTACATCGCCGCGTTCCCCGGCCGGATGTCGAACGGCCGCACGAGCATCTCGTTCATCGAGCCGACCTCGCTGGATACCGTCACGCGCTCGTCCGTCGCCAGACCGAGGCGCTCCATGTCGCTCGCATGCATGAGGATCACATCGCGACGCTCCTGACCGCGGTAGAGATCCTCCTCCTCGTAGACGACGGTGTTGAACTGGCCCTCGGATCGGATGGTCATGAGCGCCAGCGACTCCGCGTCGTCGCCACGCACCGGTGGCGGGATCGGCGGCGCATGGAATCTGGCGCGCCCGTTCGCGGTGCCGAAGCGCTCCTGGTGAAGGATGCGGCCGCCCACATGGAACTCGCGGCGCGTCTCGTCGATCGACGCCACCGGCTCGTACCCCGGAATGATCTCGGCGATGAGCTGGCGGATGCTCGCGTGTCGCTCGAGCGCCGCGAAGTCGACGGGCGATGTCGGCATCGCCCGCCGCGCGATCGACGCGATGACCTCCACCTCGCCGCGCGGACCGTCGTGCCGCGGCGCACCGCCGTCGGAGAGCCGCACGAAGTTGAACATCGATTCCTGCGTGGTGGGCTGCGACTCCTCGTCTCGCGCCCGCACGGGCAGGATCAGCGACTCGCGTCCGCGACCGTGCGCATGCCCCGTGTTGAGCGTGGTGCTCAGGAAGACCGTCATGCCGATGCGCCCCAGCGCTGCGCGCGCCGCGTCCGCGTCGGGGCAGGATCCAAGGAGGTTGCCGCCAAGATGCAGCGCGAAGTCCGTGCCGCCCTCCGCGGCGCGCCGCACGCACGCCAGCGTGTCCATGCCCTCGCTCGTCGGCAGTTTCACGCCGAAGCGCTGCTCGAGCGCGCGGAGCACCTGCTGCTTCAGCGCCGGGGTGGCGCCCATCGAGCCGACGCCCTGCACATTCGAGTGGCCGCGCAGCGGCAGCAGTCCCGCGGATGGGCGCCCCACCATGCCGCGCATGAGCGCCAGGTTCGCGATCATGCGGACATTGTCCACCCCGTGTCGATGGTGCGTCATGCCCATCGTCCAGCAGAAGATCGCCGCCTTCGACGCCGCATAGCGCTCCGCCACGCGCTCGATGGCGGCGCGAGGCACGCCGCTCCCCTGCTCGATCGCCGGCCACGAGTGCGCATGCACCGCAGCGCGAAGGGCGGGCCAACCCTCGGTGGCTCGCGCGATGAATGCCTCGTCGATCGCGCCGCGGGCCAGCAGCGCCTTTGCGATTCCGTACATGAGCGCGATGTCCCCGCCGATGTGCGGTTGCAGGTACTCGCCGGCGATCGAGGATCCGAAGAGCAGGCTCCGCGCATCCGATGGGACCTTGAAGTTCACCATCCCCACTTCACGGAGCGGGTTGACGACCACCACGCATCCGCCGCGCCGGCGGATCTCCATGAGCGTGCGCATCAGTCGAGGATGGTTCGACGCGGGATTCGCGCCGAGCACCATTGCGAAGTCGCTCTGGTCGAGGTCCTCGAGCGACACGGTTGCGGTGCCGCTGCCCAGCACGCTTGCCAGCGCCACGCCGGATGCCTGATGGCAGAAGAAGGAACAGTTGTTGACATGGTTCGTGCCGTAGAGCCGCGCGACGACCTGGAGCAGGAACGCCGCCTCGTTCGACGAACGGCCGCTGAAGTAGAAGAAGCTTCGATCGGGCGTCGTGCCGCGCATGCGCGCACCGACGCGATCCATCGCCTCGTCCCAGGGGATCGGTCGATAGCGATCGTCGCCGAGGCCCGAGTAGTGCGGCTCGACGATGCGACCCGCGGCTTCGAGCTCGCGCGGCGTCAGCCGCATGAGCCGATCGTGCGGGAACTCGTCGAAGAACCCCTTCCGCAGCCGCCCCGCCATGTCCGCGGCCATCGCCTGCACGGACTTCTTGCAGACCTCGGGGAAGCGCCCCGCCTCGTTGCGCATGCCGCCCTGCTGCCCGCCCATGCCCAGCGCGCAGGTCTTGCACGCGTTGCGGCTTCGAAGCGCCGCGAACATCCGTCGCAGTCCGCCCACGCGCCGCGCGGCGGCGATCGTGTACCAGATGGAGCGCCACCCACCGCCGCTTCGAGGCAAACGAGGCTTCGACACGCGAGCAGACTACTTCGCCCGCATCGATCGATGGCAGGCAAGGACGCGCAGCGAAGCCGAGCCGCACGCGAGCCTCGCATCGGGCGCGTCGCCGCGGCGCATCGGCGGCGGGTCGGCGGCGCATCGGCGGCGCGTAGGATCCGTCGCCAGGCCCGCACGCGGCAGCCCATGAGCGCACGCTTCGAATCGATCCAACCCGTGGTCCTCGTCGGCGGACGAAGCCGGCGATTCGGTCGCGACAAGCTGCGCGAGCCGTGGCGAGGCAGCGAAGGCGGCGAATGGCTCGTCGATCAACCGCGACTGGTGCTGCAAGGCGTGTTCGCGCGCGAGCCGTGGGCCGCCGGCGCATGCGCTCCGCCCGTCGCGGCGCGATTCGCGCGCATGATCCTCGATCCTGCGCCCGGATCGGGTCCGGCGGGCGGGATCGTCGCGTCGCTCGAGGCGGCGGGCGGTCCGATCTTCGCGCTCGCCGGAGATCTTCCGTTGATCGACCGCGACACGGTGCGCCGAATCGTCGACGCCGCGTCGACTGCGACCGATGCCGACGCGGCGCTCGGCACCACCGATCGACTCGAGCCATGCATCGGCCTCTACCGTCCATCGGCGATTGCATCGCTCCGTGCTGCGTTGGGCGGCCCGCTTGATCACGCCGGCGAGGTCCGAGTTCCATCGCTCCATCGGCTGCTCGAGCAGGCACGCGTCATCCGCGTGCCGATCGAGTCCGCGCGAGCGCGAAATCTGAACGCACCGGACGACCTCGCCGTGATGCGGGCTACACTTCGCCCTCATCGCCAGGGCGACCAGACACCATGATCACCGCTCCACACTCGACGCCCGCCGTTCGCCCGAATCACCGCGCACTCGGTGCCGCCCTCGCGTGCCTGCTCGGCATGTCGATCTGCGTCCAGGCGAGCGCGGCGCCATGGGCTGGTGACCCGACGAACGATGCGGCAAAGGCGCCCGCCGTTGCAGCGCCTCCGGCGCCGGCGGCACCGGCGACCTCCGGTGACGCTGCTGCCCCCCCGGCCGTCGCGCCCGCCGCGCCGACCACGCTGGAGACCTTCCGCCGCGTCGGGCTGATCGGCGCCAGCGCCACCGCCGGTTTCGGCGTGAGGCTCGACACCACCACGCCCGATGGCAGCGCCAAGGAGGTGCATGCGGCGGATCTCGGCGATGTGCTCCGCGCCGCCTGCTCCGAACCGATCGTGATCAGTCGATTCGGTTCCATCTACTTCTACGACGACCCTCTTGGCACCGGTCCTCGCGAGATCGATCGCGTGCTGCGGTTCGGTCCGACATGCGTCATCGGCGTGGACTTCCTCTTCTGGTACGGCTACGGATTCCGCAACATCCGCGGCGAGCCCATGCGGGACGAGTCGGAGCGCCTGGAGCTGCTCGAGGAGGGGCTGCGGCAGCTCGATCGAGTGGTGCAGCTCGGCGTGCCCGTCGTCGTCGGCGACTTCCCCGACATGAGCGACTCGATCGGCCGCATCCTTCAGGCGGCCCAGGTGCCTGCGAAGCCGACGCTCGTGAGGTTGAACGCGCGGCTCGCCGAGTGGGCGGCCACCCGTTCGAATGTTCGTGTGCTGCACCTCTCGTCGCTGGTGCCCAGGCTCGAGTCCGGCGAGAGCCTGATCATTCGAGGCGCGCCGTGGTCACGCGAGCAGTACGGAACGACGCTGCAGCGCGATCGACTGCATCCGACCTTCATGGGTTGCGTGGCGCTGATGGCCTCCGCATGTGAACTCGCCGAGACCTGCACCTCCGACGGAGTGTGCGGGAAGTTCTCGTTCGATCGAGAGACGCTCATTCCGCGATTCCTGGAGGCGAAGCGCCGGGGTCGCGGCGCAAGCAACACTCCCGTCCCCGACGGTGGCGCGCCTGCGGCGCGGGAATCAGCGCACGACACGGCGCCCGTCGGTACGACGCCGCCGCAGGCGCCGGCGCGGGAAGCCGCTCCCGTCAGTACGACGCCGCCGCCGTCAACAGCGCCTGCTGCGACTGAGGATCCTTCGTTCGTTCCGCAGCGCGGCTGAGCATCGCGCGGGCTGCGGGCGAGCCGCGCAGACGCGCCATGGCCGGTGCCAGTCGGATCAGATCGACTTCGGGCTTGAGCGGCCGGGCGTTCCTCGCCAGGAGATCCGCGAGTTCCGCCGAGTCGAGCGACCCGAGGCGTGGTGTCATCATCGCCCAGAGCATGTCGAGCGCGTCCGCGTCCGGCGCGGTGACGGAACGGAAGGCGTCGAGGAACGCGTCCGCATCGCGCACTCGAAAGAGCGCGCCCAGCGCCTCGCGCGCCACGCCGGCGCCCGCCCCCTTCGAGACGGCAATGCTCCAGAGATTCACGGCGATCGCGTCATCCCCGAGTCGATCGAGCGCCACGAACGCGCGGCGGAAGTTCTCCGGCGACGGGTCCGACTGGCAGGCGCGGAGCGACTCCGTGGCAAGATCGCGCACGCTCACCAGCGTCCTCGGCGCCAACCCGGCGTGCACCGCGGGCTCCGGCGCTTCCACCGGCAGGCGACGACGCTTGAACTGTGCCGGACCGATCGCCGTCATCAACGGATCGCCGATCGTCATGATGCGCCACGGCACCGCGAAGGGTCCCTGCCAGTGCCGGGCGGCCACGATGAACGGCACGCCCGCGGCGAGCCGCTCCATCACCGCCTGTGGCGGAACGAAGGCCGAGAGGAACGGCTCCTGCACCGAGCCGACATAGGCGTAGGCGCCCTGATCAAGCCATCGCGCGCCGATCGTGTTGTCGAAGTTGGGGAACTGGAGCGAGAAGCTGTGCACGAACTGGAGCGCGAGCGGCTTGTTCAACGGCGGCACATCGAGCGACGAGCCCTTGTTGTCGGGCGAGGTCTGGCCCGGGATGCCCATGTCGAAGCTGACGCAGTCCCCGCTCGAGTTCACGAAGAGCACATCGGTCGAGAGGCCGCCGGCGCCCAATCGCTGCCATGCACGAAGCGTGGCGCTCGTGCCCGTCATCGGCGAGATCCGGAACCCCTGCGACTCGAAGGTCTGCTGGATCGTCGCGACGCCGAACCCGCCGAGATCGCCGCTCTCACCGTAGGAGTTGACGAAGGTGAACGACTCGCGGGGAAGGAAGAGACAGCTCATGGCCATCGCCGCAGCGCGCGGCGCATCGCCCCAGATGCTGCCGACGATGGCGTAGCGGCGGCCATCCGGGTGACGCCCGAGACAGTCGGTGACCGCGAGCGGTTCATTGGGGTTCACGGCCGGAGCGCCCGGTGCGCGGAACTGCGCCGACGGATCGAGCGTGGGCGTGCACTTCGCCGCCGTGGTCATGCAGATCGTGCCCGCATCGAGCACATCGCCGAGTTCGCCGAAGGGCACGCCGGCGGCGCGAAAGAGTGCTTCGACCGCGCGCGAGAGTCGAGCGAATGACTCCGCATCGAGCACATCCGAGGGCTGTCCCCACGCTCCGTCGAGCCAGCCGACGAGCTGGCCCCGACCTGCGGCCAGGGCCGCGGCGGCGACCCAGGCCGGGTCGTCCGCCGAGGTGATCACGAGCCCGAGCGGCTCGAGACCCACGACCTTGAATGCGTCCAGCGGTGATTGCGTTGCCGGATCGCCATGCCAGGCACGCGTCACGGCCGCCTCGATGGCGTGCCGACGCGCCGCGGCATCAGCGGGCAGCTCCGGCGCGTGCTCGGTGCGGCGCAGCACCATTGCAGGCTTGAACCCTCGGATGAAGCGCGGCGCGAATCGATCGTCCTCGATGAGCACCGGCCACTGCGCCTCGGTCGACCAGCGCGAGATCTCGTCGAGGTAGGTCGCCGCGTCGGGCACGAGCACCACGCGGTCGAGCACGGGAATCTTGTTCTCGACGCCGAGAGCGCGAAGTCCCATCTGCACGGGCCACGGCATCGGTGCCCCATTCGGGGCCTGCCCGGGTCGAGGCGCCTGCGCTGCGTCGGGAGCCTGCCCGGGTCGAGGCGCCTGCGCAGCGCTCGGGGCCTGCGCCACGAGCGACGAGGCGAGCACCATGGCCGGCACCATCGGCACGGCCAGCGCCCACCACCCGCGTCCGTCGACGCGCGACGGTCGATGATCACGATGCGCCATCATCACTCCTTCACTCCCATGCGTCACGAACTCAACACGCCGACGGCGGCCACGGCCGCCATCGCGCCCAGCAGCGGCCCGACGACCGGAATCCACGCGAACGCCCAGTCGCTTCCGCCCTTCCCCGGGATCGGCGCCACCGCGTGCACGAGCCGCGGTGCCAGGTCGCGCGCCGGATTGAAACCGACACCGACCGTCCCGCCGATGCCCAGCGCAATCGCCAGCAGCAGCAGCGCGATGGGCAGCGCGCCGAGGGCCCCCATGTCGACATCGACCGCCGCCACCGCCTGCATCGCGCTTGGCACCGAGCCCTGCGCCGGCGCGATCACCACTTCGCGGAAGAGGAGCACGCCAAGGACGAGCACGAAGGCGCCGAGCGCCTCGCCGACGAGATTCGAGAGCGGCGCGCGCACGGCGGGCGCCGTGGCGAAGCACGCGAGCTTGCGCGACGGATCGTCCGTGCGACCCCAATGAGGAAGGAAGACGAGGAGCACCGCGATCGCGCCGACGGCGGCGCCGATGAACTGACCTGCAAGGTAGGCGGGCACGGAGTCCGCGGACATGCCGCCGGTCTGCCAGATTCCCAGCGTCACGGCCGGATTCAGGTGCGCGCCGCTCGCATGCGCCGAGACCGCCGCGCCCGTGAAGTACCCGAGAGCCCAGCCGAAGGCGATGGTGAGCCACGCGGCCGCGGACGCTCCCATGCCCGCGCCCGCGGCACCACCGGCACCGGCACCCCCGGCACCGGAGCCGTCCGCACGCGTCCGCGCAAGCGACAGGTTCGCCTGCACGGCGTTTCCGATCATCACGAAGAGCGCTGTCCCGACGAGTTCGCCCGCGAACGGGGTCATGGCGCGAGTCTACTGCGATCCGCGCCCGCGGTCGCCCGGCGCCTCGCCCCGCGCCTCACCCGGCGCCGGCAGATGGTTCCGCGCCAGCGCCGTGAACGCGAGCACCTGCTCCGACACCCAGTCGGAGCCGTGCCCGAGCAGCTCCGCCATGAGCGATGCCACGGCTTCCGCGCACTCCATCGCAGCGCGCGCATCCAGCAGCAGCGCGCGGGTGCGCCGCGCCAGCACATCCTCGAGCTGAAGCGCCCATTCATTCCGCACGGCCCAGACGACGACGCCCATCGAATCGGGAAGCGACGGATGCATGCGCTCCTCCCACGCCCTTCGTTCCCTGGCCGTCGCCGCCACCGCGTCCGCCTCGCCGCCCCACGGCCGCAGGTGCTCCGCCACGCGCGAGGCGCTCGACGCATCGAGCCATCCATGCAGCCGCAGGGACTCGGTGACGCACGGCCTGCGGTCGAGCAGCGACTCGTCGATGGCGCGATCGAGCACATCCTCCGCCATGCGCCGGTAGATGGTCCACTTTCCGCCCACGATCGAGAGCAGACCTCCGCGCCCGACGATGACTTCGTGCCGGCGGCTGATCGACTTCGACTCCGCGCCGCCGCGCCCTGCCGGATGCACGAGCGGGCGCTGCCCCGCGAAGACGCTGAGCACATCCTGGCGCGTCGGGTCCTGCTCCAGGTATCGAGCGGCGTTGCGAAGGATGAACTCCACTTCCTCGTCGAGCGCCCTGGGCTCGATCGCCGGCTCGCGCATCGGCGTGTCGGTTGTTCCCACCAGCACGCGATCGTGCCAGGGAATCACGAAGAGCACGCGCCCGTCGTCGGTGTGCGGAACCATGATCGCGTTGCCGCCCGGCTGGAAGCGCTTCGGAAGCACCAGATGCACGCCCTGCGCCGGCTCGATCACCGGCGCCGCCGACGGATCCTCCATCTGCCGCACGGAGTCGGCGAAGATCCCGGTCGCGTTGATCACGGCCCGCGCACGGATCCGGAAGGCGCGGCGCGACTGCTCGTCCATGATCTCGGCGCCGACGACGCGCCCGTTCTTCAGGCTGAGTCCCGTCACGCGGCATCGCACCAGGATCGTGGCGCCGTGATCGGCGGCGGTGCGCGCCAGTGTCACCGCCATGCGCGCGTCGTCGAACTGCCCGTCGTGGTACTCGACGCCGCCGAGCAGCCCGTCGCGCTGCACATTCGGAATCGCCGCGATGGTCTCGTCGCGCGAGAGCAGCCGGCTCGGCCCGAGGCTCAGCGAGCCTGCGAGCGCGTCGTAGAGCTTGAGCCCGGCGCCGTAGAACGGCGCCTCCCACCACGAGTAGCGCGGCACCACGAAGCGCAGATCATGCACGAGGTGCGGCGCATTGCGACTCATCATGCCGCGCTCGTGAAGCGCCTCGCGCACCAGACCGAAGTCGAGTTGTTCCAGGTAGCGCACGCCTCCGTGGACGAGCTTCGTGGATCGGCTGCTGGTGCCCTTCGCCAGGTCGTGTGCCTCGACGAGCACCGTGCGCCACCCGCGCGACGCGGCATCCACCGCCACGCCGAGGCCCGTGGCACCGCCTCCGATGACCAGACAGTCGATCAGTGCGTCCCCTGCGCGGTCGATCTCGAGACGGCGCGCCTCCAGCGGCGGAATCCGGCTCATCGCGCACTCTCCCGCGGCATCGCACTGTTCATGGCGACCCCTCGCACGACGGGACACGGCTCATGGCGACGCCTCGCTCGCCCAGCCCCGCGCTCGCTCCACCGCGCGGTGCCAGACAGCCATCCGCTGCTGTCGCTCCTTCGCCGGCATGGACGGGCTGAAGCTGCGATCGACCACCCGCTGCGAGGCGAGCGATTCCAGGTCCTTCCAGAGTCCCACGCCGAGGCCCGCCAGCATCGCCGCGCCGCGCGCGGTGCTCTCCAGGTCCTTCGGCCGCTCCACGCGCACGCCCAGCAGGTCCGCCTGGAACTGCATGAGCGGATCGCTCGCGCTGGCACCTCCGTCGACGCGCAGTTCGGTCACTGCGCGATCGAGATCGCGCACCATCGCCTCGTGCAGGTCCGCCACCTGGAACGCGATCGACTCGATCGTCGCCCTCGCGAGATGCGCGCGCGTGCTCCCGCGCGTGAGACCGAGGATGGTGCCGCGCGCCTGCGAGTCCCAGTACGGCGCGCCGAGCCCCGTGAATGCGGGCACGACCGTCACGCCTCCGCTGTCCGGCACCTGGTTCGCCAGCGCACTCACCTCCGACGACTGCGCGATGATGCCGAGCCCGTCCCGCAGCCACTGGATCGCGCTGCCGCCGGTGAAGACGCTGCCCTCGAGCGCGAACTCGACGGGGCGCCCGGCGCGCCGCCACGCCACAGTGGCGAGCAGGCGGGATCGACTCGTCGCCGGCTGCTCGCCCGTGTGCATGAGCAGGAAGCAGCCCGTGCCATAGGTGCACTTGGCCATGCCCGGCGTGGTGCAGAGCTGGCCGAAGAGCGCCGCCTGCTGGTCTCCGGCGATGCCGGCGATCGGCACCTCCGCGCCGAAGTGCCCGCCCACCGCGGCACCGACCACGCCCTCGCTCGACACGACCGACGGCAGGATCGCTCGCGGCACGCGGAAGAGCTCGAGCAGCTCGTCGTCCCACTCGCCGCGGCGGATGTCCAGCAGCAGCGTGCGCGACGCGTTGCCGATTTCGCTCGCGTGCACGGCACCACCCGTGAGATTCCAGAGCAGCCAGGAATCGATGGTGCCCGCGGCGAGCTCGCCTCGCTCCGCGCGCCCTCGCGCCCCGCGCACATGATCGAGCAGCCACGCGATCTTCGTCGCGGAGAAGTATGGATCGAGCACGAGGCCGGTCCGCGCGGTGACCGTCGTCTCCACGCCGCGAGCGCGCAGCGCTTCGATCTCGGGCGCCGTCCGGCGATCCTGCCACACCACGGCGTGCGCGATCGGCCGGCCGCTCGCCCGCTCCCAGATCACCACCGTCTCGCGCTGATTCGTGATGCCGATCGCCGCGAGGTCGGCGCCCGTGAGCCCCGCCGCCGCGAGCGCCTCCTGCGCCGTGCCGAGCTGCGTGCGCCAGATCTCGTCCGCATCATGCTCCACCCAGCCCGGCTGCGGAAAGATCTGTCGGAACTCGCGCCGGCTCGACGCCACCATCCGTCCCGACGCGTCGAAGACGATCGCGCGCGAACTGCTGGTTCCCTGATCAAGTGCGAGGAGGTGGGAGGAGGCCATGGTGATCGACGCGGCGCGGGTCGATCACCAGCGAGGGGCGGACTGTTGGCGCGTCTTGGCCGGGTCCTCGAGCGTGCGGAACTGCGCCAGTTGCTCGGGCGTGAGGATCTGCCGCAGCCTCGACCCGGCACGCGCGGAGGTCTCATCGCGCTCGAAGCGCATCCGCCCGATGGCTCTTTCGCGCTCCTGGACTGCCATCCAGTATTCCTGGTTCATTCCGTCCTTCATCTCCGGCATCGGCATGAGCGAGGCCGCGAGCAGTGCGTCGCAGGCCAGGTCGTACGCCATGCGGTACTCCTCCAGTGCCGCCGTCACGCGCTGCGCCTGATCGGGCGTGAGGTCGTGCAATTGCTGCACGCGCTTGATCGTCTCGAAGTGGGCGGATGGGTCGTTGAAGATCGATGGATAGCTCGCCTGGCTCCACGCTCGCTGCAGCGCCGACTTCGACGCCTCCGGCAGTCGCTCCTGCGCCGCGTCGAACACGGCGGTGCATGCGGCTCGGCGTGCATCCGAGGCCGCCTTCGCGGGCGCCGAGATCTCGTTCAAGCGGCGCTGCCAGTCCACGGCCGCCCGCGTCCGCTCCTCGGCGGTCAGGTCCGGTTTCCATATCTGCGACTGGAGCTTCTCCACGCCGAGCTGAGCCTCCACGCTCCGCTGGAATGCCAGGCGCGATGCCTCCGCGATCGCGTCCGCATGTGCGGCGAGGAGCTCCTCCACCATTGCCTGATCCGCCGCCGGCAGAGCCGCGGCACGAAGGACGGCCACGACATCGATCGCCTGCTCCGCATTGGGTCGGTAGCTCCAGTCGCGGTGCTGCACTCGGCCGAGCGTTGCCGTCACGCGTCCGAGCCGCTCCACGCGCACGGCGGTCGCGTGCGGCGCGCCGAGCGCCGCGCCCATCACACCGAAGTATTCGTCATCGACGCGCTCCGTCGCGGCGACCAGCTCGCGCAGGATCGCGGCCGCCGCCTCCGCCTTCGACGAATCGAGTACGGGCATCTGGCCCTCCTCATGCGTGTACATCCGCGCTCTCGCCTCGTCGAGCGCGCTGCGCTTCGCACCGACCTCCTCGGTCCATCGCGCCAGGTAGTCGGCGTGCAGCATCTCGAGCGTTGCTCGCTGGTCCTCCTGGACGCCGATTCGGGTCATGAAGCGCTGAAGTTGCGCGACCGAGTAGGGCGAGAGCTGGTGCGCCAGCGCGTCGATCACCACCTCGCTGCCCGGCGATTCGGCGGCCACGACGGCCTCTGCCATCTCCAGCTCGTCGGGTTCCGCCGGCGCCGTCGCCGCATCCACCGCCGCACCGGGGAACGAACCGGTCCAGTCGATCTGCGTGTCGGCGCCCTGCGGAAGCTGCAGTCGCTCCGCCGCGTCGGGCGGAAGCTGCGCCTTGATCGCTTCGAAGCCCGACTGCACGATGCGAGCTCGCGCCTCCTGATCCTGCGATCGAAGTCGCTGATGCTCCTCCATCATCGCCTGGCGGGACTCCATTCCGCCTTCCTCCATCATGGTGAACTGCGACGACATCAGGTCCGCCATGAGACGATCCTCGAGCTGCTCCGCAGCATCCAGCGATGCGATCACGCGCTGCATGGTCTCGCGACCGATCGATTCGATGGCCTGCCCCTGCGGCGTCTCGGCGCCGACCGCGTGCACGGCGCGCCGGGTGAGGTCGATGAAGGCCTTCGGATACTGGTGCGACAGCTGCGGCGAGGTCGCTCCGAGCCACGCGGGGACCAGCGCCGTCTGCCCGTCCCACGAGAGCCGTTCGCGCACCTGCACATAGCCCTTGCGTCCGAGCTCGCCCTGCGCCTGCGAGATCCGGATGATGTTGCCGAAGGTGTCGCTGAAGATCGCCGACATGCGCCTGGAGAGCTCGACCGCCTTCTCCGGATCCTGCTGCGCCTGCACGAGCGCATCGCCCCAGAGCCCTTCCTTGCGCATGCGATCGGTGAGGTCGGTGATGAGCCGCTCCGTCTCGTCGGCGCTCTTGCGCACCGACGAGAGCATCCTCTGCTCGAAGTCGCGCAGCACCGGATCCGCGGCCGCCACATCCGCCTCCGAGAGCGGCAGGCTGTAGACGATGTCCGAGACCCTCGCGCGATTGGTGGCGCCCAGCGGTCCGCTCATGTCTCCGAGAAGCCCGCTGCGCAGCACCTCGGCCTCGCGGATCCAGCGGATGCGATCGACGCCCTGGCGCTGCGACTCCGGCACCGCCTGCCGGATCGCCTCGATGAGCGTCGAGTCCAGCGCGATGACGCGGCCGCGCAGCGCCGAGTAGCGCCGCATCCATGCGCCCATGTCGCCGCCCGTGAACATCGGCGGCTGCTCCTTCGCGAATCCCTCGAGCTCCGCATCCTGGAGCCGGCGATACTCATCGAGGTAGCGATCGTGCGCGGCCTCGATGGCGGGCTTCGAGTCCGCCGGCGGCTTCACATAGCGACCGAGCGAGCGCTCGAGCGCCTCGGTCGAGATCGGCGGCGGAAAGGCCTGACCCTGCGCATGGGCGCGGACGCCGACGATCGCGGCCAGGAGCAGCGCGGCCACGGTGATCCATCGAGCGGAATGGTGCGACATGCCAAGACCCTCCGATTGGAAGCGAGACGGCGCGTCCTTCACATCACCGACCCGAGGCCGACGAGACGACGCCAGGTGCTGATCTGACCCAGATGCATCATGTGGTGGGACCCGCAGACGAAGACGAGCATCGCGCCGAGCGTGGGCAGGAGTTCGCGCATGCGGCCTTCGAGCGGGTTGGGTTCGAAGCAGCGCTCGTCGGTGATCGACGGCAGCGTGCTCGCCACCAGGCTCCAGCGATCCATGTAGCGGCGGACGATCGCGTCCTTCGTCGGATAGCGACCATCCTGCTCCACGCAGGGCGAGCCTGCCTTGAAGAGCTCGGTCAACGCGGTGTCGTGCTTCGCCAGGTCCGCGCGCCCCAGGAGTTCCAGCGTGCGCTCCGGATAGATCGAGAGGTGACCGATGCACCATGCGGGATGATTGATGTTCGGTGCCGGGCAGTGCGCGAAGCGGTCGGCGGGAATGTCGGCGACGAGCTTCTCCGCATAGCCCATGGCCATTCGGAGCTGCGGGACGATCATGCCGGCGACGCGCGATGCGGTGGTGGTCGCAGTGGTGACGGTGCTCATGGAATCCTCCGGCACGATCGTACCTGCGGCGACCATCACGCCGTGCCGTGATCGTCAAAGTCCGACGAGTCGGTCGTAAACGCTGCGTGCGAAGTCCACATCGGTGGATCCCGCCAGGATGGCGCGACCGTCGTCGAAGAGGGTGAGTTCCAGCGCATCGCCACTGGGCGATCGCAGCGTGGCGAGCGGCCCTCGCAGCATGCGCTCCCGAATGGTGAACCGACCGTGCGACTCGAGCTTCTGCGCGATCAACCGGAGATCGAGCGCGGGCGCCGCCTCTCGGGCGAGCGTGCCGCTCATTGAAGCGCCGGCGCCGTGGCCGCGGCGGGCTGCTCGCGGCGTGATCTGCACCGCGCCGCGCCCGCAGAGCACGACGGCCTCATCCTGGTCCCGCCCCTCGAGCCATTCGAACGCGCGCTGCCCGCAGCAGCGGCACGACGGATCCGGCGTCGATCCTGCGCCGATCGAGATGAATCGCCCTGAGCCCAGGTCCGCGCTCCAGAGGCCGCGCGCCGCGAGATCCTCGCGGCCCGCCAGGACGCGCAGCGCCTGCGCCGCCGCGAAGGCCGCCGTCATGGTCACGATCGGTCCGAAGACGCCTGCCGTGTCGCAGGTCGGCAGCGCGCCCGGCGCCGGCGGATTCGGATGCACGCAGCGAAGGCAGGGGCGCTCGCGCAGCACCGCAAGAGATCGCCCTTCCATTCCAACGGCCGCGGCATGGATGAACGGCACGCCATCGCGCACCGCGAGGTCGTTCAGCAGGTATCGAGCCGGCATGTTGTCGAGCCCGTCCACGATTGCATGGGCGCCGCGCGCCAGCGCCTCCACATTGCCGGCATCAAGATGCTCCACGCACGCGTGGATGCGAACCTGCGAATCGATCTCCCGCAGCCGGCGCCTCGCGGCCTCCGCCTTCGGCACCGCGTCCCTCGCGTCGCGCTCGCAGAAGAGCGACTGGCGCTGAAGGTTGCTCCACTCCACGATGTCGCGATCGACGAGCGTGAGCGTGCCCACGCCGGCGCGCACGAGCAGTTCCGCCTCCGTCGACCCGAGCGCTCCGCAGCCCACGACCACCGCGTGCGAAGCGCGCAGGCGCTCCTGGCCCTCGCGACCGAGCCAGGTCAGCCGTTCCTGCCGCTCATGCCTCGACGCGGGTTCGCTCACGAACGCACTGTAGTGCGCCCGCGCAGGAGTCCTGGCCCCGATCGCTCAGCAGGGTCCCCACTGGCCCAGCAGGGTCCCGAGATCGTTGCCGTCCACGAGTCCGTCGCAGTTCAGGTCGGCGAATCCCAGACCGCTGCCCCAGAAGCCCAGCAGCACGCCGAGATCGTTCCCGTCGACCTGGGAGTCGAGATTGAAGTCCGCAAGGCAACCGAGCACCTCGATGGTCTGCACTGCACTTGCAGTCTTGCCGCAGTCGTCGGTCGCGGTCCATGTGATCGTGATCGGCGAGTTCACATACAGGTACGGCGACAGCAGCGTGGCGCCGCCATCGCTTCGAACCCAGGTGATCACCGGCGCGGGATCGCAGAGGCTCGATGCAGTGGCCGTACCGGGACTCAGTCCCGAGACGCATCCGCTGAACTGAGGCAGCGCCCAGACGATGTCGTCCGGTGGCGTGATCTCGGGACCATTCGAGATCGCGACTCCACCCAGATTCGTGAGCGTCGGCTCGATCGGCGTGCCATCCTCCATCGAGAGCCGGCTGACGAATCGAGGATCCGCCCGGAACCAGACGAGGCCGTCGTTGGGGCACGGACTCGGGGTCGCGAGCGCAATGAAGACGAGTCTCGCCAGCACCACGCCGCCCAGCGTGTCGCCGCCTCCCGGGGCAATGCCCGCGGCGATCGTCACATGACCGAGCATGGGATTGGCGCTGTAGTAGATCGGCAGGTCGAAGATCGGATCGCCGCTCAGCGGACCCACGAGGAAGAGCTTCGATGTGTCGTAGGCAAGCAGCGCCTGTCCCCCGACCCACGGATCGGACTGGACCCCGACCGTGATGTCCACTTGAAGGACCCCGAGAACATCCGCACAGCCGGAGCTCTCCAGCGCCATCGTTCCCGGCGGCGCCGCCGCAGCCGTCGACCCCAGCGCTGCAACGACGGCAAGGACCGCGCCGAGACTCAGCGCGAGAGATCGCTCCCCATCAACTCCGCGAACACAACGACGCTTGCTCACTTCTCACCTCCAGATTGGCGCCGGTTCCGCTGATTGGGACCTCGGCGATTGAGTTCGATCCGACGCGTTGCTCAGTCGAGCCCCGCACCGGCACAGATTCCCCATGCTCCAAGCAGCGTGCCCAGATCGCTGCCGTCCACTCTTCCGTCCCCGTTGAAGTCCGCGGGCCCGGTGCCCGTTCCCCAGACTCCAAGCAGCATGCCCAGATCGCCGCCGTCGACCTGCCCGTTGCCGTCGAGATCCGCCGGGCATGGCGGAAGCTGATGAATGACGGCGCTCGTGAAGGCACCGGTCACCGGCAGGGCCGGCACCACGCCGTCGTAGACGACGGTGTTCGCCGTGAAATCCACGGTGAGCTGCGGGATCACATCGACGAATGTGTCCACGAACTCCCCCACCACCTTGAACTTGAATGTCGTCACCAGCACGCCAGCCTCCGTCACAGGGACCGAGGTCCCGATCGGCGCAAGCGCGTAATAGAGGCAATCGCCGTCCTTGGGAGGGTTCGCCTCGTTGATGCCCGTGTAGTCGGCCGCCACCGACGGGAAGTACGACGCCATGAGCGTCACGGCACCCGCCTGCGAAAGCCCCATCAATTCCACATGCTTCGGATCCCATCCGAAGATCAGGTCCAGGGCCATGAACGAGTGACCCGCCGGAAGCAGCGAGTCAAGACCTGAACGACGAAGCACCACCTTCACATCGATCGTCTCACCGATGCCCACCGTTCCCGTCGGCCCGATGAGCTCGATGTCGATCACCGCGTCCTGCGCCGAGGCGACGGTCGTCGGCAGGACCGCAGCAAGCGCGACAACCAAGCCCTGCACTGCTCGCGAGCGGCCCTGGCGAACGGATCGAGTCGATTGCCTCCTGCGCTGTTGCAGTCCGCTCATGACCAGGGTCTCCTTCGTTTCACCCGTTCTCGAGCACTCGATCAGCGGCAAGGCCGGATCGGCGACGGGTGGCACTTCACGCCACGCCGCCGCCGATCCAGACCTGACCGTCAATTCACATCACACACTGACATCGGCTCCGTTCACGGGGCCTTCGTCAACGGTGCTGCCGGAGCCGGATGCACGCCCTGCATGAACAGGGACACATCCGTCATGTCCACCCAGCCATCGCCGTTGATGTCGGCCTGCGCCATTTCGCCCAAGCCAAGGGCACGCAGTTCACGGATCGAGATCCGGTCGAGCGGCTCACCACCGCCGGCCACATATCCACCGCAGTTCACGCCGACGGTGAAGAAAGCGCTGGAGATGTGGGTGAAGTCCGCGTTGTTCACGAACAGGTCCGCATCGAAGTTGCTGCGACCGTTGATGGCCGCAGGACCGAAGTCACCGACGAACAGACCGAAATCGAGGATGTCGATCTTGTTGTCGTTGTTGCTGTCGCCCTGGATCAGGTACGCGCTGGCGTAGTACTCGCCCAGGAGGATCGTCGGCACATCCCAGTCCGTCACGGTGTGCAGCTCATCCTTCACCGAGATGCAGGAGTAGCTGCCGGCCGGCGAGATGGTGACCGTTGCGGAGCCATTGACACCAGTGAAGGACACCGGGACCACCGTGTTCAGGGCGCCCGCGCCCCACCGCACGCGCACATTGCGAGTGTGGGCCACGGCCAGCACGCTTGGAGAGAGCTGGATGTCAAGGTTGAGCACCTGCGTATTGGTCACGGTGACCGTCGTGTTCGCAGTCGACCAGTTGCCGCAATCGTCCGTGGCGGTCCAGGCGATGGTGGTCGTGCCGATCGGATACTGATCGAGCGCCGGCAGCACCGTGTCGGTGCTGCTGTCGGGGAAGGTCACGAGCAGCGTCACCACGGGATTGCCGCAGACGAGGTTGTCGGTCGCCGTCGGCGCCGTCAGCGGAACGGTCGCGTAGGTCTCACCCGCATCGCATGGAGTCGTCACATTGCCCGGCACGCCCACGAGCGTCGGCGCGAGCAGATCGATCGTCACCGGCTGGATTCCGACCTGCGTGTGCAGGATCTCGGTGCCGGAGTCGTCGGTGATCGTGCTGGAGAAGATTCCCCAGCTGCTGAACTCGACCAGATCGGCAATGCTGCACCCGCTCGAACCGGCAAGGGGCGCAAACTCGAGCCTCGCGACGGTCACGGTGCCGATTGGGTTGACCTCGGGGTTGCCCATGCCGACGCCATTGGAGAAGCGGATCGTGTTGCCCGTGACGATCGGGCCGTTCACCACCATCGGGAACGGGCCCACAGCCGTTGCGCCGACAAAGGCCAGCTTCGTGTCATCGAAGTCGACGATCGTGGTCACGCCGGCCATCCATGCCTCGGCGTCATTGTCGATCCTGACATCGACCGTCATGGTCTCGACGGCGTTCACGCAGGTGTCCTTGGACAGGAGCGAGAGCTCCGGCTGCATGATGTTCACCTGCACGGAGTCGTAGTTGCCCCACGGGTCCGTGATGGTGGCTCGCGTCCTGATCTCCAGGCGGAAGTAGGTCTGCGCTGAGCGAATCACTCGCGCGAGCGCCTCGACATCATCCGCGTTGGTCTCGTTGTAGGGATCTCCGTCCGTGGTGTAGGGCAGAGCGTCATCGTCGACCGCCCACCAGGCCCAGCCTGGTCGCCCGGCCACGCCGGAGCCGGAGTTCTCCCACGAGCTCACGGGCTGCGTCCATCCGACACTGCCTCCCACGCCGTCGTAGGCCACATAGTCCGCAATGTCGAAATCGTAGATGTAGTCAACGCCACCCCAGTCCAGGCAGTAGCGCATCTGGAAGCGGCCGTTGAGGCTGGCCGTGGTCTCGCCGGGAATCCAGAAGAGCGTGTGCAGCCGGTACCCGAGATCACCCGTCGAGTAGACGATCATCTCCGCGGGTTGCATGTACAGCGACGCCGGATAGGCACCCGAGCGCATGTTGCTGAAGGCGGAAGCCGCCATGTCCGTCTTTGCCGACGCCCACCACGGCGCCCAGGCCGGTGACCCGAAGACATTCGGCGCCGTGTCCGCGTACAGGTGCACCGTTGGCGCACTGCTTCCGGCATGCGTCCCTGCCACCACGAGCGCAGCCAAAGCGCAGCCCACAAATGTGGATCTCATCAGACTCTCCTTTTTGTCGGATCGAACCGACTCCACCGTGGACCTACGGTGGCGTTCGCAAAGTTCCACTTCGGCCCGGGTCCTCCCCGTCAATCTGGCGAGCCGAAGCGTCGCGTCCCCCGCGACAGGAAACCCTTTTAGCGAGTCTCGCCGAGTGGATCAATGCTTCAACCGCGCAAAAATGAAAAAGGAACGCGACTCTGCCTTTGATGCGCGCAGGTGATTCCCGCTAAATGTGCCGGAGGGCGCGACTTGCGCGCGAGATCAAATCACGCGAGGGCTACCACGCGAAATGCGCGAAGGCCTTGTTGGCATCCGCCATTCGATGCGTGTTCTCCTTCGTGGTGACGGCCTTGCCTTCATTGCGGGCCGCTTCCCAAAGCTCCTTCGCAAGGCGAAGGTGCATGGGGCGTCCCTTCTCATCGCGAGCAGCCTCGATGATCCACCGGAAGGTCAGGCTCTGCTGCCGACGACGATTGAGCTGCATCGGCACCTGATAGTTCGCACCGCCGACTCGCTTGGAGCGGACCTCGACCACCGGGCGGACATTGTCCAGCGCCCGCTGAAAGACCTCGATGGCGGTCTTCGGCAGGTTCTCCGGCTTCTCCTTGTCGAGCCGCGTCTGGATGGCCTCGAAGGCGCTGTAGACGATCTTCTGCGCGGTCGCCTTCTTGCCGTCGTACATGATGCAGTTGACGAACTTCGCGACCGTCTTGTCCTGGAAGCGGGGATCCGGCTTGAGTTGCTCTTCGCTCTTGGTGAAGGTCGCGGGCATGGGGCGTTCTCAGTCGTCGATTCGTTCGAAGGGAAGGGGAGGTCGATTCGTTCCCGCAGATCACGCTGCGGGCATCACTTGGCCTTGGCGGCGCTGGCGGCCTTGCGCTTCACGCCGTAGAGCGAGCGACCCTGCTTGCGTCCCTCGACTCCAAGGCAGTCGAGCGTGCCGCGGACCACGTGGTACCGCACGCCGGGAAGGTCTCGCACGCGACCGCCTCGCACGAGCACGATGGAGTGCTCCTGCAGGTTGTGGCCCTCGCCGCCGATGTAGGCGGTGATCTCCTTGCCGTTGGAGAGTCGGACTCGCGCCACCTTGCGGAGCGCGGAGTTCGGCTTCTTCGGCGTGACGGTCTTGACCTGAAGGCAGACGCCGCGTCGCTGCGGGCAGGCCGCAAGGTCCTTGACCTTGCTCTTGCCATGCACGGGTCGGCGAGGCTTGCGGATGAGCTGATTGATGGTGGGCATGGGATGGCTGTCGCGGCTCGAACGAGTCGGATCGACGAGAGTACCCGGCTGCGCATGCCTTTGCAACGAGGGCTTCGGAGTGGAAGAACCGCGGCCCCGCCCGGGAGCGGAGCCGCGGTCCAGAGAGAAGAGATGGATCCATGGAGGGGTGGCCGGGAGGGACCGGCCCCGCCGCCTTCGCGGCCTCAGTTGCACGGGCTGCCGCAGCCAATCGAGAGGCATTCGCAGTTCCATTCGTCGATCGCCTCGTGGCACGAGACGGCTCCGTTCAGCACCGACTCGAGCGACGGTCCGATGCGATTGGCGAAGTCGAGCACGATGCCCAGGAGCAGCGCCGCCGAGGCCTGGCTGCGGGGCTTCGCCATCACCGGCACCGGCGTGCCCCGCACGGCGCTCTGGATCGCCGCCGTGCTGGACGGGATGCCTGCGCTGGTGTCCGAGCCGGGGTCGATCACCATGATCTGGCTCAGACCAGCACTCAGATCGACCGGGTCGTACGGCGTCGCGAAGATGCGGTGCAGTTGAAGGCGGAACCAGGTGCCGCAGCCCAGGACATTCTCGACATACGTGGCGGTGCAGGCGCTGATGCACTCCTGCGCCGGGTCGGTGGCGGTCTCGTCGGCAACCGAGTCGACGGCGTTCGTCCCGAGAGAGGGTCCTGAAGTCTGCTGCATCGCCTGCGGGATGGCCTCAACCATGAGCCACTGCTCCACTTGAGTCACGAACTGCGAGGCGACGGCCATGTCATCGACCTCCGCCAGGATGGTGGCGGTGTGCAGCGGCGTCGGCGCCTGGGAACCCGAACGATGATGGAACACATGCGTCACCTGCACCGTGAGCACCTGATCGATCGAGGCCTCGCGCAGGAGCGTGGCGGTGGCCAGTTCGACGCTGAACTGCGCGTCGGCGATGACATCGCCCCGCAGGTCGCGCAACTCCCGCATTCCGTAGTCGAGCACTGCACGCGTGTGCGGCAGCAGGATTGCCTGCTCGCCGGTGAGCTTGCCGTCTGCCACGATCTCGTACGCGAAGCTCGATGCCGCCATCGGCTTCGAGAGGAGCACGAGTCCTTCCAGCGATGGCGGCGGCACCGGGACAACCGCACCGAAGGTCGTCGAAACTGCACCCGCCACGAGGAGCCCGCCAAGGAGTGCGTGTCCAAGCCCGAGTCGATTGTTCTGAATCGTCAACATGACCGTCTCCGTTCAGGGGACTCGACGACGGCCCAGATTCCGGAACTTCCGAAGGGTCGCGTCGCTTCACCCTCACAGCCGAGATCGGCGCGGCGCCATGCGCGGATTTCAGGGAAAGTCCGTTGGATCGCCCGAGCGGCCCTGATTCAGCGAGCTTGGCCGCTGCCGGCCGCAGGCCATGCCTGATCGGCCACCACCGACATGGAGATGCGCCAATGGTCGGGCGGCGCTCCCGCCGGTGACGGTCGAATGTCCAGCACCTCGATCTCGACCCGGTGACGCCCCGGGGCCAGCTCGTCGAGCGGAATCACGAACGGTTCCACCGCGCGTCCCGGGATCCATCCACTGCGATCGGCATCGCTCGCCCACACTTCGCGCCCATCGACGATGCGCCGCTCCGCCCACGGGCTCGCCGTTCGCGCGCGAACGCCATCCTCGCGCCACGGTCGCCAGCGGGCCACCTCCACGCCGTCCACGCGCACGATGTGCGTGCGCGGACGGAACTCGTCGCCCAACTCGCTTCCATGACCCGTCGAGATCACGCGCAGGCGCGGTCGATCAAGCCCCGGAAGCAGCGTGAAGCTCGACGCCATGCGGCCGGTGGAACTCGTCACGAACGGTTCGTCGACCAGCGGCACCACCATGCTCGGCCGGCGGATGCCCGCGGTGCCCGGCTCGTAGACCAGTTCGAAGGTGACGCGCCAGCCTGGGTCCTTCCAAGTACCCAGGTGAACTCTGAAGGTGCGCTCGCCCCAGAGCATCGGAAGCAGCGGCGTGAGATCCGCCTCGAAGCGTGCCGGCGCGCCGTATCCGGTGACGAAGCGCATGAGCTCCACCTGCATGGGCGGCTTGCCGCCGCCCATCGGCACGAGCACGCCGACGGAGCCGACGCGCGTCCACGGATCTCCGGGTCGTGGCACCTGCTTCGGATCCGTGATCGGTTCGACGACGACGATGCCGATGAGTCCCGTCGCACGCTGCGGCTCCGGTTCGGGAGGGAGCTTCACCGTGCGCTCGATCGTCTGCCCGCGGTCCTTCAGGAGCAGGTCGCCTCGCGGCGCCGTGGCGCCCTCCACCTTCGGCGCATCGGCACCGCCGAAGGAGAACTCCACCTTGCTGAACACCTCGACGGTCGTGCCGCGATCCAACTGCGCGCGCGACGCGCCGAGACCCGCCCCCACCGCCACCGCCAGCGCCGCGCATGCGATCCCCGTGCCCCGCGCCATCTGCGCAGCACCTCGGATGGCGCCTCCGATGGCGCCTCGCAGGCCGCCTCGCGCAGCGCTTCGAACCGCGCGTTCGCTCAGCGCCGCGCGGTGTGTCGTTCGATCTCCTCGACGGCCATTCGGTCGCATCGGTTGTTCTCCGGGTGATCCTGGTGTCCTCGGACCCACGCCATCTCGAGCCGATGCCGAGACCGCAGCTCGTCGAGCCGCTTCCACAGGTCGTCATTGCGAACCGGTTCTCGGCGACTGTTCCGCCAGCCGCGGCTCTTCCAGCCATCGAGCCATTCGCGCAGCCCCTTCACGGCATATTCGCTGTCGGAGACCACCTTCACGAGCGCCGACTCCTTCGGGATCGACTCGAGACCGCGGATGATGCCCATGAGCTCCATGCGGTTGTTCGTTGTGGCCGGCTCGAATCCGGCCCTGGCGATCTCTCCCTCGAGCCCCCCGCCACGCAGAATGAAGGCCCACGCCCCGGGGCCCGGATTTCCCGAGCAGGCTCCGTCGGCGAAGAGTTCGAAGTCGGGCGGCATGACCGCGAGTGTAGAAGTTGCCTCCATGCCCGGAGCGGCCCGCTGCCTTGACAGGCGAACGCGCCCGGATACCCTGTGGAGCCCGTTTCGGGGCCAGTCGCGTCGACCGGAGCCACCCGCATGAATCCCGTATTCCGAACATCGCCCGGCCGAACCCGTCGACGACGGTCGCATCACGCGATCAAGGCGACTCACACGGTCCTCTGCCCGCAGTGCCAGTCTCCGAAGCGCCCGCACGCTTCGTGCGGCAACTGCGGCTTCGTCCGACCCGGTCTGCAGCTGAAGGTCGTCAAGTCCGAGGCGTGACCCATGCGCCTTGGCGTTGACGTCATGGGCGGCGACAACGCTCCGCACGAGATCCTCAAGGGGTGCATCGCGTGCCTTCCGCTCCTGCCGAGTGAGGACGAGCTGGTTCTCTTCGGCGATGGCCCCATGATCCGCAGCGCGCTCGCCGAACGGGGCGCAAACGATCCGCGAGTGACCGTGGTGGCGACCACCGAGGTCATCGGCATGAACGAACCGCCGGTGGAAGCGATCCGCTCCAAGAAGGACGCGTCGATCGTGGTCATGGCGCGCATGGCAAGTCCGAAGGAGCCGAATCGCGTCGACGCGATCATCTCCGCGGGCAATACCGGCGCCATGGTGAGCGCGGCGCAGATGCACATGCGCCGGCTTCCGAATGTCGTCCGGCCCGGCATTGCGGTGACGGTGCCGACCTTCGCGGGCGCGGTGGTGCTCATCGATGTCGGTGCGAACATCGAGCCCAAGCCGCTGCACCTTGCGCAGTACGGCGTGATGGGCGACATCTACGCGCGGCAGATCCTCGGTATCGCCAATCCGCGCGTTGCGATCATGAATGTCGGCGGCGAGGAGCAGAAGGGCACCGACGACATGCGCCAGGCTCGCGACCTGCTGCGGGCGCACGAGGGGCTCAACTTCACGGGTTTCGTCGAAGGCCGCGGGGTGTTCGACGGCGAGGCCGATGTCGTGATCACCGACGGCGTCGTGGGCAATGTGATGATCAAGCTCGCGGAGGGGCTCTCCGCGGGCATCTTCCGGGCGCTGCAGCGAGAGATCGCGGAAGTCGATCCCACGCTCGCGGAGCGACTGGCCCCCGTCGTCAAGCGGCTCTACGCGAAGCACGACTACCACGAGTACGGCGGCGCGCCGCTGCTGGGCGTCAACGGCGTCTGCCTCATCTCGCACGGGTCGAGCATTGCGCGAACCATCACCAACGCCATCCTCCGCGCGCGGGCCTTCGTCCAGGCCGGTGTGAACGACGCGATGACGCGTCAGCTCGCGCGGATGGAAGAAGCGCCTGCATGAGCGCGGCGCCGGCTCCCTGCGGCGTGCGCATCGCCGGGACGGGGTCGGCGGTGCCTCCTGCGGAACTGACCAACGCGGATCTGGAGAAGATCCTCAACACGAGCGACGAGTGGATCCTGCAGCGCACCGGGATCTCCGCGCGGCGCATCAGCGATCCGACGCGTGAGGGAACCTTCACGCTTGCCCGCGACGCCGTCGCGCGGGCGATCGAGGCCTCGGGATTCGCGGCCAAGGACCTCGACCTCATCATCTGCGCCACCTGCACCGGAGAGATGACCTGCCCCAGCACCGCGTGCCGCATCGCGGGCGAACTCGGCGCGAAGAACGCCGGCGCCTTCGATGTGACCGCCGCGTGCAGCGGCTTCGTCTACGCGATGAATGTGGCCGACTCGATGATCCGTTCGGGACGATTCCGGCGCCTCGCCGTGGTCGGCGCCGACGCCATGAGCACCATGGTGGACTACACGGAGCGCTCGGTGAGCATCCTCTTCGGCGATGCCGCCGGCGCGGCCGTGCTCGAGGCGGATCCCGATCCGAGGCGCGGCTGCATCCATCAGGTGCTCGGCGCGGACGGCGCCGACTGGCACAACCTCTACATGCCGCGCCGCATGCACGAGGTGCCGCTGAACGATGTGCACAATCCCATCCGCCTCGGCTTCCTCCGCATGCATGGCCGCGAGGTCTTCCGCTTCGCCGTCACCAAGTTCCGCGAGGTGATCGAGGACGCGATGAAGCACACGGGGCTCACGCCCGCCGATGTGAGCCAGTTCATCTGCCACCAGTCCAATCGGCGCATCATCGAGTCGGCGATCGAGAAGATCGGCCTGCCGCGCGAGAAGGTCCACATCAATATCGATCGCTTCGGCAACAGCTCTGCCGGAAGCGTCGGCCTCTGCCTCGACCAGCTCTGGCGCGCCGGAAAGATCCCGCAGGGGCAGCCGATGATGCTCGTCGCCTTCGGCGGCGGCCTCACCTGGGCAAGCAGCGTCTGGAATGTGTAGCGTGATCGAGTCCTCATGAGCGACGCATCCGTTGTCCATCTCTGTCCGGGTCAGGGCGCGCAAGCCGTCGGCATGGGCCGCTCGTGGCACGACTCCTCCGCCGCGGCCGCGAGCACCTTCGAGCGCGCCGAGGCGATCCTCTCGACGCTGCCGAACTGGTCCTCGGGACCTCGGCTCCGGGACCTCTGCTTCGACGGCCCGGCCGATGAACTCGAGCGCACCGATCGAAGCCAGCCGGCGCTCTTCGTATGCGGCATCGCGTGCCTGCGGGCGCTGCACGAGTCGGCGCCGGTGCCGTCGCTCGCGGCCGCCGCCGGCCTGAGCCTCGGCGAGTACACGGCGCTCGTCATCGCCGGCGCCTTCTCCTTCGAGGATGGCGTGCGGCTGGTCGCCGAACGCGGCCGGCTCATGCAGCAGGCGGCGGAAGCGAGCAAGGGCGGCATGGTGGCGCTGATCGGCGCGGACGAGCAGAAGGCGCTGCAGGTCTGCGCCGATGCGGCGCAGGGTGAAGTGCTCGTCTGCGCCAACTTCAACGCGCCGGGACAGATCGTGCTCTCCGGCCATGCGACGGCATGCGATCGCGCGGGGGCCGCGGCGTCCAGGCTCGGCGTTCGTGCCAGTCGGCTCAAGGTCGCAGGTGCATTCCACAGCCCGCTCATGGCACCCGCAGCGGAAGGACTCGCGCTGGCGCTGGCGCCGGTGTCGTTCTCGCCCCTCGCCTGCGATGTCTGGAGCAATGTCACGGCCCGCCGCCACGATCGCAATGATGCGACGCTGATCAGGAAACTGCTGGTCGACCAGCTCGTCTCCCCGGTACGATGGTCGCAGGGCTGCGAAGACATGATCGCGTCCCTCTCCACCAAGGGTGGAGTGCGGTTCCACGAACTCGCCCCCGGCAGCGTGCTCAAGGGGCTCATGCGGCGGATCGATCGATCCTGCGAGGTGACCAGCCATGACCAGGCGCAACCCACTGAACGCGCGGCGAACTGACCTCTTCCTGATCGCGGGCGCCACGCTCGCGGTCGGTGCACTGCTGCTCACGGGCGGCTGCAAGAAGGAGCCGCCTCCACCGCCGCCGGTCACCGAGGCGCCGCCGCCGCCACCGCCGCCGCCGCAGCCCACGATCGCGGACCTCATGCGGCAGTACGACATCGATCCTCGCATCACGCTGGTCGAGGATGAGAAGCCCATGGATGACAGCGACCCTGAGCGAACCACGAAGAAGATCGTGGCGGTGCTCCAGTTCTTCGACGCGATGGTGCGAGGCGCGGATTCGAAGCTCCAGCCGATGCTCGCCAGCGCGGATCAGAAGGTGCTCGCGGACCTCGTCCAGCAGGGGCTCTTCGCGCCTGCGGCCAAGGCCGTGACGCGCGTGGTGCTCGGATGCGGCCCGATTCAGTCGGCCACGGGTGTCGAGGAGGCCGTCTTCGCGCTGGTGCAGACCGGTACTCGCTTCGACGCGCAGCTCTGGACCTTCCAGCTCGATGAACAGGGCGCTGCTTCATTCAACTCCGTGCCCACGCCTCCCGAAGTGCTCATGCATCTCAGCGGCACCAAGGCCGCGCCGCGGATCCGCCAGTGGGCCGATCTGCTCAAGGCGAAGATGGTGGAAGCCCAGAAGCCGGACGAACTGGTGGAGCTGCCGAGCGTCGACTGGAGCGAAACGACCGAGGATTCCGGCGAAGCCGGCGGCGGTTCGCCGGCCACCACGCCGGGGTCTCGTCCGCAGGGACCGGGTTCGCCCACGGGCGAGCCGGGCCGTCGCCCCGTCATCCCCGGCGGATTGCCCGCACCTCGGGCACCGGGCCTGAACTAGGCGCACGCCTCGAAATCGCACGACGCACGGAACGCGCCACGACGACTCGTCCCACGCGGAGGATCAGCCATCGACCAGCGAGTCGCCATCGTGACCGGTGCAAGCCGGGGAATCGGACGAGCCATCGCGTTGCGGGCGGTCAGGGAGGGTCGCTGCGTCATCGGTGTCGCCCGCTCGCTCGACTCGCTCGCGTCCGTTGCGGAGGACGCCAAGGGCGCCTCCGGCGCGTTCCACGCCCGCGCGTGCGATGTCGGTGACGGCGCGTCGCTCGCGGCGCTCGTCGAAGGCGTGCACGGCGAGTTCGGTCGCCTGGACATCCTCGTCAACAACGCGGGCATCACGCGCGACGGCCTGATGCTCCGCATGAGCGACGAGGACTGGGCCGATGTGCTCCGCGTCAATCTCACGAGCGCGTTCGTCTCCTGCCGTGCCGCGACGCGCGCCATGATGCGCGGCAAGTTCGGCCGCATCGTGAACATCGGCAGCGTCTCGGGGCTGGTGGGCAATGCGGGTCAGGCCAACTACGCGGCGGCGAAGGCGGGTCTGATCGGACTCACGAAGACCATCGCCCGCGAGTTCGCGAGCAAGGGCATCACGGCGAATGTCGTGGCGCCGGGATTCATCGAGACGGACATGACCGGTGCGCTCGGTCCCGCGATTCGCGACGCCGTGCTGCCGGGCATTCCCGTGCGTCGATTCGGACAGGCCGAGGAGATCGCGGCCGCGGTCTCCTACCTCTGTTCCGACGAGGCCGGATTCACGACCGGACAGGTTCTCGTGGTCGATGGAGGCATGGCCATGTAGCCTGCCGTCGGGCTCTGGCAACGAGTCTGAAGCCCTTGTATAGTGCCGCTCTGCGGTCCCCGATCAATTCTCAGGAGGCGCGCCGTGACCGACAAGGAAATCGAAGAGAAGGTCATCAACATCGTGGTCGAGCAGATGGGCGTCGAGCGGAGCCAGGTCACGCGCGAGACCAGCTTCGCCAATGACCTGAACGCCGACAGTCTCGACACGGTGGAACTCGTGATGGAGTTCGAGGACCAGTTCGATACGCAGATCCCCGACACCGAGGCGGAGAAGATCGTCACCGTTGGCCAGGCGATCGACTACATCGCCAAGCACTACAAGGCCAAGGAGAGCAAGGCCTGATTTGCCATCGACTCGGGCCCGACGGCCGCTCCTCGTGGGGTGGCCCGTCACCGAGCATCGCGACCGGCGCTGCGCCTGCCTGACCCACCCGCCGCTCGCCTTCCGCTTCCGATGAGGACCATCCAGCTTCGACGCGTGGTAGTCACCGGCCTCGGCGCGGTGACCGATATCGGCCACGATGTTCCCTCGATGTGGGCATCGATGGTGGCCGGTCGCTCCGGCATCGGCCCGATCTCCTACTTCAAGCAGACCGAGGACTGGGGTGTGCGCTTCGCCGGCGAGGTCCGCGACTGGGACCCCGGGAAGGTCATCGATGTGCGAGAGGCGAAGCGCATGGACCGCTTCTGCCTGCTCGGACTTGCGGCCGCGGTCGAGGCCGCGACCGATTGCGGCTTCGACTTCAAGTCCGGCGATCCGTACAGGCGCGGCGTGGCCATCGGCTCGGGCGTGGGCGGCATCGACACGATCGAGACCAACCACATCAAGCTGCTGCAGACGGGTCCCCGCAAGGTGAGCCCGTTCGTCGTTCCGCGCCTCATGGTCAACGCCTGCGCCGGCAATGTGAGCATCCGCTACAACCTTCGCGGGTCGAACATCGCCACCGCCACGGCATGCGCCACCGGCGCGCATGCGATCGGCGCTGCGTACCACCTCATCCAGCGCGGCGATGCCGAACTGATGTTCGCCGGCGGTGCCGAAGGCGCCGTCACGCCCATCTGCGTCTCGGCATTCCATGCCATGAAGGCGCTCTCGACGCGGAACGAGGATCCCCAGCGCGCGTCGCGGCCGTTCGACCGCGATCGCGACGGATTCGTGCTCGCGGAAGGCGCGGCGGTGGTGGTGCTGGAGGAGTTCGAGCACGCCCGCAAGCGCGGCGCGAAGGTCTACGCGGAACTCGTCGGCTTCGGCAGTTCGGGCGATGCGTTCCACATCGCGGCGCCGGACGATGCCGGCACCGGCGCGGCCAAGGCCATGGAGTTCGCCATGCGCGACGCCGAGATCAACGCCGACCAGATCGGCTACATCAACGCGCACGGCACGAGTACGCCGCTCGGAGATGCGGCCGAGGTGGCCGCCATCAAGGCGGTCTTCGGCGCGCATGCGAAGAAGCTCGCTGTCTCCAGCACCAAGAGCACCACCGGCCACACGCTCGGCGCCGCGGGCGGCATCGAGAGCGTGGCCACGATCATGGCGATCGAGCGCGGCGTGCTGCCGCCCACGATCAACCTCGATCACCCCGACGAGGGCTTCGATCTCGACTTCGTGCCCAATGTCGCCAAGGAGCGGAAGGTCGACTACGCGATCAACAACTCCTTCGGCTTCGGTGGTCACAACACGAGCATGATCTTCAAGCGCTTCGCGGGCTGACGCGGGCGCGTGATCGGGGCGCGGCGCTCGCCGACGCGCGGCCGTCGCACGCGCATCGCTGCTCAACGCGAAGTCGAGATCGGGCGCCGTGAGCGCTGACGCGCGGGCTCAGGGGCGTGCAGGCGGTGGTCCGAGCGCTTCCACGCGCTCCTCCACCTGCCCCGTGCGCGTCACCCGGATGCCGAAGTTCTCACCGACCTTCACCACTTCGCCGCGCCCGACGATGCGGTTGTTGACCAAGATCTCGAGCTCCTCGTCGGACCGCTTCGGCAGCTCGATGATCGAGCCGTGGCTGAGGCGGACCACTTCGGCGAGGCTCATGGCGCGGCGGCCGATCTGCACGATCACCGGCACTTCGAGCTTCAGGATCGGAGCGAGGTCGGCGGGCATGAGCCTTCTATCGGCTCGCAACGGGCGAAAACTGCGACCGCGTGCACTCTCGATCGGGAAATCTCGCGGCGGGCCTCGTCGGAAGGCGAACAGGCGGTGATGCCAACGCCATGAAGGCGGCCATCTTGATTCCTGGTGCGGTCTTCAGGCAGGTCGAGCCGTTCGCTCGACGCGCGAATTGGTCGCGAAGCCGATTCTTCGCGGATGCGGCCAGGAGTGCATCTCGCGACGATCGCCGGATGCGGTCACCGAGGCGATGAACCGATCCGCGATGAAGCTGGCTCGACGACCGGTGCATTCGACGCACGCGATGTGCGCCGGCGGCTCAAGGATTCGCCCTGGCGAGGATCACCCGAGGGGAAATCTGGCGGGCCGATCTCGATGATCCCGCGGGCTCCGAACCGGACTCCCGGCGCCTGGTGGTCGTCGTTCAATCCGAGTCGATGAACTCAAGCGGGCTGACGACCGTCATCGGCATTCCGCTGACATTGATCATGGCCATCGCCCGAGCGCCCGGGAGTGTTGTCCTGCCGAAGTCCGTCCCGCAGCTGCCGCAGGACTCCGTGGCGAAGGTCTCGCAGATCGCGACGCTCGGCACGACCTGCCTTGGCGAGCGCGCCGGGCGCGTTCCCTCTCGACGGCTCGAACTCGTCCATGCGGGGCTCCACCTCGTACTCGGTCGGTGAGTCGGTCGCAAGTCGCGGAGAAGCGATTGAACGCTCCGTCTCACTGCCGCTCCGGGCCGTCGGAGAGTGCGCCGGCTGAGGCATCACCCGCGGGCCAACCGCCGGGTGGCGGCGCCGGGGTCACCGTCGTGTCATAGCGCATGCCCTGCGGCATGTGCGCCGGCTGGATCACCGTGGTGCCCTGCGAGCCCGCCGTGACGGCGCTCGCGTCGACGGCGACGAACGAGGTGAACGGTGAGACCTGATTGTACGACTTCGCGAGTCGAATGATCTCATCGCGGCAGGCGCGGGCGTCGCTCCACGCCGCCTCGCGCGAAAGCTCCGCAATGCGCTGCCGCGCCCAGATCTGCGTCACGCCCTCGTTCGCGCCAGGCCCGTCCGCACCACCCCCGCTTCCGGCGCGTGCCGCGAAGCCGCCGCCTGCTCCGCCATTCGCGCCGCTGTTTGACAGGTCCATCGCGATGCGCACGGGTCGCCCCTCGATCCAACCGGAGAGCACGGCCCGCGACGGCGGCGACGAACCGTATCGCGCGGCGATCGTCACCGGAGTTCCAGGTGCAAGGTCCGCAATGCGCGCCGGCACGATCTCGCGCGCATCGCCACCCTCGAAGGCGATTTGCATCGAGTGGATCGTCGGCCGCGAGATGCGATCGAGGAACTGCTGCATGCAGGGCGTCGCTCGCTCGTCCACGGAGAGCGCCGCCACCGCTCCGCCGCCGACGCGCGCCATCCCGTCCAGCAGCGCCCAATTCACGCTGCTTCCAACGCCCAGCGCAAAGACGCGGTCTCGCGCCGCGGCGCGGTGCAGCTCGCGCAGGATCTCGTCCTCGTTCGACAGGAGCGCATCGGTGATGAAGATGAGCGTGCGAACGCGCTGCTCGTCGTGCGGCAGCGCGAGCGCCGTGCGCAGGCCCTCGAGCATCATCGTGCCGCCACCGGCGCGCAGGCCGGAGACCCAGCGCTTCGCTTCGCGCACGCTCTCAGCGGTTCCGGCGACCATGGTCGGACCCCATGACCGCCCCGTGTTGTTGAAGGTCGCGATTTGGAAGCGATCCTCAGGTCGCAGGCGATCGAGTGCAGCGTGGACCGCTTCCATGAGTTGATCGAAGGGCTTCCCGCTCATGCTCCCGGAGGTGTCGAGGATGAAGACCACCTCGAGCGGAACGCGCGAGACCTGACCCACGCCGACAGGTGGCAGCACCGTGAGCAGCATCGCACCATCGCGCGGCGCACCGCTCGTGACGAACGCGTGCGACGGCGCGCTCCCCGCCGTGCCATAGCGCAGGACGAAATCGCGGTTGGGAATGCGGTCGCGTGCGGCAAGGCGCAGCGCCGCCGTGCGCTCGCTCCGTTCCACGAGGTCGATCGCATGCGTCGGTGACTCGATCGCACGGATCGGCGCGCCCGCGTTGACCCGCACCTCGAGGTCGATGTCGGCGCCGGAGCGCTCACCCTCGCGCAGGTACTCGATCGGCGTGCCGCGCACGGCGCCCGGACCTCCAGCCGCCGCCACGCCGCCGACCGGGAGCGCGGGAATCGGATCGGCCGCATAGGGCGGGTTGAAGCGCGGCGCCACGACCATGGGGAAACGCCACTCCCATGCGTCGCGCTCGTAGGTGAGCGTGTTCACGAACTGAAGCGTCACCTCGATCGTCTTCCCCGGCTCGATGTTCGCCACGCGCTCCTGGAAGATGTTCGCACGCTCCTGCTCCAGAAGACTCGCCACATATCCGGCGCTGCGAGCCTGCTGATAGACCTTCCGCGCCTCTTCGCGATCGCGAATGACGCCCCGGATGCGTCGCTCGCCGATCGAAAGCACGAAGTCGTTCACCGCTGCATCGTGCGGTAGCGGGAATATGTAGACGGCTTCGATCTTCTCGTTGAAGGGATTGCGGAAGCGCTGCGCCACGCTGACGGTGGCGACGGGCCCCGCAAGGTCCGCGCGAACGATGGTGCGCTCCAGCGGGAACGCGCGGGCCGGAACCACGACCGGGGCCGCCCCGTCCGGGTAGGTCGCGCTGCCCTCGAGCACCACGAGGCTGCCCGTGCCCGGCACCTCCCCCGCGCGTGCGGCCGAGGCGACAGATCCCGCGCTCGACACGAGACTCGCCTGCGGATGACTCCGCGCAATCACCCACACCTCGTCGAACGGCCCTTCGACGATCGGAACGCCAACACCGGTAGAGCCGCCCACGGTCTGCGCGAACGGTCCACCGGCGGAGAGGCCGACCGCGCGTGGCGCTGCGTTCGACTCGCATCCGACCATGCGCAGTACGAGCAGTGCAGTCAGCGTGGCGACGAGCGCACCGGCAACGAAGCGGAATACGAACTGGGTCATGGGGTGCTCCTGGGCGAAACGGTCATGACGACCGGGACATCGACGACCTCCGCGCCGCGTTCGCGCACGGCACGAGCGGATCGAACGGAGACGCCGGGACCGGCGTCGTCACAGCGAAGCGAGATCGTGGCCACGCGCACGCCTTCGCTCGCAGTGCGCGCGGGAATCGCGGCGAGGCGAATCTCGCCGCGCGCGAGGCGCTCCGGGTCGTAGGTGGGCGGCTCGTTGAACGGCGCGTCGCCGGACTCGATGCCCACGATCACACCGCGAGGATCGTCGATGACGAGATCGAGGACCAGGCCGTCCACTCCCTCGGGCGTCAGCATGACGAGGTCGACCGCCACGAACCGCGAACCCGCGCTGCGAAGATCCCCCGCCGCGCTCGCCGTCGCCACGATCGCCGCGAGCAACGCCGGCACGCGACGGTCACCAGCGCTGCGGCGTGAGAGCCGCACCGCTTCGGCTAGATCGTCGCCCACGGCGGATGCCGCCGTCGTCGGCATCGATCCACGGATGGGCGGGAAGAGAAGCGAACCGATGCCGCTGATCCAGAGGACGAGCACCGCAGCGGCAGCGAGACCACCGCTTGCAAGCACGCGGCGACACAACCACCGCCGACGCTCGCTGCGCTTCGCCGCGTCGGCTTGCGAGATCGATGCAACGCCGCGTGCAAGCGTTCGCGGCGAACCCGCCGCCGCGCCGAACCCTGCGTGCGCGTGAATCTCCGCGCGGATCGAGCGATCGGTCGCCTCATCGACGGGCGCCGGCGCGCTCGCGCGCCGAAGTGCGTCTCCGAGGCCGCGAGCGCGGCAGGAGTCGAGCAGCGGATCGTTTTCGAGCTCATGGTCCATCGACCCCCATGAAGCGGGTCCGACGACGAATGGTTCAATCGAAGTAGGACTTTCGCAGCGTCTCGTTCGCGCGGAGCTTCGCGAGCGCGTGATGGAGCCGGCTCTTCACGGTCCCGACGGGGACACCAAGGTGTCGCGCAACCTCAGTCAGCGCCAGACCTTCGGCAATTGCAAGGTGGACCACTTCCCGATGCTCCAGGGAGAGGGCGTCCATTGCACGGCAGAGTTCGTGGAGATCATCCGGGCGGGCGCCAACGGTGGCAGCGGGGGCATGACTCGACCCCGCAGAGTCGAGCGGTCCGCTCCGGCCGCACTTGCGCAGCGCCTCGAGCGCTGCGTGCCGCACGCACGGATAGAGGAAGCTCGTGACCTTCCCCTGGAGCACGAATCCGGGGAAGAGCGAGAGCCAGTAGAGGATCACCTCCTGGAGCACATCCGCCGCAAGCTCGTCGCTGCCCGTGACCACTCGCGCGGAGCGGAGGATCCACTCTCGATGGCGCTCGTAGAGCAACTCGAACGCACGCGCGTCTCCCGCGTTCGCGCGATGGACGAGTTGGAGATCGCTCGTCACTTGGCCCGGCACGCGGTGCTGCCTGCTGCGATCGCCGCGGCGGGTCGCCTCACTCCGGCGTCAGCGCCTTGGTGATCTCGCTGATGACCTTCTGCTCGCCGGCATTCGTGCTCGAGAAGATGCCGAACATGCCGCCGCTGGCCTCTGCCACCGTCTGCGCGAACTTCAGCAGGTCGCCGCGGAATGTGTCGAGCTCCTGCTTCGAGAGCGTCTTGCGGAGCTGACCTGCGTAGAGCCGCCAGACCGCGCGGGCGTTGTCCGTGGGACCGTTGCGGATCCACTCCGAGAGACGCTCGAACGAGGCGCTGCCGCGGGAAACGCCGGCCTTCTCCGCCGCGCCCTCGATCGCCCTGACCTCGCTCGCGTCGACCTTGCCGTCCGCCCATGCCACCTCGACCAGCGGATAGAGCTTGAATGCCGAGAGGAGTTCCTTGCGCTCGATGACCTTCGTCAGCCGATCGAGCGCCGCCTCGTCGGTGACGCCCAGCATCGCCCGAAGCTCCTCCTTCGTGTGCTTGGCATCGAAGACGGCCTTGAGTTTCGCGACCATCGCCGCGTCCTTGTTGCGGAAGTACCCCTCTTCGTATCCGGCTCGGCGTTCGTCGAGGGCGTCGTGGCTGAATGGTCCGGTCATGCGCTGTCTCCTTCCTGGGATCGGGCCCTCAATGGTACCGCCGCCACCGATCCGCTGAGCCGTCGGTGCTTGTCGAGGTACTTCGTCACCGTCGTCATGTAGGTGGCGTGGCTCCAGGTGAGCGGGCTCACGGAGATGGGGGTGCCGACATGCGGATCGAACTGTTCGGCGAGGATTCCCGCAGGCGTGGCGCGGGCATGCGTCCACTCCAGATACGGCAGCGCCTCGCCGAGCTCCTCGAGCGTGCGCGCCCTCATGATGAGCCACATCGCGTACCAGAGCGTGCAGACCACCCATGGATTCCCGGGCACGCCCTCGAGGTCGTGGTGCTCCACCTGGTGGTAGAGGTCGCGCTCGTAGCGCGCCATGCCGCCGATTCCGGTGCGCACCCAGAGGCGCTCGCGCAGCTTCTGCATGTGGCTGGTCACGCGCGGATCGTCCGCCTCCATCGCACCGAAGAGGGCCAGGGCCACCGCGCTCGAATCGAGCGTGAAGTCGAGGGCATAGCCGCCGTCGTCGTTGGCGTTCGCACATCGCGCGAAGATTCCGCGCGAGCCGTCCCACATGTGGCGCAGCATGGCATGGCGCATCTGCTCGGCGGCCTCGCCGAACTCCGCCGCGCGGTCGGCGGCGCCCATGTCGTGCGCGAAGCGGCTGCCCGCCAGCAGCGCGCCGATCGTGGCGGCGACCGTGAAGAGGTGCGCACCGCGCCGCTCCTCCCAGAGATCCCAGCTCGGCATCGGCAGGCCGTTCGGATCGCGGTACTTGAGGATCCAGTTGCAGGGATCCACCACGAGCGGGTTGTAGAGCTCCTTGATGAACTCGACATCGCGGAAGACATCGAAGTGCCGGCGCAGCGCCCACACCACGAGACTCGTCTCGTCCTGCTGGATGGGCAGCGCCTTGCGGCCGTCCATGATCCACGGATGCCAGCTCGATGCGAAGGTCCCCGTCGGGTTGTACTTGTGGAGGAAGTAGCCGTCCGGCTCGATGACCTTGCGGCAGAAGAGGAAGAAGTTCCGCGAGAGCTCGCTCTGCCCCGCCAGCACCAGCGAGTGCGCCACGAGCGCTCCGTCGCGCGGCCACATGTAGCTGTAGGTGTCGCCCGCGAAGTGCGTGATGTCGTAGTCGTTCGCGGCGATGATCGCGCCGCCGTTGTCGATCTGCGTGCGCACGACCAGCGCCGAGCGGACGAAGAGGTCCCGCAGGTGCGCAGGAAGCGGCGAGTAGTCGACCGGCTCCTTGCACGCCCAGAGTCGCCAGTACGCCTCGGTGCGGTCCATCATGCGCTGCGCGCTCTTGTAGCGCACCTTCGCGTTGAGCGCCTTGAGCGTCTCGTAGTCGCGTCCCGCGGCGACCCAGTAGACCACCGTGGCCGTTCCGGACGGCGGCAGTGCGAGCGAGAACCCGAGCGTGCTGTCCACCGAGCCCTGTGCAATCGCGTTGCGCGAGAGCAGTCCATCCTCGGCGTCGCGCCAGGTGCCTTCGGCCTCGTTGATGCGCTTCTGCCCGGTGGCCCAGGTGTCCACGCCCCAGGTGCGCGTGCTGCATCCGTTGAAGAGGAAGTAGGTGTCGTCCTTGTAGTGGACGAGTCCGCCGGTGTTGGGATCGAAGTTGACGGTGTCGCCCACCGGGCTCTCGCCGACGGAGATGTCCTGGTGGAAGAAGACGCGCACATCGCGCGGGCGCCCGAACAGATCGGTCACGGCCACCTTTCGGAAGTAGACGGGGCTCCAGTAGTCCACCGCATCGTGGCAGATGAGCTCCACGCCCAGCCGCTCGTTCCGCAGTCGCACATCCGTCACCAGCGTGTCGCGCTTGTAGCGCAGATCACGCTCCCAGCCGGGCGAGTCCACCCATGCGAACTGGCCGTCCGCCCAGACACCGAAGCGCTGCAGGTGCCCGCAGGTGTGGTTGGGCACGCCGACATGCGGCCAGTAGAGATCGCGGATCCGGTAGAGGTCGTCGAAGGCGACGAGCATCTCTCCATTGCCGACGGGAATGTTGCGGGGCATGCGGGAACGGCACTCCTTGCGCGGCGGGACGGCGGGGTCGACACGGTACTTCATCGGACCTTCGGGCACCCTCGAACAGGCCGAACGAGCCGGAAACTGCGGCCCCCGCGAATCCGCGGCAGGCGGGACGGTCGAAGAAGGTCCCGTGCGTTCGTCCCTTCGAGATGCCGCCAGCGCCCTCACGGCCATGGCCCCCGCCATCACGCGAGGCGCAGTGGACTCGATGTTCGCTGCGGACCCGACGCTCGAGTCGCGCTATGGCGAGCGCGCGAGGCAGCTCTGGACGGGCGAGACGCAGATGCGCCTCACGCAGCTTGCGCAGGCGATCGCGATCGACTGCCCGGAGGTGCTCATCCGCGGCGTGCAGTGGTCGTGCGGCGGATTCGAGGCGCGAGGCGTGCCGACGGAGGACCTCCTTCGCAATCTCTCCGCGATACGGGTTGGCATCGCCGAGGCGCTGCCTCCCACCGGCACGAAGCGCGCGTTCGAGATCCTGGACGCCGCGATGCGCGCGCCGCGCAGTGCGGAGTGCAGCAGCGGCGAGTGCTCGGGCGCAGGCGTCGACGAAGGGAGCACCGCGCGTGCCGGCGCCGGCGTCAGCGTTGGGGCCGATGCCGCCATGGACCGCCAATCAGCGCCGATGTCGCGCGAGTCACGCCACTACCTGCTTGGAATGCTCGAGCGCGAAGGCAACGCCGCCGCGGATCGAGTGCTCGACCTGCGTCGCCAGGGCATGCCGCTTCAGCGGATCTACTCGGGCGTCATCGCGCCGGCGCTTCATGAAGTAGGCCGCCTCTGGCAGATGCAGGAAGCGACGGTCGCGGACGAGCACTACTGCACTGCGGCATCCAGGCGACTGACCGCGCGGCTCCGCGCCGAAGCGCGGCTGCGGCCCTGGAACGGATGTCGCGTGCTGGCGGCCGCGGCCGCCGGCGAGCTGCACGACTTCGGCCTCCAGATGGCGGCGGATCTGCTCGAGTTCGAAGGATTCCAGGTCGAGTTCCTCGGCGCATCGACTCCCGCGGACGCGATCGTCGCGACCATCGCGGGCGAGGATGGCCCCACTCCGGGCGCTTCCACCGATCATGAGGTCGCGCCGTCCGGCGATCGCGCTCACGCGCGATTCAATCTCCTGCTCCTGAGCTGTCAGTCGCTGCTCACCGTTGGCGCCGTGGCCGATGCCATCGATGCCGTGCGTTCACATCCCTGCGGCACGCGACTTCCCATCCTGGTCGGCGGCGCTCCCTTCGCGGAGATCCCCGATCTCTGGAAGCGCGTCGGCGCCGACGCGATGGCCATGCTTGGCGACGATCTGATTTCCCAGGCGCGTCATCTGCTCGAGGTCTGAGGTCGTCGCGCACGAAGGTGGCACACGGGCTGCGCCGCGGACGCGCTTCCGCTCTCAATGCGCGTGACGCTGCACCGCGCGCGTTCGTGCGGCATCGAGCGTGTCGGCGGCATCTCCGTCGACGACCGCGCGGTCGCGGCGATCGCGCTCGCCATGCTCGGCGGCCGAGGCTGAAGCGCGGCACGCGCGGAACGCGCGGAGGATATCACGAAGATCCTGTTTCCCGCTGGCCGCGTTGACGACATGAGATATCTTCGCAGCCGATCATCGGGTGCGGATTTCGAGGCGCGTCGCGCTCGGACCGAATCCAGGTCGCCGGCCGCTTGCATCTCCTCGCCGCTCCACGCGTGCGGCGGGGGGAAGAAGGATCTGCAACATGAAAGACTCTCGAAGGACTCCCGTCGCGCGCGCCGTGGGCGCGGCATCGTTTCTCGCAGCAATCGTGACCGGCGGTGCACCCGCCACGGCGGGCGTCATCCCGGTGGACACCGCCTTCACCTACCAAGGCCGGCTCAACGACGGAGCCGGTCCCATCAACGGGACCGCAAGCCTGCGCTTCCGCCTCTTCAACCAGTCACTCGTCGGCGTGCAGCAGGGTCCGACCCTCACCGCGTGCAATCTATCGCTGGTGGACGGCCTCTTCACGGTCGACCTCGACTTCGGCACGAATGTCTTCGACGGCAGCGAGCGCTGGCTCGATATCGCGGTGCAGTCGCCGTCCGGCGACTGCGTCACCTTCACGCCGCTGTTTCCGCGCCAGCAGCTGCTGCCGGCCCCCTATGCGATTCGATCGCTGAAGCCATGGGAGACCAACGGGGCCTTCCTCTTCTACAACGACGGCAATGTCGGCATCGGCACGACGGCACCCGGTGTCGACCTCGAGGTCTCGAAGGCGAATGCGACCGTGCGCGTCACGAGCACGGCTGCGTCGACTGGGACATCCGTGCTCGACCTCAAGGGGCAGGCACCAAGCGGACTCAGCAGCAATGTCCTGGGATCGGTGCGCTTCCTCGACGGAGCCAACGGCGTTCGCGCCGAGCTCAGCTCGGGCCTCGGCCTGCTTGCGAATCCCTTCAACTTCGTGGTGAACGGAACCACCGAGATGGCGCTCACGGGAACCGGCAATCTCGGCGTCGGCACCACGCTGCCCGTGGTCAAGCTTCAGCTCGTGGGCGGCACGGACAGCGGCCTTGGTTCGGGCGGCTACCTCGTGACCGGCGAGACCAATGCCACCAACATCTCGATCGACAACAACGAGATCATGGCTCGCAACAATGGCGCCGCATCAACGCTCTTCCTGAACAACGACGGCGGCGATGTCAGCATTCTGGCCGGCGGCACCGGCCAGGTGGGAATCGGAACGGCGCCGACAAGTGCCAAACTCACCGTATTCAACAGCCTCTTCGTGAACGGCGGCGCCACGCCGCGCATCGATGTCGGCCCCAACGGATTCATCCTGATGGACACCGGCGCCGACATCGTCATCACCCAGGGCGGCCTCGAGGTGAACACGACGAGCGCGGGTCAGACATTCTTCAATCGCGTGAGCCCCGACGGCACGCTCGTCGGCTTCCTGAACAACGGCACGAGCGCAGGCAGCATCTCGGTGGTCGGGTCGACCGTCGTCTACGGAACCTTCACCGGCGCCCACAACGGCTGGACGAACGAGACGATCGCGCCGGGAACGCTCGTGTCCCTCACGGGTGATCTTCGTCGAGCCCACGCCGGTCCGAACTGCGAGCCGACCTATGGCATCGCGATGACCACCGTGGCCAATGATCCGCGCTGCGGCGGCTCGTATGTCTGCCCGCCCGATCGGGAGGATCCGGCGAGCCAGCATCTCTTCGCGGCGGTCGGCAACGGCGAGATGTGGGTGGTCGATTCGGGCACAGGCGACATCGAGCCGGGCGACGCGCTGATCTCGTCGGATGTCCCGGGCGCCGCGATGAAGGACGATCCGGCGCGCTTTGCCGTCGGCCATGTCGTCGCTCGCTCCGCCGAGCCGGTGAAGTGGGCGAGCATCAAGGCCGGTGCCGATGGCACGCGGCGCGTGCTCCTCTCGGTCTTCTATGACCGCTTCGATCGCCAGGGCGACGCCGCAGTGCTGCACGAGACCGTCGAGGCGCTCCGCGCCGAGAACGCGGAACTGCGCAGCCGACTCGAGTCCATCGAATCGAAGCTCGCGACGCTCGAGGTCAGGACCGCGGGAGGTGCGCGATGAGGCTTTCCCTGGCGGGTGCGCGCATCGCTGCGATCCTGGGTGCGGCGGCGGTCGGCATGGTCCATGCCGCCGCGGTTGGTCCCGGCGTCTTTGATCTCTCCTGGCGAACGGTCGACGGCGGCGGCGCCACCTATTCGACCGGCGGAGGGTTCACGCTTGGTGGAACCATCGGCCAGCCTGACGCCGGTCCGGCGATGAGCGGAGGAGCGTTCCAGCTCGTGGGCGGCTTCTGGGCTGGAGTGACTTCCGCAGCCCCGCGCCTCTGCAACGCGGATCTGAACGGCGATGGCATCGTCGACGGCAACGACCTCGGATCGTTGCTGGGACAGTGGGGTTCCTGCCGCGGCTGCGCGGCGGACTTCAACGGCGACGGCATCGTCAACGGCAACGATCTCGGCACGCTGCTCGGCGAGTGGGGCTTCTGCCCGTGACGAGGACGGCGGAGCGCGTCCCGCGCCGCTCGCGCCGCTTGCGCCGCTTGCGCGGGAGCGGCTCTACTTGCGGTTGTTGAGCAGCACCGCCACGCGGAAGACCATCTTGAGCGCTTCGAAGTAGATCCACGCGAGCGACACGACCAGGCCGAACGAGAGGAACCACTCCATCGACTTCGGCGCCCGATTGGCCACTGCCGACTCGATCTGCCCGAAGTCCATCACGAGCGTGAGCGCGGCGACGATGAGGATCGCGGCATTGAGCCCAAGGCCGATGAGCGCCGGCGTGCCGCCCTGGAGCGCCGAGCCGAGCGAGAGGAACGGCATCTGGATGCCGACGAGCATCAGCACGATGCTGATCATGTAGGTCATCGCGATGCCGCCGACGAGGCTCGTCACGATCGCGTTGAACATGCGCGTGGGTCGCAGGATGCCGGCGCGGTAGAGGGCAAGCGTGGCAAGCGTGACGCCCGCCGTCACCACGAACGCCTGAAGCGCGAGGCTCCCCCCCGCCACCGAGATGCCCTGCGCCACGAGGATCGACTCGAGCTGATTGGAGAGCGAGCCGAGGAAGCAGCCCTGGACGATCGAGTAGATGAATGCCACCGGGGCCGACACCGCCGGCTTGCGCCAGAGGACGAAGAACATCACGAGCGACACGAGCCCCGACACCGCCCAGAAGACCATCGTCAGGGCCGGATTCGAGGCTGTGAGCGCGTACGCGATGGAACCTGCGACGACTGCGATGCCGACGAGCAGCGAGGTCTTGTTGACGACGCCCATGACGGTCGCCGTGTTGGACGACGCTTCCGCTTCGCCCATGACGCTGCCGAGGTGCTCATTCGCCAGGACCGGGTTCGATGACTGAAGTGCAAGCATGGATCTGGACCTCCGGGGTTGGGGCGATCTTATCGGCTGAACCGCTCTCGGGTTCGACACTCTCCCGAACCTGGATCTGGTCGTCGACAACTCCGGTTCGGCATCAACCGGGGTCGGTTTCGCGATCAGGATGGATCTTTCGCGCAGCGCGAACTCGACTTCGACGGGCTCCGAACACACTCTGCCCGATAGAGTGAGCGTGTGCCGGTGGAGCCGGCGCCGTTCCGTTCTCCGGCCTTGCGGCCGGACCCGCGGTCACAGGGGAATCATTTTGAAGAGCACGGCCCATCAGGATCCGTCCCGAACCCAGCCGCAACCCCAGAAGACGCACATCCAGTCGACGCGCAAGCACTTCGTGCTCGACACAAATGTGCTTCTCCACAACCCGAGCTCGATCTTCAAGTTCGAGGAGCACGAGGTCGTCATCCCGCTCCAGGTGATCGAGGAGATCGACGCCTTCAAGAAGGGCAACGACGAGACGGCTCGCAACGCGCGCACCGCCATCCGTGCTCTCGACAAGCTGCGCTCGATCGGCCGCCTCTTCGAGGGCGTCGTCTGGAACGAACAGGGCGGCAGCGTCCGCATCGAGCGGTGCGACCGCAACACGCCGTTCGCGCTCGACCTGGACATCAGCGACAACCGAATCCTCGGCGTGGCCCACCAGCTTCACGCCGAGGGCAGGCGCACGATCTTCATATCCAAGGACATCAATGCGCGCGTCAAGTGCGATGCGCTCGGCATTCCGTGCGAGGACTTCGAGGCCGATCGTGTGGATGCAGACTGGCTCTACTCCGGCTACGCAGTGCTCTCCGCGCCGGGCGAAGTGATCGACGAGCTCTACGACGAACGGCAGCTTTCCATCGAGCGCCTGGAAGGGCTCGAAGTGAAGACTCCGGACGGCCATGAGCAGCCGGTCACGGAGCTCGTGGCCAACCAGTACCTGGTGCTGCACGATGCGGTGGACGAGGGACACTCGGGACTCGCCCGCGTGCTCGCTGACACAGGACATCTGATTCCCGTGACGGGCCCGCGCAAGCCCATCTACGGCGTGATGGCGCGCAATGTCCAGCAGACCATGGTGCTCGACCTCCTGCTCGACGACGACATCAAGCTCATCTCCCTGATCGGGCCCGCCGGCACGGGCAAGACGCTGCTCGCAATCGCGGCGGGTATGCACAAGGTGTTCCGGGAGGAGCGCTTCGACAAGCTGCTCGTGGCGCGGCCCATCATGCCGCTCGGGCGCGACATCGGCTACCTGCCCGGCGACAAGGATGAGAAGCTCTCGCTCTGGATGCAGCCGGTCTTCGACAATGTCGCGTATCTCCTCAGCACGCGAGGCGGCGGTGGCACAGAGGCCGACAGCCGGACCGCGGAGCAGCGCATGGATCAGCTCGTGGCGGGTGGCAAGCTCGTCATGGAGCCGCTCACCTACATCCGCGGCCGCAGCATTCCCCACCAGTTCATGATCGTGGACGAGGCGCAGAACCTCTCCCCGCACGAGGTGAAGACCATCGTGTCGCGCGTGGGCGAAGGCACGAAGATCGTGCTCGCGGGTGACATCGGGCAGATCGACAATCCCTATCTGGACGCCGCGAGCAACGGTCTGTCGCACCTGATCGAGCGCATGAAGGGTCAGCGCATCGCGGGTCATGTCACGCTCAGCAAGACCGAGCGCAGCGATCTGGCGAGTCTTGCCGCGGAGATCCTCTGAGCCTTGCGCTGCCGCAGCACTTCAGTTCAGAAGCATGAAGACCAGGAAGAAGAGAAGCACGGTCGACGAGAGGACCCCCATGCCCACTGCGGCCGCGGCCAGCGTGCGCGAGCTTGCGCTGTAGCGGACATCGCGAGCGCGCACGACCGCGAGGATGCCCACGGCCAGCGCGATCGGCCCGAGCGGCACGCAGAAGAGGAAGACGCTTGCGTTGGCGAGCGCGAACGCGGTCACTGCGAGCCTGGAGGTGTCCGGTCCCTCGAGCAGTCGCGCTGCGCGGATCACCTCGAGGCCGCATTCGGGACAGCGTCCGCCGACGATCGTGCTGCTCAGGTCGTAGCCGCAATCGCGGCAGCGGAACGCATCATGGGAGCGGTCGTCCATCGCGCGATGCCGAGGATACTGGCGCGAGCGGACGCGCTGCCGCCCCCGGCCGCGCTGGTGCCGCCATCGGTAGCCTGTGGAGATGGCACCAACTCGACGCCTGACTGCAATGAGAGCGCCGCGGAGAGGGCCAACGACTCGTGCGACGCTTGCCGAGCTCCTTGCCGCGGTGGATGCCGTCAGCCCGCTTCGACTCGCAGCCGAGTGGGACCGAACGGGTGTGCTTGTCGGCGACGGCGCGGATGCGATCGATCGCGTGCTGCTGACGATCGACCTCACGGACGCGGTCATCGACGAGGCGCGGGCGCCTGGGCAAGCGGCCGAGCGACGATCGGTCGCTGCGCGGGCGCACCGCGGGCAGCGCCGTGCCGCCGATCACGAAGGGGCCGCGACCGCGGTCGTCGCCTACCACCCGCCCATCTTCGAGCCGCTCGCGAACCTGCGCGCTGACGAGCCTCGCGCACGGATTGCGCTGCGCGCCGCGCGCGAGCTGGCCGGCGTGGTCTCGCCGCACACGGCGCTCGATGCGGTCGCCGGCGGAGTCAACGACTGGCTTGCCGAGGGCGTCGGCGCGGGGGCACTGGCACCGATCGAGGCCGCACTCGTGCTTCCGGCGGGCGAGGCCTTTCTCGTCTGCACCAAACTGCCGCGCGACGCATTCGTGCGCGTCGGCGAGGCGATGTCGATGGTCGGCGCCGGACGCATCGGCCGTTACTCGCGCTGCGCGTTCGAGATCGAGGGGCACGGCACTTTCGAGGGCGACGCGTCGACCAGCCCGCGCGTGGGTCGGCGCGAGCGCTTCGAGCGGGTGGAGGAGTCGAAGCTGGAGATGGTCTCGTCGAAGGCGGCCCTTCCATCGGTGCTGGCTGCGCTCCGCGCAGCGCATCCCTACGAGGCGCCGCCGATCGAGGTGATTGCGCTTGCGGCACGACCAGGCATCCGAGAGGGACATGGCCGCGTGCTCGAGCTGCTGCGACCCGTGAACACGGCGGAGATCGCGTCGCGACTCGCGCGACATCTGCGCCTCCGTCGCGGCTCGATCGAGGTGGTCGAGCGAGCATCGGGGGCAAGCGGCGCCGCGTCCGCGCGAAGCGTGGGAGCGGGCGATCGCGCATCGCGAGGTGATCGGCACCAGCGGATCGGTCTCTGCCCGGGGTCGGGCGGCTCGCTCGTCTCTCGCGCGGTCGAGATGGGATGCACGCTCTTCGTCACCGGCGAGATGAAGCACCATGAGCGCCTCGAGGCGCAGTCACGCGGCTGCTCGCTCCTGCTCGCGGGTCACACCGAGACCGAGCGCGGGTTCCTCCCTCGCTACCGCGCCATGCTCGCGAAGCTCCTCCCGGCGGTGCCGATCGCCCTCTCACGCCGAGATCGGCCGCCCGCGTCGCGGCGGATCTGATGCGCGGAACTACCTCCTCGACGCACCGGCGCTCCGCCCAAGCATCGCGGCGCCGAGCACGCCCGCGTCGTCCTTGAGCGAGCTTGCGATCACCTCGACGCGCCGCAGCGTCGAGGGAAACACATGTTCCTCGAAACCATCGCGCACTCGCGACACGAACGGCTTGCCGAGCGCCTCCGTCACGCCGCCTCCAACCACGACGGTAGGAATCGAGAGCACCGTGATCCAGTTCGCCACCGCCAGTCCCAGCAGGTCAGCCGCCGCGTCCACCACGCGACGCACGAGCGCATCGCCCTTGGAGTAGCACTCGCGGATCACGCTGGAACTGACCGCGCGGTCGAACGGCTCGCGTGCATCGCGGTCCTTGCTCTCCGTGAACTCGCGCAGCATCGAGTTGGGATAGAAGCCAAGCAGCGTCTCCATGGCGCGCACCATCGCCGTGCGCGAGCAATGCTCCTCCACCGTCTGGCGCCCGGGCGAGCAGCCCGGAAAGAGGATCGTCTGGCCGATCTCGCCCGCCGTGAAGAGTGGCCCGCGCCACAATCGTCCTCCCAGTACCAGCCCGCCGCCGATGCCGGTTCCAACCCATACGGCAAGCATGTCGCCCTTGCCGCGCCCCGAGCCGAGCACATGCTCGCCCCATGCCGCCACGTTCACATCGTTGTCGACGGCCACCGGCAGCGAGCAGCGCTTGGAGAGGATCTCGCGAAGATTGACATTCTTCCAGCCCAGATTGCCGGCGTTGAGCACGATGCCCTTGTCGAAGTCGATCGCGCTCGGCGCACCGACGCCGATCGCCGCAAGTTGCGGTCGGCTCACGCCCGCCTCGGCACACGCGCGATCGATCGCCTCGACCATCCGCGTGATGACCGTCTCGCGGCCTTCCACGGCGCGCGTCTTGCGCTTGGATCGTCCCAGGATCCTGCCGCGATCGTCGACCACGCCCACACTCATGTTGGTGCCGCCGAGATCAATGCCCGCCACAAGTCCCTTGCGTGCGCGCTCAGCCATGGTCCGCAAGATACGCGGGCGTGCATCACTCCGCTTCAGCGCGGACCGCGCCATGGATCGCACCTCGAGCGGCGCGACGCGCGTCAGCCTGGGGCGACCGCGCTGCGCCAAGGCTCTCGCCCCGCGATCCTCGCGGGCAGTCGCCGGATGTCATCGAAGATCATCAGGATCGCCGGGAGCAGATGCAGCGTGAGAACCGCGGAGCTGATGAGCCCGCCGCAGAGACTGATGGCCATGGGGATCAGGAAACGCGCTTGGAAGCTCTGCTCCAGGATGAGCGGCGAGAGCCCCAGCACCGTGGTGACCGATGTGAGGATGATCGCTCGCAGACGCTGGCGACCCGCCTGCACCAGCGCTTCCGGCAGCGGCAGGCCCTCGCGCTGCGCCTGGTTGGCGAACTCCACGAGGATCAGCGAGTTGTTCACCACCACCCCCGCGAGCGCCACGAACCCGATGAGGCTCAGGAAGGTCATCTCGAATCCCAGCAGCAGGTGCCCCCAGACGACGCCGATCACGCCGAAGGGAATCGCCGCCATCACCGCGAAGGGCTGCGCGTAGCTCGAGAAGAGCCACGCCAGAATCACATAGATCATCGCGAACGCGGCGAGTGCCGCGAGGGGCAGCGTGGAGAACGCCTCGTTCAGGTCCTTCTGACGTCCACCGTCGCGCACGCGCACGCCGGGATGCTCGCCGAGAATCCTCGCGATCTGCGGCCGAAGCTCCCGCATCACCTCCTCCGGACTCACCTGGCTCAGGCAATCCGCGGTGACCGTGACCGTGCGCTCGCGGTCGATCCGCCGGATGGCGGCGAATCCAGTGGAGCGGCGGATGTCGGCGAGCTCCGAGAGCGGCACGCGCTCGCCCTCCGGCGTCACGAGCCACAGATCATTGACCGTCACGGCGCGACGACGGCTGATCTCGTCGAGGCGCACGCGCACATCGATGTCCTCGCGCTCGGCGGAGTAGACATGTGCGTCGAGTCCGTAGAGCGAGCCGCGCAGCTGGCGGGCCACTTCCATGGGCGTCAGACCGATCGCCGCCGCCGACGGCTTGAGCTCTACGCGAAGCTCCGGCTGCGACGCGAAACTGTCGTCGGCGATGTCCTGAACGCCCGTGAAGTGCGCGAGTCGTTCCTTGAGCTTGTCCGCAACCGCGCGAACTTCCGACGCATCGTCACCCATCACCTCCATCGTGATATCGGTGCCGGCCGGTCCACCCGAGATCTCCGTGAAGCGGAACGACTCGGTCTCGTCCACAGGTCCGAGCACTGCGCGGATGGCGTCGATCACCTCGCTCGAGCGGCGATTGCGGCTTTCCACCGCCGTCAGTTCGAAGAAGATCTGCCCCACATGACTCGCGGCGTCCTCCGCGATCGAGGTCTCGAAGTTCGTGCGCACCCCCGTCTGCGTGATGATCGACTTCACTTCCGGCTGGGCTCGCGCCGCCTGCTCCACGCGCCGCGCAAACGCCCGTGACTGCTCGATGCTCGATCCCATCGGCAGCCGATAGTCGAGCACCATGTTCTCCGAGTCGTCGGCGGGAAGGAAGACGAAGACGAGCCGACCTCCGACCACCATGCCGACGCTCACGATGAAGACCGCCAGTGCCACCGCCGCCGTCGCGTAGCGGTGCGCAAGGCAGAAGCGCACGAGCCGTTCGTAGAAATCCGTGAGGCGCGGCCAGCCCACGGTGTCGCGCCAACGATTCCACCGGGCCGTGAGGCGATCCATGAAGTGCTCGGCGCCAGCACGCATGTGACGGATGGCGCCTGCCATGTGGCATGGAAGCATGAGCATGCTCTCCACCACGCTCACCGTCAGCGCGATCGCCACGACCCAGGGCAGGCTTCCCAGCATCTCGCCAATGCGCCCCTGCACCATCGCCAGCGGAACGAACGCCACGATCGTGGTGGCGACGCTGCCGACGACCGGCCAGAAGACTCGCCGCGCGCCATGCTCGGCGGCATCCTCGGGCGAGGCGCCGGCCGCTGCCATCGACTTGATGTTCTCGCTGACCACGATCGCATCATCGGCAAGCATGCCGAGCACGATCAGCAGGCCGAACATCGTCAGGAGATTGAGCGTGACGCCCGCGAACTGCATGCCCATGAGCGTGCCGCCGATCGCCACCACGATGCCCACCATGACCCACCACGCCGCGCGCCAGTTGATGCCGAGCAGCAGGCAAAGGAAGACAAGGATCGCGCCCTGGAGCGCGTTGCGCGTGAGCAGATCCAGTCGACCCTCGATGATGCGTGCCAGCTCGTTGTGGGTCGTGATGTCGCCGGGCACTGGCTCCGCCTGACGCATGCCTGCGTCGTATCCGAGCTTCCTCGGACTGCCGCGGAGCCAGTCGGTGACGGTGGGCGTGAACGGCACCCCGCGCCTCGCGTCCACATAGCCTCGCACGAGGTGCGCGATGCGCACCGCATCCTCGTTCCCCGTCTTGAACACGACGATGCCGACCGCCGGCTTGCCGTTGTAGCGGTAGTCGTACTCCTGGTCGACGAACGCCTCGCGCACGGTCGCCACATCGCCGAGACGCACCATCGCACCGTCCGACTCGGCCTTCAGCACGATGCCCTTGATCGCCTCCGCTCGCTCCTTCACGCCGACCGTACGCACATTCAGATCGCCGTCGGCGGTGCGGATGCGCCCGCCGGGGATCCGCTTCATCCACGCGGTCACGGCATCGGCCACGCGCGTGATGGGAATGCCATGCTGGAGCAGACGCCCCTGATCCGCATCAACGCGGATCTCGTACTCGCGGATGCCGGTGACCGTGACGCGCCCCATGCCCGGAAGCAGGCGGAGATCATCGGCGATCTTGCGGATTCCGCGCTTGAGCGAGTCCTCGCCCACATCGCCCGAGAGCGAGATCTGGATCACAGGGAAGTTCGGCTCAAACTCGCGCACCGTGATGCGGTCCGCCTCCTCCGGCAGATCCTGGAGCGATGCGATCGCGCTGCGCATGTCCTCCACGCGCTTGCGCACATCGGCTCCTTCGATGAACTTGATGGTGACGCCGCCTCCGTTCTCGAAGACGGTCGTCTCCATGCGATCGACCTCCTCGATGTCGGCAAGGCTGTCCTCCACCTTGCGGGCGAGCGACTCCTCGACCTCCTCCGGCGTCGCGCCCGGATAGGGCATGGAAACTCGCGCCATGTCCGGCTCCAGGTCGGGGAAGAACTCGCGCCGGATGGTGAGCGCGGACCAGACGCCGCCGATGACGAGCGTCCACAGCATCAGCCCCACCGGCACGGGTCGCCGCGCGAAGAAGCCGATCGCGCTCACGGCGAGCGCTCCCCAGCGCCGTCCTTGCCCGCGTCGTTTGCATCGGAGGCGTCGTCGCGCGCGACGGCGTTCCCGCGCGCTCGATGCGCCTCCGGCGCGACCGGCTCCACGCGTCCGCCGTCCGGCAGCACGCGCGACGCGTCGAGCACGATCACGCTTCCGGGCGCGGGCCCGCGCCGCAGCGCGACCCATTCCGAGTCAGGCACGGGCGCGCCCGGATACGGCCCCGGCACCATGAACGCCTCGTCGATCTCCATGTGCCGCACCACGCCGTCCTCCACGACGAAGACGACATCGCCGCGGATGGCGCGGCGCGGCACCACCGTCAGCGGCTCCGGCTGCGCGCTCAGCACCAGCACCTCCAGGAAGACGCCGGGCGCGATCGCGTCGGGACGCGTCGGATCCTGCGTGAGTTCCGCCCACGCGGTGAATGTGCGATTGCGCTGGTCATCCTCCGGAGCGATGCGCGCGATCGTGGCACTCCAGGTGCGCTCGCGTCGATCGGTGCTGCGGAGCTCGACCGGATCGCCCACATGCACGAGCGGCCGCACGCCCGCCGGTAGCTGCACGGGCACCTCGATTCGCGACGAGTCCACCACCCGCGCCACCATCTCGCCCGCACGCACCATCTCGCCGAGCTTCAGGTCGAACCGTTGAAGCACGCCCGCCACGGGGCTCGTGATGCTGCATCGCTCGATATCGGCCGCCGCCTGGCGCATCGAGATCTCGAAGCCGTGGCGCTGTGCGGCGAGCGAGTCGCGCCGCGAAGGAAGGGCGTCGAGGCGCTCGCGCAGCGTAATGAGGAGCCTCTCCACAACGAAGAGCGCCTGCTGCGCGCGGTCCACCTCCCGCTCGCGCGCGGCACCCTCGGCGCTGGCGGCGCGCACCCGCTCCAGGTCGAGCCGCATGAGCTGCACATCCTTCTCCGCCAGCTCGAACTGCCCCGCAAGCGACACTGCCTCGGTCTCCAGCGCGGCGAGCTGCGCGTCGATCGATGCCATCTGTTGCGCCGCGGCGGCCAACTGCCGACGGTGATCGTCGTCGTCGAGACGGACCAGCAGTTGGCCGGCCTTGACGGGCGCGCCGGCGATGATCGCCTCCGGCACTTCGATCACCGTGGAGGAGATGCGGCTGGGCACATCCGCCCGCGCAAACGCCGCCGCCACGCCAAACCCGCCGAAGCGCGCCTGAACCGGGATTCGATCGATGGGTACCACCACCACGCGCGGAAGTCCTGGGCCTCCGCTGCGCTGTTCGGGCGCGGGGCGCGTCACCACCAGCACCAGCACGATCGCCAATGCAAGCACGAGCGAGCCGATCGCGATCGCGATCCCGGGCAGCAGCGAACGGCGTGACGGCGGAGGTGTCATGGAACGGACCATTCGAACGACGGGGCGTCGCGGGTTCGCCGAACCCATCAGGCTACACTCCGCGCCATGACGGATGCATCGCTCTCCGCCGAGACTGTGTCGCATGTGGCGAAGCTCGCTCGGCTGGAACTTCCACAGGAACGGATCGACACCTATCGGAAGCAGCTCGCCGGCGTGCTCCAGCATGTGACGAACCTGCGCGCCGTTGATGTCGAGGGCGTGGAGCCGATGGCCTACCCCTTCGAGAGTTCCAATCGACTTGCGGAGGACGAGATCGCGCCGCCCATGTCGCTCGATTCGCTGCTCATGAACGCGCCGGCGACCGAGGGGCGCTTCCTTGCCGTGCCGAAGGTGCTTGCGAACGAAGAGTGACGCGCCGGGCCTCCTCGACGCACGACTCACGCCGCATCCCGACTCGTCCCTCACCAACCGCTCACGGCGCATGCATTCACCAGACGCAACCTCGATCCGCGATGCCGTTCGCAACCGCTCCGCCAGCGCGGAGACGGTGGTCGCGGCGCATCTGCGCCGCATCGACTGCCTGAACCCCAGGCTGAACGCGTTTCACGAGGTCTTTCGCGAGCAGGCGCTCGATCGCGCGCGGTCGATCGACGCCGCCGTCGAGCGCGGCGCCGATCCCGGCCCGCTCGCGGGCGTGCCGATTGCGATCAAGGACAACATCGCGACGACGCTCGGGCACACGACCTGCAGCTCGCGCATGCTGGAGCACTACCGATCGCCCTTCGACGCGACGGTCGTCGAGCGACTCGTCGCCGCTGGCGCCGTCATTCTCGGCAAGACGAATCTCGACGAGTTCGCCATGGGTTCATCCACCGAGCACTGCGCGTGGGGCCCGGTGCGGAACCCATGGGATCCCTCGCGGGTGCCGGGCGGCTCGAGCGGCGGCAGCGCCGCCGCCGTTGCCTCCGACCTCTGCGCCGTTGCGCTCGGCTCCGACACGGGCGGGTCCATTCGTCAGCCCGCGTCACTCTGCGGATGCGTCGGACTGAAGCCCACCTACGGTCGCGTCAGTCGCTACGGACTCGTCGCGTTCGGATCGAGCCTCGACCAGATCGGGCCCTTCGCCCGCTCAGTGCGCGATGCGGCGCTGGTGCTCGACGCGATCGCCGGTCTCGATCCGCGCGACTCGACAAGCGCGGACCGCCTTCGGGAATCATTCGAAAGGGGCCTCGATGAAGCCCCCGCGCCGCTGCGCATCGGCGTGCCGCGCGAGTACCTGAGCGACGCCAATGATCCCGAGGTCAATCGCGTGATCGAGGAGGCGCTCGATGTCTATCGCGAGGCCGGCGCCACCATCGTGTCGGTCGACCTTCCGCTCACTGATGTCGGCATCAGCACCTACTACGTGATCGCGCCCGCGGAAGCCAGCTCCAACCTGGCACGCTTCGACGGCATCCGCTACGGGCATCGCGCCGCTCCGAAGGCGGGCGACGAGCTCGTCGATCTCTATGCGCGCAGCCGCGCCGAGGGCTTCGGCCCCGAGGTGCAGCGCCGGATCATGCTGGGCACCTATGTACTGAGCTCCGGCTACTACGACGCGTACTACGACCGCGCGCTGCGCGTGCGGCGGCTCATCAAGCAGGAGTTCGACCGCGCGTTCGAGCGCTGCGACGCGATCCTGGGTCCCACGAGCCCGGTGCCCGCATTCCGCGCCGGCGAGCACAGCGATCCGCTGAGCATGTACCTCTGCGATGTCTATACCGTAAACACGAACATCGCGGGCATCTGCGGGATCTCGCTGCCCGGCGGCTTCACGCAGCGCGATGGTCGGGATCTGCCCATCGGCATCCAGCTCCAGGCGCCGGCGTTCGCGGAGCATGTGCTGCTGCGCATCGCGCGGGTCTTCGAGCGCGTCCGCGCCGATCACTTCCGCGTGGCGCCGGTCGGCGCCGCGTAGGCGCTGCGCAGGCGCGACCGCTCACTCAGGCTCGTCGAGCGTCACGGGTTGCGCCTTCGCGCCGTACATCCGCATCGCCAGATCGAGTTCATGCAGCAGGCGCCGCTCGAGATCGCGGCGATCGCCGAAGAGCCCGGCCAGCGCGTGCGCTTCGTAGATCTTCGGCGGAGGCACGCGACGGATCGTGAGCGTCACCGGCTCGTCCGCCACAGAGATGAGGTGATAGATCCACCCATCGTCGCCATCGCGCTCACGCGTGAAGGTGGCCATCTCCGCGACATTGCCGCCCCAGCGGACGGCGTTAGGCACATCGGACCAGCGCACGCCGTATCGCGCTGGTGCGACCTGCACTTCCGGGCCCGGAACGGCCTCGCGCATCGACGCAAGGATTGCGTTCGCATCGGACTCGGTCGGCACGAATGTCGAGATGAAGAGATCGTCCTTCGATGGGGTGTTATAGGTCGCCCCGGCGGGCGGCTCCGGCGCGCACGCGACGAGAGCCGTCGCCATCGAGATGGTTACGAGCGCCTGCATGCCTTGATGAAGCCGAAGCGGCATCGGCCCGATGCTACACTTCGAAGCTCGATCGAGGAGAACCGGTCCCAGCGGCCGATGCATCCGATCGACCTGCCCACAACCCATGCCGAACGACGAGAGCGCAAGCCGACCCGAGGGACCCGTCATTCGACGGAGCGAACTGCGGCGGAAGCTGGGATCGGACCGATCCTGGCACCGCAGCCCGGCCGTCGTCCAGGCCACGACCGTGGCCGCGATCTTCGCGATCCTCACCTGGGTTGTCTGCGACTGGTCACGGCAGCAGAGCCGGTGGGTGGAGGGCCAGGTGGTCACCTCCGCGCTGCTCAACCGCATCGACTATCAGCTCGAGAACGAGACGCTCACGCGCCAGCAGCGCGACCTTGAGCGTCGCAACGCGCCGCGCGTCTACGAGATCAATCGATCGTGGCTCGAGTCGATCCGCGCCGCGATCGAGGGACTGCCGCAGGCGGTCGCCGGCAAGGCGTCGCTCGCCGAGGTCGACGAGCGGCTCGTGAGGTCGTTCTCGCTGGACGCGAAGGCGCTGGCGCAGCTCCAGCCGAATCAGGACGCGCAGGGACCGACGGAGGCGTGGACGAACGCCACCGAGAAGTTCATCGCCGCGATCTCCAGCCGATCCCCGCTGATCACGCGCGAGGAGTTCCAGCGCTTCGCCACGGCCGCCGGGCGCGAAGTGGTGGTGGCCAACGGCGAGCCGAATCAGCCCCCGCGCACGCAGCAGCTCGGCCGTGCCGCGATCGAACTGCCCGACGGCGATGCCTCGAGTCTTCGCACGCGTCTGGTCACGGAGGCGCTGGACGCGGGATTCCCCGCGGATGCGGCGCCGATCGTGGTGTCGATCATCCTCAACGATCCGCAGCCGACGATCCGCTGCGACGAAGTCGCCACGCTGGCGCGCGCGGAGGCCGCCGCGGCCGCCGTGCGCAGCGTGCTGGAGGCGCATCCACGCGGCGAAGTGATCGCCATGCCCGGCGACGCGCTGACGCGCGATCGACTGATGCGGCTGGACGAGGAGCGGGCGCAGGCGATGGTGCGCATTCCCGCCATCGACCGCTGGTCGAACTCCGTCGGCCTGCTCGGCCTCTGTGCGCTCCTCGCCACCGCCCTGTGCGTGGGTCTTGCCGTCTTCCGTCCGACCGTGCTCGGCGATGTCGTGAAGCTCTCGCTGCTCCTCGGCGGCATGCTGCTCCTGACGGTGGCGGCCGCCGTGATCTCGGCCAGCTTCCCTCGCTTCACCGTGCTCGTCTGCATGGCGCTGGCGCTCTTCGCGGCCTCGAGCCTGGCGCTGCTCTACGACCGGCGCACCGCGCTGCTCGCCGCGGCGGGTCAGTCGGCCATGCTGGGGCTCGCGCTCGACGAGACGCTCGGCTTCATGCTCGCCACGCTGCTGACGGCCGCCGCGTACATCGCGCTCCTGCGCGAGGTCCGACATCGATCCGCGCTCGTGCGAGCCACCACCATCACGGCCTTGATCGCTGCCGCGGCCATCGGATCGGTGGGACTCGTGCAGACGCCGCTGGGCACCGGCGGAGTGCTCCAGGTCATCGGCACTGCCGCCTTGGCCGCGGTCGGCACGCTCGTCACGGGCTTCATGCTGGTGGGCGTGCTTCCGACGATGGAGCGGATCTTCGGCGTCGTCACGGGCCTGACGCTCGCGGAACTTCGTGATCCGCGTCAGCCGCTGCTTCGGCAGCTCCAGCAGAAGGCGCCCGGAACCTGGACGCACTCCCTCCAGGTGGCGAATGTGGCGGAGGCTGCGGCGGAGTCGATCGGCGCCGACGGCCTGCTCGCCTATGTGGGCGCCCTCTATCACGACATCGGGAAGATGAACAAGCCCGAGTACTTCGTGGAGAATCAATCCGGTGGCCACAATCGGCACGATTCGATCACGCCCGCCATGAGCCTGCTCGTGATCATCGGTCACGTGAAGGACGGCGTGGAGCTTGCCGCGGAATACCGTCTGCCCAAGGCGATCCGCCACATGATCGAGAGTCATCACGGCACCACGATGGTGGAGTACTTCTTCCACCAGGCGCAGCGTCGCGCCGCCAGCGCCGGCGAGGACATGGAGGAGATCGACGAGCACACCTGGCGCTATCCGGGGCCGAAGCCGCAGACGCGCGAGGCGGCGATCCTGCTGCTGTGCGATGCGGTGGAGAGCGCCACGCGCACGCTCGCGGACCCCACGCCCGCGCGCATCGAGCAGCTCGTCCACTCGATTGCACGACGACGCCTCGAGGACGGCCAGTTCGACGACTCGCCGCTGACCTTCCGCGAGCTCCGCACGCTCGAGGAGACGATCTCGAAGAGTCTCTGCTCGATCTACCACGGTCGGATCATCTACCCGTCGACGGCGCGCGACGCGCGCGCCGAAGGCGACGACGGGAGCGATGGAGACGAACCGATCGCGGACGGCGACTCGGCGCGGCGCGGAGCAGGCGAGCGCGGGCACTCGGAACTCGGCCACGATCCGCATTCGCCGCCGAAGCCCGGCACGCGCCGCGCCGTGGCGTGAGTCCGCAGTCGCCCCCTGGTCCGAATTCAGCGATCGACGACCGAGAGCACGCGCTTCGCGAGGCTCGAGAGCGGTATCGACGCGAGTGATCGCCGCGATACCCATCGCGCGGGCGTCATGCGTGACGAGCTGCCGCGCGTCGGCGCGCTGCGGAACGGCGCATCGCGCGCAACCCGCCTGCCCGAGCTCGCTGCGGCTGCGGCATCCCCGCGCAGTCGATTCGCCCGCTGCTTCACCACGAAGACCCGCACATGCACATCTCGATGCGTCGTGCCGTGGTCGAACGCCTCCAGCTCGGCGAGCCGCAGCGGCACCGCGGCGCGGAGTGCGCCCGACGCGTCGAGCCGGTCCCGAATCGCGCGTTCGAACGACGCCGCCGAGAGCGCTCGCGTCGCCTCGATCGACGGCGATTGCCAGAGCCCGGGCCACATGCCCGTCTGCGGGCGCTGCTCCAGGAACACGGCATCCGCGCGCGTGAGCGCCAGCGCATGCAGGATCACGCGCGGGCGTGATCGTCGCGTCGGTGGCGCGGGGATGCGCTCCTGAGCGCTTCGCTCGTGCGCCGCGCAGTCGCCGCGAAGCGGACACCGGCCGCAGCGCGGCGCCACGGGCGTGCAGAGCGTCGCGCCAAGCTCCATGAGTCCCTCGTTGAGGCGCGCGGGATCGCGGCAGGCCTGCACCAGCGATTCGGCCTCGCGCCAGCACCATCGCTGGGCGCGCGCATCGCGCAGCGGAAGGGCGCGACCATGCACGCGCAGCAGCACGCGCGCGACATTGCCGTCCACGATCGGCACGCGCTCGCCATGCACGATGCTCGCCACCGCCCCCGCCGTGTATCGACCGACGCCGGGAAGCTGCGCAAGCGTCGCCGCGTCGCGCGGCACTCGGCCGGCGTGCCGTTCCACGATCGCCTGCGCTGCTCGATGCAGCAGCACCGCGCGGCGGTAGTACCCCATGCCCTGCCACGCGGCGAGGACCGCCTGCTCGCTCGCACGCGCAAGGGCCCGAGGCGTGGGGAACCCGGACATGAAGCGCTCGAACCGCTCCTCCACGCGCGACACCTGCGTCTGCTGGAGCATCACCTCCGAGACCAGCGCCCGCCACCCGGTGCGTCGGCGGCGCCACGGCAGCGGCCGGGCATTCCCCGCGAACCAGCGCTCGATCCGCGCGGCCAGCCGATGCTCCGAAGCCTTGCGGGTCCCGCTGATGGGGCATACTCTACGAAGTCCGCCGGGCGGCACGGAATGCGATCGCATCGCATGCCGGCGGCGGCGAATGCCATCGCGCCGTTGCGGCGCCCGCCTCCCTGGAGACCTGACATGAAGCTCTTCTACACACTCGAGGAAGCCGCGCAGAAGCTCGGCAAGAGCACCGACGAGGTGCTGGCGATGGCTCGCAGCGGCCAGCTCCAGGAGTTCCGCGACAAGGACAAGCTCATGTTCAAGGTCGAGTCGATCGATCTGCTCGCCGGCGGCGAGGAGGAGATCCGGCTGGACGACCTGAAGCTGAGCGACAGTTCCGCCGGCGCCGGCGGGTCGAGCATGAACCTCATGGACACGGGCGGTCCGGCGCTTGGTGGCACCGGAGCGGGCATGAGCGGTTCCGGCGCCAAGTCCGGCGGCGGCGCGAGCGACATCGGACTCGCCGACACCGGCGAAGGCGCCGCGAAGGGCGGCAAGCCCGCGAGCGCCTTCGACAGCATGGGCAGCGTGGCCGGCAGCAGCGTGCGCCCGGGCCAGGGGGAGCGATTGAACATCGAGACGGTCGGATCCGGCAGCGGCATCCTCGACCTGACGCGCGAGTCGGACGACACGACGCTCGGCGCGGAGATCCTGGATCAGGCGTTCCAGAGCGACGACGCTCCGGAACCGCTGCCCAACGCGAGCGGCCTCTTCGATCGCGGCGATGTCGAGAGCAGCGGCAATCTCGTGGGTGCCGGCGCCACGGCCGGCATCACGCCGATGGCGCTGGGCGTGGTGGTGGAGGAGTACGACGGCGCGTGGTCCGGTGTCGGCGTCGCCGGCATGGTCGCGGCGCTCGTCGGTCTCATCTGCATGGGTCTCGTGGTGCTCATCGCGATCGGCGGTGGGACCTCCCCGCTGGCTCGCATGGTCAGCGAGAGCTGGATGTACTGGACCGGTGGCTTCGCGCTCGTGACGGCCGTGCTCATGGCCATCGGCTTCTTCGTCGGCAAGGCGACCGAGTGAGCGGCAACGGCGCCGCACGCCCGCGACCGGTCCCAACCGAATGATCGTGCTTTCGCGGTACGGGCTGCGCGAGTGGCTCACCATCACGGTGGTGCTCGTTCCTGCCTGCGCGGTGGCCGCGTGGTGGGCCATTGCATGGCACCCGGCGTGGTGGATCGGCGCGGCGGTGGCGGCGATCCTCTGGTTCGCGGGCGTGATGTTCTTCCGAGATCCACTCGGCCGTCGACCCGCGACCGACGACCCGCTCGACCTCGTCAGCCCGGCGGACGGCCGCGTCTCCGCCGTGCTCTCGCTCGATCATCATGATGCCGTCGGCGGACCCGCGCTGCTCGTGCGGATCTTCCTCAGCGTGCTCGATGTCCACCTCAATCGCGCGCCATGCGACGGCGTCGTCGACCGCATCGAGCATCGGCCCGGCAGGTATCTCGACGCCCGGACCGAGGAGAGCGCCAAGGTCAATGAGTCGCTGCTGATGGTGCTTCGAACCGGGCGCGATCGAGCCATCGGCGTGCGCCAGGTCTCCGGTGCGATTGCACGACGCATCGTCTGCACGGTCCGCCCGGGGGATTCACTGGTGCGCGCCCAGCGCTACGGCATGATCAAGTTCGGTTCGACCACCGAACTCATCGTGCCGGCGAGCGACGGCTCGCCGCCCGTCGCTCGCGTGCGCGTGGGCGATCGCGTCACCGGTGGTGTGACGATCCTGGCGCGGATGGAGTGATGCCGCCGCATCCGGAGCGCCGACGGCGGCGCCGACGGCGACCACGACGAGGCGAGGCGGCGTCGAAGGCGCATGCGTCCCGCACCGATCGTCAGTCGATCTCGGTGGGCCACCACGGAAGATGCCGCGAGTGCACGCGCTGGATGCGCGCAAGCTGCGACGCGAACACTTCGCCGAGTTCCACGAGCGGCGGCAGCACGCGATCGCGAAGCCTCGCGCTCGCCGGAGCAAGGACCACGAAGACTGCGTCGCAGACGCCGCCGACCTTGCACGGCACCACGACCGCGGCATGCCGCTCGAGCAACCCCAGTTCCTCGATGGCCTCGCGCTGAAGGGCCGGATCCGCTCGCGGGTCGTGACCCGGCGGCGCGTCGTGCTCGGCGAGCGACGACGCGGCGGCGAAGAGCTGCGGACCGCCCTCGGCGGCCATGCGCGGACAGAGCGCTTCGGCCCATCGCGCGAGCGATCGCTCGATCGCGGCGCGAGGAAGATCCGCCCGTGCGTAGGCCGCGAGCCCGAATCGCGCGGATCCTGTCCCGAGATAGACGGCGACATTGACGGGTCCGAGTTCATCGACGAGATGCTGGATCGACGCAGTGACGAGGCCCTCGGGATCGAGCTGCTGCGTGGCCGCCTCCGCGAAGCCCGACTCGGCCCCTCGCTGGTCCAGCGGCGGCACTTCGTCGGTCGCGGAGCAGTCGCTGTCGCGCGACGGTTCGTCGTTCGCTGAGGAATCCGCGTCGTGCGCCGGCTCGTCGACGATCGATGCCGCCGCCTCGCCGTCGATCGGCGCGATCGCCTGGCCTGCGGTGAGCGAGCGCGCATGCCTGGTGAGCCGCAGCATGCGCTCGAGCCGCTGCTGCATCTCGCGCGAGCGACGCACGGCCGCCCGCAGCCGAAGCCGGATCTGCGGCACGGAGAGCGTGCCGCCGAGGAAGTCGCCGAGACCGGCTCGCATCGCGGCAAGCACGGTGTCCACGGACATGGTGCGGCTGCGCAGGATGCAGACCGTGGCGGGCGCGAGGCGCGCCACCAGTTGCACCACCTCGAGTGCGCCGCCACCGAGCGCGTCGAGATCGAGCAGGATCGCGTCGTAGCGGCGCTCGAGCACCTGCCGGCGCGCTTCGCGGGCGCATCGCACGCGATCGCATCGATGACCGTCGGCCTCGAGCGTCTCGCCGATGAGGCCGTTGAGGTCGTCGTCGCCCACGAGCAGCAGGTCGCCGGCGCCGGACTCGGGCTGGGATTCGGACTCGTTGGTCATGCACCCTCCACGGAGCAGTGATCGGGCGATGCACCCGACGGCTCAAGGGAGGAGCCGCGCCACGCGGCCGCAACACATCGGGGGGTTCCGACTGTGCGCTCTAGGCCGGGCGTGACGCGTCCGCATCGAGCCGCGGCCCCGCGCTCGGTCCCGCGCTCGGCCCCGCACCTGCCCTGGCGCTTGCCTCCGCGCTCGGCGCCGCGCTCGGTCCCGCACCTGTGCCTGCGCGCGCCCGCCAGAGCCGCACCGCTTCAGGTTCCCGGGGATAGATGGGCAGGAGCGCGTCGGCCGTCACGACGGCGTCGGTCTGCTCGCCGCTCAGCCTCGCAAGCCCTTCGAGCATGCATGCGCGAGGCGAGAGTGAAAGCGGCTCGCGCGCCACCCCGAGCCGATCGGCGCAGGCGGCAAGCTCCACGGGAAGGAACTCATCCGCCAGCATCACGACTCCGCCACCGCGAGCCGTGCGCTCGTCCATCGAAGCGGTCTCGACCCGCCGCACCAGCGCCTCGAGCGCCGCCGCATCCATGATCGCGGCGTCGATCACGCGACAGCCTTCGTCCTCCATGCGCGACACGCGCGAGATCCATGCGTCGCGCCCCTTGCCGGCCAGCGCCACGAGCACCTCGCGCGAAGTCCCCTGCCAGCTCCGTGCCGCGACCACCGCGCTCGGCAGCGCCACGAGTCGACATTGCGTCACGAGCGCGATCGCCTTCGCCGCCGCCACCGCCATGCGCAGGCCGGTGAAGCCACCGGGACCGCAGGAGACGATCACGGCGTCGATCTCGCGCGGTGCCGCGCCCACCTCGCGCACTGCGGCGTCGATCGCGGGCATGAGTCGATCTCGATCCGGATCCGGCGGACCGACCGAAACCTCCACGATCCGATCGCCTCGGCACGCTGCCACGCCGCCCTGCCGCTGGGAGATCTCGATCGCAAGCGCGCATCGCGTTGGCGCTCCGGCGCCGGCGGCACCGGAGCGATGAAGCTCGCGCCCGTCGCTCATGGGATCGATCCGAGGCTTGCGATGGGAATCGCGTGGAAGAGCTGCTCCTCCGCGGACATGGGATCCGCCGCAAGGTCAAGCGGCAGCACCATCGCCTGTTCGTGATCGGAGTTGAGGATCACGAGCCGCTCGTCCGCCACTTCGACGCCGCTGGGCACATGCGCATGGCCCGTGAGGAAGAGGCGCACACTCCACGCCTGCGCGAGCGCCTCGATCTGCTCGTGCGTCTGTCCGCGGCCCCAGACCATCAGCCAGGCGCTGCCGGTGTTCGCGAGATAGTCGCGCTCCTCCAATGCGCGGTCGAGCACGCCGAGGTCGAATCGCTTCATGGCGATCGGGCTCGGCAGCGAGTGGGAGATCATGCAGCCGTTGTCGCATCGCACCGCGAGAGGCATGGCGCGAACGAACGACTCGAGCGCCTCGGCCACGAACTCCGCATCGTCGCCGAAGGCCCACTCGAGTCCCGCGTCGAAGAGCGCCACATTGTCTCCGGCACCCTTGGAGACGCCCTGGCGGAACGCCTGTGCGAGCTCATGATTCGCCAGCACAGGATGGACATGCTCGGGATGCGCGATCACGAGCGCCGCGACCCGCGCCAGCATGCGGTGGCTCAGGTCCACGCCGTTGACGAGTCGATCGCCGTGGATCAGCTCGTGCAGGACGACATGGTGATCCGGACGGCCGAGCCGCGCGAAGTGCTCGATGCGCTCGTAGTGGACGGGGTGGTCGTGCAGATCGCCGGTGACCAGCAGCCGCCCTCTTCGCGGCAGATGCGCACAGCATCCTCGGCGAAGCCTGCTCGATCGCATCGCCTCCCCCGCGCGTTCCAGAAGATCCGCGACGGCCTCCGCGTCGGAGAGATCGATCGTCACCGAGTGCCGCCGCCCGACGGCGCCTCGGCCACGCTTGCGGTGAGGAAGAAGCGGCCGGATCCCGAAGCGCTCGTGAGCTCGATCGGCTCGTAGATGCAGCGACCCGCAGCCGCGGCACTCGGCGTGTACTGGAAGCGCACGACCACCTTGTCGCCGTGCGTGTCGGTGCCGAGCAGTTCCACCTGGCCCATCGAACCCGAAACCGCGAGCGACTTCACATCGCCCCAGTCCGATCGCGGCGGCGGGGCGGCGACACCGGGGTTGTACGCCGCGATCTCCACGACGCCGTGGTACGGCTTGCCCACCTCGAGCCGGCCCGCGTTGATCAGCGACTCCCCGAAGGCCCAGAAACGGGTGCCGCGCTTCTCATCGAATCGCACGCCCGTGAGCTCGTGACGGACCTGGACGGGGACGATGGGGCAGTCGTCGCGATCGGTCTCGACGACCCAGTACTGCATCATGTTCTCCGGCGTGATGATCGAGAAATCCGCTTCCAGATACCACTCCGTGCGAGGCGCGTTCGGATCGCCTTCCGAGGCGTTCGTCTCGATGAACTTCGGCGCAAGCCCTCCGGCGCTTCGGATGCGGAACGGCTTCTGATCCCGCGCGACCACGCGCACGGTCGGCTTGAGCTTGCCGCCGCGGATGTCGACGAAGTACGGATCCGACTCGACCGCCATGCGAACGACGGCCCTGATGGTCGCCAGCATCGGCCGTTGCAGACCCTTCACCGTGATGAAGATGTGGGCGTCCTTCTCGCCGGGCAGTGACGGCGCGTCGAAGGTCGCCTGGATGGTCGCGGTCTCGTTCGGCGCAAGCACGGTGTTGGCAAGCGATGTGATCGCGGTGCACTTGCAGCTCGACTTGGTTTCCGTGATGGTGACGGGGCCGTTGGAGATGTTGCGAAGCGTGAAGGAGACCGGATGGCGCGAGCCGGGAGCCACGCGTCCGAGGTGAATGTCCGGCGGCTCGACGCTGAGCAATCCCGCCTGGGCCTGCGATGGCGCCTGCGGCGCCGGTGCTGCGGCGCCCGGGCGGCCGGCCGGCTGCGCCGGCGGCGAGGTCGACGGTCGCGTCGTTGGTGGGCGCGTCGGCGGCGGAGTCGTGGTCGGCGGAGTGGCGCTTGGGGGAGTCGTGCCTGGGGGCGCGACCTGAGCTTCGTAACCGGCGCTGGCTCGAGCCGGGGCCGGGGTGTGACTCAGTGCGTGGGCGGAGGCCGGCGCGGCGAGCGCAACGAGGATTGACGCGATCAGCATGGCGGGAGTGTAGATCGGCGCAGTTGCGAAGCCGATGCATGCTCGTAACGGCATGGCTTGGGCTGCGTCCCCCGCGCGCTATCGAGTGCCCGCAGCCCCCGGCGGCAGCTTCTTCCCCATTTTGAAGCTCTCGATGATGGGGTTCGGAGCCCCGGGCATCCAGAACTTCCAGTCGCCGTCCTGCTCGCCGAAGACATAGACGCCTTCCTTGTTGAGCGAGCCATCCTCGTTCCAACTGCGCCAGGTCCCGTGCTTGACGAGCTTCCCGGTCTCCGGGTGCCGCACCAGCGGGCACTCCGACTTCGGCTTGCCACTCGGCCAAGTCTCCTTCCACATGCGAACAGTCTGCGCGGCTGGAGCGGAGGATGCGGCGCCTTGCGCGGGAGGGGCGGCTAAAGGTGCGGAGGGCGCGGCGCCCTGCGCGGGAGGCGCGGCTGACGGTGCGGAGGGCGCGGCGCCCTGCGCGGGAGGCGCGGCTGACGGTGCGGAGGGTGCGGCGCCCTGCACGGGAGGCGCGGCTGACGGTGCGGAGGGCGCGGCGCCCTGCGCGGGAGGCGCGGCTGACGGTGCGGAGGGCGCGGCGCCCTGCGCGGGAGGCGCGGCTGAAGGCGCGGGCGTTGCGCTCTGGGGCGCAGTCTGCTCGGCCCGATCGCATCCGACGATGATCGTCAGCGCGACCGCGAATAGAGACCGTCGCACTGCCACGACCGCCGTTCGGCAACTCGCCGAGAAACCGTTCGCGCTCATGGCGAGTCAGCCTAACGCGCTGGCAGGACCAGCCGAACGACGATCTACACTTGCTCCCGTGGAAACGCTCGACCACAGGGAGTTGAAGACGCTGGCAATGGCCTTTCTCTCGAGGCTCGGCAGCGTCGTGGTCGCATCGGAAGTTTCGTGCCCCATCGCGCGGTTCAGGGTGGATGTGGCGGCCTGGTGCGAACTGGGTGATGAGCCATTCGCGCGGCGCGATGTCCGCGTGAGCCGCGCCACGCTCTTCTCGGGATCCATGCGATCGGCGCGCCCGCCCGTGACGGGCATGGCCTCGGCACGCACGATCGTGGTGGAGTGCAAGCAGAGCCGCGCCGACTTCCTGCGGGATGACGCGAGCAGCGAGGTACTGCTTCGCGAGCGCGAGAGACTGCGCCGACGGCGAAGCGAACTCGAGGAGACGCTCGTCAAGCGCTACGAGCCGCAGCTTCGCACGAAGGGATCCAGCCTCTTCACCGAATGCGAGGAGTGGCGCTTCGAGGAGAGCCGGCTGAGCGCCTATCGACAGGTTTTGGTGGCGCTGAAGAAGCTTGATCAGCGTTTGCACGGCGAGACGAAGTTCTGCCTGCTCGCGAGGTACCGTCTTGCGGATCGGCTGTACATCGCGGCTCCGGCGGGACTGATTAGGCCAAGCGAACTGCCCTCGGGCTGGGGGCTGCTCGAGTGTCGAAGGCAGGCGCTGCGTCGAGGCGAGGCGCGGGTTGGAGAGCTCGACGACCTGCCGGCGCACGAGACGGTCACGGCGCCCGCGCTTGGCAGTCCCGACCATCGGCGACTTCGTTTCCTCCGCAACATGGCCGTCGCCGCGACTCGCTCGCCGCGCGGGCCGATGGAGTCGACGGCGGCGGCGATGACGACCGATCCCGTCGACCAGAGCGCACGCGCCGGCGCGTAGACTGTGTGCAGCATCCCTTCGTTGCCGATGGCGACGATGAAGTCTTGATCGACGCCCTCTCGCGCATGCGGGAAGGCCTCATTGGCCCGGATAGCTCAGTTGGATAAGAGCAGCCGCCTTCTAAGCGGCAGGTCGCCGGTTCGAGTCCGGCTCCGGGCGTTTGGGGTGCATGCGGGTCGGTCCGATGCGTGCGTGGGTCCAGCCGATGAAATGGGGGCGGCGCCGAAGACTCGTCACTGCGCGCCGGCGTCGATCCATCGTCGCAGCAGTTCGATCTCCTGCGGCGAGAGCCCGGCACCTTCGGGCGGCATCGTGTCGGGATCGTCCCGCCGAAGCGACACTCGACGAAGCAGCTCACTCTCGTCCGACGCACCTTCGCGCACGATCCAGAGCCCGGAACGATTCTCGCTCAGCAGTGGATCCCGCCGCGAAAGCGAGAGACGCCCCTTTGATCGCCCCCCCATGTGGCACTCGGCACAGTGGGTCGAAAGCATCGGCAGCAGATGCTCCTCGTATCGAAGCGAGGATGGGTCGAGGTCCATCAGCGCGAGGGTCTCGTCCGGCCTGGTAGCGGCGGCGCCCGGCGAGGATGCGTCGGCCGAGCCCTCGCGAGGGAGAGCTGAGTCGGACGGCGCGGACTCTGGCTGCACTGCGTCGGACGATTCCGTGCGTGACGAGCCCCCCTTCGCCCGACCGCTCTCGCGCGCTTCGCCGTTGCCAGCCGGGTCGGCTCCACCGAGCGTCGCGCGGATCGCGTCGAAGAGACGGTCCGTCGTGTATCCCTGGCCCCACTTGAGCTCGCCGCCAAGATGGCCGCAGTATCCGATGACGAGCGCTGCAACCAGGAGCGTTGTGCGGTAGGCGATGCCGACCCGACTTCGGGCCTGGGAGGAATTCCCGCTCGGCCGCGCGTCGGTGGCGCGGCGAGCCCACACTGCAAGTGCCGCCACGAGGAGCAGCACGATCGTCGACACGATCCCGGTGATGCGGTGCCACAGGAGCAGGTCGCCGTCGTCGTCCCCGAACTCGGCGTTGAACCAGCCGGAGAGAGCCGCCATGGGCGCCGTCACGGCGGCCAGAAGGACCATGACGAACGCCGACGCCGCCGGGGCGGGTCGACGCGCGATCCACGCGAGCATCTCGACGGCGGCGGCGGCCACGGCGAGCGCCAGCGGGAAGTGCAGCACCACCGGGTGGAGGCGGCCCAGCGCATCGAGCCAGATGTTCCCGACATCCATGCGCGGGATCGTAGCGGCCCCCATCACGCGCCGCGCCTCGCTCGCGCCTCGCTCGCGTCTCGTTCGCGCGGCGCCCCGCTCGCGCCTCGTTCGCGCCGCGCCTCGCTCGCGCCTCGTTCGCGCTGCGCTCGCTCGAGCGCGTACGCTGCCGCGCAACGATGCCGTCGTGGCAACCATTCAACTGGTATCGAGATGTCCTCTACTACGACATCGTCTTCAGCCAGACGACGCGACAGGAGGTCGAGTTCCTCGAGCGCATGGTGTCGACCCACGGCACGGGCGGCCGACGCGTGCTCGAGCCCGGCTGCGGAAGCGGTCGGCTGGTCGCGGCCATGGGCGCGCGGGGCTGGACCGTGCATGGGTTCGACATCGAGCCGCGGGCGCTCGAGTTCGCGCGAGCGAGAGTTCAACGGCTCGTTGATGATCGGCGTCGGCGCGGTCAGGCCAAGGTGCGGTTGTCGCTCGGACGCTTCGATCACTTCAAGGCGCGGGCCAACTCCTTCGATCTCGCCCACTGCCTCTATTCGACGCTGCTGCATGCAACGCGGCCCGGGGAGGCCGAAGCACACATGGTGCGCATGGCCGACGCCCTTCGCATCGGCGGCCTCTATGTCCTGGGCATCCATCTCACTGACTATCGCCGCCGCGAGCCGATCCGCGAGCGTGCGGATTGTCGACGCGGCTCCACGCGCGTCATCTACACGCTTCGCCACGATCCGCCGCAGCGGGCCACGCGTCTCCAGCCGATGCGCTGCCGTCTGACCGTCCGGTCCGCGCGATCCGATGGCGTGCAACGCCTCGAATCCACCTGGAACTTCCGCACCTACGACGAGCGCGAGCTGCGTGCCCTGCTCGCCTGCGAGCCGCGTCTTCGACTGGTGGCGACGCACGACTTCAACCACGATCCCGACGCGCTGAACGAAGGCCGCGGTGCCACCTTCGATCGCGTGCTCGTGCTGCGGCGGGAGCGCTAGCGCGCGGCTCGCGATGCCGCAGCGGGCGGGCGGCGCAGGCGCGGGAGCGGTGTGAGCTGCTCACGCGGGAGGCGGCGCTCAGCCCCGCTCCGGCTGCGACGGCGATCGGGGCGAGAGGTGCTGGTGGAGGAACTCGATCATCCGCTCCGTCGCGTGGGGGTGCGTCTCCCGCAGTGAATGGTGATCGCCGTCGGGGTACTCGATGAGCGTGACTCGCTCCGGCGCCGCATCGCGCAGAAGGCGACCATGGACGATCGGCACCACGCGATCGCGATCCCCATGCAGGATCAGGATCGGCACGCGGACCTGCATCAGAGCGTCCACCGGACGATCGCGATCGTCGATCAGCAGCGCCGCGAGCCCGCGAGCGAGGAATCCGGGGGCATTGCCGCCGAGCGCCGTGGCCGCGGCGAGTCGCCACGAAGCGAACGGGCTCTCGAGCACGGCGCAGCGGAGCTCCGGCCTCGCGGCGATCACATGCAGCGCAATCGCCGCACCGAGCGACTGCGCGAAGATCCCCACGCGCGACGCATCGACTTGCGGCTGCGCCAGCAGCGCATCGAGCGCCGCGTCGGCATCCTGGATCAGCGGCCCGCGCGACCACGCCGAGCCTTCGCTCTCGCCGTAGCCGCGATAGTCGAAGATGAACAGGTTGAATCCGGCGCGAGGCAGATCCTCCACGAATCCCCAGTGCCAGTTCATGTTGCCGGCGTTGCCGTGCACGAAGAGCAGCGTCGGCGCCAGTGTCTCGGCCGCGCCCCCCTGCGCCGGCACGAACCAGCCGCAGAGCTTCGTTCCGTCGCGCGACTCGAATCGCACGAGGCTTCCGCCGCGCGCATCGCGAGGCACCGGCGTCGGTTCCCGCACCGGGTGATAGAACAGTCGCTCAGCGCAGCCGAACACTCGAAGGAGCAGGATGACGACGATGAGCGTCGCCGTCCACCGCACGACTGGGAGCATCCACGCACGGAGGCGCGATGGGCGACGGCCCGCCCCGCCAGGTCCGCCGGAGTCGGCGGCGCCGCCGGCCCCGCTCCCGCCCGCGTCGCCCTGGGGCGGCCGATTGCTCATGCTCGTCCCCCCGCGCAGCGCGGGCATGCCGCATCACGGCACGGCTCGATGTGCGCGGTGGCGTTCCCCGGCCCGAGCGCCGTTTCGATTTCGTGCTCGATGCTCGACGCGGCATCATGCGCTCGCCGCACATCCATCGATGCGGGCACCTGCATGTGGAACTCGGCCCAGTGCTCGCGCCCCACATGCCGCACGCGCAGTGCATGCCACGAGCAGATCGCGGGCTCGCGCCCCTCGGCGCCGCAATGCGACTCGAGGATCGCCTCCACCCGCTGCGCATCGCGCAGGTCCTGTTCGTCCACGAGATCCCCGAGCGATCGCCGCACGACGCGCCACCCCACCACGCCGATGGCCGCACCGAGTCCGATCGCCGCGACGGGATCGACCCACGCCCATCCCGTCATGCGCACGAAGCCGAGCGAGACGATCGCCACCAGCGTCGTCAGCGCATCGCTGAGCAGATGCTTGCCGTCGGCGGTCAATGCCGGGCTGCCGCCCCGGCGCCCCATCGAGAGAAGCCATCCACCGACCGCTCCGTTCGCCATGATCGTCAGCAGCAGCAGCGCAATGCCCGCGTCGAGCGACTCGAGATGGATGTCTCCCGAGAGAAGCGACTCGATCGCCCGCCAGAGGATCACGATCGACGCGATGAAGATCATGCCGCCCTCGAACGCCGCGGAGAGCAGCTCGAAGCGTCCGTGCCCGTAGGGATGCGTTCGATCCGCAGGTCGATGGGCGTGGTGGATCGCCCAGAGCGCGACGAAGGACGCGACGACATTCACGACGCCCTCGAGCGCATCGGAGAAGATCACGCTGCTGCCGGTCATGCGCCAGGCGACGATCTTCACGGCTGTGAGGACCAGCGCCGTGGCCACCGCGATCCACGCGGCGCGGCGCTCGGTGCGTGCCGTGGCGGCCGGTGCGCCGCTCGCATGCGGCAGGCTCGCGCCGGGAGCGTGCGACGACGAGGCGCCTTGTCCCGGCGACGCGGAATCGGCGCGGAACGCCGCGGGATCATCGCCGGATCCCGCCGGTCCATCGCGGTCGCGCGGCTGGCTTCGCGCTGGCGACATGGCCGAAGCGTAGCGATCCCGATCGTGGCACAATGGTGGCATGGACATCACGCCCCTCTCGGTCATCGCGGTGGCCACGGACTTCTCGGAGCCCGCTGCGGTGGCGGTGGGATGGGCGCATCGGCTCGCCGCATTGCACGGCGCCCGCGTGGTGCTCGTGCATGTGCTCGGCGGAGCGACGGAGAGTCATCTCTCCCCGGACGAAGCGCATCGCGCCCTCGACGGCATGGCCACGCCCATGCGGACGCAGGGACTTCGCGTCGACATCGAGATGTCCAGCGGCTCCGTCGGCGCCACGCTCGTTGCCACCACCGCCAAGGTCGGCGCGGATCTGCTCATCCTGGGAAGCCACGGCCATGGCGCGATCAAGCGCCTGCTGCTCGGATCCGTGGCCGACGAAGTGCTTCGCACCGCCACGATTCCGCTCTTCATCGTGCATCCGCGCGACGGCCAGCGGACCGTGCGATTCCAGACCGGCCTCGTGGGCATCGACTTCAGCGACGCATCGCGCCGGGCCACCGAGTTCTCGCTGCGCATGATCGAGCGTGCGCCGGAGTCGAAGCTCCTGCTGCTTGCAGCCACGCAACTGCCGGTCACCTTCGTGGGTCCCGATGCGCCGGCCATGCCGCTCGTAGAGGTCTCCGAGGTGAACGATTCCGCGCGCGAAGGCATCTGTGCGCTGACGCGCCAGCTCGGCGGTCACGGCGTCGCGATCGAGGGGCTCGTCTGCCCGGGCGCCCCCTCGGAGGCGATCCTCGACACCGCCGAGGATCGACGCGTCGATTTCGTCGCCGTGGGCGGCGTGCCGAAGTCGAGCGCGGCTCGACTCTTCCTGGGCAGCACCACCATGGCGCTCATTCACCACGCCGTCTGTCCGGTGCTCGTGACGCGCTGACGCGCGCGCCGCGCCGGACCCGCGGTGGCCGCGACGCATGCTGACGCCACTGCCGCGCCGCGCCGTCAGATCTCGACCTGCGTGCCGAACTCCACCACGCGCTCGGGCGGGAGGTTGAAGAACCGGATCGAGTCCGTGGCGCCGCGCGAGAGGCTCGCGAACAGCCGCTTGCGCCATCGCATCATCGGCATGTCGCCCGTCGGCAGGACCACGAGCCGTCGCGCGAAGTAGGTGGTGCTGTCCGGGTGCCAGTCGATGCCGTGGGCGCGAACGCGATCGAGCAGCAGCGGCACATCCGGCGACTCCATGAAACCGAGCTGGATCGTGACGCGCCAGAATCCATCCGGCAGCCACTCCACATGCAGCTTGCGAGGCTCCGGCACCACGGGCAGATTGGTGGTGACCACGCTGAGCAGCACCACCTGCTGGTGGAGCACATGGGAGTGCTCGACGAAGGCGACGAGCGAGTACGGCGTGTTGCGATTGCCCGCGAGGAAGACGGCCGTCCCGGGCACGCGCGGCACCACCTGCGCCCAGAGCGTGGCGAGGAACACATGGATGTTGCGCGTGTCATCGAGCAGTCGACGCGCCACCAGCGATGAACCCTGCATCCAGGTCAGCATCACCACGGCCCCCGTCACGCCGATCGCCAGCGCGAACCATCCGCCGGAGAGGATCTTGAGGATGTTCGCGCCGAGGAAGAGCAGGTCGATCGCCAGGAAGATCGATGCGAGCACCAGCACATAGCGCCGGCGCCAGCGCCAGAACCGGCGGGCGACGACCGCGAAGAGCACGGTCGTGATGCACATGTCCGCCGACACCGCGATGCCGTAGGCGCCGGCGAGATTGGTGCTCGTCTCGAAGAGGAGCACCGTCACCACGCAGCCGACCGCCATCACGCTGTTGATCGCCGGCACATAGACCTGTCCCTCGGACATTCGCGAGGTGTGGAGGATCTGGATGCGCGGCAGGTATCCGAGGCGCACCGCCTGCCGGGTCACGCTGAAGACGCCGCTGATCATCGCCTGGCTGGCGATGATCGCGGCGATGGTCGCAATCACCACAAGCGGGATGCGCAGCGATACCGGCGCCAGGTCGTAGAACGGATTCATCACCGCCGCCTCGAGCGCCGCGGGCGAAGTGCTCGCCGCCGCCAGCAGATGCGCGCCCTGGCCGAAGTAGTTGATGATGAGCGCCGGTCCCGCCACCAGATACCACGCCAGTCGCACGGACCTGAGGCCGAAGTGCCCCACATCGGCATAGAGCGCCTCGGCACCGGTGACCACCAGGAAGACGCTGCCGAGGATGATGAAGGTCTCCCACGGCGCCGTGCGGATGATGTGCAGCGCATACCCGGGATTGATGCTGGTCCAGATGCCGGGGTTCTCGGCGATCCCGCGCAGTCCCAGCAGCGAGATCACCAGGAACCAGACGAGCATCACCGGCCCGAAGACGCTGCCGATGCGCCCCGTGCCGAACTGCTGCACCGAGAAGAGCGCCACGAGGATCACGAGCGTCACCGGCATCACGGCCGGCGTCAGCGACTCGTTCACCTTGGTCAGGCCCTCCACGGCGGAGAGCACGGAGATGCTCGGCGTGATGATGCCGTCGCCGAAGAGCAATCCTGCACCGAACGCCGCGAGCGTGCCCAGCAGCGCCACCGACTTCGAGCTCTTCTTGCTCAGGCTCCTCGGCACCAGCGCCAGCAGCGCGAAGAGGCCGCCTTCGCCGCGGTTCGTCGCCCGCATCACCACCGTCAGGTACTTGAGGTTGACGACGGCCATGATGGACCAGAAGACGAGCGAGAGGATGCCTCGCACGAACTCCTCCTCCAGCACGCGCGCTTCGCGCCCGTGCAGGTGGATCTCCACGCACTCCTTGATCGCGTAGAGCGGGCTCGTGCCGATGTCGCCGAAGACGATGCCCAGCGCCGCCAGCGACATGAGCGCCAGCGCCCGACCGCGCGGTGCCGGAGGATGTCCAACATGCCCCGATCCGATCCCCTGCGACGCGCCGTGCTCCGCGGATGCGGCATGCGGCGCGGGCGGCGGCATCGGTGGATCGGGCGACTCTCCCACGCGGTCTCCTTGCGGCTGGGTCGATCCTCGCGGTCAGGGCCGCGGCGTCGCGGTCGGCGTGGACGATACCGGAGACGCCACCATGCGGAACGGAATCGACCGCTCCGCAAGGGATCCGGCCTGCTCGTCGCGCACCCGGACCTTCAGGACATAGGCGCCCACGGAAAGCGCATCCGGAATGGCCACGATGTGCGTCACGAAGAAGTCCTTGCGCTGCGACGCGGCGAGATCCGTGATCGTCTGCCAGTCGCGCCGCCACACGGGCACGCCATCCCGCTCCGAGAGGATCGAGAGCTCGATCGACAGTTCCGTTTTCCAGCCTTCGCCGGTGAGCTCCGCGCTGCGATAGCCGTCGACCTCGAAGTAGAGGACGAATCGCGCGGCCGCGTGCGCCACGAACTCCCGCGGTTCGATGCTCGCGAAGTGGCCGAAGCCCTCGACCGCGGAGCAGAACTCGCCGCGCGGGATGTGCAGCCGACGCTCGCCTCTCATCTCCTTGGCGAGCTGCTCGACGGCGCGGACGACCTCGTCGCTCTCGTCGCTGGACGCGAGACGGCGCCCGAGCTCGCGACAGAACGCATGGAAGCTCGAGAGCGTGCGGCGCTCCTCCTCGGTGATGTCGGAGAGCGCATCGGGGTTGAAGGGTCGATCGGGGTCCGCGATCGAGAGCGCGGCGAGCGCCATGAGCGAGCGCATCGGCGTGTCGGCACGGGAGGCATCGCGATAGAGCGCGGCGGCGGCGGCGGCCAGCGCCTCGGGCGTCTCCGCGACCCGGCGCGGCGGCGTGCCGGATGCCTGCGTGTCGTCCGCGGCACCGTCGATCGGCGGCCTCGTCGTCGTCGCTGATCCCGCGTCCTCGGGCATGCGCGTCGGCGCGTTCGCGGCGGCCGTTGCGCTCCCCTCCGGGCCCGCGCGAGTGCCGTTCGGCGATGCCGCCGGCCTGTCACCGCCTGGATCCGCACCCGTGCCGGCACCGCCTGCGGCGCCGTCGGCGCCTGAAGTGCTCCTGGTTCCCCCGGATTGACGCGACGCCATGAGTCGCTGAAAGTCGGCGAGATCCCGCTCCATCTGCGAAGCGATCTGCTCCGGCGATTGCGCGCCCTCGGGCACGGCCTGCGCAGCGTCGGCCCCAGCTTCGGGCGACGCATCACCCTCGCCGGATGCTCCGCGAGGCGCACCGGGTCGATCGAGTTCACCGCCGGCACCGCCACCGGTCCCACCTCCGGCACCGCAGCCTGCAAGCAGAACCGCGGTCAGCGCCGCCACCAGGCTCCTTGCTCGTTCGCCTCGCTGCGTCATGCAATCGCCTCCGTGATCCTCACGAGCACTCCTTCGATCGTGCGTCGATCGTCGCCTGAGAACCCGCTTCGCATCCGAACCTCCGTGGTGAGCGCTCCATGCAGGAGCTGCGCGGCTCGACGCGATCCCACCCGCCGCGCTGCGCGCAGGACGGCGCCCTGCTGAGGACCCCACAGCCCGATCGCCCGACTCACCTCCGCGTCGCGTGCGCCGTCGTCGAAGAGTCTCGCCGCATCATGGAGCTTGCGAAGCAGGTCGGTGATGCTCCACGCGATCATGACCTCGGGCGCCTTGCCGGCGCCCATGAGATCGTCCAGTCGCTCCAGCACGGCGCGGGCGGGCCCCTCGAGGATCGCCGCCTGGATCTCCCACGCCTGCTCCTCGCGCGAGAGCCCCACGAACTCGGCCACGAGCGCCCTGGAGATCGCCGCGGGATCGCCGCCTGCCGCCGTCGCGAGCTTCTCGAGTTCGGTGTCCAGGCGCGACAGATCGGTCCCGATCTTCTCCACGAGCAGTTCCGCGACCTCCGCGGGCAGTTCCGCGCGATGGGCGGCCTTGGCGCGGGAGACGCACCAGCGGATCGTCTCCGCCTCGCTCGGCGCCTCGCACTTGAAGATGCCGCCGACCTTCTGCACGAGCGCATCGAGCTTGCCCGGCCGCCATGTGCCGGAGGCGCGCATGAGCAGCGTGGACTCCTCCATGGGCTTCTCGGCATAGCGCTCCATGGCGCGGCGGCGTTCCTCGACGCCCATGAACACCTCGGCGGCGTCCAGGATCACCAGTTTGTGACTGCTCATCAGGCCGTAGGTCTGCAGCTCGTCGAGCACCGACGCCAGCGTTGCGCTCGCGCCGTCGAACTCGAAGCGATCCACGGCGCCATGCTTCGCATCGAGCGCCTGCGAGAGTTGCTTCGTGTACGCCAGGCGCAGGTACGACTCCTTGCCGTGCAGCACCACGATGCGCATCGACGCATCCGGTCCCTTGGCACCGCTGCGCGAGCCTGCGCCGGCGCTCGTCGATGCCGCGCCCTCCGTCCCTGACGGGCCCTTGGCCATGCGCGCAGTCTACGGCGCGCCGCGCCGTTACACTTCCGCGCGTGCCCGAGTTGAACCTCGACGGAATCGTGGGGCCGACGCACAACTACGCGGGTCTCAGCCTCGGCAACATCGCCAGCAGCGCGAATCAGGGAGCCACGAGTCGGCCGCGCCATGCGGCTCGCCAGGGGTTGGCGAAGCTTGCGGCGCTGGCGGAACTGGGGGTTCCGCAGGGGTATCTGCCGCCGCAGGAGCGGCCGCATCTGCCGACGCTGCGGCGCCTCGGTTTCGAAGGTCGCGACGAGCAGATCCTCGAGCGCGTCGCCCGCGACGAGCCGTCGCTGCTCGCGGCCGTGTCGAGCGCCAGCAGCATGTGGACCGCGAACGCCGCCACGGTCACGCCCTCCTGCGACGCGCACGACGGCCGGGTCCACTTCCTCACCGCCAATCTCCGCTCGATGTTCCACCGGTCCATCGAACCGCCGGCGACACGGCGAGCGCTTCGGGCCGCCTTCGCCGACGAGCGGCGATTCGTCGTGCATGAGGCGCTGCCCTCGACCGGTCCCTTCGGCGACGAGGGCGCCGCGAATCACACGCGACTCACGGCCACGCGCGGCGCCGGCGGCGAGCACCCGGGCGTGCACCTCTTCGTCTTCGGCGCCGCGTCCGAGCCCGGACGACCCGCGCCGCTCCGTTTCCCCGCGCGACAGGACGAGCGCGCCTCGCGTGCCGTTGCGCGGGCGCACGGCATCGAGTCGTCGCGCCTCGTCTTCGCGCAGCAGAATCCGCAGGCGATCGACCTCGGTGTCTTCCACAATGATGTCATCGCCGTCGGCAACGGATCGCTGCTGCTCATCCACGAGCGGGCGCTCGTCGATCAGGCGAAGACCCTCGACGCGCTGCGCCAACGAATCGGGGCGCCGCTCGTGGTCGTCACCGTCCGCCGCGAGGAGCTCTCGGTGGAGGAGGCCGTCGCCACCTACCTCTTCAACAGCCAGATCGTGACCCTGCCCGATGGCTCCATGCTGCTCGTCGCGCCCAACGAGAGCCGCGAGCATGCTCGCGCCGGTGCGGTGATCGATCGCGTCGTCGGCGACGCGGCCAACCCGATCTCGCGCGCCGTCCACTTCGATCTGCGCGAGAGCATGCGCAACGGCGGCGGACCCGCGTGCCTTCGGCTGCGCGTGCCGCTCACGGACGACGAGCTCGCAGCGATGAACCGCCGCATGCGATACGCGCCGACGCAGCATCAGGCGCTCGAGTCGTGGGTCGATCGGCACTATCCGGAGACGCTCTCGCCTGCGGAGCTGGCCGATCCGCAGTTGCTGCGCCGGAGCCGCGATGCGCTCGACGAGCTCACGCGCCTGCTCGAGCTCGGCCCGATCTACGACTTTCAGCGAGCCTGACGCATCGGCGGCGCGGCATCGAGCAGATCGAGCACCCAGCGCCAGCAGTCGTCGATCTCGGGCCAGAGCTGGGCCGTCGTGCCGTCGCGAGCCACGAGCACCTCGCATGCCACCGGCTCGCCCTGCTCGCATGCGTCGCGCAAGCGCTCGATCGCCGATTCCCGGAGCGACGGACAACCCGCGATCGCCGCGGCACATGCGGCAATTCGCACCGGCGCCGGCCTGGTCGGCGCCATGAGCGCCTCGAGCCGCGCACAGGCATCGAGTGCCGACGCGCCGCCCGACGCTCCACCGTCCGTCGCATCGCGCGCCTCGGCTTCGATCGCATGGATCGCGTCGAAGATCGGTCCCGCCGCATAGACGCGCGTGATCTTGCCGTGGTTCCAGAGGCCGATCGCCACCTCCCCGCCCCAGGACTGGATCGCCGTCACATCGTCGGCCTGTTCCCGGGCGATGTCGAGAGTCAGTGAGCGCAGCGCCGTGCGCGCATCCAGTCCATGCACCGCGAGGAAGCGCGGCGACGCGAAGACGGGATAGCCGTCGCCCAGCAGGACGCCCGGCGTGCCGACGCGCGGATCGGGCTGCCATGGCGCATCCGCCGATTCGCGCACGAAGGTGAGATGACCGACCGCGCCGTTCGGACGCTCGAACCGCAGGGCGAGTTCCAGCGGCTGCGGCGTGGACGACCGAATGTGCAGCCGCGGCGCCTCCTGCGTCGGGACGGCGCCGGCGCGGACCATCGCGAGCCATCCCGCGTTCATCACCGGCCAGAGCGCCAACAGCGCCGCCGCCGCGACCAGCAGCGCTCCGATCACGATGGGCCATCGACGACTGCGCATGGATCGCTCCGCTTCGGCGCAGCGTACGCTCCCGGCGCACCATGAGCGACGCCCAAGGCGCCTCCGGCCCACCTCTCGACCGCGAATCGGTCGCTCGACTGCTGATGGACCAGCGCGCCGTCATTCGTCGACGGCTCTCGCGGATGATCCCGTCGTCCGCCCGCGCGCTCTTCGATACCGACGAGGTCTTCTCGACGATCTGCCGTCGCCTCGACCAGATGATGGCCTCCGGACATGTGGAGTTCCGTTCCGCGGACGGGCCACTGCGAATGGCCCAGGTCGTGGGACGACGGATCGTCGCCTCGCGCTGGCGCGACTGGGTGACATGGCTGCGTCATCGCGATCGCCCGGCGCTGCAGCCGCTCCCATTCGACGACGGAGATGCCGCGGCGCTGCCGGAGCCTTCCGAGCACGGCGCCGTGCTCGGGGCGCTTCAGGGTCTGTCGAGCCAGGACCATGCGCTGCTCCAGGCGCGCCTTGCCGGCGCAAGCTGGGAACAGGTGGCGCAGATGCTCGCCATCAATCCGGGCGCCGCGCGCCAGCGCCTGCAGTCGATTCGCCTGAAGCTTCTTGCGGCGTTGGCCGCTCCGCCATCGCCGCCGCCAGACGATCGCGCTGCTCCTGGAGCAGGGTCGCAATGACCTCCCGCTCCTCCCGTCGCTGCTCCCGAATCGCGGCATCGAGCTCCACGAGCGCATTCTCCGGCGACGGCAAACCCGGCCGAGCTCGCGCACCTCGAAGCGCGTCTCCGATCGATCGCGCGACGGCGGCACGCTCAACACCTTCGGCCACGCTGCGCACCGGATCGCCGGGCGGCAGGATCGCCATCAGGTCCGCGCCCCCGCGCAGCGCCGGGGATGGGTCGCGCGCCTGCGCGAGCATCAGCGCCCCAAGCGCCGCCCGAAGCGTGAACGACTCGACGCCACCGCCCTCGTCGTGTCGCTGCGAGATCACCTGGAGCCCCGCGAGCAGCGACGCGAGCCGAGCGCCGTCCGGCCCCGACATCCACTCGCGCATCGATGCCGCGGGCACCCGCGTGGTTCCGAGGATCTGCGGCACGCGCGCCAGCAGCGCCCGGGCCTCCTCGCGATCCACGCGAAGCGATCGGTCGTAGCGACTCAGGCCGTAGGCGACGGCACGATCCGCTCGTGCCGCCATCAGCGAGTACTCCACGCTTCGGCGAGGCTCGCTCTGCCACTGCGTGATCGCGGTCGTCGCGACGAGCGTGACGAGGGCCGTGACGGTGACCACCATCGCCACGGCGGAGCGCGGCCGATGCCGGCCCCATGCGACGACGCGCTCGCTCCACGGAAGCTGCGACCTCGCATGATCCGCAAGCCACGCGTCCAGTCGACGCGCCAGCATCTCCGCGTCGAGCGGGCGCCGCGCCGGATCTCGATCGATCGCGGCCAGCACGAGACGGCACAGATCGCGCGGGACCTGCGATTGCAGCAGCAGCTCGGTGCGCCAGGGCCGAAGGTCGGCACGGCCGCGCAGGTACGAGTCGATCTCGGCCGCATCGCGTCCGTTCGCGCTCGAACCGGTGAGCAGCCAGAAGAGCAGCGCACCGAAGGAGTGCACATCGAGCGTCGGCGCCGCCGGCGAGCCCGAGTCCGCCTGCTCCGGCGCCATGAAGCCCGGCGTCCCGCGCAGCGCGCGGACGGCCGGCGCCGTGATGCCCGCGTGCACCGCGGACCCGAAGTCGACGAGCCGTGGGCGTCCCTCGGAGTCCACCAGGATGTTGCCCGGACTCAGATCGCAATGGATCACGCCGGCCCGATGCGCCATCCCCACCGCATGCGCCAGCGTCGCGATCATCCGCGCGGCGCCCACAGGCGTCGGCCTCCCGAGACGCTGCACCCGCTCGCGCAGCGACTCGCCATGCACGAGTTCCGTGACGAGGTAGACCTCCGAGTCGTCGCTGACGCCGCTGTCGACGAGATCGACGATCGCCTCGTGACGAATCGCGCGGAGCAATCGCGCCTCCTCGATCGCGTCGTCGAGCTGCGCCTGGTCGCCCGCGCGCCCGAGGATCTTCACCACCACTTCAACCGTGCCTCCCGCACGGCTCAGGAAGTGATCGACGGCGCGGAAGACCCGCGCCGGCGTGCGCCCCCCGAGCGGCTCGATCAGCTCGTAGCGCCCCCTTCCGTCAGGAAGCGGTCGACCGAATCGCGAGGGCACGGCGCGATCGGCCACCGACGGGAGCGTCTCGATCGTCGCGCCGCTGGGCCCGAAGAGCATCGTGATCGTCGCGGTGGACTCGACCACGCGGCGCAGGTTCGGATGGCTCGCGCAGAGGTGCTGCACCGAATCCGCAAGCGAGTTGCCGCTCGCCATGAGCGCTCGAAGCGCGCCATCGACGGCCGCATCGAGCGAGAGCGGGTGTCGCGCGGTCTCGCCAATCGACGGCAGATAGCGCTCCAGCGAGACGGCGAGGCCCTGCACCAAGCGATCGGCGACATCCCGATCGATGAGATCCGCGAGCGCCTCATCGGATGCGCCGGGTGGCACGACGAATGCGTCCTCATCGGCGCGGGCCTCGTGCGAGAGCGATGGGCGTGGTGCCGCGGTCATCGAGTTCATCGAGGTCAAGGCCGACGCAGCGCAGGGAACCGCCTCCGAGAGGGAGTGGTGGCGGTCCCGTCGACATTCATTGTGGCTGCATCGGCACGAGCGGGCGAATGCGAAGGCCCGGCCTGCCTCGAGTTCGCTGCCGGGCGCCGTCCAACGACGGTCACCCGGCACCGGACCCGTTCGATTCCGCCAGATACCGGTCTCCACACCAGCACCAGGCTTCGTCCGCGACCTGAGGTGGTCGCCCCTCGGAAGGGCCTCAACGGGTTCGGTACCCGCCGCCGTGCCCAATCCCACTCCATTGACGCGCACGCAGCCGATCTGTCAGCCGGAATCTCCGCGGCGATTCGGCCCGCAGACCGCTCGGCCGGGCGTCGAGGGGTCAATTCAAGGTGGAGCGCCTGATTCGGCCGTCTCGAGCGTGTGATTATTGGCCAACACTGCCTGCGTGAAGGCATGCCCGCGCCGCGGTGCCACCGGACATGGTGTGTCGCGGTCACACTTAGGATGCGGCCGGGAGCCGCCGCGTGCACCGACTTGAAGTCATCGACGGACCCGACGCAGGAACGAGCTTCGAACTCCCGGACCGGGAGCCGCAGCTCGTCGGCCGCTCGACGGAGGCGCTGCCCTTCACCGATCGCTCGATCTCGCGCCGACATGCGGAACTCACGCCCGCTGCGGATGGATGGTGGCTGCGGGATCTTCGCTCGAGCAACGGCACCTTCGTCAACGGCTCGCCGGTGCTCGATGTCGTGCGCCTTCGGCCGGGCGATCGAATTCGATGCGGCGATACGGTCATGCGCCTCGCGGAGATGCCCGGATCGTCGCGCCTCCGAGCGGATGCGCCGCGGACGACCACGCCGGCCGCTGCGCACGGCCCGGATGCGCTGCGGCTGGCCGCCATCGGCGAGACCATCGCCACGCTCAGTCACAGCATCAAGAACATCATGCAGGGGCTGCGCGGCGGCGCGGATGCGGTCGAGCTCGCGTTGCAGCGAGGGGACCTCGATCGCGCCCGCGAGGGCTGGCCGGTGCTGGCGCGCAATCTCGACCGGGTGCTCTCGCTCACGCTCAACATGCTCGCGTACGCCAAGGATCGACCACTCGATCTCGACCTGGACCAGCCGAACACCACCGTGCGCGAAGTGGCGGAGCTGCTCGCCGCACCATGCCGTCGCAAGCGCATCCGCCTCGAACTCGATCTCGATCCGAACATGCCCCCGATCCCGATGGATGCCTCGGCGGTGCACCAGGCGCTCGTCAATCTCGCCACGAATGCGGTGGAGGCCGCCCCGGATCGCGTGGGGGTGGTGACCATGCGCACCCGGTTCATCCCGGGCACCGCCGTTGATCCGGACGGCCCGACCGATCATGCCGACACCCGTGCCGGCATATCGCCCCGGTGCGAGATCTCCGTGGAGGACAACGGCCCCGGGGTTCCCGCCGAGCAGCAAGCGCATCTCTTCGAGCCGTTCGCAAGCACGAAGGGGCAGCGGGGCACCGGCCTCGGATTGGCCGTGACTCGCAAGCTGGCCGTCCAGCACGGCGGCGCCGTCGTCCATGAGGCGCCGCGCGACGGCGGCACGCGCATGGTGCTCATGTTGCCCGCGCATTCGGTCGATTTCGACGCCGAGCGCACGCATGCGCCCAGGCCGCTGCCCGACGGCGACATCGGCATCCAGTTCGAGGAGTGACTATCATCGCCCGCCCAATGAACCCGATCGACGAGATGATCTCGCTGCCGCCGCTGCGGAACGCCGTGAACTACCAGCGCACGCGCGAGATGACCATCGACGAGCTGCTGCTGGAGAACCGAGTTGTGTTCCTCATCGGGGACATCAACTATGCCTCCGCCGCCCGCGTGATGATGCAGATGCTCTATCTGGAGAACCAGAAGCGCGGGCAGGACATCAACTTCTACATCAACAGCCCCGGCGGCAATGTCGACGACACGCTCGCCATCTACGACACCATGCAGTACATCTCGAGCGAGGTGGCCACCTACTGCATCGGCCGCGCGTACTCCGGCGGCGCGCTCCTGCTCGCCTCCGGGCATCCCGGCAAGCGCTTCATCCTGCCGCACGCCAAGGTCATGATCCACCAGCCATGGGGCGGCGTCGGCGGGCAGACCACCGACATCCAGATCCAGGCGGAGCAGATCATCAAGGACAAGCGTCAGCTCAACGACATCCTCGCGCGGCACACGGGCCAGGCCGTCGACCGCATCGCGAAGGACGGTGAGCGTGACAAGTTCTTCACCGCCGATGAGGCGAAGGCCTACGGGCTGGTCGACGAGGTCGCCAGCTTCCCCGAGAAGTCCTCCTCGAAGAAATGAGCGGCGCATCCGCGCAGCATCCTGCGGCACGATTCGACCGCGACCCGCCCGAGCCACCACCCACGACGCCATGACACTGATCCCCATCGTCATCGAGAAGACCGGACGCGGTGAGCGCGCCTACGACATCTATTCGCGGCTGCTCACGGATCGCATCGTCTTCATCGGTGGCCCGGTGACGGACCAGATGGCGAACTTGGTCATTGCGCAGCTCCTCTTCCTTGCGAACGAGGACCCCAAGGCCGAGATCAGCCTCTATGTGAACAGCCCCGGCGGCAGCGTCACGGCAGGACTCGGCATCGTGGACACGATGAACTTCGTGCCGTGCGATGTAGCGACCTACATCATCGGCCAGGCGGCAAGCATGGGTTCGGTGATCGCCTGCTGCGGCACGCGCGGCAAGCGCCATGCGCTGCCGAATGCGGAGAACCTGATGCACCAGCCGCTGATCGCCGGCGTGCTGGAGGGTCAGGCGACCGACCTCGAGATCGAGGCGAAGCACATCCTCCGCATGCGCGAGACGATCTACGAGCTCTACGCCAAGGCGACCGGTCAGCCTCGCGAGCGCATTGCCGAAGACTGCGAACGCAACAAGTGGCTCACGGCGAAGGAGATGGCCGAGTACGGCCTCGTCGATCGCGTGCTCGAGCGACTGCCCACGCCTGCGCCCAAGACCGCCTGAGCACGGCGCCGGTCCAGGCCGCGTCCGTCCGCCCCCGGAAACTCATCGGCTCCCCCTCCTTCGAACGCCGGGCGGTTCATCCGCCGACGGTTCCTGACGAGCAGGATCCGCAAGCGGCACGGGGAGAAGAACGATTCGCCCGTGCGCCCTCCGGAGGGGAAGCCGATGAGCGCCCACCGTCCGTTCACGGGGGCAACTCAACGGGGCGAGGGTGTCTCTCGTCCGAGGGCAACGAACCCCACCCCACGATGCACTGACGCCGAAGCGTCGAGCGGGACAACGAATGCCGAAGAATCGGCGAGTTTCCCGATCGATCTCCAGCAGGAATCACGAGTTCCGGCGTCGACGCAAAAGCGATGCCAATGAACCAAATCCAAGGAAGATTCCGGCAGGTGCCGGAATCACCTGTGGTGCCTGCGGAGATCCGAAGACCCAGCCATCGAAACTGCCGTCAAACAGTGTTCTGCTGGAAGCTCCGACCTGAGCGAACTCCCATGAACCGGAGTCCTGCAGCCAGTAGTGCCAGTAGTTTTCAACGACAGGCCACTGATCGCCCATGCCGTACTCGAAGTCACCCAGGATGCCGATGCCGGCCACGAGTTCACCGAACCCGAAGTCCTTGTAGACGAGCGTGAATTCGGGCAGCCAGGCATCGAAGGCAAGAAGGGCATCGAAGCCGGTCACGCCTCCGTTGTGAAGAAGCTCGATCAGGTAGCCGTTGCCGTTGGTGAAGTCGAACTGCACCAGGGACGAGCTCGTGCCGGATCCCACGCTGAAGGAGGCCACGATCTCCGCGCTGGCATCCCTGTTCGCCCCAAGCGAGGCCAGAAGAGCCGACGCGGCCGCGACGAACACTCCACGATGACGAACACGCACGCTGCACATGAACGATCCTTTCGCCGGCACGATCGCGAGGCACCGGCCGCTCGGGGTCCGTGGACCCGTGAATCGCCAGCGCCTGCAAGGATCGAATGACCGCGGTGCCGGCGCCGGGACCTCGAAGGTCCGGCATCGGCCACGATCGTTCACCCATGACGCGAGGGCGACGAACGAACTGCCAGTGCGTCGGTCGACCCGGCTCGTCGAGCGGCGACGAATGTCGCACGCCCAACCTACGGTGACGCGTTCGCAGCGGAATCTGACCGCTTTCCTCCGACGCACAGGCGCCCGCCGCGCGGCGGGCGGGCGGAGGCTACCACGAGGTCGTTCCGGAACTCGCTACTTGGCGGCGGCGCGGGCGGGATTCACGAGCGACGCGTGAATCTCCTCCAGCCGCTCCGCAACGGCGTCCATGCTCGAAACGCGATCCTCGGGCCGCAACTGGATGCATTCCATGATGAGGTCCGACAGCGACTTCGGGACTGCATAGGCACCGGCTCTGCGGCCGTTCTGCGGTAGGCGATCTGCCGGAGGGACCGGCAGCTTCACCATTTCCGGATCGATCGCGCCGCTGTACAGGCTGTTGTTCTCGTCCTTGGGCGGCAGCGCCGTGGGGATCACTTCGCCCACGAGGACCCAGTAGGCCGTGGCGCCGAAGTTGTAGACATCCGTCTGCGGCGTGATCTCGGCGCGGTGAGCCTGCTCCGGTGCCATGTAGCCCGGGGTGCCCTGGATCCGCTTCTTCACGGTGCCGATCTCGCAGGCCTGGCCAAGGTCGATCACCTTGACATGCTGATCCTCCGAGACCATGACATTGATCGGCTTCATGTCGGCGTGCACGAAGCCGCGCGAGTGCATGTGGGCGAGGCCATGCGCCACCTGCGCGAAGATGTGCACGGCCCCTTCCGCGCTGGTGGGCAGGCGTCGATCGAGCGTCGCCGCGTCAACGAGCTCCATGAGCAGCCCGATCTCGGTCACGCGGAAGAGCTTGCGGGTCCTGAGGATCTTCTCGATCCGGCGGAGGTTCGGATGGTCGAGCTTCGCCCCGATCGATGCCTCGAGCTCGCACTGCTCGATGAATCGATCGTCCTTGTCCGTCCGCTTGATGACATGCTTGAGGGCATAGACCTGCTTGGTCTTGGGCTCCTGCACCGCATAGATGGTGCTGGCGGCGCCCTGTCCGATCCGAGCAAGCACCTTGTAGCCAAACAACTCGCGGACTGAGGACATGGCGGGTCTCGTTGCGGTCCTTTGGCTCACGGCGGGCACGCTCCTGACGATTCGGTACCGGAAACCTCCGTCACGGAGGCTCTGGAGAGGCTGCGGGGGCTGATGCTGCCCTTGGCGACGCAGTGTTCCGCGGGACTGTCAGGAGAGTGACGACCCTCGAGTTCGAAGTGCGTTCGGATAGTAGTAATCGTTGGCCCCACCTGCAAACCTTCGTCCAAACGGCGGGCGCCGATGATGATTTCCGGCCCGTTGCGAAGTTCGCATCGTCCCACGAGCTCCTCATTGAACGATCGTGCCGGTCGTCCCGATCGTCCACCCTGCACGGTTCGCTCCGCCTGCGGACCGGTTCACACAGGTCCTGAGACCGGGCCCCCTCAGCGGAGCAGCTGCGACTCGAAGTCCGCAGCGGGGAAGCGTTCGCCGGGACTGGTCACCACCGCAAGATCTCGGTGCAGATAGATCTCGGTCGCCGGAATCGAGAGCTCGCGCTGCAGCGTGCGAACCAGCGAGGCGAGCTCGCGGATCTGGCGGGGCGTGAAGTCGGAACGGTCACCGTTGCCGACGAGACAGATGCCGATCGAACGATCGTTGAATCGCGCGAGGTCCGCCGCGCTCAGTGAGGCTCGACGCACCCCTCGATCCCGGTCGGATCTCGGCCTGATCGCGACATGGGCGCCGGGGAGCTGCTGCGACCAACGGTATCCGACCTGGATCTCGCCGTCCCCGAGTCCATGTCCGTTGCCGATCACGAAGTGGTAGCCGAGCCCCGTGATGCCCGCGCTCTGCTGATGCCGTTCGATGCTCGCGGCGTTCCCGGCGGGGAGTCCCGAGTGATGAACCACGATGCTGCCCCATCGCTCGCGGTCCAGCGGCGCGGCGATGGGCACCACGCTGTCGGGCCGAATGCTCGTCGGGGCGCGAAGCACCGTGGTGGTGCTGGCGAGCACCGTGCGAGGTGCCGCACCGTCGAGCAGCAGCAGCGCGCCTCCGACGGCGGTCATCGACGCTGCAAAGAGCGCCCAGACGCAGCGCGTCCGGCGCGACGGCGCGATGATTGCCTTCCGCGACCCCGATCCGAGGCTCGATGCGTTGCGGGAACTCATGGGCAGTCTCGATATCGGCGCGGATCGTCAGCGGGCATTCGCAAATCGCGCGCGATGTCGCGGCGCGTGCGCCGGTTCATCGACGGTCGGTCATCGCTCAGGCGTCAGTCGCGCGCGGATCGCCGGTCGAGGCGTGCCGAAGACATCCGGCTCCTCCAGCGGAACATAGCGCTGACGCATGATTTCGTAGGCTTCGAACTGCGTGCGCGGCGCGTTCTCGGGGAAGAGCGCCTTCTGACAGCCGCCTCCGAGCGACGCAGTACCGACCAACAGTGCCAGCACCCCTATGGAAGCGGGTCGTCCCATCCATGGACCCCTATCGCTGGTGGTGGTTCGCTGTGTCGCCGGCATCAAGGGATCCATGATTGACTGGCGGGAAGGGTAGCACCGAGGGTTCGCGGCGGAGCCACGCGCGCCTGGTCCTCGAAGCTCCGGCCCGTCAGCGCGTCGTCGAAGCGGATGGAGATCGTCACGGGGTCATTCCGGACCTCGGCCGGGATCGCAAGCGGGATCGCGAAGGCATAGTGCGACCCCATGAACCCGCTTCGCCACGCGTCCCGAATCTGGAGCGGACTGAAGGATGCCGTGTCGAGCGTCAGGGGCGGCTGGCCGGCGCGAATCACCACCGCGCCGACGGTCAGGCGCCCGACCATCTGATGAAAGCGCCCCCGGCCATCGCGAGGCTTGACCCAGAGTCGAAGCGTGACCGGAGCGTCCGGCCCATTCGACTCGCGGACCAGTTCCGACGCGCTATCGATCTGCACACCCGCCACGCGGGGCATCGCCTCATCCGCCTCGCGGTCGAGCGGCACCACGGCTCCCGGGCCTCCGGTGGCGGAAGCGCCCGACCCGGGCGTGGCGGCGGAAGCGGCACGGTCGTGCTGAGCCACGCGCGACTTGAGTTCGTCCACCTCGAGCTGGAGCTCCGCGATCCGGTCGCGCAGTGACTGGTTCTCCGCCCGAAGCGCGTCGTTGACCGACGGGTTGAGGATGGTGGCACGATTGCATCCGGCGAGCAGGAGCCCCGCCGCACAGAGCAAGGTCAGCGCAAGAGCCGCCACCTGCGGCGGCGCCGAACGCACGCGAATCATTGGTCTCTCACGCTCGATCATGAGTGGTCCTGCCGAAGCTCCCGCCGGATCGAGATGTCGAAGGCGAGCTGCTCGAGTGCCACGGTGAGGTCAACGCTCCCCAGGCAGACCGTCGGCGGAACCGTGAGCCGTCGCGGCGCGAAGTTGAGGATGCCGAGCACGCCCGCATCGACGAGGCAATCCGCGACCTCCTGCGCGCTCTCGGCGGGCGTCGCGATCACGCCGATGTCGATCCGCCGCTGGCGCACCTCGGCCCGCACGGCCTCCATCGGCTGCACGCGGAAGCCGCCGATGCTCTGTCCCACCACCTGCGGCGACTGGTCGAACGCGGCAACGAACTGGAAGCCATCCTCCTGGAAGCGCCGGTAGGTCAGGATCGCGCGGCCGATGTTGCCGACGCCCACGAGCGCCAGATTCGATCCCTTGTCGCGCCCCATGATGTGGCGGATGCGCTCGCGCAGATCCGAGACGCGGTAGCCCACGCCCGGCTGCCCGAACTGCCCGAAGCACGCCAGGTCCTTGCGCACCTGTGCATCCGTCAGCCCGAGCGCATCGCCGAGCAGCTTGCTGCTGATGCGCTCACGTCCGGACTGGATCGACTCGTGCAGCTCTCGGAGATAGAGACTCATCCGAATGGCCGTGGGCTTTGGGATTCGAGGGCGCTCGCTCATCGCAGTCCGCATCGACGCACCAGCGTACCGCGTGGGACGACGATCGCCCTCTACACTGGCTCCCATGCATGTGGCGGACATCTTCGCCCGCGACGGGCTGACGGTGAGCTACGAGTTCTTTCCCCCGCGTTCGCCCCAGGGCTGGGAGTCGCTCTACGGGACGATCGCGGAATTCGAGGCGCTCTCGCCGTCGTTCGTCTCCGTCACCTATGGCGCCGGCGGCTCGACGCGCGACCAGACGAACGAGCTGGTCGTACGCCTTCGCCGAACGACCCGACTCGATCCCGTTCCGCACCTCACCTGCATCGGACACACGCGAGCCGAGATCGAGGCGCTGCTCGAGCGGTACGCCGCCGAGGGCGTCTCCAATGTGCTCGCACTGCGCGGCGATCGACCTCGCGACGGGGCACCCTTGCACGCGGGTGACTTCGCGCACGCCGCAGATCTCGTTGCGTTCGTGCGGGCGTTCAACGCCTCGGGGCGCCATCCCGATCCGCGCGGCTTCGGCATCGGCGTGGCCGGATTCCCGGAGGGGCACGCAGAGACGCCCAACACGCTGCTGCAGATGGACCATCTCAAGGCGAAGGTGGATGCCGGCGCCGACTGGATCTGCACGCAGCTCTTCTTCGACAACCACGCGTTCTACGACTGGCGCGAGCGCTGCGAGCTCGCGTCGATCCGAGTGCCGATCCTGGCGGGCATCATGCCGGTCACGAGCGAGGCGGGATTGCGCCGAATGGCCGACCTGGCCGGCGGCACGCGCTTCCCGGCAAGTCTGCTCCGCGCGATCGAGCGATGCCGCGGCGATGAGGAGGCGGTGGCCCGCGTCGGCGCCCACTGGGCCACGGAACAGTGCCGCGACCTGATCGATCGAGGCGTGCGCGGCATTCACTTCTACACCCTGAATCGCAGCACGGCCACGCGCCGGATCTACGAGTCGCTGGGCGTGCGAACATCCTCGCAGCTTCGGTAGGTTGCACCCGAACCTCTGCGGTTGCGGAGTCGTTCGCGCCGATCTTCACCAGATGGATGCCGTCGGTCGACCCATCGATCCCCTGCGATTGCCGGGGGTCACGCAGTCTCCGCGACCGAAGCCCGTGGGTGATGAACCCGGCCGAGCGAAGGAGCGGCGCAAGGGCGATCAGGAGAAGCCGCGGTCCCAGGAACCGGCCGTGGTGCTGGAGTTGTCCGGGTCCGGCGGCATGGCGGCCGCTCGACGCCGCGCGAGTGCTGAGCCGCCGACCGGTCCGATCGGACCGATCGACCTGCGAGCCTGAACTACTTCTGCGGGTCTGCGGCCGGGGCCGCTGCTGGAGCTGCTCCTGGGACTGCGGCACCGGCCGGAGCGTTCGGCGCATCCTTCGGGTCATCGCCGGCGCCTGTTGGGGCGCCGCCGAGCCAGATGCCTCGAAGGAGCTTCGATGCCGTGGCATCGGCCGGGCTGCCGCGAGCCAGGAGATCGAGCCCGCGAACGATGCTCGCCTCGTCGCCGAGTTGCCGCCCGATGTACGCGGTCATCAGGCCCACATCGGCCGCGTTGCGCGCGTCGGTCGGCGTTGACTCGAGCGTGGTGAGCAGCGCCCTCAGACGATCGGGCGGAGGAAGCAGATCCGGCGCGAGGCGCGCATCGATCAGCTCGGGATGCGAGATGAAGAGTTCGCGAAGCGTGATCGCGGAGGAACCGAAGAGCCCGGCACCGAGTTGGGCGTTGGCGAGTCCGAGTCGCGCCAGCGGATTCGAGGGGCTCAGCGTCAGCACCGTGGTGAAGTGCTGCTCTGCGAGGAAGTACGCCTGCCGTCGCATGGCCGACTCGCCGGACTCCATGATCTCGCGCACGCGCTCGACCGTGGAGTCGCTGAGCCGATCGATCGACTGGCCGTGACGCAGGACCTCGACCATCTCCTCGACCGATCGCGTGGACCGCGTCTGCGATGCCGCCGCGGGCGCCTCGCCCTTCGTCGGATCGGGCCGCGGCGCGGCACGGGGTTCCTCCTCCTCGTCGTCCTTGGGCGCGGGTCGGTCGCCCCGCAGTTCACGACGCAGGCTGTCGAGGTCTCTCGTGAACTCGCGGCGAAGCCGCTCGGCGGGCGAGAGATCGCTCTGACCCTCGAGTTCCCGCGCTGTGCGCCCGGTGCCTTCGGGAAGCGGGGTTCCGCTGGACCTTGCCAGGTCACGCTCCAACTTTCGCTCCACCTGGGAGACGATCGTGTCCATCGACTTGATGCCCGTCTCGATGCGCGTCGGTTCCTGAAGCGTCGCGCTGCTCCCCGGCACGCGCGATGAGGCGCCGCGCCGGTTCGGATCGACCGATCCCTCCAGCGGCTCCGGCGCGAGCGGGTTCTGGTACTGGAGCGACTTCAGATCCTTGTCCAGCTTGCCGTCGCGCAGGTCGGACTTCATGCGGGCTGCGTCGTAGAGGCCGAGTTCCAGTCCATCGACCGCGTCACGATCCGCAAAGGAGCGGATGCCGCCGAAGCCGCTTGACTGGATTCGAAGCGTGCTTCCGTCCGGCGCAGTCATCGACTTCATCGTCGAGAGGTCCATCATGCTGCGCCGTGTCTCGGGCGTGAGCAACTGCGCCGAGGTCTGGTCGAACATGAGGCGAGTGCCGACGGTGCTTGGTGCAAGGCTCGAGCCCGGATTCGCCGCCCGCGCGTACTCGACGGAGCCGTAGCTTCGCGCGAGACCGAGCCGATCGCCCGTGCTGCCGGACCGCGCAAAGCGAGCATCGGAGAACGCGCTGTCGGACCTGAACCGATAGCTCGCGTCGTCGCTGGTCGAGCCGCGGAAGTCCTTTTCGCCCGAGTAGCCCACATCGCCGCGGAAGCCGCGGCCTCCCGCCACATTGCCGGTCACGACGAGATTTCGCGCCCGCAGATCCTCCTGCGCGTTGCCCACATTGCGACCGCCGGAGCCCTGTTGCAGGCTGCGGTCGAGCGCCGAACCGGAGCCACTGCGATGCTCGAGGCCGCGGCCGTCTCCCAGCGCGTCCTGCGGTGCTGCGTTCAGGAGTGCGGCGGAACCTCCGAGTCCAACGATCAGCAGGACGACGGTTGTTGCACGAGAGACCGGCCAGGGAGATCGGGGCCTTGTGTCCATGACCGCAATAGTACCCCCGGTATCGAGGAGCAACAGCGCATGGCGAACGCCCGTGACAGGAGCGGTGCCGCCGGAGCCGCCGCAACGCTCGCGATGGGCGCGGCCCCGCGTACGCTGAAATCGTGGAAACCGCCTCCGCGATTCGAACCGGCCCGAAGCCGAGCGGCGCGGCCATGACCATCTGCGTCATGCTCGTGGCCGGCGCCGTTCTCTTCGGCATCTTCGGTCCCGGCGTTGCGCAGCGCTCGCAGCTCGGCGGATTCTCGCTCGGCGATCTCGTTGCGTCCGCGTCCATGGCGCGGGATCAGCTCCTGGCGGCCGCCCTGGCCGAACGATCGCGCTCGTTGCGAGACGGAGGGGACGACGACTCGGAGTCGGCTCGAACCGCCGCTGCCGCACTGATGAATGAGACGCTCCGCACGAAGGCCGAGGCACCGGACCTGCGCGGAGGAGGATTCGAACTCGTGTTGAGCCGGCCTGCGACGCTCGGCGGCACCCGCCCGAATGCGGTGGCGCTGGCCTACATCGATACCACGCGCCGCGCCTTCCTGGCGCTCTTCGTGATTCCCGACGATGGACGCTTCGTGATCTTCGACGACTTCGGTCGGGCCGTGCCGTTCACGCCCGATCATCTGATCGTTGAGGAGCTCGCACGGACGCGGCGCGATGAATCCGTGGTGCTTCTCTGGAGCGACGGCACCCTGCTCTGGATCTGCATTGCAGACTCGCGCGAGGACGCGGACGCACTGCGCGCGGCACTCATCGCGCCGTGATCGCCGCGCGCCGCGCCGTCGCCGCGCCGTGACCATGCGCCGCCGCGCGGTCGCGCCAGCGCGTACGATCCGGCCCCGTGACGCGCCCCGCGTACATCACCACGCCCATCTACTATGTGAACGACCGGCCGCACATCGGCCACGCGTATACGACGACGCTCTGCGATGTCTGGGCCCGGGCCGTGCGGTTGCGCGGAAGGGATGTCCGCTTCCTCACCGGCACCGACGAGCACGGCGCGAAAGTCGAGAAGAGCGCGGCGGCGCGCGGTGTGACACCCAAGCAGCTTGCGGATGAGAACGCCGCCGAGTTCAGGCGCGTGCTGAGCCTCTTCCAGCTCACGAACGACGATTTCATCCGCACCACGGAGCCGCGACACGAGCAGCGCGTGCAGGCGCTGGTGAAGCATCTGCTTGATGCTGGACATGTCTACCTGGGCGAGTTCGAAGGGTGGTACGACGAGGGGCAGGAGGAGTACCACACCGACACGAAGGCGAAGGAGCTCGACTTCAAGAGCCCCGTGAGCGGCAAGCCGCTCGTTCGCGCCAAGGAGCAGAACTACTACTTCAGGCTCTCGGCGTTCCAGAAGCCGCTCGAGCGCTTCTACTCGGAGCATGCTCGATTCGTGCAGCCGCAGGCTCGCTTCAACGAGGTGCTCGGCCGCGTGCGCGAAGGGCTTCAGGATGTGCCGATCACGCGCACGAACTTCACCTGGGGAATCCCGTTCCCGGGTCACCCCGAGCATGTCATCTATGTGTGGATCGACGCGCTCTTCAACTATGTGACCGCACTGGGCATCGGCGACGGAGACCCGCTCGGCGCGGGCGCAGAAAGGGGAGCAGGGGCCGCCGCGAGCTCACGCGCGGGCGCCGCGGCGGCGGGCACAGGCGCCTCGTCGGCCGACCTCGCACGCTTCTGGCCTGCCGAGTACCACATCATCGGCAAGGAGATCCTCTGGTTCCACGCGGTGATCTGGCCCGCGCTGCTCATGGCTCTCGAGATGCCCACTCCGCGCTGCGTCTACGCCCACAGCTTCTGGATCTCCAACGGGCAGAAGATGTCCAAGAGCCTCGGCAACTTCATCGATCTGGCGACCATCGAGGGCTACTTCGCGACCTACGGCCTCGATGCCTGGCGCTGGTTCATGGTCACGCGCGGTCCGCTCGAAGCGACCGACGCCGACTTCCGTCCCGACGCGTTCCACGAGACCTACACCGCCGATCTCGTGAACACCGTCGGCAACTGCGCAAGCCGCGTCACGGCGATGATGCAGAAGTACTTCGACGGCGTGATGCCGGAGGATGTCGAGCGCGGCGGCGAGTGGCCGGCGCGCGTGCGCGACACCGTGACGGCATGGGAGAAGGCGATCGACGACTTCAAGCTTGCGGATGCCGCAGGCGCCGCGATCGGCCTGCTGCGGCAGGTCGACGGCTTCATCAACGCCACCGAGCCGTTCAAGCTGGCCAAGGATCCGGCGCAGAAGCCGCGCCTCGCAGCGATCCTCGCGCAATGCGCCGAGTGCGTGCGCGTGAGCGGCGTGCTGCTTGCGCCGCTGCTTCCCGGCAAGATGGTCGAACTTGCCGCGGCGCTGGGCCAGCCCGCGCTCGCGACCGCAGCATCGGTGCCGGGGGTCGGAACCGGGCGCGATGGCGCTTCGACGAGTTTCGCCGACCTGGTGGCGTGGGGCAGGCTCTCGCCCGGAACGAAACTCACCAAGTGCGCGCTCTTTCCGCGCGTGGAAGCTCTGCAAGCGCCCTGAAGGCGTGCAGCCGGCCTCGAATCTGCGACTTTCCCGACGAACCCACTCCCTCGGCCCCGTTGAGGGGGGCCGGGGCAGCGCGCCGCTGCCTCCGCGCTCGAGAAAGGGAAACACGCATGAATCACCGTCACCACCTGCGATCAATGGTCATTGCAAGTCTCGCCTGTTGTCTCACGAGCACCGTGATCGCGGGCGTCTCAGAGGACCAGACCGACGATGCTCCGTACTCGGAGACCTCCTGGCGCCCGAACATGGGATCGAGACCCGGGACGACCAACATCCTCGTGTTCCGCCGTGTACCCGCGGGCATCGACCGAGATGGAGATTCCGCGAGCTGGTGGAAGACGCAGCTTGAGTTCGCGCAGTCGACTGCCGCGGTGCTGCGTCAGCTGCTCGGACCATCGTGGCGCGTCCAAGCCGATACCTTTCTTGGCGGCAGTGGCAGCCCCTCCAGCGAGATTCCCGCGATCGCGCTCTCCGGGCCGATCGAGAAGCGATCCACGACGAGTGCGGCCGTTCTTGCGCTTGTCGCGGCGGCACACGCTCAAGTCACCGAGGAAATCCGCGCGTCCACGCTTCCTCCGGGAGCAGAGCGCGATCGAGCGAACGCCATGGCGACGGCCGCCGCGGATCGTGCCATGGCTGCGTCCGAGGAGCTTCGCGTGGAGGTCAAGATCCTCCCGCTCAAGGATGCTGTGGGTGAGGATGTGGCCAAGGCGCTGAAGGCGGCGCTGCCCTGGGCGTCATTCGCGCATGTCGGCGGCACGCAGGTCGTGGCCACGGGGACCCGGCAGGAGCTTGAGGCTGCCACCAAGATCGCGGAGCAACTCGACACGATGGCGGCACGCCAGCAGGAGCTCGCAGCGGAGGAGCGCTCCGAGCGAGGTCGCGACACACCGGCGAGCCGCATGCTGGTCAACCCGATCTACCTCGACTTCAAGGGAGGCACCCTGCCCGAATACCTAAAGTCACTCGGAGGCGTGGCCAATGTGGAGAGTTGGGTGCTCGAGGATCCGCGCATGGCCAGCGCGTTCGTGCCACAGATCAAGCTCACGGGTGTCACCGCCGACAGTGCCCTGCGCATGCTCGACGGACTCACCTTTCCCACCGCCGACAAGGGCACGCCGACGAATGTCCGCTTCGTCGTGAAGCGGATCGATGCGGCGCCGGGAAGCGATGGAGTGCCGCCGATCTATCGCATCGGCGCGACCTTCCCCGGCGGCGAGCCCGGCACGAGCACCCAGGCCCCTGCGCCGCCGATCATCACGGAGGTCTTCGATGTCGGTCTCGGGCAGATCGGCGAGCAGAGTGGAGAGAATGAAGAGGAGCGGGAGCTCGCCAAGGAGCGGGCCGCCCAGCTCCAAGCTTCGCTGCTTGCAGCCATCGAGGCCGGCGTGAGCCTGGCTGGGCCGAGTGACGGCTTCAAGGTGAAGCTGCACGCACCGACCAGTCTGCTCTTCGTGAGCGGCACCCCGGCCGAGATGAATCTCGTGCGGAATATCATCCAGCAGTGGCTGAGTCGAATCTGATCCACCGCATTCGACGCACCGATGCCATCGGCGCCGTTGATCCACCGCGGCGGTGTTCGCTTCGCTTGGCGTCGCAAGGCTCGGCGTCGCGTGCATCGGGGCCCGGCCCCGGGGCGGGACCCGAGTCGGAAGCGGCAGCGGCCGGCGGATCGACCTCGCGGCATCAGGGTGCAGCACTGATGCGGTCGCTCAGCGATGAGGACGCGCGGCGACTCAGCCGCGGACTCGTGCACGGCGATGCGGCGTCGCTGGCCGAGCTCTACTCGGCGCGCTTCGAATGGACCGTCGCACTCGTCATCGGCGCCACGCGACGGGACGAGTCGTTCGCCCTCGACTGCGTGCAGGATGCATGGCTGCGCGTGGCGCGGGCACCCGTGTGCTGCGAGGGCGCAAGGGCGCTGGATGCCTGGCTGCGGCGTGTGGCCCTTTCCGCTGCGCTCGATCGGCTTCGCAGTGACGCCGCGCGGCGATGGCGCGAGTCTCGCGCCATGCTGGATGAAGCGACCGACTCGCTGCGTTCCATCGACTCGGTTCGCGCGGCGCTCGATGCCGCACTCGACCAGTGTGCGTGCGAGGAGCGTGGGCTTCTCTTCATGCGCTTCCGCGCGGGCATGACCGTGCGGCAGATCGCCGCCGCGTGCGGACTCGGCGACGCATCGGTGGACAGCCGGTTGCGGCGCCTGATCTCGTCGCTGCGGCAGTCGATGGAACGGGAGGAGCTGCGATGACCGATCGACGCGACGCAATCCTGGCCCTGGCACAGCACGAGCTGCTTTATTCGCATCATCGACGCGCGGTGCGGCGTCGCGCCGTCACCGGCGGCGCTGCCGTGGCGGTCATCGCCGCGATCACAACCACCGCGATCCTTCTTCGACCGGCACCCGCGCCGATGCCCGAGCTTGCCGGTGGACCTGCCGCGAACTCCCACACCGCGCCCGCAACGGCGCCCGGGACTTCGCACGCCCAGCTGCCTTCGCCCTCAGGGGCGCTCGCGATTCGTCCCGCGCCGCCCGAACCGCCGCCGATCCCCAGTCGCATCGAGATCGCGTCGAACGCGTCGCCGACCCCAGGCTTCGCCGAGGTGGTCGACGATGGCGACCTCTCGACCTTGCTGAGCCAGCTCACCACGCCCACGGGCGTTGCGGTCATCGCGGGTCGGACGCACCTGGTTTCGAATCCGCCGCCGGGCACCGGCGAACGATTGCATTGAGCCGCGTAGGCTTCACACCATGCGTCGCTTCATCGTCGGCATCACGGGCGCCAGCGGCGCCATCTACGCCCGTCGCGTCATCCAGGCGATCACCGCGGCGGAGTGCCGCGTGGAGCTCGTCGCAAGCGCCAACGGACGGCGCCTTGTCTTCGATGAGCTGGACATGAAGCGACTCGACGCCGACGCACTCAGCGACGGCCGCGGGGAGTTCGTCACGATCCACGCCGAGAACGATGTCGGAGGCGCACTCGGCTCAGGCAGCTTCATGCACGATGGAATGGTCATCGTTCCGTGCTCGGCCAATACGCTGGCGCGCGTCTCCGTGGGCGTGACCGACAACCAGCTTCAGCGTGCCGCGTGCGTGGCACTGAAGGAGCGCCGGCCGCTCATCCTGGCCCATCGCGAAAGCCCTCTCTCGCTCACGGAGATCGAGGCGATGCGCACGGTCACGCTGGCAGGTGCGATCGTGGTGCCGCTTGCGCCCGGCTTCTATCTCAAGCCTCGATCGATCGACGATCTCGTCGACTTCATGGCGGCGCGCCTGCTCGATCTGCTCAAGGTGCCGCACTCCCTCAGCAGGCGGTGGGACGAGCATGTGGCCGACGAGCGCGCCGATCGAGCCTCGCAGCGAGCTTGACGGTCGAGCCTCGTCGCCGGCACCACAGGACCACGGCGTAGACTGCGCCGGTGCAGATGCCGTTCCTCTCCCCGTCCATCGCTGTTCTCGTCGCATTCGCGAGCCCGACACCGTGCTCGGCCGCGCCGCCGCCGTGTTGCCAGCCCGGCGCCAGCCGGCTCGGGGCGCTCGCCGCACAGGTGGTGACATCACAGAGCGCGACAGCCCCGGAGGTTGCTCCCCAGCAGGGTGCCGCGCCTGTTGCGTCCTCACCGCCTGCGGCGACCGCATCGCGTGCTGCCCCCACGCTCCATTCCACCGCTGCGCCGCCCGCGGTCGCAGCGCCCAAGGACGGCCCCCCGGGCATGGTCTGGATTCCCGGAGGCACATTCGTCATGGGCGGCGTCGATCCGCTTGCGCGCCCCGACGAGGCGCCGCGACATCGTGTGCGCGTCGATGGTTTCTGGATGGATGCAACCGAGGTCACCAACGCCCAGTTCGCGGAGTTCGTGAAGACCACCGGCTATGTCACCGTTGCGGAGCGCGCCGTCGACTGGGAGGAACTGAAGAAGCAAGTGCCGGAGGGCACGCCTCGACCACCGGACGAGATGCTCCTCCCCGGGTCGCTCGTCTTCACGCCGCCCGATCATCCGGTTCCGCTGAATGACATCGGCGCGTGGTGGAGCTGGACAACCGGTGCGAACTGGAAGCATCCGCAGGGACCGGGCAGTTCCATCGAGGGCAAGGAGAGCGACCCGGTGGTGCAGATCGCCTTCGAGGACGCGATGGCGTACTGCCGATGGGCGGGCAAGCACCTCCCCACCGAAGCGGAGTGGGAATTCGCCGCGCGCGGTGGACTCGACCAGAAGGTGAATGTGTGGGGAGACGAGCCCGTCTCCGCGGCACGCTGCAACATCTGGCAAGGGCGCTTTCCCGATGTGAACAGCACTGCGGATGGCTTCGCGCGCCGCGCGCCCGTGAAGAGCTACCCGCCGAACGCGTACGGTCTCTACGACATGGCGGGCAATGTCTGGGAGTGGTGCAGCGACCTCTATCGCCCGGACACCTACGCGCGGCGAGTGCTGGAGATCGGCACCGGTCCGGACGCGGTCGCCGTGAACCCGACCGGGCCTACCTCGAGTCTCGATCCGCGGAATCCGCATGCCCCCGAGAGTCGCGTTCACCGCGGAGGCTCCTTCCTCTGCTGCGATTCATACTGCGCCAGCTATCGACCGAGCGCGCGAATGGCGTGTTCGCCGGACACCGGTCTCGAGCATCTGGGCTTCCGCGCGGTCATGACCGCGGCCGCGTGGAACGAGAAGCAGAAGGCGAACACGAAAGGCGTGACCCCGTCGCCTCCGCCTCCAACTCACCCCCACTGACGATTGAAGTTCCAGCCGAAGTCGCTCACTGGACTTGGCCGGCGGGGCGTACGCCACATGGATGTCCACGAAGTCGATCGGGCCGGCGTTGGTCCACCTGGTCCAGCGGCTCGAGGTGATCCTGTTGAACTGGTCGCGAGCAGGATCGGTGGGCGGCGTGCCTGTGGCTAAACGGCAGGAAGCACGCGGCGGCGCTGAAAAGCAATGGGCGTGGCGTCGGGGTCCACGGTGACGAGCAGACGGCGCTTCCCCGGCAGCCGCACGGAGTTGGCAGGCCCGTGCAGAGTCGACCGCGCCCAGGATGAGGAACATTGAGAGCCGGAACAGCCGCATCCCAATGAGCTGCCCCAGGAGCCCCGCATGCTGTCAATGACCGCCGCCCTCGTGTTCGCCTGCATCGCCTTCTCCGAGCGTCCAACCGACGCGGCGATCACAGCCGCGGCCGACAGGCTGGCCGCTCAGGCTCTGTCCAACCCGGGAGCCGCTGGCCTGTCGGTCGCCGTCGCTCGCAACGGGAAGGTGATCCTCAGCAAAGGCTACGGCCTGGCCGAGGTGGAGCACGATGCCAAGGCGGATGGGAATTCCATGTTCCGCATGGGCTCGATCACCAAGCAGTTCACCGCCGCGGCCATCATGCGACTGGTCGAGCAGGGCAGGATCGGTCTTGACGACCCGATCACCAGGCACCTACCGGAATACAACACACAGGGCCGCGAGATCACGGTCCGCCATCTGCTCACGCACACTTCGGGGATCAAGAGTTACACGGAGATCAAGCGGGTCATGGTGGATGAGCCCGAGCGCGAGTTCACGCACCGGGAAATGCTGGACATGGTCCAGCACGAGCCCTTGGCCTTCGAGCCCGGCACCAGGTTCGCGTACAGCAACACCGGCTACTACCTGCTGGGCATGATCATCGAGGACATCAGCGGCAAGGACTACTGCGCGTACCTTCAGGATGAGTTCTTCGGCCCCCTGGGCCTGACGCGCACACGCTGTGATTCCAACACCGAGATCATCAAGGGCCGCGCGCAGGGCTACACGGTCGAGGGCGAGAAGCTGGTGAATGATCGCGGGCTCGCGACAGGCACGACCTTCGCCGCGGGGGGACTTCTCGCCTCGGCGCATGACCTGGTGGTGTGGGCCGATGCGCTGGCCGCGGGCAAGATCGTCTCCCAGGCGTCGTACAAGTTGATGTCCACACCGCTCAAGCTCGTGGGCGGCGACGCCCACGACTACGGCTTCGGGCTCTTCATCGATTCGCTCGACGGCCACGCTCGCGTTCAGCACGGGGGCGACATCTTCGGATTCAACTCCATGCTGGCCCGATTTCCCGATGACGATGTGGCCGTCGCGGTGATCTCCAACAGCCGGTCCATCTCCTCCACCCGGGTGGCCAATGGCCTCAGCCGCGTGGCGCTCGGGGTGTCCGAGGCCGCCGCTCCCGTGGCCGTGACGCTCTCTGAAACCGAAGCGGTCCGGTGCGAAGGGGTGTACGCGTTCCCCGATACGGACTGGGAGATGACGATCACCCGGCGCGACGGCAAGCTGTTCTCACAGAGTCCCGGCGACCCCGATTCCGTGATGACCTACCTGGGCAAGGGCGAGTTCAGTGCCTTGTTGTACGACAAGGATGTGCGACTGGTCTTCGATCTGGTCGGCGACAAGCCCGCCGCGGCCTTCGTTCTTCTTGACGGCGCAGCCGCCCTCACCGCGAAGCGGAAGTCGCCCTAATGTCTTTACTGGAAGATGGGCGCCACCTGCACAGGCACTTCGCTCACGGCCGGCCATTCTCCTCCACCAGCGAAGCGTGGTCGAACCGCTACGCCCCTCATGATTCCAGCGGTGCCCGCGACCGTGTTCGCAACTCGTACCGGTCCCTCGCATCCTCTCAACTCCATAACCCGGCGGTCATTCCCGGTGATGTCTCGCGCGACCTTGAGCCCTTTTCGGGTCTCTCCATAGCCGGAAGCCGGGGCGCGACACTCTCGCGGCCGAGGCTCACTCCAGCTTGCCGCCAGCCGACCCCAAGCGACACCGTGCGACTTCACGCGATACCAACGCGAACGCCCCGGCGCTGCGGCCGAGGCGCTCATCGTTACCTGGTTGGCCGCGTTGCTTGCGGCTCGGTCTGGAAGTAGCGGGAACCCTACGGTTTGCGAAATGTCTCGCGCTGTTCGCGGCTGAGCCCAAGAGAGGGAAAAGGACGGGTTGCGAGCGCTCACCCCGTCCACGCCCCCAACAGCGTGCCGAGGTCGTCCCCGTCAACCACTCCGTCACCGTCGAAGTCGGCGGTGCAGCCTGCGCAAGAACCCCACTGCCCGAGGAGAGCGCCAAGGTCGTTGCCGTTGACGACGCCGTCGTCGTTGATGTCGCCGGGGACGGGCTCCGCAGCAAAGAGCGGATCGTCGACCAGGACGACGACCTGCGAGGGCTGGCCCGCATCCGCGCCGAGATTGAGCTTGATCGGAAAGTGAGAGAGAGAATTCAACTCATCGGAGTCCGTCACCCCGGGCGCATTGCTCGCTGGCGCATAGTGTGCGCCCAGGATCTCGAGCGCGGGGAATCCGCTCGGAGTGAAGGTCTGGCTCGGAACCGCAATGGGTTGGAGGCCCACGCCCTCATGCCAACTGAAGACGGCGTACATGGAAACACCCGGGAGCGTCCTCAATCGCAGGACTGCGTGGCCGTCGTCAGTCGCCTGCACGATGGAGTCGTCGAGAATGTCGACGGTGGTCAATCCCGGCAGCGCCGTGTCGCCTTGGCGCGCGAGCAGTTCGGGCCCGCCTCCAAGCACGCGCCAGATTGCGCGATTATTGGAGCTGGTGATCGACGGACCCTTAAGATCGGTTTGCATGATCACGCCGCCATTGGGCGTCGTGCCGATTGCCGTCGTGTGCCCAAGCAGCGTGTCGATCTCGAGTGTCGGCGCCGGGTCGCCTTCGCGCGCCACGAGCGTTGGACTGCCGTTGAGCGCTGCCTTGTAAATGGCCGAATTGTTCGCGGGGCTCACGCCGGGACCGGCGAGCGACACGGTGAAGGCGACGGTTCCATCGTCAGCAAGCTGCACCGAGTTCACCGGCACCCCTTCGAAGATCACGCCGGCCGGCAGCCCCGGCGCCTGGTTGCCCTGACGGGTGATTTCCTCGATACCGCCGCCGCTTGTCCAGCGACAGACGGCGCGCGAACCGCCCGGCGCGTTTGATGGCGCCGCCGTGAACGCGACGACGCCCTGCGGAGTAATGCGCGCGTTGTAGAAGTCTCTCGCCGTGCCTCCGCCCGGGAGAGAGGCGCCGAACGAGGCGAGGATCGACAGACCGGAACTCTGCCAGTGCCAGAGCACCGGCAGTGTCGACGGACTGCCGCCGGGATTGACGACCTTGCCGATGAAGACGGCCTGCCCCGCGTCGTTCATGGTGAGTTGCGGATTGGCCCCGCTCGGCGCGAGCTTGCTGATGACGAATCCGTCTCCGAGCGGCGTCGGGTCGCCTTCGCGCGCCACGAGCGTCATCGTTCCTTGCGACCAGTACCAGAGCGAGATGTCGTTGGAGATATCGATGCCCGGTCCCGCAAGCGTGGTGGCGAAGAGAATGTTTCCCTCTGAGTCGACCTGATAGTTCGTTGCGAGTTTCGCAAAGGAATCGATGAACCAGGTCCCGGCGGGAAATCCGGGCGGCTGAATCCCGGCGGTGACGAGCACCTCGGGTGACTGTCCGGCGACTCGGCGCAAGATCGTTCCACCAGCATTCGTGCGCACGCACCCCACGATCACGGTGTCGTCGTCGAGCAGTCGAGGTTCATAGAGGGACGTGATGACCAGACCGCCGACGACATCGCCGTTCTTCACGACTTCGGTGAGCGTCGTTTCGTCTCCGCGCGGCGATGCGACGAACCCCTCGGCCGGTGCGCTCGCGAACGCGAGGGCCAAAGGCGCGATGCCGGAGGCAAGCCCGCGATATGAACATCCTGAACGATTCAGTCGCATAGTGAACCCGCTCATTCCGTGTTCCTCCAGATGAGATGGGCCGAGCATATCCATGCAGCCCTCTGCGGTCGGCGGGTACCCTGCCGCTCGCCCCCCACGAGGTCGCAATTCTACACGGATGCTGTCGCGGTTTCGCATGATTCCGTGCTGCGGATTGCTGGGCTTGGCAGCTGAAAGCCATGTGGCCGGCCCGAGGCTCAGCCAGTTCCAGGGCAGCATCGAGGTCGGCCCGGCTTGGCCGTCGCCGCGCCGCTGCTCTCCCACCACCCGCGCGGACACCTGGCCCACGGTCGCGGAGAGTGCCCGAAATGTCGGTACCCCGTGCAAGGCAACTACAGCTCGCCATGTCCCGAGTGCGGATTGGGGGCACCGAGCAGACGGATAGGGAGCAACTCCTGCTAACGCCACCGTCGCGGCGCATCGAGCCGCCGGTGCGCAACACTTTGCGATTCCTTGGCCTACGAACGCGAACGCCCCGGCGTTTCGGCCGAGGCGTTCATCGTTAACTGGTTGGCCGCGTTGCTTGCGGCTCGGTCTGGAAGTAGAGGGAACCGGACAGAGTGCGAAACTGCGCGCCCCAGTTCCATCGCTCGGACCGCTCAATCGGTCCTGACCGTACGGTGGGGATCGGCTGGGAGATTCCGACAGTTGATGGCGAAGCGCGAGCCGCCTCAACCATGGCCCTTGGGCGGAGCGTCGTCGAAGTAGATGTCAAGCCAGATGCTTAGCTCGAGCGCACCCAGGCGCTTGCTTTGACTTGGAGACAGTCCTGGTCCACCGTGCCCGTATGCAGATCGCCAGTAACAATTTATCTCACACTCCGCTCCTTGAGACCGTACCAGATTGAGTTCTCGCTTGCGCGGAGCCAGTTGGTCTAACAGCCAATCAACATGCCGCCGAAGATCCTTTGACTCCACTGTCCCTTTCGTACTGAGGAACCAGCAGGTGATCGGCGTTGACCTCGATCTCGTCGTCTTGCTTGGCGTCCGGACCTCGGATGGTTCGATTCCGAGAGTCCTAGACACCTCCTCGGCATCACCGCTCGGATAGATGCAAAGGGTGGCGTATGTGCTCTTGCAGACGGGGTAGTCGTCCAGATACTCAGGTTTCAGAGACTTCATCTACTTCCTCTTGGGTTTCGCGCGGACCGCTCGCAGCGGTGCTGCTGTTGGTGGTGGCTGTTTCGCGTGTCGTAGTTCGTGGTGTCTTTGCACAGCGCCCGTCCGTCCTCAAAGCGCGACTACGAGTTACCTCGGGGCGCGAGCATCATGCAAGGCGAGCGGTAGGCTGCTGACCGTGCGATTGCGTCGCAACCTGATCACCCGAATCGTCATCGCATCGATGCTTGGTGCAGTCACCACGGTGGTGATCGCATGGGCGGCCGCGCTAATCGACATATCGACTGTTACGGATTGGGTCTACGAGAATCGCGAGATCGACGGGATCGTTGCGAACTACGCGACGAGGCACTCGCGCCTCCGTTCAGATGCCGCTTGGGACACCGTCGCCGCGCAGGTCTCCTCGACCGAACAGGCGCGTGACACGATTTGGGAGGTTGCGCTGGGCTGGCCGATGGCTGCTATGAAGTCAGTCGCACGCATTCCAGCCCGACGGAGCGTGGGTGACACGAGCGTTCTCGCTCTGTCCGGAATCCCTCTTGCACCGTTGATCTTCGACGACGGGGCGGGACGCCTCATTACGGTTCTTCCGCGCGTGCTTCCTCTGCGCGTCCTCCCTCTCGGCTTCGCTGTGAACACCGCAATCGCTGCCGCGCTGTGGTGGCTGCTCCTCTTCGCGTTCCCGACCTCGCGCCGCTTCCTCCGCCATCGCCGCGGCGCGTGCCTTCGATGCGGCTACGGGCCGCTTGCGTCGCCCGACGCGCGATGCTCCGAGTGCGGTTCAATTCGCGGCGAGCGCCTCAGTTCGACTTGAGGCGCTCGATGCGGCTGGGCAGCATGCTGAGGCTCACTTCACCCCTCGCGGTGGGACTCTCAAGCGCCTCGACGCGTGCCGCGAGGTCGTCGATCTCGATGCCTTCGCGTCCGAAGTCGAGCAGCGTGCGCGCGGCGCTGACGCGGGCACTGGCACCGGCGGTGTCGTCGTTCATGATCTTCGCGAGAACATTGACCGCCAACGGCGCGTATCGCTGCGACAGCGATGTCGCCTGGCTGAACGCCTCGCGACGGCGTTCGAGATACACGGCCTTGAACTTCGGTTCGTGCAGCCAGTTGTAGATGCTGCGTTGCGGCACGCCCGTCGCGGCCGATGCTCGTTGAACGGTTACCTCGTTGAGGAGCGCGACAATCACTTCCTCCTGCTGTGCGCTCAGTCCACTGTGGTCGTCGGCGGTCGAAACCATCACTGCGTCTCCCCTCGGACCACGCGGCCCAGGTGCCGTTCGATCGCTTCGGGCGTCGGTTCCTCACCGACCAGCCTGCGGACGCCGTCGATCATGCGGTCGACCGTCTGCCGCAGGCGATCCGACATCACAAACGGCTCGGGGCGTATGACATTCTCGAGGCGCCGGACTCGGCTGGCCAGGCGGCTCGTCATGGCTGCTCCTTCGGAGTCACCAGCCGACTCTCGACGCCCGCGCCGTCGCTGGCCCGCTCGGCCGCTTCAGGCGCCCTTCTCGGCGGCTGCACGACGAGGCGCCACTCCTCGCGATCGGTGCCGCGTTGAGTTTCGATCCTGGAGATGCGTCGCGCGAGTGCGTTCATCCGGAAGTCCCGTCAACGGCGGATCATAGCCGGTTGATTCCGGGGCGGTCAATGGCGCAGGTCATTCGAGTACGACCTTGAACCGATGGCCGCACTGCTCCTCGCGACACTTGACCCACGAGACGGCGATGTTCTCCGAGACGAGCGATCGGTACTTCCGGAGATGCGCATTGCCGCACAGCGGGCATCGCGGGCGCGGATACCGCTCGACCATCAGTTCTGTCGCATGCGGCCTGCGTGGCCCTTTGCGTCGGTAGCGGCGCGTCATGGGGTCATGCGGCGATCGGCCACACCTCGGACCCATGCGGGCAGCGTCCGCAGTAACTGCGGGATTGCTGGCGGAACTCCTCCGAGGGGCCTTGATGCGTTGGCGGGGTCATGCCCTGATGCGAGCGTCGCAGGCGAGGCCTGCCCAGCACCAAGGAGTCATCCATGACGCAGATCAACGACACCAGCAAGTTCGAGGCCGAGCACGCCAAGCGGCAGTTCGAAGCGCTCCACCGCCAGACGCGGGTCAGCCTGCTTCGGTGCATCGACAGCGCCATCGAAGCGCTCGACGAAGCACGCCGCGCGCTGCTTAACGGTCGATCGACAACCGGCTCACGAAGACAGATGCCTTCAGCGTCGATGCGGCGATCGCTGCGTTCAGGGCGGGCTACGCGAAGACCTGAGCGCGGCATCACTCCACCTCCTCCACCCCGGCTACGGTCGGGGTTTTCTGCGGCGTGATCGTCATCGCATGTTCTCCTCGCGCGCGCCCATCGGAATCGGCGATTCGCCGGTGCGTTCAAGGATCGCGGGCACCCCCGTGTAATTCTGAAACCGCTGAACGATCAAATCGGCGTAAGCGCAATCGAGCTCCATCAGGAAGGCGCGGCGGCCAGTCTGCTCTGCTGCGATCAGCGTGCTGCCCGAACCGCCGAACAGGTCGAGCACATTCTCACCCGGCTGCGACGAATAAGGATCCAGACACTCGTGGGAATGAGCAGGCTCGTGATGAGAAGCTGCGCATAGCCCACCAGGAAGACTCCCTCTTCCGCTTGAAACGGCCTTCGATCACCTCCACCTTCGGAAGAGTGGCAAGCGCTCGCAGATATGCCTGCTGCCTTTCGCGACCTGCGCCATCGATAAGTGCCGTGAAGTACTTGATTCTGATGACATCATCGTGCGGTCGTAGGCGCTCGAAGAGGCCCTGAATGTCGAGCCACCGGTGCGGCGTTCCGCGAACGGAGCCGTAGTAAAGGTTGAAGCCGTCAATGTAGACCAGGCAGCGCTGGGCCATCGCCCGACGAGACTACCGGCAGAAACCAATGCAAAGTGGAGCGCGCAAGAAACGAAAACGGGCAGCCATATAGGCTGCCCAACCGGCCGAAGCCGGGGAGTCGTCGTGTCAGTTCGAAGGTCGCGACCTTCGAGACGTAACGATACCACACGCGCGAGTGCGGGTCAAAGTACACGTCCAAGAATGACGGCATCTTCACGTCCAGAAGTTACTGGGACGACGGCCACTTACGTACACGAATCTTGGCGACTACGGAGAGCGGCTGAATGTGGTCGAGATAGACGGCCGTCGTCGCGATGCTGGCGTGGCCGAGTTGCTTCGAGATGATGCCGACCTCGACGCCCTCGGAGCGGAGTTCAGCCGCGTGGGTGTGGCGCAGGCCGTGAGCGTGGACTCGCTTCTGGATGCCTGCGATGCGTGCGAGTCGCGGCAAGAGCGTCCTGATGTAGCTCGACTCGATCCGGCTGCCGTCGCGCAGGCACAGCAGCGGGCCACGCTGGTTCGGGTCGATGCCGAGCGCCGCGCGCTTCTCGATCCACGCTGCGACCATCGCGAATCCGCCGGGGTCCATACCGACGGTGCGGGAGCGGCCGCCTTTGCCGTTCAGGACCGTCACGGTCCCAGCGGCGGCGTTCAGATCCTTCGAGTGGAGCGACAGCGCCTCGGTGATGCGGAGGCCCGATCGATAGAGCACGGCGATCATGGCGCGGTTCCTGACGCCGGTCCAGCGCTTGGAGCATGCGGCGAGCAGCGCCTGCACTTCGTCATGGGTGAGCACTTCTGGCGGCAGTCGTCGCTTGCCGTTCGGCGAGGCCCAGAGTTTCCGCTTCGCCATCTCGGCGATCAGCGCCTCGGCGTTCATGGGCTCCTTCGCGCCCTTCAGGACGATCGCGGCTGGTTCGCGCCCGCGCTCGCGGGCAGGGGGGCGGCGTGAGGCGGACGGCCGAACCTGTGAAGCGAGTCCGCTGCGCCATCTACACGCGCAAGTCCACCGACGACGGGCTGGAGCAGGCGTTCAACAGCCTCGATGCGCAACGCTCGAGCGGTACTTCCTCAAGTGCGGATTGCCGCAGAGCGGGCATCGCGGCCGTGGATACCGCTCGACCATCAGTTCTGTCGCATGCGGCCTGCGTGGCCCTTTGCGTCGGTAGCGGCGAGGCATGGTTCAGTTCAAGCGAAGGTGAGCGTCCACGGACCATCGCGCTCGCGTGCCTTCGCCGGCGTGTACGGATTCGCCTCTGACCACGGCCACGGCTCCTGCGGTTCATCCGGGTATGCGAGCGGATTGCTCTTGAGCGGCAGGAAGACGATCTCCTGCGGGAAGTAGGTGCGTTCCAGATTCGCGATCCGGCGTTCAAGCGCGTTCATCTGCGTACCTCCATAACTGGCGCGTGACCTCGCATGTTCCGCGACACCTCGGACCCATGCGGGCAGCGTCCGCAGTAACTGCGGGATTGCTGGCGGAACTCCTCCGAGGGGCCTTGATGCGTTGGCGGGGTCATGCCCTGATGCGAGCGTCGCAGGCGAGGCCTGCCCAGCACCAAGGAGTCATCCATGACGCAGATCAACGACACCAGCAAGTTCGAGGCCGAGCACGCCAAGCGGCAGTTCGAAGCGCTCCACCACCAGACGCGGGTCAGCCTGCTTCGGTGCATCGACAGCGCCATCGAAGCGCTCGACGAAGCACGCCGCGCGCTGCTTGAGGAGCGAACGCCGAACACCTGCGGCATCCTGCAGACCAAGGCGACGGATGTCGAGATGGGCATCGGCCGCCTCGCCGCGATGGACGAAGCGGCGAAGTGCTTCCGCGCCCTCGCGCGGGCCAGCGGCGTGGCGGAGCGCTGAACATGCCACGGGTCGAAGACGGAGTCGGGGCGGTTCGGGTGCGACCGAGACGGGCGGTTGGCCCCCGCCGCCACTCCGTCGCCGTGGTGCCGTCACGCGAACATCGGCATCGCGGGCCAGTTCTTCCGCCCGCTCCAACGCCCGCTGCGACAGGCCGCCGTACGCGTTGGCCTGCATTCGCCACAGGATGCGGCGGACCAGATAGACGCGGTTGCGGCTGCCCAAGCATACCACGTCGACCATATTTGTCGACGCAGGGGGTACAGATTGGGGTACAGCTGACCTGCCAAGTGGTGGTTGTTCTCGCGACGATCCCTACGACGATGACGGTACGCACTGGGCTTGAGTCAGGGTTGATTCGTCAGCCTCGCCCCGTCCTCGGCGGTCCTTCCGCCTACGCCTGCGGCCACTTGGCTCCCTCAGACCTCTCTGCATTGAGAAACTCCATGAACCACTTCCACTTGTCCTTAGCGCGTGAACTTGGAAGCTTGGTCAAGCGCGTTTCCACCAGAGCCGCGTAGTTGGAGTACGCGTGCTCAATTCCGCCATGCTGGTACTTCTTGCCTATGTACCACTCGAAGAGGCTGTTGACGAACACCCTGCCGCCGTAACGCAGGCACATTCTTGAGCCGCCGCCCCAACGCATGATGGCGGCGTCCGAAAGTCTGACAACCGGGTCGCAGCACTCCTTTTCGAGCCTGAACGCCTCCTGATAAGCGGGGCCGACTATGTTCGACTCGGTGTGCCAGACCTTGCCAACAGTGATCCCACCTCGCAGCAAATAGCCCGCCTCGAGTAAGTAGTGCGCGATTTGGATTACGCGCATGACAACGGCCGAGAGGCCGTCGTAGCTCTTATGATCGAGGTCCTGAAGAGGCGCGCTTAGTATGATGCAATCGGAAATGTAGGTGTGCTTGGGCACCTGACGGGGTGGAACCGACGGTTCAACCCGTGAGTCGAGATTCGGAACCGCAGACGACAAGAACGCCACGAGCCCTGAGAGAGCGTCCAGTGACTTGCCGTCTTCAGCCGCCCTCACAACAAGCGACTCGAAGCCAAGCACGTCGATGAATGCAACAGCACGGTCCTCGAAGTGCACCAAGCTGTGTTTCCCCATCGGTGCGATGTTCCTGTAGGGCGAGGGAAGGACGGATGCGTCCGGGCTCGGCGTGTTCGCCGCAGCTACCTAAGGAACACCCGGAGTCGCAATGATCCACCTCAACCGGGCGACTTCCTTGGATCAGCCGATCCGGGATAGGTCCGCTCTTCCTGAAAGCGGCCGTTCTCCTTCTGAATCTTGACAGACCCGCCATCAGCGCCCACTGCCCGTTCGAGAGCACCCCCGCGTGTTGCATCGGCCTTGGTCTCGAAGCTCTTCACGGTGCGATCGGTCGTGTCTTTCACGAGATCCCACCGGTCTGTCTTTTCGTTCCTTTCCAGTGTGAACTTGGGGAGTTTTGCCATAGGGAGGAGTATACAAGTCTTCGCGGTGATGCGGAACGACTTTGCCTCACCGACTTGCGGGAGGCACAAAGGATACGGGAACGATCGAGTATTTCTCTCGCGCCACCAATCCGGTCATGAACACGGAGACAGGAGCGCGGCTGGCTTATAGCACCCGCTTCTGCTCCGCGGCCCACCACTTAGCGAGGCGTACCACTTGGGCGAAGTGCTGCGGCTGGGCGTCTTTCCGTTTGCGGGTGAACTCCCGATGCAGCGGGATGCTCGTAAGCATCAGCCGTCCCGACTTCTTCGACACGAGCCAGCCTTTGTTCTGTGGGTCGTTCTCGAAGAACACCGGCACGACATCTACCTCGATGCCCGCCTCTTTGTATTTGATTTTGACGGAGTACTCTTGCGGCTCGATCTGCTCCGGCTTCATCTGCGGATATGCCCTCCGCATCCGCTCAGCAATCCAATCTGCAAGCTTGCCATCAGCCTTCTTCTCACCGTCGTAGTCAATGTAGAGTGCGACATCCACATCGCTACATGTCTTCAGCGCTGTGCCCTTGGCCAGACTGCCGGACAAATATGACTTGACGATGCCGCAGGCGGGATGCTCCTCCATCCACCGCGCGAGACGCTCACGGAGCTCGTTCACTTTCGTCCGGCGTTCCTTGGCGGTCTCTGCAGGGAGGTTGACGCGGTCGTCCCCATACCGGCGCACATCGGCGTGCGAAATCGGCGGCGCGATGGTCAGCATCGTGAATCCCCCAGCGTCCGGTAGCGGAAAAGTGTCTTTGTTCTGCATGCTCTTTGAGCGTGTCTCATGAGTGTCCTTTCATTCGCTTCATCAGCCATATTTCGCGTCCCGAAGGCTGATGTCTACTACTGGTAGTGCCAGGCCCACTTGAATCCAAGACATGATAGTCTAGCTTGACTTCCGTGTCAAGTCATGCTACGGTGTCAAGGTGACGAGGACGACAGCAATGGCAGTGATCCCACCATTCAGGCCGAACGGGCTCCTCCCGCCGGGCGACTACGCGGTGACTTTCGAGGAGCTGCGGAAGTCGATTCTGGTCTTGGGGCCTGGCGATCCGAGCGAGTGGCCCAACTGGGACGCTCACTGGCGGATGCAGCTCGTCAGGAATCTGGAGACGCTGACGCGCCAGTTGTGGCAGGTGGGGATCACTGAGGTCTTCGCCGATGGGTCGTTCGCTGAGGACAAGGACCACCCGAACGACATCGACGGCTACTTCGTGTGCGACCTGAATCTGCTCAAGAGCGGTCAACTGACCCGGGAGTTGAACCTGCTCGATCCGAACAAGGTCTGGACTTGGGATCCCGCGTCACGACGGCCATACCGCGGCTACCCGAAGCTCCAGCTACCGATGTGGCACAAGTATCGAGTCGAGCTCTACCCGCACGTCCCGGGATTACTAAGCGGCATCCTCGACAAGCACGGCAACGAACTGGAATTTCCCTCGGCGTTCCGGCAGTCGCGGCGCGACGGAACGCCGAGAGGCATCGTGAAACTCAGTAACGGAGGTCAACCATGATTCGCAACGAGACAGAGTACCAAGAGGCTACGACTCGTCTCGCGGAAGAGCGCGCTCGGCTTACCGAGCATCGGTCGCGCCTGAAGCAGGCGGGCCTCGCGGACGACGAGATCAAGCGGGTCATTGACCCGATGGAATCCTTCCACTTGCAACTGATGGAAGAAGTCGAGAGCTACGAACGGCTGAAGCGCCGCGAGTTTGATGAGCTCGACAACTTCCGAGGGTTCGGACACCTATTGATCTCACTGCGGATTGCGCAAAGCATTTCGCAGCGAGAACTGGCGAAGAGGCTAGATGTTCATGAGTCGCAGGTGTCGCGTGACGAACGGAACGAGTACTTCGGCGTGACGCTCGAGCGGGCCATGAAGGTCCTTGAAGCGCTCAATGTCCGCCTGCGCACCAAAGTGGAGTGGGACTCGCCTCGTGAGCTTGCGTCCGCTTAGGTGTCGCGATCTCAATTCATTCACATATCCACAGGCTTCAACCACAGGAAGAACTATAGGATAAGTGCTATAGGTTTCGGAGTGGTGTTTCAGCGCAAGGATGACGCTTACGGGGGGGCGATGCTGCGCGGCCGGGGGTAGTGATTCAGCGACGCCTCGCCAAGTCAGTGTGGTTCGGCGATTGGCGAGTGGCGGTCGCGACGAGTGGAGAGCTAGTCCTCCGATCATCGGCTGAATGCGGGCATCCGGATAGACCGCCTGCACTTGCCGGAGCGCCTGCCGGAACTCCCGTTTGAAGTTGCGGGGGTCGGCGTACTCTTGGCCGAACTGCTCCCGAAGGTTCGCCCAAGTTACCCTCGCGCCCTGGGGTGCCGTGATGCGGCAGAGACGATGAGCTAGCCACGAGTAGATGTCCAGAGCGATGGTCGAGTGTCTCAATGCCGCGATTGCGCGGTAGTCGAGCGGGACTTCATGATTCGAGAGTGAGAAGTAGAACTCCTCGGAAAGCTCTACTGCGCCTGCGAACTCCTTCTTGGAATTGTCGAGCCATGCGTCGCACCTACTCAGTGGCGTGGTTTGCATGCCACTCACGCCGCTGTCGGTTCGGATTGCGATTGACATTCGGCAGGCTGCGAGCACGTCGAGCTGCGATCGAACAATTGCGTACGAGCCGTTTTGCATTGGCCGTCAGGGGACAGATCGGGGTACAGGGGCGGATCTAGAGCCCAATGCAAAAGGGACTCACGATGTCGCAAGTCCCTTTGGCACAGGAAGTAGAGGGAACCGTACGGTTTGCGAAATGTCTCGCGATGTTCGCGCTCGGGTCCATGCTAGGGCACTTGCCGGTTTGCGGGCGCCAGTGCCCGGACCAGGGTGGGTCAGATCTCGATGCTCGGAAGTGGGTCAGTTCTACGCGCGAGTTGACACCTGAATGCCCTATGACTCGAGGGCGATGCGGAGTGTCTCATCCTCATTGGCACGGAGGGTACAAATCATTCGGTGCCGCGACCAGCTCCGCACTCCGGACAGCCGCTGACGCCGCTATATTCATGATAGCCGCACCGGCTACACCTGCGCATACAACGCATTAACGCGGTGCGGAGACGTCTCGCTACCGCAATCAGCACGAGCCATCCAGCCGCAGCAGCAACTGAGTTCGCAGCAAACCCGAATGGTACTGGCATGAGCGGCAGATACTGCCCTCCCATAGGTGCCTGCCCCGTGCGGCGCCAAAGCCATCGTACCCGGCTCTGTGCTGCGGCGGGTTCGGAGATCCAGCCGATGAATGCCCTGAGTGGCCAGCCGGCTCTCCATAACTGAACTCCGTCGGGCTCCGCAGACCAGCGCACATGTCGGCGCACAGCGGGGTCCATCGGTGCAAGCCTCAGGCCGTCAGCCAGGCTGATTGCCTGGCACACATCAATGTTGTTCCATCGGTGCTCTGGATCGACACGCTGTCCCAATGTGACGTCACGCCCGAACGCACTGTGCCTCACCCATCTCACGCCGTCCAGCGAACCAATCTCTCCGTGTAGCAGTGGATTCGCGCTGCGCGCTGCCACAAACGCCACGGCGACTGTGGTTGCTACACCCAGAGCCACGGCGAAAACCAAGGATAGGATAGACTGCCGATCACACCAGCGCATGGCATGCGCACCAACACTAGTTGACAAAACAGCCCCTTTTACACATGCCATGCAAATGCAGTGAGCGGCACATCAACTCGCATTGGCCCCTCGAGAATCCTGGACAGGCGTCGAGCGCCGAATAACAAGCGTGCCTGCAACAGCCTTCGATGTCACCTTGCCGGCACTCGCCCGCAAACGCATAGGCGTCAAACTCGGCGCAGATATGCGCTCGACAATGATTGGGGCTTTCACGCGGGTACTTAGGGCAGCCTCCACAGTGCTGCATTACATGCCGCAGTTCGTGAAGCAACACTGTTTTAATGTCGTTCGCGACAGTGGTCCCGTCGGGTCTTAGGCAGATCCTGATCAGGGGACAGTCTGCTGGCCTCATTGGAAGGTCAGGGGGAATCACGGTCTCTCCGCCCTGCTCAAGGCCGTCGCCTGATCCTCCCGGGCACTCGCCACAGAGTATTCGCATCGCGCATCCGCACATCCCTGCCACTTGCTGAAGCAGGTAAGCGATCAGCGGGTCACATGCGGCATCCCTGACTTCGGGCGGGCAGTCCTCACCAAAGTAGGTGTCCGTGGGGCAGATCGGCCCATAGGGATCAATCGGTAGTGCAGGAGGCGGCACCTGCCCATTTCCTATGCGGATGCCAATGCTGCCTCCGCCCCCCGGACACTCCCCCGGCCCGCCATATCCCGCGCACCCGAGGCTCGAGCCGGCCAGCCCCATGGCATCCAACCATGTAATGGGCCTGCTCCCCACATACTGGTACAGGCTCGCGCCATCCACATAGCCGAGCGGATCTCGGCGGGTCCATCTTCCCAGCACCGCGTGATAGACGCGGTTGCGGACATGCATGAGCAGGTCGGTGGCGAAGTCGCTCTCGTAGCCCGCGTAGCCGAAGCGGTTGCCGATGTTCGAGAGCTTGCCGCGGCCGAGGGTGACGGCGGGCGAGCCGGACGCGATGCCGGAGTCCGTCGAGTTCACGAAACCGTCCAAGTTCAGGT